>Ga0207832_100005_pt1 | contig 469524 bp, 402 predicted proteins | sample TtanPargueraPR_3_FD_187743 | JGI IMG/M metagenome (GOLD analysis project Ga0207832, IMG submission 187743) | Aerobic enrichment media microbial communities from Bioluminiscent Bay, La Parguera, Puerto Rico - Tt and P1 (4) (SPAdes) | ecosystem: Environmental > Aquatic > Marine > Unclassified ...
TATAGGCTGTCCGCTAAAAATTGTATTTTTACCCATGTCTAACTTTTTGGTGTGGTAACTCAAAAGTAGACATACCGGGTGGTTCTTTAAAATGTACTGCCCGGTAAATTTTTACCGGACACTAATGGAAAAGAATATAAACTGGAAATCGTTAATTCTCTAAATTACTGTGTTGCTAATAAAGGCCTGACTGTATATGCCTGGGTACTTATGTCTAATCATCTGCATTTGGTGTGTAGTGCACAAGAAGGCTTCAGAATTAGTGATATAATCCGGGATTTTAAAAAATTTACTTCGAAGACAATTGTAAAGCTGATTCAGGAAATACCCGAAAGCAGAAGAGACTGGTTACTCTATAGGTTTGAACTGGCAGGTAAGTTTGATAACAGAATCAAAAAATACAAATTCTGGCAGGAAACAAATCATGCCATACTTCTTGACACAACAGATAAAATAGATCAACGCATTAATTATATCCATGAAAATCCTGTAAAAGCTTTAATTGTAGCTCATCCACACGAATATTTGTTTAGTTCGGCTGTTGATTATGCCGGAGAACAAGGACTGGTTTCCGTACAAACAGACTATTAATCGATTGCTTCGTTACAAACGAAAAACCGTTTACCCCTCGTTGCAAACGAGGGGTAGTAGGAACCTTCGATATTGAATTTAAAAATGAATATTTATTTGAATGGCTGGATGATTGATGTCGGCGACATCAAACGTTTATAAAAATACCCTCCTCTGCCCCTCGTTTGTAACGAGGGGCCAATTCTCTGTCGATTGTATCGACACGATAATAGGCTATAACAGTGACACAATCGCACCAATAGTTATTTAGTTAGGCTATGGATTATGCTGGAGAATGATGCCTAGGTGCTCTGCAATCAGAAAGAAAATCAACCGCTTCGTTACAAACGAAAAAATTACTTACCCCTCGTTTCAAACGAGGGGTAGTAAAGCCGTGCAGTTCGTTAAGGTTTACGCGCTTCAATAGCTGCCGAAACGATATAATCGTGAATGGTAGTGCCGGGTGCCCATTCGCGGATAAACTCACGGCTTTCGTCTTTGGGGCTGATCTTAATGTCGGTAAAGCCGGCTTGGGTAAGCATCGTCTCCAGTTCGTCGGTGGTAGAGGCTCCCGAGATACAACTGGAATACAGGGCCATATCTTCCAATACTTTTTCGGGCAAAACGGCGGTGGCAATTACATCGGAAACGGCAATTCGCCCGCCGGGTTTTAACACGCGGAATACCTCGTTAAAAACCTTTTGTTTTTCGGGTGAGAGGTTGATCACACAATTTGATATCACCACATCTACGCTGTTATCGGCCACCGGAAGGTATTCGATCTCGCCAAGGCGGAACTCCACATTGGTATACCCGCCTTTCCGGGCATTTTCGCGTGCGGTGGAAATCATTTTCGGAGTCATGTCTACGCCAATGGCGAGGCCGGTATCTCCCAGCTGGTTGGCTGCCAAAAACACATCGAAGCCGGCACCACTGCCCAGGTCTAAAACCGTTTCGCCCTTTTTTATGGCCGCAATGGCCTGTGGATTTCCACAGCCCAGTCCCAGGTTGGCACCTTCGGGAATGTTTTGTAACTCGCTGTCGGAGTAGCCCAGTTTTGCCGATATGTGGTAAAACGATTCGGCGGATTCGGGTGCACAGCAAGTGTTTCCGTCTTCGGTTACACATCCGCAGTTGTTTGCATTATTTTCTACTACTCTGCTGTAGTTTTCGCGTACAGCTTGTCTGATCTCATCGTGATTCTTTTGCATTGTAATTGTTTTAATGTCTATTGAGTAGACGGAGAAAGAAAAAAAGGTTGCAAACATTCTGTTGTACGACTTGCATCTGCCCCTTGAATAGCTTATTCTTCAATATGATTTTTAGGGTTTTTACCTCATCCCTAAAGGGTGAAATCCTAAAAATCAATCTGGTTCCCTTTAGGGTTTAGGGTAAAACAGATTGATTTTTTTAACCACCTCCAGCCCCTCGTTTGCAACGAGGGGCCAACATCCTGTCGATTGTATCGACAACATAAAAGCTATAAGAGATTCAATCGTACCACTATTTATCTGGTTCGGCTATTGAATAGACCAAAGAAGGAGATCTGCTTGCGCTGTATTTGGAAAGAAGGTCAGATGTTTCGTTTCAAACGAAAAAATTACTTACCCCTTCCCGAAAATTCGGGACAAGCTGTTACAAACGAGGGGGAGAAAGGGATTGTCGTTTCAATGTGATTTTTAGGATTTTTTACCCCAGCCCTGAAGGGTGAAATCCTAAAAATCAATCTGGTTCCCTTTAGGGTTTAGGGTAAAACAGATTGATTTTTTTTTATCACCTCCAGCCCCTCGTTTGCAACGAGGGGCCAACATCCTGTCGATTGTATCGACAACAGGAAATATGTACTCACTTGAAACGAGTCTTACTACTTGCGTCAAAAATGAAAAGATAATCGATTGTTTCGTTACAAACGAAAAACAATGCACCCCTCGTTACAAACGAGGGGGAGAAGCAGCACTAATTATTGCACGACCTGCAATAGTTTGGATTCGACTCGTAATTCATGATATTGCCATATTTATCGGTGTAGAAAATACAGCATTCGGTGAGTTTTTGTTTGAGCAGCAGGCGGCCCCTGTGTACCCTGGTTTTTGCTGCCGAATACGAAATTCCCAGGTAAAGGGCCAGCTCTTTTTGCGACATTCCCTTTATTTCGGATAAGATCAATGCTTCGCGGTATTTTTCGGGAAGCCGGTTGATAAAGGGCGCCACCCAGCTTTCTACCTCTTCCATCACATCGTCGCTTATTTCGTCACTTTCTTCGGTCGGCAGCGAGGCGATGCTCCCCAATTTTTGTGCTTTCCGGAAATGATCGACCATGGTATTCCGGGTGATCTGAAACAACCAACTTTTTATTTTTGTACTGTCTTTTAACGACTCGATGTTGGTGAGCATCTTAAGAAAAACATTCTGAAGCAGGTCTTCTGCTGTTGCCTTGTCCGTCACACTTTTGCGTATAAAGCGCAATAGCTGATCGTAATACTCATTCCAGACAGTCTCGATGTGGATGTAATCTTTATTTTCCATTGTTGTTCATTCTATACTAAGTAGACGATCTTTTTGAAAAAGGTTGCAAAACCCGTTTTGTTCATCAAACAACAGTGAATGTTTTGGCTAATTTACGTTTTTTGGGTGAGGGTTGGGAACAACAAAATGCCACGACGTGGTAAAATCTGAATAACTGCGGGTGCAACCCGTGGAAGAATGCCCAACACGAAACAGCCACGGAGTGGTTGAATGTAAACCAATAATTGGGAAGAGTATGGTTCACCCCCTTCAGAGATGTAACGATACAGTGTTTCTTGCCCCGGGCAGCGGACTATCGTCCTCGCCCGGGGTTATGCGTATTTAATCCCGTTGGGATAATGGAGTGAAATCGTTTTGGTTGCAGTTCGTTCCAGTCCACCTTGGCGAAGAGGGAACAAAAAGGGGTATTGCACGAACGTTTTACAAAAACATCGGATCGAAAACCGCGTTGTTTACCACCTGGTGGGCAATTACAAAGAGTACGGTGAGTACAAAACCAATAAGTAAACGCCCGGCAATGCGGAGTTGGGGTTGTGCTTTCAGTACCCATAAAGCTGTACCCGCCACAAAGAGCGCGAGAAAGAGCCAATCAATAAAATGGCCGCTGTAAGCTGCCCCCAGCGCCGCCTGTGCTTCCTGAAACTCGGTGGCATCGTGCCCGCGTCCTACCACCATAAACCGAAGCGTATACATACCGGGCATGGCCAATACACCGGCCAGTACAGCCGCATCGTACCTGAATTTTTTCAGCCCATACAACACCATTATTCCAAGAGTAACCAACACAGTTCCTAAAATACCTCCCAGTGATACCTGCTGTTGTAAAGCCTCCGGTATGGTTTGTAAAATATACTCTTTTGCCGGCGTAGGAATGGCCCCGATCCCTTTTACCCAAACCGGAATACAGTGCCCCAGTTCGTGCACATAAATACTTAGAAAAATGGTCAGAAAATACACCCCCCAGAGATTTAGCTCCTTTTTAAAATCGAGTTTCATGAGATTGGTAAATGGTTAGAAATACTTGTTTTTTATTCTACCCATGAATATACCTCCGGCCCGCTGTACGCAAAATATTTTTCGACAAATGCGGGGCTTTTCGGGATGAATGGGCTGCAGGTGAAAGAGAGATTGCCAACAAGACAGCTGACAGTGAGTAGGTTTATCCCGGCACGATTGTCTTCTGTCCGCTGCTTGACATACCCCACAATAAGTGCAGACTTATTTAGTGCTTTTTTTACCGATGAGTATCAAAAACCAAAAAACGTTTATCAGGCAGATAAGCAGAAAACCATAACCCACATAGTTTTTACAGGTTCCTGTATCTTCCGGTTTCAATAATAGGGTATTAAACAATCCAACAACAAAGGTGGTAAGGATAATAATGATTTGGTTTCGCATGCGATTGTTTTTCATCGTATTGGTTTTTTTTGATCGTCTGGACTAATAAAGCCTCTATATTCTTTGGATACAAGGATTTTCCGGCTATCTCGCTCGCTGCTAAACAAGTACAGCTGACTATGGTTTTATTACACAACGGAAATCTACCGCCTGTAAGAATAAAATAAAATGGTTCTTCATTTGCCGTTTTTCTTTGTAATTTACAGCCTGTTGATAGAAACTATACACGACCTAAAACAAAAAACATGAACGAGAATCCCGGTATTTTGAAAATGATTCGGGCGCCATTCCTGAGTAGTATTATTGCGCCAATAGTAATTGGTACATTATGGAGTGTCGGCGTAAAAGAAAGTTTTGATGTGCTGAATTTTATTGTTGTACTGCTTATCGGGCTTGGCCTGCACGTGGCCACCAATGTGTATAACGATATTTACGATACACTGCAGGGCACCGACAAAGTGAATGTACACCGTAATGAATCGAGCGGAGGTTCGGGGGTGCTGCTCGACAATCCTGATCTGATGGGGAAGATGTACTTTTTGGCGCGCACAGCCCTTGTTATTGCCCTGATGGGAACCATCGCACTCACTTTCCTGATAAAAGAGGATTTGCGTATGCTACTGTGGATACTATTTCTGGTGTCGGCTTTTTTTAGCAAATATTACACAGCTCCGCCGTTTAAACTTGCTTACCGTGGCTGGGGCGAAGTGTCGGTGTGGCTGGCCTTTGGTCCCATGGCCATTCTTATAGCGGCGGTAAGTCAAAACCTGGTCTTTCATCCGCAACTGCTTTGGTTACTGCCCACCACAGGGCTCAGCACTTCGTCGATATTACTGGTCGGACAAATGATCGATCTGGACGCCGACCGGAAAGGAGGAAAACACGGAGTGGCCTCACGTTTGGGAACGCGCTTTACATCGGTTTTGTATGTATTGGTGCAGTTGGCTCTGGCCGCAAATATCGTTTTGCTGTTTACACAATATCCGGGCACTACATGGCCGCTGTTACTGGCCTTACTTCCATATATTTTGTTGTTTCCAAAAGCCGCGGGTATCGTTCTGAAGCAACATGATAACCCGGACCGGTTAAAGACCGGTGCAAAACTTACCGTGCTTATCCACCTTGTTTTCTCGGTGATGTTTATAGCTGGGTTTGTTATTTATAATTTTTTGAATTGATAAAGCTCTTTTGGGTCAATCTATAAAAACAGGAAATGCAACAGCAGGAAAAACACCAAGGCCGTAAATGATCCTCCCAGGTTTACCAGGTCGTTTGGCGTGAATGATTCAGGTTTTTGCTGCTTTTTAAAAAAAGCTGACTGATGGAGTTTCTCCTCAACAAAAGCCCCTAAAAAGGTATCGGCAAAACAGGCCAGAAATGCTGACAAGGTTAGTATTCCAATGCCGGCCGGGTTCCACATATCAAAAAACAAATAATAACCCCCTGCTGACACCAGGAAAGCTCCAGCCAGTGCCGCCATAGTTCCTCCAAAAGAAATACCACCTGTTACGCCTGCTTTGTGCATCTTCCAATCGGCCACCGAAAAACTTCTTTTATTAAAAAGCGGTCCCGCCTCGCTGGCCCATGTGTCGGCAGTAACGGCGGCAACGCTCGCAATAAAAAAGAAAATAAACAGCTCATTCGTTGTTACAAGATACAACACCGAACTCAGCAGTGCCCATAAAATATTGGCCATTACCTGCCAACTATTTCTTCCGCCCGATGGCCTGTTCTTCCTTTTGCGCATTGGATTTATAAGGGTAAAAATCACCGAACTCACGAAGAAAAACAATACCGGCAGCAACCAGTTCCATCCGGCAATAACCAGCAAATAAAATCCCAGAGCTCCGGCTGCCAAACTTCCGTAGCGGGTGAGCAGTTTTAATGAATTCAGCAGGTAGCTACCCACAAATACTACCGCCAATACCACACTTACAAAAAGAAAATCGGGCTGTTGGGTGTGCTGAAATATAAAGAACAATGCCAGTCCGACGGGTATCGATAAATTGTCGGAGCCGCGCCACGAAACAAGTTCAAAACAGGCGGCAAGCAAAAGTAATGCAACAACAAAATACACATTGGCGAATAGAGCCTGAGGCAAAAAAACGGCAAACACAAACAGGTTCGCAAACGAATAAGCCATTAGCCCGTACAGGCTTTTTTTATCCTGGCCTATCCGGAACAGGATATTCCCGGTACCGATTCTTCCGAAAAGGTTGGCCAGCGGATCGGAAAGTGTCAACACCATTAGTGCAGTTTGGAAATAATAGACAGGCAAACCGCCCAATAACAGGAACGACAGCAGTATACCCAGCGGATAAAACAGGGTACCCAGGCTCTTGTTATCGGTTTTATGAACAAGCTGCAGCCACTTATGCCGGAACGTGGCAAACGAAAAAACAGAACCGGCAATAATCAGGATCAACAAAAGCTGGCGAGTTATGGTGAAGGTCAAAAACAGAATTAGCAGCCCGGTTACCAGATGTACCAGTTTTCTGACCGTTAAAGCTTTTCTTCTTTTTGTCAGGGAAGTGGTCTTATTTCCTTCATGAATTTCGGTTTCCAATGCGTTTGTTTAAGCTTTAAGTATCCCCTGTATGGTTTATTTTCTAAATATAAGGAAGATCGTTGGAACTGAATTCTACCATCTCAGATTTCTGTTTGTGCCTGGTTTGTTGCCTTTTCAATCTTCCAGGGTAATTTCTTTTATTTTTCCGGCTACTTCGAGGGCAGCATTGCGACCGGTATCGTTTAAGATAACTTTTCCGCTTTTTTTATCCGTGAGGGTAATGTCGAGTTCAGCGGTCATACTTTCGCTGATGCGTCCGTCCATAAAACCGGCTATTGGTGAAGCCAATTCGGTTGCCAAATGGCGGTGTGCCACTACTTCGAGGCGGTATTTTTTGTTTTCCATCAGCAATTCCACCTGCTTTTTGTCGGCCAGCGAGCGCAACAGTTTGGTGCTGTTATAGGTCGTAAACTGATAAAGCTTTCCGTTGACATACAAACCGGCAATAAAGCCCACAAAGGAACTTCGCAACCACGGAATTTTTGCCACCGAAGCTTTAAAGGAAATTCCGGGTTGGGCGAAGTGGTTCGACTGCATCCAGAAATACGCCGATGGAAAAGAATGTCCCCAGTCTTTTTCGATATAACCGCGTCCGCCGCTAAAATCGATCGTTCGCCCAAAAACGTTTAATATGCCCTCCAACTCGTGATCCATACTTACAATACCGTGGTAGCACTCCATAAAAGGCACAAAAGTATAGGGCCCCATTATCCCAGGCGAATACCACTTATTGGGCCAGGGAACCGTGTTTTTAAACTGCAGTGTTCCGGAATAGTTGTTGAGTGCCAGCTGCATGCTGTTGCCTGTAAATTTACTCCCGTCGACACCAACAGAGAAGGAACCGGATTCGGCAGTAAAAGCTTCGGCAGGGAACTGAATGTATTCTGCTGTTTGCACCTTTCCGTCGAGCACCTGTATAAAGGCATGTTGATTACCCTGATCGTCCATGGCGATACCGGGGATAAAGGCAAAAGCCTCCTTCCCTCCCGCCGACACAATTTTATAGTACCAGCCTTCGAAATATCGTTTGCTGCGCCCCCAGCCGTGGTAACGTTCGGGGTGAAACAATGCTTTTATTTGTTTTATTGGATGCATAGTTGGATTCGTATTCCGCTTGTCAGCCTCCGGTATTCTACTCTTGTAAGAGCTCAATTTTATCGATGGTTAAACGAAAGGCTTCTTCCTTTTTATTGCCGATTAACAGGGCGAATTCTTCAATTTTCCCTCCCGCAAAATTGGGCAAATCAAGGGTTCGGCCCCGAAATGAAGGGTACATATCGCTTAATGGTACCTTGATATCCTGCCAGTCGCCATTGGTGGAAAAATAGGCAATGTATGAGTAGTAGTCGTCAGCCCGGTTTTTAATGCGTACCTGGTAACGTTTTCCATCGCCTTTCACCCGCAACGAAAGAAAGTTATAGCCGGTGGTTTCAACAGCCGGAAAGCGGTAGTGCACCGATGAAAATCCTCCATTGTTTTCGAGCGATACCTGTCCCTGAAAAACGGCATTGCCTTCTGGGTTAATTTCAAAAGAACAGGTAGAACGCCCACCCATTACATCATCATTAACGGTGTACCAGCCATCAAGTGTGGCAGTTTTTGTAAAATCGTACAATACCATGGTGTTCATTTGTAAAAAAGCGATTAGGATGAATACTAACATTTTGTTGGGATTTCTGTTACGGACACCGGCTACATTCAACGCCCGTAAACCATTTGTTATCCTTACTAAGGTAGTGAAAAATTGGGAAGATGGAATGAGATTAATTCGGTCTAACTCTGCCCCTCGTTTGCAACATGGGCTAACTCACCGTCGATTGTATCGACACCTGAAAATATATACTCAGCTGGTAAGTTAGACCACGCGAAAGGATTCGCGCGGCAGCGATGGAAAGAAATCATTTCAAGAAGAATATCGGGCGTTTTTGAAAGCCTTCGATATTGAATTTAAAAATGAATATTTATATGAATGGTTGGATGATTGATGTCGGCGACATCAAACGTTTATAGAAAATACCCCGGTGAAGAGATGCGACTCCGACTGGAGTCGTACCTTCATGCCATCCATATTTTCTATAAACGTTTAAATCCTCCGGATTTGATTTTGTGGTTACAAACCTAACTTTCCTTCAACTGCACACAAACAAGCTTCTCATTGTCGCGGGCCAATAGTTTTCCGTTGGCATAGGCCATTGGCGACCAGGCTTGCGAACCTTTCATGGTAAAAAACGAGGCTTTGCCCACTTCTTTGTAGCCTTCGGGTGTGGGCTCGATCAGGTGCAGATCGCCGTTTTTACCGTTTTGGTTAATGATCATTCCGTCAATCATGATAATGGCTCCCAACTCGAAACCCGGTGCTGATTTTTCAGGCCAGCAGCTTTCGCCCTGCCAGTTTAAACACGACATTTCATTTACACGGTGGTTGTTGTTCAGGTAAATATGCTCGCCGATCACCACCGGAGGATGCATTTTACATCCGGCCTCTTCGGTGCGGAAAAGTTCGTTAAAGCTGAATGTTTCATCCTCCTTATTTACTTGCAGCATTATAGTTACCGGATCGTACGCGTCTTTGTAAGCACACGAGGTGAGCAGCAAATGGGTATCGTCAACCGCTACCGGAGGCGCAATACAGGCAAACGAATCGAAGCCTTTATAGCTCCACAGTTCTTTACCGGTTTGTACTTCGAAAGACACTACCTCATCAGTAGTAAATCCATCGCCTTTTACACACGAGCTGGTCATAATCACCTGCTCAACACCACCATAGTTGCCCAAAATCGGTGACACATGAAAACGGTAGCCTGTTAAACGTCGGCTTTCCCAAACCACCTCGCCACTGAGTTTATTGTAAGCCACCACCCCGGCTTTTTCGCCTTGCGGAGCTACAATTACCAAATCGCCGGTAACAATTGGTGATGCCGAAAATCCCCAGTTGTCGAGTTCGCCACCATAATCGGCCAGCAGGTTATGCGACCAAACGGATTGTTGTGTTTTTTTGTCGATACAATGAAAGTGTCCGTGCGGACCAACACTCCACACATAGTTATCGTCAACCACCGGTACTGCGCGCGAACCCGGGTAAGGCAATTCGCCCTCGGCTTTGTAGGTGAAGTTCCATTTTTCGGTTCCTGTTTCCAGATCGATGCAGCGTAACACATCGCTTTCACCTTTAATGCGGTCGAGGACAAACACCTCGTTGTTATACACAGCAGCTCCGCCATAACCGGGTCCCAGCGGGAATTCCCAGGCTTTATCCGGGCCATTCTCGGGCCACTGGCGCAGTATTCCTGCATCAGTGATTGTGGCATTTCTGTCAGGGCCAAGGTATTGCGGCCAGTTGTTTCCTTTTTGCTGCGAACAGCTTACTAAAATAAATGTAAATACGGCTAGAAGTAGTCGATTCTTCATGATGAGATTTTAAAATGGTTTTTCTCAAAAATAACAAAAAAGTTGCTGGCGATCATGGATGTGAGGTTAATGGGTTGTTAAGGAAAATTGCTTCGTCGTCACTCCTCGCAATGACAGGGATTCACGTTTAAGTAGGTAGCGGACAATGAACATGTTCATCCCTGCACGATTCTATCCTGTCCGCTGCTACATATACACCAACGAGTTAGTCATTGCGATCCCGATGAGTAAAACGAATCGGGAGAAGCAATCTGATGCTTAAAATCATATCAAAAAGGTGTCCGGTTTGGCGCTTGGCAAAGAAACAATCTACACCAAACTCACTTCCTACTTCAGAATCACATTAAAAAACGCAACAACATCGTCTTTTACTTCCTGTGGGTGTTCATGCCCGATGGTTTCGTAAAGCCTGATGTCGGCATTTACACGTGATTCCTTATACATCCGGCTACACGTTTTCCATCTTTTGGGCAGCATCTGTTCCCCCAAAAGTTTGAAGATCTGTTCCCGTTCCGCTTGCGAAAAAGCATCGTCGTAGGGCACGGCATCATTATCGTCGAGCTGCCCCATAAAATAAAACTGTGGTGTATTTATAAAGGTTTCTTTCTGAAAAGCACTACCTGTTAATTCTTTCATGTCGTTGGTGCCAATCGGATAGTTTAGCATTTCCTCACCCAGGCTATTTTCGGGAAGCATTAACAAGCCATTGAGTCCTCCGGCGGCCACTGCACGAACACGATCGGGATGAAGCAGGGTAAAACGGTTGGCAAACGTTCCTGAGGCAGAAAATCCGCTTAGCAAAAACTGATCGTGCGACGGAATTCCTTTATCGGTTAGCAGGTTTTGTGCGTGTTTATACATTTCGATAAGCTGCAGATCAATTCGTTTTAAGGGCTGTTCCTCCTGCAACATCACATCGCGGTCGAGGGCATGCGTATAAATCTTCCAGTTTGTTTTTGAGCGGGGAAACACCGGAACCAGAAGCGGACAGTTGAGCTTTCGGGCTACATAATTTCCCAGGTAGAAGTCTTTCGTTGCGGTACGTTTGGCCTTTTCAATATGATTTTGCAGATCATCGTCGGCAAATCCCGAATTATTGGGTTCTATTAACACAAAAGCCTTTTCATCCGTTGATACCCCCTTCGGTATAAACAGGAAATAAGGGTATTGAAAAGCATCTGTTTCTTTGGGCTCGATAAAAAGAAGTTCTCCGCCGGGATTACTGCATCCGGCAATAAAACCCAACAATACAAAGTAAAGTAGGCGTTTCAGCATGGTTTGTATTCGTTAAAAAGTAAGCTTATTCGTCTTAGTAATTCTGGTTTTATTACGTGAATTTACACCACTTTTTTCACTCCCGGCACTTGCCGGATGAGCCAGGCCAGTGCAAAACAAACCACCAAGGCCAGCGGTGCCAGCACTATTAACTTAAGCAATTGATTGATGTTTTGCCACCCCACAAAAAGGGCACTTAATGCCACAATTATGGGTGCATGAAAAATAAAAACACCGTATGCACTGCCGGAAAGTTGCTGCGCCAAAATACCTTGTTTATTGAAATATCTTTTTGCCAGGCCAAACAGTCCGATGATCATGGCCACACAAACCAATTGCTCCCAAATGGCCCAGACAAAACTCTGCCAGGTTGCACCTCCCACAAAAGCCTCAATACCTTTTTCCTTTCCACCAACATACAGCACTACAGGCAGCGCTACCCAGATCATTACCTGCGCAAAAATAAACCAGCGTTTGGCACTTTTAAAGCTAATGGCTTCGAGCCAGTTATTGTTGTAGGCGATAACCCCAAAAACCAGCATAACAATGTACTGCACAAAAAACGGAAACTGTAAATTGGTATAAGGCATGCTCCATCCCACCGGCAGCCACAGCCGGATAATATACTGGCTTAAGCCAACAATAAATGCTCCCAACACCAACATTCCGGTACCGGGAAAACTCATTTTGATGTTCCATTTCAGCTTACTGAATGGTAGGTAAAGCAGGGTGAATATAAAAAGGGTTTCAACAAACCACAGGGGACCAAAACCCCAGGCACGCGGATTGGTGAGATAATCAGTAAAAGTTATAGCATGGTGGTTGATAAAATAATCGCGAATAAAATTGGTTAACGGATTCAGGAAAAAATAAAAAACCACCAAAGGAATTCCCAGGCGTACCAGGCGGTCTTTTAAAAACCGGCCCGTTGTTTTTCGTTTTATGGAGGCGGCAGTAAAATAGGCCGATATAAAAAAGAACATACCCATAAAAAAGGCCTGGTTGGTAATATTAAACATGGCCTGAAGTATCATTTCCGGCATACCGGCTTCTGATTCGTTGTAGTACCAGTCGCCCGGCGCTCCGTAGGTGATGTTAAAATGTAACAATACAACCAAACAGATTAGAAAAATGCGAAGGTTATCGATGTAAAATAAGCGAGATGTTGATGACATGGCAGTGGTAGTTTTTAGTCTGTTAACTTCATTTTGGCTTTAACGGAATCCTCATTAAACAAGTTTCCCATAATTCTTTGCAAAAATTACACGTATCATCGGTTTTACGAAATGATTTCGATAAACAACTACGAATGAAGGACTAACGATGAAGGATTAACGATGAAGGATTAATGGAAATGGCATTAAATGTTTTAGAAGAAGGTAAACTGACCACAAAACACATTGATAACCAATTCAATCTGATTTCGTAAAGACAAGAGTAAATCAAAAAAATTAACCAAATGAAAACAACAGGAATTATTATTTGTCTTTTCCTTTTTATGGGAATTGTTTCGCTACAGGCACAAGAGGCACCTGCTATGCCCGAGAACTTTTTAGTATTTGAAGAGTTTGTACAACCTGCCAATTCTGAGGCCTTTAATAAAGTGCAGCAAGAAGCGATTGATCTGTGGAAAGAACTTGAATTTGACTTGACGTTTTTCACCTACTCGACAGATGTAAGTTCGTATTATTGGGTAATACCTATTCAAAATTTTGCGGCCATCGATCAGTTATATGCAAAAATAGGTGAGTTAACCACAAAAATGAAAGATAGCGGATTCGACGCCGTCAAAAAATTCCGCGACCTGTCAACTACCCGCGAAACGATTATTCATTGGAATAAAGATCTTTCGTATCACCCGAACGGTAATGTTGGACAAACCAAAGAGAACAGGTATTGCGAATGGACCTTTTTCTATTTAAAAGCCGGTCATGAAAAAGAAATGGCAGACGCTATAAAACAATACATTGACTTTTTCGATAGCATAGACGAGACCTGGGAATGGGACGTCTATACCGTTTCCATGGGCTACGACTCGCCATGCTGGATTTTGATGGACCGGTCGGAAAATTCGCTGGCATTGAAAAAATTAGAATCATCACTTCAGGAAAAATATGGAGAGACATTTGGCAAGTTATGGAAAAACATACAACCACATCTGAGGAAAATGGATGTGGTAACGGGTTGGTTCCTTCCCGACTGGTCGATGAATTTTGAGCAATAAAAGTTACATTGGGTTCTACAACGAAACGATAAGAACTGAGGCCGGGGCTGTAAAAAAGAACATACAGCCCCGGCCGTTAAGTTTATCTCCAATCTCTTTCAAAAATTTATATAATGCTTATCTTCATGGCATTATGCCTTCAATAAAAACAAAGACACCACTTTTGGGAGGTGGTTATTACCATCTGTTTAACCGTGGAATCAATCGGGAAAAGATCTTTTTCACAACTCCAAATTATCATTATTTCCTCTTGCTTATTGAAAGATACCTAATGCACTATATGGATATTCTTGCATACTGCTTGTTGCCCAACCATTTTCACCTAATAGTAAAAATTAAAGATGAGGTAGAGGCCGGGGCTGTATCTGAATCGAAAATACAGCCCCGGCCTTTACTTCAAAATGAAGAGGAGATTGGGAAACTTGCCAGTAAACAACTAGGACGATTATTTACAAGCTATGCAATGGCTATAAATAAACAGGAAAACAGAGTTAGTAACCTATTTGACCCAAAATTCAAAAGATTAGAAATTGACCAACATGAATACTTGGAATATTTGATATTTTATACTCATTATAATCCTGAAAAACATGGCCTTTCCAATAATTTCAAAACCTATTTCTTCAGTTCCTATAATGCTTTATCCGGTCAAAAAAAGACAAAACTTAATCGGAAGTTAGTATGGGAAATTTATGGCGGTCAGGAAGAATTTCTGGATTTCCACAATGGAATGCATAGTGAAGTGAAGCAAGTTATTATTGAATAGATTGAATCTCTATATACCGGGGCTGTATTGATTTAAAATACACAGTCCCGGCCTTTTTATTTAATTTTTTACTACAGCGTTTCTTCATCTGAAGCAGGCTCCTATTTCTATCCGATTTTAATGTAAGAGTATACGATTACAAGTAAGCCAGGATGTGAAACCATATCGTTTAAATCGCAGTAAATAAATATGTAACGGACAGCAAGATTAGGCTGCTCATGGAGTGGCCTAAACTTTCGTCGATAAATTGTAAGCCATGGAACTATTGAAAAAGAATGTAAACAAGCGAAAGGAGATTCTGGGCGGGGAAATTGCCGATATTCTGAAAAACCATGCAGATACTACGATTGGAGAAATTAAAGTAAAACAGTTGCTGGGTGGCATGCGGGGAATGACTTCACTGGTGTGTAATACATCTTTTGTTGATCCTTACAAAGGATTGTTTATCAGCGAATATTCAATTCCGGAATTTGAAGACCGGCTTCCTGAAGAAATATTTTATTTGCTCTGTGCCGGAAAATTTCCCGATGACGATGAAATGTCCGAATTGCGGGAAGAAATCAACGCCAGATCGAAACTTCCGAAGTTTATGTGGTCGTTTATTAGCAGTTTGCCAAAAAAAATGCACCCCATGACCCTATTTAGCATGTGTATTCTGGCCATGGAAGGGCGGTCGGTATTTAAACAAAACTACGGCACACTGGAAATGACCAAAGCGCAATACTGGGAATATACCCTTGAAGATTCGTTGAATCTTTTATCAAAACTACCAACAATTGCCGCTGCTATTTATCGTATTCATTTGTTGGGAAAGCAGCCAATAGATTACAGCCCGAGGCTCGACTGGAGCAACAACCTTGCTCAAATGTTAGGTGTAAATTCCGAGCGCTCATTTTCGGAGCTGTTAAGGCTCTATTTGGTTTTGCACTGCGACCACGAGGGCGGAAACGTAAGTGCCTTTACCTCGAGGGTAGTGAACTCTGCACTTTCAAATATTTATTATGCAGCATCGGCCGGACTTAACGGACTGGCCGGACCATTACACGGACTGGCAAACCAGGTATGTCTGCAGTTTATTCAGGGTATTCACGCTCAATTGGGTGATTCGCCAACAACCGATGATATTACTGCCTACATCAATAACGAACTGGAAAACGGAAGAGTTATACCGGGATACGGACATGCTGTGCTTCGGATTACCGATCCGCGCTTCTCAGCATTTATGGAATTTGGAAATAAGTACTGCCCCAATTCTGCTTACCTGCAAACCGTAAAAAAACTATACTATGTGGTACCCAACATTTTAAAAGATTATAAAGGAGGAAAAGTAGCCAATCCATATCCCAACGTAGATGCTATTTCCGGTTCGCTGCTTTATCATTACGGAATTAAAAAATACAGTTTTTATACCGTATTATTCGGCCTTTCCCGGGTTCTTGGATTTTGTGCCCAAAGTGTTCTTGCCCTGGGATTGAATCAACCAATTATACGGCCTAAAAGTGTGACCAATAAATGGTTGAAAGATACGCTTGAAAAACAAGAATAGTGTTAACTAGAAATGATAACTCTCAACACTTTATACCTTTCACTTGTTTACAATGGCAGGAAAGGTTCAGGGACAACAGATGTATCAACAACAATGTATAAAAGTGACAATTAGTTCGTTAATAAAATTAAAATATAAGAGATGAAGAAAAACATGGGAATCGTTGACAGGGTTTTAAGAATTATTGTGGCCGCAGTGCTTGCTGTACTCTATTTTACAGGAACTGTAAGTGGAACGCTGGGAATCATTTTACTGGTGGTTGCAATCGTCTTTTTACTGACCAGTATTTTTAGTGTTTGTCCAATGTATTTGCCACTTGGGTTAAAAACAAATAAGGACAATTAACAACAGATTTGCCTCTTTTTTTCTGCCGATTATAGATATAATCATCTTCTATTCCATTAAAATCTAAAATTGAGGCCTATGAAAACAAATTTTACTTTACACAGAAAACTTAGCGGATTATTAGTAATTCTTGTGCTAATTTCGGCCGCAGTGAGCAACGCACAAACCACTCACGTTGTGCAGGTTACCAGCAATGTTTTTACTCCCAGTGAACTAACCATAAATGTTGGCGATGTTGTTGAATGGAAAAATACCGAGGGCTCGCACAATGTAAATGGCACTACATCCACGTATCCCGACAATCCGGAATCGTTTGGAAACTCAGTCGGAACGGGCTGGACCTTTTCGCATACTTTTACTATTGCCGGAACATACAATTACCAATGCGATCCGCATGCAGGACAGGGAATGCATGGTACAATAGTAGTACAATCGGCAAACAACACCGGCAAACATATGCTAACCGTTCAATTCTCGGGCATGAATCCACATGTTGGGCAAATGCTTTACTTATCGGTAGTTGAAAAGGATTCAGGGAAAGAGGTTGCCAGAACCACAGAAACTATAAGTGCTGAATTTCAGGTACAGGTTTCAGGGTTGGAGACAGATCATTCGTACTTTGTAAATTTCTTTGCCGACCACAATGGAAACGGTGCTTATGATGCTCCGCCAACCGACCACGCCTACCAAATGGAGCTGAACAATGTAACGGGCGATGCCACGCTTAACTTTGCCCACAATACAAACTTTACCGACATTATGTGGCAAAATAAACTTACGGTGCAGTTCTCGGGAATGAATCCTCACGAGAGCCAAAGTCTTCATCTTTGGGTAATCGATAAAAGTGACGGCACAGAGTTATACAAAACCGAAGTTACAGTTGAAGCCGATTTTGAAATTGTGGCATACGGAATTGAAACAGGCCAGTCGTATACCATTGATTTTTATGCCGACCACAACAGCAGCGGTAGTTATGACGCTCCTCCAACCGACCACGCCTGGCGTTTGGAGCTCAATGAGGTACTTGGCGATACCGTTCTGAATTTCAGTCACAATACAAATTTCACCGACATTTTTAATGTAACCAGTGTTAGTGATCTGCAACCTAATTCTTTCACCATGTATCCGAATCCTGCAAGCGATAAAGTTACGCTTGAGTTCGATGGTTTAAATAATAACGTTTTGGTTCGCACGGTTGATATCAGTGGAAAAACACGCTCGGTTCGCCAAACAAATATGGGTAACAGAACTGAACTTGATATTTCTGACTTACCTCAAGGATTGTACTTTGTTCACGTACAGGATGGCGACGAATTGCAAATCAGAAAATTAATTAAACGCTAAACGAATAATATGAAAAGAATTAGTTTGTTTTTACTGCTTCATGTAATTCTTACGTGTGCAGTTTCGGGACAGGAAGAAGAAAATGTGATTGAAAATGCTTTCCAGGGAACGCGTATTGTAAATGGTCAATCGGCCAACCTTGCGGGCGACGGTGAATTACGACTGCTCATCCAACACCGTTTTGGCGACATCAGCGGCGGCCTTTACGAATTATTTGGCCTTGATGATGCCTCAATGCGACTGGGTTTTGAGTATGGCTTTGGCGATAACTTTAACCTTGGCGTGGGGCGTAGTACCTGGTTAAAAACTTACGACGCTTTTGCGAAATACCGGCTTGTTCAGCAAAAGAGCGATTTTCCTTTTTCGGCTGTGTTAAGCGTTGGAAGTTCTATACCTACAATTCGCGATTATTTCCCTGAAGCTTCAGATAACTTTTCGGATAAATTGTCGTGGAATGCACAACTTCATCTCTCAAAAACCATGGGCATATTTGCCTTGCAGCTTTCGCCGGGCTTTTTAGAAACCGGGTATCTGTATGATGTTGGGGAAAACCTTTCGGTATTTACACTCGGAACGGCAGCTTCGGTTCGAATCTCTAAAAAAGTATCTGCAAACCTGGAATACCTGGCTCCGTTCAATTCAGATATTATGGGAGACAATGCGCTTTCGTTTGGTGTTGACCTCGACACCGGAGGACACCTGTTTCAACTGGTTTTATCGAACAACAACAGGATGTTTCACCAGGCTGTTTATACGAACAGTACCGGTAGTTGGGGCGATGGAAACCTGTATTTTGGTTTTAACCTGATTCGCGAATTCAAATTGAAATACGATCCGGGGTGGACAGAATAGAACTAAAAAAAGACGCCTGAAGCGGAAATTTCTTCATGCGTCTTTTTTTGTTGGAATATATCCCTTAATCATCGTCATGACCGTCGTGATCATCATCATAACCATCATGCTCTTCGTCATCGTCGTGATGATTGTGTTTGTAATGTGTACGGTGATCGTGCTCCAGGTTACCAACAATCGTTTGATAAATTCCGGTATTGTGATCAGATGATATCAGCAACACACCATCTACCAACTCTGCATTATCAAGATCGGCCACATCCACATCGGCCATCAGTTCATCCAAATAAAGCTGAATGATCGAGGTAAAATCGATTTCCTCTTCGGTGACTTCCACGTTTTCTTTTTCGGTTTTAAAATATACATCGTGATTCACCATCACTACAATTGACGTCGTTCCGGTGTCGTTGGTATAAGTTCCTGCAAGGTAGAACACGGGGTTGTCGCCGGCATTTTCCTGTAATCCACTTACTTTTAGTTCAATTTCGTCGTAATACCCCGGCTGAAGCACAAAGTTACCCATGGTAAGTTCGTTGTTCAGCAAGTCAACCATTTGGGGGCCGTACCATTTGTATTCAATTTCAATCGAGTCTTCGCCGGTAACCACACTTTTTAACTCCGCCTCGAACTTAATGCTGGAAACCACCAGGTGTGCCGAATCCCAGGCAATGGATTCAGCGTCTATTGTTACAGATTTCATTGAAGCCTGAACCGGTAAACTAAATTCTGTATTTAGTGCTTCAATACGCACACCAAATAACGATTCGCCGTCGTTAATCATATCCCCATCGTCGCTGCAGGATACAAAAATGGCCGTCATCAGGGCCAATGCAACTAAGAATTTTTTTTCTGTTTTCATAAGTAGTAATTTTATTATGACCGTTGTGTACATACAAAACGTAAACCTTCTTAATATATTTTAAGACCTTTTAGTTTCTTTTTGTTTGCCGGACGGTGAAAAATTTTCCTGCTTACAATTTTAGTAGCTCAAATTAATTCGTAGCCCTGCAAGAAAATGCTCAGAATCTTCGGAGCGCCAGGTTTTAATCCACTGCACATGAGGCGAAATAAATACCCACCGATTGAGTTGGGTACTGAAATAGAATTCGGTCATTTGCTCGGGTTGCTCGTATGTTGTTATTTGCGTTTCGGCATAAGCCAGCCCTATTTTGAGCTCACGATTCATAATATGCTGCCGAAATCCAATACCTCCACTCCAGGCATTTTTTATGCCTTGCCATTGGGCCAGTTCCTTACTGTTGGAACCATAACGCCCAAAAATGGTGAAGTGATTGGCAATCAACTGGTCGAAAGAAATACCAAATCCCCGACTGTCGCCGGCCAAAGGTTGTTCATGACCGAACACTCTGAAATTGGCCTCCCATCCGCTTTCTGCGAAAAGTTTAATACCTGTTTCCAATAGTTTCAGGTGATTTTTCATAATATTCTCTTCCTGCGGATTAGCCATAAAATGCCCGTATTGAATGTAAAAACGTTTTACGAATGTGGTGCGAAAACGAATTCCCGGACTGTTGACTCCCACCGGCAAAACCGGGTTATTAACAAACACTCCGCTGATAAATTGTGAGGTTTCATCGTTGGCATGCAGGTTATTATCGAAATAGTTTGTTGGATCCAGCTTCCCAAAAGTAACAGTGAAAATATCTTTCAACATTTTAAATTCGGTCCAGGCTTCCAATACGATGAGGTTCTCGCCTATACCATCGCCACCACCCGCATCGGCATTCAACACCGAAACATTGGGAATAAGAGCATCCGGGCCTTGTCCACCTCCGGCTTCCAGGTCGAAAAACAACAGTGCCGACGGCCCAAAACTTACAAAAGCAAAAATATCAAATGTGCCAACCCCTTTCCATACCGTTTCATTTTCAAGCGGTGCTTGTAACGATGCTGTTGCCACTCCGCTAAACTGCAGCTTGCCGGGTTCTTCCAGTATAGATTTTAACAGTGCATCCACCTGCTGCCTCCGCGAACGTTTGATTTCAGGAATCCGGTCGAGATCGCTTTCCTGAAACAAACCTAAAAACTGGTCAACCAGGGTAGTGTCGGTATGTGTGGTATCCTGTTGCACAAATGTCGCACCGGCAAGCAAAGGCGAGGTGAAAAACAGGAAAATAAAAGTGGTTAGAATGTAAAATTTCTGCATCAGCAACATATTTTCTGATGAATAATACCGATTAGAAATCGAACTGAACCCTTGCTTCATTTATTCCCAAAGATTCTTCTCTTTACTATCGACATTAACCATTGTAATCTCAGATTTTCGCTTTAGGCTCACTCTGAAAACAATTGGTATAATTTAAGGAATTATTGCCGGAGTGCAAAACGGATTGTTACCTGGAAGATTTCGGTTCTTAACACAATCTATCCCGGAAAGATCTCCTCAAAAGCCTTTGTTCGGTAATCAAAAATCTCCTCCAGTTTTTTGCGAATAACCAATGCGTTGGCAATTTGCCCCAGAACACCCAATGGCGGGCTGTAGCTCACAATGTCTTTCATTAACACACCGTCCTTAACTGCCTCAATATGATGTTCGTGATGCCAGAGTTTATATGGCCCAACACGTTGCTCATCAACAAAATATTTTTGGGGCACTACATGCGTTATTTCGGTTACCCAGGTAGTAGGAATTCCCAATAATGGCCGCACGGTGTAGGCAATGATCATACCTTCGTATGCTTCATCGGGCAAATCGGGTGTACGAATATCAAAACCCATGTAAGACGGTGTAATACGTTTCAGATTGTGCGGCCTGGATATAAAATCCCACACCTCGCTGAAGCTGCTTTTTATAAATTGTTCGCGTTTAAATTGATAGAATGCCATCTCTTTAACTGTTTTCTTTTTGTTTTACTTCTATTAATGCTGAAGTATCGTATCCCCGATCTGCAATTCGCTTCAACAAATCGTTGTACACTGCAGGTGCCATTTGTGGAGTACGGCTTAATATCCACAAATATTTATCTGAACTACTGCCAATCACGGCCCACTGGTAATCCTCATCCAGCTCCAGCACATAATAATCGCCATAGAATATCCAGAAAAAGGAGACCTTTAGTTTAGCCGGTTCATTTTCCGGATCCGGAATTTTGGCTTTTCCTATCGCTTCGGAATATTCACCATCAAGCGTATTTTCGTAACCGCTGTTTACTACTTTTATTTTGCCGTCGGGGCGCAAAGTGTAATTAGCTGTAACGCCCACCATTCCCCGCTCAAAGCGATGATCGTAACGGGCAATTTCGTACCATGTTCCCAGGTACTTTTCGAGGTCCAGTTCCTTCACCACACTATTGTCTATCATTTGCTTTTGCCCTGAACAGCCGGTAAATAACCCGCTTATTATAAAGCTAAGCAGAATTAGCGAAACATAACAGCTATGTTGAACTATTGTTTTTTTATTCATTTTTTGTTTAATCATATACATCAAAACAATAGACAAAGTGTTTGGTTCGTGAATAGGGTAACTATTCTCTTTTGGGGATTACTTAGGCCATTCTTCCCCTACCCGTCAGCCGACGGGAGCTCCCCTTGCAAGGGGCGCATGCTCTGAGCCGGACCTGTAAAATAATCTGCTAAAGCTTTTCAAAGCTGTTTCCCCTTCCGAGGGGAAATGGCCACAGCCAAAGGGGTAAAGAATCTGGTTCTACCCCATCCTGTTAGAGCTTCATTATTCCCAAAATTAAAAGCCCTTGTTTGCTGATATTGAATTTTTTATATCTTCGCGGCATATTAACCACGTGTTCTTGATAACCACGTAAAAAACAAGAGAAATGAAGAATAAAGTATCCGTTCTGTTTATGCTTGCAGGTATTCTTTTCGCCACCTGCTTATTGATTTCCAACATTCTTGCTTCAAAAATTATGATGATCGGTCCGTGGTCAGCCCCGGCCGGAGTATTGATTTTCCCATTGGCATATATTATTAACGATGTGCTGGTTGAAGTGTGGGGTTACCAGAAAACCCGCCTCATTATTTGGGCTGGATTTGGAGTAAATATGCTTGCCGTAATTTTCTTTACGCTTGCAATTTCGGTAAATGCTGCGCCTTTCTGGGAAAACCAGGATGCCTTTGCAACCGTTTTGGGCAGTACCCCGCGCATTGTAGCGGCCAGTATGCTCGCCTACCTGATGGGCTCGTTTCTGAATGCTTATGTAATGAGCAAATTCAAAGTGCTTACCAAAGGAAAAGGCTTTTCGCTGCGTGCAGTTGTTTCAACACTTGTTGGTGAAGGAGCCGATTCGGCCATTTTTATCACCATTGCTTTTGCCGGAATATTCCCTGTAAATGCGCTGCTAACCATGATCGTAACACAGGCAATTATCAAAACCGTTTACGAAATTGCCGTTCTTCCGCTGACCATTTGGGTGGTTGGCAAAGTGAAAAAAGTGGAAGGTATTGATACCTACGATTATGAGGTTTCCTATAATCCGTTTAAACTGGGACAGGTTTAAGAACTCTGACTAATATTTTAGAAGATGACATCAACTGATAAGAAAAAAGCACTGGTGGTTTTTTCGGGTGGACAGGATTCTACCACCTGCCTGTTTTGGGCTAAACGCGAATTCGACGAGGTTTATGCCATTGCATTTAACTACGGTCAGCGCCATGCCGTTGAGCTGGAATCGGCAAAAATAATCGCCGAAACAGCCGGTGTGCCTTTGCAGGTTTTTCCGATGGATCTGATCTCGCAACTCAGCCGGAATTCGTTAACGCATCACAGCATGCAGGTAGATCGTAATAAACCGGAAGACACGCCACCCAATACGCTGGTGGAAGGCCGTAATATGTTGTTTTTAACCTACGCTGCTATTTTTGCCAAGGTGCATAATATACACCGTCTGGTAACAGGTGTGGGGCAGGCCGATTTTAGCGGCTACCCCGATTGCCGGAACGATTTTATCGTGTCGCTGAATGAAACGCTGAACTTGTCGATGGATTATCCGTATCAGATTCATACACCGCTGATGTGGAAGAACAAAAGCGAAATATGGCAACTGGCCGATGAGCTTGGCGTTTTTGAACTGGTACAAAACGAAACCGTTACCTGCTACAATGGCGTTAAAGGAAAAGGATGTGGGAAGTGCCCGGCTTGTGAGCTGCGGAATAAAGGGCTTGAAAAATATTTGGAGAAGAAGGAGAATACGTAATTGAGTGAATGAGTAATTGAGGATTTTTTGAACATTTATTACTAGACAGAACAATGAGCGAATTAAAACACCTGGGAAACGAAACGAATTACGATTTTAATTACCGCCCTGATGTATTGGAATCGTTTGATAACAAACACCCTGAAAATGATTATTGGGTAAAATTCAACTGCCCCGAATTTACCAGTTTGTGCCCCATTACCGGTCAGCCGGATTTTGCTACCATTTACCTCAGCTATATTCCTGATGAAAAGCTGGTAGAAAGCAAAAGTCTTAAGCTCTATCTGTTTAGTTTCCGTAACCATGGCGCTTTTCACGAGGATTGTATCAATATTATTATGAAGGATCTGATCGCTTTGATGAATCCAAAGTACATTGAAGTGTGGGGAAAATTTTTGCCACGTGGAGGCCTCAGCATCGATCCGTTTTCAAACTACGGAAAACCGGGGACCAAATATGAAGAGATGGCCTGGTTTCGTATGCAAAACCATGATTTGAATCCGGAGACGATTGACAACCGATAGACAGAAAAACCCGAAAATGCAAAGTCACTAAGTTTTTTTACCCCTAAATCCCCTGAAGGGGACAACTTGATTGGTGAATATTGATTAACGATTTTTGAATGATGATCGTAACGAAAGCCCGAACAAGTTCTGTTGAATGCAATTCTACATTCGTAATTCGTTAATCATCATTCGACATTCTTAATTAGATTTCCAGCCTGGCAATCTCATCCAGCCACTTTTGTTTCTCCTCATCTGCAAGGAAACTGGCTTTAAACGAATTGGCTGCCAGCTTTACAATATCATCGTTTGAAAGATTAAGCGCCTCGTTTACAGCATGGAAATTAGCATTCATATAACCACCAAAATAGGCCGGATCGTCAGAATTAACAGTAGCAACAATGTTATGATCCAGCAGCTTTTTTAAAGGGTGATCAACCATATCATTCACCACTTTCAGCTTCAGGTTCGACAGCGGACAAACGGTTAACGGCATTTCAATACGCGCCAGTTCATTCAGTAATTCGGGATCATCGATCGAACGAACACCATGGTCGATACGCGCTACCTTTAGCATATTTATTGCATCCCAAACGTTTTGTGCCGGACCTTCTTCGCCGGCATGTGCAACTGTTAAGAATCCTTCGGCACGTACCATTTCGAACACCTTTTTAAACTTGGCCGGTGGATGACCTTTTTCGCTGGAATCGAGACCATAAGCGGTGAATAACTCGCCAAACTGCAACGACTCCTTAAACGTCTTGATGGCATCCTCCTCACTCAGGTGACGCAAAAAATTTGGAATAAGGCGGTAAGTTATGCCCCACTCATTACGGGCATCGATACAGGCCTGTAAAATGCCGTTAATTACATTTTCAAACGGAACGCCGCGCTGGGTGTGTGTTTGCGGATCGAAAAAGATTTCGGTATGTACCACCTTATCTTCGTAACACTTTTTCAGATAAGCTTTTGTGAGATCGTAGAAATCCCGCTCGTAAAGCAAAACATACGCACCTGCATAATAAAGATCCAAAAATTCCTGGAGGTTATTGAATTGATAGGCCGCATGCAGCTCATCAACCGATTTATATTTTAACCGAATGTCATTCCTTTCGGCAATGGTAAACATCAGTTCCGGCTCAAAAGTGCCTTCAATATGTACATGCAATTCGGCTTTAGGAATCTTATTTATCAACTCAGTCTGTTTTCTCGGTGTCATGCTTTTCTACTTTCTTTCAAATATACGGATAGAGCAAGCTATTTTACAAATGAAGATATGTTATTCCACAAAGCTTCTCAAAGAAAACACGGAGAACCACAAAGATGAAATAATTACTCTGTGAAACTGCGCACTCTAAGTGTAACACTGTGGGATAGTTGGGTATTAATTTAAAAAATTTGTAAATTGAATAGTGTAATCCAAGCATAAACCAGACTCTCAATAAACTTAAATTATATAACATGATAGAAAATGAAATCTCCAAAACAATTATCGGTTGTGCAATAGATGTGCATAAACAATTAGGCCCGGGACTACTTGAGTCTGCATATCAGGAATGTTTATTCTACGAATTACAGCAAAAAGGACTAAACGTAAAAAAAGAAGTACCTATGCCGATTGTTTATAAGGAAGTAAAGCTAAATCATGGCTACAGAATTGACCTGCTGGTGGAAAATAAAGTCGTTATTGAGTTAAAAACAGTTGAAGAACTCAATGATGTTCACACAGCACAGGTACTCACTTATTTAAAATTAGGCCGTTATCGTCTTGGATTGCTTCTGAATTTTAATGTTTCAATTCTTAAAAACGGGATAAAAAGAATTATAAATTAAACTTTTAGAAGCTATTCCACAGAGCTTCTCTAAGGAGACACAGAGAAACACAAAGACAATAAAATTATCTCTGTGAACCTTTGTGGATTCTCCGTGTAACTCTGTGTAATAGTTTAAAATGAACGGAGAGACTATTTGAAACAAAAAAGCAGACCCGATATGAGCCTGCTTTTTCAAAATATCTGGTATTTGTCTTTTTATACTTTAGGCAACTCCCATGGTGCGCGGTAGGTCGGCACCAATAGTTCGTTAGCCGCATCGTTACCAATAAATTTGCTGTTATCGGCATCCCAGTAAAGGCGCTGACCGGTTTTTAAGGCCAGGTTACCCAGGTGAGCCACACGAGCGGTATTGGCAGCAATACCAACATTACAATTTGTATTCTGATCGCCATCTTTGATACAATCGATAAAGTTAGCCATGTGGTTGTTCAATCCCTGTCCATCGCCTTTTTTCAATTCTACGCGATCCATTTTGGGGTTTCTGCCACCTTCAGGAATTACTTCCCATCCGTTGCGGTCAACCACCAAAGTTCCGTTGTTACCAACAAAACCTACACCGTGGCTACGGCCGTAGTAACCACCGTCTATTCCCAGGCCATGATCCCAAAGTAATGTATAGTCGTCGAATTCGTATAAAGCCTGCATGCTGTCAGGAGTTTCGCAAGCATCCTCAGGATAGGCGAATTTGCCACCCATTGCCATAACTGATTTAGGCGCTTTGGCTTTCATTCCAAATAAACCGTAGTCGATAATGTGTACTCCCCAGTCGGTCATTAATCCACCGGCATAATCCCAGAACCAGCGGAAATTAAAGTGAAAACGGTTCGGGTTAAACGGACGTGCTTTTGCCGGTCCTAACCACATATCGTAATCAACACCTTCAGGAACAGGTCCGTCGGGCATTACCGGAATCGATTTCATCCAACCCTGGTACGACCAGCAACGTACGGTACGAATTTTACCCAGCGCGCCGGTATATACAAAATCAACCGCTTCTTTCCAGTGCTTATCGCTACGCTGCCACTGCCCTACCTGGGCAATTGTTCCGTAACGTTTCCACGCACGTTCCATAATGTTGATCTCTTCGATGTAGTTTGCAAGCGGTTTTTCACAGTAAATATGTTTTCCTTCCTGTGCGGCATAAACAAACGGCAAACAGTGCCAATGGTCGGGTGTACCAATAATGATCACATCAATACCGGGTTCTTCCAGTAATTTTCTGAAATCCTTAAATCCTTTTGGTTTTGTTCCCTGAATCTTTTCAACGTCGGCAATACGCTGATTCAAAACGTTTTCATCAACATCACAAATGGCGCCACACTCGGTATTTTTTTGCTTTAAAAAGGCTTGCAAATCGCTAAATCCCATTCCTTTTGCCCCAATCAAAGCACAAACCAGTTTATCGTTTGCTCCCGAGCACGATTCCATCGCTAAAGGCATTCCTGACGCAATCCCTACGCCAGCTGTTGCCATTGCCGATGTTTTGATAAAGTCTCTTCTATTAGTCATTTTATTTTTAGTTGGTATTAGAAAATAAATCTTAATTCATTTGTAATTCGTTCAGGAAGACCTTCCATCGCGTAACCGACCCCAAATTTGTAGAATAATTTTAAGTTATCCATTTTTAATGCCGTTTTTTTGGCATGCATCGCTCACTTATTAATGTATTTTACAACAGATTTTATTGTCCGGATTATAAATTCACTCTCCTTTTATTCAAACACTAGCTTAATATAGGCTTGTTTGTTCTACGTAATAGTTCGAAAAAAGAAAGCCGGAAACAATTTGCTCCCGGCCTTACACGTCTTCTTTTTTATTCTTTTTGCATGGCATCGTCAAATGCTACATCCGATGGCGCAAAATCAATCTTTTTAACAAACTCACAGGCTTCTGCAGCCCCTGCTTCACGGTTCATCCCGCTGTCTTCCCATTCTACGGAGAGCGGCCCGTTATAACCGATATCATTGAGCGCCCGGATAATGTTCTCGAACTCAATTTTACCCCGTCCCAAACTGCGGAAATTCCAGTAACGTCGGTTGTCTCCAAATTCCATATGACCACCAAAAACGCCCACTCCGGTTGGCACATCGCTCCAGTATACATCTTTCATGTGCACATGGAAAATACGATCGGCAAACTCGTAGATAAAACGCACATAATCCACATGCTGATAGCCGAAATGGCTTGGATCGTAGTTAAATCCAAATGCCGGATGATAATCCAATGCTTTTAGTGCCAGATGTGCAGTGTGAATATCAAAAGCTATTTCGGTAGGATGTGCTTCCAAGGCAAATTTTACCCCAAGGCTTTGGTACTCATCAAGAATCGGTTTCCAGCGCCGTGCAAAATCGGCATAACCTTCTTCAATCATTTCAGGCGATACGGGTGGAAACGAATACAACATGTGCCAAATCGGGCTTCCGGTAAATCCAGCCACGGTATCCACTCCCAGTCGCTTGGCCACTTCGGCCGTTTTTACCATTTCTTCTGCTGCACGCTGACGTACACCTTCCGGATCGCCATCGCCCCAAACATGTGGGCTGGCAATACTTTTGTGCCGCTTATCGATAGGATCGCAAACACATTGACCATCAAGGTGCGTGGAAATAGTAAATAATTGTAAATCATATTTATTGAGTAATTCTTTTCTGTTATCGCAGTATGCCTGGTCGGCTTTTGCAATTTCCATGTGATCGCCCCAGGTACATAGTTCCAAACCATCGTAGCCAAATTGTTTTGCTTTCTGACACATGGTTTCAATAGGCAAATCGGCCCATTGTCCGGTAAAAAGTGTTACTGGTCTTGCCATTATTGTTGTAGTTTTAAGTTCATATATTTTTAATGAACAGGTGACTTCGAGTCACCTGCTCATTCATTTCAAATTATATCGCCAAATTTTACCCATTTCACCTCGTCGTTGTAGCCGGCACTAACTACGGTATCGATAAACTGCATGCCGCGAATACCGTCTTCCACTCCCGGGAAATCGAGCATTTCGGGTGTCGGTTCTTCGCCGTTGGCTTTTGCACGAACGGTAAGTGCAAAATTGCGGTAGATATTGGCAAAAGCTTCCAGGTAACCTTCAGGATGTCCACCCGGAGTTCGTGTATTATGCAAGGCTGCCGGAGCATCAAGACTGGTTCCCGTTCTTAAGATCTGTACCGGTTGGTCGATCCATTTTAAAATTAAAGTATTGGGTTCGTGCTGGTTCCATTCCAGGCCACCTTTTTCGCCGTAAACCCTAATTTTAACTGCGTTTTCTTCGCCGGCAGCAACCTGACTGGCCATAAGAACACCTTTGGCTCCGTTATCGAAACGCAACAAAGCAGCACCATCATCATCCAATAAACGATTAGGAACAAAAACATTAATTTCAGCACAAAGCTCTGTAACTTTTAACCCTGTAATATATTCGGCCAACTGATGTGCATGTGTTCCAATGTCGCCCATACAACCGGCTTTCCCCGATTTTTTGGGGTCGGTACGCCAACTTGCCTGAGCATTTCCTGCATCTTCTACTTTCGATGAAAGCCACCCCTGCGGATATTCAACATATACTTTCCTGATTTTTCCAAAACGTCCTTCGGCAACCATATGTTTTGCCTGTTTTACAGCCGGGTAGCCCGAATAAGTGTGCGTTAATGCAAAAGTTAAACCTGTTTTGTTGATTTGTTCTTTTAGTTGATATGCCTCATCCAAGGTAAAAGTTATCGGTTTATCAAGCACCACATTAAAACCATGTTCAAGCGCCATCATGGCCGGTGCAAAATGCACAAAATTGGGCGTTACTATCGAAACAAAATCCATTCGTTCGCCTTCCGGAAGTTTGGCTTCCTTTTCAAACATTTCCTGATAGGTTTCATAGACTCTGTTTTCTGGCAAATAGTATAATTTTCCCGATTGTTTTGATATTTCAGGGTTTACACTAAAACAGCCGCAAACAAGCTCAATTTGGTTGTCCATAAAAGCTGCCAACCGGTGTATTGCTCCAATAAACGCGTCGGTGCCTCCACCAACCATTCCCATACGAAGTTTTCGATTCATCATGATCTATTTAGTTTATATTGATTCAGTATTATTTCATAAAATTAAGAACTCTTTTTAAGGATGCAATAAAATACATCTACTTCTTTCTGTTCTATTCTGTTTACTTCCGGTACTCACATAAAAATTTTTGGTACGGATTTTAAAGAACCATTATGTATTGTTATGAACTCCCATTCATAAGGATTCACCAAACACTGTTTTATACCTAGTCGTATTGTTTTATTTTACAAGAATCAAAAGGTTGTATGAATGAACTAACCTGCCGCGGAGTAGAAGGGTATCCGCGGTATGATATTTCGGAATTGGCCTCAGCTAGATGGCTATCAGACTCTCGTCAGGCAAGTTAACCCCATTAAATCCCAACGGCAGATCAATGGGATCAGTTCTACTTTATCATTTAAGGGCACTTCGTTTCTGAAATTAGCGTCTCACTGAATTAAAATTCAATAATAATTCCGATGGTTGGTAAAACCGTTCCCGATTTGCTTTCAATTTCGTTCAGCACATAACGCGTTCCATTGTCGGTGGTGAGGAAATTCCCATTGGCATCTTCGGCACGAACCACAATATCGTTTTCCTGCGCCTGGAAATTATAAAGGTTTTGAATGTCGATATAAAATTTAGCGGTGAGTTTTTCAAAATAGTAGGATTTATCTACACGAATATCGAGCTGATGAAAAGGGTCAAAGCGTTTGGCATTAAGCTGCGTATAATCGTAATACGGTCCGCCTTGCAGGTTCCAGGCTTCCACCATCGATGATTTTTCGATATCCCACGGTGTATAAGGCAAACCACCCACAAAACGCCAGCGTGCACCTACGCGCCAGTTGCGTTTCAGGTCTTTAGTAGTAGTAAGTGTAATCAGGTGTTTCGCGTCCCAACTTGAGGGGATGTAAGCGCCTTCTCCGTCATTAAACTCACTACGTACCAAAGTGTACGACAGGTTAAAATTAAATCCGTCGGTTGAATTAATACGCGCCTGAAACTCGGCTCCGTAAGCTCTTCCCTCCGAAGTTGAGGTTACTTCTTCGTCACCAACCACACCATAATCAGCTCCCAGATTCGCCAGACTTACCTGGTCGTTTACCGAAAACGGATATTGCGAATAACCTTTCCAGAATGCCTCGGCAGACAACTGCACCGCTGATCGGGGACGAAATTCCAAACCTCCAATAACATGATCCACTGCAATGTATTTCAGGTTATTGGATTTATTTACTAAAACATCGTTTTCCTTATAACCCAGCGTTGTATAAGCCGGCAATTGGTAATAACGTCCGGTATTAAAATTCAGGCTCCACTGATCGGTTAGAGTGTACGATGCTGAAAAACGCGGCGAGAACTGATCTAACAAGTTCTTCATGCTCGACGAGTAATTATTCGCATCAGCGCGCACGCCCAGCGAAAGTGCCAAACGCTCGCTAAAAACCGACTTGCTGAGCTGTGCAAATAATCCATATTTCACGAGGTTAAGATTGGTGTTGTAATTCACATCAACCGGCTGGCCCTCGTAAAATCGGCGGAATTGCGAACTGTTTTTGTAACTCACAAAATCGAGGTTGGCACCAAAATTCAATTTAAAACCATCCATACGCGAAGTGTTCTCGAAACGAAACTTGTTTTCGGCCTCTTGCGAATCGTAATCCAGAATTTTATTGTCTTCCGAACTCTCGTCGTTATCAAGGTATTTATAGGCATTATTGTCTAAATGACTGCGACTTGCCACAAAAGTCTGGTAGCTGTTATCGCGGTAATGTTTGTAAACCGCACCCACCGTGTACGACCATTGTTTGTTCACCGGAATTTCGCTGAGAATATACTTTTGCTCGTCGTCGGGATCTTCAATATCTTCATTTAACTCAAACAAATCGTTGGCTCCCAAACCAATCAGGGTCAACTCATTCTTTTTATCGAAACGGGTGCGTACCTTAAACTGCATATCCGTAAATGTGGGTAAAAACGGTAATTCCAGCGCGCTAAACAAAAACTGCAGATACGACTGACGTATAGAAACAACAAAGTTTGTCTTTTCTCCAATGGGGCCATCCAAAGTTGCTGCAATTTCCGATGCGCCAAGCGTTCCATGAAAATTTAGTTTTTCCTCGTTCCCATCGATCTGGTAAAATTCCATCACACCACTTAAGGCATTTCCACGGTTGGCCGGGAAAGCGCCTGAATAATAATTTACCTCGCGAATAAAATCGGCATTTAAAATACCAACCGGGCCTCCGGAAGCTCCCTGCGTGGCAAAGTGGTTGATAAACGGCACCTCAACACCATCGAGGTAAAAACGACTTTCCGACGGGCCTCCGCCGCGGATGATAATATCGTTTCGGAAAGCCGGTGTTGACTGCACCCCAGGGAACGACTGAATGATCTTTGAAATATCGCGGTTGGCACCGGGGCTTTTCTCAATTTCGCCAATGCCAATACTTCGCAAGGAAACAGGGCTTTCAATGGTTTTTCGGAATGGCGAAGCCGTAACCGTAACCTCATCCAGCTCTGATACTGATTTTTCCAACAGAATTTCAACAAAAGGAGCGCTCGAATTATTTACCTCCACCTCCGACGAAATGGCCTTTTTATACCCAACAAAACTGGCTTCGATACGAATAAAACCCGGGGTCAGGTTTCTAAACTCGAAATGACCTGTCTCGTCTGTTACTGTTCCGTTTGAAGTTCCCGAAACCAGCACATTTACAAAAGGTAAGGGCTCGTTACTCACTGCATCTACCACTTTTCCGGTAACTGCTGCATTTTGTGCAAGTATGCATATTGGCAATCCAAATAAAAGCAAAATTAATCCGACTTTCCTCATTGATTCTGTTTAATTTTTCCGTCAAAAACCCAAACAAAACTAATGAATAAAAGTTGAGAAAGCTTTATTGTTTTTATAAATTAGTCCTCGAAAAATTGAAAAGCAAATGCGTGTTGTCATTCAAAAAGTAAAAGAAGCCTCGGTAACGGTTGAAGGCGAAAAAATATCGGCCATAAAAAATGGACTGTTGATTTTGGTAGGCATTGAAAACGAGGATACACAGGAAGACATTGATTACCTGGTAAAAAAGTCAACTCAGTTGCGGGTTTTCGACGATGAAAACGGTGTGATGAACCGCTCGGTTATGGATGTTGACGGCGATATTATTGTGGTAAGCCAGTTTACACTGCAGGCCAACACCAAAAAAGGCAACCGCCCATCGTACATCCGGGCTGCCAAACCCGATATTTCCATCCCGATGTACGAAAAATTTGTAGCTGCCATGCAAACGGCTCTCGGCAAAAAAGTAGGAACCGGGAAATTCGGAGCCATGATGGATGTGGCGCTGATTAACGACGGTCCGGTAACCATTATCATCGATTCGAAACAGAAGGATTTTTAACCTGTTTCATCAGTTAAACAAGCAAAATGAAAAACGAACTTACAATATCCGAAGCTCAGAAACAGGTTGACGAATGGATAAAAACCATTGGCGTGCGCTACTTCAGCGAACTGACGAATATGACAATTCTTTCCGAAGAAGTGGGAGAATTGGCGCGCATTATGGCCCGAAAATACGGCGACCAGTCGTTTAAAAAGTCGGATGAAGAATATAACCTGGCAGATGAGATGGCCGATGTACTTTGGGTACTTATTTGCCTGGCCAATCAAACCGGAGTTGATCTGAACGAAGCATTTCTGAAAAATATGGAGAAGAAGACGAATCGCGATGGCGACCGGCATAAAAACAATGATAAACTGAAATAAGCCTGTAAAACCTAACTTTTGTTATTTTGAAATAATATTCCGGCCATCCGGATAAAATTTTAAGAAAAAACAGCAAAATCTTATTCAATTAAAAATATCAGAAATTACCTGTACGTTATAAAACATTTACTACAAACGGGTTTCATGATTAATTTCCTGCTTTCATTAAAGAAAAATCGCTTACTTTGCTAATGCAACAAAAGTTGCATATAGAATACATTACAAGCAGACTTAAAACGTAAACAATGGAAAATCTCGATTGGAAAAACCTTGGGTTTGGATACCGCGATACCGACTATAATGTTCGTTGCTACTATCGCAACGGCAAGTGGGGAGAACTTGAAATCAGCTCATCAAACGTCATTAATATTCATATGTCGGCAACGGCATTGCACTATGGGCAGGAAGCTTTTGAAGGACTAAAAGCCTTTAAAGGAAAAGATGGCAAGGTCAGGGTTTTTCGCATGGATGAAAATGCCAAACGTATGCAAAATTCTGCCGATGGTATTCTGATGCAGAAACTTCCGGTTGAGAAATTTCAGGAAGCCGTTCGGATGGCTGTAAAAATGAATGAACGTTTTGTTCCGCCTTACGAATCGGGTGCTGCGCTGTACATTCGTCCGTTGTTAATTGGTACCGGACCACAAATTGGTGTTGCTCCGGCCGAAGAGTACCTGTTTATGGTATTCGTAATGCCTGTTGGTCCTTATTTCCCTGAAGGATTTAAACCGACCAACCTGGTAATTTACCGCGAATTCGACCGTGCTGCTCCGCAAGGAACGGGAAAATATAAAGTTGGCGGAAACTATGCTGCCAGCATGTACGAAGGCAAAAAAGCCAAACAGAATGGTTTCTCGGCTGTTCTTTACCTCGACAGTAAAGAGAAAAAATACATCGACGAGTGCGGACCAGCTAACTTCTTTGGCATTAAAAACAATACGTACATTACGCCGGAATCGGCTTCCATCCTTCCATCGATCACTAACAAAAGCCTTATTGTTTTGGCCGAAGAAATGGGATTGAATGTTGAGCGCCGCAAAGTTCCGTACGAAGAACTGGCCGAGTTTGACGAAGTGGGAGCCTGCGGAACTGCTGCCGTAATTTCGCCAATTAAAGGTATTTACGACAACGACAACGACAAGTGGTTTAAGTACGGCAACCAGGAAGAAGCCGGCGAATGGTCGACAAAATTATACAACAAACTTCGCGCTATTCAATACGGCGACGAGCCCGACACACATGGTTGGGTAGAGATAATTGAGTAAGATCTATTAACAAAGTATATCAGAACCGTTCCTTTTTTGAAGGAGCGGTTTTTTGTTTTATAAACCGATAAGGTTAATAAGGTTTGATTTCTATTTTACACTTTATACTACTAAGGTTTATATTTTAAAAATAAGGTTTTCGAATGCGAAACAATTTGAAATGGCTTATGAAATTCTCAAAGGCTTTTCAGAAGCAATAAATAAGCTTATTCTTCAACCTCAACCTTAGTAGAAATCCTTCCAGCCAAGCACCCAAACCTTATTAACCTTATTTTATAATTGAAATAAAATCTTACTGATTATTAATCCCAGTCTGATAATGCTCAATAAACTTCTGATACTCTTCCTCAAACGTAGTTTTCTTGTGGTGCTCCGGTTGATTCAAAATGTACTTACAAACCCGATCTACATCTGATTTTGAAACAGAAAATGCCGAAGCTGATTGCTGCCATGCAAATTTTCCGGCTACAAGTTTATTCGAATTGATAAACCTTTCCGTACTACTGGAAACAATTTCGAGTAACTCTTCTTCCGAAATATGCGGCGAACGCGAAACCAAAAAATGAACATGTTCAGGATTGGCATAAATGGCATATAATTTTGAATTCTGATGCGACACAATTCCTGTAATGTACTTTTCAATCCGTTCTCTATTTTTTTCAGAGATAATTGCCATTCGTTTGTAAGTGGTTAAGATGAAATGTGTGTAGAGGTTGTTATATTCAATTTTCATGTTTGATAAGGTTAATAAGGTTATAGTTCTTTTAAAATTTAGTGCTACTAAGGTTTATCCTCTAAAAATAAGGCTTTTATAGATTCCAATCAAATTCAAAAGTTCGTAACATCTGTTAGTTTTAAAGTTTCAAAAGATAGCCTTATGCTTCAACCTCACCTTAGTAGAAATCCTCCCAGCCACCCAGCCAAACCTTATTAACCTTAATTTCATTTCGAAAAATTTCGAGCGCGACTAAGGTTTATTTATTAAAAGTAAGGTTTTTAGGCACTCCGATCAAATGGAAATATTAAAAAATATTTCCCATATGTATGATCGAAAAAACCTTATTCTTCAACCTAAACCTTAGTAGAAATCCTTCGAACCACGTACCCAAACCTTATTAACCTTATTCCATTCAAAAAAATTCGGAGCTTTTTTTATTTCTCCTGTAACTATCCCGTAACTTCTCCGTCGTATTTTACGAACGAGGTTCAGAAACAAATGACAATTACCGAATATAACCTTGCAGTTGACAATTACTCAGATCGTCTGTACCGCTTTGTACTGAAAAGTATAAAAGATGTGCATGCCGCGCAGGATATTGTGCAGGACAGCTACGAGAAATTGTGGAAGAACCGCGAGAATGTGGATGGCACGAAAGTAAAATCGTACCTTTTTACAACGGCCTACCACACAATGATCGACCGCATACGCAAGGAAAAACGTTCGGCATTTGCCGAGGATATGAGCTTGCCGGAAGAAGGACACGAAAGCAACTATTCCGACTTAAGCGAAATACTGAAAGAGGCCGTTAACAAACTACCGGAGATTCAACGAATGGTAGTTTTGTTACGCGATTATGAGGGATACAACTACCAGGAAATTGGCGAGCTGACGAATTTAAGCGAATCGCAGGTGAAAGTTTACATTTACCGGGCAAGGTTGTTTCTGAAGAAATATATTGGCAGCATTGAGGCTGTGGCATAGAAAGAGGGGCAGAACATGAAGGAGATTAACAGAACAAATTACGAAGCTTATTTTATCGATTACCTCGAGGGCAACCTCGATGAAGGGATGATCGATAGCTTTATTGCGTTTCTGAAAGCGAATCCCGACCTGAAACAAGAACTGGAACTTTACGAACCGATTTCGCTGAAGCCCGAAAAAGTTGCATTCAATAAAAAAACAGAACTTTATAAAAGCAATTTTGATAATAACGAAGCATTTGACAACGCTGCCATAGCATTGCTTGAAGGCGACTTAAGCAAATCCGAAAAACAGGATTTTGAAACATATCTGGCCAGTAATCCGGAAAAGGAAAAACAGGCTGCAGCTTTTCAAAAAGCCATATTAACGGCTGATGAAAGCATCGTTTTTGCCAATAAGAAAAAGCTGTACAAAAAAGCACCGGGCAAAACGATTCTGCTCTGGACAAGCCGTGTGGCGGCTGTTTTAATTCTTGGCCTCGTAATCTTTAACCTGATAAACCGTAACAGTACGGTTGAAGAAATCACATCGCAACAAATTGCCGAAGTGGAAAAGGCACCTCAACAAACAATTGATGAAACACCAATAATAATCCCGGATAATAATATAAACACTGAAGTTGCCGAAAATATCCCTATGGAAGCTCCGGCTCCTGTGGAAGAGATCAGTCCGAAGAAGCCGGCTATTGAAGACATATTCCAAGAAAATAACGCCACTTCGGCTCCAGACGAGTTACTGGCCATGCGCGAAACTCTTATTATTCCGGAGGAATTGCAATCCATTAACGCTACAATGGATGTTGAACACCCCAGTGCAACACTGGCAACGATGTACATTATTTACCCGGCCGAAACTTACGATGATGAAATGCTTTTGGCTGATCGTGTAAAAGAAAAAATCAATTTGCGTAAAATATCCCAGGCCGGTCTCGATTTAATTGCAAACATTTCCGACGACCGCTTTGAATACGAAACCAACAACCAGGGAAAAGTGGTAAATTACACCTACGAATCACGTTTACTGGCCTTTTCTATTCCGGGAAAAAGTGAGGTGGGTGAATAAATTTGTTATTTCCCTGTAACTTTTAAAACCACACGTCCGTCACAGCATCAGAAACATTTAAACGTAGAAATAATGAAACAATTATTGATCTTAATTTTGTGTTGCGTATTAAGCACAAATCTATTCGCGCAAAACGACACCACCGAGGTTAAAGTATTAAAAAAGAACGTTGTAACAGTAATTGAAGACGACGACAAGGTACAGGTAGCCGTTGGCGACGGCGTTGAAGTTATTACCGACGACTGGGGCGACACTACTCATGTTCGTATTGGCCGACGTACCTTTAAAGTTATTGAAGGCCACAACGGAACTTACGTTAGAGTTGAAAAAGATGTAAATCGTCAGAAGTGGTCAGGAAGATTTAACCCACACTGGGCAGGCCTTGAAGTTGGTGTAAATATTATGACCGGAACGGATTATTCGATCTACGATGGTGATTACGACGACTTTGGCGATTTCCTTGATCTGAACCCGGGCAAATCCTTATCCTGGAACCTGAACTTTGCCGAGTTCGCTTTTAAAAACGAACGCAAAACGTTTGGTGTGGTAACCGGTCTTGGGTTGAGTTTTAACGATTATACCTTTAACGATCCGGTAACCATTGAAAAACTGGATGGTGGCGGAATGACAGTCCCTGTATACCTGCCAAACGACGACGAAGGTCGTGGAATAAAAAAATCGAAATTACACGTAAATTATATCACTGCACCACTGATTCTCGAGGTGAAAACCCCGCTTCGTATGGGTAGCTCGCGCATGTACCTGGCCGGTGGTGTTATTGGCAGTCTTTACCTGGGCTCGCACACCAAGTACAAGTATTACAAGGGCGGCAAAGAAAAATCGAAAAGTGGTTACAACGTTAACCAGTGGAAATACGAACTTACCGGACGTATTGGTTTTGGCGACTTCTGTATTTTTGCCAACTACAGCATGACTTCGTTGTTTAAAGATGGCAGAGGCCCTGAAGCATATCCACTGATGATCGGTGTTTCGTTTCCCAATATTTAGAAATCAAACAGCATCTATAACTCATGTCCCCGGTAAATTTTGCCGGGGATTTTTTGCTTTAACAGTTGCTTCGTGTACATTTAATCCATGGAAATCATTCGTTTAATACCGCTGATCGGCTTTTTGCTTTTTTGCCTGCAAATTGTGATCCGGGCTTTCGTTTTGCATCGGAAAGGAACACGGTTATCCGTTGTAAAAAAGCAGAAGACAAATGGAATTAGCACTGTTTTACTCACCGCTTTCTTCCTGGTGTTTTTAAATGAACTGGTTTACAAAGCAGGGCTCATTCATTTTTCCTTCCTTCCAGAATCTTTGCAACCTTTACTTACCGGAAAGATTATTCTCGTTATTAGCGGAATCGTACTTATTTTATTGGGTAACCTGTTAATGCTGCTAACATTGCGAGCATTAAACCAATCGCTGCGTTTTGGATTAAACAAAGGCAATTTGGGCAAACTGGTAACTTCCGGAATTTACGGCTGGTCGCGTAATCCGTTCTTCCTGGCTATTAACTGTTTATTTATTGGAATTTCGCTGGTATTCCCCACCCCTTTCTTTATTGCGATTAGTCTGTTAACGCTGCTCTCAATACACCTTTTCGTATTGAAAGAAGAGCTTTTTATGCATAAAAATTACGGGGAAAAATACAAAGATTACACGAAAACGGTGAGACGTTATTTCTGAGTAGCAAACTGATGAAAGGGCATCACCTGAACAGTTTTATCACCACGAATAAAAGTGTCTGTTTGGCTTAAAGTTACCAGAGTTCCTTCCTTGAAATCGAAGAAATCCATAGCTTCCAACAAACCGTTTAATTCCTGCTCCAGCTTATCCTGCTCTAAGTTCGCACATACCTGCACAGCAATTTTTGCCTGATCTTTTCCAAAGCCAATAAAATCGCAGTACCCGTCTTCCGAGAAATAGAAGAGCTCAGTGAATTTCGATTGTAAATACAGAAACACAAGGTTTTCAAGCAGCTGATCCGATTTTTCGGCGATATTAAAAGTTGCCGCACTTACAAACCCCATGTCGGCCACATACACTTTGCGCGGATTTACCAGCTGTTTGCGCAGCGAGTAGCTGAATTTCGGAACATAGTACATTAAAAAGCCGGTCTCCAGAAAATTCAGATAGTCAACCACCGTAGTAGTGGTTTTTATGCCTAATGTATTCTTTAGCTGGTTGGCGGTGATCATTTCCCCAACGTGGCGCAGTAAATGTAAACTGAGCCGTTTAAACGCCCTCAAATCGCGAATACCGTTGGTTAATCCAATCTCACGAACTACAATGTCGTCAAACAACTGGCCTAAAAAATCGTCACGGTTGGTTTCAGGCACAAAAAAACCACCCTTTGCCATGTAATCCAATACCGAACTTTCATCCCGTTCCAGCGAATGGTAGGCGCAGAATTCATCATACGACAGCGGCGTAATTACTCTGCTGATATACCTTCCTGTCAAACTCCTTCCTTTTTCATTATTCAGCACCCCTGAATTCGAAGTGGTGAAAATAACCCGAAAGCCTTCATCCAGTTTCTGGCGAATATAATCCTGCCAGCCTTCCATAGTTGTAACTCCGTCAAACAGCAATATTTTGCTTTCAGCTGATGCAATGATTTCATCGAGCTTAAAAAAATCGTTCTGATCAAAACCATAAAATCCGGGATGCCTGAAATTGATGTAAAAAGCAGCATCGGAGTAGTGATTTTTTAACTGATAAAGCACAGATTTTTTTCCGGTCCGTTTTAAACCCGTTATAATAATTAACTCACTTTTTTCATTCAGTATCTGATCAACTAACTCTCTGTTTATATAGGAATTAATCAGTTCAGAAGAATTTTTCTGTGAATCAATTAGTATTTTTAAGTCTGATTTTAATATCATTACTATTTATTTATTACAAATATAATTCTTTTATTTTTATTAATATATATTCTTATCCATTTGTAATATACACTTCAATTTTTTCTCAATATAGTGCGATAAAAGTATTTAGCAGTTTAAAGAAATGTGGATTTCTTATATGTCGAGAAAAGCATTACAATTTCTGGAAGAAATGATGTGGTAATCACAGTTTAAAAAGGAGATTATAGAAGGAAGGAAGTCGGAGGATATAAGTTAGGGCTTTTGCTTATGCAATCAGTTTATAGTTTCTATCCATCCATTTCGTCCGGAAGAACCAATTAACTTCGATCATTTTTTCTTCGCCGGACGATTTTAATCAAATTATCCTACCCCAGGGCGACGTAATCCGTTGAATTACTTTGCCCTGGGCTATAATAGAACGCACTTTCAGCGCTCCTTTTAAACTACAATCCAACAGAATTATACAATAGGGCTGAAAGTCCGTAGCAATTTAGCCCCGGGCAAACGAACCGCCGGATGGCGGAAAGTGTCGCCCGGGGTTAATGTTAAGTATTAGAAATGGCGCAAATGCGAAAGTATAGTGAAAATGAAACGTGCCATGCGCCTTATATAGAAGCCCTTTTTCAAAAATCAAACATAAAATATTTGTGTATAAAGGGTAGTCCCCTTAGGGAAGAGGTGCCGAGGGAGAGTCTATTTGCAGTGCAAAGAATTTCTGCAACGATTCAGAATAGGTCATTAAGAGCAAAATTAATTTTACCAGACACGACGCATAATTAACCCCTTAAGAAAGATCGTTCTGAAAGGAAACAGCTTTCAAAAGTAGCCTGTAGAGTACATTGCAACCATCAAATCAAAAAGCCAACAAAAAAGGGATAAAAGCCAATCGGCTCCTATCCTTCCTTCATGAATGAATATTATAATTTCTATAACTCAAACACTTTTTCGCCGGCACTCCAGGTGCTCAGTATTTTGGTGTTTAGTACTTCTTTTGGATCTGCTTTCATTAAATCGACATCCAATATTACGAAGTCGGCCCACATTCCGGGAACAAGCTGTCCTTTTTCATTTTCTTCAAACGATGATTTGGCCGCCCAGCTTGTCATTGCACGCAGCGTTTGCTCGCGTGTCAGTCCTTCATCTTTTTGCCAGCCACCTTCTGGCCAACCTTCATGATCGGTGCGGAATACCGCCGAATAAAAGGTATATAGCGGATAAATATCTTCTACCGGGAAATCGGTTCCGGCAGGCACCCATCCAATTTGCTTTAGCAAGGTTTGGTAAGCATAGGCACCTTTTATACGCTCCGGTCCCAAACGATCTTCTGCCCATGGCATATCGCTTGTGCAGTGCGTTGGTTGAATGGAAGGTACAATTGAAAACTCGGCAAACTTTTTAAAATCATCGGCATTAATGATCTGCGAATGTTCGATTCGCCAGCGACGATCGTTTTCCCCTTTCAGAAACCTGCCGTAAGTATCCAGCATTAAACGGTTGCCACCGTCGCCAATGGCATGTGTGGCAACCACGAAATTATTATCGTAAGCCAGCTGGCAAATCATATCGTAATAATCCTGCGTTTCAATTTGCAGACCGCTGTTTCCTTCGTCATCCGAATAATCTGCCATCAGCAGTGCACCTCTTGATCCCAAGGCGCCATCGGCATAAACTTTTATGGTATTCACCAATAAACGGTCGGTTTTCCAGGCTTCTCCTTTTTTCACAAAATAATCGAAGTTCTCCTGCGTAGGATTCAGCATGGCATTCACCCGCATTTTTAATTTGCCAGCCTCCTGCATTTCATCCATCAGTAAAATGGTTGCCTTATCCAGCCCGCAATCGGTAACCGATGTAAGGCCCGCAGCAAAACAGTTTTTCTGTGCTTCAAGCAAGCCCTTTTCCTGCTGAGCAGCAGTCATCTCGGGAATCAGTTTTCCAACAAAACCCATGGCGTTATCGATTAGAACTCCGGTAGGTTCACCATTTTTCAAGAGCACTTCCCCGCCCTGAACTTTGCTATTTGCCGAAATACCTGCCAGTTCCAACGCTTTTGAATTGCACCAACCCGCGTGTCCGTCAACACGAACCAGGTAAACCGGAATGTCGGGGAATAACTCATCCAGTTTTGTTTTGTCCGGGAAACGGGTGTCTTCCCAATCGTTCTGATCCCAGCTGCGGCCTAAAATCCATTCGCCACCAAATTTATCGTGGTGTGCTTTTAAAAGCTCGTAAATTTCGTCCGGACTTTTTGTTCCGCGTAAGTCTGCATACTGCAGCAAGTTTATCGCATAACCATTAAAATGACAATGCGCATCGTTAAAACCGGGGTAAATAAACTTGCCTTCTGCATTAATAATATTATCCGAATCGTACTTATCACTGATTTCCTGTGAGGTACCAACAGCTACAATTTTCCCGTTTTTAACGGCAAACGACTCAGCAACTGTGAATTCATCATCAACAGTATAAACCGAAGCTCCTGAAACAATCAGGTCTGCTTTTTCTTTTTGTGTACACGATGTCATTACAAATAATAGGATTAATGCCTTAAAAAAATACATAGTTCATTTTTTGGTTAGCCACAAATGTAGCCTTTTGCGGCATATTTTAAAACAGTAAAACTGAAGGGCTTTTCCAACTATATATTATTATATTTGCGCGACTTACAGAAACTTAAAGGCAAGAATGTTTACAGTCGGCATATTTACAACGCATTTCCCCTACCTGGTGTTTATTGCCTGTTATGCCTGGTTTTTGCTTTTTGGCGTTGAGCAGGTTCAGGAAGGGAAAATACAGATTGCTGAAAAATCGATACAGATCGAGTACCATGTAAATCAAACAAAAGCTTCGTCAGTTAGTGTGTACCATTTTTTCCAGCCCGAAAACTACGACTCCTCGGGTTTCAAAAACTATAGCAACCTAATAATCAAGCAAAAATGGAGAACCTACTTCGCTCCATTCGCCAGTCAGGATTGTTTTTTAGAAGGTTCATTTTGTCGTCCCCCTCCCACAATAGCCTGATTACATTCAACCTATTATTTATACCATTAACCTTTGCTTTTGCAAGCAAATCATATTTATTCTGTTAAAGAAAATCCATGAAAAATATTTATGCCCTACTCTTTATGGCATTGCTGGTTAACAGCACAGTAAATGCGCAGCAAGATGAAAAAACCGACTCCATCAAACATTATCAGTTAGAAGATATTGAAATAAAATCGCCAAAATATAACCGGAACATTTTTGATATTCCGGCAGCTGCAACATTGGTTCCCGAACGGCTGATTGAAAACAACGGTGTAGAAGACCTGACCGGCGTATCGGCTATAGTTCCCAACTTTTTTATGCCCGATTACGGATCGAAACTTACTTCGCCGGTATACATTCGCGGGGTTGGAAACCGCATAAACACGCCATCGGTAGGTTTGTATGTCGATGGTATTCCATACTTTGAAAAAGCTGCTTTTAACTTCGATTTTTTTGATATTCAGCAAATTGAAGTTTTACGTGGCCCCCAGGGAACTTTGTACGGAAGAAATGCAATGGGCGGACTGATTAACATCATTTCGCGCCAGCCGGGAGATGAGCGCTTTACCGAAATTACAACCGACTACGGTAATTACAACCAGTTAAATGCTCAGGTTTCTCACAATCAGCCTATCAGCAAATCATTTGCCGTGTTAGGAAACCTTGGAATTCGCCATAACGATGGCTTTTTTACCAACCAATACAACAACAAAAAAGCTGACGAACTCGACTCTTATTCAGGGCGTTTAAAACTACTTTTTACTCCAGGAGACCGGTTTAAAGCAACAGGAAATCTGCAATACGAAGACAGCCGCCAAAGTGGTTATCCCTACGCAATTTATAACGACGAAACCAACGAAATTAGCGAAGTAAATTACAATCGCGAAAGTGGTTACGACCGCAAGCTTTTATCATCAGGATTAAACCTTGCTTATGCTGCCGATAACTTTCAAATCCGCGCTGTAAGCAGCTTCCAATCGGTAAACGACGAACAGGGAATTGACCAGGATTTTACCACCACCGATTTATACTTTGTAACGCAAGACCAGGATATTGATATGTTCTCGCAGGAGATAAATATCCAGTCGTATGAAAACGAAACGTACGAATGGCTGTTTGGCGCGTTTGCTTTTCACCAGGGGCTTGACAAAGAAGTGCACCTTGAAATGGGGGAAGATCAATTGGCCAACATGCCTTTTACCGAATATTCGTACACCAAATATTACGACAACAGCAATTCGGGCCTTGCCTTTTTCCACCAGTCAACGCTCAAATTCGGAGAGTTTTCGCTAACCGCTGGAATTCGTGCCGATTACGAAAAAGCAACACTCGACTATGTTTACGATCGTTCGTTAAACGGAAATCTCAAGAATGAGGAAGCTTTTGAAAGCGACATGGATTTCTTTGAAATTCTTCCGAAACTGGCTGTAAAATACAGCATTTCAGAATATTTAGTTCCTTATGCAACCATTGCAAAAGGTTATAACTCCGGTGGTTTTAACTCAACTTTTGAACGAGAGGAAGACCGTTCGTTCGATCCTGAGCGATCGTGGAACTACGAAGCCGGGATTAAAACAAAGTGGCTAAAACAGCGCATTTACGCTAACCTCGCCCTGTTTTATATCGACTGGGATAACCAGCAAATTTACCAAACTGTGCCCAGCGGAACCGGATCGATGCTAACCAATGCCGGTAAATCGGAAAGTAAAGGTGTTGAGTTTGAAATTAAAGCACTGCCGGCGAAAAACCTTGAAACCTGGCTGGCCTTTGGTTACAACGATGCAAAATTTGTGGAATACGAAAAAAACGAAAACGAAATTTACAACGGAAACTACCTGCCTTATGTTCCCCGCTTTTCGTTTAACATGGGCGGAAATTATACAATTGCAGTTAATTCAGGCTGGCTTGAACAAATTCGCTTGCACCTGACTTATAATGGCTTTGGAAAACATTATTGGAAAGAAACGAATATTGCCTACCAGGATTATTACGGATTGCTGAATTCGCGTATCAGTTTCGATACAAAAAATATTCAGTTATCTTTCTGGGGTAAAAATATCCTTGATGCTGAGTACAATTCGTTTTATTTTCAGGCTGTTGGAAACTCGTATGCTCAATCGGGAAAACCGGCCACAATGGGCGTAAATTTGAAGGTAAACTTCTAAAATGAAACAAAGCGAAATAAAAAAATATTATACGCTGCTGAGCCTCTACCTGGCGCAGTCGATCCCGATGAGTTTTTTCTCTACGGTGATCCCCGTGATCATGCGAATGGAGAACTACTCGCTGGAATCCATCGGTTATATCCAGTTGATAAAACTGCCATGGATTCTGAAAATGCTGTGGGCTCCGATGGTTGATAAAACCAGTAAAAACAAACGGCACTACCGCAGGTGGATCATCATGTCGGAGGCTTTTTATGCGCTCATCATCATGTCGGTTGGTTATTTAAACCTTCAAACCGATTTTACCACCATTATTATTCTGATGGTAATTGCATTTACCGCATCGGCAACACAGGATATTGCCACCGATGCTTTTGCCATTCTTATTCTGAACAAAAACGAACGCAGCCTGGGAAACAGTATGCAATCGGCCGGTAGTTTTATCGGAACCATGATGGGCAGCGGTGTTTTACTCATTATCTACCATTATTTTGGTTGGTTGTGGTTGTTGCGCTCGCTGGGACTGTTTGTGTTGTTTGCGCTCATTCCGGTATCGCTGTACAACGCACGCAACGGAAAAGAAGCCGATCGTTCAACAAAAAATGTATCGCCACTGGAGTTTATCTACTTTTTCAGGCAGAAAAAAATTGGCGCTCACCTTTTGTTGCTCTTCCTGTTTTATTCAGGAATTATCGGGATTTTAACCATGATAAAACCCTACTTCGTTGACCTGGGTTACGACATTAAAGAAATTGGAATCATCTCCGGAATATTCGGAACGGCCTGCGGTGTTCTCATGACCGTACCCGCAGGATTTCTGCTCCGCAAAAAAGGGATTACCAAAGCGGTGTGGATCTTTCCGGTAATTAATGTGCTGGTAGCCACTTTCTTTTTCGGACTAACCTATACCAATCATGCTTTGTGGTTGGTTTATTTGGGTGTCGCTCTGCTTTGGGGAGCATACGCCATGTCGTCGGTATTTGTGTATACCATGAGCATGCACGTAGTTCGGAAAGGGCGCGAAGGAACCGATTTTACCATTCAGATAGTAATTACGCACCTCAGCAGCCTCGTTATTGCCATAATGAGCGGAAAAGTGGCCGATGCGCTTACCTACCGCGGGCTGTTTGCCATAGAAATAGGGCTCGGAATACTTATCCTTGTCCTGTTGCCATTTGTCTTCAGAAAAAGTTTTTACCTGAAGTATGAACAAGAAACCGATTAAGACTCTTTAAATTAGTATTATGAAAGTATCACAAAAGCTAATAGAAAAATACAACACCCCGGTACCGCGATATACAAGTTATCCGCCGGCCAACTTCTTTTCTCCCGAATTTACTCCGGAAGAATATGTTAAAGTGTTGGAACAATCCAATTCAGAGAATCCTCAGAATATTTCCATTTATATTCATATTCCCTTTTGCCCGAAGATCTGTTATTTCTGCGGCTGTAACACGCACCTTACGCGCGACAAAAACAAAATGGAGGTTTATGTTGATGCGCTGAAAAAAGAGATCCGCATGGTGAAAAAGCTGCTTAGCGACGACCGTAAAGTGTCGCAGGTGCACTGGGGAGGCGGAACACCCAACTCGTTGTCTATCGAATTGGTAGAAGACATTATGAATGTAATTCATGAACTTTTCGAGTTTATTCCAAAACCGGAAATTGCCATGGAATGTCACCCGGCGATGCTCGATAAGGATTATATCGACCGCCTGGTAGCGCTGAAGTTTAACCGCTTTAGTTTGGGTATTCAGGATTTTAACAAGCAGGTGCTGGATAATGTAAACCGCGATCCGTCGATTCTTCCCGAGGAAGATTTGGTGGCGATGATCCGCAGCCACGAGGGTACCAGCGTGAATTTCGATTTTATCTACGGACTTCCGTTTCAGGACGAAGAATCGTTTGCCAAAACCATCGAACGCGCCATCAGTCTGTCGCCCGATCGTTTGGTAACCTTCTCCTATGCGCACGTGCCTTGGGTAAAAAAAGCGCAAAAAATACTGGATGCACGTGGTTTGCCATCAGCAACTAAAAAACTGGCCATGTTCGAGGTTGGTTATCGTTTACTGACTGAAAACGGTTACGATGCCATTGGTCTCGACCATTTTGCCCGTCCCGATGACGAATTGAGTATTGCCTTTAAAAACAAAACGTTGCACCGTAATTTCCAGGGTTATTGCACCCGCGAAACAACCGGACAGGTTTACGCTTTTGGAGCCACCGGAATCAGCCAGTTGGAAAATGCTTACGCACAAAATGCCAAGGACACCAATACTTACGTTGACCAGATCAACGCCGGTAAATTTACCATCGAAAAAGGTTATCAGCTGAATGAAACGGAGAAGATCATTCGCCACGTCATCAACGAAGTGATGTGCAACTATTATATTTCGTGGGAGGAAGCGGCACAAATGCTAAAAACTTCACCTGAAGTAATTAAACAAAGCATAGTTTACGACGAATCGTTCCTTGCCGGTTTTGTTGAAGAAGGACTTTTATCGCTTTCGAAAGACGAACTGCACGTGAGTAAACAAGGACGGTTTTTTGTACGAAACATAGCTGCCAGCCTTGATCCGAACATGCGGAATGCGACCTTAAAATTCTCAAAAGCGCTATAAAAACCATGCAAAAAAACCAACTAAACATTGCCGTTATTGGGGCAGGACTAACCGGACTTACAACAGCTTATTACCTTAAAAAATTTGGTTTTAAGGTACAGGTTTTTGAAAAAGATGAACAAGCAGGTGGAGTGATTAAAACCCACCGAAAAAATGGTTTTGTTTTCGAATCGGGGCCAAATACCGGCTCGATGAGCCAGGAAGAGGCGGCTGAGCTTTTTGAAGATCTGGCTGATGATTGTACCTTGGAATACGCCAACAAAAGTGCCGAAGCACGCTGGATTTGGATGGGCGGCAAGTGGCACGAAATGGAAATGGGCGGAATAAAAGCCATCACCACTCCCCTTTTTACATGGTACGACAAGTTTCGTATTCTGGGAGAACCATTTCGTAAACCCGGTACCGATCCGAATGAAACAATTGCCGATATGGTGCGCCGCCGAATGGGAAAAAGCTTTCTGCGAAATGCTATCGATCCATTTCTGTCGGGCGTTTATGCCGGCGATCCGGAGAAACTGGTAACACGTTTTGCCTTGCCCAAACTTTACTGGCTGGAGCAAAATTACGGCAGTTTTATCGGCGGTAGTATCAAACAAAAGAAAGCGCGTAAAAATGAACCACCACGCAAAGCCAATCGCCAGGTGTTTTCGGTTGAAAACGGGTTGGATAATCTGACAAAAGCGTTGGTTAAAAATATTGGAAAGGAGAATATTAAGCTGGGCTGCAAAAACCTGGAGGTTGAAAAAGAAGGAGATTTTGAATATTCGCTGGATGGAGAAAGTTTTACCCATGTAATTTCGGCAGCAGGATCGCATGCTTTGCCCGGTCTGTTTCCATTTTTCCCGAAAGAGAAACTTCAGCCGATTGAAAAGATGAACTATGCAAAAGTTACCCAGGTGATTCTTGGTTTTAACAACTGGAAAGGCATCCCGATCAAATCGTTTGGAGGACTGGTTCCTTCGGCCGAAAAACGCGATGTGCTGGGTATTCTGTTACCGGGATCGTTCCTAAAAAACCGCGCGCCGGAAAACGGCGCGTTGCTATCGGTGTTTATGGGCGGTATTAAAAGGCCCGAAATGTTTTCGTATTCCGATGATAAAATAAAAGAAATTGCAGAGCGCGAAGTACGCGAAATGATGGGCCTCGAAAGTTTTGAGCCCGATCTGATGGAGATTTTCCGCTATCCGCATGCTATTCCGCAATACAGTTTCGAGAGCGAAGAAAAACTACAGGCCATTTCCGATCTGGAGACCGAATTTAAAGGGCTCACACTTGCCGGAAACATGCGCGACGGAATTGGAATGGCCGACCGGATAAAACAAGGAAGAACAATTGCGAACCAATTTGCAGAAGACTATAAATGATGGAGAAAACAGCTGTTTTATTAATGAATGTTGGTAGTCCCGACGAGCCTACCGTTCCGGCGGTTCGAAAATACCTCACCGAGTTTTTAAACGATGAACGTGTTATCGATCTGCCGTATCTGCTTCGGAAATTTTTGGTAAACGCGATTATCATCCCGTTCAGGGTGAACAACTCAACCAAATTATATCAGCAGTTGTGGACCGAAAAAGGTTCGCCGCTGATTTATATTTCTGACGAGTTAAAACAAAAACTTCAGGAAGAACTGGGTGAGGATTATGAAGTTTTTATGGGAATGCGTTACGGAAATCCGGGTTACAAAGCAGCTCTGGCAGACATAAAAAAGAAAGGTTTTGAAAAGCTGATTTTGCTGCCGCTGTTTCCGCATCATGCCATGTCAACCACTGAAACGTCGCTGGTTGTAGCCCAAAAAGAGATAAAAAAGCTGGGAATAAAATCTGAAGTTTTTGAGATTGGTCAATTTTACCGGGATCCTAAATTTATTGATGCTTTTGCCGAGCGGATTCAACAATACAATTTGCAGGATTTCGACCACATAATTTTTTCGTACCACGGTTTACCGAACCGGCATTTGGAAAAGTGTCATCCGGGAATTAAAGTGGAAAATTGCAGTTGCCACAAAGCAATGCCGGAGCACGGTGCTATGTGTTATCGCGCTACGGTTTACGAAACATCGCGTTTGCTCGCTGCCAAATTAAAATTGCAGCCCGAAAATTATTCGGTAGGTTTTCAGTCGCGCTTGTCGAAAAACTGGTTGACGCCATTTACCGATGAACTGCTGGCAGAAAAGCTGGCTGAAGGCAAAAAGAAAATACTGATTGCTGCACCTTCGTTTGTTACCGATTGCCTGGAAACTACACTGGAACTTGGCGTGGAATACGGCGAAGAATTCCTGGAAAAAGGAGGAGAAAAATTACAATTGGTTGATAGTTTAAACACAGAAAAAAGCTGGGTGGAAACACTTGCATACCTGGTTCGCAAAAGCATTTCATAAAAACAGAAACAATGCACACTTACGAATGGCATCTTTTTTATACCTGCCTGGCCACTTTTGTGGTTAACCTGCCTTTTGGATACCTGCGCGGTGGTTTTCGTAAGCTATCCTTTTGGTGGTTTGTTGCCATTCATGCACCGGTTCCGTTGATTATTCTAATCCGGAAGTTTTTCGATATACAACTCAGCTGGAGCCTCGCTCCCTTTCTCTTCGGAAGTTTTTTCCTTGGCCAGTTTGTTGGCCGGAAAATCTATGGATTAAAACCCTGGCGTAAGAAGTAGTCTAAGAAGTTATTTTACAAAAACAGTTTTTACATTCATAAATTCCTTGATACCGTGCACGGAAAGTTCGCGTCCGAATCCACTGGTTTTTATTCCGCCAAAAGGTAAACGCGGATCCGATTTCACAAAGTCATTTACAAAACAAGCGCCAGCTTCCAGTTCAATTTCGGCGATATGTTCGCCCTTTTTAAGATTTTGGGTAAACACGGCTGCTCCCAGTCCAAAATCGGTGTCGTTTGCCACGCGAATGGCCTCTTCCTGGTCTTTTACTTTTATTACCGAAGCCACCGGACCAAACAGTTCTTCTTCATACGCCGGCATTCCCGGCTTCACATTTTCAAGAATGGTTGGCGGATAAAAAGCCCCCTTACGATGAGGTATTTCGCCGCCCAGAATCACTTCAGCACCTTTATTTACCGAATCAACAACCTGCTGGTGTAACTCGTCACGCAGATCTTCGCGCGCCATTGGTCCCATTGTACTTTCCTCATCGAACGGATCGCCAAAGTGTGCAGCATTCATTTCGTAGGTAAAAAGCTCGAGGAAATGTGCGTAAACCTCTTCTACCACTATAAAACGTTTGGCACCGATACAACTTTGTCCGGCATTTAGCAGACGGCCTGCAGCACATTTTTTTGCGGCCATTTCCAGGTCGGCATCTTTTAAAATCAGGTACGGATCGCTGCCGCCCAGCTCCAGCACGCATTTTTTCAATTCTGCTCCGGCCAGGGCAGCAACACTTTTACCGGCAGGTGTACTTCCGGTAAGGCTCACTCCTTTTATGGCTTTATGTTTGATCACTTTTTCAACCATTGGGCTGCCAATTAATAGCGAACGAAATACGTTTTCAGGGAAACCCGCCTCGCGAAAAATCTCTTCGATAGCCATAGAACAGCCCGGAACGTTACTGGCATGTTTTAATACGGCAGTGTTACCCGCCATCAGCGTTGGCGCAGCAAAACGAAACACCTGCCAAAACGGAAAATTCCACGGCATAACCGCCAAAATTGTTCCAATTGGCTGATACGAAACATACGATTTACTGGCCTGTGTGGCTATGGTTTCGTTTTCGAGAAATGATTCCGCATTGGCAGCATAATACTCGCAAACCCAGGCACACTTTTCAATTTCGGCAATTCCTTCGTTTTTTACTTTCCCCATTTCCTGAGCCATCAGCAAAGCCAATTCCTCCTTTTTGCTGCGTAAAATACTGGCTGCATTTTGCATCAGCTGCCCCCGGTGATGAAAGGAAGTACTTCGCCAGTGATGCCATATTTTATCTACTGAATTAATGATCTTTTCAACGCCTTCTTCCGAATGTTTTTGATAGGTTTTTACTATTTCGTTTGTTACCGGATTAATCGATTTTAACATAGTGAATTCTTTAATGACCTATAAATTTATAAAAAAAGCAACCTTGTAAAAAGATTGCTTTCATATATTTTCACGAACCAGAATTTATTCCACTATCCTGATCTCTGTTTTCATTTCCATAGCCTGACGATACACGGCACTAACACCACAGTATTTCTCCTCTGAAAGTTTAACTGCTTTTTCCAGTTTATCCATCGGAAGATCCTTTCCTTTAAACTGGTAAACGATGGTCATTTTGTTGTAATATTTCGGATGATCTTCTGTTAGTTCACCCTCAACAATTACATTAAAAGCTTCCGGTACTACCTTCATTTTTTTCAAAATCATCACCACATCAATACCCGTACAACCTGCCAGCGCAGTTAACATTAACTTCTTCGGACGCGGTCCTAAATCGCTGCCACCCACTTCTTCTGTGGCGTCGATAACTACCTTATGTCCATCCATATCCGTTTCAAAAGCCAGCTTGTCGGTCCAGGCCATATCTATTACATGCTTCATAACATCCTTATTTTAAAATACTTTACATTAAATTTGTACACAAATATACAACATCTAACTATCTATATAAATAGTTTTTCGAATAATGCAGATAATTGTATTTTTAAGCCAAAATAAAAAAAGGTTATTCCAGTATTAAACGTATAATCAGTTCAGGAAATGAGAAGCGCAATTAAAAGGCCGTCGGACGAAGAAACAAATTTGAGTGGTTTTCAACTTTTTAAAAAGTTAACCGAAGAGGAATTTACACGGCTGAATTATGAAAAAACTTGTTCGCTTTATAAAAAAGGCACCATCATTTATCGTGAGGGCAGCCGGCTAACCGGTTTTTTCTGTGTTACAAGGGGAATTATCAAAATCTTTAAAACAGGAATCGACGGCAAAGAACAAATTATTCGCTTTGCCAAAAAGGGCGAAATTATTGCCTATCGGTCGTTGCTGAGCCAGGAACTGGCATGTACAACTGCCAAGGTAATCGACGATGCCGCGTTGTGTCATGTTCCTTATCAAACCTTGTTGTACTTAATTCAGAACAACTGGCAGTTTTCGCATCACATGTTACAAATTGTGTGTCGCGAGTTGCGCGAGGCCAATGATTACATTACCGATATTGCGCAAAAAACAGTTCGCGAACGACTGGCAGAAGTTCTTTTACTTTTGAAAGAAAACTTTGAGCTGGATAACCAAAATACACTTCAAATTTCGTTAACACGCGAAGAGCTGGCCAATATGGTTGGCACCGCAACTGAATCGGTAATTCGTTTATTATCAGAATTCAAGAGCGATAAACTGATTGAATTGCAGGGACGAAAAATTAAATTTTTAGATACTCCTGCACTAACACGTGTGGCTAATTTATAAGCATACTACATATTTTCTGAAACCGGCTAATGGCCGGTTTTTTTGTTTAATACTTAAACCTCTTCCTAACCGTTCTAAACTATAAAATGCAATTTCATACACTAGAAAACCAAAGTATACAAGAACTCAGCAAATTGTTTAATGCTGCATTTGCCGATTATCTGGTAAAGATTGAAATGACGCCCGAAAGTTTACAAGACAAATTTGATTCGGAAGATGTGAGCCTGGAGCACTCAGTGGGCCTTTTTAGCGAAGGCAAACCAGTGGGTTTTATCTTTCATGCTATACGCGATACTACGTCGGGAAAAATGGCGTACAATGCCGGAACCGGTGTTATTCCTGAATTCAGGGGTAAAAATGCAACGGTACTAATGTACGAATTTATACTTCCTAAACTGGTTAAAAGTGGCGTAAACGAGGTGGTTTTGGAGGTGATCGATAAAAATACTGCCGCAATAAAATCCTATAAAAAAGTGGGTTTTACCATACTTCAGGAACTGGAATGTTTTAAGGGTTACCCGGGCGTTTCAAAACCGGAAGATTCTATGATCAGGGAAGAATCAACCGGAGAATTTATTCCTTCCGAACACCTTTGGGACTGGCAGCCTACCTGGCAAAATACCACACAAACGGTTGTACAGTCGGGGCAGTACAAAACCTTGAGCATTTACAGCGATAACCAGCCAATCGCCTACCTTACCGGAAATCCTTATTCGGGAAAAATAGCCCAATTTGCTGTCGATCCGGAGCATCGTTGGAAAGGTTTGGGAACGACGCTATTTTGTCATTTTGCCGGGCTGGCATCAAATACGCCGATGGTGATTAATGTGGCCGACCAATCGGGGCAAACACAGGATTTTATGAAAGCCATTGGAATGACTCCTTTTCTGAGACAATATAAAATGAAATTAAAACTCAAATAATATGAAACTCTTTGGTATTCAACTAAACAGACGCACATTTATCCGGTGGAAAATATACGTTGACCGTGCCCGGATGTACATTGGCTACATTAGTTTTGTAATGATCGCCTTTATGTTTTTAAACGATTTTAAAGACGAAACGATCCGTACTTTTCTCGATGAAAACAAGTTGATCACCTACCCGGTAATGATGGTTTTGTTTATGGTATTTTCGTTGATACTCGGGCGGCTGGACACCAAGCTGGGACTGCGAAAAGAGGAAATGCGCAACGCCGCCAGCGAAAACCCGGTTACAATGGAAATTCTGCAGAACATTAAAGAGATACAAGCAAAGTTGAATGATGAATGATGAATTTAGATTAACGATTTTAGATGGATGATTTGTTGAAGATGATCTGGTTTCTTTGAACGTACTTCTAAAATCTGCATTCGTTAATCATCATTCGAAATTCACTTTTCTAGCGGCCAATCCAGTCTTCCGGATCAAGTTTGGTGCTTTCTTTCCATATCTGAAATTTCAGGATCGATTTGTTGCCGTCTTTTGTGTCGGTAAAAACCGTGCCGATGGGTTGTTTTGTAGATACCTTATCGCCCTTTTTAACCACTACCTCGCGAAGGTTGGAATAAACACTCAGGTAGGTTCCGTGGCGGATTATAACCGCTGTATTACCGCCCGAAATGCCAAATACCCGGCTTACTTCGCCATTAAAAACGGCACGCACTTCCGCCCCAACATCGGTGGCAATGTTTATCCCGTTGTTTTGCACCTGTACATTGGTTAAAACCGGGTGTTGGTGTACTCCAAAATGCTCCACAATTACACCTCTTTCCAATGGCCAGGGCAGGCGCCTTTTGTTTTGCTCAAAATTATCACCAATCAGTTTTTGCTCGGGTGTTAAGGCAAAACCTGAACCGCCGGCTTCCCGGTTTTTGCTTGCTTCCTCTTCAATTATAGCCTGAATTTCGCGCTCCAGTTGCTGCTCCACCCGTCGTTGTTGTTGCAAGGTTTTTTGCAGGCTGTTCTTTTGTTTTTGCAGCTCTTGCAATTCACTGCTTTGAGCACTTTTTTCCTGGTTCAGCGCCAACATTTCTTTTTCAGTCTGTTCTATCAGTGTTTGTTTTGCCACGGTTTGCTGCTCCAGTTTTTGTATACTTTCATCCAAAACTTCCTGCAAAGCACCAATCATCTGTGCCTGATTTTCGCGATAGGTTTTATACCGTTTGAAATACAGTAATCGGCGATATGCCTGGTTTACATTTTCGGCCGACAGCAAAAACAGCACTTCGTCATACGAATTCAGATTTTTATACGCCATCCTTATCATTTCGGCATATTCGTTTTTTAATTGCTGAGCATCGTTTTTAAGCATTTCTACAGCCAAATCGTTGTTGGCGATACATTGCTCATAAATTTCGATTTCGTTCTTTATATTCGAGATAAGCGTATTTCTGGAGTTGATCTTTGTATTGATGAGCCGTAGTTTTCCCAAAGACGAACGTTCATTCTTTTGCGTTTCGTTGAGCAAGCGCGTGGTGTATTCGATTTCCTTTTCAGCAGCAGCCTTTTGTTTTTGCAGCTCTTCGATGGATTGTGCAAACACAGTTAGACTCACCAGCGATACTGCCAGTGTGACGAATAGTATTTTTATTCGTAAAATCATGTTTACGAATGTATTGATTTCGGATTGAACCTGAGTTCAACTTTAAAATATTTTCACAGAAAGTTATAATTCTGCAGGAAAAAAGGTTTCTAGTTTACACGAATCTCCTCGTATTTTTCCGGAATTTTAATGCTGAAAGAAGTGATCTTCTCGGTTGAAAATCCACTCATCCTGATTTTCATTTCTATTTCTTCTTCAGGCGAATGAAAGTTCATTTCGATGCTTCCCGGATAATCTTTGTTTTCCACTTCGGTATAATCGTCGAAAACCAGGTTCATATTCCGGTCGTTTGTTTTATCGCTGATTAAAAGGCGGTTCAAAGCAAAATTGGCAGGGTTAAAAAACATTTTTTGCAGTATAAGCGCCTGGTCATCAAGTCGTTTTAAACGGCGCTCGGCTTTGTTTTCTTTCTCTTCCAGCTTGCTGAGCTTCCGTGTTTTTTCCGATTGCAAAACATACTGGTTGTCTTCAATTAAAGCATCGAACGTTTTAAAATCCTTGTCGCGCGGATCATTTCGGTACGAGAATGCATTGTTAGAAATAATGCTCTGTATGGTGGCAAAATCAAGGTCAATATTCAAAAAACTACTGAGGTAGGAATAATCGTCGATGAAATAATTGCGGTCGATGTAATTCACATATTTCACACTGTCGGGCGTCAGTAAAACACGGCCAACAGGAATATTCAGTTTACTAATCGACACCAGAATACGATCGTCTTTTTTTGCTTTCAGATTGATTTTAAAAGCCGCTTTTGACTGGCTGCTTGAAAAGTTACAATTGATACGTTTTATGGTAAGGTAATCGTAATCGAATGCGTTTTGCTCAATACGTTTCAGCAACTTATTGGTGCTTATCGGACGCGCGTCAACAACAGCTAATTCCGACGGTGTTTTACAGGACGAAACGGCAAGCAGAACAGCCGCCATAAACAGGGAAATCCTGAAATATCTAAAAAACTTCATCGCCTACTACTCTTCAATGTATTTTTTCTCTGCAATTTTGCGGTCTAAAGTTTCCGACTCGCTACCAATCTCTTTGGCTTTTATCCAATACTCTACAGCCTTGTCAACTTTGCCAACTTTGTACAAAATGTCGCCATAGTGCTCCAGCAAAGTATCACTTTCATCCTGGCTGTTTTTTATAGCCGAATCCATGTAAAATTTAGCCAGCGTGTATTCGCCTTTTTTAAACAGCACCCAGGCATGTGTATCCAGGTAAGTTGCATTATCCGGAAAGCGCTCAACCACTCTGCCACTCATACGTTCGGCTTTATCGAGTTCAATACCGTCAACCGATAAATAGTAGGCATAATTGTTCAGGGTAAGGTAATTATCCGGATCAATCTGAACGGCTTTGTCAAATATTTTGAAGGCTTCGGTTCTGTTTCCGTTTTTGTAAACGGCTTCGCCTTTAAGCATTAAAAAGTTGGCTTCCAGTTGTGGATTTTCAACTACATAATCCATTCCCTCTTCGCTTAGTTCAATGGTTTCGTCGAATTTTTCCAACTGAACACAGGCAATTGCTTTAAAGAAATAACCCTGTGGTTGATTGGGGAATAATTCGATGATCTTTCCGGTATGTTCGTACAATTTATCCCATTGCTGCAGGTCGTTGTCGATGTACATTATCCGTTCCCAAACCATATAATCGTTGGGTTCAATTTCAATGGCTTTTAACAAGGCTTCGCGACCTTCGGCCAGCTTATTTTCTTTCAGCAACGATTCCGCGTGAATGGTGTGTACCAACGATTCATCGGGATGTTTTTCGAGCAAAATGCCAATCAATTCACCGCGTTGTTGTTCGTTAAGATGCGACTGTGCCGGATTGGCCGTTAACATCATATACAGCTGCATTTTTGTTTGAATATCAACTGCATCGCTAGAAAAACCGGCTTTTGTTTCTTCGAACGACTTTTCAGCATCGCCATTTTCGAGGTAATAATTGGCCAGCGAGAAGTGCACAAAACCATTTTCAGGATCCATTTCCTGAATCTTTTTGTAGTTGGCCAAAGCATTTTCCGAATCGCCCTGGCTCTGATACAAATCAGCCAGCAGGCCGTAATATTTTGCTTCGTTCGGATCGTTTTCAATCAGTTTATAAATCTCTTCAAAAGCCTTATCTACCTGCCCTGTTGATACATAAATCTGCTGCTTTGCCACTGAAATCTGCTCGTTAACGCCGGTTTCCTTTTCCATACGTTCGTAGGCGGCAATAGCTTCTTCGTAACGTTGTGCAGTGGCCAGCAGCGCAGCATTCATATAAATGTATTCCAGGTTTTCAGGTTCCATCTGCACCAAAACGCCGTACAGATCGGCTGCCTCTGAATACTTTCGTGTTTGCTGATAGATTTGTGCCAACAACAGTTTGTACCACGGGTTATCAGGATTTATACTGATAGCTTTTTCCAGCAACAGTGAAGCGCTGGTAAAGTCGTTATTTGCGGCGTGAATATTTGCCAACTCGTACATGGCTGACGACGAGTTTGGATCAATCTCTAAACAGCTCGACAATAATTGAATCGCTTTTTGTGCGTTGCCAAACATTTTCTGTTTTAGCGCTTCCACAAAAAGGTACTCAAACTCCATCTGTTTTTGATCTACTAATTCAGTAGTGGGTGTATTAATTGCAGCTTGTGCCACTTGCTGTTCGGTAACCTGTTTGGGTCCCGAACACGCCAGTAAACTCAGCGTAAAAGATGCAATACCAAGTCCCTTTATAAAAATTCTCTTCATGTTAATGTTTTCCGGTGTGGCCGAAACCACCTGCTCCTCTTTCTGTTTCTTCCAGCATTTCTACCAAATCCCATTCCACAGTTTCGTGTGCGGCAATAACCATTTGGCAAATGCGTTCTCCATTCTCTATAACAAAATCTTCCTGCGACAGGTTGATAAGAATAACACCAATTTCTCCCCGATAATCGGCGTCAATTGTTCCGGGAGTATTTAAAACCGTAATTCCTTTTTTCAAAGCCAAACCGCTACGCGGGCGAACCTGGGCTTCGTAACCCTGTGGCAATTCAATAAATAATCCGGTTGGAACCAATTTCCGTTCGAGCGGCTTTAAAACCACCGGTTCATTAAGATTTGCGCGTAAGTCCATTCCGGCCGAAAATGCTGTACTGTAGGCCGGTAGTTCATTCTTTGATTTATTAACGATTTTAACCTGCATCAATCTGTTTTTTTTAAAGAACCGCTAAGATAGATAAATAATGCGTCCGTTCAGTAGGTTTAACAAGATTTATGATTGAAGTCAAACGAATCAACTGTTTGTATAACAATTATATAGTGCCTGCCAGAAAACTCAGCAATTTCTTTGTCTTTGATAAGAAAGCGTCAAAGGCAAGGCTTTCGAAGGTTTGGAAATCAGGGAGTTTACATTCGTAATCGACCGTTTTCAGACCGAGAGTAACGCAGCATTTGGTGTTAGCTTGCAAAGACTATATAATCATGAGGTCGGCCATAATCTCGTCGGAAACAAAAAGCCCATTTCGGGTTAGCGTAATGATTTCGTTATTGATTTGCAGTACACCCGTATCTTTGTATTTGGTTAACTGACGGGAAAAATAGCTTGCCTTTTCTGGTCCAAAACGTTGTTCCAATTCCTTTTCCGACACTCCCCATTTGGTGCGGATCCGGGTTAAAATATACTCATTATACTGGTCGTTTTCGCTCAGTTTTTCTTCCTCGAAATACGTTTGATTATTGGCCTGCGCTTTTATGTAGGCCTCAACACTGGAATCGTTCCAACGCCGCGAAACACCATCGAACGAATGTGCCGACGGGCCCAGTCCGAGGTATTTTGTACCCATCCAGTAGGCTGTGTTGTGTCGCGAGTAAAGCTGGTCTTTTGCCAGGTTCGAAATCTCGTAATGCTCAAAACCATTGGCGATAGATAGATCAATCAGGGTATTAAACTGTGCAACACTTTCAGCTTCTTTCAACTCCTTTAATGTTCCTTTTTTTAGCCAGGTGTAAAAAGCAGTGCCTTCGTGGTAAGTTAAATGATAGGCCGACAGGTGTTTTACCGGGAGTTTGAACATCTGGTTCAGACTTTCTTCCCATTCTTTTGGCGTTAAATCGGGGAGACCGTAAATGAGATCGGCACTTAAATTCGAGAAACCGTTTTTTGCTGCATTTTCAATGGCTTCAACAGCCTGAGCAGCATTGTGCCGGCGGTTCATTTTTTCCAAATGCCGGTTTTGAAACGCCTGAATTCCTATACTTAAACGATTGATTCCTTCCTTTTTTAAGTCTTTCAGGTAAGCGTTGCTCAAGTCGTCCGGATTGGCTTCAAAGGTTATTTCCGCATTCGAATTAACTGTAAATTCCTTGTTCAATACGGCCAGTATTTCGGCAATTTCCGGTGCTGTAAGTACCGATGGTGTGCCGCCACCAAAATATATGGTTTCAACCGTTTCGTCGTTCAGGTAGTTTTTACGTACTTTAGCCTCGTTTTTCAGGGCGCTGATAAAATCGTGCTGCAACGAAGTATTTACCGTTTTGTAGAAATCGCAGTAATAACATTTCTGACGACAGAAAGGAATATGAATGTAAATACCCGCCATTACACGACCTGAAAAAATTTTAATAAAACAATTTAAACATGAAGATAGATCCCTACTGGAGACTTGCAATTTGGTTCATAATAATGCTTTACCTGCTTTTTATGCCGGCAAATCAACTACCAAGCAAACCATTTTTACAAATTCCGAATTTTGACAAAATAGTTCATTTTGGGATGTTTTTTATCCTTTGTATGCTAAGCTTCAGGCCGGTAAAACAGTTCACACCGAACTTTTATTTCTGGACGCCCTTACTGACACTTGTTGCTGCCATTGTACTTGAAACCATTCAACAAAAAATATCGCCAAGCCGCCACAGCGATGTTTACGACCTGTGGGCCAATGCCGCCGGATTATCGTTTGCCACCTTTTTTTATGCCCTCTTTGTAAATAAAAAGTGGCTGGAACGCTTTTTCTGATCTTCCGCGATTAGAATTTCTGCCGCACCTAAAGTTTTACCAGATCTTCGTATTTATCGATGTCTTTTCCAACCGTTTCCAACGAAGTGGTTTTGTAAAAATTTGAAATGTCCTGGCGTAACCTTTCGTATTGTGCGTGTACCGGACAAAGTGGTTTCGAGGGGTCGTGCGTTTTACACGGCTCTAAACTGATCAGGCAGTTGGTGAAAAACTCTTCGCCGTCAACTTTAATTACAATATCCCACAACGAAATATCAGACGCATCGCGCGAAAGCGAGAATCCTCCATTTGGTCCTTTTGTTGAAACCAGTAATTTTTGTTTTACCAGGTTTTGCAGGATTTTTCCTAAAAACGGTGACGATAAACCCAAATCTTCCGAAATCTTTTTGATTCCAACACGTTTGTCTTCTTTCGAAAATTTACCTAGATAAATCAACGCTCTGAGTGCATATTTGCATGTATTCGATAACATCTATTTTAAATTTAAGATTGTTTTACTGTATGATTGTTCTGCAAAAGCAGGAAACTTCTTTTGTTTTCCCAATGCATTTTTGTTGGCTTTTAGCAGCGCATTTTTCACTTTACCGTTCACCCGATCAAGGTTTTTTCGTTTTTTAAATGCCCATTCATAGGCTTTCATTCCCTTGTTCCAGGCAAAAGTTCCGTGGTTTTCGTCAACCGCTATTTTGCGATTCAAAAGCAACAAGTCGTGCAACGGAATTTTAACCGGGCAAACATCGGTGCAAGCCCCGCAAACCGTGCAGGCAAAACTCAAATGATTGAATTTATCAAAGCCTTTCATAAAAGGCGTTATTACCGAACCGATTGGGCCGCTGTAAGTAGTGTTGTACGTGTATCCACCCACATTTTTATAAATGGGGCAGGCATTTAAACAGGCACCGCAGCGTATGCATTTCAGTGCGTCGACATGTTTGGGTTCGGCAGCAATTTTTGTACGGTTATTATCGAGCAGAACCACCACCATTTTTTCCGGTCCGTTGGCTTCATCAGCGCGTTTAGGGCCGGTAATTAGCGAATTGTATACCGTAACCTGTTGTCCGGTTCCCAAGGCCGAAAGCAAGGGAAACATCAGCTGCAAATCGTCGATCGACGGAATCAGTTTTTCTATTCCTGCAATTACAATATGCACTTTAGGGAAGGCAACCGACATAAAACCGTTTCCTTCGTTTTCAGTAAGTGCCACTCCTCCAACATCGGCTACCAGAAAATTAGCACCCGTAACTCCCACTTCTGCCGAAGTGAATTTTTCGCGCAATATTTTTCGCACAAAAAGGGTTAATTCTGTTGGTGTTGAATCCTCGGGAGTATCAAACTTTTTATGAAAAAGCGCGGCAACATCTTCTTTCGATTTGTGCATTGCCGGTGTTAAAATATGGTACGGTTTTTCGCCCGCTACCTGAACGATAAATTCGCCCAGATCGGTTTCAACCGGTTCAAAACCAGCTTTTTCAAGATTTTCGTTTAATTCTATTTCTTCCGAGATCATCGACTTGCTTTTTACCAAAAGCTTAGCCTCATTCTCATTCAGAATTTTTATGATTTCCGAAACAGCTTCTTTGCTGTCGCGTGCCCAAACCACATCAATTCCGTTGGTTTTGGCATTTGTTTCAAATGTTTCGAGATACTGCGCAAGATTGGAAACTACTTTCTTTTTGAGATAAGAAGCACGGTGTTTCGCCAAATCCATATTCCGGTAACGAAGTTTGCCTTTAGCAACGGCTTCATCGTATTTCGAAATATTAAAATTTAAGGTCTTCCGGTGTTTTTTATCGAAAGCAATTTTTGAATCCTTCAGAAATATATTTTTTTGCGCTGTCATTTATTTCTCAAGAGGAATCTGATCTACTCGCTTGGCGTGTCGTCCGCCTTCAAAATCTTCATTCAGAAAAGTTGAAACAATAGCTATGGCTTCTTCATCACTCACAAAACGACCGGGTACCGCACATACATTTGCGTTGTTGTGCTGACGCGCCAGTGCAGCAATTTCTTCTGTCCAGCAAACCGCCGAACGTACGCCCTGATGCTTGTTTGCGGCAATACTAATTCCCTGTCCACTTCCGCAAAATGTTATACCAATTTCGTATTCACCGCTTTCAATCGCTTCACCCATTTTATGGGCATAAATAGGGTAGTCTACGCTTTCTTCGGTGTAACATCCAAAATCTGTGAAAGCAATATTATTATCGCTCAAAAATTTTATAATCACCTGCTTTTTAGCAAAACCGGCATGATCGCTTGCCAATGCTATTACTTTTCCCTCTAAATTCTTCATTTGCACAAAATTAATACTTTTTGATATTTATTTCATTTATTCCTAATATTTGTTGCACGAGAGGATAACATTAGTAGATTTTACCTTTAGTAATAACCTAATATTCTGATTATTATGACTTATTTATAAAGGGAATAAATCGCTTAAGCTCATTTATTTCCCATTTAAAAACAAGTACAATAAATGCCAGTGCTAAAACTATGTTGATGGAATATTTAATTATTACCTGTAAATCGAGTGTAAATTGAGCGATGCCCACAATAACCATGGCTGCCAGAAAATAACTGCCAATTCGTTTGAGATCGTATGGCACCGGAAAATGTTTTTGTCCCAGAAAATAGGAGATAAGCAACATGACCAAAAAGCAGACAAACACTGCAATTGCCGATCCCATATACCCCATCACCGGAACCAAAGCAAGGTTTAAAACCAGCGTGATTGTGGCACCAATTAAAGCCATATAAGCGCCGTAGCGCGTTTTGTCGGTTAGCTTATACCACAACGACAGTGTAAAATACATACCATAAAACAGATTGGCCATTAACACAAGGGGCACCACTTTTAATCCTTCGTGATACTGTGAGTCGACAATCACTTTTATCACATCGATAAACAATACCATTCCTATGAAAATAACAAGTCCGAAAATGACAAAGTATTTCATTACAACGGCATATATTTTTGGGTCGTCTTTTGATCCTTCGCGGGCAAAAAAGAAAGGTTCGAAAGCATAACGAAACGCCTGAATAAACATATTCATCAGCACTGCCAGTTTGTAATTGGCACCGTAAATGCCGAGCTGAAACATCGGATCCTGATTATCAGGTACCAAAAACGGAATCAGTACTTTATCGATATTCTGGTTGATCATTCCCGTTAATCCAACGATCAGAATAGGGAAACCATAACTCAACATTTGTTTCAGCAACTTCTTGTCAAACTGAAACGAGATTCTAAATATCTCGGGAAGCAGTAAAACCAAAGTAATCAACGATGCCAGTAAATTGGAAATAAACACATAACCTACGCCGATATCTGCTGAATAAACGGTTGAAATTATTGAATCGGGATTATTGGCTAAGATCCTTGGGCACAAGGAAATAAAGAACAGGTTAAAACCAATGTTAAAACCAATATTTACCAGTTTAATAAAGGCAAATTTTATGGGTCGATTCTTTAAACGGAGCCGTGCAAAAGGAATAGCTGTAAACGCATCGACACCCAAAATTATGGCAAACCACAAAATATACTCCGGATGATCGGGGTATTGAATCCAGGCGGCTATTTCGTTTCGGAAAGCTGCTGCCAGCAATACAAACGAAAAAGTGGTAAAAAACAAGGATACCATCGATGTGGAATACACCTTTTCGGGGTTTTCGCTTTTTGAGGCAAAACGGAAATAGGAGGTTTCCATTCCGTAGGTGAGTAAAACCAGTAAAAATGCCACATACGCGTACATGTTGGTTACCACACCGTATTCGCCGGGCAAAAACATAAACGAATAATAGGGTACAAGCCACCAGTTTAAAAAGCGGCCCACAATGCTGCTAACCCCGTAAATAGCCGTATCGCTTGCTAATTTCTTAAAAGGATTCAATTGTTGAATTTTTAGGCAAAGATAAACTTAAATTGGAAGGATTAAATATTACTTATAAACCTGTTTATCCTTAACTCTAAACAATTGAAAAGAAATATTTATTCAAGACAAAATTTATGAAGAGCTTCAAGGACCTGCTTTGATTTATACCTTGAAACAGGAATATCAACACCTTTAGTAAGACCTATTTTCCCTTCATTAACAAAAACCCTGTTAATATATCCGAGATTAACAAGAAAAGATCTGTGAGGCCTTATGAATAAAGATGATTCAATAAAATTTTCTAACCACGATAAATTTCTTGAAATAAGTATCTGTTTATTATTTTCAAGTACAAGCCGGGTATAACTTCCTTCTGCTTTACAGTAAACAATAGTCTGAGTATTAACAAGCTCTGAGTAACGTGCGGTGGTGATTATTATGCGTTGCATGTGTAGGTAGGATTATGGTTTGATTTTAAATGACAGATAAACCGTCTGGGTATAAAGAATGCGAACGAAAGATCTTTGTCTGATCTATTTTATGATTGTCAAATTAAGAGTAACAATCTTTTATTTATTCTCTTTTAACAATTTCCCGTATTTCATAAAATCTTCTCCTAAAAAATCAAAATACATCGAATTTATCTCAGATATGATGTATTCATTGTTCTCCAAATAATACTCAAATGTTTTTGGGAAACTGTGTCCATCGTATGAATATTCTTTCCTTTTAATCTTATCTACCTTATCTTTTCCGGTTATGGCTGAATCCAGTTTGTACAGTTTTGGTTGATCGTAATCCTTACTATTAATCAGAACAACATTCTTGTTATTAATGGTAAAGAGGGTATAGTCAAAAGTTTTTGTTGGATTGTGCGATTCAATGTAATAAGGCAATAAATAATTTCCCCATATCGAGAAATAGTTTTTCCCTTCCTTTTCAAAAAAATAAGCTGAGTAAATTACCGGGCTATCCTTAGGAAACAAAGTGTCTGCCACCGCAATATACGCTTCAATACTAGCCAGCAGCTCCCTGCTTATTAAGTCATCCGGTTTTAATTGATTCTCCGGTTCCATTTTAAATTCCGGAAATTTACCATTTGAATACGTTTTGCCATTTACATCAATTAAGGCAAATACAATTAAAACGATTACAATAAAAAGTTTAGATTTTTCCATTTTTCTTATTTTTTATAATACTTATGAAAGATCACGATTCTTATCTTCATCCATGGCTACTTAGCCGTTTATTCAGGCATGTATCTGGTTACATTGTTTACTGTAAACTTCTACTTTTATCGGGTATGAGATATGTGTTTTCGGCTCATGAAAATTAGTATAGACTAACTACTGTTAAATATAGTAATTAATTCTGTATCAAGCCTTCATCTATTGTAATTATTTCTAAAATTAATTTTGTTAATAATTAAAGAATAACCATGCAAAAGAACTTATGTTGAATCTGATATAATTTCCAGCCCCATTAATCACATTAAAATATGATTAACGAATAATATTTTAAATACATCATTCACTATTGCCAGTAAATCACATTAAAATGTGATATTTGTTGTTTTTATAAATCTAATGAACTAACTTTACTACAAAATCATATTATAATGTCAGTTTTAGAAATTGGTGAGCTAATAAAAGCAAGGAGGAAAACACTTCGGATTACACAACCCGACCTTGCAGAAATGGCCGAAATAAGTGTCAATACACTTTATAAAATAGAACGCGGCCAGGCTAATCCAACTATTGAGATTCTCAACAAAATTGCCAATGTATTGGGCATGGAAATAAAACTTGAAGTAAAGCAACCAAAACTTTAAACCATGCGAAAAGCGAAGGTATTCAGAAACGGACAATTGGTTGGAGTTCTTACGCAACACTCTAACAACGATTATGAATTCAGGTATGATGATACCTGGTTCGCTGATAAAGATCTTCCACCAATCAGTCTGACGATGCCCAAAAGCCAGAAGATTTACAAATCGAACTGCTTGTTCCCTTTTTTCTTTAATATGTTATCGGAAGGAGTGAACAGGCAATTACAGTCCCGTCATCTGAAGATTGACGAGCATGATTATTTTGGGCTATTGCTGGCTACTGCCCAAACCGATACTATTGGTGCCATAACCGTTTCAGAGATTACAAAATGAGTTTACCTAAAATCAAATACTGCCCGGGAACACTGGCTGAAGGATTTAACACCTACAGCACCGCCTGCCTGCGAAAGGTTTTTGCAGGCAAAAAAGTGAACCACATTTTACCCTATGCCCCACCTCGAAGCAATGAGGAAGATACCGAAAAATTTATTGAAAACCGGAAGCGTATTTCCATTTCGGGAGTGCAGGAAAAAATATCGTTACTGCTCGACAAAAACAAACTTCGGCTGACCGAAAAGGGAGAGCAAGGCACCTACATTTTAAAGCCAATCCCCATAGATTTAAAAAACACCGACCAGGTTCCGGCCAACGAACATTTAACCATGCAAATTGCCCAACAAGTGTATGGGTTACAAACAGCCGATAATGCGATGATCTTTTTTAATAACAGAGAGCCGGCCTATATTACCAAAAGATTTGATGTAAAAAAAGACGGTTCGAAATGGGGAAAAGAAGATTTTGCCACCCTTGCAGGCAAAACAGAAGAAAACGAAGGGCCGAATTTTAAATACGATTACAGCTATGAAGCTCTGGGAGAATTATTAAAAAAATATGCCTCTGCCTGGCGGGTGGAGATTGAAAAGTTGTTTTCGCTGATTGTTTTTAACTACCTTTTTTCGAACGGTGATGCGCACCTAAAGAACTTCTCATTATTGGAAACATCGGCCGGCGATTATGTGCTAAGCCCGGCCTACGACCTTTTGAATACACGAATTCATGTGGATGATTCGGATTTTGCCCTGAGCAAGGGCTTGTTTAGCGACGCATTTCAGTCGGAAGCTATGGAAAAAAATCATCATCCCGGATTGGATGATTTCCGGGAACTGGCAAAAAGATTTGAAATGCAGGAAAAAAGAAGCGATAAAATACTGGCTGCTTACACCCAATTGCAACCCATGGTGGAGGAACTAACCCAACGTTCGTTTCTAAATGAAAAAACAAAACGGGCTTATTTATTGCATTACCAAACCCGGAGAAACAGGTTGAGTAGTTAAGCTGTTAGTTTTTCTCTTTACCACGCGAAAGGATTCGTGCGGGAGCGGGGGGAGTATTGCAATGCTTTAGTTATTTTTGTGATCTTGATAATTAATTTAAGTAGTAAAAATGATACAACTCGACAATAGGATATTAGACTTAAGGAAGCAAAAAAACTGGTCGCAATCCGACCTGACTAAAGCAGTAGGGATTTTATATGCGCAGATTGGCCGCTATGAGACCAAAGGCACCCAACCTTCTGCTGAAGTATTGAAAAAAATAGCTGATGCACTGGACACGACTACCAACTACCTGATGCATGGCAATAAATACGAAAAAGCCATGTCAATCCTTGATGATGCTGAACTGTTGCAACAATACAAAGCCGTGGACAGCATGGACAACGAAGACAAGGCAGTAATTAAAAAATTGATTGACGCTTTTATTACCAAAGGCAAACTGAACCAATTAGCCCTCTAAACATGAGAAATTATCTCCTATTTCCATTATTAATTTTTGTTCTTTTCACTGCTTGTATTAAAGGGGGGCAGATTAATGGGCATCAAGTACAAGAAGAGTTTAATAAATGTGATTCATTTGCTGATTCCTTATTAAGCTATAGTCAATACTATTATCACCAAGGAGGAAAAGTTGCTATTAAAATTCCTGCAAACTGGGATATTCAAGAAAATGACTCAGATTCTCTTTGGGGAATATTTGCTATGGACACAATTGCATTTGACAAAAGTTATAAAAATTTTAGTTCTATCATGGTAGCCAAACACGAACCCACTGGTGACTTAAAAGTTGGATTTGAAACCTACCTTAAAGCAATGGAAACAGAAGTGGGATATCATATAAGAGAAATAGGTACTTGCAAAGTCGGTAATAATCCTGCCTATTGGATGCTTGCAAATTCTTTTGAAGAAGAGTTCACGTTTGGAAACTTCTGTTATTATTTGGAAACCCAAAATGGAAGCATTTATATTTTACAAGCTACAGTTTATTTGACCGATGATTATATTCAAAGACTGTGTAATTTGATAACTATTTTAGAAACTTTTAATGTAGATTTTTCTCTCTCGTAGATTTATAAAAATAATGACTCAATGAGTCATTATTTTTATAAATAGGACAAGCACTCCAAGGATATAAAATGCAACCAATAACACTCCTATAATCTTAAATTTTAAAGTTTTTTTGTCAAAAAGGACTAAAACTTTTCTTAGCCTTTTCGGATTTATATAAAATCTCATCCATAAAACAATCCACATAAAGGCTAATAGCACTCCTATCAACTTAAAGTCTAAAATATTTACGCCCAAAGTTCTCAGTATTATCGCAATGCTACAACCTGTAATTAACGCAAAAGTAAATGATGCCCTAGAGTGAGGGAAACTCCGTTTTAAACTTATTGCTTTAAATGTGATGTATATATGATAATATAAATAATGCAGGACTATCATTTATTCTCCTCCTGTTTTCTTCTTTCGGCTTCTTGCTTAAATCTCAATGTAAAATTTTTGTGTATATATGCCGCTTGTGTTCTGTATGTCCGACTATATGTCCTAGCCATGTTTTCAGTATTTGTCACTCCTGTAGGAGACTTGGCATCATCCAGAAGAATTTTTACCGCAGGAGCCAGAGGTCCCGATGCTGTTTCAACAGCTTCTTGTGCTAACGTTTCAACAAAATTACCAGTCTGTTCCGGATCACTAAAATCCGTATTTACAGCTTCATTGGTTAACTCAATACCCGTTGCAATATCTCCTATTATTCCAGCATTCTTTTTTATTCCTCTTGCTGTTTGTTTAATTAGTCCAGATGCATTTTCTTCTATAACTAAAGCGCTGGACTCCACAATATCTGCGGACTCCCCTGTTGCATCTGACACATTCGCAATATTATCGCCGTCTGTGACAGTGCTTGTGAAACTTTTTATGGTATTCTTAACTGAAGTACTAAAACTTTGAAGTTTATTCACGATTGACTGTCCAAAATCCCCAATTTTTCTTGTAGCTGGATTATCTGGCCAAGGCCACATACCATCCGGATCGATAAAACGCATAGGGTTGTTAAAAGCATAAGTATATGGCGACCACCTCCGACCTTGTTCCGTCAACGGGTCAACCGAGTGCCACCTCCCCAGACTTGGCTCAAAAAACCGAGCCCCATAATCATACCAATCCAACTTACTGCCGCCAATATCATCAGCCTGTAGCTCTTTCCCGTTGTAGAGGTATTTATTGGCCAATATACCATCGGAAAAGTTGTTTTGCTGGTTCATTAGCATGCCAAAGGGGTAGTATTCGCTAAGCTGTAACACTTCGGGCCGGCCATTGCTGTTTCCGCTAAATACCAAGCGTGTATTCCCCAGGTGGTCTTGCAGGTTGTATTCAAACTGGTAAAGAACTTCGCCGTTTTGGCTAACGGGAACCGCCCGTCCGGCGCTGGTAAAAATAGCCTTTAATTCGTTATTTTCATAAATAAAGGGCCCTATATAATCGAAATGTTTGTTTACATTCCCAAACTCGTCGGCAATGGCTTTACATAGTTTTGTTCCGCCCGCATTGTATATGTAACGCAGGTTATCGTTATTTTCAAAAACAACTTTTTGCGGCAAGTTTAAACGGTTGTAGGTAACAGTGCTGTTTTTCGAGGGATCAAACACCATGTTTCCGTTGGCATCGTAAGCATAGGCCAGTGCTCCTGCAAGGTAACCTGCTGTATCGTTTGGCACTTGTTCGTTAACAGTTAATAGCTGGTTACCCGTTCCGTAATCGTAAACCAGTTCATCAATTGGCGCTCCGTTTTTTATTCGGTTTAGCCATAGCATATTTCCATTGGCATCGTAATCGTAGGCAGTATTATAAAGCCCGGTGTTGGCGTTTAAATCTGCAGTTTCGCCGTAGTTTGCTGTTAACAAGCGGTTCAGGTTATCGTAGCTAAAGCTATAGCCTTTTAACTCTTCGCCCTCGTTTTGCCAGCTCATTTTGGCAATATTCCCGTTAAAATAACCTCCGGTGGCATACTCCAGATTAAGAGCAAATAAATCGTTGTCGTTATCCAGGTTACCCTCGTTTATTTGTCGCAACCAGCCTTTTATGTTGTAGGTATAATCCACTTTTTGGTTAAAAACACTCGACGCAGGATTCCCGTGCAGGTATTTACCAATTTGCTCGCCCAGCTCGTTATAATCGTAGGCAGCCACAATAATCGGTTTTTGGTTGTTTATCTGAACGGTTTCGGTAATTATTCTGCCCTGATGATCGTAATCGTACTGAGTAAGTATAGCAATAATACTATCTCCAATACCGTCATCATGGCGTAATAAGGTTTCTACAATTTCACCGGCAAAATTGTAACTATTATCCACTACATCGATACCTCCAAAATGGTTGTCGGATATTATCCGCGATTCACGTGCATAACGGTCGTAGTAGATAACGTTTTTTAGCGAGGTATTAGCAATATTATCATCGTCGTTCTGTAGCACATGGTTGATGGTTTGGGTTACCAAACCATTTGTTGAATCAGATTTTTCTACGGGTAAACCTCCATCGTCATAGTTCGAAAATTGATAAGCAAGAGCAAGAGCGGATTCGTAATCATCATACCTGGTTTCGGTGAGAATTTCTGTTACGGAGTACTTCGCGGCTGCAAATTGTACAACTTCTTTAAACTTTTCGATTACTTTATCATGCGTATGCAGGGATTCCACTAATCCTGTTCGAATCGGGCGGTTAAAATTATCGTATTCAGTAAATTGCCAGATCGGTTTTTTAGCACTACGGTTATTACCGTCCTGCACCATTACCAGGCGATCGCGGGCATCGTAAACCATGTAAACCGGTTCGGTCCCGGGCAGATCCTTTACAATCATTCTTTTACGATAGTCGTACTGGTAGTAGTAACAAAGTTCTGAATCGGAGGGTCCTGTTGCTTTTGGAGGAACAACACAACGTAGTAAACCAAAATCATCGTAAATGTAATGCGTGTTCAACCATGTACCATCATCCAAGGCAGCTTTACAAACCACACGACCAAGTTTATCTTTATACTCGCGTGTTTTATTTCCGTCTTCATCGGTAAATTCGGTTAAATACAGCTGATACTCCAAAAAATCGTTGGACGAAAAAACTGCCGGATTCCCGGAAACGGACCAGTTTTTTATTGCCTGGGTATTGGTTAAATACTGAATATTGGTTGGGTGGGCATGAAAATTTTCACCAACACCATGTTCACCGGTAACCCTATTTAATGGTGATCCATCAAAAAGAATCTCTGCAAAAGGAGTAGTATCGCTTTCCTTTCCGGGAATTTCGCTACTATAAAAATTAGTACTCGCTGCAATCGCATTTTCAGCATATGCTCCGGTGTTGCTTCCGGCAACATAAGGTAAATATTTGTTCTTTTCTCTTCCAAACTCATCATAAACAAAAGGTTGAATAATATCTTTATTCAAAGGCGATCCTTGTATGGTAATTGACTGCAGAGGTCGCCCCAAACCATCGAAATAGTCAATGGTTTCTATTCTTTCCCTGCTTCCTAAATTACTTTCATCCGTCTCGGCTTCGCGCATTACAACCGTATAAACATAGTTATGTCCTTTTAGGGCATCGTAATTTATTTCCTGCGCTATTTCACCTTCTTCCGGATCAAAACAAATTAAAGTACTATCGGTATAAACATGAATATCGGAACCCGATTTAGCCCAAAAACCCGGAGTTAACCTTACTTCTTTGCAATGAACAATTTCGAGGCTGTCGGGAATATCGTAGATATTCGAGTCTTCGAGGTATTGTGCATGTGCAAACTGACAAACAAAACCCAGCAGCACACTTATCATTATTCCTTTTAAGCTAACTCTATTTTGTTTTGACCTTTGCATATTCTTGTATTATCCGGTTATGTTTGAGCTGATTTATCGTTTTACAATCTTTTTAGAAATCGTTCGTTCGTTAAAAGAAAGTGTTAAAAGGTAGTTCCCCGACGACAACATCCTCATATCAATTTTTTGTTGTGTATTGGGCAAATAGTCGAGTAGCTTTTTATGAAGAATAGTCTCTCCTTTTTCGTTTATCAGTAGTACTTTAATTTCTTCTTTTGCACTACTGTACGACCAAAAAAGATCGTCGTTTACCGGATTTGGATAAACGATAAGTCCTTCTCCGTCCATAAGTTCGGGTCCTGCACCGGCAGTAGAGAAAATAACCAGGGTTGTATCTGCAATGTCACAACCATTAAGTGTTGTTGCATTTAAAATATAGAGAACTGAATCTGCCGAGGAGTCGTAATCAATATTACGCGAACGGCCTTTTGTTTCATCCATCCAATCGTAACTTAAAAATCCGGTATTGGCTTCCAGCACCTCTTGTTTTCCGGGATATAGTTCCAGTTCTTCGGGTAATCCCAATTGTTCTGATTCAGCTTCCGTAATTACGATTGTATCGTTCGCAGCACAACCAAGTTCATTGTAGGCTGCTACTACATAAGTTCCCGGCTCATGGATCGTATACGTGTTGCTCCACTCCGAATTGTTCCATACATACGACACAAAGGAACCGGATGTACTTAACTCTAACGTTCCACCACTACAAATCGGCCCCGGATCGAGAATTTTTGTTTCCAGCTGATCGCAGTTAAAATACCGGGCAATAAAAATGTCCGTACTTCCTTCCGATACTAATTTTTTCCCTTCAAGCTCTAACTCTCCTTTAAATCCTCCGGCCAATAGTATGTCTCCATCGCGGCTAAGGGTAAACGATTTACTAAAATTTGGGGCATTGTCGCCAGGTTCGTTATGCCAAACAACCTGCCCGTGCTCATCGAATTGGAGCAGAAAAATACTCCCCTCGAGATTATTGGCTTCTACAGTTGTTTGCCCAAATTCATAAGCCAGATCATAATACCCTGTTACCAGAACGTTGCCGGCCATGTTACACATTACATCCATGGCACGGCAACGCGATGAACCGTTTATTACCTCTCCCCACAACGGGTCACCTTTAAAATTGTATGCGAATAACGCTACAGCCTGTCTCGAATTTGTTGTTAATGTTGTATCCTGTGTGCTTATTTCTTTTCTAAAATTTATGGTAACGAACAGGTTTTTTGAAGAGTTCACCACCCCAACTCCTTCAGCGTAGTCTTTAACATCAAAAAACTTAACCCAATCGGAATTATTTAGGTCTTTTGCTTTGGTAAGAAAAAGTCCGTCTTTACCATTTGAATCAGCATATTTTTGTGTGTTGTTACCAAAGGAGAACTCTCCGGTAGTGCTAAATAAATAATACCCATTGTTATCTTTATCGAAGGTAACCGATACCAGACGATGCTCTCCTGTTCCGTCAGATAAAAAATGTTTTTCGGGATTTCCCTCTTCTGTCAACTGCAGAACATAAGCCCGTTTTTTGTCCGAATAACCAAATTTTTCATCATTAATTGTCAAGCTTCCCTGCAACATTCCTCCTGTAATCAGTTTCCCTTCAGGGCTGACTTCCAAGGCATCTATGGTAACCACACCTTCATAATCAAATCGTTTTAACCAGTTTATTTTCCCGTTAAACGACCACGATGCAATAAAAAGTGATTGTCCGTCTCCGACAAAGCTTTTTTTGTTTTGTTTAGCTTCTCCCTTTATAGCGCCAACCATATAAATACACTTCTCACCAACGGCCAAACGGGTAACATTATCGGCCTCCTTTCCTCCAAGTGTTTTAATCCAGTCCGTTGTTCCGTTCGAATTATAACATGCCAGATAAATATCGCGCATACCATAACCAGTCGCCATCTCTCCATCCGAATAAATGGTATCGACAAATCCACCGGCTGCATATATTTTATCGTTCATCGGACAAACAATACTGTTTACATAATCATCTGAAAAACCACCTAATTTTGTTGTCCACTGAAAATATTGTTGCGCATTAACCGAATGGAATACCAACCATGTGAATAGCAGGAGATATATTTTTTTATTGATCCGTTCCATGCTGATAGTGGTATTTATTGGTTATTTCTCCCAAATGATTCCGAACCAACTTCAACCGGCCAAAATCATCGTATTCGTAATAGGTAGTGCGGCCATCTGGGCCGGTTTCGGAAGTCATGCCTACGAGGGGTTTGTAAGTGTAAAAGCTTACCTTATAGTCAGAATTATTGACATAGTCGGATAATTGTAATCTAAGGTAATTTACATCGGTTTGAATATCAGCAAATACATTACTACACGTAAATGAATGATTTTCTATATTTAAAATAACGGATGATAAACTACCCGCTGAAATGTTATCTATTTTAGCAACAGGATAGTTTGCATTGTATCCCCAGATGAAGATGGTTTTAATATTGTCTACTGGGGCAGCCTCTTGCAATCTTTTATTGGTATTGTAGCTGTAATCTGCTTTTTGAATAAAGGTATAGGGATTATTTATATCAATAGGGATATCCGGATCACCTTCTTGTCTTTCCATTTGAAAAACCTCAATGGGCTGCCCGTAATCGTTATATTTGGTTTGGGTTCCAGCTATAAGGTCAGTACCTTTATATGTTCTTGTGTCAATTGGCTTTCCAACAATATTTTTCACGGAATCTCTTAAAACTGAAAAATTTTGCTCTGCATTGTAATCATCGGGATAATAATAAGTTGTTATCAAATTACCATTATTATCTATTTTTTCCGTTTTACTTAATAACTGATTGTCGTTATATGTGTAGTTTGTTTTGGCTTCGATTGAATCATTTGCTCCATAATACATTATTTCAGTTTGAGAACTCAACAATTTTACCCCGGAAGAAACGGTATAATCGTTGAAGGAAAATATAGGATGAGGAAAAGTTGAAGCGCATTCTTCTTTATCAAAATTCGGATAAACATAAATTTGTTCCAAATGCATGCCTGTAATTTCCTCTTTGGGTTTTGAAGTGTACTTGTAAATCTCTTTTCTTATTTTATTTCCATTCTTGTCAAATATTACTTTCTCCTTCAATTGGTTCATTCTCCAATAATCAAACTTTCTTACGTATTTTCTGGAAATGGAACAATCTGTACAACTATAGGGCAACTCTGCAAAATACTGTTTTAAAGATTCATAACTGTATATAATTTTACCATTATTATTCCCTATCTCACCATCGTATTCTGTAACTTCCGGGTAGATAACCGGTCGGTCGAAATATATACTGTACTGTGGAAGAATATCAGAAAAATAATATCGCTCTCTGTATAACTCAAGCTCCTGAGCTGGATACACCCTACACCAACCATCCCAGTTTAAAAGACCTACCACTGTGTTTTCATATCCTATCATTCCAATACCCGGCTCATTATTTATTATCCCATAGCCACATTCATTTGTGCCGTATTTATATGTTTTTATTATTGTTTTCCCTGAATTATCCGTGATTTTCTTCTGTGCAATTCGAAGCCCTCCACACTTTTTTACCTCCTGACTTAATGCTGTTTTGTAATAATTATGCTCATAAATAAATTCTGTTTGCCCTCCGGTAGGGTATGTAACACTCTTCAGCATACCTGATTGCATACCTGTTAAGTCAGGGATTCGGTCTGCAGCACTGTTTCCTATACTTATTGTTGAAGGCAACCCATTAGTTCCAACCCAGGGTATATTATCGAACACCGGTATTCTGTACGATGTTGAACTTGCCCTGTTGTAATAGCCCCACCAATCTGATTGCCTTACGTTGAACTTTGTTGAAGGATAGTAATCAAATTCATATTGCTTTACTGTTGTCCCACTTTTATCCTTAAACAATACATTGTCAACTTTATATATCAATCCCTGGGAATTCAACCCATCGTCATTTAGTCCAGTCGGTGCATCCAATAACGTCTTGGGAAACTCTATTGATTTAAGTAATTCGTTTTCATAAAATATATCCATCTTGTCAACAATATCAGTAGTTCCATTCAGGGCAAATACAATCTTCCCTTTTTTGAATATAATTTCACTTATTCTCTGTGAATTATAATAAGTAGAACGAGTTATTTCCTGATCGATATTAGATGTGCTATAGTCAGTTTTGTGAGAGTTTTGATATCGGTGATCATCAATCAGCTTGATCTGTTGAGGATAGGTTCTTCTAATTTTTCCAGTACTGGTGTATTTAAAATGTATGGTATCTTGTTTATTGGCAGAAACAATTTCTGAAATAAACCATGCGGTTGTGGCATTACCTGATGTTTCCCGGTTACTTTCGCCTGATATAATGGATTTCCCGAAACGATAGTATACCCCAAATTCATCTAACATTTCGATGTAATCAAAATAATAAGAAGTAGAAGCCGGAGGTGTTGCTTGATGTACATTTATCTGTATTTTTTTATTGGGGATAACTTCAGGGATTTTGTTATTGTTAATGTCTTTCAAGATAAAATTTCCTGAGCCGCCATTATACGAATAGGAAAAAATATCATATTCTGTATCGTACTTTGTAACTACTCCAAGCGATTGATTAACTCCGGCCAAAAAATCGAAATCATCCTGGACTGTCAGAGTTTCAACAATTGGAAATGGAGATGGAAATTTCCAAACATCATCATCGCGAATACCATATACTGTTCTACTTACTAATCCTCCCGTATTTAACACCCAATGCAGACCAATCGGGCCGTTTCGGTCATAGGTCTTTCTTCCGGAAGCATGATAACTGATAGATATTGGAAGTTTTAAATCGCCACACACAACTTCATAAAGAGGTACATTAACTTCCGGAAGTCCAGTTTGTGTATTAACAGGATAATCCGTGAATTTGTTAATCATTTCTATTTCAGGTGATGGCGGAATTATATCAGAACTTAGACCTGTCTCTGCAGTTAAAGCCTGTATTCCAAAACTTGCCGTTTCCAAAATAGAGTCAACTTCAACTTCCATTGTCTTCGTTTGTGGTGAATCCTGTTGCGCATAACTTTGAACTACAAAAAACACCAAAACATTGAACAATAATTTTATTTTCAGTTTCATACTATTCAAATCACTTTTTATTTTTTCACAATCCCAAGCATTTCCAAATACTGTGGATTATCTTCGAGTGCAATACGAGCAATAGCAATAAAATCGGAGTACCAATCCTGCAAAATATCTGCTGCCTCATCACGTAACCGGGTAGCTTCCTGGGCTTCGCCCATTTCTGTTTTTTGTTGGTTTTGGGCTTCTTCCACTTCCTGCAACAATTCCTCGCCTGCCTGAAGTTTTTCGATTGTAATACCGTAAGTATTCATTTTTGTCATCCAATCCGTATTCGCCATCAGGTTGGAATAAAATTGACGTGCCTGACTGATCCACCCTGAAATAGATCCTTTACGTTCTCCGGCCAAACCAAGTGATTTCCATATGCCTGGTTCATCTGTAAAGGCAATCCGGGCAATTTTTACATATTTTATGTATTCGCGGTTCGCTAATTCCCTTTTTTCATCAAGTGTAGCAGTAGCTTGCACTTTTTCACCCGTTTCCTTGGCCTGGGTAATGTTTAAGGAAGTGGCAGTATCCAATAAAGCCTTACCTTCTGTAAGTTTTTCTGCTGTATAGCCAAATTCAGCTAGCAAAGGTTGAAGTTTAGTGTTTTGCAAACTGTTATTTATTGCGGTTCCTGCTTTTGTAAATAATTGATCGATTTCTTTGCTCATGTTTTTTGTATTTAGTTGTTCAATATGGTTGATTATATTATTCAGGTCGGTTATCAATTTACCATGACCTCAATTCATTACTGAACGACGGTTAATCATTTCTTAAGGACCGTTTACCATTCCCTGGTGCTCTGTAATCAAATCGGAATGACCGTGTATCATTCTTTTGTGAGCCATAATGATTTCCGGTCAACTGTTAGTCATTTCAGGCTGATGCGGAATTTTTTTCTTTTGCCGGGTTGTTATTCCCATTAAAGCTTACATGTTTTTTGTTAGTCAAACTGTAAACTAAAACTTCTCACTGATCTCCCTTTTTAATGCTTCAATTTGCTTCTGCTGTTCCAACACATATAAGGTCAACTCCTCCACTTTCTTTAGCAAAAGCATATTCATTTCTGAAAGATCGACGCCTTCTTTTTCCATTTCTTTTGCCGAAGGAATCTCCGGAAGGTGTTTATTCTTTTCCAGGTAATTTTGAAGTTCTGAAAGCGACATAAGCCGATAATCGTCTTCAAAGACATAGTCGGGAGCCGGGATATCGAGCCGTACCCGAACTTCGTGCGAATAAATGTTACCAAAAACATGGAGGTTTTTGTTGTTTAAGGAGTCTCCAACAGCAACATTGCCTCCCAAATAGGTGATATAACCACCATTGTTATTCCACAACGACTCTCCACCGGGAAAATTAGTGGTATAACCCACAGCGCTGTTATCATCAACAATGAGTACCTTTACTATTGATGGCGCAATTTCTTTTAAACTATCTATTTGCAGATAATTGGTTTTAACCATTATCTGGTCGGCTCCTCCTTCCTGCCCAAAAAGGGAGAAGGAGAGGAGGATTAATAGTGTTGTTATCAGGTGTTTCATATTTAAAGTTTTAATTTATTGTCACTCCTCTAGCATGTAAATTAACTTTCGCTGCAAATCCGTCATATTCGCCATAAGTAGAATCAGAAGTACTGTTTGTGCCATTTAAATCTATTTTACTGTTTCTAGTATTTGAAATTGTAATACTATCTAGATCAACTTAAATGTGATTAATTTCCTCTATTGTCATATTATTGTTTTGCAGTAATATCCATTAACGGGAAGCATTTTTACTAAAAGTACCGTTCCAAAAGCACATGCTAAGTTGATATATCCAAATTGCTTAGTCGAGTCCATTATCTTTAATGTTTTTTCATGTACTTCAGGTTTATTACCTGTTATGAATCCGCCTTTTCTGGATATAAACCTTTTATATAGGCCTGTATTTAGTATCATATCTTTATCTGTTAATGATATATCGTTCGTGCTGATATGCTCAAAGTTCTCCACTCGGCATAGTCTACTGTATAATATATGTCCGTGCCATCCCTCCATTTCGTTTCTATCAGGTTATCAGCTAACCATTCCTGGGTTCCTATGCAAATGGTTCTATACACTGTTCCATCATTCCCCGTATAAGTGCCAGTTTCTCCGTGAGTAAGGGTGGTTGTATCTTTGATTAAGCGTATAGGAAGCCCATAATTGTCGTATGGGAAGCCCGATTCCAAAATACGTGCATCATCGTGTAGTACAAAAATGTGCCTGTACTTATTTAAAGGGCTATAATCCAATGTCCAGAAATAGCCATATGTGCCTTGTAAACTGCCAGTACCTCCCCCGCTACCACCTAAAATAAAGCCACTGGCTCGAAAGTTAAAGCCTACCTCGTTAGTGGCACCTGTATTAGGGCTATTCCAGTATTCTAAGCCTATTTCTTTTAGTTTCCCCCCCCCTCTGCATTGCCTAGATAGGTGCGTAGGTCTTTACCATCCTGCCATGTGGGAACGTGCCATCCTGTATTGGCAATGTTTCGCGCATCGTATATCGTAAAATAGCTGTATAAATCGCCATATCCAACAACTGCAATTTGCGGTTCTTCTATCGGCAATGGCCTTTGACAGGCGTAAGTAGTATCATTATTGTAAATACAGCATGCACCTTCTGTAAGATTAGCCCATTCTGTATTATCTTTTACCCAGTAAATAGGATCGCCATTACGATATTGGGTTTCTTCCAAATTTTCTGCCAACCATTCCTGATTTCCTATGCAAATTGTTTTATATACTTTTCCGTCATTCCCGACATAATTCCCAGTTTGACCGTCCAATAAGGAAGTATTATTGTTAACTAATCTAACAGCTAATCCATATTTTTTAGTATTGGGTTCATCTCCAACAATCACTGCAGATGTACTTGAATAAAAAAACTTAATAAAATTAGTGTTTGTGGGTATACCTTCACGCGAACCACTTCTAGACATTAAATAAGCATTTCCTCCAAGACCATTAAACTCACCTGTAACGGAAGAACGTAAAGAATTAGGCAGTAAATTAAATCCACCAAAATTCTCTGCTCCTGAATTCGGAAGATTCCAATGTCTTGTGCCTATCTCTTTTATTTTGCCTAAATAACCATATGGTTCATCTACAATACGCCAACCAATAAACTCTGTAAGTATATAATAATCTCCCATAGTTTGACCATAATCACCATTCTCGTCTCCAAGAGTTGGAACTTCCCAGTCGTCAGAACTTGTAATTTTTCTTGAATCTGTTGCAGCATACCAATTATACAAATACCCATAACATTCAACAGGCTGTTCACAAGAACTTACATTCAATACCATCATCCCGGTATCAGAAGAAAAAGAGTTATTCCCGGCAGTTTGAGCTAAGTAATAAATTGTATCTACATATTCCTCTGTTGTATTAACATCGCTTGTATAGGTTAAAGTAAAAGGTGTTTTAAGCACTGCATTTAAGGTAGTGTCAATGCTTCCCGATCCTGGTAAACCAACAATTTTTACTGCTGTTAGGGTATCTCCCTCCTCGTCGGTAAAGGCAAAGTCGCTGTCGCTAATGTTTTGCTGTAAATCACATGTTTCGTTTGTTAAGCGATCAATAGTAAAGGAAGTATCCTGAGCAATTGGTCTGTTATTAACATCCCATTCAAAATCACAAGCTACAAGGCTTACATCGTTATTATAAGCACATACTCCGGCAGTAGTTAAAGCAGCCCACTCTGTATCGGTAAAAGCAGTATCATTGTCGGCTCCATGGAATGGAATTAAATTTCCATCACGGAATTGTGTTTCCATTAAGTTGTCAGTTAACCATTCCTGTGTGCCTATGCAAATCGTTCGGTATTCTCTTCCATCGTTGCCTACATATGTACCATGCTCTCCATCAGAAAGTGTTGTTGTATCTTTTACCAAACGAGCAGATTTACCTCCCGGTTTCTGACTGATATACCCGGATGTTTGAACAGCATCTATATCATACTGCATATATACGCAATAGATGTATGTTTCATTCAGCTCTGTCGTTGTAAAGAAATCTGCATATATTTTAGGAGAACCAAATATACCTAGGGAATAGTCTCTCGAAGCTCCTCCAACAGCAGTAAAGCCTGTACTGTTTGTACCGGTATTGCCTTCGTACCAATGTAATGTTCCTGCTTCTTTAAGCTCTTTACCTGCAACGTTTCCTGAGGCACTTCCATCACTGCCAGGGTCTAAGAATTCTCTAAGGGTATCCCACTCGGATTGGGAAGGAACATGCCATCCTATATTTGCAATATTACGTGAATCAGTTGCAGCATACCAATTATAAAGCAATCCGTACTCCACACAATTTTTAGGAATAGCTGATTGCCCGGAATGATGAGTCCCAAAAAAGTTTTGAGCCTTTACCGTAAAACCGATAAATATCAGAAGTAATAATATGTAAAAATTTCTTATCATTACTGATACCCTAAAGTTCCATTAATGATTACGTTTGTTCCGTCGAAATACCAGCTTAGCACATCCACCAGGTTATTTCCCGACATAGTAATTTCATCGCCGTTAAAAGTGAGGTAAGGTGATATTAGAATTGTATATCCGGCGAATGTGACAGTATATGCTGTTGCAGCATTGGTTACTGTAATATTTCCGGTTAGGCCGGCTAACAGGTTAGAAAGGGTGATGGTGGTATTCCCGGATAAGGTAATGGTGGCATTTACTCCATTTGTACCATCCAAAGTAGCTGTTGTACCTGATAAAGCTTGTACCGAATAGTTTGCACCAGATGTGCTACTTATTGTTATGGTATTACCGGTTTCGGAAAGGATTATATTATTTCCGGCCTCCAACGTAACATCTGCTGAGCCGCTGGTATTTGATTGGATAACAGAGGAGGTGCCCGTTCCGGCGCCAACTGAAAGACTACCTTCATTGGTGACACTTCCATCGATTTCCGTCGTTAAATAACTTTGTAAATCGCTAATCTGACTTTCTGTTATTGTTAAACCCGTTAAATCGATTTGATGTGAGTGACTTGCCGTTGTCACACTGTTTACTGAAGTAGATGTAATCGTTGAGGGTGTACCAAGTGTTACCAGGCCGCTGGTTGTTATACTTGAAAAATCCATTCCATTGCCAGCAGTAATACTTGTAACAGTGCCGCTACTCATATTTAGAGTTAAGTTTTCAATTTTATCATACAGGGCATTTTTGGTTGGAACGGAATTATTTCCATTCCATGAAGAACCATAAGTTTCGGTTGGCACACTAATATCTTGCGTAAATACGTTAGCTACACTTAAGTTGGCAATGTTCCCAACCATACTGTTATATGCACTGTCTACACCTGTAAAATTGAGGGAGTTACCTGTTAATACTATATTTCTTATATAACTATCCGAAGAACCATCCAACAACTCTATTTTTTCGTACAAAGCAGCCATTGTTGGAACTGAATTATTTCCATTCCACGAAGCTCCATAAATAGTATAGGGTACAAACTGATTTTTTGTAAAAGTATTGGATGTATCTAATCCGGCAAAACCTGTATGTCCTGACTTATCAAAAGATAAATTGCTCAGCGATGAATGATCTGTTGTTTCTGTACTTCCTGATACAACTACACTTTGGTTAAATGCCCGCTGACCAAATGCACCTGATGACAGGATTAGTAGTATTAACAAAATTCTTAATTTTCTCATTGTTTTATCAGTTTGGATGAGCTTGTTACTTTGCCCATTTATGAAAAATCCAAATCGTATTTTCTCACATTTATAAAAACTGTTTAATAGCTTAAACCTTTAATTATCACAATTGATACCGAATAATAACTATTCCTGATCCTCCAGATCCTGTCCTGCCAGAAGTAGCATATCTTGCTCCACCTGCACCTCCTCCTGTATTTGGCTGGCCGTTTTGCGCGGATGTTGCAACCCCATTTATCCCATCTGCTCCTCCTCCTAGTCCACCATATCCAATTGATGCAGTACCATTATCTCCAGCACCTCCGCCGCCACCACCATAGTAAGTCGCAATACCATTAATATCGCTCATGATGCCATCGCCCCCATCACCTCCATAAGAAGTTGTCAATTTGGTAGTACCAGATTCATCAGCACCACCTCCACCACCTGAACGTCGGGTTAATGAGCCATCACCTCCGTCATATCCTTGTCCCGAAATGCCAGTTCCATGATTAGTAAGAGTACTTGAATAAACAGTGGCTCCACCTCCTGAACCGCCATTCATAAATGTAGGATTAGATCCATCTGAGCCACCTCCAATAGCTACTATTATCGTTCCTATTGAACTATTCTCTGCTTGTGTTTCGGCTGGAGTCCATGCAGAACTAGAAGTAGCCCGATAACCACCTATTCCACCAGCACCAACAGTAATGGGATAATTTCCCTTAACTATCAAGCTAGAGCCTTGTAATACACCACCACCACCAGCTCCTCCAATTGCCGCATTGTTGTTACCAACTCCACCGCCGCCACCAACGACCAAATACTCAATTATTCCCCCGGAAACAACAGTTAGCGTATCAGAAGCAGTAAAAGTATGTACCCTATAAATTACACCATCAACATTTATGTCAGTTACAGTTCCCCCAGTACAAATAACATCTCCTCTTTCACCCCCATTTCCCTGGTAGTAAAACATCCCGTGATTCATAATTTGTCCGAATGAACAAATATTCATTAATAAGAAGCCAAATAGTATATTAAGGTTCCTGACCATATTGTAATATTAATTCCAGATTAGTTCCGTTATCTACACATGTATATGTGCAACTCGACATTTTATTTGCAGTGTTGTATAATGAATTGAATTCAATTTGATTTGATATCAGAGTTCCTCCTGAATCAGAATAACCTTGAACAGTAACTGAGCTTGGATTACTCGCTCCAATACTTAAGAAAATAGTTCCCTGATAACCAATTTTAAGATTATATATTGATATTGTAACTGTGCCAGTTGTATTTAATGTATATGCACCAATACTGGCTGCACTTGCATCATGAGAAAACGATGTTGCATAAGATCCGTTTAATACGTTTTGTATGAGATCGTCTTTCCAATTAAAATTACCTGAATCATCAAAAGTTAATCGGTCTCCACTGTTTGGTGCGTTTATTACTTTTAAATTTGCAGCATCTATAACACTATCCGCAACAGTTAATTCAATCGCTCCTTTAACCTCTCCAGTATGTGTTTGATTAAACAGATTTGATGATCCAGGCTCGATATCATCTGTAGTACCAGTGACCGGATTAAAAAAAGTAGTCGTATCAATTTCGTCGCCCAATGCAATTTCAATAAGTAAACCATTGTTTACTCCTGTTCCCAGAAATAAACGTACATCACCATGTTCATAGGTTTGATTGGATATTGCATTTCCTGCAGCAGAGGTTGAAAGAAAATAGTTGGCACCAAGAGTCCATGATCCTTTTGTATAAATTCCAGCAAATTGATAACTAAAAGTATTGGCATCAATTACTTCCGCAACAACGCCAATAACATCTGCCGTAACGGCATCGTTTGCAATCGGCTTTATAAAGGATCTAGAAAAATTTGAATATCCTACCCAGTCACCAACACTAAATCCATGAGCGGCCTGAACAATAGTATCACAAAATTTATTCACTGCTTCCTGAGGAAATCCAGTTGAATGATCTTCTACAAACTTCTGTAAACCAGGAATATTTGTCGTATCCTGATCTCCACTGTTAAATCCACTTGTACTGGCTAGCCTATCAATATCTGCCTGATTTGTAAATTTTTTAAATGTCGAAGCATCGTTTATATCATCGGCATCTAATAGAACAACACCTGTTTGTCCGTTAACTGAAATTATTGTTCCTGAACCAGTGTTTCCCCAACGAGAAGTATCTGTTGGGGTAATTTCGTCTTTTGACCAAAAATTATTTAAATCGAATAATGTGGTATCTACTGCATAGTAAGTAAGGTAACCCTGTGGATTTTTAAGTTTAAGCGAAAAACCTGCAGCATTTTTATTAAAATCGTAAATACCATTCTGAATCTGTACTGTTTTACCATCAATTGTTTCTTCGGTCCATGCTCTTATATAAAGAAAGTAATTATCATGCGTAAAACTTTTGGGCCAGATAACTTCTATGTCAGAAGATGTAACTATTAGTTTATCGGTAAATGCTGTATAAACATTATCCGCACTTTCCGAAATCGAAGTTAGGGAACTGGACCAAACAACTTGAAAAGTAACGGAAAAAAATAAAAAAAGAATTAGAAACTTCTTCATTTTATGGAATTTTCATTTTTAATAAAAGTCAAGTTAATTTATAGATCTGGTAATGAAAAATGAGAAACCTCCAATGGAACTTATGATTTTGTGAATGGTATATTTTTTTTTATGAATGGTATATTGACAAACCTGAAAAATACATTTAGAAGACAAAAACAACGTTTTACAATATGTTTTATCTTTGAAATCAAAAATTACAGTGTAATGAAGCGAAACCTCTTCCCAATAGTACTGATATTTTGTTTGCTTGTGAGCTTTTTTTCGTGCTCCAATAAATCGAATAAACGCCCGCGAAAACCGGTGAGTAGCATAAGTATTAAACCGGCCAAACAACTATATACTTCAGGCGATAAAGTTACTTTAGAGATTAAAACCAAACTGCGCGACGGCGAACTAAAATCGGTAAAAGTTTATTACGAAGGCGACTTATTAAAAGAAAGCACCGACCTTGATTTTGAAATTGCGGATGTTGAACTAGCGAAGGTTGGAAACACCAGTTTTAAAGTAGATGCCGAAAAAACCGACGGACTAAAAAACAGCCGCACAAAAACGATTAATGTAATTTCGGATATAGCACCCAAACAACTGACTTACCAGGTGATTGAAAAATATCCGCATTTAAAAACTTCATACACTCAGGGACTGGAATATTACAACGGTTATTTGTACGAAGGAACAGGCGAAACCGGCCATTCGAAACTGATGAAAATCGATATTAAAACCGGCAAGCCGCTTCAATCTTTCGACATGGATGACAAGTACTTTGGAGAAGGAATTACTATTTTAAATGGTAAAATTTACCAGCTTACCTACCGTGCAAAAAAGGGTTTTATTTACGACCTGGAAACCTTTGCAGTAATCGATAGTTTTACGTACAAATCGGAACAGGGGTGGGGATTGACAAACGATGGTACCAACCTGATAATGAGCGACGGAACCAACGTATTAACCTTGTTAAATCCTGATGATTTTTCAATAGTTAAAACTGTGCAGGTGGCTAATAACCGTGGAAACATGAATGTGTTAAACGAGCTGGAATACATCGAAGGAATAATTTACGCCAACATTTACACCACTAACCACATTGTTAAAATTGATGCCAAAACCGGGAAAGTATTGGAAGAAATAAACCTGGAAGGTCTGATCGATATGTATCACCAGCCAGGCGATCGAATTGATGTGTTAAACGGAATTGCCTACGACGCCGAAAACGACCGCATGTTTGTTACCGGAAAACTGTGGCCAATGTTATTCGAAGTAAAGTTTATCGAACAATAAAGAATTTCGAATGATGATTAACGAATGTAGATTTTAGAAGTATCCATCAACTGAAACTGTCTACTTCTTTTCCGATCATAAATCTAAAATCGTTAATCGAAATTCATCATTCCAACCTTAAAAAAGGCTGGGGGAGTCGCCGTACCGAACGCGTCCTAAATGTTTATAGGCCAGGTCCGTAACTTCTCTTCCGCGTGGAGTTCGTTTAATAAAACCTTCTTTAATCAGGAACGGTTCGTACACTTCTTCAATGGTTCCGGCATCTTCGCCAACAGCCGTTGCAATAGTTGTAATTCCCACCGGTCCGCCTTTAAATTTATCGATAATAGCCTTTAAAATACGGTTGTCCATTTCGTCTAGGCCGTATTTATCGATGTTTAAAGCAGCCAAAGCATGACGGGTAATATCCATATCGATAGTACCATCACCTTTTACCTGTGCAAAGTCGCGAACACGACGTAGCAAGGAATTTACTATTCGTGGAGTGCCACGGCTCCGGAAAGCTATCTCATGAGCCGCCTCGTCGCTTATCTCTACATTCAGTATACCAGCCGACCTTTTTACTATTTGCGTTAAAATATCGCCGTCATAATACTCCAGGTGCGAATTGATACCAAAACGTGCCCGCAACGGCGACGTTAATAATCCCGACCGTGTAGTAGCGCCAATTAGCGTAAACGAATTCAGCTCGATTTGTACCGAACGTGCACTCGGACCTTTGTCGATCATGATATCGATACGGAAATCTTCCATAGCCGAATACAAATATTCTTCAACAATAGGGGAGAGGCGATGAATTTCGTCGATGAACAACACATCGTTTTCTTCGAGGTTGGTTAATAAACCGGCCAAATCGCCTGGTTTATCCAATACCGGTCCGGAAGTAATTTTAATACCCACTCCCAGTTCGTTGGCAATAATATTCGATAAGGTTGTTTTACCCAGCCCCGGAGGTCCGTGTAATAAAACATGATCCAAAGCTTCGCCACGCATAAGAGCCGCCTTTACAAAAATCTCGAGGTTTTCAACAATTTGCTTTTGTCCGCTGAAATCATCGAATTGCAAGGGGCGCAAACGCTTGTCGAGCTCTTTTTCGGTATCCGTATATGAATTTCCTCTAATATCTAATCCATCTTCCATCTGCACAAATCTTATTCGGGAATAAAGATGCGTATTTTTTCAATAAGCTGGGCAGCTGTAAAGGGTTTTGATAAATACTCATTCATTCCTACCTTAAAACACCGCTCCCGATCGTTGTCGAGCGTATTGGCTGTTATGGCAATTATAGGAACCGGTTTTTCAATGGCGTTTGCTTTTTCGTACTCTCTGATGGCCTCGGTAATTTCGTAGCCATCCATTTCCGGCAGCATAATGTCCATTAACACCAAATCGAAATCGTGCTGCTTTACCTGCTCAATAGCTTCGGGTCCGTTGGTAACTGCAGTAACGTTGTAGTTATACTTCTTCAAATTAAATATAACCACCTTTTGATTTAATAGGTTGTCTTCTACAAGTAATATGTCCAATCTTCTTCTATTATAATTAATAATTAAACAAATTTAAAAATTAATACTAGTTATTATATCCTGTTGGTAATTGTTAATTACTATTTTTTACCAATTATGCAGAAACTGTAAACATGTTTGTTCTCCTGTTTTCAACAACTATTTTACAGGTTAAATTGTTCTTTGGTAATAAAATAACTTTTCTTTTCAACAACTGTTAATAGTGAATAGGAAAAGAGAACTAACGTTTTTAACAGGTGCATTTCCTGTGAATAAACGGGCATCAAAAAAACGTAAGATTAACGATGGTTTTTGGAAAGCGAAATTATATGATGAAAAAATTGAAGAAACCAAAAATTAGTATAAAAGATTACTTTTGTTTTTTTGACACGTTTATCCACAATTATTAACAATTAGTGTAAAAAATAAACGATTGAAAAATAAGAACTTTAAGCAGAATGACGGAAAATTTCAACATACTTGTTAATAAACTAAACGCATTTAGGTTTAAATATGGCTTGTACAAGTTGATAAGAGGGGCGGCTTTGGTTTTTGTATTGTTAATTACCTTATATACAGTATTTTCTGTAGTTGAATACTATATTTACCTTTCTTCGTTAACACGTAAAGTCATTTTCTACGGTTATCTCATTTTTGCCGGTTTGTTAAGTACGCAGTTTATATTCGTTCCTTTATTTCGTTTACTGCATATTTTAAAACCTATTGATCTGAAATCATCTACTCATCTGATTCAGAAACATTTTGGTGAGATAAAAGATAAATTATTGAATATCATTGAATTATCTGATTTGCATGACAAGCAGTACTCCAACGACTTGTTAATTGCCAGTATTGATCAAAAAATTGATGAGTTGAAAGTATTCGATTTTAATGAAGCAATTGAGTATAAAAATATTAAGGTTATTTCTATTTATTTGATAGTTAGTGTTTTAATCGCTTCAGGAATATTATTATTCAATAAAAACATATTTACCGAATCGACAAACCGTTTGGTTCATTACAACCAGGAATTTGTTAAACCTGCTCCTTTCTCTTTTCAATTAACAAACGAAAGTCTGAAAGCGAAAAAGGGTGATCCCTATACCGTAAAAGTAATAGCCGAAGGCGATGAAATTCCACAAATCGTATATATAAATATCGAGGGAAATAATTACCTGATGAAAACAATTGAAACCGGTAATTACGAATTTGAGATGGCCTCAGTAATTAATCCTGTTTCGTTTTATTTTACTGATTTAAACTATAAATCAGATAGTTATACCCTTCAGTTGCTACCTAAACCTGGTATTAATTCTTTCACTGTAAATGTAATTCCACCGAGTTATACATTAGGCGAATCGCAGTTGTTGGAAAACATCGGAGATGTGCAGGTTCCATGTGGAACAATTTTGAAATGGCAGTTTTCAGGAATAGATGTTGACTCGCTAGCCCTGTTGTTTAATGACTCAATAAGAGTGAAAGCGACTGAAAACGAAGGACTGTTTGAACTTGAAAGAAGGATCTACAAATCAAGTAATTACAATGTTTATATCCGTAACAGTGTTACCGAGGAAGAGTTAGCTCTATCATATAACATTGATGTGATACCGGATATTTACCCGGATATTGAAGTTATGCGCATTGAGGACTCAACACGTTTAACACGTTTCTTTTTTAAAGGTGTAATTGGAGATGACTATGGTTTTTCGTCACTCAAATTCCATTACAATATTGCCAACGAAGACACAGCTATTGCATTACCTTTTTCAAAAAATACCACCGATCAGGAATTTTACTTTAGCTATGATTTTAATGCTGTCGAATCGGAAGGCGCAATTTCTTACTATTTTTCTGTATCCGATAACGATGTTATAAACGGCTATAAAACTACTACTTCCGACAGTTACACATTTGTATTTCCTGATAAAGAAGAATTGGAAGCTAACGAAAAAGAACAGTTTGAAAACCTGGAGAATATGATTGCTGAAAGCCAGCAATTATCAAAGGAAATTCAAAATAGTTTACAAAATCTGCAGATTAAAAATATGGATACCAATACCTCCGATTGGGAAAAATCGCAGATGGTTAATGACATTGTGCAAAAGCAAAACCAGCTTGAGAAACTATATGATAAAATTAAGCAGGATAATAAGCGCCTAAATAATTACCTGAATTCGTTTAATGATAACTCGGAGGCGATCATCGAAAAACAAAAGCAAATAGAAGAATTGCTCAAAGAAGTTTTTACGGACGAGTTACAGGAACTAATGGATGAATTTAATAAACTGGCTGAGGAGTTTGACAGTAAAAAACTAAATGAGCTTACCCGCGATATGAACGTTACCATGGACGATCTTCAGAAACAACTCGACAGAAATCTGGAGATGTTAAAGAAGTTCAAGGTTGAGCAAAAGTTGCAGGAAATTACGGATGAAATGAGTGAAATGGCCATGGAAGAGGAGAAAATGGCCAGGGAGATAAACGAAGAGAAAAATTTCGAAGAAATAAGTGAAAAGGTAAACGAACATCAGGAAAACCTGAAAAACCTCGAAAAGCGTTTAAATGAAGCTTTGGAAATGAATAAAGAATTGGAGAAACCTATTGGTTTTGATGATTTTGACGAGGAATTTAAGGAAATGCAAAACAGTTCGGAAGAAAGTAAAGAAAACCTGGAGAAAAAGAACCGTAAAAAGTCGAGCCAAAGCATTCAGAAAACTTCAGAGCAAATGAAAAATGCAGCGTTTGCCATGCAGCAAATGTTGGATATGAACAGTATGCAACAAAACCAGGAGAACATTCAAAATCTACGTCAAATATTAGATAACCTGGTGCTTTTGTCGTTTAATCAGGAAGATGTATTAACCGGTTTAAGTAGTATTAGTGCTAAAGATCCGCGCTTGACGGAGCTTAACAAGGAACAAAAACGTATTGAAGACCAAAGTAAAATTGTAAGAGATTCGTTATACGCATTGGCGAAACGTACACCACAAATTTCAAGTATGATAAACAATGAATTGGTGGACATGGAAATAAATCTTACAAAATCGGGCGAGCAACTTGAAGAGGCCTTGTTTCCGCAAGCCAGAAGTAGCCAGCAATTTGTAATTACTGCTACAAATAACCTGGCGCTTTTATTAAACGAAAGCCTGGAGCAGCTGGAAAAACAAATGGCAAATGCCCAACCAGGCGATCAGCAATGCGAAAATCCCGGCGGGATGGGGAGTGGAATGCAGGATCTTAAGGAATCATCTGAAAGTATAAAACAGCAGTTACAAAAGATGATCGAACAAATGAAGAACGGAAATTCACAGGGATTAAGCCAACAATTGGGGCAAAGTTTAATGCAACACGAAATGATGCAACAAATGCTTCGCGACCTTATGAATAACGGTCAGGTGGGTAGCCAGGCACAGGAAACTTTGAAAAGAATTGATGAGATGCTGGAACAAAATCGCAGAGAGTTGATGAGTAAGTCGATTAATGCGGAAACTATTGCAAGACAGAATCTTATCACTACACGATTGCTTGAAGCTGAAAAGGCCGAAACAGAACGCGAATTCGAAGATAAAAGGGAATCAGAGAGTGCAGATGAGTTCTACAGTAACCCTGTTAAGTTTTTCGAGTATAAGGAAAAAGAGAATTTCACTATTGAGTACTTAAACCGAAATTCAAATACATTGAATAACTTTTATAACAAAAAATACAAAGATTATCTAAATAAAATACAAGACCAGAGTGAAGAATAGACCACCTAACATATTGATTATAAAGTCAGTTAATGAGGAAATAAAACGGGTAGAAGAGTTCGTAAGGGCTCATTTCAACTTTCATAGTATGCCCGAAAAATGCTTTAATCCTGTGTTTTTGTGTATTTCTGAAGCAACAACAAATTCTATTGTTCATGGCAATAAAGAGGACCATAGAAAAACAGTAGAACTTAATATCGATTGTAAAAGCCATCTTATTCAGGTTTGTGTTACCGATGAAGGAGAAGGATTTGATGTGGAAAAGGTGCCGGATCCAACTCATAAGGATAATCTTTTAAATGAAACCGGACGCGGAATACATATCATTAGAAGCATCGCCAAAAATGTTGAATTTAACAAAAAGGGAAACAGTCTAAGTTTCCAAATTGTCTGTGAATGAACTCAATAGAATTTTATTTTGAAGATATCGAACCGATATCATTCCAGGAAGATTTTCTTAAAAATCAAATTGAAAATCTCGTAATCAATGAAAAATATCAACTTGGAGAACTTACAATTGTGTATTGCTCCGACGAGTTTTTGCTCGAAATGAATAAACAATATCTTGATCATGACTATTATACAGATATAATAACTTTTGATTACGTGCAGAAAAATGTAATTTCGGGCGATTTATTTATAAGTATTGACAGAGTAAATGAAAATGCAGAAAATTACGGAATTTCACAAATAAAAGAGTTGTATCGTGTTGTTTTACACGGAGTTCTGCATTTAGTAGGATATAAAGATAAAACGGAAGAGGAACAAGAGGAAATGACAAAAATGGAAGAGTTTTATCTTGCAAAAATAGATTTTAAAGAACTGAAGGTATGATGGAGAAATATGATGTAATTGTTGTTGGGGGAGGACATGCCGGATGCGAAGCAGCCACAGCAGCTGCAAACCTTGGGTCGAAAACATTACTCATCACTATGGATATGACCAAGTATGGTCAGATGTCGTGTAATCCTGCTATGGGAGGAATTGCAAAAGGTCAGATCGTGCGTGAAATAGATGCTCTGGGTGGTTACTCTGGTATTTTAGCTGATAAAACCACCATTCAGTTCCGTATGCTTAACAAATCGAAAGGACCTGCAATGTGGAGTCCGCGTGCTCAAAACGATCGCTTTCGCTTTGTTGAAGAATGGAGAAATATTCTGGAAAACACGGATAATCTCGATTTGTGGCAGGATGCTGTTATTCAATTGATAATCAAAGATAAAAAAGTAACGGGAGTTAAAACAAAAATAGGGATCGAATTTGAGTCGAAAACTGTTGTATTGACAAATGGTACCTTTTTAAACGGTTTAATGCATATAGGGCAGGAAAAGCTCACCGGAGGACGTATTGGAGAAGCTGCATCGTATAATATTTCTGAACAGTTACTGGAAGCAGGTTTTAAAACCGGCAGAATGAAAACCGGAACACCTGTTCGAATCGATGGCAGAACCATTGATTTTTCGAAACTTACCGAGCAAAAAGGCGATGAAGGGCATTATAAATTCTCTTATTTACCTGGTACCGAAACAAAACTTAAACAACGTTCTTGCTGGATCACACATACAAGTGCTGAAGTACATGAAGAACTTCAGCAGGGATTTGAAGATTCGCCAATGTTCGATGGTACGATTCAAAGTACCGGTCCACGTTATTGTCCGAGTATAGAATCGAAATTGGTAACCTTTGCCGAAAAGGAAAAACATCAGTTGTTTCTGGAGCCGGAAGGGGAGAATACAATCGAATATTATTTAAACGGTTTTTCTTCGTCACTTCCATGGCAGGTTCAGTTAAAAGGTTTACATAAAATTGCCGGTTTGGAAAAGGCCAAAATATTCCGTCCGGGTTATGCGATAGAATACGATTATTTTGATCCAACTCAATTGAATCATACTCTGGAAACCAAAATTATTGATAATTTATTTTTTGCCGGACAGATTAATGGAACTACCGGTTATGAAGAAGCAGGTGCCCAGGGAATCATGGCCGGTATAAATGCGCATTTAAAATCGGCAGGAAATAACGACACTTTTGTCTTAAAAAGAAACGAAGCTTATATTGGAGTTCTGATTGATGATTTGGTGACAAAAGGTGTAGACGAACCTTACCGGATGTTTACAAGTAGGGCCGAATTTCGAATTTTGCTCCGACAAGACAATGCAGACATCCGTTTGACCGAAAAATCGTATAAATTGGGTCTTGCTTCGCTAGAACGTCTCAATTTGCTGAAAGAAAAAATACGCTTAATTCAGGAAATTATCGACTATGCGAAGGACTTTTCTGTAAAGCCACGCTTTGTAAATCAGTTACTTACGGAAAAGGGTACTTCGGAATTGAAGCAAGGCGTTAAATTATTCGACCTTATTTTACGTCCTCAGATTTCGATATTTGATTTGATTGAAGTGATTACCCCGTTTAACACATTTCTCGAGCGGGTTCCGGAAGTAAGAAAAACAGAAATTATAGAAGGAGCCGAAATTGTGATTAAATACGAAGGTTATATTAATCGCGAAAAACTATTGGCTGAAAAACTGGATAAGTTCGAGAATATAAATATTGAAAATAAATTTAATTATAACGAGTTAAAATCAATCTCTACGGAAGCACGTCAGAAACTAGATAAAATAAAACCAAAAACAATTGGGCAGGCAAAACGTATCTCGGGTGTCTCTCCATCCGATATAAACGTTTTACTGGTGTTATTAGGGCGTTAATGTTTCACGTGGAACAATTTTGCAAAATGGATTTAAGAAGAGAAATACGCGAGATTCCTGATTACCCAAAAAAGGGGATAAGTTTTAAGGATGTAACAACGCTTTTTAAAAATAAAGAAGCGGTTAGGTTTGTTACAAATACAATCGTGGAAAACTTTAAAGAGAAAGGAATTACAAAAGTTGTTGGTCTTGAAGCCCGCGGTTTTGTTTTTGGCGGAGCAATTGCCGACCGTCTTGATGCCGGTTTTGTTCCGATTCGTAAAAAAGGAAAATTGCCTAGTGCGGTTTTAAGTGAATCTTACGAACTGGAATATGGTGTGGATAGTGTAGAAATGCATAGTGATGCATTGGAAAAACATGATGTGGTGTTGATTCACGATGATTTGTTGGCCACCGGAGGTACTGCAGTTGCAGCATTGAATCTGGCAAAAAAGTGTGGTGTTGAGAATATTTATTTCAGCTTTATTTGCGATCTTGAATTTATTGATACACCTAATAAGGCGATACTAAAAGAATACGAAACTCAGGTGTTAGTAAAATATCAGTAATTGAAATATAAGACGGTAAATAAAAATATTGATCACTTAAAAACGCTTATATCGGTGTTGCCGAATAAGCCCGGTATTTATCAGTATTTCGATCAATCGAATACGATAATCTACATCGGAAAAGCAAAGAACCTGCGTAAGCGGGTTTCTTCGTATTTTACAAAGAATCACGATCACCGGAAAACGGCTTTATTGGTACGCAATATTGTTGATATAAAACACATGGTAGTGGAGAGTGAGCAAGATGCTTTGTTGTTGGAAAATAATCTGATTAAAAAGTATCAGCCACGTTATAATATTCGATTAAAGGATGATAAAAGCTATCCATGGATATGTATAAAAAACGAGCCTTTTCCACGGGTTTTTAAAACCAGGGATTTGGTTCGTGATGGCTCAAAATATTTCGGTCCGTACACTTCTATTTATACCGTCAGGACTTTGCTGGATTTGTTTAAATCGGAATATAAATTACGGACTTGTAACTATAATTTATCACCCGAAAATATTACTTCAGGCAAGTATAAAGTTTGTCTGGAGTACCATATTGGAAATTGTAAAGGACCTTGCGAAGGGCACGTTTCGGTAGAAAAATACGACCAGGGAATTGCTGATATTACAGATATTTTGAAAGGAAATATTTCTGGCGTTATCAAGCATTTGGAAGGCATGATGGCAGAAATGGCGGAGAATTTAAATTTCGAAGAAGCAGCTGCAATTAAAGAAAAGTATGATTCGTTAAAACGTTATCAAAGCCGTTCAACTGTTGTGTCTCCGGTTATTACAGATGTTGATGTGTATTCGATTGAGGAGGATGAAAATTTTGCCTTCATCAATTACCTGAAAATTATAAAAGGAGCCATTATTCAGACCTTTACTTTAGAAATAAAAAAGGGTTTGGATGAGAATAAAGAAGAGCTTCTTTTGGCCGGAATTATTGAAATACGACAAAAGATATTTAGTAACGCACGCGAAATTCTTGTGCCTTTTAAACTGGAAAATGTGATTGAAAATGTCACTTTTAAGGTGCCGCAAAGAGGGGAGAAGAAACAATTATTAGACCTTTCGATGCGTAATGCAAAGTATTTCCGTCTGGAAAAGGACAAACAAGCGGTACTGAAAAATCCTAAAATTCGAACTGATCGTATACTAAATACCATTAAAAAAGACCTTCAATTAAAGGAATTACCCGAACGAATTGAGTGTTTCGATAACAGTAATCTGCAAGGAACAAATCCGGTTGCAGCGTGTGTAGTCTTTAAAAATGCCAAACCTGCAAAAAAGGAATACCGTCATTTTAATATCAAAACCGTTGAAGGTCCAAACGATTTTGCTTCGATGGAGGAGGTGGTTTACCGGCGTTACAAACGTTTAAAAGAAGAAAACAAACCATTACCTAATTTGATTGTTGTTGATGGAGGAAAAGGCCAGTTGTCGGCTACAATGAAAGCGATGGAAAAGCTGGAACTACGCGGCAAAATTACGGTAATCGGTATCGCAAAACGGCTGGAAGAAATTTATTTCCCGGGAGATTCAGTACCTCTTTATATCAATAAAAATTCTGAAACGCTAAAAGTTATTCAACATTTAAGAGACGAGGCACACCGTTTTGGAATTACATTTCATCGGGATAAACGCTCGAAAGCATTTATAACATCTGAATTAGGAAATATAGACGGAGTAGGGGAGAAGACCACCGAGAAATTATTGAAGGATTTCAAATCGGTAAAACAGATAAAACTACAAAAACTCGACGCTTTGGAAGCCTCAATTGGGAAGGCTAAAGCAAAGGTTGTGTACGATTATTTTCAGAAAGAAAGGGAATAGAAGAACGGATCTTATCAGCTGATCAAACCAAAACTTAGAAGTGAGTTTATTGAATACCGTTAAAATTTTACAATCATATTGAAATGAATAAACGTGTTTTGCTGGGGATGAGTGGAGGAATTGACAGTTCTGTTTCAGCGATGTTATTACAGGAGCAGGGTTTTACTGTTATTGGAGTTACATTTCTTTTTAGTGGTACCGATGATCAAAATCATCACTTTTTAAAAGATGCTACTGATTTAGCTAATCGCTTAAAAATTCAACACATTACCGTAGATCTGCGAAAGGAGTTTGAAGACTATGTTATTCGTTACTTTATCGACGAATATATAAACGGTCGCACACCTTTCCCGTGTGCATATTGTAACCCTAACCTGAAATTTAAATACCTGGACAAATACGCGAATGCAATGAATTGCGATTCAGTCGCTACCGGACATTATGTGAAAACCGGAATATATAATGGACAGAAATATATCTTTCAGGGTGAGGATCCGGAAAAAGATCAATCCTTTTTTCTTTGGGGATTGCCTCGCGAGATCATCGATAAACTGATTTTTCCATTGGGTAACTTTAAAAAAACAGAGATTAGGAATCTAGCCCGGGAAAAAGGATTTTTATCCTTGTCGGAAAAAAAGGACAGCCTGGGGATATGTTTTATTGAGGGAAATGATTACCGTCAATTTCTAAAAAAGAGGGGCATAAAATCGCAACCCGGAAATTTTGTTGACCAATTCGGGAACATTTTGGGTGAGCATAAGGGAATTTTCAATTATACCATCGGACAACGGCGCGGATTGGGACTGAATCTGAATTTTCCGCTATTTGTGGCCGAATTTCGTCTAGATGACAACGAAATTGTGTTGGCAAAATACGACGATTTGTACCGCTCTAAATTGTATTTGGAAAATTACTATATGATTGATAAACAGATAGTTAATAGTAATTTAGAATTAATAGTAAAGGTGCGTTACAGGCTTCAGGAAACCTCCTGTAATTTGCATATTTTAAACGATACTGTGGCTGAGGTCGAATTATTAAAACCTGAAGCCATGATTGCTCCCGGACAAACTGCAGTTTTTTATCATAACGACAGATTGATCGGTGGTGGATTTATAAAATCGGCAGAATAGATATTATCTATTAAAAAATCCGATCGGATACAGATTCTTTTAAGAATCAGATTTTGTTTACAACTGCAATAACTTCCCCTCAATATTCAGAAAATAGTTTTCTCCGATATGATTTATTAAGACACAATTGGTATAAGAGCAAATCTTAAATCTTAGACCAATACGATTAAACTTATGTTTTTCGAAATAGTCAATTCTATTTAATACTAAATAATCAAAAAAGCGAACTAATGGCCATTCACCCGTTTCCGGAGGTGGATTATAACAAATGGATCGATTGGCAATAGTCAGTTATTCGGTTTGAAGTGTATAAGAGTCTTTTTATTCCCGGAAATGATGAAATATGTGTAAAAATAGAAATCAAATATTCAAAAACTAAAATCCCAAAACGGACATCGACTTAATTTTGAAGAAAAAGTACACGGTTTCCATACCTGAAAAAGAAGAATAATGGAATTATGACCATTCGCAATATTGATTAATAAAAAAAATAAATCTTAAACTCTGAAAAGATGTAATTATGAACGTAAGACAAAAGACTTTTTTATTGGCGCTTAGCCTTTTTATTTTGGTTGGTTCTGAATTAAAAGCCCAACAAGGAAGACCAGGACGTCAAATGGACGACCCTGCTTTAACCGATACTACAGGAAGAAGTATTGATGCTTATTTTGCTCCTGTATCGCTTGAAGAAAGTACCCCGGATAAGGATGGTTTTATTCAACGTTGGTTACTATTAGAACCAATTAGTAAACCCAACCGTAGTAATACTGTATTTACCGACAGCTATCTTCGTGCAGCATTCGATACGCTTTATTTCCCCAATCAGTTTACTATTCTGCCAGAAGATGGTGACATTGTAAAAGTTGGCGACACTGAACTGGCCTGGCATGCTTTGGACAGTAAACTTTTCAATGTAAAATTATTCCGTTTTGCATATGGATTAGCTAAACCTATTTATGGCGTGGTGTTTTGGGCCGTAACTGTTGTTAATGCGCCTGAGGACATGGAAAATGTGAGAATGGCCGTGGGCTCAAACTCAGCATCGATGTGGTGGTTAAACGGAGAAGAAACATTACTGCTCTCGGGCGACAGGCGTATGGTGATGGACGATGCTGTATCTCCCCGACTAACACTTAAAAAGGGAAAAAATATTGTTCGTGGCGTTGTAATCAACGGGCCGGGAATGAGCGATTTTTGTGTTCGTTTTCTGGATGAAAAAGGCGAGCCAATCAAAAACATCACAGTTACCTGTGAGTAATATCGTTTAATCAAACTAGTTAAAATCTCAATTGAAACGAAATTATTATGAAACGAGCATGAATTTTCCTCATTCTAAATTCACAAACAAGAATGATTAAAATTTATGTGAGTTCCTGAATGTATTTAAAATTTTTGAACATTCAGAAATCAAAAAATTTATAACAGATGAAACAAATCAAAATATTGGGCTCAATAGCTCTTTTATCGCTGTTATTCTGCGAAACAGTAATGGCACAAGTAGGGAAACCGTATATACACGACCCTTCAACAATAATGGAATGCGACGGTAAGTATTATACTTTTGGAACAGGTAGAGGTGGTTTAATATCCGAAGATGGTTGGGTATGGAACGGTGGGGGAGTAAGACCCGGTGGTGGTGCAGCTCCTGACGCAATGAAAATAGGTGACCGTTACCTTGTAGTTTATGGTGCAACCGGTGGTGGCCTCGGAGGCGGACACAACGGAAGAATTCTGACCATGTGGAACAAAACACTTGATCCAAATTCTCCTGATTTCGAATATTCAGAACCTATTGAAGTGGTTCGATCGGAAGGCATGGAGGATTGTGATGCCATTGATCCGGGACTATTACTCGATCCAACTACAGGGCGCCTATGGTGTTCGTACGGAACTTATTTTGGATTCATTCGCCTTATCGAACTCGATCCCAAAACAGGGAAACGTGTTGAAGGTAATGAACAAATTGATATTGCTATCGACTGTGAAGCCACAACATTGATGTACCGTAACGGATGGTATTATCTGCTGGGTACACACGGAACCTGCTGCGATGGTGCTAATTCTACTTATAATATAGTAGTTGGCCGTTCAAAAGAAGTTACCGGCCCATACGTCGACAATATGGGAAGAGAAATGCTTAAAGGTGGTGGTAAAATGGTTATTGCTGCCGGTGGAAGAGTTACCGGTCCTGGCCATTTCGGATTAATAACTATTGATGAAGGCGTTCAAAAAATGTCGTGTCATTTTGAAGCTGATTTAGATCGTAGTGGCCGCAGTGTACTGGGTATCCGCCCCTTACTTTGGAAAAATGACTGGCCGGTTGCCGGCGATCCTTTTAAAGAAGGAACTTACGAAATTGAATCGGAAAGAAGAGGATATGCTTTGGAACTGGTGGTTGATTTTGTGCGTATGCCACGTGGAACACACCGGTTTTGGGAAGATGCAGACAAACCGGTTGAACCTATTCCTTCTCAAACTTTAGAAGATGTAATCGACACCTGGCCAAAAGGAGACATTGGTGTAAGAATTGGTGATTACATGTTCCGTCCGCACCAACGATGGACGATAACTGCAGTGCCTGAAGCCGGTGGATATTTAGGCGGGCCTTACTATAAAATCGTAATTGAAGGAACAGAACGCGCCCTGGCAGCAACAGCAGATGCTGAAGTAATTGCAGTACCTGAATTTACAGGCGCTGACGAGCAATTGTGGAGAATTGAGCAATTAATCGATGGAACATACAGGATAATGCCTAAGGTAGTTCCAAATTCAGATAAGAAGCTGGCGTTGGTATCATCAGGTGACAGTACACCTACGCTTGCTGAATTTGATTTTAACAGTGATAATTCTAAATGGAATTTTAGGGATCACTAGAATAAGGATAAAAATATTTTAGCGGAAGGCGCTGGTTGATTCAACTTGCGCCTTTTTTTTTTTATTAAAATGCAGGTCGGTGTTTATCATCCGGTTCCAGTAATCCCAGGTAACTTCTGAATCGGGAAGGAGCGATCTGATAGTTTTCCACGGCTTCCTTAACGGCACAACCGGGTTCGTGGGTATGCGAACAATTGTTATACTGGCAATGCTCCGAAAATTTAAATATCTCAACAAAATAATGCGAAATCTCCCACGGTTCCATTTCCAAAACACCAAAAGCTTTAATTCCCGGCGTATCGATAATATACCCGCCAAAATTCAGCTTAAACAGTTGAGAATAGGTAGTGGTATGTTTTCCGGTTTTGTGTGAGTCCGAAATCTCCATGGTTCTCAGATTCAACCCTGGCTGAATAAGATTAATGAGTGTTGATTTTCCAACACCGCTATGGCCGTTTATTACGTTGGTTTTATCTTTTAGAGCTTCCTTAAACTCTTCGATACCGGTTCCTTCTTTAGCCGACGTTTTAAGGCATTTATAGCCGATATTACGGTAGATCTGCATCAACAGGTCCATCTCTTCCGTTTCGTCTTCGTTATAACGGTCAGCTTTGTTAAAAACAATCATAACCGGAATACGATAGGCCTCGGCTGATGCCAGGTAACGATCTATAAAAGTGGTTGTGGTAACCGGGTATTGCATGGTTACTACCAAAACGGCCTGGTCGATGTTGGCAGCAATAATATGTGCCTGTTTCGAAAGATTGATAGATCGGCGAATAATGTAATTTTTGCGTTCGTTGATTTTGGTAATCAAACCAACCTGCGCTACATTTTCGTCGGCAGACACGTTTTGGAGCGTAAATCCCACACGATCGCCCACGGCAACGGGGTTTGTGTTCCGAATTCCTTTAATGCGAAATTTGCCCTTTATTTTGCATTCGTAGGTATTTCCGTTTTCATCTTCTACGGTATACCAGCTGCCGGTCGATTTTATTACTAATCCTTCTTTCAAGTTATATTATTTTCTGCAAAGGTAGTTTTTCTGCTGTTTATCAGGAAATTTCCCGAAACACCAGATGATTTTTCACGTGGAACAATGGTGGAACAACAAATGAAATGAAGATTATGTGTTTAGTATGGTTATTTATGAATATCGAATGATGATTAACGAATTAAGATTTTAGAAGTAAAGCTAGTAAAACCACTCCCATCTGAAATCAAAATTCGTTAATCAAAATTCATCATTCTCTTATTCCCAATCCAAAATGATCTTTCCGCAGTCGCCTGATTCCATAATTTCAAAGGCTTCCTGGTAATCGTCGGCTTTAAAACGGTGGGTAATAACAGGCGAAATATCGAGGCCGGTAGTCAGCATCATTTCCATGTGGTACCAGGTTTCGTACATTTCGCGGCCATAAATTCCTTTTAGCGTTAATCCTTTAAAAATGAGCTTACTCCAGTTAATTTGAGTACGTTCGGGCAGCAAACCAAGCAAACTTATCTTTCCGCCGTTGTACATGTGGTTTACCATGTCGTTAAAGGCTACCGGCGAACCCGAACATTCCAAGCCAATGTCAAAACCACTAACCATATGATGTACTTTCATGGCTTCTTTAATGCTTTCTTTGGTAGGATCGATAACACGTGTAGCACCCATTTTTCGGGCCAGATCGCGGCGGTATTTACTTAAATCGGTGCCGATAATGTTGCGGGCTCCGGCAAATTTGCAAATGGCTGCTGCCATGGCTCCAATCGGCCCGCCAATGCCGGTAATTAATACATCTTCGCCCAGTAAAGGAAACGACAGAGCGGTGTGAGTTGCATTTCCAAGTGGATCCATAATCGCCATCATCTCATCCGAAATCCGGTCATCAACATGCAGCACGTTTTTTGCCGGAACAGAAATATATTCCGCAAAACCACCATCGCGATTTACGCCAATTCCAATGGTATTGTCGCAAATGTGCTGGCGGCCGCGCCTGCAGTTTCGGCAAAATCCACACGAAATATGACCTTCAACGGTAACACGTTCACCCACTTTTACGCGGTCTACCTCCGAGCCCACTTCAACAACGGTTCCCATGTATTCGTGCCCAATGGTTACAGGTGTTTTAATGGTTTGTTGCGCCCATTCGTCCCATTTATAAATGTGCAAATCGGTGCCGCAAATGGCTGATTTTTGTACTTTCAGAAGAATATCGTTGGGTCTGACAGTAGGCATCGGAACATCTTCCATCCATATGCCTTTTTCAGGTTTACTTTTTACAATTGCTTTCATTCGTTAGTATTTATATTTTTCGGCAACTCATGTAACTCGCTATAATCACAAGGTTTATCAGAAAAAGTTGTAGAAGCTCGTTTCATTTACATATAACTTGTTAGATGATATCAGGTGCAAGTTAAAACAAAAATATGGCTGAAAATCTAAGGAAAGTCAGTTTTGAAAATTCTTCAATCAGGCGATATTTGAAGGTGCTAACTGTTTGTTAGATATGAATTTAACGGGGTACCACGAGGCAATAAATCCAATAATTAAAACTGCGGCGAATGCTAAAATGATGTCGGTAAAAATGATATGAACCGGGTAGGCCGAAATAACAAAGGAACCACCGGCACCCGGCAATTTTATAAGGCCAAAAGTATTTTGTAACCAGCACACAAAAACACCCAAAATGGTACCTAAAACACCTCCTGCCAGCGAAATTAACCAGCCTTCGTAAAGAAAAATCCGATTGATTTGTTCTGTGGGAAGTCCCATGCTACCCAAAATGGCAATATCCTCTTTTTTATCGATATAAAGCATGGTCAGGTTGCCGATCATATTCCCCGAGGCCAGCAGCAAAATAAAAACAAGGATAAAGTAAACCGCCCATTTTTCCGATTTCATGGTTTTAAAAACCAGGTCGTGTTGCTGTTCTTTGTTTTTCACGTGGAACCCGGCTCCCACAATTTCTTCCAGTTTTTCCTGAAGAGCGTCAACATCAGCCCCATCAGCAATAGCCAGTTCAATGGCAGAAATGTCGTCTTCACTGTCAAAAAGCTCGGTGGCAAACGCCTTTGATACCAGCATGTATTTGGCATCCACATCTTCGAGTACAGCAAACACCGCCGACGGAAACAGATAACCGTGATTAAAAGCCCGTGATGGATTCAGCGATACCTGTTTTCCCTTTTTAGGCACATAAACATGCAACGGATCGAGAAAGGAAACGCCAACACCAAGATTATTGGCAATTCCGCGTCCCACAACGGCGTAATCTATCCCGTCTTTTTTGAGGTAATATTCGCCTTCAATCAACAGCTTATCGATATTGGTATAATCCGGATAATTATCAGGAACACCTTTAATTGTTGCCGCAAACTGGCGTTTTCCATAACGTAACAAGGCAACTTCTTCAACCACTTCGGCATACGAAACTACATTGGGTAAGGCTTTAATTTGTTCAATATCAATGGTATTTGGGTCGAACATTTTTCCTTCATCCGAAACAATTTTAATGTCAGGATCGAAGTCGCTGTAGAACACGCCAATCAGATCGGTAAACCCATTTAACACCGAAACAATGATGATAATCGCCATGGTACCTACCACAATTCCGGCCATAGAAATCCATGATATTATGTTAATAATATTCTGTTTCTTTTTCGAGAACAGATAACGTTTTGCTATGAAAAATGGTAAGTTCAAACGCCGGTGTTTTGTTTGAGAACGAAAAGTTTTGAAAACTATTTCTTTAGCAGGCTATCAATATTGTCGATATAATCGAGGCTGTCGTCAATATAAAATTCCAGATCAGGAATAACACGCAGGCTTTTTCCGGTTTTCCGGCCCAGTTCGCCACGCAGTTGTTTGCCCGAAAGTTTAATTTCTTCCAAAATATCGTTGGCAAATTCCGAGGGAAAAATACTGAGGTGAATGCGCGCAATGGAAAGGTCTTTTGTTATGCGCACTCCGGTAACGCTAAGCAATTTACCCGGGAAACGTTCTTTGTTTACTTTTAAAAGGATTTCGGCCATCTCGCGTTGAATGAGCCTCGAGATTTTATTCTGTCTTGTGCTGTATTGTTCCATTGTTTCTGATTATAAGCCACAAAATTACGCAAAAACCTTGGAATAGAAGCAGAAATCAGTTAAACAGCGATTGTTTAAAAGCATTTCGCAGGCTTTCGTTGGGTTTAATGATGTTGTAGTTTTCCCAGAATTTTTCGTCGTAGGCCCCTAATAATTCAACAAAAATATCGCTGCGGCTAAAACGTTCGTCTTTGTTGAAACGCTTTAAATCGGTGGGTTGAATATTGGTGATTAACAGGTCGGAGACGCTGTGAAACTCCGAATTTATGCGATCTCTTTTGCTACGGACTTTAAATTTAACCGATGCTTTTGCCGAAGCCAGATGCCATTTTCCCTGGTATTGACGGTAATTTACCTGGTAATTTACATAGGTTGGCCGCGCTTTTACTTTTCGCGGTTTCTTTTTAATCATAACCTCTTCGGCCTTTTTTAATCCCGCTTTATCTAGGTGGTAATTAGCATGTACAAGGGCAAATGTTTCACGGTGAACATACATTTCGCCTTCAAAGGGCGGGTAAAATTCGCTGGATTGAGCTTGAAATTTTACCACATAAACCGGTTGGTTTTCATACCATACAACATCGCTGATCTGATATTCATACACACGTTCGTATTCAGGATCAATAAATGTTTCAACGGTTTTTACGGCATCCAGTTCGGTTATGGTAAAGGGGCCGCCCATCAGTTTAAAATTCAGCCACTTAAAAGGTTGAACTTCTCGACTTTTTCGTCCTTTTAACAAACGCACCAAATCTCCGCGAGTGGTGCCAATATAAGGTGCTTTTAGTACTTCCATTACCGCTTCCGAAACACTTATATAATTTTTATCCTGTTTAACAGTTTCGCGGTAAAAAGCCGTCATTAGTTTGCTTGATGGTGTATAATTCTTTTCATAATTGGCCCGCATATTCTTCAACAATTTTTCGGGCGTGATAGCGGTAACCTTTATCTCCTTTATTTTTATCGAAGCCGGTTCAAGAATAAAAAGATCTTCATCGAGCAACTGGTTGGCTGGCAACAACTTTTGCTCGTACCCCATGCACGAAATAACGATGGTATCAGCGATATATGAGGGATGAACCTTTAGCAAAAATTCGCCATCGGTATTACTGATAGTACCAATTGGTTTATCAAAAATTGATACTGATGCAAAAGGAATGGGCCGCCCTTTCCGGCTTTCGATTAACTTACCCGACAGGAAAAAATACTTTACCGGAACTGAATCCTGTGCTGTCACAATGACTTCGTTGTTCGATTTTCGGGTAATAATTACCTGGTTTTGCAACTCGCTAAAACGATACTGAGTGGTATCGAGCAAAGTATTAAGAATGGTGTACAGCGATTTGTCCTGCGCCGATATACTGACTTTTTGGGCAGAATTGAAAATAGTGGCATCGTACGAAAAAAATACATTAGCCTGCCAACTGATCTGTTCCAAAACAAAATCGAGCGGCTGATCGGTTTGATTGATACTTATGCGGCGCTCGAAAATAGAGCCATCCTGTTGCTGGCCTTTTGTAGTAAAAGATAGCAACAGGATGGTAACAAATATGATCAGTTGTTTTACTTGTTTCATTAAAACATCTTTTTCAGCTCAAAAGAAGTTTTAAACTCTTCTCCGTTTCGTAATACCGTGAGTTTAATTTTTTTGTCTTCGCGGCTTTGAAGCAGTAGATTAATATCGTTTAACTCCAGCGACTGGTGATTACTGCTGTTAATACGAATAATCTGGTCGTTTTCCTGTAACCCGGCGATGTGTGCCGGCGAATTTTCGCGGATATCGGCAATGGTGAAAATGGGTAGGCCGGGCATCGGATTGGTAACTTCCATTCCACTCATATTGTAATTAAAGTCTTCCTTAATTTTATGATTTGGGCGCAGTGTTAACCGGCTGTTCCTGTAGTCGATTGTTACATAAAAACGCCTTAAAATTTCTGCGCCAATGGTTCCGTTTCTGCCGTTTACTGATATTAGGCTATCGATATTTTTTGAGTTAGGAAAGGCTACAATTGGTTTTGTAAGCAACAGTGGTCCTACCCAAATGGCATCAATACGTCCTTTTGTTCCGTACAGGTCGCCATTTAAACCACGACCCAAAAAGGTTTCAATGTGTTTTTGCGGCAAATTAATTCGTTCGTCTGAACTTTCTGATAACCAAAGCGCATCGCTGGCACCGGTGTCAACCAACAGTTTTACCGGAACTTCTTTCATTTCATCGGTAACAATTGTGGTGCGTACGAATGGTTTGTTTCCATCAAAATGCAGAGGCATAATAATGTCTTTGTCTCTGTCGCGATATTTGTAATATTCCGGCTTATACAATGTCAGTTTTTCGTTCATGTAATCAACTTTTACAATGTAATCTTTAAACAGATTAAAGCCGATTAATCCGTGAACCGGAATACCTAACATGTGCGAAATCTGGAAGTTTTCGTCGATGATCATTTGTACTTCCTGGTTACGCGCTGTTAATCCGTCGATATGCATTACGTTATTGCCCGAACGATAAGCTGTTAACGATTCTCCTTCTCCAAGTCCTTGTACCTTAACCGGCATCATGTAGTTCAAATTCAGCTTGTTAATAAACGGTAACTCGGTAATTATCGGGTAACGAACACCGGTATCGAGAATAAAATTCAGCGTATCCGAGTCGTTAATATTTACCGGAATGATAATTAAGTTACTGGCCGATTTAAATTTTATGGTGATTTGTTTATCACGCGGATTATCGAACAGAAAACCACGGTTGGTACTGGCAAATTGTTGCGTGGTATTTTCGTATTCCATACTCTCATCAATAGGAACGTAATCGCGCACTACCAGCAGGTTATCTTCAATTTCAAAAAGCAGGTAGAAATCTTTCATCAGTTTATCGAGCACATATTTTAATGGCTTGTTCGATACGTTTAAACTGATTTTTTTATCCGCAACCATTTCTGCGTTGTACGAGTAATCAATGTCCAGGTATTTACAGATCTTTTCAATAACATCCGAAAGTGGCTCGTCTTCAGCATAAATACTGATGTTTTGATCGAGTGCCTGGCTCTTTGTATCCTGGGCAAAACTGGTGTTAGGTACCACTAACAATGCCAGCAAGGCCATTAGAACAATAATTTTTATTTTATTCCATTTTATTGGTTTCATGACTTTAAAGCTTTACTGATTGTTTGTACGGCTCATTAAAGTGTAATGTTTGCCTTCAACCGATAAATCCAGATCAAATGTGAGCCGAATTACATTTAACACGAAATCAACCGGTTTCTGATCGAAATGACCTTCGTATAGTAGGTCGTTTAGCTCCGGTTCCATCACGTCGATATCAATGTGGTAAGCTTTTTCAAGACATTCAACCACTTCGTGTAACGGAACAGTGTTGAAAATGAGGTCGTGTGTTTTCCAGGCCAGGAAATTCGGATCGCTGTTCACCGTTTTCATCAGTTCGCGGTTTAATACATGCAGCGTTCCTTTTTCGCCGGGAGATAAAAATACCTCGCGGCTTTCCATTTCAGGATTATCGTTTTTACTGATTACCTGAACTTTACCTGTTTCAACAATAACCTCAACAGTTTCTGCGTCCGGGTATGCACTAACGTTAAAAGAGGTACCTAAAACTTTAACCTGTGCATTGCCGGCATTAATTACAAACGGTTTTTCGGGATTACGCTGAACATCGAAAAATGCTTCGCCAATGATGGTAACTTCGCGGGTGTTGCCTTTAAACTTTTTCGGAAACAGCAGTTTCGAATCGTTGTTTAAAGTAACCACCGAACCATCGGGTAAAACATATTCGTTCAGTACCTGATCTTTGGCCGAGATCGTTTCGCTGTAATAAGCCTTTTCCGGGTTGCGGAAACCAAGGTAATATGCAACTGAACCCAATAAAAGTGCGATAACAACTATTGCAGCATATTTGTAAAATTGTGCAATAACCTCCTTTCTTCTTTTTTGCAGCTGAATAGATCGAACTTTAGCAGGGCTTAATTGTGAATGTACAGATTTCCAGGCCGTTTCGTCATCGAATTTTTTTGCCTGGTAATAGGAATCTACTTTGTTGAGCATGTTTTTATACTGCTCAAACTCCTCCCGGTTTTTATCAGATTGATAAATCCAGGTCTCCACCTCGTCATTTTCCTGCGAACTGGTTTCGTTGTTTAAATATTTGGTAACCAGTTCCCAATCAAATTTTTCTATGTTCTCCATTTTTCCCATCTCGCTTTAATGACAATACACAATTAATTTACCCCTAAGCTTTTTTTGTCCTGCTAACAAAAAAGTAGAAGATGAAGGTGTTATATTTGTTTAATTTATCTCGTAATGATTTGATTGCCAAACTCATTTGTGCTTCAACTGTTTTAATTGAAATATTTAATTTTTCGGCAATCTCGCGGTATTTTAATCCTTCTTCGCGGCTCAACCTGAATATTTCTCGACGTTTTTCAGGCAGTTCTTCAATGCTTTTGGCAATGTCGGCAGCCAGGTCAACTTCAATATAATCGTTGTTAAAACTGTTTGTTTCCGATTCGGCAATCACTTTTTGAGCATGTAATAATTTTATATTACTATGTTTAATGTAATTCAGGCAAAGGTTTTTTACCGATCGAAAGAGGTAGTTTTTTAGCGATGTTTCAACTTTAAGATCGGCCCGGCGCTCCCAAAACTTCACAAAAAAATCCTGAACGATCTCTTCAGCGGCCACATCATCGTCAATTATTTTTGTGGCAAAGTTGCACAGGTATCCATAATACAGTTTAAACAGCTTTTCAAAAGCTTTTTCATCGCCCTGCTGAATATTTTCGAATAGTTTATTTCCTTCGAATGAGTTCATGTACAATTAGTTCTAACAGTAGTTGCGAAGGTATGAAAAAGAAATACTTTGCAAAAGATTGAAATTATGTTTAAGAAATTTATGTCATTTTGTGCTTTCGATTAAGCTGCTATTTTTGCTGACCTTAATTATCATATAATAAGCATGGAAAAGAGAGCAAAAGTGAAGTTCCCAAAAGCATTTTGGGTGGCTAATGCAGTGGAGCTATTAGAGCGGGCTGCATACTATGGTGTGTTTATCGTTATCACACTTTATTTGTCGCGAATATTAGGATTTAACGATTTTCAGGCGGCAATGTTGGCCGGTTCGTTTTCGGCAGGACTTTACTTCTTGCCTACTTTTGCCGGAGCTGTGGCCGATAAAATTGGCTTTAAAAAATCCTTGCTCATCGCTTTTTCATTACTTTCCATCGGCTACTTTTCGATGGGTGTGCTACCAACTATGCTCGAATCGTCGGGCCTGGTAGAATATACCAAAACCACGCAGTTTAACGGACTTCGCGAGAGTAATTTGAAATGGATCATCGTACCGATTATGATTGTGATTATGATTGGCGGATCGTTCATTAAATCGTGTATAACCGGAACTGTTGCGCGCGAAACAAACAAAGAAACACGTGCGCAGGGCTACTCCATTTTTTATATGATGGTAAACATTGGTGCTTTCTCGGGCAAAACCATTGTAAAACCACTTCGCGATGCTATGGGTAACGAAGGACTGGTTACGCTTAACTACTTTGCCGGAGGAATTACACTTTTGGCTGTAATTTTGGTGGCTCTTTTCTACAAAGCAAGCCGTTCACACGAAGAGTCCAAAAGTTTCTCACAGATTTTCGATGCATTGATAAAAGTGCTTGGCAATGCACGTTTAATAATACTTATTCTCATTATTACCGGCTTTTGGATGGTGCAACATCAGTTGTATGCCACCATGCCAAAATACGTGTTACGATTAGCGGGCGAGGGTAGTGCTATTTCTTGGTTTGCCAACGTAAATCCACTGGTAGTTTTCTTAACCGTTGGATTTGTAACACAAATGATGCGCAATAAAACATCGTTGTTTTCAATGACCGTAGGGATGTTTATCATGCCGGTTTCGGCGCTGTGTATGGCCTCGGGGCATTTAATGGGTAGCGATCCTATTTTAGGCCTTCATCCGGTTGCGTTTATGATGATCGTGGGTATTGTTTTCCAGGGATTGGCCGAAACGTTTATTTCGCCTCGTTACCTGGAGTATTTTTCGCTACAGGCACCAAAAGGCGAAGAGGGTTTGTATCTTGGCTTTAGCCATTTGCACTCGTTCCTGTCATCTATCCTTGGTTTTGGACTTTCGGGCTGGTTACTTACCAAATATTGCCCCGATCCCTTACTGTTTGACACACATGCCGAATGGGAAGCCGCTTCGGTAAATGCACATTATATTTGGTTTTATTTTGTAGGAATTGCTTCTGTATCAGCTGTTTCATTAATTGTATATGGAAAAGTGGTAAAATACATCGACCGTAAAAGGCAAATTTTGAATTAATATTTTGCTGATTCGGGTTAAATAATTAGTTTTGCACACCAATTTTCCACAAAGGAAGTTTGCCCGGGTGGCGGAATTGGTAGACGCGCTGGATTCAAAATCCAGTTCTGGCAACGGAGTGCGGGTTCGATTCCCGCCCCGGGTACTTTTGGAAGTTCTGATATTCAAGTAATTACAAAAAATTATGAGTAGAATATCAGAACTCCCACCAAAAGTCCCACCAAATCCACTACCTTCGCAAAGTCTTGCAGCAAGCATCAAAGAAATGGCAATCAAAAAGAAATATAAAGAACCAAAGATTGTCCGGGCTAAAAGAGGTTGGTTTATTGCACTTCCTTATGAATATCCTGACACACCGGGTAAATACAAGCGTTTTGAGATTTCAGCCGGAATTAATTATATCCGGGATCTGGATGAAAGAGAACAAGAAGCCCAGTCACTACTAAAAGAAGTAAAAAGGGCTTTAAAGGCTGGTTTTGACCCTTTCTTTGTCGGAATGGAAGAACAGTTCGCGAAATCAATTACAAAGAAAATAGAGGGTATAGAACGAACAGAGGGGGTTGTTCCAATGTGGACAATTACCGAAGGAATTAAAAACTTTCAGGAATACTGCATTAAGAAAAATCTCTCCAACAATACGGTTCGTACATACAATACCTTCATCACAAATTTTTCTTCCTGGTTAGAGGAAAACGAAATGGAAGAATTAATGGCCTCAGAAATAACAGAAAATACAATTCTCGGATTTTTAGATGAATCATTTGATGAAGAAGGCTGGACACCAAGAACGTATAATAACCACTTAAGATTTTTCAATACCTTGTTTTCGCGCATGTTAAAGCTGGAACGCAAGGAGAATAAAGAAGTCAGCTATCATCTCGAATTAGGCGATATCGAATTTAAAAAGGACAGGGCAGAAAAAAACCGCTATTATTCTCCAACCGTCGTCAATATGGTTAAACGAGAACTTGAACACATGCCTGAACTTTTCCGGTATGTAAACTGGATTTATTACAGCTGCATGCGAACCAGGGAAATCAGATTGCTCCAAATAAAACATATTGATCTCGAAGCCCGGCAAATTAAAGCAATAGGGCCAACAGCAAAAACCGGTGACAGGCTTGTGCCGATATGTGATGAGCTTAAAGATTTAATTTTGTCAATGGGGATAATGAAACTCCCGCAAGATTATTATGTATTTGGAAAATCCGGAGTTCCATCGGCAAATAAGGTACACAAAGATTATTTTTCAGAACGGTACAAACCAATTAAAGATAAATTGGGGCTCGATAATAAATATACCCTTTACGGGTGGAAGCACACACGTGTGGTAAACTTATTAATGGCCGGGTATACAGACCAGGAAGTAATGAGCCTGACCGGACACCGGGATTATAAAAGTTTCATGGCCTACAAACGTGAGCTGGTTGTGGATACTTCTGCGATGAAAGGAAAAACAATTGGTTTTTAATGGTATAATAATTGTTTGTAAGTTGTAAACTAATGATTTAGATCCATGAGAATACTTGTAAGAATAATATTCATGCCCATCCTTGTATTTGCCTCTTACTCTTCAATGATGAATGGTTTTGTTTATAATAAAACTGATGATCTCATTGGAGGAGCCGCACTTGCTTTACTATTTGTATTTTGGGTATATAGATCGGTATTTCCGAAGAGGAAAGACTATCAGTAATAGTAGCTCTTTTTTGTATTGCACCCTCTTGTTGAGTAATTTTTCATTAAATCAATTCTGTTGGTTGGCTTCAATACTTCAGTTCGAAAAATAAGTATACTCAGTTCTCTTTACATAATTTTTTTTGACATTTTTTCTTTAGTTGCAAAAAATATGTGAATAGAAGGTTTTAGTGTTCAGTAGGGAAGATTTAAAGGGATATTTATTGTATGAACAAACTAGTTGTCTTCAACGTTTAGCGGACTTTCTTAATAAATTCATAAGTTTGTCCTGATAGATGGAACAGATTTGTATCTTAGGATAATAAGTAACGATTGATTACACCTCGCAATTCGTGTTTATTTACAATCAAGTCGCTATTACCAATTAGAACAGTTGAAGTATACCGATGACATATTATTAATTCAGGCTTTTAAAAAAGGAGATACCAAGGCTTTTGAACAGCTTTTTAATAAATACCACAAAAAACTTTACGCCTACTTGTTTCGGCTTTTAAAATCGAAAGAAGACGCTGAAGAGATTGTTCAGGAAACGTTTATAAAAATATGGGAAAAACGCGAAGAATTTATTGAAGGTTATTCGTTCGATGCTTTCCTTTTTAAAATTGCCAAGAACTCGTTCATATCGCTGACTCGCAAAAAAGTTAACCAAAAAGTATTTGAAAACCACCCTGAAATATACACCGAGATAGATAGCAGCACCTCCGAAAACTATATCATTTTTAAAGAAACTCGTGATATTATAAATTCTATTATTGAGGGACTACCACCTAAAAGAAGAGAAATATTCAGATTACGCAGAATTGATAACTTATCGAGGAAAGAGATTGCTGAAAAACTGGAGATTTCAATCCCAACTGTCGACAATCAACTAATGAAGGCAAATAGCTATTTGAAAGAAGAATTCAAAAAATACAGCCTTTTACTACTAATTTTATTTCTCGGTTAATGCGCTATATCTCAAATATATAAGTAATCCAAAATTTATTTTTTAAAATATTTTTTGTTTTTGAGTAATAGTACTCTCGTGTTTTTGCGTATTACTATCAAACAATCATTGAATGAATTCAAACAAAAAGTATATTATCCAATCATTTTTTAGTGATACTAATTCCAGAGAAGAATTAAAAAAGTTATTCCGTTGGTTGAATAGCGGAGAAGGAAATGCTGAACTAGAGAACGATCTGGAAAATGACTGGAACAAGTTTGAATACACGGATGATCTAAAAGTAGATTCCCGAAAAATATTCAATAATATTGAAAAGGGAATCCGCCAGAGAAAGTCGGCCGCACGAATGCGAACCATAAAAAAAGCACTTCCATACGCAGCTGTTCTTATTATACTGCTTGGTTTTCAATTCTATTTCAACCGGCACAAATCGAAACCCGGTACCGACATTAAAAATTACTACACTTCGGTAATTACTGAAGAAGGACAACGATCAAAAGTTATTTTACCCGATAGTTCAATAGTTTGGTTAAATTCAAGTACAACACTTTCGTACCATGAAAATGATTTAGAGAAAGAGAGAAGGGTTCATTTAAGTGGCGAAGCATTTTTTCAGGTTTCGAAAAATGCCGAAAAACCATTTTTTGTACAAAACGAGCAACTTGTTGTAAAAGTGCTGGGAACAGAATTTGATGTAGAAGCTTACCCCGAAACCGGAGAAATTAATGTTGTACTTGAATCTGGTAGCGTTCAGCTAAACCACGCAAAAAACACATCGTTTAATTATCAGTTAAAACCCGGCGAAATTGCCAAATTTGATTTAGCACAAAATAGCCTAAATATTGCAGATATTGATGTGGCAAAATTCTCATCGTGGAAAAACGGTGTACTGATCTTCCAGAACGACCCGATGAAAGAAGTTATTGAGAAACTGGAGCGCTGGTACAACGTAGAAGTGGAAATAAGAGACGAAGAAGTTTACAATTCAATATTTACCGGAACAATAACCAACGAAGGCTACGAACAAATATTCAGGTTAATCGACTTTACTTGTCCGGTGAACTGTGAGATTATCAACAAAACGAAATCAGACGAAAAACCAAAAATCATTATAACTAAAGAAACATAAACTAATTAACGAACTTAAACTAAATGCTTATGACTTAAAATCTGAAAAACTTACCAAAAAAAGAGAGTTGCGCCAACAACCCTCTTCTATCAAATTTTTTATCGGCCTCATCTTTTCAAGCCCGAGGCAAATTATTTTGAATTGTATTAATCCAAAATCAAAACAAATTTATGAAAAAAAAACTTTATTTACCGGTTTCCGGATTGTCATCGATTTGGAAATCCAAACTATTTAAAACTATGAGAGCTATTATGTTCTTTTTGCTGGTTGGAACGATGCAAATTTTGGCATCGAATACCTATTCGCAAACTACCCGGCTAAGCTTATCTTTTGAAAACGAATTGATCGTAAATATCCTGGACAGGATCGAAACTGAATCAGAATTTTATTTTATGTACGACGCGTCGGTAATCGATGTTAATCAGCGTGTTAGTATCAATTTTACTAACAGCTCTATCACACAAATTCTTGATGAAACCTTTAAGGGGACTAATATTACTTATAAAATTGAGGACAAACAAATTGCTTTAAGAGCCGAAAGTGTTTCTACGAAAGCTGATCAGGAGCAAAAAACAGTTACCGGAAAAATTACCGATAGCAGTAACAGCCCATTGCCAGGAGTTACCGTTCTTGTAAAAGGGACTACAAATGGAACAATTACGGATTTCGACGGAAATTATTCGCTTGACAATGTACCTGAAGATGCCATTTTGGTATATTCATTTGTAGGTATGAAAACACAGGAAATTCCTGCTGCAGGAAAATCTGTTATCGATATTGTTTTGGAAGAAGAGACCATCGGACTTGAAGAGGTGGTGGCTATTGGTTATGGTGTTCAGAAAAAAAGTGTTGTGACCGGTGCCATTTCTTCGGTTAAAGCAGAAGAAATGATGACTCGCTCTGACACTCGTGCAGAACAGGCATTGCAAGGAAAAACTTCGGGGGTTCAGGTTGTATCAACTTCAGGTGCACCTGGAGCAGGAATGAAAATTCGTATCCGTGGATATAGCTCAAACGGAAGCTCAGATCCTCTTTATATTGTTGATGGATTGAGAACTACCGATATCAGCGGTTTGGAACCTACCAATATCGAAAGTATGGAGGTATTAAAAGACGGTGCATCAGCAGCTATTTACGGAGCTGAAGGTGGTAACGGTGTAATCCTTATTACTACAAAAAGTGGAAGTGCTGGCGAATCGAAAGTATCTTATAACTTTCAATACACTTTGCAAAGTCTAGGAAGGACTCCAGAACTGATGAATGCCGCACAGTACCTCGATTATATGGATGAGTCGGGAATGTCAACAGGAATGAGCAATCCAAATGGTTACGATACTGACTGGATCGACGAATCATTTGAAACTGCTCCGATGCAAAAACATAACCTTACCTTCTCGGGTGGTAATGAAAAAACCAATTACCTGGCTTCGATCTCCTACCTGGATCAGAAAGGGATTGTTGCTGGAGATCAGGACTATTACAAACGTTATTCAGGAATGTTTAACGGAAGTCGCCAGTTAAAAGACTGGTTGAAATTCGGTAGCAGTATCCAGTTATCGCGTTCGGTTACCAAATCTTTTAACGAAGATGATGAGTACCGTGGAGTTATTGCCAACGCTGTGCTTTTAGATCCGCTAACTCCGGTGGAATATTCAGGTGAAGTTCCATCTCATGTACAATCGCTGATTGATGCAGGACAACCAGTAATGCAAGCCGATAATGGTAACTATTACGGTATATCCCGATATGTAACCGGTGAAACAATTAATCCTTTTGTTCAGAATAAGCAAAATCAGTCAGAGAATACGATTACATCAGTTATGGGTAATATCTACATGGATTTAACTCCATTTGAAGGATTTACATTTACTTCAAAACTGGGATTAAATTATATGAATGCCAACAACCATAACTATCAGCCAAGGTATTATTACAGTTCTGAAATGATGAACCTGAATGCGTCTGTTAGTGAGTCTGTAATGAGCATGACCTACTGGCAGTGGGAAAATTTTGCATCGTATGTAAAAAGCATTGATAATCATAACTTTAATGTGATGCTTGGTACTGCAATTTCAAGTAACGAAATAAAAACAATAAACGCTGCCGGTTATCCATTATTGAAAGATCAGGAATCGTATGCCAACCTTGATTATATTGTAACACAATCCAATTCAACAGTTGGAGGTAACACCATTACCGATAACAAACTGTCTTATTTCGGACGTGTTATTTACGATTACCAGAATAAATACATGTTCCAGGCAACTGTTCGACGCGACGCTGCAGGTTCATCAATTCTTCCAAAAGATAACCGTTGGGGAACTTTCCCTTCACTCTCTGCTGGTTGGGTAATTACAAGTGAAGATTTCTTCCCTGAAATAAACTGGCTTTCATACATGAAATTACGTGGAAGCTGGGGGCAAAATGGTAGTTTGTCTAATCTTGGTAATTATAGCTACGCTTCAAACTTAATGTCTTCGGGGTATGCACTGAGTACTTTGTCGTGGAGTAATGTAAATGCACCGTACGCTTATCCTTTGGCAGACGGTTCGTATGCTACAGCTTCATATCCATCGGTTTTGGGGAACAACCAACTTACCTGGGAAACCAGTGAGCAGCTGGATATTGGTATCGATTTCCGTTTATTCGATGGTAAATTGAGTCTTACCGCTGACTATTATAACAAAAAAACAAAAGACCTGATTACCACCAATACTCCTCCGATTGAAGCGGGTAACAACGCCTCGCCAATTAACGGAGGAAATGTAGTAAATAAAGGTTTCGATTTTGAAACAAGTTGGAGAAGCGAAATTGGTGAATTGAAATACAGCATTAGTGCCAATCTTTCTACCTTAAAAAACGAGGTTACTTATCTGGATCCTACAATAAGTCGCATTACTGGTGCGTCAGTAAACAGGTGGACTGCTACGGCATTTGAGAAAGGTTATCCGGTATGGTATTTTAGAGGCTATAAGACAAATGGTATAATTCCTGAAACCGGAGATATTAACATAGTTGATATTAATAATGATGGCCAAATTAATAGCAACGACTTCACTTACATAGGAAGTGCTATCCCGGATATTACTTTTGGAGCAACACTGAATCTGGAATATAAAAATTTTGATATGACAGTTTTTGCCCAGGGGCAAAGTGGCAACGATGTGTTAATGGGAATGTTACGAACAGATCGCCCTACAACAAACAAACTTTCGTTGTTTTACACCGACAGGTGGACTCCATCTAACACCAATGCATCACGCCCAGCTGCAACAGTTGATGAGAACTATTGGAACAGTGATCAAATGCTTTTTGATGGTTCATTCATCAAAATTAAACAGGTACAATTAGGATACACGGTGCCTAAAAACCTTAGCGACAGACTTAAAATTGGTAAAACAAGAGTGTACATGTCATTAGACGATTATTTCATCTTTACCAAGTATCCTGGAATGGATCCTGAAGCTGCCAGTACTTCTAATAACAGTATAGGTATTGACAGAGGATTCTTCCCGATTTCGAAAAAAGTATTATTCGGACTTTCATTAAATTTCTAACCATTTAATAGTAAATAATATGAAACTTAAAAAATATATATACGGTCTTTTTCTCATTGGTATCTTTCTGCTTCCCGGCTGTGAGGATTTCCTGGACACCACTCAAATGGGAGTAACCAGCCAGAATGATTTCTATAACACGGATGAAGAGGTGACGCAGGCACTCTATGCAATTTATGATAAAATTCAGAGTGATAATGTTAACACTTTCCAATTGAAAAATATGCTTTCTGACGATGCTCTTGCAGGAGGTGGAGGACGAGGAGACAATTCATGGGGTGAAAAGCTTGATGAATACGCCTATGGTACAAATAATAGCATCATCACAGCAAACTTTACTAAATACTACCAGATTATCTATACAGCAAACCTGCTTATCAATAATTTGGAGAATGCTGACACTTCAGTAAAACAAGTGGCAGTGGCAGAAGCCAAAACACTCCGTGCCTATGCTTATTTCGAACTTGTTACGTTATGGGGACCCGTTCCTTTGGTTACAACCGCTCTTAACCCTGACGAATATGCTCAACCCAATGCTACTATTCAGGAACTATGGGCACAAATAGAAGCCGATCTTTCGGAGGCTATTCCAGATCTTCCATTAAAAAGTGCACAATCAGAAGCACAAAAAGCAAATGTTTCTAAGGGGACCGCACAGGCTTGGTTAGGAAAAGCTTATCTGTATCAAGAGAAATACGATCAGGCAGCTCAACAATTCGAAGCTGTGATTACCAGTGGCGAATATGAGTTGGTTGATGATTTCTCTACTGTAACTCGTGAAGCATCGGAATTTGGTCCTGAGTCAGTTTTTGAGATTTCATATACAAAAGAAGTTTCATCAGTAACAGAATGTACCTGGATTGTGGCTTTCTGCGGACCTCGTAGTCCGTGGTTTAGTGCTGGTACAAGCGGCATTTCAGAAACCGCATGGGGATGGGTTGAACCTCGCCAGGGATTGTATGATGCATTTATTGAAGCAGACGATGAAGTACGCAGAAAAGCTACTTTGATGAGTGAAGAAGAATTGATCAACGATTTTGGAGGTTCTTTCAGAATTGATGGTAATCTACCATACGGAAGTTATGGTTTGGTTAGATTAAAGCATGGTGCCTGGGTAGCTGAAACTCCAGGAGAGGCATTTCATACAATTGGCGGCGTTAATTACAGAGTTACTCGTTATTCAGATGTGTTGCTTATGGCTGCTGAAGCTTACAACCGCATGTCGTCGCCAAACGATGTAAAAGCATTGGAGTATGTAAACATGGTAAGAGAACGTGTTGAGTTACCAGCTTTAACAGTAACAGGTAATGCTCTTTTTGAAGCGATTAAAACAGAACGCAGATTAGAGCTGGCATTTGAGTTTGTTCGCTACCAGGACTTAATTCGCTGGGGTGATGCCGCTGACGTATTAGCCGATCAGGGAAAACAAATCCCAAGAGGCGACGGCACATTCTTTGAATTCCCGGATGCCGGTTTTAAAGAAAAACACTGGTTACTTCCTTTTCCTGAATCAGAACTGTTAGTAAATACCAATATTGTTCAGAATCCAGGCTGGTAATTAGAAAATAAATAAGGATACGATCAGAATATTCTGATCGTATCCTTACCTAAATAATTTAAACCAAATGAAAAACTTAAGCATCGCATATCTTTTACTTTTTTTCTGTACTGCCTGCAGTACAACAACTCCAATTGATTGGGTATCTACAACACCTACAACACAGTGGAAAGCTTCTCAGATAGAAACAACAACTTCTGCGGAAAGTACATGTGCCGAAGTTTACATCGACAAAACACAACAGGTTATTGATGGCTTTGGCAGCTGCTTTAACGAATTGGGCTGGACATCGCTATCTCAGTTAAGCAACGCCGATCGCGAATCGATATTGAACGAATTGTTCTCGCCCGGTGTTGGAGCCAACTTTACAATTTGCCGTATGCCCGTTGCTGCCAACGATTTTGCCCTGAACTGGTATTCATATAACGAAACTGATGGCGATTTTGCCATGGAAAACTTTTCGATAGAAAACGACAAAAACACGCTGATCCCTTTTATCAAAAACGCAAAACAATATAATCCCGATGTAAAAATCTGGGCATCCCCCTGGAGCCCTCCATCGTGGATGAAATACAATAAACACTACGCCAGTACTTCATCGCAGCGCATGGCAAACATGGCCGAAATGTATGCGAGACAACGCGAAGCACAAGGTGACACCGCAGCCCTGGGTGGCTTTTTCGCAAATGTTGGTAATCCAAAATATCAGAACGACCTGCCGATTGACCGCGAAGGAAAAGAAGGTACTGATATGTTTATTCAGGAGGACGAATACCTGCAAGCTTATGCACTTTATTTTTCAAAGTTTATTCAGGATTATAAAAACGAAGGCATCGATATTTTTGCGGTAATGCCACAAAATGAATTTAATTCAGGACAGATCTTTCCGAGTTGCTGCTGGACAGCTGCCGGGTTAGCCAATTTTATCGGCTCATATTTAGGTCCTGCTATGCAGGAAATGGGAGTTGATGTGTATTTTGGAACAATGGAACGCCCGAAAGAAGCATTGGTTGATACCATTTTACAAGATCCGGAATCTTCAAAGTATATTAAAGGAGTAGGCTTTCAGTGGGCGGGAAAAGATGCACTGCCGGGACTAAACAAACGCTATCCTGATTTGGCAATGTTCCAAACCGAGCAGGAATGTGGCGATGGTAAAAACGACTGGGCCGGGGCAATGCACTCGTGGGACCTGATGAAGCACTACCTGAATAATGGTGTTTCGGTTTACGAATACTGGAATACTTCATTACTTGAAGGTGGTGTTAGCCGCTGGGGTTGGGAGCAAAACTCGCTGGTTGTGGTTGACGCAGAGAAAAAAGCCTATCGTTATTCATATGAATACTACATATTAAAACACGCCAGCCACTATGTTTTACCGGGAGCACAAAAACTGGAAACCGGCGGCGAACACAACGATTTGCTTGCCTTTAAAAATCAGGATGGTTCAGTAATTGTAATTGTAGGCAATCAGACAGAAGAAGCTAAAGCCGTAAATATCAAAATCGGGGATACTTTTATTTCTCCAGTATTACCGGCCCAATCATTAAATACATTCAAAATTCCGAACCTTTAAAATTGAATTTTGTCTATCTGTTTGTAGGTAAACACAGTCCAAAAATATGAGAATAATCAACCTATAATAAGCGTTATGAAACGAACTAAACTTTTGTTATTAGCACTGTTTTTACACGGAATTCTTCTGGCTCAACCGGTAAAATTTCTAGACGATATTTATTATTATCTAGAGAATACTTCTGTATTCGGATTAAACCAGGAAGAAGGAAGATCTTTCTATCTTCCCGAGAAAACTATTTCTCTGAATGGAGATTGGAAATTCATATACAGTGAAACTCCCGAGGGTATTCCAACTGATTTTTACGAAAATAGTTTTAATGATAAAAAGTGGGGAACAATTGAAGTGCCTTCCAATTGGGAAATGCAAGGTTATGGCGATCGGATATTCAGAAATGTAACGGCACCGTTCCCTTTAAAAAGGGCATTAACTTTTGGAGATATGGTTTACGGCATGTCAGATCCGGGAGCTTTTTCAGTTACACTACCCAATGTTCCGCGAGAATATAATCCAACCGGTGCTTATCGCAAAACGTTCACAATTCCATCTTCGTGGAACGGAGATCAGGTATTTCTAAGAATGGAAAAAACAGCCTCCGCTTCATTTGTTTGGGTGAACGGTGAACAGGTTGGTTATAACGAAGGTGCCCAGGAACCGGCAGAATATAACATTACAAAATTTCTAAAAGAAGAAACTAATACTGTTGCCGTTTTTGTTACCAAATATTCAGATGGCTATTATCTCGAAGGACAGGATTACTGGAGACTGGCCGGAATTTTCGATGATGTAAATGTTTATGCAACTCCCGATGTGCGTTTGTTCGACTGGTATGTGGTTACCGATCTGGATGAAACGTATACCGATGCTGAACTTTCGGTTCAGGTGGATGTGAAAAAATATACTGCGTCGCCAGCCGCTTCTTATTCGGTAAAAACAACATTGTACGATGCCGACAATAAATTGGTAGCTGAAATGAACAGCGAAAATTTTACAATTGAAAGTGAGGGTAAGAAACAAATTGAACTTTCATCGGAGATTTCAAATCCTCTGAAATGGACGTCTGAAACACCCAATCTTTATACGTTAAAGATGGAGCTAGTAACCGAAAACGGCACTGTTCAGGATAAGGCAGTACAACGTATTGGTTTTAAAGAAACACTGATTGATGGGGATACGTTCTATTTGAATGGTGTAGCCATAAAAGTAAATGCTACCAATTCGCACATGCAACATGCCGATTTAGGACATGCCATGACCGAAGATATAATCCGAAAAGATTTCGAAATACTGAAACAGTTTAATTTCAATGCTGTACGCACATCGCACTATCCTCCGGTAAACGAATACCTGGATTTGGCAGACGAATATGGTCTCTTTATAATTGACGAAGCCGGTGTGGAGTCGCACGCTACTGAGAATGTATGTAACATGCCAGAGTTCACGGATATGTATCGCGAGCGTGTTCGTCAAATGGTACTTCGGGATAGAAATCATCCATGTATTTTGTTCTGGAGTGCCGGTAATGAAAGTGGCGAAAGCATAAACATCAACGAAGTTGTAAAAGAAGGAAGAAAGTTCGATGATACGCGTTATTGGATGTATGGTGGAAATTCTTTCTCTCATCCGGCAGAAGAAATTATCGGGCCTCGTTATCCCAGCCCTCTGGAACTGGATATGCGTGTTGGACTTGGCATTAACGAAACAGATATTCGCCCGTCATTTATGGATGAATATTTGTCGGTTGCTGGCAATGCAGGCGGTGGACTGGAAGATTACTGGAACGTAATTGAATCATACCCCAGAACCATGGGCGGAGCAATCTGGGATTTTGTAAGTCCGGGACTTACCGAACAGGTTCGTGAACTGGAAGACCAGTCTCCAAATAAAGTATCGGCCCACTTAATGGGTAACAATATTAAACTGGCTGAAGGGCAAACAGGTAAAGCCGTAAGTTTAAACGGACACGACCAGTGGGTTGAAATATACCGTGATGATGCTTTGGAAATAAATGGCGACAAACTAACGATAACAATGGATGTTTATCCACGAAAATTAAATGCAGCAGGCGGACAATTCATAACAAAAGGAACGAACCAGTTTGGAATAGTACAGCAGGGAACTGATTCGCTGGAGTTCTACGTTTATACGAATGTAGCTCCGAGAAGACCGGGTGCGTCCGGTGGTTTTGGAGGTTTCGGCGGAGGTGGTTCGGGAGCTAAATATACTTTACGTGTTGGATTACCCGATAATTGGGAAAACAACTGGCATAGCCTCACAACAGTATACGATGGGCAGGAAATGTCGGTTTACATCGATAATGTCAAAAAAGGGAGTATGCCGGCAAGCGGAAGAATTATGAATTTTCCGTTTACAATTAGTCTGGGGCGCGATTCGGAAATTGACGGGTCAGAAACACCTACCTATATGTGCGATGCAATGCTCGACAATGTTGGAATTTTTGCAGCTGCTGTTTTACCCGGAAACTTTAATAAAGACGATGCTGGTATCTGGCTCGACTTTGAAAGGGATACAAATAAAGGAACGTTCTTTAGTTATGGTGCCGGTGCCCGTAATTACGGTCATATTTGGGGAGACAGAGAGGTTCAGCCCGAAATGTGGGAAATGAAGAAAGTTGTTCAGCCCATTGTAGTTACACTTCTTGATGAAGAGACAGGTTTGGTAGAAATATGGAACCGCAATCATTTTACTGATGCTTCGCAGTATGAAACCCGATGGTTTCTTGAAGCTGATGGAGACATTTTACAGGAAGGAGTTTTAGACCTTCAGGTTGGACCGCTGGAGAAAAAGACGCTAAAAATTCCATACACCAAACCTTCTCTCAAAGAAGGTGCTGAATACCGTGTAACCGTCAGTTCTTCGTTAAAAGAGGATCAGGTTTGGGCCAACGCCGGATTTGAAGTTGCTTGGTCGCAACTGGAACTTCCGTGGAAAAAGAATATTCAGGAAGTAGAGCAATCATCGGCAAAAGCTTCGTTTGTAGAAACCGAAAGTGAAGTAAAAGTAAATGGCGAAAGTTTCGAATATACGTTCGATAAAAATATGGGAGCCTTATCATCCCTTGTTGTAAACGATAAAGAAATGTTGAAATCTCCGCTGCTGGTAAGTGTTTGGAGAGCCCCAATGGCAAACGACCTTGACAGCTGGGGATCACGATCAGCACGTTCCTCGAACTGGAAAGAAGGTTACAACACTTACATTGCCACCGAGTTTTATTCAACCGGAATTGATAAAACAACCAATTACCCGGTTTACACCGAGGTTTTTGAAGCAGATGGCAAAGTATATCTTAAAATCAGGCAAATTACCATATTTGGCGAGAGTGCCGAAGGTGCATTAGACCAGTATATTTTTGGAGCTCAGTATAACGGCATCGAAAATATCTACAATTACACTATCGATGGCGATGGCGAAATTACTGTTCGTCACACAGCAAAACCACAAGGAGGGACAATGCCGCTGTATTTCCCCCGATTTGGATTGTCGTTTACGCTCGATAAAAGTCTGCAAAACGTAAACTGGTACGGACGCGGGCCAGAGGAGAACTATCCTGGAAGAAAAAGTGGGTATAAGATTGGCATTTACAATTCTACTGTTGAAGAAATGTATGTTCCGTACCTTAAACCTGGAGACTACGGTTTAAGAACGGATAACCGTTGGGTAAAAATGCTTGACGATGACGGTACAGGATTGCAGTTTAAAGTAAACGAGTTGTTTAATTTTAATGCCTATCCGTATTCAACCGAGAATCTTACCAAATCAATTTATACGTATCAATTGCAGAAACAGGATGGTATAACTTTTAACCTCGACTATGCAACTTCGGGTGTTGGATGTTCGGCACGCGGAGTATTCCTGAGCTATCGGGTTTATCCGGAGATGTATGAACGGGAAATAAAAATTACGCCTTTAAAATAAATTTGCAGAAAGAAAACACGGACTGTAAAATAAAAGGTTAATTACTTATCAATGTAAACTGTTAAGAAAAAGATATATAATCAGGAGATATTACAAATAATAATTCCCTTCGAATTAAATAATTATAAAAAAGAGACCGTCACAATATGAGACGGTCTCTTTTTTTTGGATTAAAGATTGAATTCGAGACTTGCATCGTCTGAAATAAAACATAACGTTTCATGCAAATACCAAGCACCAGTTTATTCTTTATAATAATACACCGAAATTCGAGTATCCAAACATTAAAATTCAACCCGTTGTAATTAGGGCTAAATATATAAAAACAAGAAAAGTATGGAAGCTATCATGGATGCCAGCAATAAAGTGGCATCTCTACGTTTTTCTCCCAGAGGTTCCAACCCTGGATTTGGTATTGAGAATCGTTAAAGAAGATCCGCATGGTGTTTTTCGCACAAAATACTAAACACAATTGTCCCATTTAGTGCCACGCCAATCGGTAATATAGCCATTGGTTTTGCACAGAGGACAAACCCAATAGATGTCATCTGTGTCATGGGTAACAAATGCCACAACCAGGCCCTCGCAGCCCTTTTCAGTGCATCTGATCGTTGGTTCAGCATCGTAATCACCATTGGTTGCATCATCGATTAATAAAGCAAGAAAGTTGGCTAATTCACGTGCTTCTTTGGGCATATCGGTAGGGATGTTACCGTTTTCATCCAGGAAATGTTTAAAATTGGTGATATGCATATATTTAATAATTGAGAGCTGAAAATTACTCATTAAATACCGACCAGTTGTGTGTAACTTGAAAAATCTCTATTGCATTTATCGGAACTTTTCGGTCATTGTTCAATAAAAATCCCAAAAATTTATTTGGGTATTCGTCAGGAAGAGATTGATGATGATTACAGGTTCCCGAACAATTCCCAAACCTTATTCTTTTTTAATTGTCCAGTAGCCAACCTTGTCTGAACCGTGACGTTCAATAAGCTGAGCATCTTTCAATTTTGAGATATAGGTTTCTATTGTTCTCGTTGAAACGCCTAAAATCAGACTGGCTTCTGTTGCTTTTATATCTTTTTCAATTGCTATCAGTACTAACATGAGCATCAATTTCTCGCTACTTTTTCTCCGAAGTTTTTCTTCGTTTTCTCCGAAGTTTACCCCGAAGTTTTCTTGGAGTTTCTCCGAAGTTTCTCCGAAGTTGAGTTTCATATACTCCGTAAATATCCCGTAAACACCCCGTAAATCAGCTATATTCTCATCTGATGACTTTTGTGTTCGTTCAGCAATTACACCGAAGTTTCTCCGAACTTCTTCCCATTTACTCCGAACTATCTCCAAACTGTCTCCGACTTCTGGTTTTTCTTTAACTGTAGTCTTTTGTTCTAATTCGAACTTTATAATTACCGAATCGAAATCGACATCGAAAACGGGTTGAGTATTATTATATTCCTTCCAGTTGAATTCAATATTATCGAGACCGTAACCTGCATTCTCAGCTAACTTCACCACCCTGAATAATTTAGTAATTATAGGATTGCGAGGCAGGGAAATATCTTTTCCTTTTAGCTCTTCAATGGGTTTTGGCATCCCTCCTGGATTGTAAAATTCAATGTGGTTGGTAAAAATTCGGATACGTGGACAAGCTGGCGAAAAGTGGTCGGAATGCATCAACATGTTTACCAGTGCTTCACGCAAGGCATCGAAACCAGGCGATACATCGGTGGCAAAACCTTCGTTACCCATTTTAAACTCCACATCCACTTTCGATTTTAAACGGGCAATACATTCAAAATAATACTCCCATAAATTCTCGTATTCATCTAAACGGAAAGTGTAGCGTACTTTTGTGTTGGTGTACGATGTGCCAGGTATTTCAAGCAAATCGATTCTGAAATCGGGAATCCGCTTTTCAGAATCTTCTTCATACAACAGTTAATGAATAACTCTTTTATGTACCGGCTGATTAGGGAGAGAACAGGGGCTTCTTTTAATGCAAAAAGGAATACGATTCTGAATATAGTATTGTACTCATTCGAGTGCCTCAAACAGATACTACTTTTTCTATTACAACAACACTTGTTTTTAATAACAATGTTCACTATATTTGAGTGTTCATTGTCAATGAACAAAGAATATAGATGAACGAGCAGGTAGAGATATGTATAGAAATAACGATTATATATACGATGCTGTAGTCCAGTTTCAGGAGTTAGCTGGTGTTACCGCTGAGGTTGAAAGTAGTAGGACTGAATATGATGCTGTTGCAACAATTGATAATATTCAGTTTGTAGTTATTAGTAAGTCTGAAATAAGGACTTCTAATAAAGGTATGGTTCTTAATGAGATAAGCAGTATAAGAACAAAAACAAAAAAACCTATTGTTGCCATAGCTAAATTTATAGCAAAAGATATAGCTCAGGAATTTAAAAATAATGGAATAAACTACATTGATAGGGCTGGGAACGCATATATAAAACAAGGGAAGCTGTTGGTTTATATAACAGGTCAGAAAGCTGAGAGACCAACCGTTTCGAATCAGTCAAGAGCTTTTCAGGAGAGTGGTATTAAGTTGATATTTCAATTACTTACACAACCTGATGATTTGCAGTTATCTTACCGTAGTATAGCCGAGAAAACAGGTATTGCGTTGGGTTCTGTGAGCATTATAATGAAAGAGCTTGATGATTTACGCTTTGTAGTAAAAACAAAAAACAAAAGATACCTGAGGAATAAGAAAGAATTACTGGAAAGGTGGATTCTTGCTTTTAATGATGTGCTACGCCCAAGGTTATTAAAAAAACGATTCCGTTTTTCAAATAATGAGGCATATAACAAATGGCAGCAGCTACCTTTAAATGAAATGCCTGGTAGAAATGTTTGGGGAGGAGAGCCAGGTGCATCTATTTTAACCAAACAGTTTCAACCTCAAGATTACACCATATATACCGATGGAGGGTGGCAGAATATTGCAGCCAAGCTTAAACTAATTCCTGATAACGATGGAGATGTAGAAATATTTGCCATTTTTTGGAAAGAAGACGAAACAACTAATTATAAAAATATAGCTCCAATACTTATTATTCTTGCTGAATTAATGAGTAGTGGAAAAGAACGAAACATAGAAACCGCCAAAATCATAACCGAGAATGAGTTACAACATATCAAGTGATAAGTTCCAACATCCACTGTTAAAACCAATATTGGAGAAGTTAACCGAGTATTTTTCAAAAGAAGGAATACACTTCTATGTAATTGGTGCTACTGCCCGTGATATTATTATGCAGATACATGATGAAAAAGTAGGTAGGGCTACACATGATTTAGATATAGCCATTGCCATTTCGAATTGGGATGAATTTCAGAAAGTAGAAGAGGGAATTGTAAATATTGAAGGGTTTGAAAAGGACAAAACGCAAAAACAACGCTTTATCTATTTAAATGATTTCCAGTTAGACATTGTTCCTTTTGGTGAGGTGATGAAAGAAGATGATAAAATCTTCTGGCCCCCCGAGGAAGATATTGCAATGTCTATCCTTGGTTTTTCTGAAGTGAATGAAGACACCCAAACAGTAAAAATTGATGATGCTATTGAAATTCAGATTGCCTCATTGGCAGGTGTGTTTATTCTAAAAACGATTGCATGGTTAGATAGGAACCTTAAGGGAAATAAGGATGCTGACGACATGGCTTTTATAATTAATAATTACCACAATATAAACGAACAAAGAGCAATTGAAGAACACTTTGATTTATACGAAGTAGATGAATTTGATACACAAATTGCGGGTTCCAGATTGCTTGGTCGTGATATTTCTACCCTACTGTCTGAATCTGATTCAACCAGAAATAAAATCACAGATATTTTAAAATCGGAAGTAGATAAGGAGGAAGAAAGCCGATTAATTAACCAGGTATTAGATACACACAAAAGTTTTAATTACGATAACATTTGCGAATGCCTAAATAATATCCTGCAAGGATTAGAAGACTAAACCTATGAGTACCAAAACATTATTTTAGAAGACAATCAACTCCTTTGCCAATTAACGGGAACCGTTAAAAAGGTATCGGAAAAGGAGAATAATATCCAGTCCATAATACGAATGTTAAACGAGGAATATGGATTTGCCATGGACGATATGGTTCGTGATTTCAATATCGCTTATGAAGATATGGACACGGGCAAAAACAAAAAGCTAAAAGCCGATTTAGTTGTTTTCAATAAAGAGAAAGAACATATACAAGATAATATCATCCGACTTTGTATTATTCACGATGAAAAGGTAAAAGATAGCCACAATAAGAAAGGTGTTGAAGCATCTGTAAAAACTGTATTGTGGGATATAGAAAATTGTGAATTTGCGCTTTGGAGTAATGGATTAGAGTACCATTACATTCAAAAAGTAGGTAAATATTCTGATAAGAAAAGTGTTTATTCTAATTCTTCACAAACAACCATATTCCGTGATGGTCATGCATCAAATCTGAAATACAATTTTAAATTTTTTCTTCTAGGCAATTTATTGTTTATCACTAATTCTTTCTACCGAAAGAACTGAAATTATTACAGACAGAAAAAGAATCGCAGCAATTGTAATCAACGAATAAGATATCGGTATTTTATATAAATCGGCAATCAACATTTTTACACCCACAAACACAAGTATAACCGCCAATCCATATTTGAGGAAATAGAACATTCGGCTCATTCCTGCAAGTGCAAAATATAAAGCACGCAATCCCAATATGGCGAAGACATTGGACGTGAAAACAATAAATGTATCTGTTGAGATAGCAAGTATTGCCGGTATTGAATCAACGGCAAAAATAAGGTCGGTAAATTCAATAACAAGCAATACAATAAAAAGGGGTGTTGCCACCAGTTTTGCATTATTCAATTTAACGAAAAATTTTCCATCATACATCTTATCTGTAACCGGGAAAAATCGCTTAAACAAACGCACAATCGGATTTTTATCAGGTTCAATGGATTCGTCTTGTTTAACAGCCATTTTTAATCCCGTAAATACAAGGAAAGCACCGAAAATATAAATAATCCAGTGAAACCGGTTTATTAAAGCAACTCCGGAGAAGATGAAGATTGCCCTTAAGATTAATGCACCAAGAATTCCCCAGAATAGAACCTTGTGTTGATATTTGGGAGGAATGTTGAAGTAGGAAAAAACCATTATAAAAACAAATAGGTTGTCCATGCTTAACGATTTCTCGATCAGGTATCCGGTCAAAAATTCGATTGCCTTTGCCTTACCCATATACAGATAAATGCCATAATTAAAAATTAAGGCGAGGCTAATCCACAATGCGCTCCACAACAGGGCCTCCTTTAGTTTTATTTCATGTGATTTCCTGTTTAAAACTCCCAGGTCGAGGGCCAGCATCAATACAACGAAGATTAAAAATCCTGCCCAAACGGTACCATTAATTATCATATATTATTGATTTTCTATATTGTTCAGATGGATTAACACTGTTTGTCTTTGTTTGTTTTTATGCAGAGAATCATTTCTTTGCCGAACAAAAAAATGTTTTAGGCGGTTATCGCCAAATGCTTTTATCGCATAAGCAAAAAATATCCCCGATAAAACATCAATACTGTAATGTCCTCTCGAAAGAAACAAAGCGCCAATAATAACAACAACACTTGATAACAGTATCGTTTTATAATATTTATCGCTGCATAAAATGAAATATAAGTAGGCGATACCAACGTGCCCCGAAGGGTAAACGCCTAATTCGTATTTCGAAAACCCATTAAAAAGCCCCTGCGTACCATCGAACATGGATGGATTGCCTAAAGGGGTAAGCACAATAAACACGCCCCGCGTCAAATGAAAAATCCCGCAAAGAAGGAGTACATAAGGAATAATTGAATATTTACGTTTATGTAATATATAAATCGTAATTGTGAATATTGAAACCAAACTAAAAATATCATAAAGGAAATCGATGTCCCAATAGGGCAGGTTGTCTAAAATAATATCAGACAAAGTTGGCAAGCTTTTCCCTTCGCTTACATATTGATTTAAATAGGTTTGCGATAGGAAGTTAAGCTGTATTCCGGCGATAAGGACAGCCAGGCCGATATAAAAAAAGCGATTCTTTAATAAAGAGGTTAACTCATTAATAATCTCTTTAATTTTTGTTATATAGTTATTTTCTCCTGCTTTCGATTCAATAGTTCCCATATTCGTACTTAATTTTTCCCGATTTGATTTCTTTTCCGGTAAACATCCGATAGAGATGAGAATAAAGATATTTTTTAATTAGAGTTGCTTTTTGTTCGGACACAGTCCGCCTTCCCGATGTATAAAAAGTTATTGGCAAAATCCGGAAAGAAAAACCATATTTTCTCCTTGCCCGTTTAATGTAATTACAATCTTCGCATATGGCAAGGTTTTCCCTGAATCCACCAATTAAGTCATGCGCAGTTCCGGTAGAAAGTAAACATGCGCCATAACCTGCAGAATAAAACAGATACATCACTGTCATAAAAAAGTTGAGGAAGAAGGCTCCTATCTGCAAACTTCTGTCGGATTCTGATGTACGCATATAAAAAGTCGCAATATCACTATGTTTATTCATTAATTTCGCTTGTGTTGTACTGATAAAATCCGGTGGTAAAATCGTGTCCGCGTCCAAAAACAATAATCGCTCACACAAAGCATTCTCAGCTCCTCTGTTTCTGGCATAACCCGGTCCCATTGCCTTTTCAAGCTTGATTAATGTAAATTCCCGAAACCGTTGTCCGTAAAATTCAGCTATTTCGCGGGTTTTGTCTGTGCTATTACTGTCAACAAATATTATCTCAAAATCCTGGTTTGTTTGATTCTCAATTGATTCAAAAAGTTGAGAGATATATTTCTCCTCATTTAATGCAATAATAATGATACTTATATACATTTGTCAATGTGTAAAAATGATAGGTAAAAAATTCATGTTTCTACAAGATTTTTAATCTTGATATAATGGATTAGGCAATCTGACTATTTATAAAATCCTCAATATCTTTTATCGTTTTTATTTTCTCAATTTCATAATCAGGAATTGTAATTTTGAATTCGAATTCCAAATCATTTATCATTTCAACCAGATCAAAAGAATCAAGTCCCAGGTCCTCTCTTAATCTTGATTCCACTGAGATCTCGACTATCGGTTGTTTGTTTAGTTTGGAAGCGATCTTTATTACCTTGTTTAACACATAATTTTCATTCATATGAGATTTCAAATTTTTTTGTATAAAAGTGCAGTTCTTCCTATTAATTAGTCTAGCATCAGCGGTAAAACTAAAAATAAATTCTAAAGCGATTCTGAAGTATCGAATTGTATGTTCACCACGTGGGCTTTCCCTATGATTTTATAATTAATGACAAAGCCGTAATAATTGCATATTTCTTTTACGATTGAGAGACCTAATCCTGTTGAGTTTTCCGATTTTCCGTAGTGTACATATTTCCCAAATAACATCTCGGGATCTATATCCACGTATGGGCCAGTGTTGCTAATTTCCATGATGTTCCTTGAAATATTGATCAGTACATCTCCTGAATTATCATTGTGAACAATGGAGTTACGTATCAGGTTTCCGATTAATATTTCTGCTAATACAGGGTTCATTTTAACCACAAGTTCGTTGTGAATACTGGTTTCGAGCTTAATCTTTTTTAGCTCAATTTGTTCCTTATATTGTTCAATATAATCAGTTATAATGCCGGAAATTTTAATTTCTTTAGAATCAGAAAACTGTTCATTTTCAATCCTTGAGAGAAGAAGTAATGAATTATTCAATTGTTTCATTTTTCCAAATATCGTGTCAAGCCGTGAATAGAGTTCAGCAGTTTCAGCATCAATCCTTTTTTGCTGGAACAGAAGCTCCAGATTCGATTTTGCAAGCATAAGTGGAGTTTGCAGTTCATGTGAAACATTATCAATAAATCTTTTTTGGTTAGCAAAAGATTTGTCAACGCGGCCGGACATTTCGTTTAATGCTGTACTTAATGTTTTAAATTCATCAATAGTACCTCCATTGAACTTTAAGTCTTTGTTCTTCCCGGGCTGGTAACTTTTTATACGCTGTAAAATGGCATAAAACGGTAACCAAAGTCTCTTTGATATACTTAGATTTACGAGGGAAATACCAAGGGTTACCAGGCCAAATAAAAATATGGAGTAAATGGAGATGCTTATAATCATGGAATCGCTTTGAACAAATGATTCCTGAAGTACAAGTTCATAGCTTTTGTTTTGAATTTTAACCGGTGTCCTTAGTTCCCTGAAGCGCTCATAATCACCATTCACACTATCTAATCCAAGTACAAAAGAAAATTTTTCTTTAATCTGCGATTCACCGGCAGTCTCTTTGAGATAGTAACTACAAGATATTTTTTTATAAAGTTCCGAAACATCATTCTTGTTGTTTTGGATAAAACCTATGATTTCCTCTTGATCTTCCTTTAAAGATTCGTCAACCTGATGAATCATAACCTGCCTTAAGGCATAGTAAAATCCAATACTGCTCAATAAAAAAATCGGAAGTGAAAAATAGAGGTAGTACCGAAGCGTTTTCGAAAGTAATTTCATATGCAAATTCCTTTTCTTTAACTAATTGAATTTATATCCTATGCCATAAACAGTTTTTACGTAATTTTTACATCCGGCTTCTGAGAGTTTTTTTCTGATATTGGCCAAATGTGTATATATAAAATCATAAGTATAAAAATCGTGTTCGTCAGGCCATAAATGGTCAACAATTGACTGCTTACTCAGAACTTTTCCTTTGTTGGTTATTAAGTACAGGAGTAATTGGTATTCTTTTGTGGTAAGGTTCAATGGTTTTTCATTTACCAGAACTTGTTCAGAATTCAATTCAATTGCAATTTCTTTAAACTGTATTGTATTGTATCCTTTGTTAACCCGTCTTCTCAAAATGGCTTTGATTCTGGCATTCAGCTCTGACAAATGGAATGGTTTAGTCAGATAATCATCTGCTCCAAGATTCAATCCTTTTAAGACATCCTCCAACGAGTTTTTTGCTGAAATTATAATAACACCACCATCGTTGTCACGCTTCTTAATTTCCTCTATCAATTTTAGGCCATCGTTTGCACCGAGCATGATATCAATCACAAAACAATCATATTCATTGATATATATTTTTTCCAGCGCAGCATCATAGTTGTCAGTTGCTTCGCAAACATAGTTTTCTCCAGAAAGGTACGCCAGAATATTTTTTAGCAGGCCTTTTTCATCTTCAACGATAAGGACTTTCATACTTTATTGCTTTTTGAAAAATGTTAGTCAACATATTTTGAAACTGTTCTAGTGACTCAAAATTCTTAAAAGCAAATGTACAATCAAATACTTAAGCAAATCTTAAGTAATCCATTTTGAACTTTAGATTTGCTTAAGGGTTCAGGTTTATCTTTGTTTTGTATAAGTTTAAGAAGTATTCGAAATGATAATATTTTTTATAACTGTTGGAATAGCAGCAATCATTTCAATGTTTTCAAGCAAGAATGGGAGGGTGAAAGGAAATTGTTCACATAAAAGAGATGCTAACAAGCTGGACGATTTTTTAGAAAAAATACGACAGTTCAATAAACGATTTACTTCTAAAATCTGACTAATTAAAATAAGTAGTTTATAGACTTCAACTTGAAAGATACAAGAAACGAAAATACGGTAGTACAAGTTTTTCAGCTTCTAATGTATGTAAGATTACAATTGAATGATAATTATTATTGATGATAATATTTCCCGGGCTTTAAGCAATCAGTCGATTCTCAATTATTTTGGAGTCGGAAATGTAGTTTTAAAACATGATTCCTATAGTGGATTAAGCTTATGTGCTTCTATATGCAGAGACTTGGATTTTGTTATTATCAATTTATTTATGGATGACCTTGATGGTTTTGAAATATTGCATCATATAAAACATATTAGTAAGAAAATTCCGGTTTATGCCTGCTCGGCTTTAAACTACGCTGAATTAATTAAAAAGTGCCACCAGGAAGGATTTAGTGGTTTTATCCATAATCCTCTAACTTTCAAAAAAGCAAATGAGTTTTTGAAGCAGGTGCCTTCAAAAAGCAGGAAAAAAGATTTCATATGTATATCAGACTAATTTTTAAAATAAGAAAACATCTTAATATTTGATAATTTTTAACATAAAAAACATAATATGAAAAATAGAAAGTTGTACGTAAAATATTTGGGCCTATTAGCTTCGTTATTCTTCATTCACATGTTCGCATTTGCTCAATCGGCAGCGGATAAAATTAATATGGCAAATGAAGCATTAAAGGCAGAAGATTTCAATAAGGCATTTGAGCTATATGATGAAGCCCTGAAAAACCTTGGAGATGTTCAGGTGGATGAAAGTATTAATTTTAATGTAGGGTACACAGCTTATAAGGCCGGGAAATTCAAGGAAGCGATTGAATATTTTAACAAAGCTGTTGAAGCCGATATTAATGTGTCAAAATCATGGGAATACAAAGCGTTGTGTTTTAATGAACTTCAGGATTATACGAATGCGGTTGATTGTTTTGTAAAAGCAGCCGAAAAAGATTCAGAGGGAGGGGCGTCCCTGTATTATAATGCTGCCATTACTGCCTATAAAGGTAATTTGGCGGTTATGGCCGCTGACCTTTTTGCAAAAACGGTTGAATTGGGATATAAAGCTGAAACAGCTCAATATTACAAGGCACTGGCATTAAAAAAACAAGGTGATTTAGGAGCGTATAAACAAGCTTTAGCCGATGGTGTTGACAAATTTCCGGCCGATAAAAAACTCTCAGAGGCACTTGTTAATGAGTATGTGAAAGACGCCAATGAATTATACAAGAAGGGTGTGGAAATACTGAATGCTGTGAATCGGAAAGTGAATAATGGCTCACTCACTACTGCCGAAGATGCCTACACGGAAGAAGTAAAAAAAGCAAAGGCTGAATTTCAATCGGCTAAAGAAATTCTCGAAAAAGCTGTAAAAATTGACAGTGAGGATGAAAATGCGAAAAAGCTACTCGAAGCCTGCAACCAAAGTCTGGCTCTTTAGTAATTAGCTAATTCGTTGAAGGTGTTGAGATAGGAGTATCTGAATATCGAGCTATTTTTATTGATTTGATACTGCTGTATTCTATCTGGAGATTTTGTCGTTAAGACAGGTCTCCGGTTTTTGTCCTGAAAGATTCTCTTTTTATTATTTATCGTATTTATGTTTCAGGGAAACCTACTTGGATTTGTATGCTGAAGATATGGAATGAAAGTTACAATTCCATCTACGACAATTAAATGTTTTTAAAAAAAGAAATAATAAAAAGCACCAATTCCTATCGGAATTAAAACTAAAAGCATCCCAAGACAGCCTTTTCCCTTTGGAATCACAACGTCTTTTTGCTTCAGGTTTCCTGATAAAATATTAAATAATGCATGAAGTAATTGACTTTGAGCTTCAACAAGGTCATTATAATTTTCCGGATCGTTCATGCCCGTATTGTTAATCTCAACAACGAGTTTTACTTTCGTTTTTTCATACTCTTGCACCGAAATAGTCATATTCCCTTCCGAACAACCATTCCAAAAATTATTCTTTAATAGACTAAGTACATAAATTCCTGCATGATCACTCCTGCTTTTAACATGAAAATCACTGTTTTGATTTAACTCAATAAATTTATTAACTGCCTCTTTAACTTTCGTTTGATCAAAGTCAATTACCGCTTCATATTTTGGTATGGTTTTATTCACAGGATTATTATTTATTGATTATTCTGCAAAACGATAGCCAATTCCTGATTCTGTAATCAGCAAGGTTGGTTTTGAGGGATTATCCTCGATTTTCTTTCGAAGTTGTGCTACAAATACTCTTAAGTATTGGGTTTGATTGGAATAACCATGCCCCCAGATCTCTTTCAAAATGTATTGATGGGTAAGTACCCTTCCTCGATTTTTGGCCAATAGGCTCAGAATTGAAAACTCGGTTGCGGTAAGTTTTAACAATTCGTTGTTCTTCTTTACGGTATGGCTTTGCAAATCTATCGTTATCGATTCGAAGCTCAAAGTTGCCGTTTCTGAAGTATTTTCAATTGATCGAATAGCGGCTCTGATCCTTGCCAACAACTCTCCGGATCGGAAAGGCTTGGTTAAATAATCGTTAGCTCCATTATCCAGGGCATTGATAATTTCGTCTTCCGAATCCCGGACTGACAAAATAATTATTGGCTTCGTGAACCATTCTCTCAGTTTTTTCAGAATATCCTGTCCGTCAATATCAGGAAGCCCCAAATCTAATATAATAAGCGATGGATTATGGGTTGCAGCATCCACAAGTGCTTCCTTTCCGTTTACAGACTGAATAATCTTGTAACCGCTGGCCGAAAGTGTAATTTCCAATAAACGACGAATCTGAAGTTCATCGTCAATGATTAGTATTTTTTCATTTTCATTCATGAATCGTATCTTCCTGTTTTTTGATTTCCGGTTTTTCTGATGGAATCTGGATGGTAAATTTTGCTCCACCATTCTCTCGGTTTGAAACATCAATTGTTCCGTTATGTGCCTCTATAAATCCCTTTACGATGGATAGTCCCAAACCCAGTCCACCTGCTTTCCGGCTGTTAACTTTAAAAAATTTCATAAAAACGTTTTTGAGCTCAGTTTCCGGGAATCCCGGTCCTTCATCTGTTATTTCAATAATCAGGTTTTCATTTTCATGCTTTGCAGAAAGCGCTATTTCAGTTGAATCCGGTGCATATTGAGTAGAATTTATAAGCAGGTTATATAGCACTTGTTCAATCAAACCAAAGTCTATTCTCACAAGGGGCATTTCATCATCGATTACAACCTTAAAATGATAAGCACTTAATTCTTCCGACAAATCTTTGGTTATTTTATTGATCAGGTCGTTCATATCGTACCAATCGAGCCGCACGGAAAAATGTCCACTTTCCAAACGCGACATATTTAGCAAATTCTCAATCAACCGGTTTAATCGGAGCGAGGCAGTGAAAATTTCCTGACAAAGTTCATTCTGTACTTCTTTTGAACTATTGGAACTGATTATTGTATCAGAAGCTCCCATGATTGTAGAAACCGGGATACGTAATTCATGTGAGATGGAATTGAATAGCGTTCTGTAAAGCCGGTCTGATTCATCCAAAAAACGGACTTTTTGCGCCAGTTCTCCCAGAAACTCGCGCTCTAGTGCATTGGAAATCTGAGTTAAAAAAGTATCCCATAAAATTTTCTGCGCATCGTCCATTACGCTTTTTTGCTTCACGGCAATTACTCCCGGATTTAAGCGAGTCCCTTTTAATGGGTAAAATGATTGGTCAATATTTGGAGCTACATCCGAGAATCGACCAGTCATTGTCAAATTCTCAAATGCGTGTTTTGCAATCTTGTATCCCTGATCGGTAAGTGTCTTATCTTCCTTAATTTCTCTGTAAGCCAGAAGCACATTTTCGCCGTTCTGTAAAACAATGTAGGCTTCCAGTTTAAAATAGAGCTTAATATTGTCGGTGGCTACCTTTGTTGCCTCCTCAATTCCGTTTGCTTTCGATAGTTCTTTGGTAAGTTGAAACAGGGCGTTCGTCCGTTTTTCCCTCTCCCTTGCTAATTGCTCCTGCCTTCTTACCCGGGTGGTTAGAATTCCGTTAAGAAAAGCGATAATAAAAAACATCCCGAACATTAGAATATCCTCAGCTTTTTCGATATGAAAAGTGTAATGCGGCGGAATAAAAAAGAAATTCCAGACCAGGGCACTTAAGGTGGCGGCCACAAGCACGGGGCCAATACCCTTAATTGTTGCCAGAAATGAAACCACAAACAATAAAATAAACGAAACAACATAATAGCTTTGGGTATTTGAAAGCGGGATGCAAAGTAAAGCCGTAACGCTAACAATAATTATAGCCAGAAGATAGTGCTTTATTTTTTTTGAAAGCAGCGTGGAATTCGGATATTTTGTAAAAAACTTATCGGGCATGACTGTTCTGGTATTGTTTTTAATCAAACAACATATTGGTTACAAGATATTCATTTTTTTAAATATTGGGAAAGGTAGTCCATGTAAAAGAGCCCTGAAAAGTGCGAATATAGGGATGATTTCAAGTCGGCCAGCCCACATTTGAAAAATATAAATGAGTTCCAAAACCGGAGACATTGAAGGATCGGATATTCCGGACGACAGGCCAACAGTTGCTTGTGCAGAAGTTGACTCCATAAGCGAATCGGCAAAACTAAACCGTTCGCTGGTAAACAAGGTCGCTACAAAAGCTGAGACTATGATGAACACAAAGAAGAGAATAGCCAGCGAAGCAGCTTTGGAGAATTCATCATTCATTTCTTCAGGAAGCAGTGACTTCTGGTTTAATTTTATTTTCCGAACAGTATTTTCCGAAAAAAATGTTTTACTGATTTGCCACATGACTTCCTTTTTTATTACGATTGCCCTGATCATTTTTATTCCGCCAACGGTTGCGCCCGATGCACCGCCAATAAACATGGCAAAAGCAACCATAAAAAGAACCGATTTCCAGTCCCATGTACCAATATTGGATGTTTGCCAACCTGTGGTTGACATGGCACTGATAAACTGAAAAACACCCTCGCGAACTGGAGTTGGCACAATCTGTGACTTGAAAAGTAAAAACGATTGAATGGCACTTCCTGCAACAAATGCAAAAATCAGCGATCGGGTTTGAGCATCTTTCCAAAATTCATTGAATTTGCGTAGAAAGATTACTTTATAAAAGAAGGGAATGGAAAATGCCCCCAGAATCATTGGTAATAAATACAACATTTCCATTTTTGCCGAATTATACCCTGCAATACTGTCATCAAGCGTACTGAAACCCCCTGTAGATTGGCCAGCCATGGCATGATTTATCGAGTCGAAAACATTCTCGCTTAAAGGATAGTCGGGTAAAATTAGGTAGGTACCAATTATCAGGTAAATAGCCGAAAAAATGGTCAATATCAGATAGACCTTCCAAATTGCCCTGGCTGTTTCTATAATTCTTGGTTTTAGTTTTTCAATACTTGATTCTGAACCAAACAGTAAAAGGGCACTTCTATCAGACCGTTGTTTGAAAATTGCCAGAACCATCACAACAAATCCCGCGCCCCCTACCCATTGAGCAAAATGCCGGTAAAACAATACGCCTTTCCCAACCGATGACTCATGAACGGTCATGGTAAGTCCGGTTGTGGTGTAGGCACTCATACTTTCAAAAAAACAATGAATCGGCTTTTTAAAATAAATAAGGCTCGAAACATCATAACCGGCATTGGTTGGAATAAAATTATTCATCACTTCCAGTGGTGTAATTCGGGCAATGACATAAAAAGGCAATCCTCCCAAAAATGTGAGAATCAGCCAGGCCGATGACGCGATTACCAAGGCCTGTGTTTGCCGGGGTTCTTCGGCATCTTTAAATAACAGATTCAAACTAACACCAATACAAAATATTATCGCTCCCGAAACAATAAAACCGGCTGCCGAATACCATTCGCCGTAAATAACTGCTACCAGCGAAGGAATCATTTCTACGATTCCTAAAACCTTCAGCAGACTCCCAATTTGTTTAAAAATTGTTTTTAACATTTCTAATTACTTAAGTCTTACGAATCCTGTATGGATTTTTTATAAAAGGAAGGTAATAACAGGGCTAAAAAGGGAAATATTCCCAAACGTCCTATCAACATTAACATGCTTACAAATATTTTCCCAACATGAGGGATATCTGTTAAACCCATGTTGTGCCCAAATGTTGATAATGCGGTGACAGTCAGAAAGACAGACTTTTTTAAATCATTTGTAATAAATGTTAAAACAAGCGTTCCAACAACAAGTACAAAACCAAAAATGGTTATAAAAGTGAGAATATTAAGATTTGTTTCTTCATTAATTTTTTGGCCGTTATACGATATTTCTGCTACCTCAGCGTCTCTTAATGGATTTTTAAATTGCATTCTGATATTTCGGAACAAAACCAAAAAACGTGATATTTTGATGCCCCCACTTGATGAATTTGTACATCCGCCAACAACAATAAGAAGGTATAAAAATGGTTGAACGTAGTGAGGCCAAAGTCTGTATTCTGATATTTCGTACCCGGTGGAGGAGAGGAATGATACGGTCTGAAAAATACTTCCCCTTATTATTTCACCCCCGTTAAACTTATTCATGGAATGCAAAATCCATGCGAAAAGAACTGTGATAGTCAGGAACGAAATAGAGTAAAATCGGAATTCTTCATTTACCTTGAAATTTGATCTTTTTAATATTGATAACTTATAATAAAACAAACCACCGAGTCCGGATAGGAACATAAATACTGCCATTACTATTTGAGCAAAGGGAGTATAATCGCCAATTGAAGTTTTATCGGGCAAAAAACATCCGGTCGATATGGTTGCAAATGAGATACAAAAACTTTTGAATAAATTGTTCCCTCCGGCCGACAGCAAAAGAACCTGCACTACAGTTAAAATAATATAAACAATAAAGACCCGTATAATCAGGTTCTTTTTATCCCTTTCGATTGCGAATAGTTTGTATCCGCCAATATTAATTTCAGGAAAAACAAGCAAGAGCATCGATATTGTTAAAATGCCACCGTACCATTGCGTGAGGCTGCGCCAAAATAATATTGATTTGGGAAGACTTTCGGGATTGGTCAGGGTTGTTGTTCCTGTGGCTGTAAAGCCCGAAACGCTTTCAAATAAACTATCAGCAAAAGAATGAAAGCTTTTACTTATTAAAAACGGGATTGTTCCAATTAGTATCGACACAATCCAAATAAACAGTATGAAAACAATATGCTCTTTAATTGAAAACATTTTGGAGTTGTTCTTAAAATACAAATAGGTCAGCCCTCCAACCAGAAAGGCGATAAATGAGGGGACAAGAATGAACCAGACCGGTTCGCTATTTACCAAAGCAATAAAAAGACACAGCAATAACAACCCCCCTTCGAGAAAGAGGAATAATGACATTATTTGTTTCATGTTCGCCTATATTTTTACGTATGTTTCATGTAGGTTATCTTCATCGCATTAACTCCCGGACTGCTATCCTTTATTATTCAAATAGTATTCAACCAGAAGCCATAATGCTTTTACCAGAATGACAAGGAATAGCAATACCAAAATGATTATTCCGATAATATCCCACGTTGTAAGTTCCATGAATTTTGATAATAATTTATACCACAAAGTTCGTGATGATTTTATAAAGCTTGTATTAAGAATATTCTGGATTAATAAAGATTTTATAAAGATTACTTGGGGATAAATAAGAAATGAAAGACGTATTAATTCTATTGCGAACTAAACTCAAACTAATTATGCCAAAAGCTTTTCGTAAAAAGCAGAACAACAGTATAAATTTCGAGTCTCCCAATAATCATCAGAAATGAGAGAATTATTTTACTTATATCCGGAAGATGAGCAAAATTACTTGCCGGGCCAACTGTTCCAATCCCCGGACCGATACCAGCCATGCAGGTTGCTACCGAACTGCTCGCCGTTCTTATATCCACTCCTGTAGCTACAATAAGAATGCTGCCAATAATAAAAACAATGAAATAGATGCTTATAAAAGTTAGGATTGTTCTATTGGTTTCATCATTTATCGGCCTGCCGTTTATTCTCAAATGTAAAATGGCATTGGGGTGCAGAAACTCACGAAAATTTCGTCGAATGTTTTTTAATAATACCAGGTGTCGGGCCATTTTTATTCCTCCGGCAGTAGATCCGGTACTTCCTCCGAGAAACATTATTAGGAATATAAGCACCCAGGCAAATACCGGCCAGTTTAAATAATCAGCTGAAGCAAAACCAGTACATGTAACAATTGAAATGACTTGAAAAAAGGATTCGCGAAACGCTTCCTCAAATGGTTTGTCCATCTTAAAAAACAAAACCAAAGTGATGATTAGTCCAACTAGGGACACTACAGTAAAATAAAACCTCAACTCTTCGTTTTCTTTTACCTTCCCGAACTCTCTTTTTAAAATGTAATAATGAATCACAAAATTGGTCCCAGCCAGCAACATAAACACCATTATTACATACTGAATGTATGGCGAATAATCGGTAATACTGGTATTTTTAGGAGAAAATCCTCCGGTGGCGATGGTACCGAACGCATGACAAACACTGTCAAACAAATTCATTTTCCCCAGCAGTAGAAGAACAACTTCGGCAGCCGTAAGCAGCACGTAAATGGCAAGAATACGTTGACCAACCGATTTTATCTTTGGGTGTATCTTTTCCTGCAACGAAGATTCCATTGTAAACAACTGGTAACCTCCAATTTGCAAGGTTGGCATAATAAGTATTACCAATACAATAATACCGATTCCCCCAATCCAGTGGGTTAAACTTCGCCAGAACAGAATGGACTTTGGAAGCGATTCAATATCGGTTAAAATGGAGGATCCGGTAGTTGTAAAACCGGATACTGATTCGAACAAAGCATCGACAAATACTGGAATACTTCCTGAAATTACATAAGGAAGGCTCCCCAGTAAAGTCATTAAAATCCATGAACTTGTTACGGTAAAATAGGCATCCTTTCGGTTTAGTTCAGCACTATTTTTTTCCTGCTTTGATATCAGAAACAATATAACAGCTACCGTAATCGATATTAAAAAGGAAACTAAAAATGGAAATGCCGGTTCAGCATAAATTAATGCGATGATGGAACAAACTAAAATTGACAGTGAAACGATAAATACATTTCTGCTAAGTATTTTCGAAGTTAACCTGAAGTTTATGATCTTGTCCATACTATCCTCTATACATGTTTTGATTTAAGAACTCCACTTAATTTTTTAGCCTAAATTCTGAGTTTCTTTAATCATCATCGTCTTTCATAAATTTTACCAATGTTGTTACTGCCACAGATAGTACATAAACAAAAGCAATTATCAGTATAATTATACCCACAGTATTCCAAAAAGAAGACATAGTTTTATCTGTTACTGTTCCAAATACAAAGGAACTAGTTACGATGTCAAGATTTTATAAAATCTAGGCTGGTATGTATAAAGATTATATAAAGACAGTTTTTATGTCTCACAATTTTGGCTCTGGCGCTGGTTTATATCGATAAAATATCATTATTTTTCATTATACTATTTTATAAAAAACTAAGAATGAGCTTATACATCACAATAATAATTTTAGGATTATTGATTTTTTTATCGCACGTTTTCAATCAACTTTTCGATAAAACAAAAATCCCTAATGTACTGCTGCTGCTTTTAATTGGTATCATTATCGGACCGGTAAGCGGAATAGTCACTATCGATTTTTTTGGTAAACTTGGCAATGTTTTCACTACAATTACACTTGTTGTAATTTTGTTTGAAAGTGGCGCTGGCCTCCACTTCCGCGAAATTAAAAAAGCTATCGGCTCCGCGACGGTATTAACCCTCTTAAACTTTATTATAACCATTTTGATTACATCCTGGGTTTCACGCTGGCTATTGGGTGTTGATGTTATGAGTTCTGTATTTATCGGGGCTATCGTTGGAGGAACCTCTTCAGCAGTAGTCATTCCGATGGTAAAGCAGTTAAAGATGGGTGAAAAAAGCACATCCGTTTTAATACTCGAATCGGCGCTAAGCGATGTACTTTGCCTGGTAGTTGGTCTCGCCCTGCTTGATGGAATTGCCGAGAATGTAATGTCACCCCAAATGATTCTTTTAAAGATGTGGAAGGCCTTTGTTTTTGCAATAATCCTGGGTTTATTGTGTGGGTTCTTATGGTCAACTTTTATTGGAAAAATAAGAAGCGTGAAAAATTCGATGTTCACCACCCTTGCCTTTGTTTTTGTTCTTTATGGTGTTGTTGAGTTATTGAGATTAAACGGGGGGATCGCCGTTTTATCTTTTGGTATTATTTTGGGTAATATTGACGGACTGGGGGAATCAAAAAAATTCAGAAAGGTTTTTACTTTCAAAAGTTCAGGTTTTAATCCGAATGAAAGAGATTTTTTTGCTGAGGTAGTATTTATCATGCAGACTTATTTCTTTGTTTATGTGGGTATTTCATTACAGTTTGGTGTACCTGCAATTTATGCAACAGGATTTCTAATCGTTTTGTTAATAATTGCTTTTCGTATTCCGGGTGTCGTTTATCTTACTGGTAAAAATATTACCAAACCTGAAAAAACAATAATGGCGGTCATGACACCTAAAGGATTGGTTCCGGCAGTGTTAGCTTCTCTGCCGTTACAAAGGGGGCTGGCTCATGGAGAGATAATAATCGATCTGGGGTATTCCATCGTACTTTTCAGTATTGTTATCTGCTCCTTATTGGTAATAATGATTAGTTTAAAACCAAATCTGCTCGATGGTTTCAAAAAACGCAGAATAGAAACGGTTGGATCAGAAGAAATACCTTTTGATGTTGTTCAAAATAATTCAACCGAGCATAACCCTTCTGATAATATTTCGGGAGATAAAAATAACTGACTATGTTTCATGCCTTAATCCAGTTGCCATTTAATGAGCCGGTTGTAATTATTACCTTGGTTCTGATAATTTTGCTTATTGGGCCGGTTTTTTTCGAAAGAATTCGTATTCCATCAATTGTTGGTTTACTCATTAGCGGCGCCATCATTGGTCCGCATGGATTCAACTTGGTTTCTCCCGATTTGGAATTCAATCTTCTGGGGACAATGGGATTATTGTATCTGATGTTTCTGGCAGGTTTGGAAATAGACCTGATTGATTTTATTGAAAATAAACTAAAAAGCATATTTATTGGTCTTGCTACATTTGCCCTGCCGTTCATAGTAGGTTATTTTACAAGCAGATATTTACTGAATTATGAAGAAATTACCTCATGGTTAATTGCGGCAATGCTTTCTTCACATACCCTTATCTCGTATCCGTTACTTGGGAGGTTGGGTGTTGTCAATAAGCCCATTGTGACCATAATTGTCGGTGCTACCATTATAGCCGATATCCTTGCATTGGTGGCAATGGAATTAATTACCAATTTTGCCGACGCCGGTTTTAATTTTGATAGCTTGTTTTTGCTGGGATTGCATTTCCTATTGTTATTTTTTATCGTTTTTATAATGTTTCCACGTCTGGCAAATTTTTTTCTGAATAAGTACGAAGGTGATTTGGGGGTTCAGTATATTTTCGTTTTGGTAATACTTTTCTCGTCAGCCTTGGTCGCTTATTTGCTCGACATTGAACCTATAATTGGTGCTTTTTTTAGTGGATTAGTATTGAACCGGCTGGTGATAGGTTCATCGCCGCTTTACAAACGTATTGAATTCATAGGTAATAATTTGTTTATTCCGTTCTTCTTAATTTCAATTGGTATCCTGGCCAATTTTAAAGTCTATTTAAATGAGCCTTACCAGCTGTTTCTTCTGATGGTTCTTATAATTGCTGCTTTTGCCGGCAAATATATTGCCGCTTTAATATCTCGACTATTTGTCAAAACTTCGAAAAACGAAACCAACCTTGTTTTTGGACTAAGCGTTTCCCGTGCAGCTTCGGCAATTGCAATTATTCTAATTGGATTTAATATGGGAATTGTTCCGGAAACGGTGTTGAACAACACCGTGATATTAATTTTGGTTACCAGCATTGGCAGTTCATACATTACTCAAAGAGCAGGTAAAAAATTGTTGATAGGAGAAGAGGAATCAATCAATGAGGATTCAAAAATCAAACAAAAGATATTGGTTCCGGTTGCCAATCCTTCAACGATGAAAAACCTTCTCGAATTTGCCAGTTTGATTAAAAAAGAAGATAATAGTAGTCCTATATATCCACTGTCTGTCTTTACTAATAAAAATCAGGTGAGGGATAAAATAGACAAAAGCCAGCAAAAACTTTTGGACGTTATCAATTCCTTGCATTCTGATATATCATTTGAAACCACTTCGCGTATCGATAATAATATAACAAACGGCATTGTACGTGCTGCAGAAGAGGTGGTAGCCACAACCATCGTGATTGGATGGAACAAGAGTAAAACGCCTTTTCATATTCTCTTCGGAAACGTATTAAATAACCTACTTGATAAAACCGAACGAATGGTGATTGTTTTAAAAACACCAACCAGTTTCAGCCAGGTAAAAAGAATAATGCTGCTTTGCCCCGAAAATGCACAGTATGAAAGGGGGTTTCATTTATGGCTTGATACATTGATTTTTTTCATCAAAAAGTTACAATTAAAGATAGTAGCAGATTGCAGTTCTTCGAAAACAATCGAAGCTATTCATCATTATCTTACCGGGGCAGGAGTCTCAAAATATTTCGACCTGGACAATAATGAAATTAACCGTCATATAAGCGATAGCATCCATAACTCATCTTCCGAATTAATTATTTTCGTTCATTCAAGGAACAAAACAGTCTCACACAATAAACATTACGAACAGGTAATGAATGATTCCATGTCACGATTTAGCAAAAACAATATCGTAATTATTTATCCCGAGCAGTGGTGAAAAAATACAAACTAAAATATGGTCCGCTTTTATTCAGTGGTTTGGCAATTCTAACCCTAATATTTGATGTAGGCTTTAGTCAGAATGAAAAAATATTGAGTATAATTAATCATTCATATTTTGTCCTTTTATTCGGGATAATAATTACCATCCCTATAAAATATATTGCTGATTTTAAAAGTTTTCAAAAACTTAGAATTTGGATTATAGAGCTGGTTTTATGGGGCTTTTATAATTATCTATTGGTAAGCATCCCATTTAGTGAACTCACCAATGGTTCTGTCAATCCAAAAATATGGCTGTCTATCGCTTTTTCGGTAAGTTTAATCCGTGAGATTTCGGCAGTGAAGGTTAACTGGCGTTATAAACATGCCACACCTGCCACCATTTTTATAAGTAGTTTCGCTTTACTTATTTTAGCGGGTACTTTGTTGTTGATGCTACCACGTGCCACCCATGACGGCATTCATTTTATCGATGCATTATTTACTTCAACAAGCGCGGTTTGTGTTACAGGACTGATAGTGGTTGACACGGGTTCTTACTTCACGGTTTTTGGTCAATCAATAATCCTGGTGCTTATCCAGTTAGGAGGTATCGGTATAATGACTTTCACCAGTTTCTTTGCCTTCTTTTTCTTAGGAGGCTCTTCCTACCAGAATTTAATTTTACTGGGTAATCTCACCAGTGAAAACAAAATTTCTGAGGTAATCGGGACTTTAAAAAAGATTCTCTTTTTTTCCTTTCTCGTTGAAGCAATTGGTTTCGCGCTCATTTTTATAAATATTAGTGCCACTTCTGTAATGAATAGACCGGACGCTCTTTTTTTCTCCGCATTCCATTCCATATCCGCATTTTGCAACGCAGGTTTTTCAACACTTTCCAATAGTTTCTATGACATAAACTATCGGTTTAATTACTCATTACATTCAACAATAGTTTTACTTTTTATTATTGGTGGTCTCGGTTTTCCGGTCATAATTAATATCTATAGATGGATGAAACTTGTAGTTATTAATCGTATCCTGCGGTTAAATAAACGCAGGGAAGTTATCCACCAGGCTCATGTTTTTACCTTAAACACGAAGTTGGTATTGTACACCACACTGATACTTCTGATAACCGGAACTGTAATATTCTATGCTTTGGAGTATAATAATACTTTAGCCGAACATAAAGGACCAGGTAAAATTATTACGGCATTTTTTGGGGCAGCTACTCCACGAACGGCAGGTTTTAATACGGTTGACACCAATATTATATCCATTCCTACATTAATGTTTGTAGTATTATTAATGTGGATTGGAGCATCTCCTGCATCAACGGGCGGTGGGATAAAAACGAGCACTTTTGCATTGGCAGTCTTGAACATTATTAATCTGGCAAAAGGAAAAAACAAAGTTGAACTCAACCGACGACAAATTCCGGAAACATCACTCAGGCGTTCGTTTGCCTTTATCTTTTTATCCTTATTGATTATCGGGTTTGTCATCTTTTTATTATTTAAAACTGAACCAGACAAAAAAGCGACTGATATAATTTTTGAAGTTTTCTCTGCATTTGGTACAGTAGGATTAAGCAGAGGAATTACGGGTGATTTATCCGGTGTCGGGAAAATCATAATCACCCTGACCATGTTTGTTGGTCGTGTAGGAGCATTAACTTTTTTATCTTCAATCATAAAGAAATCAGCCGAAAAATCATTAGAATATCCTTCCGAAGGGATTTTAATTAATTAAAATTAAAAACTATGAATTTTTTAATAATTGGATTAGGAAATTTTGGAGCTGCGCTTGCAGTAAGACTTACTCAACTTGGGCACGAAGTGATAGGAGTTGATAGCAACATGTCGAAGGTAGAGCTATTAAAAAGCCATATTACATATACTATTTGCGCAAAATGCACAGATATCGAATCGGCTGGTGAAGTACCCGTAAAGGATGCTGACGTGGTTGTTGTATGTATTGGTGAAGATGAAGGAAATTCGATTATGGTAACTGCGAATATGAAACAACTAAAAGCCAAAAGAATTATTAGCAGGGCCGTTTCCCAAACGCAGGAAACAGTTCTTCGAGCAATGGGGATTGATGAAATTGTACATCCCGAAAAAGATTCGGCCGAGAAACTGGCAAAGAACCTGACCACTGAAGGTTTTATAGATTCGTTTGAGCTTTCCAGCGAATACAGCATTGTTAAAGCCGAAGTGCCGGAACGGTATGAAGGAAAACGGTTGGGTGAGACTGATATCCGCTCCAAACACAACATTAATGTTCTGACGATAATTTCAAAAACACAAAAAAGAAATTTTCTAGGAATAAAACAATCTACAATGGAAGTGAAGGAAATGGCAAAAGCTGATACCCTCCTTGGCAAAGGAGAGATTTTGGTGATTTTTGGTCATGTTAGGGATATTGAAAAGTTTCTGGAGTAGTTATTAGGAGTACAGAAATTACTATGAGCTCATTTTTCTTTTTAGGGATGGAGAAAGAGACAAGTTATTTGGGGATTCTCCAAATACAAAAGCCCTCGAAATCATTGTTGGCATTAGGTTAATTTTATTTCCAGTCAGGCTTCCTAACTGCAAATTAATCAACTTCACAATTCGGAATTGATATTTAGAAGACAAGGAAAGCTATTTGTTTTCCCAAGTTTGTATTTTCTTTTTCAAAAAGTAGTTTTCCAGGTTGTTTGGATTCTGTCTGTGACAGCAAATTTCCAATTAATTAACTTCTTTCATCATCCTTCACGAGAATTGTTGGCGAAAAATGATATTTATTCTATCTATGATAAGACACTTGATTTCCTGAAAAGATTGCAATGTTAACATCAGCTAATCTCCATCACAGGAGCAATTAAGATTTTCTCTTTCAGCTTTTTCGAAGGCTTCCTTCCCTTCCGAAAAGGCAAACCATGCAATACCTAAAGAACCGGCAATGTCAACCCAGACAATACCAAAAAGTTCATATAATCCACTTGAAACAAGCAATATGAATGATAAGTAAAAGCATGTTTTAGTACAGTTTGCATCAGCAATAATGGCATCTGAGTTTAATTGCTTTCCAATTTTCATTTTCCTGGTCATTAGAATGTACATGGTCAAAATTGATATTATCGATATAATTATCCCTACCAGGGTTGTTTCCGGCTTTGTTTTGTTTACAATATTTACAATCGAGCCGGTTACCAGTCCGGCAACAAGGATGTAAAAGGTCGTACTTTAATTTTCAGCGCCTGTCGTTCGAATTTATCCATGGAGGCTACGTCGTTAATGACTGACTTCTTCATTCGATAAATCATATGCAGAATACCTATTCCCGATAAAACTTCAACAAAACTATCTACTCCAAATCCAAGTAGAGCAAGCGTTTCGTCACTAAGGCCAAAAAAGACCGAAACTACACCTTCGGCAATATTATAAACAATAGTAACTATAGCCAATATAAAAGCTGTCTTTATAAGGTTTTCTTTGTTCATTATTGCTTTTAAACCAAAAATTAATGTTGGTCTTTAATCATATTAAATCAGAACATAAATCTTAAACCGATTATCAGGCGATTACCGTTCCTAACTCCGGTGGCTTTGTCTGAATTGACGGCTATCTGATACAAACCTTTAAATTTAAGATGTGTTGAAACAAGTTGAAAACCGGAGGAAATAAATCCAAAAGAACTGGATTCCCTCCATTTGGATTATTTCTAATAAATGAAAACTCCTGTACTGGCGCCAATACCCAGTTTCCCAATCCTTGTATTATCACATTTCGTGAGATGGCAAGGTTTATCTGCAATTGCCGAGCCGATGAATTACTTTCTTTTATGTTATAGTTTAACCATTCGTAAGCATTATTTAGGTCGACAAAGCCCAAACAACCCATTTAAATCTTTTGATTAGTTCAATCCGTCAATTACTTTCATCATATTTACCATCCAGCCTTCAGGAGTTATGTCTCCTTCTGCATAACTGCGCAATTCCCCTGTAAGCGATTCGGGAGTATAAACGGTTTTAATTTCTCCGTTGAAAGAGAATTCATCTTTCCCCTTCTGGTTGAAGAAGCTGGTAATTGTTTCTACAAATTTATCGGCAGTCTCCTGATTGTCAAAAATGAGGCTGGATAAACGTTGACGTTTATAAAAAATGGTTAATTCTGCTACGGTTTTTTTTGTTGACATGTTCTCGAAATAATTAGTTTGTTGTTTTATTTTTAGTCTTGTTAATAAAGGCATTGACTTATATTGTCATAATAAGTTACTGTTATTCTTGCATTTATTCCCATGGTTTAATGTTTTTAGTTTAATTTCTTATCAATATTTGACTTAATGGCATAATAGTTCATCTCATAGCAAGCTCTACCAAGAATAATTGCAGGATTGATTCCATATTTGTTGGCAAATTCATAAATGCGAATATCATTAAGTGGAATATAGTTGTTTACTAGATCTACCCACTGATTTTCTGAGATTAGAGTTTTTTGGGCATAATTATCTGCTTGTTGCTCATATTTATCAGCATTCTTTGCTCCAACAATATCTAAGAATCTTCGTTCTTTTTCTTCTCTTAAGTGCAAATCAATGTGTCCTAGTTCATGAAAAATATTAAATGCAAAGTTGTCTATTCGATTATGTCTTAGTGTGAGAGCGATTACAGGATTGTCGCCACTCCAGAATGAAAAACCATCGACTGGAGCTTTCTCAAATCTAGGTATGTAAACTAGTTTAATGCCATATTCTTTAAGTTTTGATTGTGTTCTATTTCTCACATTTTTATTCTCAAAGAATATTATTTGTAATTCCTTCTTTAAAGTATCGATGGTATCAAAGTCAAATTCTGCCAATTCAATTTTTGATGCTTCATATTCAGCTAGTTTGCTCCATCCAAGCATATTGTTTTTTTCTATTTGCAATTTATCCGATTTACGATAAAAAGCAACTGCTTGATGCTGGGCAACCGTGTTTATAAGTCCATCTATTGAATTGACCTGGTAAATGTCCTTAATAGTGGATATGTCTTCCTCTAATGATGTGCCAATGTACCCGTGTTTTTTAAAACTTTTCACGGGTACGTATTCTTTTACAATGTTCCAGGTTTCTAGTAATTCAATTTTGCGAACATTCTTTTCTTTTAATCTGGCTTTATCGATATCATATTGGCTTTGAAATCGCATCCAGAATTCAGCCGGTGTTTCTAATGCTTCTTCAAGTAATATTGCAAAATCTGCTGTAATTGCGCGTTTTCCCTTTATTATTTCATTAAGAAAAGTAGGTAAAACTCCAAGTTCAATAGCAAGTTCTCTTTGTTTGATTCCTCTTGCTTTTATTTCTTCCAATAATAGTGTCCCTGGATGCGTTGCGTCAAATGGCAAAATAGCTTTTGTTGTCATTGGTAAGTTTTTTTACTTGTAGTGATTGCTTAGTTCAACTATGGAACAAATAGTTATAATATCGGGTTCTTCACCCTCTGTTCTAGTGCGGAATTCTATTCTGTATTGTTTATTTACCCTAACCGACTCAAGTCCTTTTTTATCACCGGTTAGTTTCTCATAATTCAAACTTCTGAATAGAAATAGTTCTTCGATGCGTTTTGCAACCCTTAGTGTATCGACAGTGCTCTTATATCTCTTTACGATTGAAGGTTGGAACCGGTGTTTTTTCCCTTTAGCCTTTCCTTCCTCATAAAGTTCTCTTAGATAATCCTGTTCAAATTCGATTTCCATTATCTAAATTTTGTGCAAAAGTATTAAATTGTTGAAAAGTTCACTAAAAAAGTGAAGAAAAACAAATAAAATTAAAGATTTTTAAAGTTTATCCCAGGTATTGTCCATTTGAGAATCTGCCATATCTTCAGCTTTACACCATGATAGCTATGTCAGAGTTTAAGATTTGGTTAGATGCCGATATGTCGGGATGCTTCTATATCGACAAATCTTAAATTTATTTTCAAGGGTAGTACGGCTCTAATGTTAATGCTACCAGAACCAAAACGATTTTCAATAGACATAGATATTATTGTACCCGATAAGTCACAAAATATAGCGTCCAATCTGGATCAGGTTATTGCAAACTCTGATTTTATCGAATACAAACTGAATGAGCGAAATACAAAATCTAATATTGAAAAAGCTCACTATAAATTCTACTACAAACCTATCACAAATACACATTCAATGATGCCACTTTTAAAGAATAATTGAATATGAAATCAAAACTTATTCTATTTACTTTGGTATAGGTGCTGGCTTGGTTAGTATTTTCTCCAATCTCCTTAATTCTATCAATCAGATGGAAAAAGCCGAAGCTGATTCCACTGATTATTTTAACAGCCATTGGCCCTTCTACTTTGGCAGTATGTTGTCAGGATTAACAATAATACATTCTTTTCCTCTAAAAGCAGTTTTTGGTGGGTGATAAACCGATTGGCGAGGTACTAAATGGGATAACAATCCAGATTTTTAAAACTCATCTGGATTCTCCAATTGTCTTAACTGACTTAGCAGGTAACTCCGCTTTTCAGAGTCTTCTTCATGCAACAGTTAATGAATAAATCTTTTATGTACTGGCTGATTAGGGAGAGAACAGGGGCTTCTTTTAATGCAAAAAGGAATACGATTCTGAATATAGTATAGTACTCATTCGAGTGCCTCAAACAGATACTACTTTTTCCATTACAACAACACTTGTTTTTAATAATGGTGTTCACTATATTCTTTGTTCATTGTCAATGAACAAAGAATATAGATGAACGAGCAGGTAGAGATATGTATAGAAATAACGATTATATATACGATGCTGTAGTCCAGTTTCAGGAGTTAGCTGGTGTTACCGCTGAGGTTGAAAGTAGTAGGACTGAATATGATGCTGTTGCAACAATTGATAATATTCAGTTTGTAGTTATTAGTAAGTCTGAAATAAGGACTTCTAATAAAGGTATGGTTCTTAATGAGATAAGCAGTATAAGAACAAAAACAAAAAAACCTATTGTTGCCATAGCTAAATTTATAGCAAAAGATATAGCTCAGGAATTTAAAAATAATGGAATAAACTACATTGATAGGGCTGGGAACGCATATATAAAACAAGGGAAGCTGTTGGTTTATATAACAGGTCAGAAAGCTGAGAGACCAACCGTTTCGAATCAGTCAAGAGCTTTTCAGGAGAGTGGTATTAAGTTGATATTTCAATTACTTACACAACCTGATGATTTGCAGTTATCTTACCGTAGTATAGCCGAGAAAACAGGTATTGCGTTGGGTTCTGTGAGCATTATAATGAAAGAGCTTGATGATTTACGCTTTGTAGTAAAAACAAAAAACAAAAGATACCTGAGGAATAAGAAAGAATTACTGGAAAGGTGGATTCTTGCTTTTAATGATGTGCTACGCCCAAGGTTATTAAAAAAACGATTCCGTTTTTCAAATAATGAGGCATATAACAAATGGCAGCAGCTACCTTTAAATGAAATGCCTGGTAGAAATGTTTGGGGAGGAGAGCCAGGTGCATCTATTTTAACCAAACAGTTTCAACCTCAAGATTACACCATATATACCGATGGAGGGTGGCAGAATATTGCAGCCAAGCTTAAACTAATTCCTGATAACGATGGAGATGTAGAAATATTTGCCATTTTTTGGAAAGAAGACGAAACAACTAATTATAAAAATATAGCTCCAATACTTATTATTCTTGCTGAATTAATGAGTAGTGGAAAAGAACGAAACATAGAAACCGCCAAAATCATAACCGAGAATGAGTTACAACATATCAAGTGATAAGTTCCAACATCCACTGTTAAAACCAATATTGGAGAAGTTAACCGAGTATTTTTCAAAAGAAGGAATACACTTCTATGTAATTGGTGCTACTGCCCGTGATATTATTATGCAGATACATGATGAAAAAGTAGGTAGGGCTACACATGATTTAGATATAGCCATTGCCATTTCGAATTGGGATGAATTTCAGAAAGTAGAAGAGGGAATTGTAAATATTGAAGGGTTTGAAAAGGACAAAACGCAAAAACAACGCTTTATCTATTTAAATGATTTCCAGTTAGACATTGTTCCTTTTGGTGAGGTGATGAAAGAAGATGATAAAATCTTCTGGCCCCCCGAGGAAGATATTGCAATGTCTGTCCTTGGTTTCTCTGAAGTGAATTCTACGAGCAGAACAAATACAGTTTATTCGTACAATCGTAACTCACTTTAAGATTAACGGTATTCTTGAACTGCATCAGTTGGCACAACCACCATTTACAGAAATAAACGACAACGGAATTTTTGGCTTATTTGATGATGAAGACCAGGATAGAATTATTCGTATCGTGGAAGATGCTAATGATAATGCGGTTGGGTGAGTGTCGAACATTTTGTAGTGGCTAATTTTGGGGCGAAATTTTTTCAATCAATTCATTAATTGCCCATTTACTTGCTTCTTCCTGGTTGTACTTAATCCCTGTTCTCAATAACGCTTCCATATCACCTGTAAAATCAGGATCATTTTGTTTTGCCTCAAAATTCAATAAGAACTCCTTTTTGCTAGGAGGTCGTTTTCCCGTCGCAAATGATATATATTCTTTAAAACAATGAATAATCCTAGGGGTATCAATCTCTAAATGATGGCGAGCATAATCCAAGTCAAACAAATCTCTTCCTTTGCTCCGCTGATACAATGCCCTGAGTTTTGTTCCTAAAAGTTCGTTTATATTGTAAGTTCTAATGTCTGCTTTACCGGAAAACCACTCGCTGTCAATTTCAAAAGGAAAGTCAACCCAATCCAATACATTGAAATGTTCTTTACAATTGATTTCGAGCTTTAATCTCATTCGGATTTCTTCATATTCAGAAGTAAAACGATAAAAGGCTTTAGCCCCATGCCCGCCTACTTTTGTTGTTCTTTTCTCTTCGAAAAATGATACTACTTCCCCAATTTTTGCCATTATTGGTTTGATGGGGCCAGGTTTGATTTGTACTAAATCGATGTCTTCAGAATATCGTGGTGCCGGATTCAAAAATAGCTTGTGCAAAGCCGTCCCTCCTCTGAATGCAAGGTTTTCCCGTAAATACTCATCCGAGAATATTTCAACTAAAGTTCTTGAAATTATTAGATCCTGCTCCACCTGAGAAAATTCTTTCCAAGGTGCAAATTTCTGCCACTTTGCTATATAGGGTTTTGGAATCATAAATCACTTTCTAATTCGACATTAATATCCACTTTCCATTTATTATCGACTGCACCCGGTTTTTCTTTTGATTTAGGGCTTAATAATACCGGGAAAAAATTTTTAGCTTTTAATTCAGAAAAAATTATTTCTTGAAATTCTTCATCAAAACCAAATTCTTCAAGTAAAAAACCAAATCTCTGTAAAGTACTTTTATTTGGATACCAACTTAAAAGGTTTGCTAGATCTTTCTTTGTTAATTCCTCTGTCAACTCCTCAATAGTAGCAAGCATTCTGTTAATACCACCTAACTTTGACTGGTGCTGAATTAAATCAACTATTGTTAATGCAGGACTGGAAATTCTAAAAATACCCGCATCTGATTTTTTTAATTGAATGTTACTTTCTGACCAATTGCTTGTTGTGAAAAAACGAATATCAATCGTTCTTTTTGATATATCGTTAAATTTTGGCTTTTTAGTAATAAGGTATTCTCTGTGCGTTTGTTGATGACTAGCTCCGTGAAATCTTGCTGCAGAAAATAACCCGACATAGTAAGTTCTATTTAAAAATTTAAATAATTTCTCACAATAAAGTTGAATTGGCAACTTTTGAGCTGATGAGTATCGAGGAGTAATTATCAGATAAAATCCTTTTCTCAGGTTTAAGATTTCCCCTTTTTCGGATAGTCGGACAAGTTCTCTCTTTATAGAAGTATCCGTTTTTCCTGTCTCTCTTCGCAGTTCATCAACTGAGAATGAGTATTCTTCAACAGACAACAGTTGTTTTATATAATCTGAAATCGTCAAGCTTAGTAATATTTCGAGCAATATACCTTAATTAGGTGTAAATCTCAAAATATTACTAAGATTTATTCGTCTCGTGAGGTAATCCTTTTTATTGATACCTACTCTCGTTACCAAAGTTGACTATTCAAGCTACAGGTTGAGATCTGCTTTTTCCAGAAATCATCCAGCCGCAAAGGCCGAATTACATTAACGATGCCTGATGAAAACGGGAAGCTTACAAAAAGAATATTATTCATCGACTAAATTTGACAGAATGTTCAGTACTAATTTGTTTAGAAACCTCTTGTTTCAAAACAGCATCACTAATCATTGTAGAAGCCTTATTTATTTCAGACAAAACCGATAAAATGAATTTCGGTTCCTTTTTTAAAGCTCCAAGCCAGGACTTCAGATACTGCGCATTTTCTTCCTGAATGCCGGATGTAATTCCCAGGCTTTTACAACACACTGCTGATGTTAATTCTGCAATAAGTTCTTCCTTTCCATACATTGGGTCACCAAAAGCATTTTTTATATCCCTGTTAAGTCGGGAAGAATTCCCCGTAGAATGCGCCATTTCATGTAGTAAAACGTTGTAATACGCTTCACCCGATACAAACTGTCCTTTCGCCGGTACCGTAATTTTATCATTCTTTGGAGCATAATAAGCCCTGTTTGAAATTTCAACATTAATTGGGCAAACCCAGTTTTGTTTCTCCAGCATTGTGTCAACAGTAGGGCAACACAGCATTCCTTTTTCATCTTTAAGCTCCTTTGCATTGAATTTTTTCTTTAAAGAGTCCCAACGTTCCGGGAATTTCTCAGGGAATGTGGTTTGCTCTACATTAAACACGTTATACTTTTTAAGGTAGGGAATAAGTTTATATTTCTCTTTTTGTTCGTCAGAAAGCCGATTGTACTGGTTTATGGAGATTTTTTCTCCCTTTACAGACTTGTCGTCTCCTGTGACCAAAAAGTTCCAATAAACCACCGGAAATGACTTTTCACCTTTCTTTACCAGAACTTCCTGTTCCCTGGCCTGGTTAAAGGTCAGATAAACCGGAACTGTATAATCTTTCATTTCAGCTAAAAGAAAAAGCATGAGGGTATTTACCCCATCGTAAGTACGCCCGGAAAGGTTCTCCGGCATACCAACACCCCGGCTCGAAAACCATGGTTGATTCCAATCGTTAGCAACTTCTTCAATCTTTTTTATCATTAGGTCGGCGAAAACCTCTAAGGCTTTATCACCACCATTTTTATAATCAGCCATGGGATTTAGGTGTAAAGGTTTTCGTTTTCAAAGTTTGAGAGCCATTCTCTGGCATTATCCGGGTTTGGATTTTTAACTTCAGCCAAATAGCTTTCAGCTAAGTCCTCTTGTGCTAACAGGAACTGTAGATCGTCTATTTGTCCGCTTTGATTCATCTGAACCAGCTCGTCATAGGGAATTTGTTTTAACTCTTTCATCTGGAATTATTTTAAATTTTTCTTTAGTCGTGAGTCTTAATGGGTCAACTCTAAATTTTTATTTCAGGGTAGGCAAAAGGGACACTCTTTTTTAAAAGTAAGTGGAAAGTGGAGCCTGCAGAACTGTCCGCGCTTTTGAAAATGTGTGTTCGGTGGGTTCTGTCAGGCTTCTGAATGCAACGGGCTTTCCCTCCTGGTAACAGGAAAGGGAGAAGTTTAGAGGAATGAAGAGGCCTGGCAGAAAGAGATAAATAAAAATACCGCTAAAAGGGTGGGTGGGGTTCGTTAAAAAAGAAAAATTGATTTGAGGACCAAAAGATTCATGTTTTAAAATTCTTATACTTGTAGGGTAAACAAATACATAATTATGAATAAACAAGAATTAGTATCGGCAATGGCCGAAAAGTCAGGTTTAACAAAAGCTGACAGTGACAAGTTATTAAAAGCCTTTGAAGAAACTTTAAAAGAAACATTAGGCAAAGGTGAAAGCATCCAGTTAATCGGATTTGGTACCTTTTCAGTTTCTGAACGTTCAGCAAGAACAGGCAGAAACCCACAAACCGGGAAAGAGATTCAGATAGCGGCCAAAAAGGTTGTAAAATTCAAAGCAGGAAAAGCTTTGGACCAAACAATTGCATAAAAAAATACACTCTCAAATAATTATGTTTGCAAAGCAAAAAAGTTATTGCTACTTTTAGGATGTCGGGGGTTCTTCCCGACATGTGTTTGGGGGTTAACATTAGTAAAAAGAGCCATTGTTGAATGGCTCTTTACTTTTTAATAAGTTTATCCTTGAAGCAGTAATGAATAAGGAATACTAATCTTGTCATGAAGGTTCTTAACCATTCTCAGATTTAATGCCCGTTCACCATTAATTACTTTTGAGACCAGAGATTTGTCCCCAATAATCCCAACCAGGTCTTTTTGTTTTAAACCTTTTAATTCGATGTAATATTGAATTACATCAAGAGGACTTGGATCAGGATGTGGAAAATAATTTTCCTCGTAGTTTTCTACCAACAAGGAGAGTAAATCCAATTCATCTCCCTCAGGAGTATTTGGCTCTGCGTCCATTAACTCCTCAATGCGGGACAATACATCTTTGTATTGATCCTCACTTTTAATAACTGTCCAATTTTTCATTTTAAACTAGGAACAGAGAGGTAAGTTGTTAATACTTAGTAATCCGAAAAATCAATGATTTTTTTAAAATGGTGAGATATTAATTACATTTGATTCTTAATAATTTTCTTCAATATAAAAATTACGAAAATTATTTTACTGCTAAAATTAATGAACTTGTAATTGATGATGTGAAAACCTATCAAATATACTTAATTAAAATCTGATGAGACCACATTTATACTTTAAGAATCCACAAGAAGGTTTAGAAGAATATGTGCCTAGACCTGGCGGAGGAGGTACAAATAAAGACGAAAATAAGGATGCGAACTATATTCCAATGGCCGATCGATTTGAACAATGCCAAAACGCGTTCTTCGCTAACAGAACTATCAGACATTCAAAAAGGACGCTTGACGTTCCATCACACTTTGACTTAATTGAAATTGAATTTCATGGTTGCTATTACCAGCCAGGCTACGAGCAGTCTTATATCAATGATTTTGGATTATCCCTTGTTCGTCTTTTCAAGTTTAACCATTGTGGACTCTTTATTATTGAAGATCAAGAAAGGTTTAACGCATTTATCAATAATCTTAACACCTTCATTTCTAATGTTAGGGATGACACAACTAATGAGTACGATAGCAAAATAAAGTTTATTCGTTCTTTTAAACTATATGATTCGGGGGAAATGATTCGAGACATTGATAACTTTAATGTTTTGCATCTATCTCTGTTACATCACTCCTTATTACAAGAACAATTAATCATTCCACAAAAGGAGGCTTTAAATAATTATTTTAAAGAAAATGGTATTGATTTTAATGTAACTGAAAACTCCCTCGAAATATTCAACACATCAGAAAAAATTCTAGCGGAGATCCTTGATAATTTTGATGTGATTTATGCGACATGCTCGGGATCGGGAGCTATTATTAGGCCTGGCGCATTTAATCTTTCCGAACGTCACTACGGATTTACTATTAATACCGAAAATATTAATGATTTACCTATTATAGGCGTTATTGATTCTGGGGTGTCTAATCAAACACCTCTTACCCCGTTAATTATAAATCCTGGCGATGAATATGATTTAACCAATACTGGTTTATTCTTTGACCATACTGACCATGGCACTGGCGTGGCTGCCTTTGCAGCTCTTGGCAATAGTCTCATTCCTGATAATGTTGGAGAAGTAGAAGCAGACGCACGAATATTACCGATCAAGATACTTAATAATCACTCGGCTCCCATTTCACAAAGTAGAATCGTTAATCTTATTAGAAAGGCTAATGCGGATTATGGTGTCAAAATTTTTACCCTAACCATAGGCTACGGTCTATTCCCAATTGCTGACAACGATGAATTTTCATCTTATGCCATAGCTCTAGACAAGCTTACAAATGAGCTTGACATACTCATTTTTATTTCAACCACTAATAATTGCCACAAGATAGACGACAATACCGCATATCCCCAGAAATTCGCTGATTATGATGCAAACATTGCTCCTCCTGCAGATAGTCTAAATAATATATCAGTAGGTGCTGTTGCAGATAATTTTGAACAAGGTGATTTTATACGAAGAAGTGGACTCCCTGATTTCCCTAGTATCTATACAAGAAAATCACACCTCAATTTTTTAGACGATACACTTTTTAATGCTAGTAACAGGAATAAACATTTACTTAAACCTGATATTGTCATGCCTGGTGGTGACTATGAACAATATTTTGTTCTTGGAGGAGGATTTGAAGACAGGGGAAATGCCGCGTTAACAGTTCTATCATCAAACCTTAATGATCGGACAGTAAAACGGATAGGAACAAGTTATTCCGCACCACTAGCGGCTAACTTAGCTGCCAGATTATTAAAACTGTATCCTGACCTTGATATGCAAACGGTTAAAGCGTTAATCTTAAATTCTTCAAATCGCCCCGACCTGGGGGATAGCTTCAACGGTTTTCATGAAACTTTTAGAAATAGAATAATCGGCCAGGGAATCCCAGAACAACAAGAGCTATTGTATTCAGACAATAATCAAGCAACTTTAATCCTTGAAGACACAATAGTTCCCGGTTTTATCCAATCGTATGCGCTCCATATACCTGAATATTTAAATGAAAGTTCAAAGGACAGAACACTCCTAACAATTACCTCAACACTATCTTTCAAATTCAAACCTAAGACTGACAACCAGCTATTATATAATCCAATACATATTGGATATGCAATTTGCAAAAACCTCCCTCTTGATACCGATGGAACCTGTATAAACGGAAGTGGTTCCAAGGATATTAAACTTAACAGTTCATGCCAATGGTCACAAGACTATTACTATAGAACAAAAATTGTAAGTAATGTTCAAAAAATGAGCTTCAACGTTTCACGTACTAATATTGTGGACGAAGAGAATACGTTTAAAGTTGCAATAAATAGTGCTTTTCATAAACTCCTCACCGAAGCCGACCAAGAAGAATATAATCACGAAATTCCCTTTAGTTTAGTCATTAACATCAAGCAGAATCCCAAAACAGGAGAAATTCTAAATGATCTTTATGACGAATTGGAAGCAATAAATACACTAGAGGCAGTTAACGATATTGGAGATATAGAAGTGGAGCTGTAACATTACCCTCTTGTAGACTTTATCAGGTTCTCCCAAACATCGAGATCGACCTCGAATTCTATATTTATTTGCTTTTCGAGGTTAAAAATGGTACGCTTAATAGCATTAATTAATGTTTTTTGAACAAAATAATACGATTGACCATCTAACAGTCCAATAATCTTGGTTAATTGCTTACGGTCGCTTATTTTGAAAGGAGTATCTTTTAATATGAGTTTAACAAGCTCTCTTATCTCTGTTTTATTAGGTAAATCTAACTGCAGTTTTAAATCAAATCTTCTTAACAACGCTTCATCGATCATCCCGAGTTGATTGGTTGCTGCAATAACAATAGTTTCCTGAGGAAGGTAATCGAAAAGTTGCAAGATAGTATTCACAACCCTTTTCATCTCCCCATGGTCTTGATTGTAATCTCTGATCTTTCCAAGTGAATCAAACTCGTCAAGGAAAATGATACTTTCCTCCGTTGCAGCTTTCTTGAATATTGTTGAGATATTCTTACTTGTTTCACCAAGTTTAGATGAAACTACCGCCCCCAAATTAATTACGTACATCATCTTTTCAAGTTCACCAGCCATTACATAGGAAGCAAGCGTTTTACCACAACCGGAAGGGCCATAAAACAATACTTTATTACTAACTGGTAACATAAACTCTTTCAAAACATTTATGCTATGATGTTCTTTTATAAAGAATTCAAGTTCGTCCTTGATGCTATTCTTGCAAATCAAGTTCTGAAGCGTATAATCAGAAGTGAGTTTATCGATAACTAACTCATCAATTATCTTTTCTTCTTGTTTGAGCAAGAACTTTCTTGAACCTACTCTTGCTAACCCTTTTGTTTCTTGATGCTTCAGCCCTTCTTTTAGAATTGACTGTAATTGAAGGGCAAAATTTATTCTTTTTGATTTTCTTGAATGCTCAATCAACTGATTAAGTACAGACAATAGTCTCTCCTGATCATTTTCAAGACCATACTTAACAATTTCCTTTATGTAAGCATTTTGAGACATTCTTTGTTGAATTCTTTTTGAAATTACGGATACAAAGCTAAAAAAACAAAAGAATAACATCGAGATTTCAACATTGTTTTGTCGATTTCTGATTTTGATAGCAAAGGTTTGGTAAGAACCAAGCCTTTAATGGGTCAACTGTAAATCTTTATTTCAGGGTAGGCAAAAAAGATACTCTTTTTTTTAAGTAAGTGGAACGTAGAGTTTACGCAACATTCCGCGCTTTTAAAAATGTGTGTCCGGTGGGTTCTGCCGGGCTTCTGAATGCAACGGCTTTCCCTCCTGGTAACAGGGAAGGGAGAAGTAAAGTGGAATGAAGAGGCCTGGCAGAAAGGGATAAATAAAAATACCGCTAAAAGGGTGGGTGGGTTTCTGATAAGGATAGGAACGGCATTAAAAGAAAGAACCGCCTATATTTTTATTAATGGCGTAGGCTGCCGAAGAAAGCCCAAGTATAATTTAGAAAAATAAGCCGGGTTTGATTTTGATATAGTAGATAGCCTGTCCGTCAGCCAAAGGAAAAACAGGTTAAAGCTCATTCCAACCTGCAATATCAGTATTAAACACATAAGCTTTACCTAATAGAGCATCGAGTTTATAATAAAAATAATTGGTATTATCACTGCCATTAAATACCTCAAAGGAAGTAATCGAGATCAGCTTATTATCAATAAAAAATGAAACGTCTGCAGACAATGAAGCAGGTTCAGATTCCGAAAGGCCATCCAGCACATCAACATAAAATGCAGCTGTAAAAGCTTCGGATCCTTCAGTATAAAACTCTTGCGTATCGTTATCAATTGGGCTATATCCTGTCGAATACACATTCTGATCACCATCTGTTAGAACCAAATTATCAGAGCCGGTAATATCAGCACCTCTATCAGCAGACAACACAGTCATTCCCTCAAACATATCCAGCTCGCCTGAATATTCAACTACAATTTTAAGGGTTTTTTCATTGGAATACTCATCATCGTTAGAGCACGAGAAAAGAACCAACGCCAATAGCAAAAAAGAAAATAGATATTTCATAATAAGGTATTTAAAGATTTATAAAAAGAGGTTAAATAAGTGTTTTCAGAAGAATGGATTAATTCAGTTGATTTCAAAAATCCGGTTTTTAATACGCGCCTCCTGCACCAGATCACGAATCTGAGCCGTAATATCAGAAAGAGGGACACCCGTAATATCAAGCGTATCCGTAGTAAGATCAGTGGTATACAGCCGAACCGACATAATCCCAAACAAGCGCATAAAAAAGGATTGCTCAACATTATAATCTTTAACCCGGAACAACTCAAGGCTATCGTAAGAACGGGCAATTATCCCTTTTCTCACGATAATCAGCTCACGGGTCAGAATGTAGTTTATAAAAATGATCGATAGGTATTTCCACCATGCCCAAACTGCCATCAGGTAAGCCAATCCGTAAAAGGCCGGTTGAAAATACCGAGCAATAACAATTGACACAACCATTAAGAGAAGGAAAGGCAGTATTCTGGACATTGCATAAATACTCGTTGGGTGCAATGAAGCCAAAATTTCAGCATCACCGGCACCATCACGAAATTTCCCCATGTTAGTACGATTTAAAAGTTTCATAAATGGTCTCGGGAAGCTCAGGTTTAAACGACATACGCAAAGAATAGAATTTGCCGGAATGATAATTATAGGAGTCGATTCGGCTTAAAATCCCCTCATAATCGATATCAAATTGTTTTGATAGGGAATAGGGCAAAATGGTATCGGTTTCATTAATGTAGAAAATGGAGTAATCCTCTTCAGTAATGATTCGAACCCGTTTATAAGATAGTCCATTAATCACAGTATCTGTCAGATCAATTCGATTTGTATAATTGGGAAAAACCGTATCAACAAATGCAGCACCAAACGATTTATTTATCAAAGAGCCGTTAGAAACAACATCATCCAGATTGGAAAGATCCCGGACAACTGAATAAGTGTCGTTCGAGATAAGCACAAATCCTGGCATATCGGGAACCTTTTCAATAAACCGGTCCCAGTAGAAATACAAATCAGAGACCGGGATTTCATAAGAATCAAACAGATTGTCATCAGGATCATTGTAAACGTATAGCATCAAAGAAATCGTTCCGGCTTTCATGTAATGCTTGCCGTTACAGGAAAGCATCACCAGGACCAGGATAACCAGAAAGTACTTCATAAGCGAATAGTTTTGTTTATTAACCGGCAAAAAAGAGCCTCGTTTTTAGGTTTAAACGTCCGGGTTTTGGAACGGAACCCGGAAAGTGTATAAAACCGGGAAAGTGATAATTTATCCAATGGCAAGCTTGCCGTATACTTACCATGTTCCACATACAGGAATTCATCCTTAATAAGAATACGGGGCAATGAACCATCAATAAGGCAGGAAATGCGTATATCGCTTACCCGGCCAAAAAAAGAATTGCCAAAAGCAAGGGAAAAACGTGCAACCGGATTAGGAACCGGTATATTTTTGCACAAATATCCGGCAACCATTAACACGGAATTTTCAGCCGTTTTTTTCTGAACCTGGTAAAAAGAGAACATTTCAAGAAACGAATGAAACACAATGACGTTTTTGGTAATTGAAGGATTGACATGATCCATCAGAAAACTACCAAACGGAGAAATATTTAGTTTCCCATCCGGGAATAAAATCTCTCCATTAGGAAAAACGATTTTGTCCGTATTTTCGGTAAAATGGCCACGAAAGAACGAGACCGTTTCGAAAGAAAAACCAAAATGTTCCAGTTTCATCGCTTCTGTTTTGTACCGGTGTTTTCCCTGTTTACAGCAGGTTCTTTACTGAAACCGGCACCAGTGGTTTGATTTTTTTGATTGCGCTCACGGGCATCTTTTACCAGTTCCGGATCGTTAACACCATTGCTTTCAATATTTCGTCCAACTGTGTTAGATGGAGCAATGCGGGTACTTTCCTGTTTCACGATATTTATGTCCTGGGCAATTGTTTTGTCATTCGGAAATCTGGCCTGTTTACGCTCCAGGTCTGTTTGTATTTTTTTCAAAGCATCCTCATAACCTTTCGAGTACTCGTTCTCGCGCTGCTGCTTTTGCTTGCCTTTGTTTTCAATCGCTTTTACACCCCGGTAAAGCATATAAGACAAGCCACCATCGAGGACCATTGAAAGGATCAGTAAATTTTTATCAGAGCGTATTAAATCCTTTGAAGTAGGGGACGCCTGAACAGATGTTCCGTCAGGCATCGTAACCTTTTTCCCTTCCTTATATCTGCGTTTCTGCTCTTCGGTTAACGGCATTCCGTTTATTTCCTCAATGTGTTTTACATACTCCTGCGGCAAGCTAACAAAGCTTTTTGTTTCAGGATCGTATTCGTAAATAACTGCATGTTCCTTTTTTTTCGACTGCTCGATTGGCTTTATATCCCATCCCAGGCGTTCGGCTTCTATCCAGTTGCCCTTTTTATCCTGTGTTTTAACCAGTTCTTTTCCGGTAACCGATAGTTGCACCTGATCATCGATTTTATGCCCGGAGTTTTCAATCGCACTTTTTAAGCCTATTCCCCAAACAAATTTCTTTTCGCCATTTTGCTTTTCAAGCTCAACATAGTAGCTCTCTTTATTGCTTTCATCAAATTCAAAAGGAGCCTCACCATGCGACACAATCTTACCGTAGGCCGCAGTAGTTTTGGAATAAACACCGCCTTTCGCAAATGCCTGGTTTTCTTCCGGCGATAAATCCGGATGTTGTTTTAAATCCTTATAAATTGGATGGATAAATAAACCTGCAGAACCATCCGGTTTTCTTCTCAATGACAGTTTTGCATCAAGAGAAACCTTATTCTCATTTTCAATTTTTACATTGTTCAGCTGAACGAATTGGGTAATATTTCCCGAAAGCAAATTGTCCAGCTGAGTACTATCCAATTTTAAGTTCTTTCCATCGTGCAAACCAAGGGCTTGCATATCATCTACCGGTATTTCTTCTCGTTTAAATTTTGTCATAACATTAACGTTTAAGTGGTTTATTCGAAATCGATTTATTGATTTGCTCAAGCTTGGCATCCATCAGGGAATTATAAAGCAAATCGGAAGGGGAAAGCGTTGTCAGTCTTCCGGTATCTGTATTGGTGACCTGCACTTCCCGGTTAGGTAAGAGCCCTGTAATTTCAAAGCTTTTACCGTTAAGTTCAATCTTGTCATTCATCATAAACGAATGACAGTTTTTCTTTTCCAGCATATTCAAATTGGTTATAATATTTTGTAAGCGTTGCAAGAAATGGAAGTGGGTTAACGGGCTTTCCGGCGTTCGTAACAGCAAAATGCAGATGCTCTCCTGTACTAAGTCCGCTGCTACCTGTTATTCCAATTGCTTGTCCCGGTTCAACCCATTCGCCCTTGTGAACAAAGGTCTGAGACAGGTGGGCATATAAGCACTCATACTGCTTACCCAAAAAGATGTTAATACGCTTTCCATAACCGGGCGACTCTGTTTTTTGAGTAATGATACCTGCAAGAACAGCAAACACCGTATCATTACGCGCCTGGAAGTCGATACCGGAATGAAACATTTGAGATTTCAGAATTGGATGAAACCGGTATCCAAATCCGGAAGTAACGTCCAGGTGACGTAATGGAGGGGAAAACAACACAGACCCGCGAGTATCAATCGTGGCAGCATAGACACCCAATGTATCAGAAACCGATTGTAAAAGCGGAACAGTATCGGTCCCGGCCTTTGGTATTTCAGTTTTAGAATCAACCAACTGAATTGTTTTAAACTGCCGTTCTTTCGATACTGAGTTAAAAATCTGAGCTTTTGCATAAATGGGCAACAAAGGGAAAAAGACAAAAACAGGAGTAGTTTCATGAGGTATACATTAAGTCGTTAACTACCATTTCAACCTCTTTGTTAATCTTCTCATAATTCCGAAGCAGGAACTTGTCTTTATCACCCTTAAAATGGTAATAAACCGGCATCTCCGGGTAGTTTTCTTCTTCGGTTTTTATGGCTTTCATATCCAGATTAATTTTGCAGTTAATTGCAGAAGGCACATAACCTTTTCCCAAATCTGTTTTGTCGTCTGCATCACGCGCAATCATGCCAATCATGTGCCCTGTTTTCAGAGAAGCAATTTTCCCTGCAGGGATAAGTGCATCCAGCCGTTCGGTCATACCGATTGTTGCCCTGGCATGATCGACGTTCAGGCTATTGCCGGTTTGTTTTATTTTACCGACCATTCTTTCCAGCCATTCCAATGTCCCTTTATCCCTTACAGAACCGGACAGAACATTTCCTATTACTGATGTAATTGTTTCGGCTGTTTCCCGGCCATATTGTTGTTTAAACTGGGGGAGTTCCTGCAATCCCAGTAGAACTGCTACTTTATTACTTCGTGCTGTGGCAATCAGGTTTTCAATCCGATGAATAAAGAGCGTCGGAACTTCATCAGCAATGATTGAAGTAGGCAAATTGCCTTTATCATTTATCAGACGGGTAATCCGATTAATGACAAGTGCATAAAGCGCTGAATTAATACTTTGTGTTGATGGATTGTTCGCCAGGATTAGAATAGAAGGGTTCGACGGATCCGATATCTTCAGGTTAAAATCATTCTTTGAAAATACCCAGAATGATTCTTTTGTGGCCAGGCGTGAAAGAAAGATTTTTAAAGTACCAATCTGACCTTCTAGCTGATCGAATGCTTTTTTATTAAAGGCACTCATAAATGGAGACAGCAGACTGGTCAATTCGGGATTCGTAAGGAGAACCGTAAAGACCTCTTCATACGACCGGTTAAGAAACGCCATGATGTGCGGCAGACTAGAATACTTTCCATCTTTATGCTTCGCCCAAAAGTAAACACTACAAGCAAGAAAGTTGACACCGGATTGCGTGAAAAACTGATCAGCCCCACCAGTCTTATCACCTTTCTTTAATGCTTCAATTAATGCTTCTGATATTTCCTGGGCAGCAGCTAAGGTTCGAACATATTGTGGAGCCAGCGGATTTATCCGGCAGCTTCTGGAAATATCATCAATGTTGATTACATGAAACTGGTAATTTTTTAGTCTTCCTTTTCTCTTTTGTAAGAGGTAGTTGTAATAAGCAATTTTCCCAAGATCAGGGTATTTGAAATCATAAAGGCACATGGTAAAACCCTTTCGTATAAATTCCCTGATGGCCGGATTAATAACGCCAAAGCTTTTCCCTGAACCAGGTGTGCCAATTACAAAAGTCCCTCTAAAAGGATTGATGTTTATAAATCCGTTATGCATTTTCCCTTTGAAATAAAATACCATTGGGATATTTAAAGAGGTTGGGGTTTCCAGTTTGGTTTTGTCCTGCATAAAAGATTCTCCTTCGATGTTCCATTTATCTTTTCCCAGGCCTGATTTGACCATTTTTGAAACATTGTCAACAGCTGTATTGGTAATAATTGCACCAAAAAAGGAAAGGAAAATATAACCGGCACCATACCAGTTTGTATGAGGAAAGACTTGCTTAAGGCTTAAATCTCCGGCTTTGGGCAATAAAAAAGGACTGGTAAAAATTAATACCAGTCCTAAAGCCAGCGGAATAAAAATCTGAGTCTTGGGATTCAGTTCAATATTCTTCTTGGCCTTTGTCCCTATCCCCACAAGTAGAATTACGATCACTGTCAATAGCTTGGTATAAATTGGGTTATCGAAAAGAGGTATCATCTTAAGCCTTTCAAACAAAAGCATCAGTTGGTGCCAGATTGATTCAGTAAATAGCACGTTAAGGATCACATCTAACACGACAATACTATACAGCGCCATTTGCATAAAGCTGTAGAGCTTTTGCAGTTCACGACTTTCTTCCATAACTCATTTTAAAGTGAAATCCGAAACCCAAATTCAGCAGACACACGCCAATGGTTGCGTGCCCAGAAGTAGTAGCCGCTGGTATTCGAAATGATCAAATCACAACCAGGAGCAAGGGATTGTAAAAACTCGATTCCTCCAAGGGCTGAAAGTATAAAATCAGAGTTGTCTGTCCCGATGTGTGAACCAAGTCTGAACTTAAAAGTTGTATTTCGACTTCTTGCCAGGACTGGTTTATAGAACATTCCAACTAACAGATTGTCATAAGATTTCTGATCTGCCTTGTAGTAGGAAAAGGATAGCTCTGCAGAGTTATGATACTTCGTATTTAAATCAACTCCAACGGTACCAGTCCAGGCACTTTCGTACACGGGACCTGCTTTCAACAATAAATAGGTACATCCTTCCTGTGACCTTGCCTTACTGAAAGCGGCGATTAACAAGATAAGTATGAATACTGTTTTTTTCATGGTCTGTACTTTGAGGATTTTACAAGGTATCGGCGTGAAGTAAATCACGGTAATCAATATTTAACTCAATCGTTCTGCCGGAAATTTGCTTCTCATCAAGCTTAATGGTGAAAACTTTGTTTCCCGGGAAAGTAAACTTTTGAAAAACAAAGACATTTCTGTAACGCTTTCTGAAATAGCTGTTGTTATACAGTGAAAAGACTGGCCGGACTTCCAGATCCTGTACATTCGTTGCTTTGGTAATGCGTTTATCACGGATGGTGAAACAAAACTGATCAACATCGTATTTAATCCTTGTACGGTTTCGAAATGAAACATCGATAAAAACGTAGTCTCCAACGGCATAAATATTATTTAAAGTCGCTTTCATTCCTAAAGCTTTACTCATCACATTATTAAATGCCGGTCTTCTGCCAATAACAATATCTCGTGAGATTTCTTTCATATCCCTGAATGTCATTGTTATCTCCGGGAATTCCAGTGGGCTCATATGTTTGGGAAGAATATCAACGCGGGTTGTGGTGGATGGAGAAAGATCTACCGGGACATATTTCAGGTTGAACTGTGCAATAAACGATTGTCCGATAATCGTAACTACCGTTTCATCAACCTGACTTGCAATTGAATCAGAAAGCACTTTAACGCGGAGCACATTGTCAACCGGAATATCCCCCACAATAGCATCAGTAGAGATGTCAGCAAATTGAATGGGTTCCGGCGAAATAAAATGAACAGAAATCCCGGTAGTTATTGAAATAACCGGTAAATCTTCTTTGGGTATATCTGTAGCATTGACAATGAAGCAGATGAAGAAAAGTGAAATTGAAAAATATAGTGTTTTCATTATTTGTATTGGTTATTTAGTTCTTGACTATCAATTAGAAAAATATGGGTGGAATTTTTAATTTTTGCCTTGTTCTTACGGATAGCTTTGGCAATTGCCTGGGAAGTAGATTGAAACATACTTCCGACACCGGACATTAGAAGGTCGTTGGCACCATCACCTGTTGAGACATTTACCCCTTGTAGTGTTTGGGTTCCCAGATCTTTAGTAAAATCCCTGAATGCAGATTCCGGCACATACAGACCTTTTAATCCGTCGATGTCGTATACGTCCAGGTTAATTTGATATATATTACCGTTAAGCATTACCGTACTGATATTTAATGAAACCCGTTGAGCGGAAAAACCATTTATAAGGGCATATAAACAAGTCCCTTTTTGTATCAGCTGATCAGAAACAGTAATATCTTCCAATAAACGAATCCGTATCCGGGAACCGGCATACCCGGTTATATCTTCATCAATTATCGCCTTAATAAACGATTTATCCTTTGTCGGCTTTAGCGTGTTAAATTCACTGCTCACATTGTTTGCAGCTTCTACCTGCGACTTTCTTTCCAAAAATTCCAGCCGTTGTTTTTCGAGAGCCTCTTGAATTGCAATTCGTTTTTGTTCTTCTATAAATTCCGGATTACTGGCATTCTGGAAACTGTCAATTAACGCCATTTGCTGACGCATTGTTTCCATTGGATCTTCTTCTGGTGGAGGGTTTGGAGCGTCATCTGGACTGGGATCGATATTTTCCTGATTGGCAGAATTGATCAAATCCAAAAGTGCCTGATCTGATTCACTAAGCGGTTCCGGTTTATAATGGTTCTCGGGACCTTTATCGATATCTGATGTATAGAGCTGGCTTTTTAATACTGCTTCCAGGCTGTCGAGTCGTCTTTTTTCCTGAATGGAATATAAGTCTTCAAATGTATCAGCTTCCTGCTTTTCGTATGAAAGGCTTTGGATAGCTGTATAGCCTTCAGCATTCCTGTAATTTTCGCGGTATGTAGTTAGTTTATCCTTTAAGTTTGATTCCACAACTTGTTGTGAGGGATCAGATAAGCGCCCCTGTAGCCCTTCGGCGACAACAACTTTTTCTTTCTTTGTATTAAGTCCAAGCGAATTATAGACGTAAAACATCAGAAAGATGAATGGGAAAACAAATAGCGGATATATGTATTTCTTTTGATTAAATTTTACTTTCATAGTTACTCATTATTTAAGTCTTTGTACAATATTTCCAGCTCTTCAAATATCTTCTCCATTTGAATGCTATCGGCCAGGCTGAGCTTTTCTTTACTAAGCAGAGAATCTATTTGGGATTCGAGCTTCTTACACTGTCGGTAATGGTCATAGTGAATGGATCCTTGTGAAAAATCATCTTTAATCACCGAAAACCCATCTTTCAGTTCCTGTGTAAAACCATTAACTCCCTGTTTACGGTTATTGGTTATTTGGATCACACTAACAGATGTAGAAATCACAATACAAAGAACCAGGATCATTGACATCACATAAAATGCCTTCTTCGGGTGTTTTTCCCAGTATTCCAGTTTAAAAATTGTTTTTAGCTTCATTTTTCAAGTCTTTATTTTCTACTGTTTTCCACCGTTCAATCAATACGCCATGAGGATTATTCTGACTGCGCGGAACATCCTTTAAATATCCTTCTGTTATCAGTGATCGGACAACAATTGATGATTTACGTTCGATTCGTTGTTTTCCGTAGTACCTGAAAAATTTGGCCGGAACATCCAGGAAAATGCTGTCAGTTTGAATGGTAAGGACTGCCGATGATGAAAGGATTTGATTAAACAGTCCCTTTTCTTTTAGGTTATTGTACTGCTGAATACCCGACTCATCAATAAGATACATTGCTTTTTTCATTTGGTATTCAATGTATTTATTGTCCGGTGTAAGTGTAAAAAACAGACTATGGAACACATTGACATGAGCCTTATACTCTACCGGACGGTTTACACTTTCATCTGTTTGTTTGGCAAGAATTGGAATGTCTTTGTCCAGGATATAAATTGATTTTCGGGACTCTGAAAGCTGTTTAGAGAGAAACATCATCATGAGAATGACAATTGCAAAGGAGAAAGCAAATGAGAGTATGGAAAGTAACTTTGCAAGCTTTACTTTCTGTTCAATATTTTTAATAATCATTGTTCAAGTTTTTAGATTCCTTTTGTTACGATTTTTCTTGCAGCAGATGAAGCTGCGCTTTTGCTGCTACCGGCAACTGCAGGTGCTGCTCTTCCCATTGTAGATATGGCAGAGCTTACTCCACTTGTTGAAACGATCCATGTTGAAACTGATGGTACCGTAAAAAGCATAATGGCCGTAATCAGAAATGTCAGGATTACTGTTCCGAATCCAATGGGATTACTTCCCATGAGGTACATTAATTTTTCCGCAGATAGTAATAATCCATCTGAATCAACGATTTCTTTGTATCTGTTGATTTCAGACTCTAAGGCAAACTGCTGTAACCGACTTCCAATAAATATTATAATCTCGGCAATTGTTGTATAAAGGCTAACGGAGATAAATCGCGAAATCCATGCTGCAAAACTATCGCGAAACAATGGAAAGATGCTTAAAGCTACCGAGATTGGACCCAGCATAATAAGAATACCCGAATAAATGAGCTGCATAGAAATAACCAGGTAGGTAGCAAGTCGCAATAGTAGTAATGAAAGCCATTCAAGGAGAGTTCCGACAATACGGTTCGCAGCGTTATTCATCATTGCTTTCAATGTAAACAAGGGCGTCATAACAGCTTCCAGTCCATCCATAACAGCCTTTCCTGCGCTATCGAGCATTTTCTGAAAAGTCGATTTACTTTGTTCCGTTGCAACGTCAACCTCCGCCGTTTTTTGAAAAATGTTTTGTGCCAGATTATAGGCGTATTTCTCCCTTTCTATCCTCAGGTTATTTACAAGTTGTTGTTGTGCTGCTTGTTTTTCCCACATAGCGTCCGCCATCAGGTCTCCCGGTAAGGAAAGAAAAGAAATAAAAGGCCCCCAAAAAGTAATTATAAGGAAAAGACCAAAAGGACGGAGCAATGGTAAAATCTCCCATTGTTTTGCCCCAGTCATCATTTCATACCCTCGCTGTGCGAAAAACATTATTGTCATCAACCAGCCAATTACTTTGGCAAACAGGATAAAACTGTCAAAGTTGTACCATATATTTTGTTTCATATTGGTTCGGAAAGATTCCATAAACCAGTCTTCATAGATCTTCTTTCCCTGCGAAAAATCTACAGCATTTTCGACTTCATCATCAGTTGTTTGTGCTTTTGAGTCAACCGGGTTGCATAAAAAAAGGACTGCGAAAAGCAGCCCTCCAAAAAGGAATTTTATGTATTTCATTCGTTTATAAGTATTTATTTTTTAGGTAACTCATGTAACTCGCATAATCATGTTCCTGTGTAATAAAAGGCTTTTTGTTATGCTCGTTTCATTTAACTATTTTATTTTGGTATTTAACATTATTGATTCCATGATGCGATAATCTGAATCCGTATCCCACTGGCTAAATCCGGCAGCTGCATCTCCACTAATAACGGGACTTAAGTTTCCCCGGCCATCGCTGATCGCCAAAGAAAAGTTTGCCGTTTCTATGTTGCTACTCCATTTGTTGCTAACCAACCGATATTCCAACAGTATTCTGTGGTAAGCCATTATCCGGCTACTACGTTCCATATTGGAAGTTAAAACAGAATTCAGCCTCTCCTTCAGGCGCAGCATTTCATTGTCGTACCACTCTATCGTGCCACAATCAATCATACTGCTCAGTTCATCATTACTTAAGTTTGCTACAGCTTCATTCAAATCGTAATTAGTTACCGGTTTTAGTTCCTTTTTATAATAAATGAGCCACATCGGATCAACTTCCGAAATAAGCCCGGAATTGTACCGCAGTTCAGATAATGCTGTTTCCCCGGTTGAATCAGCTATTGTCTTATAGGCACTGTTAATTTCTTTCAATCTTTCATTGAGCGCCATTCTTTGAGTTTGTTCCCCCGTAACAGAAAGCGGCCTGATATCAGCTCCTCTTTTATAACTTCGGTTCCTGCTTGGGGCAAGGATCCCCCAGGTCAGTGTATAATGAATATTCGTTTGAATACCCAGGAAATATTTGGGTTCTGGAAGCCAGTTACCCCATCGGGTAGCAACCATTCGGTCTTGTTGTGCCTGTACATGAGGATCCTGAATTATCGTTTGAGAATAGCTTTTGTTGGATGCGATAAGCCACAATACAACAAGACACATTACATATAAGTATTTCATCTTATTAAAATTGTTTGTTTCTAAAGGCATAAGATGTAACTCCCATGATTTTAAATGTATGCTTATGTGGCAAAAATCTTGTCGTGGTCGTTTCATTCTTTAATAGTTTTAAGGTTAAACATGATATCATCAATGAGTAGTTTGTCATAACTTATGTACGAAGCAAAAGGATTAATACTGTTCCATGTGCCAAACACCCCTGCCCAGTAAAGATTTCTTTCAAGCCCGTATAACACTCCTCTTATTATTTGTAAACGCAGCGTGACTGACCTAAGCAGCTCATCCCTTTTTGCCACGTCCATCATGGCATCCCTCCCTTCTTTGGCAATGAATCCGGCAATCTCACCATAAAGCTCCATTGCCTGAATCTTCATATCCGATACTGCCTTGTTGGAGACCAAAGCAAGTTCCGGGTCAGTAAATACAGTTCCTGTAATACTTGTCGAGAGCTCAAAGATGTCTGTAACAAGAGCTCCAATATGTTTAACTTCGCGACCATCTTTTATCACTTCGTTAACCTCGGTTAGTGACTTATAGATAAGAGCCTTTGTGGCAAGCAGTTTTGCAACATTATCCCTGATTTTATTGGTATTGGATTTTATTGTCTGAGTCTCGTTCTCCAGTTTTCGTTCTGCTACCACCCTATAGCCGTTATTAATAACCACTTTAAGTGTATGCCCGGGATCGCTAATAATCTGCTGGGCATTGCAAAAAGGAAGTATGGAGATACAAAGAAGCAAAATAAAAAATATCGTTTTCATTTTAAAGGCTTTTAGCATTGGTAAGTATCTCTTCAATTATTTGCTTATCCTGGTTTACCCAGGTAAAAGAAAGTGGATTAACTTTTGTCATCGACATTTGGCGCAAGGACGCTAACAAAAGAAAAGCCTGGCCGTCCAAGTTCCTTAACTCAGCTAATGAAAAATCCAGTAGCATTTTTCGGTCTGCAATTTCCATTTTATTCAGCTCTCCGACCGATACGGATAATCCGGTATAGAGCCTGACCACAGATTCTGCTTTATCGATAAAAGCTTTTTCTCCATTAGCAGCGATAAGCGCAAATTCAGGGTTGTCCGTAACCAATTGTACAATTTTACCTTGGGTTTCCTTGATTGAGTTTAGTAATGGAATAACCTCGGACAAGAATGTTGCAGCATCAATGATGATTCCAAGGGAATTGAGGCGGGATTTTACCGTGCTGTATTTATCCTGAAAGTATCCGAGTTGTTTCTTGTTATTCTCTTCATTCGCCCCAACAACTGTCTGTTTTGTTTTGATAGATTTTTGTCGGGTATTTTCAGCTCTTGTTTCCTTAACCAATTCATGTATGTGGAAGTAGTTAATAAACCCACCACTAAAGGCTTCAGGTTTTGGGACAAGGACCCAAACCAGCATAAAACAAATAATGTACTTCATACGATTATAGTTGTTCGTTTTCAAAGGTGTCGTATGGAACTCGCTTGCTTTAATAGTTCTCTTGAATGTGAATTTTCTACATGCTTGTTTCATCACTAAATTCCTTTCATGTTTCCCATTATCTCGTCCATTAAATTTTTGTCTGTATTCACCCATGACGAAAAAGGGCTGATGCTATTCCAAAAGCCTTTTTGAACAGCCCATTTGATGTCATATTTAATACTGAAAGCCTCTGCGTACAATACACGAAGTTCAAAATAGATATGGTTAAGTAATTGCTGCCTGTCTCCGGCATCCATCATATTGGTTGTGCCACCGGTGAGGACACTTGTAACTTCAGCACTCAACCGGGTTGCACGGAGGTAAAAAGCGTTGGCACTTTTTCGGGCAAATACCGTGTACTCGGGATTTTTGGCAGCCAACACTATCGTCTCTGAAATTTCAGAGACAATATCCTCGGTTGTGGCAATGATGTATTTCACGGTAACCGCATCTTTTACTAGATCAGAAACAGATGTTAGTCCGGTTAGAATTTTATCCTGTAATTCTTTGGCAGCGGCCAGTTGAACTGCAATCGTTGACTGTGCCACAGCAATAGAAGAAAGATTTTTATTCGTTTTGTTCTGCTCGGCTTTCAGTTGTGCTGCAGTTGTGGCCATTGCAGCTGTCGTAATAGGATCGATATACACTGTCTGAGCATTTAAAATACTGACAAGCCCCAACAGTAAAACTAATAACAGATGTTTTTTCATGAGTTGAAATTTTGAAGTTTGAAAAATCAAGAGTGTTATGCAGATTGATTGCTGCCTCCGGTAATCTGTGAAATATCGATTTCTTTTTTAGCCAGATGTTTTCCGAGTGTGGTTACTGCGAGATGTCCAAATTTGCTTTGGTAAGCTTTTAAAAAACTGAATGCACTCTCGTTAACGGGGCAACCAATCAAATTAATAAAAGTGAAAAAGGCAGAAGTAGATAGTCCACTTCTTTTCAGGTCTTTTGAAAAGTGTTCAAGGCCGTTGGGATAACTGCCAAAGTTTCTAACGTAAGTTTCAACGGCTAACTTCTCTGGTTTTTCGGTAGTATAAGTAAGGTATTGAAAAAAAGATACTTCAGCGCCGTACACCTCACCAATGGCCCCTCTTCGCATGTAAAATTCCTTGAAGATCGGACGGTTTTCTTTATTGTCAAGATTGTTGATCGTAAATATTTTTCGTTTCTCGACCTGGTTTATAGAAAGCAAGGCAGATACAGCATCGTAGTTATCTTTAAACTTTGTTTGATCCAAGAGGCAAATCGTGTCAGAGTTATTGATGATACTATCTTTTACAATTGCATTTCCAACAATATCATCCAGCTCCTGAGTGACAACTATTGCTTCACCGTTGTGTTTCCGTACCGTTTTGTACAAATACAAAATGTAACCTGCCATTAACGGACTTGCAATTGCTTTCCATGCCTCCTCAATTATAAGGGTCTTCCGTTGTTGGTGTCGGTTTCTCATTTTCTGAATAAAAACATCCATAATTATCAGCGTGACAATCGGGAATAGGATTTTGTGCTCTTTAATGTTGTCAATTTCGAAAACGATAAATCGTTCATCAAACAAACTACTGTCAGCTTGCTCATTCAGTATGCTTTGAAATTCTCCACCGCGATAGAATTTTCTTAGCACGTAGCGAAAGGTTTTAAAGTCAAACGATATTTCTTCTTTGTCAATAATCCTTGGGATCATAAAAAGAGAGAAGTCATAAAATGTATTAAAACTGAGGGATTGGACATTAAAATGTTTTGCCATACTTATTGTTTCCCTTTTCAGTATTCCGTGATAAATGTTTGAGAGTTCCACGGAATCTGACTGATCCAAATTCAAACCATCATCATAAAGAGAAACCTTATCGATATTACGGGCAAGGTCGTAACCTTTTTTCTGGTTCGGATCTGACAACACCTGGTATGCAATTGAAATCCGGTGGAACTGGATGTCATCTGAACTCTCACCGTTCTTATCCGGGTGATATTTTTTAGCTAATTTTCGATACGAAGTTTTGATCTCATCTGCTGTTGCGCCGTAGTCCACTTCAAGTACTGAGTAATAATCCTCATTGTTCCAATTGTACTTTGAAAAGTTGTTAAGTAAGCTTGCTTTTGCTTCTTCAAATAGTGGCGCAATATCAGAACCATTGTTTTGTAAATGTTCTTCCAACTCCTTTATTGGTGCATTATAAATCCAATCTTCATCCTTGCCATTAAAATAGCTCTCGTAATAGGAGCTGACAACGTTACTTATAACGTCAGATTCAACCTGTGAGAGCTGTCCGTCTGCTCCTTTCCAAACCAAGCCGATAAGCGTAACCAGAAAATCTTTCTTTTCGAGATTGTATTCTTGTTTGTTGATGATAAAAGGATTCATTGTAATCGGTTTGTCATCTTTCCAGGTAATGTATTTACCACTGAAATAGGATGATATCCCGGAATAGCTATCACCGGTATCAACAATTACAACATCCATATTATAGAGCATATATTGTTCCACCAAAGCATTCATAAAGAAACTTTTGCCGGAACCGGAAGGACCAAGAACAAATTTATTGCGGTTATTAATCCGGCCAATATCCCGTGAATGATCAGCCGGATCAATAGAAAGTGGAATGCCCTGCCTGTCCGTAAAGCGGATAGAAAATCCTTTTGGAGCCGGTTCAGAAACAGGCAGGGCTTCTTTAAAAAGGAATGTAAGTGCTGCGTCTGATGTAGTAAGGTACTTATCGTAGTTTTGTAGTTCAACACCATTTCCAGGCAATGCTGTCCTGAATAATTCCAGCTGGTTATAACTGTTCTTTGAGGGGATAATCCCCTGCAGGAACAGAGCGTTTTCAATTGAGTTAACCGCTTTTTTCAAATTTTTATGCTCGGCTTTTACCAATATTGAAAAGTGACTGTTAACAACCAGCTGGTTGTTTTTGGCCACGTCTTCCAACATCTGCTGAATATCTTCAACGGCCAGATCATTTTCAGGGTCTGGGATACCATTATGCCGGTTACGTTTAATCTGAAGTCTTTGGATTTCTGCAACCTGCTTAGGTATTTCAATTATCTGGTTGTAAACAATTGTGTCATAATCAGGAGTACCGTAAAGAAAAGACATCGAATCAACCGGAAAACCTTTGATTGCTTCGTTGTCATTACGCTCGACATAGGGCGAAACTTGTTCGGGAAGATCAATCCTGTCAATATCAATCAGAGAAAGACATTTTACAGAATAATCACCCATGCCAATATGAGTATTATCGGGCTTAATGTTGTCCAGTGCGATATTTGACTGCTTAAAGTCCATTGAAAGTAGTTGCAATACCAACGTATCGATATCCTTCTTTTGAAATAGTGTCGGGTTAAACCCGGATGAGTCAAGTACCTGGATTACTTTGTCAACTTTCTCTTTTAATAAAGCTTGCTTTTTTTGATGTTCATTGCTGTTCAGCTTCCGTTGGCCATTAACTGTAATAACGATATAGGAATAAATTACAGCGTGTTCCCGTCCTTCAAAATGTTCATCGTAATGTCTTTGAAGAAACTCGCCCGATTCCATTCCGGTAGTATAAGGTTCTTTAGAAAAGATATCAAGCTTTTGAAATATGTGGTCTTCTCCTATGATTTTGATGATCTGAAGGATACTGTAATGAAAGGCCATGTATTTTTCAGGGTCAGCAGAATATTGCAATACGGGATTTTGAATCTTGATAATAGCACTTGATTCAGCTTTCATGCCTTGAAGAAAGTGGCAATCATCATCAGAATCTTCGATACCGATGTAAGGAAGTTTAAATATTTTCTTTCTTGACATTTCGTATTCCTCTTAGGTTAACTTTAAATACATAAATCGCATTGTTACGGGTCTTATCGTAAAGACCGTTCTTTTGGCGTTGAGAAGTGTAAAATATTCCCCCGCCTGTCACGACAGCAAATACCAGTACGCCGAACAGAATGTTGAATATTGTCCCTATCAGAGCGGTAAGGACTATTCCGGCAACAATAAATCCGATAGCCCAGTAAATGTATCTGCCTCTAAAACCTTTAAATACAAGGGGCTTTTGCAGCCCCTTGTATATCGGAAAGAATAATTGATTCATTTTCCGTTCCGGTTACACACCAAAAATTGCTTTCACGACTGTAGGAGCCAGAAGTAGAAAAACGGCAGCTCCGCCGTATCCCATAACTTCTTTGTTTATGTCGCGATCACCACCCTGCCATTTGTTATAAATACGGATAGCACCAATAATGCCCACAATTGCCGCAATAACATAAGCTAAAGAAGTAATTGGTGTAATGTAGGTTTTCAGGGTTGTTGTAGCCGTGTTAATACCGGTCGATATTCCATCCTGAGCAAATACAGAGGAAATACCTGTAGTAACCATTAAAACTATGGTTAGAAAAAGTTTCTCAATTCTATAAAAATTCATAATTATTAATTTAAAAGTTAATTATTAGGCACAAAAAAAACGGCAATGCCGCTTACTGTTCTTATCGTAGTTAATCAGGTTGCAAAGTCGAATTTTTGGGATTCAATAATTGCTTTTTCCCGACACAAACTAATCAAACCTTTGAGTGTTACCCCGCCGGAGGACTGAGTAATGCTATCGCCCGGATCAGGAATTTGCGGGCTTTCTTTAGATTGACCAGGATCAGCAACTTCTTTCTTTCGTGTTACACTTTCTGAAACCGGCTTTGACTTAGGCTCTTCTTCCGGCTGCTCATCCTTCTTATTCGTCGTTTCCTTTTCTTCCTCAAAACTATCATCTATTGTTTTGGGAGTTATCGTTGGGCTTACTCCTTCGATCAACAGCGAGTCACTCGTTTCCATTTGCTTTTTCGATGCCAGGAAAATATCATAGGCAATATTGGAAGCATAATAAACGATGTAAACGATCAATACGATCACTATAAAACTAATCCAGCTCATTTAGTATTCTTTTTAATTCTTCTTTAATTTCATTTTGTTCCAGTAGATCTTCAATTGCATAAAGCGCAAACTTTTGAATGCTGATGTTCAGCGTAGAAAGTTTTAAGTGAGTTCGCCTGGGTAAACGAATGTGTACCATAGGTTCATCCTTATCAACCTGTCTGGATGATTTTATTACATCCAATAAGCTACCATTCTTTCTTTTTACTTTAGCCTCTGCTTTTTTTTCCGGTTCTGAAGTCCTGGGAGCATCTTTATTTGGAGTGCTACTTTCCCTGTGCACTTTTTGCTTCTCCCTGATTCTGTCAGCAATATTTTTTATATCATTCATTTGCCACAGTGGTTATAGATTCAAATACCGGTTTTATTAATGGCAGCAATTCTGATGGTATGTGCCTCGTGGTGATGCGCTGGAAAGCGATACGGTCAGAAAGCGGTTTGGTAAGAATACCATTGTTTTGAAATTCTTCATTAATACCTTTTGCAAGGGAGTAATTAACTGAGGTTTTCAATCGGTTAGGGATGAATACTTTCTTCGCTCCCGGATTAAGTTCCTTTGTAATCATATCAAATAACAGCGTTGATTGGTAGGATTTCTTTTCATACTCAAAAGGTATAACGAAAACATCCGCTGCCTGAATTACAGGGATAAGAGCGTCATCATCAATTTTTCCCGGGAGATCTACGATTATGGATAAATCTTTGTTTTCCCTTAACATATCGATGATCTCGGGAAACGTATCAAGGTCAACACCTATTACTTCGTACAATTCCGGATTATCAAGAATCCGTTCTTCTTCGTATTGCGAAAGGATTGAGCGCTGATAGTCCATATCGAGAATAATTGCTTTCGTTTTATTTATGAGGGAAATGTAATTCGAGAAAAGCATAGCCAGTGTACTTTTACCGGCTCCTCCTTTTTGGTTACCAAATACTATGATCATGACATTAACGTTTTAGGCCGGTATTGGCTTTAAATGAATAGCTTTCTTTTTGTTCCTTATCCAGTAGTATGTTTTTATTGAAAAAATCGAGACTGAAAGTGGCTTTGGAGTTCAGTCGGTTGAACGAGATATTCTTTCCATTCAGCAAATCCAGTTTTTGTTTCTCTGTTACCTTTGAAAGGCCTGATTTGTCCAATAAATTATTGAAATTATCGGCTGATAGAAAGACCAGCTTATTCAGGTCAGGATCCACTTTCACGAACGAATCAAACTCACCGTTTTCAGACGGAAAGGACTTCATTATAACACTTCCGGCAGTTAATTCTTTTTTCTCAGCATCTGTAAACGTATCTGAAATGTTTAACTCCCGTAGTTTGGGATTAACATCGATCCGCAATTTTCCTTCTTCTCGCTTTAACGAAAATTTGGCCGGATATTTTTCTCCTTTTGAACTGGTAAGCTCGTACACCTGATTGGTCTGTTTTCCTTGTAACAGTTGGTGTCGGTCTTTACTATCGATGGCCTTGGTATCCAGTTCAAAAATTGTCTTAGGTAATTCCCGGATATCGAATTTCTGTCCAGGTTTGAATTTGTATACGCCCTTATAATCTTCATGATCAATGGGCAGACTCAGCCTGTTTTCACGAAATAGGGTAACTTCTTCCGGGAGTTCGGACTTATGAAGATTAAACTTTACTCCTGAATTGTTTACCAAATGAAAACTTTCGTCGTCAATATCCTGAATACTTCCTTTAAACTTTGAGTCAAAAACAGGGAATGCAACTTTGTCGCCTGGTTGCAGCTCGTTTACATTGACTGTTTCCGGTTTGGTATCTCCAATTTTCAGGTTAATGTGATTGTCTGAAACGGATTCGAGTTTCCCCCGATGGAAGTCGTAGCCCATTTTAACACTTACAATGTCTCCGGGTTCGATAATACTTCCCTGAGCCGATAATTTTTGGAATTCATCGGCATGAATGTTATACTGTATTTCCGGATTACCAACAGGATTGTAATAATATTTCATTTTGCTCTCGCTCATATTATAAATAACCATTGGTTCGTTGTCCTGCAAAAAGGACATTCCTACGTTAGGAGAATTTCTACTTAGCTTCATAATGTTTTCTTTTTGATTTACAATTATTTATTTAGCGTTTCACTTTCTTCTTTCTTTTCTTCCTTGCCTTCGAATCATCAACATCATTGGCAAATACATTTGTATTAAAACCACCGAAAGACCTTTCTAAATCGTTGTCAACTTCCTGATCATCTGTATAACTATTATTCAATGTATCGTAATGGTTCTGATTCAGAATTTCAGAGGCGGTAATAACATTCATTGACCCAATGTCGAGCAAAAACCATTCTCCGGATTCTCTATAGGCTTTAATGTTTAATCGGCTTAGATTGTCAAATGAGTTTCTGTCAAGAAAATAGTTAAGCATTCCCCGGTAATGAATTTTCTCCAGGGAACTAAGCTGACGGTTGCAATTTATTTTATACTCGGGGATCTTGTAATACCTGGCTAATAATTTAGATTGCTTCGGATTGTCAACATTGTATTTGTTGGCGATTAAAGCCCGCTCGTCTGCTTCCGAATACTTTTGCACAGGCCTGTTTCCGGTAAACTGTTTTAGTTTCATGATTTCACTTCCTTTAAAAACAGACATCTTAGCCCTGTCAATTACGGTATAACCATAAGGAGGTAAACCATACTTGAAATGAAAAACAATGTCTACCCCAAATTTTTCTTTTAGCTGTTCTGTCAGGTCAGACTTGTAACCAATAACTTTTCCTTTTCTCCCTCCTGCAAGATTCTGATGTTCCTGCCTCAGTGTATTATCAACTTTCCTACCGTATTTCTTAAAAATGGCTTGCAATTGAGATATGCGCTTCTGATTGGTTTTTTTAGATGCAAGCAAGCTGGTAATATCTTTTTGAGAATAGGTTTTAACCTGTTCTCCGGTTTTAAAGAGATTAATATTTCCGTCTTGCTCACGGACACTATAACCGGATTTCTCGTAAAGTAATTTGAACTGAGCAAGGGATGAAAATGAATAGGCTTCCAGCTTTTTTACATCTTCATTTATGGCCTGGTGAGGATGCTGCTTCAAAATATCTTGAAGGATCCGGTTCCCCCTGTCTCCTTCAAAACTGTCATTGATTTTTTTCCCATTCTTATCGATTCTTGATGAAACGATATGTACATGGTTATTGTTGGTATCTGAATGAGCTACAATAATAAAAGGATTCTGTCCATACCCCATTCTTTCCAACCAGTTTTCGGCAATTTTGGTAAGTTCTTCTTTTGTATTTTCCCTTCCTTTGCATGAGATCATAACATGCAATTGCGGATCTTTTACCCTGGTGTTTGATGCCGACCAACTTTTCAAGTAGTTCTTGACTTCTTCCGGTTTCAGGTTGTGGGCAGCCTCTTGTAGTATTCCAAAATTCCGGATGCTCATTAGCTTACCGGTCTGCCGGTCCATCTTGTTTGTATTGTAGCGTACACCGCCAAATGAACCGGTTTTAGACAATATTTTAACTCGCATAATAAATTATTATACTAAAATGTTTGGGCGAAAGAATGTGAAGATTGGAATGTGTTGTATGAAATGATTTCTCAATAATGTTGTTTTTCATTAATGATAAATATCCGCAAGGTCATAAACGAGAGTTTTAGGTTCAGGATTGGAGAAATAGTCATCATAGTTATTTTTTAACTCAGAGAAAAGTGTAAAAAATAATACAGAGTTACATTCGAATTGCCATACCTGTATTTCTTCTCCTTGTAACTCATTAACTTTTTCGCAAAAAGTAAATATCAAATCATTAAGGTGTCTTTCAAAGGAATCTTTATTAATCTCAATATCCAAGTTTAAATAACATCGCCAAACAATAGTTTCTCTATTTTCAGAAACATTGTTTGCAATAATTCTGAGTATTGCCGGATTACATTTAATAGAACCTGTATCTGAAAAATCATAATTTATATCTTTTATTTCATCATTTGTAAAAAGATAATAAACTCTAACTGCCCCTATTAATGCAATAATTCCAATCGCATTGAAGGCAATAGAGATGATCGTTTTTGTACCATCATTTACAGGAAGTAGATTTTTTGAAAAAATGGTAATTATAAATGCAAAAAGAATAACCATAATATAAATGGAGATTGTTCTTGATAAGTTCTGTCGGTATTTATATACAAAAGGGTACATGTTTCGGTTATTCATAAGTTCGTTGTATAAATTTAAGTTTCTCCATTTTGGGTAGTGCCGGTTGTTATATAATCCTGAATAAAGTCAAAGAGCTCTTTTTCGTACCTGACGATCTCTCCTCTTTTAAGAAATGAAATGGAATGAATAATGATATGTTGAGCTTCGATTCGGGCATGATCTTTACCATGTGCTTCCATCCACTTGCGTAAATGTTCTTTTACAGCAGCCTTTGCATAAGTATTGCCTTTTGCTGCCGATTTGATAACATCCTTTTGAAGGATTAGATAGTCTGATAGCATAGCTGAATTTATTTAGGGATATACTCATGTTTTCTAATGAATTTAGGAGCTTCGAAGAATTGCCGGAAACTTTCCCAACAATTATTTAATCGCTCGTCAAATACATCATTCCCAACTATCCGAAAGTTCGTATTTTCATCAAAAGTTTTTCCTATTGCTTCCCACTTTTTCGAAACTTCATCGGTTGATTGAGCAAAAGGACTTTCTTTCAACCGGACAATTTTTCCGTGTTCAATCTTATAATCAGTTTCCCTGAAATTGACTGTAATTTCCTTCCAGTCGATTTCAACTTCCAGCTGGGGATTAAATTTGAGCAGAGTTGAAAATATTAGGTCTTTTCGGTAAGCCGGTTCGTCTGTTAATTTCTTAATCGCCTTACTAAACGCAGAGTAAAACACATTTACCGCTTCAGCAAAATCAGTATAGGTAATTTTGTTGTATTCATTTTTGTATTTATAAAGAGCAGAAGCGGAATCAATAAATCTTAAGTGAATCTTCTCGATATTCTTTTTCATACATCTTGTTGATAAACAAATTGCCTTTTTATCTGATAGATGCATGTAGGTGTCTTTAAAGTTTAGATTTGATTTTTTACCCTGTATATCCTGGGTATAAAAAGGGAAATAGTAATTGTACTGCAGGTTTGGTCTTTTCATTGTCTGTTGTTTTGGTGGTTTTTGTTATTTAGCCATTTCCCGAATTAGGGTTCTAAATGCAATCCTAACTTCCTCTTGTTTTTTTATATGTTCCAAAAGAATTTCTTCAAGCCGGGTTGCAATTTCAGGAGTTAGTTTTTTTTCGATGTTTAATGTGTTCGTGTATTTCGCTAACTGGTTGATGTTGTTGCCTTGCCTGGAAAGTTCTGTTCCCAGAACGTGGATTTCTTTTAAAAACTCAACATGATTGAATGAAACATTTTCGTCAAAACATTTTCTTAAAATGTATTCGGTCATTGTTAAACCATAACTTTTAGCCAGTTCTTTAATTCTGGTTTTATCTCCTTTGTTACAAGCAATATGTATTTCTGCTATCCTTTTTTCAGAATTAGATAGTTTAGGGCGACCGCCCTTATTTTTAATAAAAGTCATATTGGCTGTTTAAATGATTGAGTTGCGAAATCATTTTTCCCCCAAATTGTATTTGGGCAAGGAGGTTTTTATGGACATAAAAACACTACTTGCACCGTAAAAAACGCAAGCCGGTGCATGAAGCTTCGGCTGAGTCAAGGAAATACGGGGTGTACAACTAAAAAGAAAAGAATATTGGGGCGATGTTATGATGCTTAAATGTAACAGAGTAATAAGCAATAACAGTAACTATACCATGAAAGAGTAGCAATAAAACAATATAACATTGTAACATTCAAACATTGTAGTAAAGTAACACGGTAACATAATTACCTGGTAGCAAAGTAAGATGATAGGGGTGTAGTAATATAACAAAGGAACATTGTGGTTTTAGATTGGATTAAAGTGTTCTTCCTCATTTTTGAGGGTTCTCTATAATTTTTTTTAGCTCTTCAATGTCAAGTAAATCTTTGGTGCGGCCGGATTTGATTTTGCTTGTAATCAAATCATCCACCGAGAGCACATTCCATTTCATTAATTTGGAACCTTCGATTGTTACGACAGTACTATCTTTATAGGCCTGATCAAAACTTTTATTTACAGAAAACTTTGTGATGAGTTCCAAATCCAGATCGGCAGGGGAAAATTTTACAGAGATATTTTGTTTTTGCTCTTTTACGCTTTCTGGGAAATCCGTTATTTCATATCCCATTTCATTAAAAACTTCCAGTAGCCTGTTAAGGTTGTCCTTTTTGGTATCAATCCAAAAATCTACATCTGCCGAATGTCTTTGGAAACCATAAAAATTAACTGCTCCTCCGCCTACCAGCAACATCCGTACTTTATGTTTGTTTGCTAATTTTAGAAAAGTATCAATGTTTTCTTTCCAGATGTTTTCCATGTTCACCTATATTGATAATAAAATTCTCATCGATCTTATTCACTTTCTTTCCCGGGAACTGCATGATTTTTTCGCTCAGCGACAGGAAAGAATAGAAACGTTCTGCTGGAGATAAGGCCAGAAAATTATTTTTCTGCTCCTCATTGGCTTCCTCTTTTGTTCGGTATAAAATTCTCATTTCGAATAAATATAACAACGTAGCAACATAACAAAGTAACAAAATAACATTGAAACATTGTAACATGTTACCTGGTCAGGCTTTTTTTTTGAGTGGGTAATTCTGATACGATTTTCTCATTGTAATCAGAAAAACCAGAAAACAAATATCGCTTGTCTTTCGATAAAGGATAAGCAATTTGGAACTCCAATGTTGCTTTATTGCCGCTTTTGTCGTTATCGAAATAGAGGTTAATATCTGAATATTTTTTCGCATTGAAATAAACAGCGTCTATTGCTTTTTTTGTCAACGAGGTCGAGTTTAAAATAATATTAGTGTCTTTCAACGAGACTTCTTTCTCCTTTAATGCAGAAAGGAAATCCATTGCGCCTTCAAAGGCATTCATTCGCTCACCATTGCCAATAGTGAGGAGGTCTTTTTGACCAATACAAATTTTACCGTATTTTGAGCGAACATCGTAGCCTCCTCCATCATTGCTCCATCCAACACCGAAGTAGCGTTTACTGGCTCCTGAATCGTCAATATAGTCGTAATAGACCTCGGATACGATCCTGCTTTTTACAGCTTCAGCAAAAACTCCACGATCTTGCAAATAGGAGGTAAGGGCAAAGTTGTTTCCCAGGGGCTTTACACTGGCTATTTCGTGTTTCTTTTGAGGTGTTTTTCTGATCGGATTATTTTCTACCTGATGATTTGGGAACGGTGTCTTTTGGGAATATACGTTCAGGTGCTGAATGGCCTCCCTAAGATTGGATCTCTTCATTTCCATTACCAGGTCGATAATACTTCCGCCCTTGCCGGAACCATGATCGAACCAAACACCTCTTGAATCATTCACAGTAAACGAGGGGTCGTTATCCTCTCTTATTGGGGAGCGATAGAATAACTCATTCCCGGATTGTCGTACAGGCTTAAATCCTTCACTTCTTAGATAATTTGATATCAGAATTGAGTCCTTTATTTGGGTAGTATTCATAGCAAGTTTATTTTGAATTCCCTGAGGATAAACTAGAATCCGTTTTTTAGAATATTGAATGCCTGGTCGTCGGAGATGTCTTGAGCAAATACCTTTAGGTACGTTTTTTTTAGTTCCGCGACTTTCAATTCTTTGTTTGCTTCGGAGTTTAACCAGTTTTGAAAAGAATCAATATCGTGGCTTTTCCTTGTGTACTCAAAGAATGCTTTCAATTCAGTTATAAGTGCAAAAAAGAACACATGCTCCTTACTAAGGTGTTTTCCTGAATTATCTTCCTGGAAATGTAATTTGACATTGTATTTTGTATTCCCGGATTCTACGAATGAATAGAAGAATGGAAATTTTGCTTTATCTCTCAAATGATTAAGACTGTTTTGCAAAGCCTCCTTTTTATGGAAAGTTGTTTTGCCATAAATTCCGGCACGATTGGCCATTGCATCAACTGAAACAGTTGTTTCGCACAAGCCTTTAGACCTTAGCGTATGTCTTAAAATAGACAGATATACAACTAAGGCCTGACGTCGTTCTTTTCCTTTTGTCAATCCTGCAAGCCGGTAAGCATCAATGTCAATCGAATAATAGCGACGAATGAAGCCATTTAATAGTTCGTGACTTATTTTTACGTCATAAATTTTTGCATGTGACTTGGATTTGGCGATAGTAATCTTTACATCACTCAGGAGTCTAATCGATTCCAAATGCACGATGCTATCTCCATTCGTATCTTTATACACACTACTGAAAATAAGATTATGACTCATCATGCGTAACAGGACATAATCAAAAACCGTTTCAAACGAGAACCCTTCAATAACCGGAGCATTTTTATTTGAGAAACGTGAATGCCTCATTGCTAGCTCTTGTCTTCTTCTTCCGGTAACTTTACAGAAATCTTTTAATGTGAAACGGGTATAGCCAAATAGATCCGTTTTTATTTGCCGGGAAATAAAGATGATAAAATCAAGTACCAAGGTCGCATCATCATCAAAACTGCTCCGTATATCAGAAAGGTTATCTGCAATGGCCCGATCAAGCCTACCATATTGAGTGAAAATGTCATTCATAAGTATGACTATTAAAATTGGGAGCATCCTCCGCACGACCGGAATGGGGGCTTACCCAGATGCCATATATAATGAATCCGCTACCACTGGATAAATGGTCACGGCAGAATATCATTTGATAATTGGTTGACCTTAACCACTATTGGTGTTTGTCAATTCAGCTTATTACAGCCTCCCGGCGTCTGCAACCCGGTAATTTCGCGCCATGTTTTTCTCCCCCTTGTTGTACCATTAATCGGGGACGCGCACAGAACTATATCATTTCAAAGATCGAAGAAGTTATTGTCCGGCACCCATTCCGGATCCCGGTCCTGGATAAACTTTAGTTCATCCGCATATTTTTCACATAGCGTTTCAAATTTTGCGTTCATCATAGTCCTTATTACCCTTCTCAGTTTTGTCCTCGCCTCAGGTTCTTCCCGTTTGGTTTTTGGAGAAGTTTGCTTTCGTACTTCATCCTTAACCAGGTTGGCGATATTACGGGTCAATAGTTCTATGTCCAACTCAGGGGTCATTGGCGTTGCTTCTCTTTTTCGTAACTTAAGCCGGTAACAACGAAAAGGATTTCTCTTGCTGCTCGTATGATATCGGTTTTTTGAACTTTTGCACCACTTCTCAATTGATATAAAACTTCGGAGCGAGTGGCACCGGTTCGTGCCTGAATCATTGAAACCATGCCTCGTGGCATATTGTGGCAGATAAATATTAATTCATCTTGGGAAGCCTTTTTGAAAGTATTATCACTTAAATTATGCATATTTGAACAATCATAAATGAACAACACAAACATAGAAGAAAATTATCTTCTATGCAAGATTTGAAGAAGAGAATTATCATCTTTTTAGTATGAGTCTTTTAAAGCGATTGCAGGAACTGGTTGAAAACGAGAAGATAAGCCTGACCTATTTAGAACAGAAAATAGGAGCAAGCAAAGGCGTTCTGAGCAGAGCTGTAAAGAGAAATACGGATATTCAAGCAAAATGGCTCATAGAGATAGTTGAAAATTATCCCCAATACAATACTGAATGGCTTCTTACGGGTAAAGGTGAAATGCTCAAGGAGCCTGAACGGCCCAAAGAACAATTCAGTGGTACCGAAAAAAGTTTGATGGATAAACTGCTGGAGAGCAATGATAAACTTATCAAACTTCAGCAGCATGAAATTGAACAGCTAAAAAAAGAAATAGAAGCGTTAAAATTTGAAATCCACCCCCAAAAGAATGAAGATAGGCGTGGATTGGGAAAAAAATAAGATCACTTGGCGAAAATTGAATTGTAACCTTTTTCTTTTAGTTGTGATAGTCTATAAATAAACTGAAATCTTTCTGGAAAAATTTGGCTTTCCCCTTATATGAAAATATATTATATATACATCATCGAAAATGCGGACACCCTAACAAAGTAAGACGTTCATTATTAGTGATATAGTTTTTGTGCGTTATCGAAAAAGGGGACACCGACCCTTAATCTATCGAAATAGTGGACACTGAAAAGCTATTTCATCGAAATAGTGGACACCAAAAGAGGAATCCATCGAAATAGCGGACACCCAAATAATGGCTTATCGAAATGACGGACACGGAAAATCGACTTTATCGAAATAGTGGACACCGAAAATGCCGTTTATCGAAATACCGGACAGCCATATCGAAATACCGGACAGCCACAAATTCCAAATTGATCTTTTTTAAGCCTGTTTGTTTCTTTCGTTTCGCTTAGGTCACGACATTAAATAAACTGTCTTTTGAGATTTTCAACCTGCTCTGTGAGTTTGATCCAGCGCGAAGATTTAAGTTGCGCAGTCATTTGGTAAATACGAATTGTTTGAATCGCAGTCTGCATATTTATTGGGTAAGATAGTGTTCTGAAAATAACGTATAAGGCGGATTGAGACGGTAAAATTATCCACTTAAATTGACGCTGACAATGGAAGATGTTTTTATCGTTCCAGGCACAGTATACTTGGTTGGTTACTTAACGATTCTGCTGTAATTCCGTTCATCTATCCAGATCTTCTAAGGGGAAAAGTTGTATGTAAGACTTCAGTAATTTGTTAGTAGAAGTTTGGCATAAAAGTATGATATTGTAAACGGTATAGTTAATTTTTAACAAAAAACTAATGAAATTTACCAACCACATAGCGCCAATCCATCAAAATTGAATATCAGATTGTCTTTATTATACTATTCGAAACTTCTATCCTTCAATCTCACATGCAAGGAGCATTCATTCAGTAAGTTGCAAAATTCAAGAAAAGACAATTTACAAGACGCAACAATCAATAAATAACAAACTAAAGCCATTAACATTGCAAAATAATCGTTACATTTAATGCACTAAAACTACCACCTTTTGAATACGCGCCCGCAAATAAAGCTCGAATACGGAGAACACCGCCAACAGCAGGTTGTTTTTGTACGGTTTGCGTTTAACCGGGAAATTAGTGAGCTGGTAAAAAATACACTACCAGTGCGTTGGAGCAGAACTCATGGATGCTGGTATATTGCAAGGGAAAATTTTGATTTAAACCACCTCTTTCAACAACTCAGAGGAAAAATATGGCTCGATTATTCGGCTTTAAAGCCAAACAAGAATAAGCCTCCACAACAAGAACCAGCCCAGACAAAACGCAGCTATAATCTTAATGCCGTTAAGGTTCGGTTATCGACGAGTGTAAAAGAACAATTAGGGCATTTTAAGAAATGGATGGAACAACGCCGATACGCAACAAACACAATAAAAACTTACGTTCACCAGTTAGAAATATTTTTTGGGTATTATGCCAGCCGTACACCGGAAGAAATTACAAAAGAAGATGTTACACGGTTTAATTCGGATTTTATAATTAAAAACGGTTTAAGCAATACATTTCAAAACCAAACGGTAAGCGCCCTAAAACAATTTTTCGAGTTTTTAACCACCAAATCGTTAAACGTTGATGCGCTTGAACGCCCCCGCCGAAGCAGACCACTGCCAAAAGTAATTCCGTTGGAGTTGGTACAGGAAATGCTTACGCGCATAGCTAACCCAAAACACAAACTGGCCTTAGCAACCATTTATGGGTTAGGACTAAGAAGAAGCGAGTTGCTAAATTTAAGGCTTTCAGCCATTGATTTTCAGCGCGCATCGGTTACCATATTTAATGGAAAGGGGAAAAAGGATCGGGTATTGCCATTGCCCCAAAAATTGGCCCGGATGATGCAGAATTACATTCGTATTACCGAGCCTCAAACGTGGTTAATAGAGGGGAATTTAAAGGGATATCCTTACTCGACAACCAGTTTGCAAAATATTTTTGATAAATACATGACCAATGTGAAGAATAATCATAATTTTACTTTGCATTGTTTGCGGCACAGCATTGCAACCCATTTACTGGAGTCAGGCACCGATTTACGTTATATACAGGAGCTTTTGGGGCACAAATCGTCGCGTACAACGGAAATATACACCCACGTAAGCATGAAAAGTTTAAAAAACATAAAAAACCCGCTTAGTGACTTTGAACTGTAAAATCATAAAACATGAACATATCCAGCAATATACGGTGGGTAGAGTTGAAAAATATGAACAGATAAGTAAGTTACCGCCAAGTGTAAAAAGACAGAAAACGACACCGATAAATTGAAAAATAAACCATTGTGAAAGGACAGAAAATAATATTGACAAAACAAGAAAGCCGACCCGATGTTTTTTATTTTTTGCCAGCCGCACAATTGGCACATTTGCTTTTGCCCCGACACACGAAGCCATCTTTTTGGCAAAATCAAAAGAGCCAATTCTTCCACTTACTTGCTATCAATTTCCTTTTTATTTTGCCTTTAAAATTGTCTGTTACAAGATTGATTATGTCTGCTTTAGGGATTAAGTTTGATTTCATACAGGAATAAAATCTAAATTTGTATTCTGATGAAAATAAATTCAAATAATAGAAAAATTTTAAAGGTAGCGCTCTATACTTCACCGTTGATAGGGATATTGTCAATTACCCCATTATTTATAGTACGGGCTGCATCTTATCAAATATATCCCAGGTCTATTCTTTCAATTACCCTAATCATTTTTTTGGCCTGGATGATTAATCTTGCCATCATAAATTACTGGGGGAAATTTGAATTACGGACAAACTTTTATAAAATTCTCAGATATTTTGTAAGCTATTTATTATCGGCTTCTTTTATCCTGGTTGCCATGAGGATGCGCAAATTAATTTTCGCCAGTTTAAATGCGAATTGTGAGATAAGCCAGTCCCATTCTCCTTATGCAACTGTTGTTATGGCAATTTCGCTGAATACAGTTATATTAATTCTTTTGGATTTACTAATGCTTAGGGAGAAGAAAGTAAAGATTGAAATTGAAAATGCCCGTTTGAAACAAAAAAACAGCGAGGCATTGTATCAACAGTTAAAACAACAAATACATCCGCACTTTTTATTTAACTCTTTAAATACGCTTAAGGCATTAATAAATAAATCGCCTGATGTGGCAGAAGATTATCTCATAACGTTATCCGATTTTTTAAGGATGTCCGTTTCTGCAGGAAACGACAATATTGTTAAGATAGAAGATGAACTGAAAATGTGCCTCGATTATTTAAAAATGCAAAAAATAAGGTACGGCGAAGCTTTACAATTTTACGCCAGTATTCCGGAAGAAATTGCCCAAACAGGGTTTGTCCCGGTTTTTTCCCTTCAACTGTTATCTGAGAATGCCATCAAACACAATGCGTTGACGAACGAATCGCCGTTACAGATAAAAATTGAGTATAATGAAGGAAACATTACTGTTTCCAATAATCTCCGGCCAAAACTTACAACGGAAACCACAACAGGCACAGGCTTAATCAACCTTGCAGAGCGGTACAAAATTTTATCAGGCGATGAAATTCTAATTCATACAACTGCTGAACAATTTTCTGTAAGTATTAAAGTTCTGAAAAAATGAGAATAATAATTATTGAAGATGAACAACATACAGCGGACGACCTGGCTGAAACCATTTTAAAAGTTGAGGCCAAGGCTCAGATTATGGCAAGTATCCGGTCGGTTAAGGAAGCTGTTTCTTATTTTCAAACCAATGTAAAACCGGATTTAATATTCTGCGACATACAATTAGGCGATGGCTTAAGTTTCGAGATATTTAATAAAATTCCTGTCAGTTCACCTGTTATTTTCTGTACAGCCTATGACGAATATGCTTTAAAGGCATTTAAAGCAAATGGAATTGATTACATTTTAAAACCATTCACTATAAATACAATCCGGGATTCCTTGAAAAAATATCGGGACTTAAGTAATAGTTTTGCCCACGATGCACCTTCATATAAAACTATACTTGAATTACTGGAAGGCAGAAGAAATCAAAAACAGGTTTCGGTGCTGGTTTATCATAAAGACAATATCATTCCGGTAAAGGTGGATGATATCGCCCTGTTTTATATTGAATCAGAAGTCACCCACCTTGTTACTTTTCATCAAAAAGAATATACAATAAACAAGTCGCTTGATGAACTGGAAAAAATTACAGAAGATGATTTTTATAGGGCTAACCGTCAATTCCTAATCAACCGCAAAGCCATTGCCAATGCATCGCAGTATTTTGCCCGGAAGTTAGCGGTAAATCTTAACCTGCCTTTCAACGAAAAGATACTTGTCAGCAAGGAAAAATCAAGCGATTTCCTAAACTGGTTATCGAGAAGCTAATAACCCGAATCCGATTATAGTTTCACCCTTCATTTTGTCCGTTTCACACCGCTTTTGCTTTCACTTCCACAACAACCAGTGTAATTTTGAACAATAACAATCGTAAAAAAATATTTTATGAGAAAATTGTTTGTTCAAAACTTATTTATAGCATTGCTTATTTCTCCACCGCTTTTGTATGCTCAAAATGAAAGAAACAACAGGTTGAGTTTAGAAGACTGTATTAAAACTGGGCTTCAAAATAATCCGGGGATTCAATCTTCTCAGTTTTTTGTGGAAGAAAACCAAACAAAAATCGATGAAGCCTACTCGGGTTATTATCCAAAGGTAAACCTGAACTCGAATGCCGCGACCTATTCAAACAATAACGGCAGCCAACAATATGAAAATTATAACACAGGCATTTCGGCTTCATATAATTTATTTAACGGATTCAGGACAAAAGCAGGCTACAATGCAGCAAAGGATAATTACGAGGCAAACATTTTCCAGCACGAATCCATTAAACAGGATTTTGTCCTCAATATTACCTATGCATATTATAAAACTTTACAGGCAGAACGTATCCTGAAAAGTGCCGAAGAAGCGGTGAAAAATTCTCAGTTGCATTTAGATTTTGCCAATGCCAGAAATATAGCTGGTATGGCAACCCGTTCCGATATTCTCAAATCGGAAGTTGAGCTTTCAAATGCCGAACTTGAAAAGATAAAAGCAGCCAATTCACTTCTTGCCGCCAAAGGAAACCTGAATCAATTAATGGGATTGCCTTCAAACAATCCGGTAGAAATTATCGATGACCTTTCTGAATTGAACGAAAATCCGGGTCAGTCGTACGATTCGCTTTTTGCGGAAGCAATGGAATCGCGTGTGGAGGTCAAAAGGTTTTATTCATTGTTGAACGCGCAGCAAAACTATATTCAGCTTGCCAAAGGTGAATATTATCCTTCGCTCGATGCCAATGCAAATTACAATTTTGCCGGAGAAAAAATATCAGGCATGCAGCAAAACTGGTGGCTGGGAATGACACTTACCATACCTGTTTTTAAAGGATTTTCAACCAAAGCCCGGGTAGCGGGGGAAGAAATAGCCCTAAAAGGGCTTGAGAAAGATTTTGAAGCTTTAAAACAACAAATCGGTCAGGAAATCTGGAATGCCTTCCTGGCGATGAATGAATCTTCCGAAAGAGTGACGACAACATCCAAAGGGCTGGAAAGTGCCAGGGAAAACCTGTCTCTTTCTGAAGGAGAATATAAAGAAGGCACAGGTTCAATCATCCAGCTAACCGATGCCCAGACGACATTTGTCGCTGCAGAGCAGAATTATATACAGGCTGTTGCTGATTATAAAATATCACTTGCTGAATTGAGAAGAACAACCGGAAATTTATAAATACTGATAAAAAGGGGATAAAATGAAAAAATCGTATTGGATAATTGGATTACTGATATTAATTGCAGCTTCGTTTTTTGTTTGGTTTTACATTTTTAAACCAAATAATAAAAGTGAACAAAAAATACAAACTACTGAAGTTGTAAGGAGAGATATTGGCTCAACAGTACTTGCCACCGGTATAATAAAACCGCAGGTTGGGGCCGAGGTAAAAGTAGGCTCACGGGTTTCAGGGGTAGTCAAAAAATTACGGGCCAATATCGGCGATTATGTTCAGGCAGGACAGGTTATTGCTGAACTTGACAACGCCGAACTCCAGGCAAAACTAAACCAGAACATTGCAGCGATGAATAAAGCCGAGGCAGATTATGAATATGCAAAGTTAAATTTGGAAAGGCAAAAATCTTTGCTCGAACAAAACTATATTTCTCAACAACAGTACGACATCGCAGAAAATACCTTCAAAATTTCAGGGGCTCAGCTAAAACAGGCTGAAGCAAATGTGGAAGTTGCCAAAGTACAATTGTCGTACACTACAATTTACGCGTTAACATCCGGCATTATTTCTTCTGTTTCCACACAGGAGGGCGAAACCGTTTTGGCCGGCCTGTCAGCCCCTACTTTTGTTAATATTATCGATTTGAACCGGCTCGAAGTACAGGTTTATGTGGATGAAACGGATATTGGAAAAATTTTTACAGACCAGGAAGTAAGCTTTACCGTTGATACTTACACCGATACCGACTTTCAGGGAAAAGTTACAGCCATCTACCCAAAGGCAGTTATTCAGGATAATGTGGTTAATTATATCGTAGTGGTTGAGATTGAAGATTTTCAGGATAAAATACTCAGGCCTGAAATGACAACGACAGTGACAATATATTTAGAATCCAGAAAAGATGTTCTTACAGTTCCTTCCCGTGCTATTACAAGGGAGAAGGGTGAAAGATTCGTTACAGTAGTTGATGGGGATGCACGAATAAATAAAAAAATCAAAACAGGCTGGTATGATATCAATTACACGGAAGTTACTGAAGGGCTTAAAGAAGGCGAAACCATTCTGCTGCCGGAATAATTTTTAATGTCTCATTAAATCAAAAAAATAAAATAACAGGAGGAAAACAAATGAATAATATTGTTATTAAAGCCGAAAGGCTAAGCAAAATTTACAACAAGGAAGCCAGTGGCGAGGTGGTTGCCGTACGCGATGTTTCGCTTGAAATTCATAAAGGCGAACTCATTGCAATAATGGGGACTTCCGGCTCGGGTAAATCCACCTTGATGAATATCATCGGGTGTCTGGACAAACCGACAAATGGCTCGCTGTATTTCGATGAAGCCGAGGTAAGTAAACTGAACGATGAAGCGCTTGCCAGGGTCAGGAATAAAAAAATCGGGTTCGTATTCCAGTCCTACAACCTGCTGGCACGTACCAGTGCATTGGAAAACGTGGAATTGCCATTGATTTATTCCGACCGGTCCAATATCAGAAAACTTGCCAAAGATGCACTCATTGCTGTGGGGCTTGAAGGCAGGATGCACCATCACCCCAACGAATTATCAGGTGGACAGCAACAACGTGTTGCCATTGCTCGTGCCCTGGTGAACGACCCGGAAATCATCCTGGCAGATGAACCAACCGGGAACCTTGATACAAAATCGAGTTATGAGATTATGTCTTTGTTTCAGAGACTTAACGATGAAGGCAGAACAATCGTACTGGTCACACATGAGCAGGATATTGCAGAACATGCCAAAAGGATTATTAAAATTTCCGATGGTATTATTGTCAGTGATGAGTTAAATGAATCGCCAAGAAATGCAACAAACGAACTCAGTAAATTATTAAAGGAGGTGCTAGATGAAAACTAAAAGGATAATTTTAAGTGCGTTAAAAAGCTTGGGTAAAAACAAACTCCGTTCGTTCCTGATGATGATTGGAATAATTATAGGGATTATTGCATTAACCATAATAGTTTCAATTGGTTTTGGCGCAAAAGAACTGGTAATGGAGAGGGTTAATAAATTTGGAACAGAAAGTCTCATGATACGCGCCGGAGGGGGAATTCAATTATCTCAAATGAATGCAGCCCAGGGAAGTACAACCTTAAGACTTGAAGATGTAGAATATCTGGAAAATGAAATCCCTGAAATTAAAGGTGTGGCTCCTTTCAGTAATAAAGGAAATGCAGATGTAAAATATTTTGAAAAGTCAACCACCGCTACTGTTTTTGGTGTTACACCTTTGTGGGCGCCTGTTTGGAACTGGGATGTTACAAAAGGTGAGTTTATTACTGACGAGGACATTAAAACACTTAACAGGATTTGTTTAATCGGCCCAACAGTACAAAAAGAACTTTTTGGAGATAGCTATCCTATTGGAGAGCAAATTAGAATCGGTAATATACAGTTTGAAGTAAAGGGTATTCTGGAATCAAAAGGAACAAGCCCCGGAGGAGGTGATATGGATAACCGCATAATGATACCACTTTCCACTTTTATGAGGCGCGTTGCCAATATTGATTATTTATCGGCAGCTAAAGTTTTGCTGCACAATCCTAAAGAAATAAATGTCACGGTTGAAAAAATCAGTCAAGTATTACGGGAACGACACAGCCTTGCAGAAGGAGAACCAGATGATTTTACCATTATTACTCCGACTGAAGTTACAGAAATGGCTGAGAAAGTGTCAGGCACCTTTAATATATTTCTTGCCCTTCTTGCAGGATTATCCTTAATAACAGGAGGATTTGTTATCGCAAACATCATGACTATTTCTGTAAACGAACGGAAAAAAGAAATTGGATTGAGAAAAGCCGTCGGCGCCAGCAGTAAAAAAATTGTTATGCAATTTTTAATTGAAGCGCTTGCAGTAACTATATCAGGGGCTATAATTGGCATTGTTCTAGGAGGCGCCGGCGCAATCATCCTGGGAATTGTGATGCAAATGCCTGTTTCAGTTTCCTGGGCAAGTATATTAACAGGAGTAATTTCTGCAAGTATCATTGGGATTATTGCAGGCATACAACCCGCCAGAAAAGCGGCAAGGCTGAATCCCATTGAAGCATTGAAATAATCGTAATTATTTTGTATTCCGGACAAATGAATTCATGAAAATATCTAAGAGCATTAAAATATCGCGGAATCAATTATTGGCCAATAAACTAAGGACATTTTTTGCCTTGATAGGAATTATCATCGGTGTGTCGGCGGTTATTGTGATGGTTGCCATTGGCAATGGCGCCCAGCACGAGGTGTTGAGCAAAATAGAATCGATGGGTACAAATCTTATCATTGTAAACGCCGGACAGGTGCAAAAAAATGTAGGAAGGCAACAAATAAGAGGAACGGTTACCACCTTAACCCTTAAGAATGTTGACATGCTGGCCTCGGATTGTCCTGATGTAAAAATGGCTGCTCCCGTTCAAACAAAAAAGATGCAGGTAAAATGGGAAAATTTAAGTACAAATACTACCATTACTGGAACCACTTCTGATTACCAAGCTATCAGAAACTTTCATATTGAACAGGGCAATTTTTTTACGGAAGAAGAAAATAAGGCATCCTTAAGATATGCAGTGTTGGGCCAAACCGTTGTAAATAATTTGTTTGGCGGAAGGAATCCGGTTGGGGAAACAGTAAGGATAGGACGAATCCCTTTTTCAGTTATTGGGGTAATGGAGTCCAAAGGGGCAGACCTTAATGGAGTTGACCAAGATGACCAGATATTTATCCCGATTCAAACAGCATTGCGTCGGGTCTTTAATCTGAATTATATAAATACAATTAATATCCAGGCCACTTCAATCGAAGAAATGGATAATGCCACCAGCCAAATATCTGAAGTATTGCGCGAACAACACCGGTTAAGCAGAGGAAACAAACCTGATGATTTTACAATTCAAAATCAAATCGAGCTTTTAGAAACGCAAAAAGAAACAACCAACACCTTTACAGCACTTATTGTGAGCACAGCAGGTGTCTCTTTGCTGGTTGGCGGAATTGGCATACTTGCGATAATGTTAATTGCAATAAGGGAACGAATCAATGAAATTGGTTTGCGAATGGCAATTGGCGCAAGCAGAAAAGATATATTGTTTCAATTTGTTATTGAATCGTCCATCCTCAGCATTGGAGGCGGCATAATTGGAATTGCTGTTGGTGCTTTAACTTCTGTTGTTGTCATTTTTGCCACCAACTGGACTTTGAGCATTTCAATTCCATCTTTAATATATTCGTTCCTGTTTTCATTGGCTGTAGGTTTATTCTTCGGTGTTTACCCTGCACGTAAAGCATCCAAACTTGACCCGATTGAAGCCCTGAGGAGTGAATAAAATAACAAAGTAAATTAAAGTCGAAGAGTATGTATGAATTTAGAAAATCATTAACAATTAATTCTCTACCCTCGACGAATACTTAAAATTATTTTCTGGCGATGTCTGGAAAAATTGCAACATAATTAAATATTTTATTCTTAATAACTTAAAATTTAAATCGGATGAAAAAATATTATATTTTATCTGTATTAATGGTTGCATCAACCATTCGGGTATTTGGTGAACATAGAAATCATGAAATGTACAACAATGGATTATCGCCAATTGTGATTGTTCTTCTAATTATCGTCCTGATTTTATTGGGTGTTATTATTTACAAAATGACCACAAAGTCATTGAAAGGGTACAACTATGAAAACATAGACCCCTTTCATTTAATAAAAGAACGTTTTGCCAAAGGTGAAATCAATAAGGAAACATTTATTGAAATCAGGGATAAAATTGAAGATGGTGATGAAAACGAACATGTTCAAACAGTGAAACTCAGGCTTGCAAAAGGTGAGATTTCGATTGCTGAATATGACGAAATGATTGGTTTGTTGCAGGATGAATAGTTTTAAATACGAATTATTTAACTTGAAAATCGTCAACAATTACCTGATTATCAAATGAACTCTTACATAGTTTTTCATTGGTCGCGGGAGAAATTGTAGTAATTATTGATAATCAAAAATTCTTTTTGTAAGAAGGTGAATTATTGGAATAGGAATCTTCAAAGATTTCAATGAAAGCTCTTAAAGTGTCGCGACTTGTTGGTATGCAAATTAATAAACTTTAATATGGAGATACTTACAATCATAACCGCAATTGCAATTGCTGCATCGTTGATAGCAGACCTACTGAAAACATGGGAAGGAATTAAAAAAGGGTTAATGATGTTTATAAAAATTCTGCCTGCAATTCTGTCGGTACTGATTTTAATAAGCATTTTCCTCTATTTACTTCCCAATGAAATAATAGTGGAATACCTGGGAGAAGATGCCGGTTTAACAGGTTATGTATTTGCAGCCATAGCAGGTTCAATAGCATTGATTCCAGGCTTTATTGCATACCCATTAGCCGGTATTTTAGTAAAAACAGGAGTTAGCTATCCTGTTATTGCTGTTTTTATCACCACATTGATGATGGTGGGGATTTTAACATTACCAGTTGAAATAAAATTCTTTGGTATCCGTGCTTCCCTAATCCGTAATACATTTTATTTCTTAGGCGCTATTATTATTGGCTTTTTAATAGGATTATTCTATATACTATGAAAGAAACATTAAAAAAAAACCGGATTAACATTGTAATTATCTCCGCATTTACAGTTTTTGTGGCAGTATCATTTGTTGTTAATTTTTCAGATGGTGAAAACATTTTCAAAGAACAATTTTACAGCTTTTTTAAAGAAATGATTTTGTTTTTACCAGTTATGTTTATTCTCATTGGACTTGGGGACGTATGGATTAGCAAAGAAAAAGTTGAGAAGCATATTGGTAAAAATTCAGGATTTAAAGGGATTCTACTTGTAATATTCTTGTCCATGGCGCAAGTTGGCCCTTTGTATGGAGCCTTTCCGGTAACATATTTACTATGGAAAAAAGGTGCAAGTATCAGAAATATTTTTATTTACATAGGGGCATTTTGTACTATTAAGATACCCATGATTACATTTGAAATTGGATTTTTAGGTTGGAAGTTTTCACTATTAAGAACCCTTTTTTCGTTGCCAATTATCATTATTATAAGTATTATCATGGAAAGAATATTAAAAAACAAATCTTTTGAAGTAAAACAACCATAAAATGTTTTGTAGATGATTATGCCAACGCATTTGCAAGCACATTGCCAAAGCCCCACAAGCTAAACGCTTCAAACCAAAGCTTTGTCAAAGAGCTTACAAAGCCAACGCAGAAAAAAATTGTTTAATAAGCTTTGCCGACACTAAAAAAATAAAAAACGCTGACACACTTGCCATCAAAAAAGACTGAATGTAATACGAAAATTAATTTTAAATTGGATAAAAACAATGGTTTACAAGACTGTAATGAATCAACACCAGGCGGTAACAAAGTGTATAAATCATTGGGCGGAAAGTGCTAATATTAAGGTCGTTACTTTTAATATAATTCACAGCGGTTTGACAGGAAAGTGCTTCGAAACGCCCAACGCTTCATACACCAACCGTTGGCAACAAGCTTGAAAACAGAACAAAATGGACTTTAAAGGTGGAGCAATAATAATTGGTTCTTTATTTTGGGAAAAAACTCCAAAAAGAATCAAGTGGCGACAAGTTTATCTTGAGACAATTGAAAAGAAAGTACCTGTCCGTATAAGAATTCGTTATGGTCGAAAATCAAGTACCAGACAAGATACTTTCACAATGATTGTTTCTAATCATCCAAATACGGAATTTGGAATTGCTTATATCTTACCATTCAAAGAAAAAATAAAAAACGCGCGAAATTTGGAAAGCCAAGCTTTTGCAATGGCTGGAGCGGAAGGACTTTGGAAAAAATCCGAACCTTCATTGAATAAAAATTGGGGAACTGTAGGACTTTTAATAAATCCAAAATTAGAGAAAAGCAGAAATCTTGAAACTGTAAGAGAACGATGGGCTAAATTATACAGCGAATACGATTGGGATAAATTGGATTATCAAATAGAAAATGAACCCGAATTAATTGACAAAAATGGATTTCTAAATATCGAATGGACTGAAGAAATGAATGATTTCGATTTTTTAATCGCGACATTGACCGTTCCTGACCCAAAGAAATTTTTGGATGAACAAACAATCGCTGACAAAATCAATGAAACGGGGTATGACATGTATTTTTTGACTAATTACCAGAATGGAATTAGGACATTTCAAGACGAGAGAATAATTGAGAAACTTAAAAAATAAAAGCCAGTTGCCAACAAAGTACATATTGCAGGGCGGGGTTCGGTGGTACGCCAACTGCGGATTCTCGCATCGCAGTTCCGTGTCCTTCGGACAGGAACGCGCTCCGAAATCCGCCCCGACAACATGTACCAACCGTTGGCAGTAATTGTAAAAAGACAGCAATGGATAATATATTGAATTTGTTTAGAGCAGATAGAAAAGGTAATAAGACAATGCCAGAAAAATTTGCGACGGATGGATTATTATCAAAGCAACTTAACGGCGGCGACCCTCTTTTCTTTCAAAAATACGGTTGGATAAAAGCGATAAAAAATCACATTGATGTAATAAAGGAAAATGAGAGTACTTTTCTTTATGAAACTTCTACGTTTCTTTCATTCTCTGAAAATGAGCAATTAGTGAAAAATATTTATTTAAAGGGGAAAAATGACAGAACTGTTCATTGTTCTTCATTTAACGAATCTGAATCATACGTTTTTTCTGCATCTTTTAATTTGGAAAAACTTCAAAAACTGAATGAAAGTATATTTTATTATGATTATCGATGTAATTATGAAAAATTTAAAGAATATGTTTTTTTGCCTCTAACTGGGTCAATTGGATGCAATATTTGTAAACAAAACCACAACTACTTGCATCGTCTTTTAATTATAAACGCAACAGCATTTTTATCGGAATTGGCAAAAAATCATTATGAATTTCAAACAGCTTTTGAAAATGCGAAGAGAGATTCAGAATGGTTACTCATGCCATTAGACCCGATGGCTGATGGAATTGGTTATCAATCAAGAATACCTGTCGCTGACTTTTGGAATGTCGAATTTTATAAATATTAAAACAAATGAATAAATTTTTAATTATTGGAGTAATGCTTTTGGCTATTGCAATTACATCATGCCAAAACAAACCAAAACCTCAGGACGTAAAAGAAACGCCTGAATACAAACAGTTATTGGCTGAAAATGATAGTTTGAAAAAAATGCTTGCACCTATCATAAATCAACAACAAAGAGAAAAAGCAAATAGTAAAGGTTTAGTGTTTAATGATAAAATATCAATTGTAAAAATAGAGACTGGGTTTGACCCATATAACAATCTAAGTAATCTTTGGCTACCTTGTGTTGCAATAAAATTCAAAAATATTTCGAATCAAGATATTAACGACTATATAAAAGTAACAACAATATTTATTGATAATTCCAAAGGAGAACAAATTGGAACAGACTATTCATATCTTACTACTGAAAGTAAAATGTTGATTAGTGGAACCACAAAACAAATGAAATTCTCAAGTTCAACCGGCTGGTATGCTGTGCAGAACCAAAATGTTACAGCGAAAATATATGTTGATGACGAATTGGTTAAATCATTAAAAGTGGAAAATAGAGAATTTGATGGAATGATTCGATGATAAACAACTACTGCCAACAAAGTACATATTGCAGGGCGGGGTTCGGTGGTACGCCAACTGCGGATTCCCGTTTCGCAGTTCCGTGTCCTACCGGACAGGAACGCTCTCCGAAATCCGCCCCGACAACATGTACCAACCGTTAGGCACAAGCTTAAAAAAACGCGACAGTGAACATTATATGACAAGAAAATTTAGAAAAGCCAACGCACAAATAGCACATTTGTTTTTTCGCCAATACAAAATCCAACATTGAAAAAACAAAAGAGCTATTTCTTGCCAACGCTAAATAAAACAACCAAAACAAGACTATACTGAATGTTAAAAAGACTCATTATACTAAACTCTGATATATTTTCAAAAGCAGATATTGAACTTGACAATTGCAATTCACTTCAGATTGTAGGACCTAATAATATTGGGAAAAGTACTTTAATCTATGCTCTTAATTTTCTTTTCATAATTGATGGAAGAGAAATGAGTTTTAGTGGAAACCGCACTGGAGATAAAACAACATTTAACCATTATTTTCCTTCAATAAACTCTAGCTTCATAATATTTGAGATTTTTAAAAATCGCTACTATTCAATTCTAGTTAAAAAGAATGCAGAAGGCAATTTAGATTATTACAAGATTGATAGTGAATATAAGGAAGAACTATATTTTACAGAAACTTCAAATGGACAAAAACTAAGAAGGTTTGATTCTCTCTTATCAGAACTTACTACAAATGGCATTGAACACAGTAAATTTTCAAATCGAAGAGATGTTTTCAATTTCATTTATCAAAAAGGGAAAAGAAATAATGGTGTTGTATGGCTAAATCAAAATGTAAACCAAGACGGACGAGGAATCAGCAACAATTTCTCTAAAATTTATAAATACCTTATAAACTCTCAGTTAATCAATAATGATTCTCTCAAGGAATCTCTAATAATTGCAGATAATAAAGAAAATGAAAGCGTTTCGTTTTCAAAGAAAAACCAAAAGGATATACAATCTTTGTTAAAGCATAATAGAGATATTAAAGTCATTAAGAGTATTCAACGTAGCTTCTCTGACTTTAAAGAATTGGTAAATCAGTTTGCAGGTAAAAGTGCAATTCTTTCGGAATTGGTTTTTGCTTTTGAACAACAATATTCATCTCTATATTCGGAATTAGGTACTTCCGTTTCAAAATTAAAAACTGAAATGGGGACTAATAGAAATTACCTTAATGAAACACTCAATCCTAAAGAAAGGAATCTAAATCAACTTCTTGGTAGCATTGGTAATCAAATTGACCAAAAACAAGAAGGGATATCAAAACAGGAAAAACTAATTACCAAAATTAAAGCGTATGAAGGGCTTTCGTTTCTAGAACAATCATTTCACAACCTAGACAAAGAAAGAAAAACAATAGAAAGTCAGATTACCTTAATTGAAAATCAGAGTTTAAGTAGCAAAGAAATTGAAGGAAAGATAAAAAAAGCTGAAAGTGAAATTTCTAGAATTGCAATGCAAATTGATAGTTACTCAAACCAGCTTATACATCAAATAGCCGATAATCAAGCAGACAAAGAATTGATTAATCGAATACTGTCAAGAGATATTACAAGTCTATCATCAAAGAATATTTCATCAAAAATTTCTAAAACCGAAAGTTTGATGAATCTGTTTGACGGTATTATTGAGTTGCCCAATGATTTAAATGGCAAGGCAATAGAATCTATTGAAGAATTAAAAAGAAAATCAGAGCAATTTCAAAAAGAAAAAAGCATTAATGAGAAGTTGTTACCAATTGCAAAAGATTTAGAAAAACACCGAAAAGATTTATCTGAAATAAACAGCAAGATTAAAACTGTAAATGATAAAATTGAAGAATTAAAACAGTTGCCGACAATTGAAAAAGAACTTGAAAAACTAAAAGCTGACTTCAATAAACTTATAGAACAAAAAGAGCTATCAACAAAAGAGGTTAAAGAATTAGAAGAGGAAATAAGAAAACTTAGTGAAACAATTGAATTAGCTAATAAGTCGATAATTAAGAAGGAAGCCAGAATTGAAGAAATCCAAAATTGGAAAATAGAACTGGAGAAATTAGGAATCAAACCAACAATCTATCAAACAACTGATTCTCTCGATAATATTTATAAGAATATCAAAAGAAATTATGAAGATAGGCGAGAAATCAAGTTCAGAAAAGATAGCCTATTTGACCGTCTAAAATTAAAAACTGAGACAACGTTTGCGAGTGAAACAGATTTTATAAAATTCATCAATTCAGAGTTGGCAACTTTAGATGATAAGCAAAAGGCTATTGACGGATTATTAAAAAATATATCTACTCAATTTGCAAACCCTTGTCGTACACTCTATTCAAGGTTTGAAGAATTTAATTCTTTTATCACAAATCAGTTTAATTCTAAAATTAGAAAAATTAAAATTTCCGATATAGACTCAATGAAAATTGAGATTTCTGAAAATGAGAAACTAATTAAAGACCTAAATAAAATCATCCAAATTCGGGACTTAACTTCAGAATTGATTTTTGATGACCAATCGGAGAATTTGAACATTCTTAATAAGTATTTAGATAATCAAGCAACAATCACATTTGATGATTTATTTGAAATAAAGCTCTACTTAACCGTAAAAGGTCAAAGAAAATTAGTTGACCCTAAAAAACAAATCGAATCTGATGGTACCGATAGGATGATAAAGCTTATTCTGATTATGTCAATTCTTTATCAAATGGTAATACCTGATGAAGAAAATAGGATTATTCTATTTGTCGACGAGATAAAAACCATTGATGCAAATAACCGAAATGCCTTAACAGAGTTCTGCAAAGAAAATTTCTTCTCTCCTATTTATGCTTCGATTGAAGCGGCTGATGGTATTGATAAATATTACTTTGTATGGAAGGGGAAAAATAAAATAGTGGTTAGTGAGAAGAATGGAAACGTGATATTAAGAAAATCAGTTGAGTCCTAATGAAAGAAGTCGATTTTAACACATACAAAATCCTATTGGAGGATAAATCTATTTCCAAATCTGCTATACCAAAAAGTGTATTGCAATCTGACACGTTTCAAAACTTGCTTCGAGCAGAAATTTTGAAATACGTAAAAATTGGAAGAGGGTTGAAATATATAATCTCAAAAGAAATAGAATTTCAAAAGTTCTTTTCGACTTTTTTTCCTGAGCAAAATGTTTCTAAGAGCAAATCCGGTAACATTAAAAAATTTAGAGATTCAAAAGCAACAAAAATAGATAGTACCCCAATCTTTTTATTTAGAGGTTTTAAAAATTATCAAATCAACAATCAACTTGTTGACACAAAAAAACACACCGAATATTTTGGTTTATTTTCTGCAACCCCAAATTCTGTTATTGCGGATAAGGTCTGTTTTGTCGAGAATTTGGAAACATTTCTAAATGCAGAAAAATTGCTTGGCAAAGATTTCCTTTTTGCTCACAAATATGGTCGAATTGGAAAAGATTCTATTTCAATGTTCCAAGCAAAAGAAGTTTTAGTTTTCGTAGACTATGACTTCAATGGTCTTGATGAATATTTGAGGATAAAAGACGTTTTCAGAAATGCTAAATTATATTTACCTGAATACTACGAAGAACTATTTGAAAAGTATTCGCAACCCCTAACTGGCAATAAAGCTAAAATGAGCAAATCAGTTAAAAGTTCAAATGATTCAACCGTTATTAAAATACGTGAACAAGTTGCTCGTACAAACAAGTTTTTAGAACAAGAAATTTTAGTAAATGTTTAAGTCTGAACCCAAAACAATATTGCAGTTTTTGGCAACTCATTTTGATTTGCTTAGACAATTATTTGATATTCAAGTAAAGAATGAGGTCATATTAAAGCATCAGGTTTATGATACTTTAAATGAATTTGGGAGTGATGTTGAGAATCAGCTTTTCGAACATAAATTACTCGTTGAGCAAAACGATGATTTTGTAATTAATGAGCCATATTTTGTTCTATTTGAGTTTATCCTTCAGCAATTCAAACCACTACTTCCTGAAGAAATTGAAAAATTTGGTCAGTCAATTAGGACTTTATTTCTGCATATAAAAGAAGGTATCCATCAGGATAAGAATATTCTTTTGGATAGAGTTGAAGCTTTAGCTAACGAGATTAAAAAGTTTACTATTGCTGTTACGAACAACACAGTAAGTTTATTAAATGAGTCAAGGGAATTAAAAGCTAACACAGGAAAAATTGAATATCAAGAAAAAATACAAAAGGCAAGGTACTTAATTGATTATTATATTATTCCTCTGAACACAATTTTGGATATAAATCACTCTCAATCAATATTCAATGAATTACTGAATGTCTCTCAATTTTCAAATAATAAGCGTTTTGACTATGCGGACGAAGGAATAAGAAGACAATTTGAGAAACTTTACAATCTATTAAGACAGGTAATTAAAGACATAAGTCAACAGTCAGTGATATTAAGCAATGAACTTCTGCCTTTAATCGATAGAATAAAAACTGAAAGTGAATATTTACAAGGGTTTCACTTATATCTCACAAATGGTAACTGCTACAAAAGCATTAAGCCACCAAAGTTATTTAATACGACAAGAGATAACTTGTACAATCTGTATATTTATGAAAATACAAAGGAGTATTTTGACCAATTCAAGAACGAAGAAGAAGTCTTTGTTGAAGAGGAAAAAGGTATGATTGAGCAATGGATTTTCAATAAAAGTGAATACAAGTCGGAGTTAAATTCAAAACTTCCCGTTGATGATTTTTTTAGTTGGTGCAAATCAGCCATATCCAAAGAAAATGAAGCATTTACTCTTGACAACTATTTTATGGTTACCAGTTTAATTTTTGAAAAAGATTATGCAATTCATTTAGACCAAGAAAATCCTAAAATCTATTTAAAAACAGACCGAGAAGAATTAATTATGCCTAAACTAAAAATTACAAAAAAAGAAAATGTATCCGAGTAAACATAAACAAATAGTAACATCATTAATGGAAGGTAGGTTTATTACTATTGATGAAACCTACTTTGATATAGTGAAAGAAAATCAAGATTTTTATACAGAATTTTTTGATAAGTCATTTGGTTTTGAGCTTAAAAACACACAAGAGTTCTTCTATCTAATTTCGGAAGAAACCAACGAAAATACATCTCGTGACATAAGTATCTTTTTCTCAGTCTTGTGCTATGAACTGGACAAGGACGGAAAGAATTTCATGGATGAATTAGGCTTTTCTGATTTTCATATCGATGAGATAGTTGACTACATAAATAATAGTTCCTGGACAGATATTGTAAAATCGAATAAGCAATTGAATAACAATGACAGTATAAAGAGGTTAGTAGGTTCTACAATGGTTAAAAGAAATATTGCAATAAAGCATAGTGATGAACATTACTCATTCACTAAAGCATATAAATTATTTATTGACTTTGCCCGTGAATTGATAAAAACTGAACTTAATAATGCCGACGCATAAAGCCATACACATTTGCAATTCGCATAAGCCAACGCTAAAACCAAAAATTGCAAAAGAGTATGTCTTTGCCAACGCAGTGCAGACAGGGAATATTGAAGAAAATTGAAAAGTATAATGATTGAAAATAAAAAAGCCAGTGCCTAACAAATTGTAAATTGCATTGCGAGGTTCGTGGTGTGTCGTTCGCTGGATTCTCGCAACATCGTTCCGTCCTGCCAGACAGGAACGAGCTCCGAAATCCGCAACGACAACTTACAAGTGACCGTTGTAAGCAAGTGTGGAGAACCACCAACTCGACACATTGATAAGATATAGATAAATTGAAATAATTAGAAAAAACGGATTGACTTGATTTTTGCTCCGTTGAGAGGGTGGTGCAGTTTGATGGGAACCGAGCTTGCGAGCTCAACGAAGGTAATTTATTTTGTTTTTTCTTCCCTCGCGCAACGAAAGAGGGAACCCCGCCCTCAAAACAGCACATTTGCAAACCACTGCAAACCAGCCCTGCAATTCAAAGTTTGAAAAAGAGCTGTTTTTTTGCCACCTCACCACATCCCCTAAATACTCATCTTACATAAATGTAAATTCTGCCAGATTTTACTTACATAAATGTAACTATTTATTCTTATCAAATCCATAAGGCTCTAAATAACAGCGTAATGATGTTTATGGCATTGTTTTTATTATTCCTTTTTACATGAAACTAAAGTTTTATATAAAAGGTAAGCTGAAAGTTATAAAAAACGAATCACTATAAAAAAGTTTTTTTTAACATGCGTTATCTTTTATAATATAACGAAATAGAATAAGAAGGATTAATTATTAAAATATAAACATTATGAAATTAAGTGCTCGTAACAATTTAAAAGGAGTGATAAAGTCAATTGAAGAAGGGCTTATCACATCTAAAGTAGTAATCGACTTAGGTAATGGAAATCAAATCGTATCGATTATTTCAAAAGACGCAATAGCTGATTTACAACTTAAAGTTGGCAAGGAAGCCTTTGCCATAGTAAAATCTACTGAAGTAATTGTAGGCGTAGAATAAAACGTTGGAAATGACAAAAGTTGATTTACAAATCCATATTAGTGATAACGATAAATTAATTGTGAATCCTGAACGGGTTCAGCTACTAAGGATGATTGCATCAACTGGTAGTTTATTAAAAGCTTCCGAAAAAATGGGGATATCGTACAACAAAACATGGAAACTACTGGAAGCTGTTAACGCAGCTTCTACTTCACTGGTGCTTGAGAAAGCCCGAGGAGGGAAAGGAGGCGGAGGCGCTGTACTTACCGATTATGGCAGGTTTTTACTGAAAGAATACGAAGCCATTGAAAAAGTTGTTAGTCAGTTTACTAAGAAACTGAACACCGAAATTAACATTTAATATTTTTTTACCCTTCGTTATCTTTTATTAGATAACGAAAAGCGAATAAAAACTAATAATAACAACTAAAAAATAACATTATGAAACGAATTTTACCATTTTTGGCAGTTTTAGTTATGGCATTTACTGCCTGTGAAAAAGAAGACGAAGTAACCACAATCACCCAGGGAGATTACCCTGTGAAGGAATACAACCTGGAACGTAACCCAAGTGTGAACCCGTGGGGTGTGGGCATGGATTTTATACATACAGAATGTAAACTTATCGAGACCGACCTCGATTACCTGTATTTTTCGCCAGATACCTCAAATGCATACGATATAAAGTTCTATACCGTGAAAGCATATTATACTGATGCCAATGGCGATACCCAGTCGGAAGGCTGTCCTGCCATGCTGTTGGGTGAAAATGTGACAGCCTTCAAGGTCGGAGAAGGCGTTAATTATTTCGATTCGCTTACCGTTATCTCCGAAGAGATGATCGCTTCACTGGTTTCTGAACCTGAAGTTGACTATGAAGCCTGTAAAATTGATGGTAAGTACGACCGAACCTTATTATTTGCAGCGGTTGACCAGTGCGTTATCGGCAGGAGTTTTCGGAGTAATGTTTTAGTTGTTCCTGACGGTAAAACCGAGCAGGAAGTGCAACCAGTTTATCTTGTAAAAACCGCCGAACGTGGTTATGCTAAATTCATGGTAAAACAGTACCAGGCCGATGCGCCTAACGAAAAACAAACTGTTGTGCGCTGGCAGGTTATCACTGAATAAAAAATCGAAGGGAGCAAAATCAATCTTACCATGCAAAAGATACTGTTAGCAATTTCCTGTATTAATTTCTTTACCATTTCCACCTTTTCTCAGAAATGTATAAAAGGAATTGTTACGAACGAGGCAAATCATGTAGTTTCATTTGCAACGGTATCTGATGGGCTTGGTCATGGAACAATGGCTGACTCACTTGGTAATTTTGAATTTTGTTTCCCTTCTAATCACTCCCCTGATGAAATTATTGTGACAGCAGTCGGGTATATCGCCGATACTGTTCCGGTAACTAAAGCAACACAAAAACTCACAGTAGAATTAGCAGAGGATGTAATCACAATCAACGAAGTAGCCATTATACATCAACAAAACATTAAAGATAAAAGTATGACATCGGCATTCACTACCAATAAAAAGGAAATGGCTCTGCTTAATCCACAGAATGTGTCAGAGGTTTTGCAAACTAAAACAGGTTTCACCAACCGTTCAGGTTACCAAACCCCTTTGACTTTGCGTGGCATGTCGGGCAAACACCTGCTGGTTTTGCGAAACGGTATGCGGCGGTTTAGTTCATACCCTTCCGGCTACATGTCACATACGGTAAATGTGTACGACCTCGAACGGATTGATGTTGAAAAAGGAGCCGCTTCAGTGCTTTATGGTGCAGGTGCAATGGGTGGAATTATTAACCTTGTGGACAAATCGCCATTTAAGCAAAAAGGGTTCAATGCACGGTTTACATCGGGTTATGGTTCGGTAAACAACGAAAAGAATATTTTGGCTTGTGGTGGGTGGAGCAACGGGAAACTGGCTTTCAAAACAGTCTTTCGTTATCGTGATGCCGATGATTTTACATATGCAGATGGTACAACTGCCGAAAACAGTTTTTATTCCGATAAAGACATGTTCTTCTCTGCCGGATATCAGTTTTCCGAAACGCAGCAACTTGTTTTCACTGCCGATATGCATGATGGAGGCCCCTGGGGAAAACCTGTGGGTTTTAATGGAACCAAATACATGCGTGTAAAAACAAATGAAGAGCGGTCGGATAACTTATCTTTACAATACAATGTTGGTTTAGGAAGAAACGGAAAACTAAACTGGAATGTCTTCTATTCGAACGAAAGTCGGATTCTTGAAAAAAATTATTATACAGCTGCCGGATATATGCTTTCGTATGTTGAAACCACTCATTTCTCCGATTATTATTATGGGAGCCGGTTAACTACAGACTGGAAGGTAACTAATAAGTACAGCATTACTGCCGGAAGCGATTTTTACAGTTTTCATATCTCAACTCCTGTAGATGTGGTGGATTACATTGAAGCTATATCGTTCCAGAACCGGGTAAGCCACAATGCCCGCTCTTATATTTCAGGGAGTTTTATTGAACACAAATTACAGCTTACCAATACGTTAAAACTGGTTGGCGGTATCCGATATGATTACGGCTCGGTATATGAAGGCGATGTCCACAGTATCGAACAAGATGAAGAACGCAACGAAGCTAAACATGCACTGAGTGGAAATATAGCAGCAGCGTTCCGCTTTGCAAACCATTCGCGCATAAAGGTAAATGTAGCACGTTCGTTCCGAATGCCTGAAACCACAGAATTGTATGCCGACAGTTATACTTCGAACGGAATACTATATGCCAATCCAGATTTGCAACCCGAATACAGCAACAGTGTGGATTTGGTTTATACTCAATCTATAAAGAAATTAGAAATTGAATTCAGTCCCTTTCTGTGGTTAATGGAAGGAATGATTACTAAAGAAGAGTTTAAAGGCATGCCTGGAACCAACTACCAGTTTGTGAATATTGGTAAAACCCGGTTGTGGGGTAGTGAGTTAACTGCCGAAATACCTGTTAAAAACGTGATTTTTAGTAATGATAAGTTACAGATAGCTATTGGTATGGCATATCTGAACGGAACCGATGTGACCGAAGCTGGTAACTATTTTAAAGCAGGCACTCCACTCAATTACATACCCCCGTTCAATGCCAAAGCAAACATCACTTATCATACACCCGAAAGCAAAAAAGTGGAAGGGACATTTGCATTACGTGCTGTGTACTATGCCGAACAAAAACGATTGGGTGATAAGAATTATGCTACTCCTGCTTATCTAACACTGGGAACAACCTTTGGCATCGATTTTAACTCAATTAAAACAAAGCCATCGCTTAACATCGCAATCAACAATTTACTGAATAAAGAATACTACACCTACTATTCCTATCTGCCTGCCGAAGGAAGGGATGTCAGGTTGTTTTTAACTTTTCATTTTAATTAAAATGGACATTACAAGAGAAACAAATATAACCAGCCTGCTGGAACAATACCCCGAATACGAGGAATTTATCTACTCATTTCTGGGCAGTGTTACCAATGAAACATCCATAGAAAAGCTGGCAACAGAAAACAATGTTTCCTGCAAGGCTTTGCTTTCCGGATTGGAACGTTACATCAAACGCATTGAACAAAACCCCTGCGATTATACACAAATGCGTAACCAGCTTGTAAAACCAGGTATGGTGAATATTGCAGGTTATACCAATTTTCTTCTGCAAGATGCCATGTTTAATGAGCTCACTAATTTTGCCGAAGAGAACAACATTCCCTTAAATATAAATCTTTTCCCCAAGCATGATAAAAAGCAGTTTCAGAACTATCTGGCAGTGTGCAACTCGGCAGACGACCTGCCCGATATGTTTATTGGAAAGGGATTTAGTTCGTTAACTACCAGCCGTTTTTTCGATAAGTTTATCAACACGGGATTGTTTAACCATCCGGTTGAAGGAATAGAAATCGGAAAAATATTTCAGGATGCAGGTATAAGCGATAGCATGCAGGCATATCATACTTTTGGCGTGGAAGAAGCGGTGATGGTGTACGATAAATCCATTAATCCGCTGTTGCCTGTACCAAATTCATGGAAAGACATCCTAAGCGATACCTACTGCGAATCTTTAACACAGCAGGGTAAACCCGGTCAAGACCATTTTGGATTTATTATGATGCTGTACCTCTATCATGAATTTGGGGAGACTGGCATTGCCCGTTTTGCTTCCAACGTTAAAAGCAAGCAGCATTTTACCCATACCATTAAAAACATTGGCAGGAAAAGTGATGTAGTAGCACCCGTGAATATTATGCACAGTTTTGCATCCCGTTTTATCCGTAGCGATGCCCGCGATACGGTAGAAGTGGTGAAAACACCCGAAGGCAACCCCGCCGTATGCCAGTTTTTTCTGTTAAAAAGTGATGCTCCTAAGGAAGCAGAACGAATGGCTAAACACTTGTATTCTGAATCTGTACAAAGCTTGCTGGAAAAATGTGGCATACATCCGATAGCATCATCCAATGCATTAACCTTTAGATGGATTGGCTGGGATACCTTGCGGAATTTACCTCTGCCTTACCTGAAAGACCATTTAGCAGAAATAGCATTTAATCATTATAAAAAAGCATAAATATGAGAGCACTAACTTTTATAATAGTAGCCTTTGTCGGAATTTTTACCCTACAGGCAAAAACAATCACAGACATGGCTGGGCGCAAGGTCGAAATTCCCGATAAGGTAGAGCGTATATTGCCCTACGACCCAAAAACCTCCATTTTTATTTTCCCTGTATTGGAAGATAAAATGGTGGCTGCCTCAGTTTTACCAGGTAAAAAAGACTATCAATTTATTGCTGAACCATACAAAAACATGCCCGAAATGGATGTAAAAAACATTGAAGCGGTTTTAGCAACCGCACCACAGGTTATTCTCTATGGTATCTATGAAAAGAACGACAATACCGAACCAGTTTTAGACCTTGGTAGGAGGCTCAATATTCCAGTTATTATGGTTAACCTGTCGCTCGATAAACTGGATGACGCCTATCGGTTTTTAGGCTCTGTTTTCTCTGTCGATAAAAAATGTATTCCCCTGATTGCCTTCATACAAAAGGTTTATATAACTGCCGACTCTTTAAAAAAGGTAAATCCGGCAGTTTCAGCAAATGTTTATTATTCCATTGGGCCTAACGGTTTAATGACCGACCCAGCCGGTTCGAAACATACCGAGGTGCTCGATTATATGAAAATACCCAACGTTGCAAAAGTTGATATCCCCACTGGCGGGCATGCCAAGGTTAATATGGAGCAGGTGATTCTGTGGAATCCCGATTACATTTTAACCTCAAACTTTAAAAGTAATACATGTGCATATAATACCATTGTCTCAGATAGTAAATGGTCAACCATAAAAGCGGTACAAGAGAAGAATATTTACAAAGTGCCGTCACAACCTATGGGCTGGCTCGACCATCCGCCATCAATCAACCGGTTACCTGGAATGATTTGGTCGTCAGGTATTTTTTATCAGTATCCAGAAGAGAAAGTAAAGAATGATATCCTGAAATTTTACAAACTATTCTACAAGTACTCCTTAACCGATAGTGAATACAAATTATTATTTAATCCTGAATGAAGATAAACAGAGACATATCGCTTTTTGTATTATTGATAATCCTGGCCGTTTCATGTATGACTATTTCGTTGTTCATAGGTCGATATCCAGTATCGGTTAGTGACTTGTGGCTGGCGATTAAATCGCTGTTTAGTTTAAAAGCTGCAGAAACGAATAGTACATCATTGGTATTATTTAGCATACGATTTCCCCGGATACTTGCAGCATTTCTGGTAGGTGGCACCTTATCTGTTACTGGTGCTGCCTATCAGGGCATGTTTCGTAACCCCATGGTATCACCATCCATATTGGGAGTTTCAGCTGGGGCTGGTTTTGGAGCTGCACTAGCAATTATTTTAGGCTTAGGAACTTTATTGCGCCAAAGTTTCTCGTTTGGTTTTGGTATTGTAGCAGTGTTTATGGTTTACTTTATAAGTTCGGTTACCGGCAAAAAATACGACCGCACCCTTACCCTTATCCTTGGCGGGATGATTGTTGCAACAGTTTTTACAGCTCTCATCTCAATTTTAAAATATGTTGCCGATCCCGATAATACATTGCCTTCTATCGTTTACTGGTTAATGGGCGGTTTGTCTGATATTGAATTTAAACATGTTCATTTTATCAGTATTATTTCTATTGCAGGGCTAGTCTTATTAAGTTTTTCGGGGTGGAAACTCGACATACTCTCTTTTGGAGATGAAGAAGCCAAAACCATGGGGATAAGGGTTGAACGTTTTCGGCTTATGGTAATTGTGGTGGCTACGTTAATGACCTCGGCAGCAGTTAGTATAAGCGGTATTATCGGATGGGTAGGCTTACTAATACCACACATTACCCGTATGATAACCGGACATAAAAACACAAAAATGCTTCCTGCATCTTTTCTTATTGGGGGCATATTCCTTTTAATTGTCGATAATTTCAGCCGTTCCATTGCATCAATGGAAATCCCCCTTGGCATTACTACCAGTCTTTTAGGTGCACCTTTCTTTCTCTATATTTTAATGAAAACATCAAAACATAAGGAATCATGATAGAATTAAAAAACATAGATTGTGGTTACGGCAGAAAAAAAGTTTTAAACAACGTATCAGTTACAATTAAAGCAGGTGAATTTACCTGCCTGTTAGGCGAAAACGGAGTAGGAAAAACCACGCTTTTCAAAACCATTTTGGGTTTATTGCCGGTTATGAACGGTAAAATTAACTACGATTGTAAATTCCATACAAGATTCTCGGAAGAAGATTTTGCCCGGTTTATCAGTTATGTACCTCAAGCACACAACACCCCATTCCCCTGTAGCGTGTTGGATGTGGTTTTAATGGGACAGTTTGTTCATTCAAGCGGATACTTTAAACGTCCTGACACAAAAAACCTTGCAATAGCACAATGGAGCATTGAATTGCTGGGGATTCAAAAACTTGCGTACCGAAATTTTTCAGAGTTAAGTGGTGGTGAAAAGCAAATGGCTTTAATTGCCCGTGCCGTTGCCCAACAACCTAAATTTATTGCAATGGATGAGCCAACATCAAACCTCGACATGGGCAACCAGACCAGAGTAATGCAGGTTGCAAGCCGGTTAAAGGATAAGGGTTACGGTATTATAATGAACACCCATTCACCGCAACATGCCTTGCAATATGCCGACCATGTAATTTTATTGCAAAACGGAAAAGTGAAAGCTTCGGGTTTCCCATCAGAGGTGTTAAACTCCAATAGTATTTCGTCGCTGTATGCAACTCCCCTGGAAGTGGTGGATGCTTATTCGTGCAATGGTCAGAAACATAAAGTATTGTTAACCCTTTAATAAAGAAAATACCATGATTACTGGAAACTATAACTTATTACAGATTGCTGAAACAGACAGTAACCTGATAACCATTTTTGAAAAACATGGCCTAGGAAGTTATTTCGAAACCAACAATCTGAACAAAATTGGAAAGTTTCTAAAACTAAATACGCTGTTAAAATCAAAAAGCATCAACAGCAGTAATTTCATTGATTTGCTGAATAAATCGTTGAATGAAAGTGTAACATCTTCCAACTCGGCGTTGAACAATGAAATGGGAAACCTTCATTTGTCGTCCATGTTGCCTTGCGGTCTGCGAAACCCTTTTAAAGAGTATTTCGAATCGCTTGTGCAGGATAACATCGGAGAATACGGCAACCTGAATTATTTGATTGAAGGCAATGTGAACCATGAACTTTCTTACTACCCCTTGCTGGATAATATAGAAGACCTTGACGAACTTCCTGATATTATAATGGCATCTGATGTAAACAACTTCTTTCATCGCCCATTTATGGAACGTTTTATTCAAAAAGGGGTATTTTCGGCTTATGAACCTTATAAAGCTAACTCGTATCTCGAAAAATCGGGCTATTCAGACCCTAAACAAAACTTCACCATGTTTACAGCCAATATGCTTGTTATGGCTGTGGACAAAGATAAATTGGGTAATCGAAAAATGCCCGAAAAATGGAGCGATTTGCTTGCCGATGAATTCAGCAACAGCATCGTAATGCGTGGCGAAGACAATTTCTTTTGCAATGCCGTGATGCTCCCTTTTTATAAAGACCATGGATTTGATGCCATTAAAATACTGGCGCAGAATATTTCAGCCGGATTGCACCCCGCCGAAATGGTAAAACTGGCTGGTACACACAATGAGAATAGTAGTACGGTATACATAATGCCATACTTTTTTGCAAAAAGGATAAAAAAACAATCGGTCGAGATTGTTTGGCCTTCCGATGGTGCTATTGCAAGCCCGGTGTTTATTTTGGTAAAGAAAGATGCCCTGTCAAAACATGCAGCCTTGTTAGAATTATTAAGTTCAAAGGATATGGGTGAAATGCTGAAAGGAAGGTTCTTTCCTTCTATGCACCCCGAAATAACATATGAAACATTTCCAGAGACTGTAAAATGGCTGGGTTGGGATTTTATCTATAATAATGATATTGGAAAACTGAAGGATGATATCAGAACAGAGTTCATGAAAATATGGACTATAAAAAATTAGCAACTATGGTACGAATAATTACAGTTTCCGGGCCTCCGTCGTCAGGTAAAACATCGGTAATAATAAAAGCATTGGATAGCGATGCTGCATTAAAGAAACAATCCGGGGTTGTTAAATTCGATTGTTTAAGTTCCCTAGACGAAGAAATGTATCAAAGGCATAGCATAACCGCACGTACCGGGCTGGCAGGAAATCTATGTCCCGACCACTATTTTATATCAAATATCGATGAATGTGTTCAATGGGCAACTACCAGCGAATTTCAATACCTTATTACCGAAAGTGCCGGTTTGTGTAACCGTTGTGCTCCCCATTTAAAAAACATTCTGGCTGTCTGTGTACTTGATAATCTGAGCGGTATAAATACACCTCTAAAAACCGGCCCCATGCTTAAAATGGCCGATGTGGTTGTAGTTACCAAAAGCGATATGGTTTCACAAGCCGAGCGTGAAGTGTTTCGTTTTAAAATTCAGCAGGTAAATCCGCTATGTAAAGTACTATTTATTAATGGAATTACCGGCCAGGGGGCCGACAGACTGGCTAATTTTATCATGGAAGCCAATACGGTTGAATCCCTTTCAAATGTAAAACTGCGTTTTTCCATGCCGGCAGCATTATGCTCCTACTGCCTTGGAGAAACCAGAGTTGGGGAAGATTTTCAAATTGGGTTAAACCGAAAAATAAAATTATAATATGGAAGCAAATACCTTTCTTAACCTGCCATTAGCTGACTTAGTAAAACAAAAACCAGCCTTTACTGATTTTCTGAATTCATTTAATATAAAAACAGAAAACATAAATAAACCGTTCCCTGAATTACTCGATACCTTTTCAGTTCAGTTCTGGGATGATAATGCCACAACAAGGCACGAGCTTCTTGGATTATTTATTGATTTTGCAAAAGGTTTAACAATAGCCGAACAGCACGAAATGATAACTTCGGTCGAAATATTGGCAGGAATAGATAAATCTTCAAGACCAGAAACCTGTAACTTACACCTAAAGCGAGGTGAAGTAACGTGTATTGTTGGGCCAACCGGCTCTGGTAAAAGTCGCCTGCTTGCCGATATTGAGTGGCTTGCGAATTGCGATACTCCTACAAAGCGAAGGATTTTAATTAATGGAGAAAAACCCAATGAACAATTAACCAATGCCTTTGGCGGTAAACTAGTTGCCCAAATTACCCAAAATATGAATTTTGTGCTCGATATGGATGTTCAAAGTTTTCTCACTTTGCATGCCGAAAGCCGGTTAATGGAAAACCCGGAACAAATTGTATCGAAGGTTATCAATTTAGCCAATGAATTATCTGGAGAAGCTTTCACTCCTCAAACTCCTGTTACATTCCTGAGTGGAGGACAATCACGTGCATTAATGATTGCTGATGTGGCCTGTATCGGTCAAGCCCCCATTGTACTGATTGATGAAATTGAAAATGCCGGTGTGGACAAACGCAAAGCCCTCGAATTACTGGTAAGTCAGGACAAGATTGTGCTTATGGCAACTCACGACCCATTACTTATTCTGTTAGCCGATAAAAGAGTAGTTATAAAAAATGGCGGAATGAATAGGATAATCACCACCAATAAGGTAGAAAAAGAATTATACACTCAATTAGAAGAACTGGACAATACCATGCAAATGGCAAGGAATTTTTTCAGACATGGGAATGTATTGAATTTCGGTGATAATAGGCATAAAGAGGAGGATTTAATTTCATTGTTTCGTTTGAGCAAAGATTAATAGATGCTAAACAAAAATGAAAAAAATATATTTACAATTATTTTACAAATTAATCGTCACGTAGCATCAACCGATACAGCTTTACAAGGCAAACTGGCAAACTTAAAGATTACAACAGGTGATTTAACCGCAGCCAGCACCTTGATAAGTAGTATCGAAGCAGCAAGAGCCGATTATTTAAGAGGAAAAGGAGAATCGCAAGTCTCGACTAAGATAAAAGATGCAGCATTTGTAAAGATTGATGACTGGATGAGTGAGTTTTACGCAGTAGTAAAGATAGCATTGGAAGATAATCTACAATTATGTGAATCATTGGGTAAATTGGTAAGAAGTTAAAGTTTGCCAACCCTATTTGTTACCACATTGCCAAGTCGCACGAGCCAGGCTCAAACCAAAACTTGCCAAAGAGGTAACAAATGCACCCCACAAAAAACAAAATAAATTCGTGCTCCGTATCAAGGTCAGTGCGGATTGATTAAGATAAAATATTAGATTTGTAAAAACTTGTAACGGATTGACTTTGAACAATGAACACCAGCTTACAACACGCGGTAAAAAACATTGGGGGTGCAGTGGGTCAGTCAACATACTGCCTCGCCCCAGCATCAGTAACGGTGGATACGGACGCAGCCCGTTCACCCCAACGATTTCTTACCGCCATCCGTTGTATGCAAGTGTAAAAAAGCGACACGACACATTTATACAATATTAAAAAATTGAAATAATTACAAAAAACGGATTGATTGGATTGGTACTCCGTTGATAGGGCGGTGAAGTTTGAGGGGAATTTATTTTGTTTTTTCTCCCCCCGCGCAAAGAGAAAAGAAACCCTGCCCACAAAACAACACATCCCGCAAAACACACCAGCCAACACACGAATCCATTTTTTGCGGGAAGAGTTGTTTTTTGCCAGCGCACCAGTGCAAAATTCGGAATTACAATTTCTTTAAGAATTGATAATTCTTTAAATTTATAGAATTATAAAGTGTTTAAGAACTTAAAAATGTAACTAAAAAATTATAACTATGGAAAACAATCCTGAAAAAGTCAGCAAATGCCCTGTAACAGGAGCAACAAGTAAATCAGGCGGTGGTGGTACAAGAAACCGTGACTGGTGGCCTAATCAGTTAAAACTCAATATTCTTCGTCAGAACTCATCGTTATCAAACCCGATGGATAAAGAGTTCGATTATGCCAAAGAGTTTAAAAGTCTTGATTATAAACAATTGAAACAAGACCTCCATGCATTAATGACTGATTCTCAGGAGTGGTGGCCTGCCGATTTTGGACATTATGGCCCGCTGTTTATCCGTATGGCATGGCACAGCGCAGGTACTTATCGTACAGGTGATGGCCGAGGTGGTGGGGGAACAGGACAACAGCGATTTGCACCGTTAAACAGCTGGCCTGATAATGTTAGCTTAGATAAAGCACGTAGATTGCTATGGCCTATAAAACAAAAATATGGTAAGAAAATATCATGGGCAGACCTGATGATTCTTGCCGGAAACGTAGCATTAGAATCAATGGGCTTTAAAACCTTTGGATTTGCCGGAGGTCGAGCCGATGTTTGGGAACCGGAAGAGGATGTCTATTGGGGAAATGAAACAACATGGTTAGACGATGACCAACGTAATCTTCCCGAAAGTGATATGGATAGTCCTCTCGCTGCGGTACAAATGGGATTAATTTATGTAAATCCTGAAGGACCAGGTGGAAATCCTGACCCAATTGCAGCTGCAAAAGATATACGTGCAAGTTTTGCCCGCATGGCAATGAACGATGAAGAAACCGTTGCCTTAATTGCAGGGGGACATACTTTTGGTAAATGTCATGGTGCAGGAGATGCTGCGCATGTTGGACCAGAGCCAGAAGCTGCACCAATTGAAGAACAAGGTTTGGGTTGGAAAAGTTCTTTCGGTACAGGAAAAGGAGACGATACTATCACAAGTGGACTTGAAGTAACATGGACACAGACTCCGACAAAATGGAGTTACTATTTTTTCAAAAACTTGTTTGAATTTGAATGGGAATTAACTAAAAGTCCAGCTGGTGCTCACCAATGGGTAGCGAAAGGAATTGAAGGACAAATGCCTTATGCTCAAGACCCAAATAAAAAGCATCGTCCAACAATGCTGACAACCGACTTGTCATTGCGATTTGACCCTGTTTATGAAAAAATATCAAGACGTTTTTATGAACATCCACTCGAATTTGCCGATGCTTTTGCCCGGGCATGGTTTAAACTGACGCACCGTGATATGGGGCCTCGTTCACGTTATTTAGGGCCGGAAGTGCCAGCCGAAGAACTGATTTGGCAAGACCCAATCCCTGCGGTTGACCATGAATTGATTAATGACAAAGACATTGCTTTGTTGAAAGAAAAAGTCTTGGCAACAGGATTAAGTATTTCCGAACTGGTATCTACAGCGTGGGCATCTGCTTCTACTTTCAGAGGTTCCGATATGCGAGGTGGTGCTAATGGTGCAAGAATACGACTTGCTCCACAAAAAGACTGGGAAGTAAACAATCCGAAACAATTAAGTAAAGTATTGACTGCACTTGAAAAAGTTCAGAAAGCATTTAACGAATCGGGCAAGAAAGTGTCAATGGCTGACCTTATTGTGCTTGCCGGATGTGCAGGAGTTGAAAAGTCAGCTAAAAAAGCTGGAATAAATATTACCGTGCCATTCACTCCGGGACGTATGGATGCAACTCAGGAACAAACAGATGTTGAATCATTTGCAGTATTAGAGCCTATTGCTGATGGCTTTAGAAATTATCAAAACAGTAAATATAAAATCCCGGCTACAGAACTGTTAATTGATAAAGCGCAACTACTTACATTAACTTCACCTGAATTAACAGTATTGACTGGCGGAATGCGTGCGCTGAATACAAACTTCGACAATTCGAAAAATGGAGTATTTACGAAACAGCCAGAAGTTCTAACAAATGATTTCTTTGTAAACCTGCTCGATATGGCAACAGCATGGATGCCAGGTAAAGACAACAAAGGATGTTATGACGGACGTGACCGTAAAACTGGTGAAATTAAATGGACAGCAACAGTTGTTGATTTAGTTTTTGGTTCTAACTCAGAATTAAGAGCTTTAGCAGAAGTATATGCAAGTACAGATGCAAAAGAAAAATTTGTTAAAGACTTTGTTGCAGCATGGGATAAAGTAATGAACCTTGATAGATTTGATTTGAAATAACAACATAAATAAAAGTAAAATGAAAGAAAAAAGTATAGAATTATTAAACAAGGCAATTGCTGATGAACTTTCTGCGGTTCATCAGTATATGTATTTTCATTTTCATTGTGATGACCAAGGCTATGACTTAATTGCAGGTTTATTTAAAATGACAGCTATACAGGAAATGATGCACATTGAGCAGTTGGCTGAACGTATTTTATTCCTGAAAGGTGAAGTAGAAATGGAAGCTTCCGAGAAAGTAAAGAAAATTCATGATGTGAAAGATATGCTTGAAATGGCAGTAGCAATGGAAGAATCAAGTGCAAGAGATTATAACCTGTGGGCAAATGAATGTTCAGCCAATGCCGATTCTGTTTCCAAGAAACTTTTTGAAGCTTTAGTTGCCGATGAAGAAAGGCATGGTGACCAATATGATGTTGAAATGGAAAACCTAAAAAAGTTTGGCGATAATTATCTAGCGCTTCAATCAATTGAAAGAAGTAAAAATATAGCATCCGGGCGACCTACAGAATAGCTCGATACATATCCCGCAAACCAAGATAAATCTTAATAGGTTTGCGGGATTTTCTTGGTTAAAATCCCCACCTATATTTCCATCTCGTTTAATAACTAAATTTTAAATCTAAATCCTTTTGGCAACATCTAATTTATTGCCTAATTTTGAATTAATTCTAATTATGAATAATTCTTATTTAAAGATTATTACAATGATTAAAAGCATAGATATAAGAGACTTAATTTCAGAGAAAGGATTAAAAGTTACCCCCCAAAGAATGCGTGTTTTGGAGGCGATTTATAAACTTAACAATCATCCAACTGCGGAAAATATTCTTGATTATATCAGAAAAAATGACCCTAATATTGGTTCAGGTACGGTTTACAAAGTATTAGAAACACTTGTAGAAAACAAACTTATTAAAAAGGTTAAAACAGAGAAAGATATTATGCGATATGATGGAGTTATTGAAAATCATCATCATCTCTATTGCATTCAATGCGATTACATTGAAGATTATAAAAATGAAAAGCTTGATATGTTATTAAAGGAATTCTTCGAGCAAAATCAGATTGACAATTTTAATATAGAAGAAATCAAGGTAAGTATTAATGGGAATTTTATAATTCATAAAAATAAGAATCATAATTAATAACCATAAAAACTAATAATTATGGCATGTGTAAACGGTGTGAAACCACTTAAAAAGAAAAAAAACAAAGAAATTGAAGTTCAAAATTTAAAAATGGAGGAAAAACCTATGAGTGCAACAATGGTAAGACAAGAAATGCCTGAATTTGAAATGGAAGCGTATGACGCAAAGACAGGACATTACAAAACAGTTTCAAGTGCAGATTATAAAGACAAATGGGCAGTAGTATGTTTTTACCCTGCTGATTTTACTTTTGTGTGTCCAACCGAAATAGCTGCAATGAATGCACACTACGATGAATTTGAAAAACTTGGCGTAGAGCTTTTACCTGTTTCTGTCGACTCAAAATTCTCACACAAAAGATTTGTCGAAACAGAACCTATTCTTAAAGGTCTAAAATTAACCATTGGTGCAGATACAACTAAAGAAGTTGCCCGTGCATTCGGTGTGCTAATAGAAGAAGAAGGTGTAGCACTTAGAGGTCGTTTCCTTTTCAACCCTGATGGTGTTTGTGTTGCACAAGAAGTACAGGCTGATTCTGTTGGTAGAAACGTAAATGAATTCCTAAGACAAATCCAAGCTTGGCAGCATGCAAGCAAAACAGGAGAAGTTTGTCCTGCGGGATGGAGACCTGGTAAGAAAACGTTACCTGTTCAAGAGAAAGTTGAAGAGATGACAGGTAAAGTTGGCGATTTCATTACTATTGAAGAAATCTTAAGTTAATATTAAAATGCTTGGGTAAAAAGCCCTCCCTATTTGTAAGCACATCCCGCAAACCACACAGGCTCAACCAGACCAAAGTTTGCGGGAAGAGCTTACAAAGCCAGCCCTGTTACCGCCTTTAAGGGCGGTTTGGGATTTCCCCACCCACAAAAAACAAAATAAATTCGTGCTCCGATTCAAGGTCAGTGCAGTTTGACAAGATAAAAGATTAGATTTGTTAAAACTTGAAACAGATTGACTTTGAAGAATAAACACCAGCATACAATCGAGTAGGTAGCCGATAGGCTGTAAAGCCTACCGGAGAACCTCTCACACCACCGTACGTACGGGTCTCGTATACGGCGGTTCGCTAAGTCATAGGAAACAACAGTGATTTTGGTTTCACCTCGTTGTAAAGATCCAGCAAAGGAACGTAACCCCGCTTTTTCAACCGATCAACAGTAATTGTAGTACCCAGAATTGGGCTTTGAGCAATCGCCCAGCCACCCATTCGCGATCGGCTCCATTGATAGGCTTTTTCCGGATCAACGCCTAAACGAATCAGGTTTTTCCTTTTCCGTTCTGGCTTCTTCCAGTGATGCCAAATACAGTAACGGAGACGGTTGCGAAGCCACCCGTCAAGGGCAGCGAGTTTGATCTGTATGCTTGCCATACGGAAAGCATTGATCCAGCCGCGCTGAACCTCGACCAGTTTTTTCGATACGCTCGTCGAAACTCATCGGGGTGGTTTTGCGGGTGATGGATTTAAGTTTGTACTTTAAACTGCTCCAGCTCTTTTCTGATACTACCAGTTGATACTTTCCGCGTTCACCTTTCCGGTAGGTTGGCACAAAGCCAAAACCGAGAATGGTAAAATGTACAGGGCGACGGATGCCGCTTTTCTCCCGGTTGATGGGCAACTTCAGTTTTCGTTTCAGAAAACGATAGATATTGTTGCCTACTTTTCGTGCAGATGTTTTAGTTTTTAGGTAAATACTAAAGTCATCAGCATAACGAACAAATCGAAAGCCTTGCCGTTCCAGTTCCCGGTCGAGTTCATGTAGCATGATGTTTGACAGTAGCGGACTTATTGGGCTTCCCTGTGGCACTCCTTTTCTGCGTTTGACCAGTTTCCCTTTAATTTGTATCGGGGAACGCAGCCATTTGCGGATCAGGCGCATCGTTTCGCGGCACTTGATTTTGCGGTAAAGCAGTTGCAGAAGGTAGCAGTGGTTTACTTCGTCGAAGAAAGTTTTCAGATCGATATCCACGATATGCTGAAACCCTTCGTTGATGTATCCCTGTGCTTTTTGCACTGCCTGTTGCACGCTCCGGTTGGGACGGAATCCAAAGCTGGAATCAGAAAACTCATACTCGAATCGTGCTGTGATCACTTGTAAGACTGCCTGTTGTAACAGGCGATCGGTAACAGTGGGAATCCCCAGTAAGCGGGTTTTCCCTTTTCCTTTCGGAATCTCTACTCCTAAAATGGCTTGTGGCAAATACTTCCCGCTTCGAACCCTGGCTGTCAGTTCTTCCTTGTCGATGGCAAGTAGCTCTGATAGCCGAGTTACCGGCATGTGGTCAACTCCTGCCGAACCGTGGTTCTGCTGGACTTTGTACATAGCCTGTAACAGGTTTTTCCGCGATAGAATTTGTTCAATCATTTTAATTCTCATTTGTTTCCCTGTCCCGCTTATTGTAAGGCTAGAATCTTTCGAAAAGCTTCCTTACAGCATTTGGGCCAACTCATGCGTTCAGCCCTTCAGTTCATCGGTGAGACCTCCGCCGTTTTCTGACGGCTCGTTTCCTGACCCTACTATGGCTTCTGCTGACTTCCTGACGGCCAGCCAGCTGGCGGACATCAGGATCTCCCCAGGTAAGAGCATCTTCCTTCCTCCAATTCCTGCGACATCTACTACCGAACATAACCGAAGTTTATAGGACGTTACAATGATGTGCTTGCTTGTCCATGTTTCAGTAGCCTCGTATGCCGTTCCTGTTCGTCAGTACCGGAGTTTGCCGGTTGGCTTCCTTCACTGCTGCAGTTACCCGCAACCAACTTGCCACTTGCTAATGCTTCCGGCCGCCAGCTGGCGGATGGCGCATAAGGGACTTACACCCTCTGGAATAATCTCATGCACACTTTAACGTTTAACAATAAAAATTTGTATTTTAAACATTTTTTCAGAGCTTACAGTAAAGTGTGCACATGCTCATGCTGGGCACACACAAAGTACATATTGCAGGGCGGGGTTCGGTGGTACGCCAACTGCGGATTCTCGTTTCGCAGTTCCGTGTCCTTCGGACAGGAACGCTCTTCGAAATCCGCAACGACAACTTACAAGTGACCGTTAGCGTTCATTGTAAAAGAGACAAGTAATTAACCTTTTGACTAAAAAGATTGTTGATAAAACATAGAAAAATGAATAATCCAGCCCACAAAAGCAAGAGTATGGCTGCCCTTCCCTGCAATCGTACCTTCGCAGCCACACACATGCTTTCATGCCAACGCACCTGATTTTATCTGTGAATCATTTTTATACTTAATCCTTTTTGAGTTGACCAGCCTTCTTTATCCGTAAGACTGATGTAAAAATGATAATCGCCATCATCAAATTTGCCATTACCATTTCCGGTCGGAACAGAAATCGAATTGTTCGTTGTGTATTCTTTTAATTCGGATGGAATCGGATAATCGTCGATAAAAACAAAGGGATTAACAGGGTCTTTCTTCGGATTAAGGTTGCATTCTGTAACCTCAGTGCTGTGCGAATGATGGTCGAAATTATTATGGATATCAATACTAAATGACCCCAGTTCAATATTGTCTGAAAATTGTAGTTTTAACTCAAAAGTTTCACCAAAATAAATGGTGTCGCAATTTGTTGGAAATGCACCGACAAAACTTATGTCGATAGTTGGTTTTTCAGTATCAATACCGCTTTCATCGCTACAGGCAGTAGAAACCAAAATGAAAAAAGCGAATAATTGCAATAGATTAATTTTATTCATATTCACTGTGTTATAAAAGTCTGGCAGAATCAAACACCTGCCAGACTTTTGTTAATTAATGATACTACTCTTCGATAATTTTCAAATCAGCTTCCGCATCCGACTGGTTACCTTCCATATCGGTAACAATAAAATCAAAATGATAATCGCCCGGCTCGGCAGAGAGGTCAATTTCCAGGTGTTCATGAAAAGTTGTGTTTTTTAATCCTGAAAACTTTGTATAAGTAGTATCGATTTCCCATTCTTCATGTTCACCCTCCTCTTGATGTTCGCCCTCGGGGTGAACCCGTACCTGTATTTTATCGATTTTTCCCTCTGCAACAACCTCAACTTCCATGTGAAGGTCACCGCCAATTTTTGCAGTATGGTCATTGCCATGAGTATCGCCGTCACCAAGTTCTAATATGGTAATTACGGGTGGTGAAGGGTCTTTTTGACATGCTGCAAAGAAAATAACTGTAATTACTAAAAATGTAAAAAATGCTTTTGTTTTCATAACGATAATTTTTATTTTTTATGCATAATTATTGATGTTCAAATTTTCCTGAGAACGGGATGGAAATATTCACAATAAAATTCCTTCCCGGTTCAGGTACGTTTATCAGCCGGTAATAGCTGGTGTGATTAAAATACTTTGTGTTTAACAGGTTTTGCACCTGCATTGAAATGTTTACGTTTTGTTTTCCCATTGAAAAATCGCCACCAAAGCCAATATTTATTAATTGAAAACCATCTGTTGGTTCTTCGGGTGGGACAATATTGTTTTGAGAAGCTGTAATTCTGTAGTCGAAAGAAAAGTATGCGTTTTTAATAAACTCAAGTTTTCTTTTCTGGTATTTTACATTGAAAATGGCTGAAGCCGGTGGCGAAAAAGGTAAGGTGAAACCTTTTTTCTCGCCAGATAATTGTTCGGAATAAACATATTCGCCAATTATCCCAAGCTGAACATTTTTCAATAGTTCGTAGTGGGCGTGAATTTCGCCTCCATATCGAATAACCTCGCTTTCGGTGTAATAAAAAACCTGGTTCCCGTTACCGTAAAGCCTATCGTGCTCAGCAGTTGGATTTAAATAAGTGTAATTCGAAAAGTAGTTTACAAAAGGGGTTGCTCCAATTGCCAATTTCTTCGAATGGTATTCCAAACCCGCATCAAACTGATAGGATATTTCAGGCGAAAGTTCAGAATCGCCAACTTCGTAGCTAAAACTGTGATAATTAACACCATTTGCAGCCAACTCTTTGGCAATGGGCATTCTGAAACTTTTTCCGACATTGGCTTTAATCGACCAGTTATCAGGGTTAAAATTGTAACCCACCGACCATGAAATATTTGAAAAATTACGGTTGATACTTTCTGCCCGTTGCAGGTATTCTTCTGGTTTATTACCATTTTCTTTTACTGGTGATGGAAACCAGTCATAATAATCAACAATTTTTATATTGCCATAGTCGTAACGCAAACCCAACTGAATCCCGCTTTTTAACGAAAAATTGTGCCGGGCAAAAACAAAACCACCCACTGTATACTGTTTGTAAGCCGGGATAATAAATCCTCGCCCATCAATCCGGTTGTTCTGGAATTCGCTGTTCATTCCAAAAACCAGTTTGGTTTTTTCGCTAAACTGATGATACAATTTTAAATTTCCTGAGTACACAAACTTATCAAACTCACGTTCGAGGTCGGAATCGAAATCAAGGGTATCGGGGAAAACTGGTGGCATATAACCATGGCTTACATATTGACTTCTCTCCTGACGGAAATTGCGTTGAAAACCCAAATCGAATTCCAGCTTCGATTTTTCCCACTGGTATTGTGTTGTATTGATTACCTTAAAATGATTCACCTTATGATACGGATAGTTAACATCGCGACTCGATTTATCGTGCAATTCGGTATCCACGTTCCGAGGCTCTAATCCATGTGCATTGGCAAAAAATCCACTTTTGCTGTTTACCGAGCTTACATAAAATCTACTTTGAAAACCGTTTTGAATTATTCCAAAATTTAAATGCACGTTTTTTTCGTATCCGGCAGTATTGCGCAAATGGTTTTTATATAAAGCCGCACGATAGGAGTAAATATCCACGCTATCGGTTGGCACTTTGTAATCGCCATAATCGATAAAGGTTGTCCTGAGATTGACAAAAAACCAATCCTTCCTACCGTACAATGAAAGCGAGGTTCCTAACAGGTCATTGTTTGATTTTCCTGTTAAATTAACAGCCCCACCAAACGAATTTTTTGTTGGCAAAATCCTGTTTTTCATGTCAATTACACCACCAATAGCATCGGAACCATACATCAAAGAAGACGGACCTTTAATAATTTCAACATTATCAACTGCATACTGGTCAATTTCAAGTCCGTGGTCAGAGCCCCATTGCTGTGCTTCGTGTTTTATGTTGTTTTCAACCACAACCACACGGTTAAAACCAAGCCCGCGAATTACTGGCTTAGACTGCCCTGAGCCAATGTCTAAAGTTGAAACACCGGGCAACCTCTCCAGCGAGTTCATCAAGCTACCACCAAGATTTTGTTTCAGGTAATTGTCGTTTACAATCTCAATGTTCAGCGATTCCTCCTTTTTTCTCTTTTCAACATAATTATCGGTAATTATCACCTCATGCAAGTTAAGATTTGCAACCTGAAGTTGGGCATTAAAAGTTTGATTACTAATTATTTCAAGTGAGTCGGTATAAGTATTGTAACCGATAAAAGATATTTCAATTACATAATTGTCAGCTTGTAATTCTGAAATGGTGAATTTGCCCAATTCATCAGTTACAGCACCTTTTTTTGAGGGATGCAATACCACTAAAGCACCAGCTAAAGCTTCGTTGTTTTCATCGACAACTACACCATTAAGCACATAGTAGTTTTGTCCGAACGTCAAATTATAAAAAATGCTAAAGCATAAAAAGAGCATGAAAAATTTGCTCATATAAAACTATTGAGATTAAACTTCCAAAAACTAAAATCTGATTGGTTTTAAGCAAGGACAGGTGGTGCTCTGGGGGATTTTATTGAAACAATCTGTCGAGAAGGAGGTCTAATTTTCAGTTCTACTAATGAGTTCTCAATATCTGCTTGGTTGCATTTGTAAAAGAAAACCTCCGGTACAACATTTAAAGGGAAATGATATTCGCAAATGGGGCAAGGTTCTTCCTTCTCCGGTGTAACATTTATGCCTTGGTTATTTTTGCAAACCTCTAATTCCGATGAATGCTCGTGATTTGAATAAGAGCAACCGTGGTTACAATGTGACTTTTGTGATTGATGTACAAACACATGCCATGGCTGGTATGCAATCGGAAAAAAGAAAATTCCAAACAAAAGTATTGCGATATGTTTTTTTAATCCAGGCATTTCTCATTCCTGATTTTCACAGCTTGGGCACGTTCCTTTTATTATTACTTCAGTTTCTTTGTTCGAATAGCCTTTCGGTAGCTGATAATTTTGTACAGGAACATCATCCAAGCACCTAACTGTATTGCATTTCCCACAATAAAAATGTGCATGCTCGTATTTGTTGGTAACCGAATTATCAAGTGCATATTTTACCAATTGGTTGTCCACTACAATTTTGTGAATAATGTGGTGCTCTTCAAGTGTTTTAAACGACCGGTAGAAAGTTGTTCTGTCATAGTTGCCAGCTAACCTTTCCCTTATTTCGTTTTCCGAGAGAGCTTGCCCGGCATTCATGACAATTTCAATAATTCCCTCGCGACAACTGGTTCTTTTTAATTTATTTGTAGTTAATATATCAATTGCTTTCATCGGTGCAAATATATTTCAAATGCAACAATGTTGCAAATGTAAAATGATTTATTAAAAAATAAGAAGAAAAGATTTATTAAAAGCGTCTCATACCCCCGCTAAAAGGCACATTGGTAAAACTCACAAAAGCCAACTCTGCATCCTAATTTTACCAAAGAGCCTTTCCACCCCTCCCACCAGGAGATGATAGTTAAAGATTTAATTTCAAAGCAAGTTGACTGAAAATAAACAACGAAACGCTAACAATTGTAACCGTTGCACAACCCCCTAATTTTTAAGACCCTTCTGGTATTCTTTTGAGAAAAGAGCCGGTTTTCGGTGTTTTCCGCAGGCTTTGTATTTTTCAGCAGAACCTGAGTTCCGGGAAAATCAATGCCTTAAAACCCTTTATTTTCTGTCTGAGAAACGAAAAACAAAGAGCAATGGCGGCTGCCATCGTTGCTGCCTTTTTTGCCTCGTATTTCAGCAGCTTTTTCAGGTTGTAAGCCATGGCAGCCAGGTGCATAACCTTGTTGGCCTGTGCGATTCCGATGGTATTGATCTTGCGCAGACCCATAAACTGCGTAAGGGTTCCCCAAACCGGCTCGACGGTCGATTGGCGTTTACTTTTCATGTACCGCCCAAAGCGGCTTTTTACCCGTTTGTTGTTGCGTTCGTATTGTTCCACCCAAATGGTGATACCGATTCGTTTTTCATAGCTTTTGCCAATACATTGCTTCTTTATCGGGCAGTTTTTGCAATCACTCCTCTTTGTCAGATAATGGTCCTGCAGCGAGTTTTTTACCAACACCCGTTTTCGGAAAGTTACCTTTTTCCCCTGCGGGCAGAGCCAGTGGTTTTCGTCACCAACGAAGGTAAAGCCTTCAGGGCCGCCTTTGTAGGTTCCGTGCTGCGGGATGTAACTTACCAGGTTCTGCCGTTCCAGAAAGTCGTAGTTTTCGCCACTGCTGTAACCGGCATCGGCAAGTACATTCCGCCAAATCAAACCTTGTTGCCAAAGACGCGACTTAAGTCGCATGATTACATCCTGCAGGTACTGGCTGTCTTTCAGGTCGGCATGATAGACTTTTGCATCGGTAATTACATGATGGGCGGTATCAACACTGATGTTCCCGTGATAATTCAGTTTTCTGGCTTTACCGGGTTTTACGCTGATCCGTGCATCGGGATCGGTGGGACTGTAATGCGTTTTGTTACTCGTGTATTTCGATTTGGAATGACGCGAGCCTTGTCGCGTATCCTGATCTTTGGCCCATTTCTTCGTCCTGGATTTGATACCCTGCAATTCGTGTTTGGCTGCCGTGATGCTTCGCTGCTGGCGCGATGCCTTGTTGGTTTTTGCTTTTCGTCCGTCGTAGTATGGCTTGTCCATTGAACTGATGTTGCGCACCCTGCGGATATGTTCATCCAACTCTTCTTCGGGCACTTTCAACTCAAGACTGTCCATGCTCGCATTGGCTTTTACCGGGGCCGAGTCGATGGCTTGACTATGACCCGCAACCATGCCCCGGTCAATACACAGTGACAGTACGTGTGTAAACACTTCCTCGAAAACAGCTTCAGGAAACAACTGCCGCGTACGGCTGAGTGTACTGTGCCACGGTAATTCTTCATCGATATCGAAACCTAAAAAATAAAGGATATCTAAACGCAGGGAACAATGCTCAATAACCTGTCGGTCGCTGATGATATTTTCAAGATAACCCACCAAACAAAGCTTGTAAAACACTACCGGGTCGATACTTTTCTGACCACACGAACCATAATAAGGCTTGGTCAGCGAATATAAAAACGACAAATCCAGAACTTCTTTTAACCTGCGATAGAAATTTTCTTTTGGAACACGTTGGGATAACTGGAAGCTGGAAAACAGTTTCTCGTGATAAACTTTCTTTCCCTGCATTTTTATTCTCAAGTTAATGAAAGATAACTTCTTACTCTCTGAGATTATGCTAAATTTGTTAACAAAACATGGTGAGTTGTGCAACAGACACAATTTGTATATTTAACTGTGGTTTTCGTGTAAATTCTCAAAGTCTCGGCTCGCATCAACGTTATGCTTAACTTGACAAGATAATAGCCCGTCCTCCACAGTATAAACATACAAGTGACCGTTATGCACAAAAATAAACTGACTCAAATACTGTAGAATAAATAAAGAATTATGAAACAAACTTTATCCATATTATTGGTAATTCTATCACTAAATGTTTTTGCATTAAAACCCCAAAAAGAATACAATGTTCGCCCTGAAAATTATGCATTAATTTACAAAGACTTAAATGTTATAACTAATGATGGATTAAAGTGCAGTTAAATGTATGCAAAGTATTGATTATCCAAAATTATTAACAACGGAGAAAGACGATGTTCGAGAAATATATTATCTCTAACGGACAATTAAAACTCCCACCAAAAGTCCCACCAAAAAGATTGAAATATTTTATATATTTGTCCTGAAAAACAGCGTATAACAAGCTTTGAATATCAGATAGGCGGGTTCGATTCCCGCCCCGGGTACGACAAAAGCCTGATATTCGCATTGAGTATCAGGCTTTTTTGTTTTCGGTGGTGCCAAATATGGTCTTCTTATCATTTAGTTCATTTTTTTGCATACTCACTAGGCGACATCCCAAACTGGTCTTTAAAACATTTTGTGAAATACGATGGCGATGAAAAACCAACTTCGTAGGCAATTTCAGCCATTGTTTTTCCGCTGTTTTTTATCAGGTTTAACGAGAGTTTCAATTTTACTGAGCGCACAAATTCGCTAACCGACATTCCTGTAAGTTTTTTAATTTTCCGGTAAACGTGCACGCGCGACAGACCCAGTAATTGACTTAGTTCTTCTACCGAAAACTCCTCCTTGTCGCGATGTTCTTCCACTATTTGCGAGATTTTATTCAAAAACTTCCGATCGAGGCGCGAGAGATCTTTGTCGTCCTCTGCAATAAGTAGCTGACCTTTGTAGCGTTCCTGCATTTTCCTTCTCAGTTCAAGCAATTTCTTCACCCTGATTTGCAAGTGACGGCTGTTAAAAGGTTTTGGAATGTAGGAGTCGGCTCCTTCTTCCAGTCCTTCAAATTTCTGCTCTTGCGAAGCTTTTGCGGTAAGAAGAATAATTGGAATATGGCAGGTTTTTAAATCGGTTTTTAAGGTACGGGTAAGCTCCAGCCCATCCATTTCGGGCATCATAATATCGCTCACAATAAGGTCGGGTTCATCATCACGGATTATTTCCAGTGCCAGCTTTCCATTTTCTGCTTCCAGAATATGATAATGATCTTGCAAACTGTCTTTTATATATTCCCGAACATCGTTTTCATCCTCAACCAAAAGAAGCGTAGGTTTTTCCTCAAAATTTATTTCAATATTCTTTTCTCCGGTATTTAAAACCGGATTGATATGAATTTCGTTGTTCCGTTGAATCTGCTTCTTTTTCGTATCGTTTACAGGTGTTTCAATTTTTTCGGATGCACTAAGATGGGCGTTTCCAAGTGGCAAATGAATAGTAAAAGTTGTTCCCTCTCCAATGTTGCTTTTAACCTCAATTTCGCCGTGGTGCAGGTCGACAAATTCTTTCGAAAGCGAAAGTCCCAAACCTGTTCCCATAAAACCATGTGAGCTTTCTGCCTGGAAAAAACGGTCGAAGATATGGTCTATCTGATCCGTTGGAATTCCGTTACCGTTGTCGGAAACTTTAATTTCCACTTCTTCATCCCAAATCTTCTGTTTTAAAGGTTTAATTACTTTTAGCGTGATTTGAATAGTGCCATTAACTGGAGTGAATTTAATGGCATTTGAGAGCAGGTTGAATATAACTTTATCAAGTTTATTCATGTCGAACCAGGCATTTAAATGGCTTTTTTCAGCTTCAAAAACAAGAGAGATATGCTTCTTCTCCGCCAGATCATAAAAGGGCATTACAATTTCTTTCAGAAAACCAACAATGTCGTAACTGGCGGCCTGCAACTGCATTTTATTGTTTTCTATTTTCCTGAAATCCATGAGCTGATTGATCATGTGCAGCAGGCGAAGTGAATTCTGGTGCATCATGGAAACCTGCTTCTTAAAACGCGCCGGAATATCTGTTGATTCGATCATATCCTCTAGCGGACCAATGATGAGCGTAAGCGGCGTTCTGAACTCATGCGACATATTGGTGAAAAAACGAAGTTTGGTTTGTGTAGCCTCCTCCAGTTTTTCCGAAACTTCAAGAATTTGGTCTCTTTGTTTTATAATTTCCCGGTTTCTTTTTTCTATTTCGAGTTTCTGATGTTCCAGTTTTTCGTTGGCCGCACGTTTGTTCTGGTAGGCTCTGAAGGTTTGAATAACCAAAATAACAATAGCTGCCAGTAAAACCAGTACAACGATTAAAAAGCTCCGTTGACTTTTAAAGCGGGCGATCTGGTTTTCGAGAACAGATTTTTGGTTTTCAATTTTTCCCTGCAGGTCGTCAACAGCCTCGTATTGAAGTTTTAATATCTTGGCATTGTTGTTATCAATAACCACGGTTTCAAGAATGTTGATACGCTCAAAAGGCTGTTTGTTCAGAATTTTATCAGCCAGTTGAATGGCTTCGGCTCCACCTGTAGGATAAAGAAAGGTAGCATCAATTTTACCATCGATCACATCTTCTATTCCACCGTCATCTCCTAATAATCCGTCGATACCCAGGATAAATTTATCGCTGATATTATTGACGGCAATTACTTCGTAGGCTGCTCTGGCAATACGGTCGTTATGCGAGAAAACGAGATCGAAGTTCAGTTTTTGGTCAAGGAAATTTTGCATTACAGTTTTACTGTCGCTGTAATTCCATTTACCCGATTCCGATGCAACCAGCTCAATATCGGGATGTTGCGAAATCACTTCCATAAAACCATTGTGCCTGTTAATTGCAGGCGAGGATCCTTGCAGCCCGGTAATTTCAACGATTTTACCTTTGCCGTTTAACAATTTTACCGCATAATCTCCGGCTTCTTTTCCAATTAAATAATTGTTTGCGCCAATATAGGCAGTATAAGCCTCTGAGGCTATTTGTCTGTCGATAACAATAACAGGAATTCCGCTATTATATACCTCTTCAACAATTGGTGTTATTGGTTCCGATTCGTTGGGAGAAACAATTAGCAGGTCGATCTTTTCATCCAACAACTGCCTGATGTCGTTTATTTGTTGTTTGCTATTGTCGTTGGCGTCTTTTATAACCAGTTCAAAATCGGGGTAAAAAGCCAGTTCTATCATCATTTCGCGGTGCATCGATTTGCGCCAGTCATCGCCTGTGGTGCATTGCGAAAATCCAATTTTGTATTTTTCTTTTGACGAAAGACTAAAGAAGGAGAATAACAGTACGAATAGAAATAGGATCGTTAATTTCTTCGTCATATAGCTTAGTCTGATTAATACTTTTGTGAAAGTAATAAATTTCAAATAACCAATATCTCAATCCCCAGGATAAAGTGAAAGAAAACGGTCAATAATTTTTCAAAGTGTATCATAGTTGACAGTGATGTTACATAATTGCAAACGTATTGATATTTAGGTTGATAATGTTACATGTTTTTAACACTCGGTAACATTGTTTAAAGCCGAAAAGTGGCTACCCCCATACCTTTGATTCAGAGTTTTAAACCAATAATTCTGAATCGAAATGAAGACACAAAACGTATTTTCAGTTGCCATAATAATAGCTCTTGGTGGCTTTCTTTTTGGTTACGACATTGCTATGATGTCGGGTACCACATCGCAACTGGAAACCTTATTCGACTTAAATAGTTTTTGGCTGGGTTTTACAGTTGCTGTTGCCATTATGGGTACCATAGTTGGTACTGTTATAATAGGTAAACCGGCTGAAAAATTTGGGCGCCGCAAATCATTAATTGTATTATCCGGTCTTTTTGCCTTATCAACTTTGGGTAGTGCATTTGCCATTAACTGGGGAATGTTGCTGGCTTGCCGTTTTATAACCGGAGTTCTTTTAGGTTGTATTTCGGTGGTTACACCTATGTTTATAGCAGAAATATCGCCGGCAAAAAAGCGCGGACAGCTGGTTTTGCTGAACCAGTTTTTTGTGGTTACTGCCATCTTTCTGGCTTTTGCGGTAAATTATTTTTTGGCAAATATTTTCGAAAGTGGATCGTGGCGTTGGATGATCGGTGTGGAAGCTATTCCAGCTGCAACCTTCTTTTTATTGCTGAACCTGGTTCCTGAAAGTCCGCGTTGGTTGGTAAACCAGGGACATACCGATGAGGCCTTGGCTGTATTTCAGCGTATCAAGGCTGAAAATCCAACGGAGGAAGTACGCATTGTAAAACAATCGGTAGACGAAGAAGAGGCATTGGGGCACGGAAAATTGTTTGTAAAAGCTTACCGGTTCCCGATAATGATTGCCTTTTTAATTGCCGCTTTTAACCAGCTGGCCGGTATTAATGCCATCATGATTTATGCGCCACGCGTATTCGAAATGGCAGGTTTTGGAACCAATGCATCGCTGTTACAATCTATTTCGGTTGGTGCTACAAATTTGGTGTTCACTTTCGTGGCACTTTTTCTTATCGATAAATACGGGCGAAGAACACTTCTTATGGCCGGATCAGTAGGAATGGTAGTGTTTCTTGGTTTGCTTTCCAAGTCGTTTTTTACTAATGACTACTCCGATTTTGGCGGCTACGGTGTAATGATTTACCTGATGGGTTTCATTGCTTTTTTTGCTTTCTCTCAAGGGGCAGTGCTTTGGGTGGTTATTTCCGAAATTTTCCCCAACAAAGTACGCTCGCAGGGACAGGCGCTGGGAAGTTTTACCCACTGGATTTTTGCCGCAGCTCTTATTTGGGGATTCCCGGTATTAAACAACACCGTTGGTGGCGGCATCTCCTTTGGCTTTTTCGCTGTAATGATGGTGTTGCACTTCTTCTTTGCCTGGAAAGTATTGCCCGAAACCAAAGGCAAGTCGCTGGAGGAAATTCAACAGGAAATGAAATCACGAATCAAATAATACTAGACAGACATGGAAATTAAGAACAACGAAATATTGTGTTTTGGCGAGGTGCTTTGGGATCGTCTGCCATCGGGTGCAAAAGCCGGTGGTGCACCGATGAACGTAGCGCTTCACCTCAGTGCGATCGGTTTGGATGCTACTATTGCCAGCAGTGTTGGAGACGACGAACCGGGAGCAGAGCTAAAAAAATTCCTTGAAGATTCAGGAATGTCTACCGCATACATTCAAACCGATAACAGTTTGCCCACCAGTGAAGTACTGGTTCATTTGGATGAAAACAACAATGCTACCTACGAAATTTGTGAACCCGTGGCCTGGGATAATATTCAACTAAATGATTCGCTGATCAATAAAGCCAAACAGGCGGGGTTGTTGATTTACGGATCACTGGCTTCGCGCAACCCTTTAACCCGTGAAACGCTAATGAATCTGCTGGATTATGATGGCGTGAAACTGATCGATGTAAATTTTCGCAAACCGTATGATTCTCAGGAAGTAGTTGAAATGCTTCTGGAGAAATCGGATATCGTAAAATTAAACGATGATGAACTAAATGTTTTTGCGTCATGGCACAAGCTGTCGGGTACTGATGAACACAGCCTTATTGAATGGTTTGTAAAACATTACAACATTAAAATGTTGTGTGTAACCAAAGGCGAAAAAGGTGCTTTGTTGTTCTGCAATGGAAAATTCTTCGAACACCCCGGATTTAAAGTAAATGCCGTTGATACCGTTGGTGCCGGCGACGCATTTCTTGCCGGGCTAATTGCTTCCCTCCTCAATAAAAAGGAACCTGCCGAAGCACTGGCTTTTGCCTGTGCTACCGGAGCTTTTGTGGCATCAAAAGCCGGTGCTACACCAAAATACGACATGGGGGAGATTGAAAAGATCTTATTGACTGACCAACCAACTATCGAAAGAAATAACATTCAAATTAATTAAACTAATCTGATTATGGTAAAAAGAATCAAACTTAAAAATGCGACTAAGGGAATGTTTGTCATTCTGCTTAGTTTGTTTTCAACAATCGCATTTGCCCAGGAAATTTCGGTTTCGGGTACTGTGAAAGACGCCTCGGGCATGGCATTGCCAGGTGTAACAATTGTTGAAAAAGGAACAACGAACGGTACCATTACCGATATTGATGGTGTTTACACCATTGAGGTAGCGGGTGCCGATGCAGTACTGCAGATTTCTTTTATTGGCATGAAATCACAGGAAATTGCAGTAGCAGGCAGAACCTCCATTAATATTGCAATGGAGGAAGAAACCATCGGTTTGGCAGAAGTTGTAGCCGTTGGTTATAGCGTTCAGCGAAAAGCCGATTTAACCGGTGCGGTTGAAGTGGTAGAAATGGACGCAATTGAAAATATCAGTTTAAGTTCGGGTAACCCGATGCAGGCTTTGCAGGGACATGTTCCGGGACTTTATATTGAAAAAACCGGTACTCCAAGTGCCACCAGCAGCCGTATTCTTATTCGTGGAGTAAATACGCTGGGAGATAACAACCCCTTGTATATCATCGATGGAGTACCAACCAAAAGACCAGAGGTGTTCCAGGGGCTGAGCGCCGGTTCAATTGTTTCGGTGCAGGTGCTGAAAGATGCTTCGGCTTCTTCAATTTATGGAGCACGTGCATCAAACGGTGTTGTAATTGTTACCACCAAAAACGGATCGGATAAAAAAGGAGAAGTGAATGTTCAGTTTAACTCTAACTTTTCGGTTCAAAGCGAAAAATCGCAACGCTACGATATCCTGAATGCCGTTGATCGTGGCCGGGCTTTGTGGCAGGCATCGGTAAACGATGGAGTTGATCCAACAAGCGGATACGGCGAAATTTACAACTTCGACTGGAACGGTGATTATAACAATCCGGTACTGAATAGTGTAAGCGTTCAGCCTTATGTTGGTGGAGATACCAATGTTCCTGCTGGCGATACCGATTGGCAGGATGCAACTTACGAAACCGGTTTTGTAATCAATAACGACCTGACTGTTTCCGGAGGAACTGAAAAGTCTTCGGTATTGATGAATATTGGTTATATCAAAAATACCGGTATGCTGAAATTCACCAACTACGATCGTATTACGGCCCGTATTAACGGACAAACCAGCATGCTCGATGATAAGGTGAAGTTTGGTATCAATGCACAGGTTGTATCGTCGAACGAAACCCTGGAAACGCCCGACCTTGGTAGTGCTCCAACTCCCGGACTGGCAATTACTTTAGCGCCAACGATCCCCTTGTACGATTCAAACGGAAATTATGGTGGCCCTCTCGGATCAGGTTATTCCGACCGTAACAACCCGGTAATGATGCAGGATATCAACCGGTGGGATAATACCAATCGCAGGTATTTGTTTGGTAGTGTATTTGCTGAAATTCAGCCGGTAAAAAATCTTGTATTGCGCACAACACTCGGAATCGACTACTCGATGGTTAAAGACAAAGATATTGAACCCGCTTTTAGCAATGGTTTTATTGCACGTTCAGTAAATAACTTAAGAATTTACAACAGCGATTTCACCAGTGTAACCTGGTCGAACACTGCCAATTACAAGCTTGATATAGGTAAAAGTAAATTCGGATTCCTTTTAGGTATCGAAGCTGTTAGCGATAATTTTCAGGATTTCACCGGATATAAAGAAGGTTTTTCTTCGCAAACTGAAGAGTTTTTTGTGTTGAGTGCCGGAACCAGCAACGGAAATAGTTTTGGAACAGCTACAAGCAGTCGTTTATTCTCTCAGTTCGGTAAGATCGATTACAACTACAACGAACGTTTTCTGGCGTCGTTTACCCTGCGTCGTGATGGTTCGTCGCGATTCGGTGCCGATAACCGTTACGGTTTCTTCCCTGCAGCTACCTTCGGATGGCGTTTGAGCGAAGAGGAGTTTATGAGTGGAATGGAGAAAATTTCAAACCTGAAATTCCGCGCCGGTGTTGGTCGTGTTGGTAACCAGGATGTTGGTGATTTTGCCAGTCTTGGATTGTTTGAACCTCGTTACGGAGCAGTGGCCAGTCAGGTAGATGGCATTTTCCACAACGACTTTTTTGATGACTACTGGAATGTGGGTTCAGCTTATGCTTTAGATGGTCAGGATTCAGGAAACCTGCCTTCGGGTTTTGTATCGGTGCAAGCCGGAAACCCTGCCTTGAAATGGGAAACTACAGATGAACTGAACCTGGGTATCGATTTCGGATTTTTCGATAGTAAGCTGGTAGGAGCATTCGATTGGTATACACGTAAAACAACCGATATTTTGATTCAGCCACCGGTAGCTTCGGCTTTAGGTGAAGGACAATTGCAGTTCCTGAACGGTGCAACCAAGAAAAACACAGGTTGGGAATTTGCGTTGAGTTATAGAAAACAAGTGAACAGCGACTTATCTTACGAGATTGCAGGTAGTGCCAGCCACTTTGCCGATAAAATCACTGAACTTCCTGAAGAAGTAAGAACAGCTTATCCCGGTAACTCCGAGCAAACGGTTCTTGGCCATTCAGAGCTTTCGATTTTTGGTTACGTAGCTGACGGTATTTTTAAAAACCAGGGAGAAGTTGATGCACATGCCAGCCAGGTTGGTGCTGCTCCGGGGCGTATTCGCTGGGCTGATTTAAATGATGATGGAGTTATTAACTCGCTCGACCAGAAATTCCTTGGAACGCTCCTTCCAAAACTCGAGTACAGTTTAAGAATTGATGTGAATTACAAGGACTTCGATTTGTCAGTTTTCGGATCGGGTGTTGCCGGAAAAACAGGTTATGATCCTTATACTTACTATAACGATTTTATTCGTGGTCGCGATAACGTAGGACCTGGCGTTTTCAGAGCCTGGACTACCCAAAATCCGGATTCAGATGTTCCTGCATTAACATTGTCGGATAGTAACAATGAAACACGTACTTCAAGCTATTTGAACGTAAACGCGTCTTATTTCAAACTGCGTAACATCCAGCTTGGTTACTCGTTGCCAAAAAATGCATTGGATAAAGTTGGCATGGATAAGGTTCGCTTTTACCTGATGGCTGAAAACCTGTTTTGGATTCAGAGCAACGAATTTCAGGGACCGGATCCGGAACGTACAGATGTAAATACCATCCCGATTCCAAGGACTTTCTCTGCCGGTGTTAATGTTTCATTCTAATCAATACAAACTAAAGAATAATGAAAATGAAAAATATTAAAATATATATAGTTGCACTGATAAGTCTGTTGGCTGTCTCGTGCGATAATTACCTGGAAACTGAGCCGCAAGGGTTCATTTCAGCCGGAAGCCCAACGGCCGAAGGCGCTGAAGGTTTAGTTACCGCGGCTTACGCCGGAATTGGAAACAACGATATGATTGGCCCTATAGCAAGTATGTGGGTTTATGGTAGTGTGCGCTCTGACGATGCTTACAAAGGAGGCGGTGGTGTTTCGGATGTTGAACCTTACAACTTTTACGAGCAATACAACCTTACTCAACCATTCCAGAGTTGGTTGGCCGGTTTACCGTACACCTGGGAAAATTATTACCGTGCTATTTCGCGTGCCAACTCGGCATTGCGCACCTTGAATGAGTTGACCGACGAAGAATTTGCGCTGCGCCAGACAAGGATTGCTGAAGCACGTTTCCTTAGAGGGCATTCGCATTTTATGCTGAAAGTGTTGTTCAAATATGTTCCGTATATCAATGAAAATCTGAGCAACGAAGAGATTCTTCAAACGTCAAACCGCGAATATTCAAACGATGAATTGTGGAACAAAATTGCTGAAGACTTTGAATTTGCGATGAATAATCTTCCCGAATCACAATCGCAGGTTGGTAGAGCCAATAAATATGCGGCTGCTGCTTACCTTGCAAAACTGAGATTATACCAGGCTTACGAGCAGGATGAAAACAACCAGGTTGTAAACATTAACCAAAGCCGTTTGCAGGAAGTTGTTAATCTGTGCGAAATGGTTATTGCATCCGGACAGTACAGTTTGCAGGCTGATTTTGGTGAAAACTTTACCGGAGGTTACGATAATGGCCCTGAATCGGTTTTTGCTATTCAGTTTTCGATAAGCGATGGAACAACATCAGGACGTTTGAACTTCGAGAATGGATTGAATTATCCGCACGGAGCTCCTCAGTACGGATGTTGTGGTTTCCACCAGCCAAGCCAGAATATGGTGAATGCTTTTGCTACCGATGAGAATGGTTTACCAAAGTTCGACACGTTTAACGATGTTGAACTGAGTGCAGCCGATATTACTCCTGATGGAGTACCTGTTGACCCGCGTATCGACCACTCTATTGGTATCGACGGTCACCCGTACAAATACCGTAACGAGGAATCCTACATTTTCAGCAACAGCTGGGTACGCGATCCGGGAGTTTACGGTTACTTCCAAAGTATGAAAGAGCAGCAGGCTGCCGATTGTTCCTGCTACAAAAAGCAAGGTCCGTTTATGGGCGTATCGAAAAACATCGATATCATTCGTTATGCCGATGTATTGTTAATGCAGGCTGAAGCATACATCGAGCTGGGCCAGCAGGATATGGCCCGTCCATTGATCAACCAGGTTCGTAAACGTGCCTCTGAAAGTACCAGCAGAACTCGTTTTGCTGATGGTACTGCTCCATCAAATTATATGATCTCGGAATACGACGGATCGAATTTGGCCTGGACACAGGATAACGCACGAAAAGCTTTACAGTGGGAGCGTCGTTTGGAGTTTGCTTTGGAGAGCCCTCGCTTTTTCGACCTGGTACGTTGGGGAATTGCAGAACCAACTTTGAATGCTTACCTGGAAAAAGAGAAAACAAGAAAAGATTTCTTGAATGATGCTCAATTTACTGCCGGAAGGGACGAATATTTCCCGATTCCGCAGCGTGAGATAGACTTTACAAAAGGTCTGTACGAACAAAATGTTGGCTATTAATAAATAGAAAAGATCATGGTTGGAAGACATTCTTCCGACCATGATCTGTTTTCGTAACTTTACTAATCAAAACAGTTTACCTATGAAGAAAATTCCGGCTTCAATTTTATTGCTGATTTTGCTTGTTTTCTGGGGGTGCACAGGAAATAAAGAACAGAAAGCTGCTGTTTCCCTGCATTTCAACCCGGAAGATTCGATACTTCAGAATCCTGTAGCCTTAATTTATGCTGAAAACAGTTATCACTTGTTTTTCAATTACACGGTTAACGGTGAAGAGAAGTTGGGACAGGCTGAAACTAATGACCAGGTAAACTGGAGCACTAAAGCAATAAGTTTTGAGTCGGAAGAAGCCGGAATTCATAACATAAAAACCATTGTTGCAGATTGGAATCAAACAACAGCTTATAGTGCAGAAACTTCTGCATTGATTGCTTTCGGAACAGAAACCGATAACAATGGAGAACTGACCATCTCATACAGCAACGACAATGGCTTGACCTGGAAAACGGACTACGAAAATACGATTATACTTGCTGATTTTTACGAGCCCATTCAAGACCTGAAAGTATTTTGGAACGATGAAACACAGACTTGGATCCTGGTAACACTTTCAGGTTATGAAGTGCGTTTTTATTCATCATCAGATTTGAAAAACTGGGAGTACCTAAGCCGTTTTGGCGATGAAGTTGTGCTAAAATCGGGGCAATGGACAAGCATCGATTTTTTCCCGATGGAGATTACAGAAACCAACGAAACGAAGTGGGTACTTTTTATCAGTGCCGATAGCGGTTCGCCAAACGAGGGCAGCGGTGTTCAGTACTTTGTTGGCAGTTTCGATGGCTTTGTTTACCAGGCCTCGCACAATAAACCCAAATGGATCGATCATGGAAGCGATCTTTATCAGGCTGTTGTTTTATCCGATTACCGGATCGTAAACAAAAAGCCTGTTTTAATAGGAACTTTATATAATTCCATCTACGAAAAATTCAATATTCCAAGTAATTCCTCAGCCGAATTCTCGCTAGCCCGCCAATTAACTTTAAAAGAAAAATTTTACGATTACTATTTAACGTCAGAACCTGTAAAAGCCATTGAGAAACCGGCAACAGAAACAATTAACGAAACTGAATTAAGCGATGGCAAATCAATCGAAAAGAACTTGGATTTGCCAATCCGAATCGACTTGACGTTCGATGTCAATAGCCGTTTATACCTGGGTATGGCGGAATCTTTTGGTGTTAAAATTACTACAAACGAAGGCAAGGAGCTGATCCTGGGTTATCAGGCCGAAAGAAGATATTTTTACATTGCTGACCCCTCGATACAACGCGATTTCCCCGATAGTTGGGATGGTTTCTACTATGCTCCTTATGTAACCAACGAGCCCGAACTGGATATGACCCTTATTATCGACAGGAACTCGGCCGAACTATTTGCCATGAACGGATTGATTTCCCTGTCGCGAAAATTCTCTTTTGATGCAAAGAACGTGCAGGTAAGCTTATTTAGTGAGACAGGAACCGTTAAGTTATTGGAAGGAACAATTACTGAATTTTAATCCAAATAAAACGATAAATAAACCATTTAAACGAATAGAGATGAACCATAAGTATTTCAATTTTATGGCTGCAATATTACTGTTGTTTGCCGTGGCCTGTTCTTCCGGTCCAACTAAAACAACAGAAGCCGAAGAAACGACAAAACCATACATCGAAAAGTATCGTCCGCAATTCCATTTTTCGCCAGATTCGGCATGGATGAACGATCCAAACGGGATGGTCTATTACGAAGGAGAATATCACCTGTTCTATCAATATTATCCTGATAGTACAGTTTGGGGACCCATGCATTGGGGACATGCAATTAGCACCGATTTGGTGCACTGGCAACACATGCCCATTGCTTTATATCCCGACAGTTTGGGATATATTTTCTCGGGTAGCGCAGTGGTCGACTGGAACAATACCTCTGGATTTGGTTCCGCTGAAAATCCGCCGTTAATAGCAATTTTCACCTATCACAATCCTATAATTGCAAAGGCCGGTGGTGTTGATGTGGAATCGCAGGCCATTGCCTACAGTCTGGATAAAGGGCGAAGCTGGACAAAATATGAAGGAAATCCGGTGATCCCAAACGATGGGAACCGCGATTTTCGTGATCCGAATGTGATTTGGAATGAAGAAATTCAAAAGTGGAACCTTGTTCTTTCTGCGCACGACCACGTTCAGATTTATACTTCTGACGATTTGAAAAACTGGAAACACGAAAGCGATTTTGGTATTGATGCCGGAACACACGATGGCGTTTGGGAATGCCCCGATTTATTCCCGCTGCAGGTTGAAGGAACCGACGAAACAAAATGGGTGTTGATCGTGAATATCAACCCCGGCGGGCCAAATGGTGGTTCAGGAACCCAATACTTTTTGGGGGATTTTGATGGACATGAATTTACTGCCGACTCAAAAGATACCAGTTGGGTAGATTGGGGACGCGACAATTACGCCGGTGTTACCTGGTCGGATGTGCCAAAAGAAGACGGTCGCCGGATTTTCCTGGGCTGGATGAGTAACTGGGCGTATGCACAGCTTGTACCAACTGAGAAATGGCGCAGTGCAATGACTTTACCCCGCACGCTTTCGTTGATTAAAAAGAAGGAGCAATACGTGCTGAAATCGACTCCTGTAAAAGAAACAGAGCTGCTCACAGCTAATTCAGCGACAGTGAATATTGATGAAGCGCTGAAAATTTCGGGAGTTAAAGAGCTGGATATACAAGGTTTGACTTTGAATCAGAGTCGCTTGTCGCTGGAGTTTGAAATGGGAGAAACACTTCCCGAATCATTTGGTATTATGCTGGAAAATGAATTGGGCGAAAATGTCACACTCAGCTATTCTGCATCGGCAGAGCAGTTTCAGTTTGATAGAACACAATCAGGAGACATGAGCTTTTCTGATCAGTTCTCCGGAATATCGGTGGCTCCTTACAAAATCGGATCGACTGTAAAACTTGAAATATTTGTGGACGCCGCATCTGCCGAAATTTTTGTAGACAGTGGAGATCTGGTAATGACAGAGATCTTTTTTAATTCTCAACCTTTCAGCAAACTAAGGGTTTTTACCGATGGACAGCCCATTTCTTTGACAGAAGCAAAATTTAAAAATGTAAATTCCATTTGGCATTAAAGTAGGTCGATCTGTTTGAGAAGGCTTTGTTTGTAACAGAACAAAGAATTATTACAATATCATTTATAAAGTACATAAAAGAGGTAGTTGTAAGCAAGGAAGATATCTTCCGATTTGTATACTGAGGCGGTTCGATTCCCGCCTGGTTAGAAAAAAAAGAGTCCGATTTTATCGGACTCTTTTTTTGCAGTTTACCTTTCATTTGATATCATGATCTGTTGGGATCATCTATCTATTGTAAAAGTCTATCGTAAATACTAAGGTCTATCCTTCAAGGAAATAGCTTGATTGTTGCAATTGTGCAGCAAATTTATTGAGATCCGGAATACCCAGTTTTTTGCCCTTTGCAATTAGTAAACCTTCCTTTTTCAGGGCAGATATTACGCGAATTACCTGATCGGTTGATGTTCCGGCAAATTCGGCAATGTCGCGTCTCGACAAGGTCATGTTGATATAGCCATCGGTTTGCCCAAACTTATTCTCGATAAAAAGCAGACCATTAATTACCCGCTCTCTTACCGACATTTGGATAAATAATTTGCTGTTGGCTTCACTTTTTTGCAGCTGGTCGGCATAAAAAAGCATAAAGTCAAACATTAATGACGGAGCCTTGTGTAACATTTCAATCAACACACTGCTTGAAAAATTACATAGTATGGTGTCCTTTAATGCTGATGCGCTGATGTTGTACACATAGTCGGTTCCAAAACCACGGTGCCCCACTATTTCCCCGTTTTTCGAGAAACGAATGATTTGCGATTCCTTACTGGCTGTTTGCCGATACACCTTAACTGCTCCGCTGTAAATAAAATAAAGTCCGTTCACCGGTGCTCCTTCCAAAATGAACTGTTGGCCCTGGTTACAGTTAAATGTATTCTTTTGTTGCAGATACGTTTGAATCGAACCATTGGCAATGTGCTTTTTTATAAGGCAGTTCGAGTTTTCGCAGGTCTGACAATCGTAATTATTTTCGCGCATAGTCGTTTATTAATGATCTAAAAATGTGAGCAGTTGCTGACGATATTTATAAAAGTCAGGGTGTTCTACCACTGTTTTTCGGTTGCGAGGCCGTTCAAGTTTAATGTGTGCAACCTCGCCAACCTTTGCGTAAGGGCCAGATGTCATCATAATTACCCGGTCAGACAAAAAGATTGCTTCATCCACATCGTGAGTTACCATAATGGCTGTAATCTTCTCTTTCGACCAAACATCAATCAGCACATCCTGTAGTTCAATTCGGGTCATCGAATCGAGCATTCCAAACGGTTCATCAAGTAATAAAACTTTTGGCTTTAATGCAAATGCCCGGGCAATTCCAACCCGCTGTTTCATACCCTGCGACAAGTCTTTGGCTTTCTTATAAAAAGAATCTGCCAAACCAACTTTGCTGAGGTAATATTTGCAAATCTCCAGGCGTTGGTTGGTTGTTGCATGCGGAAAAACCTGTTTAACACCAATTAGCACATTCTCCAACGAAGTCATCCATGGGAACAAGCTGGGCGATTGAAATACCACTGCCCGGTCGGGGCCGGCTCCCTGAATGGGATGGTTAGCAACAGTAATCGCCCCGGCGGTGATATCGTTTAAACCGGCAATCATGGTCAGCAAGGTTGATTTACCACAACCGGAATGGCCAATAATTGCTACGAACTCGCTTTCTTTTGCCTGTAACTGGAAATTCTCTAAAACAACAAAGTCGCCTTTTGGTGTTGGATATGCCTTTTTTATATCGCGGCATTCCAGCATTATTTTTTCTTCAGTTAATACTTCCATTACAAATTGGTTCTTGGATTAAATAAACGTCTTTCTGCGCCCGGAATGATGGGATCCAGGATGGGCAGATCGTATTTCTTATCATTGGCAACCACACGATGTTTACCAATTTCCATCAGGTAAGCGTTAATGGCGTTCCGTTCTTTTTTAAAATTCGGATCGGCATTGATGGTTGCTTTATCGCGCGGGCGTTTAAAACCTATCGGGAAATTGAGGCCAAGTGTGGCACGCGGCCCGGGTTTTAGCGGAATAACCCGATCGGCAAGTAAAATACCTTCGTCCACATCGTTGGTTATAAGCAGTACGGTTTTTCTTGATTCGCGCCAAATACGCTCAATTTCCATTTGCAGCGACCCCCTTGTTAAGGCGTCGAGGGCACCCAGTGGTTCATCCATCAGTAAAATTTCCGGATCCATTGCCAGTGCCCGTGCTACGGAAACACGTTGCCGCATTCCTCCGGATAATTCTGACGGCTTTTTGTGCAAAGCCGGGTGCAGGTTAACCATTTTTATAAAATGTTCAACATGGCTTTTTCTGTCTGCTTTGCTCATTTTCGGGAATACCTGTTTTACGGCCATATCAACATTGCCCGATACGCTTAACCAGGGTAGTAAGGAGTAGTTCTGAAAGATAACTCCGCGATCCGGCCCCGGCCCGGTAATGGGCTTGCCTTTTAGCAGAATCTCTCCTTCATCCGGTGTAATCAATCCGGCGATGAGGTTAATAAGTGTGGTTTTTCCGCTACCCGTGAAACCCACAATGGCAATAAATTCTCCTTCCTCAACAGTGAGATTGATATTTTTCAGGACCTCGACACGATTGGTGCCCTGTCCGAAACTTTTCGAAACATTGCGTAATTCAAGAAATGCACTCATAATGTGTTCATTTTTAATCGGTTTTGTGCCTCATGTTTTGTTGTTCTTTCAAAATAGAATTACGCTTTGCTTTCGTAGCTTACCGCTTTCTGAACCAGCATCATTAACCTGTCGAGCGCAAAACCAATGCCTCCGATCACAAACATGGCTACAATGATTTTTGCATTCGAGTCGTTTGCTCCGTTCTGGAATTCTTCCCAAACAAACGAGCCCAAACCCGGGCTTTGTGCCAGAAGTTCAATGGCAATAAGCACCATCCATGCCACCGACAGGGTGATGCGTAATCCTGTAAAAATCAGCGGAACCGATGAGGGAAGAATGACTTTGAAAACATTGCTTACAACTCCCAGACGAAGTACTTTGGAAACGTTCAGGTAGTCTTTGTCAACCGACGAAACACCAACTGAAGTATTCACCAAAGTTGCCCACATGCTGCATAAACCAACGCTTATAAATGAAATAACAAATGATTTATCCATATCGGCAGATGCCAGGATTGTTTTTACAACCATTGAAACCAACAGTAACCACACCACAGGCGAAACGGGTTTAAATATTTGTATTATCCAATTTAAAGCAGTGCGCAAGGTTTCGCTTAAACCAAGCACGATACCCGCAGGAATAGCGAGAAATGCCGCCAACAGAAATCCAGCAAAAACCGTTTTCAGACTCGTGAAAATCTGATCGACAAACGAAGGGCGGCCCGTATAACGGATAGATGATAAGCCTTGTGCATGGCGTTGTGCATTAACAGCTGCAGTTTTTGTTTTAAATTCTGCTTTGTCGGCACTTATCATCCGGTGGTCGGCAATTAAGGTTTGTGTTGCCCGCCACACATCGGCTGGCGAAGGCAGGGAATTGGGTTTGCAACTTATGTCGCCCGAGTCGATACATTCCTGCATGGCCAATGCTGCCTCATCTCCCTGCGTTTCGCGGGTTTTTTCAATTTTTCGCTCGCGTTCGATTTTGTACAGGTAGCTTGAAAATAAATTGGCAACACCCAGAAATATTGCGATTGAGAGGATTGGAATGATTGCCTTTTTTAGAAAAAGAGCTCCGTTTTTTTTCGGTTCGATTCCCTGAAACAGTTTTACTAAGGGGTCAAGAAATCCAAATCCGAGCCATCTGAATGAGGCTAAAATTGTTTGTCCCATGATGATATCTTTTAGATTGGTAAATTTTTGAGAATTGATTATTAACTAAGTAAGCAGCCGGTGAGTAGAAAGATACAGCTGCTAATCCGGATAGCCGTACCTTTCTGATATTCACCAACTAAAAGAGCGGGTCTTGAATTTTTTCACCCGTTTTTAGATGTCTTTATTGCCAATGTCAAATTTTGTGAGGTACTCATTTGGCTTTTTCCCATCGTACTGAATGCCATCAATAAAGTCGGTTGTTACAGGCTTAAAACCATCGGTTTCAGGAATGTCGGAGGCGGGAATTTTCCCCTCTTCAACAAGCAATGTTGCCGCTTTTTTCCAGATGTCGGGGCGGTAAACTTTCTTTGCTGTTTCCAGGTACCATTCGTCTGTTTTTGCTTCGGGAATCTGTCCCCAGCGACGCATTTGGGTGAGAAACCATACGGCATCAGAGTAGAACGGATAAGTTGCGTGATAGCGATAGAAAACGTTAAAATCGGGTAACGAACGTTTGTCACCTTTTTCAAATTCAAAAGTTCCGGTCATCGAATTTGCGATAACAATGGAGTCGGCCCCAACATAGTCAGGTTTTGACAGAATTCCTACCGCACTCGGGCGATTGGCCGGATCATCCAACCATTTTCCGGCACGAATTAAAGCTTTGGTAACCGCAATGGCGGTGTTCGGATTCTCATCGATAAATTTCTGGGTCATCACAAACACCTTTTCAGGGTTGTTTTTCCAGATTTCGTAGTTGGTAACTACCGGTACACCGATTTGCTTAAATACGGCCTGCTGATTCCAGGGTTCGCCCACACAATAGCCGTATATAGTACCGGCTTCGAGGGTGGCCGGCATTTGCGGTGGCGGTGTAACCGATAACAAAACATCGGCATCAACCTGTCCCTGAATGTTGTCGGCAGTATACATACCCGGCTTAATTCCGGCTGCCGCCAGCCAGTAGCGGATTTCGTAGTTGTGTGTAGATACCGGAAAAACCATGCCCATTTTAAACGGGTTACCGTTGGCTTTATATTCTTCAATTACGGGTTTTAGCGCGTCTGCTTTAATCGGATGTATCGGTTTTCCGTCGGCATCTTTCGGGACGTTTGCTTTCATTTTATCCCAAATCGGATTGGATACGGTAATTCCGTTTCCGTTTAAATCCATTGAGAATGGTGTTACAAGCTGCGCCTGACGGCCAAAGCCTGCGTTTGCTGCTATGGGTTGACCTGCCAGCATGTGCGATCCGTCCAGTTCGCCATCGATAACCCGGTCCAGAACATTTTTCCAGTTTGATTGAGCTTCAATGGTTACAAACAAACCTTCTTCTTCAAAATAACCCAGTTCTTTGGCTATGGCCAGCGGTGCCATGTCGGTAAGTTTAATAAAACCAAAGGTGAGCTGTGGTTTTTCAATTAATAGTGATGAGCCTGAAACTTCCTCTGAAGAGGTAGCAGTTTTGTTGCCGGAACCGCCGCAAGCATACAGAATGATAGCCAGAATTGCCGCCACTCCGGGCATTAGTAATTTTTTGAATCGTAACATGATATTTTAATTTTAGTTGTTTGAATAAAAATGGATGGAAATGGTTTTTTTACAGGAACTTAGGCGTGAAAGCAATCATTAGCCAGCCCCAACACTGCATGTCACCGGTTTCGGTTGCAGGGTCGTTAAATTTTAATTGTTTCATCGTGTCGGAGATGCCGAATAGTTGGGAGTATCCGGCACTTAAACTCACGCCTTTTGTGAGGGCATAGTTGAATACCAGGTCCAACTCGGTCCCCAAATAGCCATCGTAACTTTGGCCGCTTGTTGCGTTTGTTCGTGCTTCGGGTGCCGAGAAGTAGTGCAAATGCCCCAGCAGCTTGCCTTTTTCGCCTAATTTGAAAGTAGTTTGCAGGTAAATATCCAGCAGCCCGGCACTTTTTGCATCAGCACCGCCGTGGCCATTGCCAACATAGAAATAGTCCATGAATCCATAGAATTTGTGATTGGTTCCGTATTTCGGAGCCCAGCCTTCAACTTTGTCGGGAGTTTCTTCGTCATCGCCACTCAGGTAATCAATTCCGAGCAATGGCGTACCGGAAAGGTTTGTAAACTGAATATAGGCATTGGCCATATAGCCGCTCAAATCCGTTTTTTCGTAGCTTCCGTTGGTCTCTGTTTTACCACTGGCACCTCCTGTATAGTAGAACTGTCCGCCAAATTTCAGTTTTTCCGATTTAAAGTTTGGTGTGAATCCGATGGTCAGGTTCCCATAGTTTTCGCCCGACGTCGCATCTACATCATAAATATCTTCCAGCAACATAAAAGCCACATCTCCTGATTTGAAGGTCTTTTTGTAATAAGCCATTGCCTGGGCTTTCGGGAGGCCAAGGTTAAATATTCGCGGGTTGGCACCGCCACCGCTGGTAATTACATACGAGTTTCCTACCAGTTTTGCCGGTTCAGGTGCGCCGTCGCCATAACCGGTTTGGTTCCAGCTTGCCATGATGTCGAATTGGTTGCCTTTTTCGTCTTTGTACAAATACCGAATGGCATCCAAAGACCTGCCCTGTGCTGCCCAATCGAGGCTTCCGAACAGGCGGTGACCATCGTAAATCACTTCCTGGCGGCCAATACGAAAGGTTGAGTTTTTCGAGGCATAGTATTCGCCATACGCTTCGTGAGTACTCAGCAATTGGTCTGACTTATTAATCTGTCCGGTTTCTCCCCAAATACGAACGTCTTGTACGGAAAATTTGAATCCATACTTTTCAGCTTTAAATCCGGCAATTAAACGCGAACGTTGTTCGGTGAACAAGGCCGGTTCCTGTCCGGGGAGTATCGGCTTTTTAAAACCGTTTCGCAGTTCGGTGCGCGGACGAAGTTGTCCTTCAAGTGAGAATTGTGCGTAACCTGCACTGGCTGCAAACACAATTAGAAATAAGGTAAATAGTTTTTTCATTTTCTGTCCTCTTTTGGTTATGTAATTCTATACACCAAAAGTATGTGTTGCAAAACATGAAAAATATGGGATATGGATTGTTAGAACAGTCTTTTGTGCAGGTAATAACAGATGAAATAGTATAAAAAAACCTGCGAAAAAGCAGGTAGAATTTTGCAAGGTGCAGATATCCAGAGAATAGTGAAGTTAGCTTTGTATAAAATAATGATGCTCGGCAATTTCCTTTTTCAGGAGATTGATATCCGGAATTCCTATTCTTTTACCTGAAAGTGTGATGAGCTCCTCTTTTTTTAAGGCCGAAAGATAACGTATTACCTGTTCTTCAGTTGTTCCTGCAAAGTCGGCTATTTCTTTCCGGCTAAGTTGCATCGAAATGTAATTTTTCCGTTGCCCGAATTTACGGTTGATGTAAAGCAGCGCATCAATTACTTTCTCGCGAACGGTCATATGGGCAAACATGCGGACTTTAGTTTCGCTTCGATGCAATTCTTCAGCGTAAAACGAAATAAAGTCATAAGACAGTTTCGGTAGGCTCATTAACATTTCTTTCATCATTTCAACCGGAAAGTTGCACACTATGCTGTCTTGCATGGCAGTGGCGCCAATGGGCGAATATTGATGTGTGCTAAAACCGCGTTGTCCAAGCATTTCGCCTTCGCGGGCAAAGCGCAGAATTTGTTCGCGTCCGTTAATCCCTGTGGTTAACACTTTTATTCGGCCGGAGAACATGAAATAAAGGCCATGAATAGGCGCTCCCTCGATGATTACACTCTGACCTTTTCGGGCAGGGATTGACACTTTTCGAGCCAGATAAGGTTCAATGCCCGGATCGTTGCAATGTTTTTTGATGAGGCAGTCGGTGTTTTTGCAATCTGTACAATCGATATGGTGTTTTATCATGACGCGCTATTCCTTTAAGTTGATACTAATTCCGCGGTGGAATTCCTTTCCAATTGTGTTAAACCACAATTTATTTCTTCAGCGATGGGAGTGGCGTACCTGCCGATAAAAAGTACGGCCGGCGAAACCGGCTTATTTTTGTCAATATCTGAAACAATACGACCAATTGTACTGCTTAAAATACTTTGTTCTTTTTGCCCAACCTGGCTCATTACCTGAACCGGCATTTCGGGTTCAATACCGGCTTCCATAATTTTTGCACTTAGCAATCCAATGTTTTTAAATCCCATATAAATAGTTACGGTACCATTGCCTTTTAGCACTTCAATCACACTTTCAATGTTGCTAAGCGAATTATCGGTGCGATGGCCGGTATAAAAAAGGGCCATCGGGCTTTTATGACGTTCGGTTATTGGCACTTCCATCAGTCCCGATGCCGCAACTCCGGCGGTTATACCCGGTATCACTTCATAGTTTAATCCATGTGTTTTGCAAAAACGAATTTCTTCAGCACCACGCCCAAATACCATTGGATCGCCTGCTTTTAAACGAACCACCTTTTTACCACGGGCAGCCAGTTCAGCCATCTTCTGGTGAATGTTATCCTGCCGTTCGTGCTGGCACTGACCATCACCCTGGAATTTGCCGACATAAATTAGTTCTGCATCGTTTCGGGCAAGTTTTAGCATTTCCTTTCCGTGCAGGGCATCGTATAAAACCACATCAGCTTCCGTCAGGCGTTTGTGTGCTTTTACTGTCAGCAATTCCGGATCTCCGGGGCCGGCTCCAACTATTGATATCAGGTGATTATTGTTCATAAAAGGTCCTTTTCTGATTTACTATTCAATACCGATAAACACGAAGCCGTTTTCTACTTTTACCGGATATGTTTTAAGCTGGTATTGTTCATCTGTAAGGCACTTGCCATCTTCCAGTGAGAATGTTCGTTTATGAAAAGGACAAGCTACTTTTGGATGCCCCTCAGAATCGCCGGTAAGGCCGCGGGATATCGCCATTTCGCCTTTGTGCGGGCACTGGTTTTGTGTGGCGTACCAGCGACCTTCGTTAGTAAAATTAAAAACCGCAATTTGCTCTCCGTTAATCAGTGCAGCTGCGCCTCCGTTTTCAGGGAAATCTTCAACGGCTGCTGCTTTAATCCATTCTTTTACCTCTGTAATAGTTTGTGTTTCCATAATTGTTAAACTTTGGCGGGCATTTTCTGGCCGCGCATTGGTACATACTTGATATTTTCGTCGATTTGATCGGAGTTTACAAAGTGGCGGAACTTTTTGCGCATTTCTTCATTGCGAACAACGGTGGTCCACTCGCATTGGTAATGGGAGATGAGCTCCTGCATTTCCTGTTCCAGTTTTTCGCCAATACCCAACGAATCCTTTACAATTACATCTTTCAGGTAACCAAGGCCGCCTTCCAGTTCCGACAGCCATTTGGAGGTACGCGTAAGCGGTCCGGCCGTTTTGATGTAAAACATTAAAAACCGGTCGAGATACCTGACACAGGTTTCCTTATCCAAATCGGAGGCCAGTAAGTCGGCATGACGCGGGTTGGCTCCGCCATTTCCGCAAACAAACAGGTTCCAACCTTTGTCGGTAGCAATAATTCCAAAATCTTTTCCACGTGCTTCAGCACATTCGCGCACGCAGCCCGAAACACCGCCTTTTAATTTGTGAGGCGAACGCAAACCTTTGTATCGGTTTTCAACTTCAATGGCAAACGATACCGAGTCGTCCATTCCAAAACGGCACCAGGTTGATCCTACGCAGCTTTTCACCGTACGCAGTGCTTTTCCGTAGGCATGTCCGCTTTCAAAACCTGCATCAATAAGCTCTTCCCAAATGTTTGGTAACTGATCAACACGCGCACCAAACAGGTCGATTCGCTGGCCTCCGGTTATTTTGGTGTACAAATCGTATTTTTTTGCTACCTGTCCGATCACGATCAGCTTATCAGGGGTTATTTCCCCTCCCGGAATACGCGGGACTACCGAATAAACACCTCGTTGCTGGATATTGGCTAAAAAGCGGTCGTTGGTGTCCTGAATCGTATCGTGTTTTACAATTACATCGTTCCAGATACTGGCCAACAGCGAAGCAGTTAGCGGTTTGCAAAGCTCGCAGCCTGAGCCTTTCCCGTAAGAGGCAAGTAGTTCGTTAAAACTCTTTATTTCGTTTACTTTAATTAAATCATACAGCTCCTGGCGGGTGTAGTTAAAATGCTCGCAAATGGTTTTGCGAACTTCGCGGCCCTGCGATTTCATGTAATGGGTGAGCAAATCATCGAGCATAGGCACACAACCTCCACAACCCGTTCCGGCTTTTGTACATTTTTTTATCAGCGGCAAAGCTTCGGCTCCGTCTTTCTCAATGGCCTGCATAATTTGCCCTTTGCTGATATTTTCGCAGGAACAAATTATAGCGTCATCCGGCAGGTCGCCAACACTAATGCCTGCAGCGCCTTCTCCTCCACGCGCTCCCAGGATAAAATCTTCAGGATTTTCGGGCAGCACCATTTTGTTGTTTACCACCTGCTTTAGCATGTTGTATTCTTCAGCTTCACCAACCAATATGCCTCCAAGCAGGTATTTGCCATCGGCAGTAAGATTAAGACGCTTGTAAATACCGCGTGCTTTATTTTCGTAAACGATGGTTTTTATGTTCTTATCCTCAACCAGCGCATCGCCAAAACTGGCCACGTCGGTACCTATCAATTTTAATTTTGAAGACAGATCGAATCCCAAAAATTCCTTTGAGACGCCCTGCAGATTCTGCACAAGCACTTCAGCCATTTCGTAACAGGGAGCAACCAGGCCCCAAACCATATTGTGGACCACCACGCATTCGCCAATGGCAAAAATGCCTGGGTCAGCAGTTTCCATTTTGCTGTTTACAACAATTCCTCCCCGGGGATGAACTTCCAGACCGGCCTGTTTTGCCAGCTCATCGCGTGGCCGGATGCCTGCTGAAATTACCAGTAAATCTGTGTCCAGTTTGCTGCCATCGTTAAACTCCAGACCTTGAACCGAACCGTTACCCATGATGCATTTCGTGCTTTTGTTCAGCATCACTTCGAGGTTAAATTCTTCAAGTTTCGATTTTAGTATTTCAGCTCCCTGGGGATCAAGTTGCCGGGGCATCAGGCGGGAGGCAAACTCAATGATACTTGTTGGAAGCCCGTCATCCAAAACGGCTTTGGCGGCTTCAAGCCCAAGCAATCCGCCACCAATAACCGCTGCCTTTTTTGCATTGGGAATGTAGGCCTTGATTTTATCAATATCGTCGAATGTCCGGTACACAAAAACTCCCTTCTTTTCCACGCCTTCAATTGGTGGTACAAAGGCTGAAGAGCCTGTTGAGAGTACCAGTATATCGTACGAATAACTTAAATTTTTCTGGGAGCTTATCGTTTTTGTATTTCGGTCAATCGAAGTAATTCGCTCATGTGTGCGTAGTTCAATGCCGTTTTCTGCGTACCAACCTGCAGGAGCCAGCAGAAGTTCTTCGGGTACTGTTCCTGTGTAGTAGGAGGTAAGGTGCACACGGTCGTAGGCAGGGTGCGGTTCTTCACCAAAAACAAGCAGTTCATACTCATGAACCAATGAAGACGCTACAAATTTCTCGCAGAATTTGTAGCCGGTCATCCCGTTTCCAATTAAAACAATTCTTTTTTTCATGATGCACTTTATTTATTTGTTCTTTTTGTATTCAATTAACTTTTATGCTTTACCGCTGTTATCAACTTAAAACTGATAAGTATGTATAGTTCTGTTTATTCTTCGGCCATTGAGGCACTGAAATCCGCACACCAAAAAGATCCAAACCTTGAGTTGGATGGAATCCCTGCTGAGTTGTTGTATTGTCAGCGCCTGTCGGATTGCCTGAAAGAAGTTTATCCCGATGCTTCGGAAGCCTTGTCTGTGGCAGCCTGGTGCCAGCATTTGTATCGTTGGGAGATTGCCCGCAGCACCTATCCCGAGGGCCGGGTTGGTTATTACCAATGGCGTAATTTTTTGGGCAAATATCAGGCAGACAAGGCTGCTGAGATATTGCAAGAAGCCGGATATTCCACCGATTTTATTGCAGAAGTGACCTATATTCTGAAAAAGGAAAATATCAACCGACTTGCTGATGCCCAGAAGTTGGAAGACATTGTTTGTCTGGTTTTCCTGGAACATTACATGGCTGCTTTTATGCCCGGAAAAACCGATGAACAACTGGTTCAGATTGTTCAGAAAACGTGGCGCAAGATGTCTGCACATGGTCATGATATTGCTTTAAAGTTAAACTTGCCAGAATCCGTAAAACGAATTGTTCATTTAGCGCTGGCTACCTAATTGTTTACCTGAAAATCGATTCTTCATCTGATTTTCAGTTTTGATACATTTTGTTATTCTATACACTTGTTGTTTCTGTAATTTCTACTGTTTTAAATGTTGATTTTGGCGATTCGCACACCTGGCAGCAATAGTTTTCAGGTAATTTGTCGAAAGCTGTGCCGGCAGCAATTTCGGCCAGAATATCACCAAACCGTTCGTCGTAAACCGTTTGGCACAATGGGCATTGGTAAACATTATGCCCGGGATTTTTTGCCTGTTTTTGCTCTTCGGTAATATTCATCGATTTTTTTACAAACTGCTGATTATAATATTGTTTGCTAAGTTCGTTAAGGGCTTTTGGCAAATCCTGTTTACTTAATGCCCGCTCGTACTGCATGTAAAAGTTGCTGTTTGGGTTAAAATCGTATGCATGATCAATACTGTAGCTGGCGGTAAAATCGAAGCGGCCCAAAAAAGGAAGGCGCCCGTTTTTACGGATCACTACTGATGTGAAATTTCCCTTGTTTTTATTTTGAATGGCGAATGAAAGACCATAAGTGCGGATGTCGAATTTATCGAACTCAGCTACTAAAAATCGTTTAAGTTTTAAAGCCCCTTTATCCAGCAATGGCAAATGCCAGTTCAATTCAAAAGAGGAGTGACGCATGTTAATTCCGTAACGGCCGATCAAATCATCCCAGTAAATTTTGTCTTTGGTTTCAATATCCTTAATCAGGAATGTTTTCCAGGGAGTAAAACTTATTTTGGCGATGTTGGTTTTCATGCATAATTCGCAAACGTCTTTCAAAAACTGAATGGGGTACTGGTTGTTACGCCAGTAAAAACCTGCCCAGTATTTATTTTTGTTCTCCATCTTCACCAAACCTTCGTAATACGGCGAAGAGCCTTTTGGCAACGTGAGTTTCGGATTTTTGTCGAGTGTGTTTTTTTGCAGATCGGAAGTGGCCACGGATTGATGCAAGGTTTCGGTCGTACGAATTCCCTCCTCAAGGATCAGCTTCTCAAGTGTTTGTGCAAACAAGGCAATGTCTTCGGTAAATATAAGGCCCGGCCAAGCTTCCGGTTGATGCATCTCTTCGATATTGAGGTACAGGTGCCAGAAATTCGGGATTTCGGAGGCAATAAAGTTAAGCTCTCCGTAAAACAGCGGAACCATGTTTTGCTGCGGATCAACGATGTTTACACGCAGTCGGTGCTTATAAGTGAACTGATCTGCAATTTTTGTAAATATGCCCGAGTAAACCCAGTTGGTTGATGGTAAAATATCAACGCATACGAATGATGACACAACATTTTGGATTCCCGAGTTTCGGCTTTGAATCGGAATTGCTGTGGTTTCAATTTTTGGCAACGAATTCTTTGTCAGGTAAAAAAGCATGTCTTGTCGCGATCCAAGCAGAACGTATTTGTTGCCTTCATTTTCTGCCAGCTTCAATGCTTCTGCAAACATGGAGGTAGATATTATTCCTCCTTTGCTGAGCACCCGGTAGAGATATTTGTTGTTAGTTTTCGTCATTGTAGTTGCCGGTTACGGGTTCCAACTCTTCTTTTAATAATTTCTGAATTTCAGGTCGGCAGCTGCCGCAGCCAAGTCCGGCACCGGTGATTTCGCAAACAGCATCTTCATGGGAAGCACCGTTTCTGATCGCTTTCTGAATGTTGCCTGATCCAACATTATTGCAGGAACACAGGAGCTTACCGATAACCGGTTCAATTGGTTTTCCGGTTCGAAGCAGGGTATTCCGAAGTCCGGCCAGCTCTTTTTGTTCTACTATTAGTTTTTTGAATTCGGCAAATTCAGCCTTGTCACCCATTAGAATGGCGCCCATTAATACATCGTTTTTCACAATGCATTTTTTGTAATAGCGGGCGGCTTTATCAATAAAAACTATCTCTTCGAAACCTTCCGCTCCGGCTGGAACAGAAGTTAAACCAATGGAACAAAGGTCGATTCCCGGAAATTTCAGGATGTTCATTGGAACAGTTCCGTAGTATTCGCTTACCGGATTGCCAAGCAGATGTTTGGCCAGTATATCAGCCTGTTCTTCGGCTGCTGCGGTTATGCCAAACAGGTTACCATTAAGCTCTGCAATTTCACCAATGGCGTAAATATCCGGCTCGCTGCTTTTCAGGTGCTCATTAACAATTATTCCCCTGCGAACATTAACCACTCCTTTGGCAAAGCTGATATTGGGTTTTGTACCCACTGCGAATACAATAGAATCAAAAACCAGGCGTTTGCCGCTTTTAAAACTCACTCGATGTTTATCTTCCCAATCGCTGCTTATCTGGCTTAGTTCATCATTAAAAAGAATTTCAACGCCTTTTTCGTTCAGTATTTCTTTCAACAGCGTGGCTGATTCGTTATCGAGCTGGCGTTCCATTAAACGTGGATTGCGGTTTACCAGCGTAACCTGAACATTCATTTCCAATAATGAAGCTACCATTTCAAGGCCTAACAATCCGCCACCAACAACCAGAACACGATGGTTCGGTTTTGTTTTTTTTCTGAACTGGTCGGCATCTTCCCGCGTGCGAATGGTATAAGTTGCGGGTAGTGCAGCCCAATCGGGGTTCATTACATTGGGGCTCGATCCGGTGGCCAGAATTAGCTTGCCATAAGAGTAACTCTTCCCATCGGAACAAGCAATCGTTTTATTTTCTGAGTCAATTGAGTTAAGGCTTACACCCGTTTTAACCTGTATATTTAGTTTTTTGATTTCTGCTTCGCTTGTTTTCTGGAGTGCCTCCCATTTGAGACTTCCTGTAATGTAGTCGGGCAATAAAACGCGGTTGTAGAACGGATTATCTTCTTTTGAGATGACCAATATTTTGTCGGTTTTGTTTTTCTCCCGATAGCTTCTTGCAAATTGCAGGGCGGCCGCACCCGCTCCAACCACAATCAGTTGTTCTGTTGGTTTGCAATTCTTTTCAATGCGTACTGTGCTAAACTTAAAGTCGGGTTCTTTTGATTTTGGGTCTACCAAATCATTGGTTAGGTTGTTGGTTCGGGCCTTGTTGCCTGAAAGTACTTTTCCCCAGTGCATGGGCAGGAACACAACACCTTCGCGAATCGAGTCAGTAACTTGTGCGGGTGCTTTTACTTCTCCGTTCCGGTTGCTTATCGTTATGATGTCATCATTTTCGATGTTTAAATTTTTGGCATCAGCCGGATGGATTTCAACAAATGGTTTGTCGATATGCTGTTGCAGGCGTTTAACTTTTCCGGTTCGTGTCATGGTGTGCCACTGATCGCGGATACGCCCTGTTGTTAGAATAAACGGATATTCTGTGTTTGGTTGTTCCGAGAGGTTGGTCCCCTCAACGGCAAATATATTTGCTTTTTTAGAAGGGGTGTAAAACTTGCCATCCTCAAAAAGGCGTAAGGTACTTTTTCCATTTCTGAATGGCCACTGAACCGAACCGGTTGTTAGTAAGTGCTCATAGGTCAGTTCTTCAATCGAGAGATTTGTTCCGCGGGTCAGCAATTTATATTCGTCGAATATTTCGCGGGCATTTTTAAAGTTGAAGCCGGAATAGCCCATTTTTCTGGCAACACGGCAAATTATTTCATAATCGGGGAGGGCTTCTCCGGGAGCTTTTACTACCTGGTTAAGATGTGTAATTCTTCGTTCGGAGTTTGTCATTGTACCTTCTTTCTCCAACCATCCGGCGGCGGGAAAAACCACGTCGGCAAATTGTAGGGTATCCGATTTATTTGAAATATCCTGGACTACCACAAACCTGGCTTTCTTTAATGCTTTTTCCACTTTGTGTAAATTGGGCAAACTCACCATTGGGTTTGTGCAGATAATCCAAACTGCTTTTAGCCTTCCGTCTTCCAGGGCGTCAATCATCTCGGTAGCACTGTAACCCGGCTTGGCAGGTATTTCTTTCACCTTCCAAAAATCTGCTACTTCAGCCCTGTGGGCTTCATTTTCTAAATTCCGGTGGGCAGGAAGCAGGTTGCACATTCCTCCAACCTCACGTCCGCCCATTGCGTTGGGTTGGCCGGTAAGGCTGAATGGTCCGCAGCCCGGTTTGCCTATTTTTCCGGTGATAAGCGAGAGGTTTATAAGTGAAAGGTTCTTGTTTACACCGATAACGCTTTGATTCAACCCCATGGCCCACATGGATATAAATCCTTTTGACTCTCCGATATATTTTGCCGCCAAACGGATATCAGCAGCGGGAACACCACAGATTTCGGCCGCTTCATTTATACTTTGTTTAACAACTTGCTTTTGCAATTCTTCGATGCCATTGGTATGTTGGCGGATGAAATTCCAATCGGCATAACCGTCTTCGAGCAGGCAGCGGGCAATGGCATTATTGAGGAACACATCGGTGCCCGGTTTTAGTTGTAAATGCAAATCGGCTAATTCGCAGCTTTGCGTACGACGGGGGTCGGCTACAACAATTTTAACTTCGGGATTTGCCTTTTTACGGGCTTCTATCCTGCGAAACAAAATTGGATGACACCAGGCCGGATTTGCGCCTGTTATAAAAAAGCAATCGGACAGATCAATGTCTTCGTAGGATGCAGGAACAGCGTCTTCTCCCAGTTGCATTTTGTAGCCTACCACTGCTGAGCTCATGCATAAACGTGAATTGGTATCGATGTTATTGGTTCCCCAAAAACCTTTTGCAAGTTTTGAAGCCACATAATATTCCTCAGTCAGACATTGTCCGGATACATAGAACGCCACAGAATCGGGGCCAAATTTTTCGATTAAGCTTTTGAATACATTCGCAACACGTCCTATGGCTTCCGGCCATTCAACATTTTTTAATGGATACCCTTTGGCCAAACGTATTTGTGGAGTGGTTAAGCGGTCCGTTTGATTGTTTACCACATAATGCAGATTTAATCCTTTGGAACACAACTTCCCCTGGTTGACCGGATGCTCCTTGTCTCCTTTGACGGAAACCTTTCCGTCAGCAGATTTTGAGACAATAATCCCACAGCCTACCCCACAATAGGAGCATGTTGATTTAAATTCTTCGGCCCTCATGCATTTAGCTTTATTACACTATTGTTTGCATAGCTGTACATAAATATCGGTTTCGGCTGAACGCTTCGGGGTTGGTAAACCTCGCCAAGCTCTTTTCGAGCTTCCGTTTCGGCTTCTTCGCTAAAGCGTACAAGGAAAGCAAAAAGTGAAACTACACTAACGATGATTCCAATGATAAATAAGGCCTGAGGGTAGGAGACGTCTTCCATTTTAAAGAGGAATCCGGCGGCAACCGCACCCGCGTTTCCGCCGGCACCTACAATTCCCGATACGGTTCCTATTGCTTTTTTATTGATAAAGGGAACGACTGAAAAGGTTGCCCCTTCTGACATTTGTACAAATAGACTAAACACTATCATTGTTGCGATGGCGACAGGTAATACGGTCATTCTGCTAAATAGGATCAATGCAATTCCTTCCAGGAATAAAGCAGTAAAGAGAAAATAGACGCGTCCTTTTAATCCCCATCTTATCCCCGATTTATCGCCAAGAATACCGCCAACGGAACGGGCAAATATGTTCATCACGCCAAATAACCCGGCTATTAATCCTGCGGTTTTAACATCAAGGCTGAAATAGTCTTTGTAATAGAGTGAGGCTATATTGTTAATGGTAAGTTCAATACCAAAACAAGCCCCGTAAATGATAAACAAGCCCCAAACGCGGAAGTCTTTAATGGTTTCCAGAAACTGGCCCTTTTCGGCTGTCTTTTTTATGGCAAAATCAGGATCTGCTTTTTTTAGGTCATTCAAATTTCCTTCGGGAGTGTCCCTGGTAAACTTGTAATAAACCAGTCCCATTATTATCATCAAAATTCCCGGAACAATCATGGCATATCGCCATGAGCTGGTGTTTGAATAGCCGATTGCCACAAAAGCCGAAAAAATAAGCGGCATTACCATTTGGGTTACTCCACCTCCCAGGTTTCCCCAGCCGGCTGTGGTTGCGTTGGCTGTACCTACTACGTTTGGGGCAAACATAAGAGAGGTGTGAAACTGTGTGATTACAAACGAAGCTCCGATTACTCCAATTAACAGGCGGAAAATCAGAAAAGACGTATAATCGTTGCTAAGCCCGATCAACATAACGGGCAGTGATCCAACAATTAGTAACCAGGTATAAGTAATTCGGGGGCCTATTTTGTCGGCAATCCAACCGATTAGCAGGCGGGCAAAAATAGTAATCATTACCGATGCGATAATAATGTTTCCAATTTGCGATTTACTTAGTAGTAGTTCTTCGCGGATTACTGCCATTAGCGGGGCTACTCCAAACCATCCGAAAAAACAGAGAAAAAACGAAAACCAGGTAATATGGAAGGTTTTCATTTGAATTGATTTAAGACTGAATAAGTCTATTTTATTAGCTTTTGAAGCTTTTGAATGTTCCATATTTCTCTACATTTTTTTGATAAACGAATACGGGATCTTTATGTCTGTAAAGAAACTAAATGAAACTATTCCAAAAGATGAAACGAAGATCGGACAGCCTTAAAAGGCGGCGATACCACATAAAAAGATAAGTAAAAACACATTTAAAAATATGGTAAAAACCATAAAAAAGATAGCACGAGCTTTTGTTTGGAGTTGGAGTATTCTTTTAAACGGCTGAAAAATAGTGTTTTGTGTGCTTTTCGGTAAATGCTGTAGTTGAGCAGTTTTTTGAGAAAACAACGTGGGAAAATCAAAAAGACTTAAATATTAAATAAACGTTATCAAAAAGATTTAAAAAACAACAAAAAACGATCAAAAAGAAATATGACAGATTAGTGGTATGTATTTAGGTAATTCCTGTCTTGTTTGCTTACATTTTGTTAGAGTCGTAAAACGACACGAACTCAAAAACCTTTACATCGTGGATTTTTCGCTTAATTTTTTACCATTCTCAGTGGCTCTGTCATTAAATTGAAGTTATTTATGTTTATGTGAGTAATTTCAATTATTATAAATCCACGCTTTTGAGGATCGTCATATCCATTTCGATGTATTTTTATGGATTATTATGCAAGCAACGTATATGAAAAATATATTCTTAGTCATTTCAATTCTATTCGCCTTTAATTCTCTGGCTCAGAATTCCGTAACCTTTACGGTTAAAGATGAGAACGATGAAATTTTAACCGGGGCAAATATTGTTATTGAAGGAACAACAACCGGAACGGTTTCAGACGAAAACGGAATTGCAGTATTTAATGATTTAGCCAATGGTAAAACCGTGTTTGTAATATCCTTTATCGGCTATGAAAAGAGCAAAGTAGTCCTTGTTTTTCCTCAGGACAATAAGAAATCCATCACCGTTGAACTGGAAGAAGGAGAGGAGCTGGAAGAAGTGATTGTGGCTGCCACCCGATCGTCGAGAACAATCGAAGATATACCAACGCGTGTTGAAGCCATAACCGGCGAAGAATTAGGCGAACAAGCTGCCATGAACTCCAGCAATATAGGAATGCTTTTAAAGGAAACCACCGGGGTACAAATGCAGCAAACATCGCTGAGTTCGGGAAATATGAGTATCCGGATTCAGGGTCTGGACGGCCGATACACGCAAATATTAAAAGACGGACTTCCGTTATATGGCGGGTTTGCAGGCGGCTTATCCATTATGCAGATTCCTCCGCTCGATTTAAAACAGGTGGAATTAATAAAGGGAAGTAATTCGACATTGTACGGTGGTGGTGCAATTGCCGGGCTGGTGAATCTTGTTTCCATTACTCCCGAAGATAAACCGGAGCTAAGCCTCATGTTTAATCAAACCAGCGCTTTGGGATCGACAGCTAATTTTTTCTATGCGCAAAAATTCAGTAAAACAGGAATTACCATTTATGGATCAGCAGATAAGCAGGTTCCATACGACCCGGATGACGATGGTTTTTCAAACCTGCCAAAATCGACCACCTATAACCTGAATCCAAAGTTTTATTTCTACCCCAATTCAAATACGGAGATACTGTTTGGAATCAGCTCAGCTTTTGATACGCGGACCGGTGGTGATATGGAAGTGATTAAACACAATGCAACTCAGGAGCATGTTTTTTCTGAAAAAAATAAATCAGAGCGGTATTCTACACAGTTTAAAATTCAGAATATAAACGATGTGCGAAGTATAGCTGTAAAAAACAGTGTGAGTTATTTTAACAGGGAGTTGAACATCCCGGATTATCAATTTGCCGGGAAACAGTTATCCGGCTTCTCAGAAATAAATTACAGCCTTTACAAAAAAGAAAAGTCTGACTGGCAATTGGGTGCAAATCATTATTTCGAGCAGTTTAAAGAAACGAACGTCGATGCCAGTGCAAAAAGGGATTATACCCACAATACGCTTGGTATTTTTGCGCAGAACACAAGCGATTTTGGACCGAAGTTTACGTTTGAAGGCGGATTGAGAACGGATTCCAATTTTGATTACGGCATGTTTGTACTTCCGAGAATTGCTTTGCTTTTTAAAGCCACCGAGAAATTTTCTTCACGAATTGGCGGTGCAATGGGGTACAAACTGCCATCGATTTTTACCGAAGATGCCGAAAAACTGTATTTCCGTAATATTCAACCTATTTCAAGTGGTGAAATGAATCCCGAAAAGTCGGTAGGTGGGAACTTTGATTTGAATTATAAAACGGTGTTTTTTGATGCAGTTACCTTTTCTATTAATCAACTTTTTTACATCACACAACTTAAAGATGCACTTGTTTTAAGAGAAAACCAGCCCGATAACACCTACTTTTTTGAGAATGCCGACGGCAATATTTTAAGCTCAGGATTTGAAACCAATGGCAAACTTTCCTATGCCGATTTCAAGCTGTATTTTAATTATGCTTTTATAAATACCAAACTTCAATACGATAATATAAACAACCAGAAACCACTTACACCAAAGCACAATATCGGTTTGGCATTAATGTACGAAACGGAAGAAAAATGGTCGGTAGGATACGAGTTGTACTATACAGGTTCTCAGTTTGACGAACAATACAACACAAAACCTGATTACTGGATGATGGGATTTATGGCCATGCGGCATTTTAAGCGACTGTCGGTATTTATCAATTTTGAGAATTTTACCGATGTAATTCAGACCAATTACGAGCCGCTGGTTTTGCCACCGTACAATTCGCCAACTTTCCCTGATATCTGGGCGCCATCTGATGGTTTTGTATTTAATGGCGGGATAAGAATAAATCTTCTGTAGGATTTACATTATTTGAATATAGAATCCCTAAATAATCGTTCTTTTTAATTCCTCAATACAGTCGGGGCACAGGCAACCATCGAAACAGGCCATTATGTAATCGCGCACATTTTCCGGAATTTCTACCTGGTTGCACCAGCAGTGGTAGGTTCCGGTGCAGGTATGCAAACTATCGCATCGGGCACACGCATGTGGTTCATATTTTGGATTGTGCTCCATCATTGTCCTGATTTTAGGAATGCAAAAATGAATATTTCTTAGAAGATTACAATTTGACTTTTAAAAATAGGTGATACAATGTTTCTCGAACGCTATTTTTTTTGCATTTGATACCCGATAAAACAAAAGACAAAACCGAGGTGATCTAATTATAAATCAGTGAGGTTGTAAATTTTAAATAGCGATAAGTTCTAAACTACTTCGCCTTTTCAAAAAAGTGGTGGAAGAACACACTTTGAAAAGCAATAGCGTTTTTCCAGTAATCCCAGGTATGTCCGCCGGGCCGTGTGGTAAAATCGTGTGGAATATTTCGTTCAAGCAGCTTTTCGTGCAAGTCGCAGTTAACGCCGTAAAAGAAGTCGCTTACGCCACAATCAATTGATATTTCAAGCGATCCGGGCGTTAGCTTGTAAACAAGATTGATGACGCTGTTTTCTTCCCAGTTGTCTTTGTTTTCAGCGTAAGTGCCCAGTCTTTTCGAAAGATCCCAGTTATTTGGAAACGGGCGAATATCAACTCCGCCACTCAAGCTACCTGCTGCGCCATAAATATCCTGGTTTCTGAAAGCAAGGTACAAAGCACCGTGTCCGCCCATGCTTAATCCGGTAATCGCACGTCCTTCGCGCGAATCAATTGTGCTAAACGAATTGTCTACCCAATCAACCAATTCATGCGCTACATAGGTTTCGTATTTTATGTTTTTGTCAATCGGGCTATCAAAATACCAGCTTGAAAAAGCACCATCAGGGCAAACGATAATAAACTGATACAGATCGGCATAGTTTTTAATTTCAGGTACTTTGGTTATCCAACCGGTTTGGTTATCGCTATAACCGTGAAGCAGGTACAAAACCGGGTATGATTTATCATCAGAATAACCTTCCGGAGTAATTACAACTGCTTCAATGTCTTTATCCATCGATTGGCTATGCGTTGTTAAGTGCTGAACTTTGGCGGCTTTTGTTTGCAGTGCCAGTCCGGTAACCACAATCAGTAAGATGATTGTTTTAAGTAAAAGTGTTCGTTTCATCAGTTCAAATTTTTTTTTGCTGGCGTTAAAAATAGGGACAAATAATTTATGATAGGCAATGTTTACAATTTTGTATAGGAGTAGCTTTCAATTAATTCTTCAGGTATTCAAACCAGTCGAAATCGGCGTAGGCTTTTGAAGCTTTTCCATTTCCGGTGGCATATAAACCAACATAAATACCGGTAAAGAAGCCAACTGTTTCGGTTGCCAGAAATTTGGCATCGGCGGTTTCAACGGGGGTAAATTCGTCGTTACCCTGTGCAAACGAAAAGGTAAAAGTGGTTTTATCGCCGCTGACCCGCAGTTTTACCGGACCCGGTTCTAGCGTATATTCTTTCGAGGTGTAAATGGTTTGTCCAAACTGCAATTTTACGGTCAGAATTCGGTCGTTACCTTTTTTGCTAACCATTATATCGAAGTGCGAACCGTTGTTCAGCAAAATCAAGCCGGCCTCCTCATTTTCATTTTTCGGATCGAACTCAAGTTGAGTGGTTGCCGTGAAATAATGGTGTTTTAGCCGGCGTCCCACAAAGGTTGATGAATGATTGGTACTGATTGTTTCAGCAGCTCCTTTTAACCGCAGGAAACCTTTTCTTTCGGTAAGTGAAAAGTTACTTTCTACCGGTGCCTGAATATAGTTCCAGTCTAATCCAAGCTTGTTGTTATCAAACTCAATTTTAGCCGGAGGCTCGGCAACCGGTTTTAATGGCAGGGTGGGGTAGGTCATTTCAACGTCAACTGTTCCGTTTCCGTTTACCACAGGCCAGCCGTTTTTAGGCCAGGTAACAGGTGCCAGACAGGTTTCGCGACCTAAAATGTGATGCGTTTTATCAGAAATATTGCGGTAGCCATGGAAAACGATCCACCATGAATTGTCGTGCGCCTGGATAATATCGGCATGGCCAATTCCCTGTATAGGTTTCCCCTGCCCGGCAGCATTACACTGTGTTAAAATCGGGTTGGCCGGATTATCAGTATATGGCCCCCAAATGCTGTTACTGCGGGCAATGGTTTCGGAGTGTGCTTCCTCGGTTCCGCCTTCTGCGGCCATCAGGTAGTACCAACCGTCTTTTTTGTAAATATGTGGACCTTCTGCATATCGGCCACCGGTTCCGTTCCAAACTTTTTTGCCATCCGAAAGTTTGCCGGTTTTTAAGTCTACTTCATACAAAATAAAAGGAGAACTGATGATGTAGGCTTTTCCATCTTCATCCCAAAACAGGTCGGGATCGATTCCCGGAACATCTACCCAAATTGGATCGGACCACGGACCAGCAGGGTTGGTTGCGCTTACATAAAAGTTTCCTCCGCCGCTAACGTTGGTAGTGATCATATAAAATGTTCCGTCGTGGTAACGCAGCGTGGCGGCAAATATATTTAGCCCGTTTGGAATCTGTTCTTTCCGGTGAATACAATGACCGATCTGTTCCCAGTTTACAAGGTCTTTACTATGAAAAACCGGAACTCCGGGAAAGTATTCAAAAGTACTGGTGATGAGGTAATAGTCGTTGCCAACACGGCAAACACTCGGATCGGAATAGAAACCCGGAAGAATTGGATTATTGTAGGTTACCGTTGCATTTGGCTCAGGTGCTTTTGCAAACGGATTTGGTGCAACTTGCGCAAACACGTTCATGCTAAGGCAAAGTGCGAGTAGCAGAACAAAACTCTTTAATGCTGCGGTTGAGCGCGATTCATTTTTAATCATGGTTATAATTCATTTTAGTTGGTTGTAAATTCTTGTTAGATCAATAAGCCTAATCTATAAAAATTAAACATGATGTGCGAAATTAGTTCATATTGTATTAAGTACAAAATAAAGTTCTACTCTTCTTGCAGATAACCACGATCTGATACTTGCCCGACACGTATTTCTATAAGATGGTCTTCCTCTGGTATAAGATTAAAGTATAAAATCATTAGATAGTGTTACTCTTTTATCCGATTCTAACGCGCTGGTAAAAGAAGGTTGTTCGCTGATGGCCAAAAGACATTCTTTGCCATAAGATCGTCTCTGCTTCGTTTCATACAACGACTATTTTGTGGAAGATTGTGATGAGCATTTTTATCTTCTGTACATATTAATATCCCTTATTTTAAGGGGTTATTGAAATTCTAAACCTTAAAATTACGCAGTTTTTATATTGCGTTTTTTTAGGTGAAATAGATATAATTTGGTTTTTCGGTTTAAACAATGTTATTTTTGTTTTCATCAAACTAAACTATGTGGATCGACTAAAGTTGTGGAAAGACATTCAGAGTGGAGATGTAAATGCATTGCACGATTTACACAAGCGGTATTTTCATCCGATGTGTTTATTTGCGTTTAAATCTATCAACGATCACCAACAGGTTGAGCACATTGTTTCGGATTGTTTCCTAAAGATTTGGAAAAACAGAAAGCGTATTGAAATAAAATCTTCGCTGGAATCCTACTTGTATCAAATCTTACGGAATTCAATTATCGACTATCACAGGGCGAAACACGATAATACGATTTCTTTTGATCAGATTCCGGATATTCCCGATGAGACGGAGGTGAACAACGAACAGCGATATGCAAAATTATATACAGCCATATCGCGATTGCCCGAAAAGCGCAGACAAATTTTAGAACTGGCCATTTTTGAATCGTGCACTTACCAGGAAATTGCCGAAAAGCTTGGGATCACAAAGAATACGGTAAAAACACAGATGGTTCGCGCATACCGGTTTTTAAAGGAATCGTTAGATCCCGTTGATTTCTTCTTTTTCTGTTTTCTGGAGAAAAAATAAAATAATCGCTTTTTCTGTCACCCTCTTTCAAACTTTAACACGTCATTTCAATACAAAAAGGATTTTTATAAATTAGTTTGGTTAGGTAAGATTTATAAGAGCAGCAGCTATACCTGCTGTTGCTCTTTAAAAGAAGATAGATGAAAGAACACAACGAAGATAGATTTTGGGAACTGGCAACGCTAAAAATTCATAACGAGGCAAACCACGATGAGTTAAGTGAGTTGAGTTCGTATCTGTCGGATGCAAAATATGCCGGAATTTACTCCGAAATAGCACACCTGAGCGAAGACATAAAAGCTACTCAAAAGCTATCGCTCGTCTCGCAACAGAATTCCTGGATTAATATTAAAACCCATTTGCAAAACAAAACCATACAGCTGTTCCGAAAAGTTTCGGGCTATGCCGCCGTTTTTGTAGTTGCCTTGTTGATGGGTGGTTTGGCGGTTCAGCTATGGGGCGAAAGGACAAACGAAGAGCAGTTTGCAGAAGTAAAAGTGCCACTGGGGCAAATGTCGGAAATTACCTTGCACGACGGTACACATGTATGGCTTAACTCGGGAACAACCTTGAAATACAGTAATTCGTTTGGGCAAAAAAGCCGAAATGTGACCCTTGATGGAGAAGCGTATTTTGATGTGCAAAAATCGGATGTTCCTTTCCGGGTAAGGTTAAAAAATTCATTTGTAGAAGTTTTGGGAACAGAATTCAATGTTATCTCTTACCATAATGATAGCAACAGCGAAATAACGCTTGTTGAAGGAAGTGTTAATGTAAATAATCTGGAAGGAAACAATATCGCACACCTAAAACCATCGCAGCAGCTCACTATCGACGATGTGTCGCTTAAAGCAAAACTAAGATCGGTAGATACCGAATTTTATGTTTCGTGGACTGAAGGTAAAATTGTATTTCACGACGAAAAGCTCTCAGTAATATGCGAGCGTTTGGAGCGGTGGTACAATGTTGATATTACCCTCGAAGACAAAGAGGTGGAAGAATTGAATTTCTCAGGAACTATACTTAAGGATAAACCATTTAGTCAGATTATAACAGCATTCGAGCTCCTATTGCCGATTGAAATAGAATTTCAACATATGCCGGGTGCAAAAGACAAAGTTACCATAACCAAAAAATAATGCCTATGTAAATTCGCTTATGAAAAAAAAACGGTAGAAATGCTGCCACATCTCTACCGCAAATCGATTTAAACATCTCAGTAATAATTTAAACCATGTAAATGTATGAAAAAACTAATTAAAGCGATTGGTAGTAACCGGTCGTTGACCGAAATTTTATTGAAAATGAAACTTACTTTCACCTTTTTGTTGATAGGATTGATAACGGTCAGTGCTTCAACGTATTCGCAAAACACTAAGCTTGATGTTTCGTTAGAAAACAACAACGTTATCGAGTTGTTTCGTCAAATCGAAGAAAAGAGTGAGTTCTACTTCTTTTATCAAAAAGAAGATCTGGAAAATTTAAAAGAAGTATCGATATCGAAAAAAAATGCCACGATTAACGATATTTTAGATGATGTACTGGCCAATACCGATATGATCTATGAGGTGGTAGACCGATATATTATTGTGCGTAAAGAGGGAAAATCTTTTAGCGAATCAGGCGCGGATGCTGATCAGCAAAGCACTTTGTCAGGTAAAATAGTTGATGAACTTGGAGAGCCATTACCGGGAGTAACAGTGGTAGTAAAAGGAACAACAAATGGAACTGTAACAGATGTAAATGGAATGTTTAACCTGCAAGATTTAAGCCCTGAGGATATCTTACAATTCTCGTTTGTTGGTATGCAAACTCAGGAAATTCTTGTTGGTAATCAGCGTTCAATAAATATAACAATGAAGGTTGATGCTATTGGTTTAGAAGAAGTAGTAGCTATCGGTTATGGTACTGTTAAAGCAGGAGACGTAACCAGTTCGGTTGCAAGTGTTAAACCCGAGAATTTTAATAAAGGAGCTATTAAAGATGTTGGTCAGCTGGTGGCAGGTAAAGTAGCTGGTTTGGTTATTACTAATCCAAGTGGAGATCCAACAGCTACAACTCAATTAAAAATTAGGGGAACAAATACCTTTGGAGGCGCAAATTCAAGCCCTTTGGTTTTAATTGATGGTGTTCCCGGAAGTCTTACAACTGTTCCTCCGGAAGATGTGGAAAGCGTAGAGGTATTAAAGGACGGCTCGGCAGCAGCTATTTACGGTACACGAGGTACAAACGGTGTAATTTTAATAACTACAAAGCAGTTTAAAAAAGGTGCCGGAAATATAAACAAAGTTGAATACAGCGGCTATATCAGTACATCTCAAATTGCCCAAAGACCAGAAATGTTGAGTGCCGATGAATTTAGATCATTGTATCCTGACGAAGTGGATAATGGTGCCGACACCGATTGGTTGGATGAAATAACCCGTACCCCTTTCTCTCATGTTCACAATCTTACTTTTCAGGGAGGTACAGCAAAAACAAATTATATTGCCAATGCCAATTATAATTCCTCTGAAGGAATCATGTTAAAATCGGCTAACGAAACTTTTAAAGGACGTTTTCAGGTTGACCATTTTATGTTTGAAGACAAACTACAATTAAAAATGGGCATTATTGGCATGGTTAACGAACATCCTTCAACTGCAAATAATGGTAGTTTTAATGGATACACCTATCGTATGGCAGTATCAAGAAAACCTACTGATCCGGTTAAAAATGAGGATGGTAGCTGGCACGAGAACTTTAGTAAGTTTGAGTACGAAAACCCGGTGGCACGGATTAAAGAATCTGATGGAAACGTAAAAAATACTGAGGTTCGGTTTAATTCGAACATCATATTTAAACCTGTTTCAGATCTAACATTAAATGCCGTTTTATCATATTCGCGTTTTCATCGTGCCCATGGCTATTCAGAAACATTGAATCATGTATCGACTTTGCGCGATGGTTTAAATGGATGGTCTTCCGTAGGTTCAAATACTTCGTTGGAGAAACTAGCAGAACTTACAGCTTTGTACAAAAAGGATTTTGATAGCCATAAATTTAGTATTCTGGGTGGTTATAGCTACAATGAAACAGATTATGAAAGTATGTATTTTTCAAATTACGGCTTTCAGGATGATTATTTTGGCGGATGGCATAACATTGGAATTGGTTCGGCTTTAAAAGAAGGAAAGGCAGGAGCAAGTTCATCAAAATATACTTCCAATTTGATTGGTTTCTTTGGGCGAGGTACCTATGCTTATAAGGATAAGTACTTATTAATGGCCAGTTTAAGATACGAAGGTGCCAGCCAATTATGGGGTACCGACAATGAATGGGGATTATTTCCTTCAATTTCGTTGGGCTGGAGAATTACTGAAGAAGCCTTTATGCAAAATCAACAAATCTTTGATAATCTGAAGCTTCGTGTTGGATATGGTGTAACTGGCTCTCAGCCCAGCCAGGCTTTCCTGGGAGTTGGAATGTTGAAATACGACAAATATGCTTATGTAAACGGAGAGTGGCTTCAAACAATTGTACCAGCGTCTAATTCCAATCCCGATCTAAAATGGGAAGAAAAAAAGGAAACCAATATCGGTCTTGATTTTGCTTCATTAGACGGACGCCTTTCCGGTTCTGTTGATTATTATACCAGAAAAGTTGATGGTTTGCTCTATGATTTTACAGTATCCGTTCCTCCTTATGATTATGGAACGATTAAGGCAAACGGAGGAGTTATGGAAAACAAAGGTATTGAGCTTATGATATCGGCCATACCGGTTCAATCAAAGGATTTTGAATGGAATACCAGTGTTACGTTTTCAACAAACGATAATAAACTAAAAAGTATTAATGGTAAAGTTTTCAAAACCGACTATGATTTCTTCGACACCGGCTGGATACAGGAACCTGTTAAAACAAATTCTCACAGAGTACAGGTTGGAGAACGCGTAGGTAATTTCTGGGGATATAAGGTAGTAGATGTTGATAATGAGGGGAAATGGATTTACGAAACGCCTGATGGCGAATTGGTGCCATTCGATGAATTCTCACATGATATTGAAGATAAACAAGTAATTGGCAACGGTATTCCTACAATGTATGCCGGTTGGAACAATAACCTTCGATATAAAAATTTTGATCTGAGTATTACAATGCGTGGGGCTTTTGATTACCAAATACTCAATGAAGCCCGAATGTATTTTGAGAATCCCAAAAACAGCCGAAGAGAGAACCGCTTAACTTCGGTTAACGACATGGTATTTGGTAAAGCAATACTGAATGATGCTATTGATCCAGAGTTTAACAGCTATTATGTTGAGGATGGTGATTACTGGAAGATTGACAATATTACATTGGGCTATACACTAAAAAGTGTTGGCAAATACATTAAGTCGTGCCGATTCTATGGTTCTGTACTAAATGCAGCTACTCTTACCGGATACAAAGGTGTTGATCCTGAAGTTAATGCTGCGGGATTGTCTCCTGGTTTTGATCCAAGAATTCAATATCCACGTGTTCGTTCATATACATTCGGTGTAAATGTTAATTTTTAAACTTAAAACGATAAAGAAATGAAAAACAACATATTAATAAAAATACTAAGTGCTGTTATACTTGTTCTGGGAGTTTCTTCCTCCTGTACAGAATTATTAGATGACAGTTATGGAAACGTAGTTGGTTCGCAATACAATCCTACGTCAGATGCCGATATCAGTTACCTTGTAAATGCGGCTTACGTTCCGTGGCGCGAAACCTTATTGTTGTGGAATGGAGTTCTTAGAGGTCAGCAAAATTGTGGTGATCAGGAAGTTACGCCAGCTCGTCCAAACGGATGGGTTGATGGAGGTATTTACAAAAGATGGCATCAGCATACCTGGACAGTTGAAGACGACTCGGCATGGGCACCCTGGACCCGAACCTATAATGGTGTTACTACCTGTAACCGTTTGCTTTCGCAAATTGAAGACGGAACAATTGGTATTGAGGGAGATGCTAAGGAAAAATTGGTTTCTGAGCTAAAAGTATTACGTGCTTCCTATTATTATGTACTGGTGGATTTCTATGGAAACATTCCGATTGTTACTGATTATAAAGATGTAGAACTTCCGCAGCAGTCAACACGTCTAGAAGTTTTTAATTTCATTGTTAAGGAAATTACTGATAATATTGATAATCTATCAGAAGAAGCACGCGGGTACTATTATGGTCGTTTTAATAAATGGGCGGCGTATACATTGCTTGCAAAAATGTATTTAAATTCAGAGGTTTGGTCAGGAACAGCTCGGTGGGATGATTGTATTGATGCATGTAATAAAGTTATTGCATTTGCAGAAAATACGGGAAGTTATGCCCTTGAGGAAAATCAGAAAAATGTATTCGTTACCGAAAATCAGAATTCAGTTGAAATTATTTACGGACTTCCTGAAGATGAAATATATGTTACTGACTGGAATGCATTCGATTTTCATTTGAATACACTGGCTCCCGAGAGCCAGAAAACATACAATTTTACAAACGTACCATGGGGAGGTATTTGCGCCATCCCTCAGTTTATTCAAAGTTTTGACCCGGATGATATTCGTCTTAAAGAGAACTATATACAGGGGCAACAGTATACAGCGGCCGGCGATATACTTACCAGAAGCGATAATGGAGAACCGCTTGTATATGTAAATAGTGTTCCAAGCATTGATGAGTCGACAATGTATGATGGTTACCGATGGGGGAAATTCGAATACGCTATTGGCAGTACAAATCGTTTAAGTAATGATTTCCCATTATTCAGGTATGCCGATATTCTTATGATGAAAGCTGAATCACTTATGAGATCAGGTAAATCAGGAGCGGGAGAATTGGTTACAAAAGTTCGCGAACGCGCTTTTAAAGATAATCCGGAGAAAGCTGCTGTTACCGATGAAGAATTGATCGGTGGTAGTGTTTATGATTATGGACGTCGTGATACCTATGAAACGAGTAACGAAGGAGGCGATGATATTCTTTACGGAAGATTCCTGGATGAACTAGGCTGGGAATTTTGTCAGGAAGGACGTCGTCGACAAGACTTAATTCGATTTGGAGTTTTCACAACAAAATCATGGTTCTCGCATGATCCAAGCAATGAGAACAGAACCATTTATCCAATACCAAACCAGGCATTATTAACCAACTCTAATTTGGTTCAGAATCCGGGATATTAATTATTGATATTAAAAATTAGAGAAAAGGAGTCTTAATTGTTTTAGGACTCCTTTTCCTTAAAAACAGATGACATGAAGAAAAGTAATCTTTTGATTATTATTTTTTTAACAGTATTAAATTGGGCTTCTTTTGCTTCCATTCAGGCTGATGCAGAGGAGGGTGGATTAAAAAGAACCATTAATAATACAGAAGTTGAGATTAAATTTTATAGTCCTGAAATCGTTAGGATTATAAAATCAGCGGTTGGAAATTCTGTCGAAAAAGAGAGTCTCTCGGTTATAAAAGAACCTGAAAATGTTACCGTTAAAATAGACGAAAATAACAATGAAATTACCATCTCTTCTTCCTCAATGGTTGTACGTGTAAATAAAAATACGGGGGTAATTAAATTTGCCAATGCAGATGATAAAATTCTGATTACGGAAAAAACTGAGGGAACAATCATTGTACCTAAAAAATATGCAGGTGTTAACGTTTATAATGTTAAACAGTCATTTCAGCTGGATCCCGAAGAGTTTATTTATGGATTGGGACAATTGCAACGAGGCAAAATGTCGCAACGAAATCAGGAAGTATTTCTGAAGCAGAATAACAAAGAAACAGTTATTCCTTTTATTTTATCGGCAAAAGGATATGGTTTGTTTTGGGATAACTACTCACCAACAACCTTTTCGGATACACAGGATGAAACTTATTTTGACTCCGAAATTGGCGAGTGTATCGATTACTATGTAATGTTTGGTGGTAATGCAGATGGAGTAGTTGGTAAAATGCGCGAATTAACCGGAGACGTACCCATGTTTCCATATTGGTCGTATGGTTACTGGCAAAGCCGTGAGCGTTATAAATCTCAGTTTGAAACCGTAGAAGTTGTAAAAAAATACCGCGAATTAGAAGTGCCATTGGATGGTATTATTCAGGACTGGCGTTATTGGGGAGAAGATAGTGTTTGGAATAGAATGGCTTTTGATAGTACTCGGTTTCCTGATCCGAAAGCTATGGTTGATCAGGTACATGATATGAATGCCCATTTAATGATAGTAACATGGCCGGGTTTTGGCCCTTTAACAAAACAATATCAGGAATTTAAAAGCCGCAATATGCAGCTTAACTTTTTGACCTGGCCTCCAAACTCGGGCACTAAACCTTATGATGTATATAACCCTACTGCCCGTGATATTTATTGGAAGTATTTGAATAAGGGAGTATTCTCTTACATCAATAACGATGGTTGGTGGTTGGATTCTTCAGAGCCGGATCATATTGAAGTAAAAGACGAGGATTTTGAACAGCCAACTTATCTTGGCCCGTATCGTTCGGTTGTAAATGCATTTCCGTTAGAGCATATAAAAGGAGTGTCTACTCATCAGCGGGAAACAACCGATAAAAAACGTGTATTTATTCTTACTCGCTCAGCATTTGCCGGACAACAGCGTTATGGTGCTAACTCATGGTCGGGAGACGTTGTAACAGACTGGGATATTCTCAGGAAACAAATATCGGCAGGTTTGAATTTATCACTTTGCGGAATTCCTCACTGGAATAGCGATATTGGAGGATTTTTTGTGTGGAATTTCCCTGGAGGGGTTGATAACAAAGCTTTTCATGAAATTTATGTTCGGTGGTTACAATTTGGTAGTTTCTGCCCCATGATGCGCTCGCACGGTACCGACACTCCACGTGAAATATACCAGTTTGGAGAAAAAGGGGATTGGACTTACGATGCAATAGAAAAGTTCATTAATATGCGGTATCGTTTACTGCCTTATACCTATTCTACATCATGGGATGTTTCTGCCAACCGGTCGAGCATGATAAGAGCTTTGGTAATGGATTTTGCAGAAGATGAAGATGCACTTGATATCGATAATCAATATATGTTTGGTAAATCTATTTTAGTTTGTCCTGTTACACAGCCTATGTATGTAAAAACAAGCAAGGACAAGAATAAATACATCGATCCAAAAGAAGATTTTAGCAAGATTAAATCAAGTGAGGTGTATCTGCCTTCCGGCACCGTGTGGATTGATTTCTGGAACGGGGAAAAATTCAACGGAGGTCAAACCATTTCTCGCAAAGCGCCTATCGATATTATACCTCTTTTTATAAAGGCCGGATCAATTATTCCGTGGAATTCTAAAGTTCAATATGCTTCTGAAAAGAAAGCCACTAATCTTGAAATAAGAATTTATCCGGGAGCAGATGGTGAGTTTACACTCTACGAAGATGAGGGAGACAATTACAACTACGAAAACGGCGATTATTCAACTATCGGTTTTAGTTGGAACGATAAAACGAGAACCCTTAACATTTCGGAACGAAAAGGCGAATTCTCCGGCATGCTGAAAAATCGTCAATTTAAAGTGGTTATTGTTGAAAAAGGTTCGGGAACTGGAATAGAAGAAAGTGAGAAGAACACAATTGTTGAATATAACGGGAATGACTTGTCTATTAGTTTGTAAGTATTTGGATTAGTATCACTTATATTGAAAAATTACCAGTAGCAGATCGTTTGGTATGTATCCAGGGTGGAAAAGAGTCTGGTCATTTGTATGGTTAGACTCTTTTTGGCCATTCCGGAATTCACATTAACGATATTTTTTGGATTTAGCTAATCAACCATTTCTAAATATATGTACAAGTTTTTAAGCCATATGTTTTAATAATACTTTGCTAATCATTCTGAAAAGGCAGGAGTATCTTTTATTTTTGATACACGGTGTTCAGCTCTTGTTTTCAATAGAATAGCTGAGTTGGAAAAACTAAAACTTTAACTAAAATGGAAAATTCTGGAAAGAACAACAGCCGCCGAAATTTTATAAAAAAAACGTGTTTATCCGGTTCCTGTTTTTGTGGTTTTCTGGCTCTGGCAAATGACGGGCGGGCAGAAGAACAACCCGATTCCGAGAGATTACTCATGCAGGAGTGGATTTCAACACTCTTAAAAAGTATCGATGATAACACCGAGGCCTCGAAACAGATTTTGAAAAATTGTGCCCAGGTGCATTTTCGGCATCTGAAAATGGAAAAAGTGTTGAAACCCTACAAAGGCGACATCGAAAAATTTATTTCATTTTTGGAAAAAGAGTGGGGCTGGAAGATTGAATACGATAAAAGTACGGGTGTATTATTAGCCAACGAAAACAAGGATTTTTGTGTTTGCCCAATGGTAAACCGGGAAAAAGGAGTGGACTCATCAATTTTGTGTTACTGCTCCGAGGGATTTGCCGAACTCATGTTTTCATATGTTGCGGATAAAAAGGTAAAAGCAGAAGTAGTATCATCAATCCATCGCGGGAATAATAATAGCTCTAATTACAAGAATAATACCTGTATTTATAAAGTGCTTATGTAATTTTCCCGGAAATTTACGCGATAACAAATATGTGCAAGGTTTTTACCGATTTATCTACAAAATAGAAAAAAATGTCCTCTCGAAAAATAAGAGTTTGTTTTACTTTTGTTAGAGGTGCCTAATGTTTGAGTTGTCAATAAAATAAATCAAAATATGAAGAACTTTAAACTACTTTCTGTCGCAATTCTTTTTGCACTTTTTGCTTGTAACAACCCGAAACATGCAGAGCCGTTTGCCAAAGGCGAGTTTAAAACCTGGGCCGAAACACCACCAATGGGGTGGAACAGCTGGGACTGTTACGGACCAACCGTTGAGGAACACGAAGTAAAGGCCAATGCCGACTACATGGCTGAGAACCTAAAGGATTACGGCTGGGAATACATTGTGGTTGATATTCGTTGGTTTGTTGAGAATGACAAAGCAGGTGGTTACAACCAAACCGATCCGCGTTATGTAATCGATGAATACGGCCGATACCAACCTGCCGTAAATCGTTTCCCGTCGGCTGCCGATGGCAAGGGTTTTAAAGAGCTGGCCGATTATGTACACGGCAAAGGATTAAAATTTGGTATCCACATTATGCGCGGTATCCCTAAAGTTGCGGTTGAAAATAAGTTGCCGATTCTGGGAACCAACGGTATTACTGCCGATCAGATTTATTCAACAGAATTGCAGTGCCCGTGGTTAAGAGATAATTATACTATTGTTGCCGATAAACCCGGTGCGCAGGAATATTACAACTCGATTATGAATATGTATGCCGGATGGGGAGTTGATTTTATCAAGATCGACGACTTGTCGCGTCCCTACCACCAGGGAGAAATTGAACTGATCAGGAATGCTATCGACAATTGTGGCCGCCCGATCGTTTTAAGTACATCGCCCGGTGCAACACCCATTACCGCTGCCGAACATGTAAAAGAACATGCCAACATGTGGCGTATGGTTGATGATGTTTGGGACACCTGGCATCATTTCGATAACCTGATAAAAGTTTGTGAACAATGGTATCCGCACATTGCTCCCGGTACCTGGCCCGATTGTGATATGATTCCGCTGGGACGTATTTCAATTCGCGGAGAACGTGGCGAAGATCGTATGACACGACTTACTCCTGATGAGCAATATTCGTTAATGACATTATTTACAATTTTTAAATCGCCACTCATGTTTGGCGGCGATCTTCCAAGTAACGATGAATTCACCCTGTCGTTGTTAACCAACGAAGACGTGCTGAAAATGCACCGTGAAAGCATCGATGTAAAACAACTTTTTCAGGACGAAAGTATGGTAGCCATAACATCAAAAAATCCAAATACCGGACATATTTACCTGGCGCTGTTCAATATTTCTGATGGCGAAGAAAAGTTAACCGTTGGTGTTGAACTTTCAAAACTGGGTATTGATGGCGAATGTTCTGTAATTAATATGTGGTCGGGTGAAGAACTTGGTAAATTTTCCGGCTCTATTGACCAAAGCCTTTCGGCGCACCAAAGTGTCTTGTTAAAACTAAAACCGTAATTTATTATTAAAATGAAGTATACATCATTATTCATATTCTTATTTTTTGTCCTGAACTCCTGCGTTAAAACAGTAGACAACTCGCCTGTTGAGTATTTTAATCTCAGCGATGTAAAGCTCCTCGAGAGCGAATTTAAAAACGCGCAGAAACAAGATATCGCCTATTTGATGGCGCTTGATCCTGATCGTTTGCTGGCTCCTTTTTTGCGCGAAGCCGGGCTGGAAACCAAAGCCGAGAGTTATCCAAACTGGGAAAATACCGGGCTCGACGGACACATTGGTGGGCACTACCTTACAGCGCTTTCGCTGATGTACGCATCAACCGGAGATGCTGAAATGAAGGAAAGACTCGACTACATGATTTCGGAATTAAAACGCTGCCAGGATGCCAACGGAAACGGTTATGTTGGTGGTGTTCCCGGTGGACAAACGGCATGGGATGAGATAAAAAGTGGCGAAATTCATGCCGGAGGTTTTAGCCTGAATGGCAGATGGGTGCCGTTGTATAATATTCATAAAACTTACGCCGGGTTGCGCGATGCATGGATTTATGCTGGAAACGAAACCGCCAAAACCATGCTGATCGACATGACCGACTGGATGCTGGATTTGGTATCCGACTTAAACGATGAGCAGATACAAACCATGCTCGAAAGTGAACACGGCGGATTAAACGAGACATTTGCCGATGTAGCTGAAATTACCGGCAACGACAAGTACCTCGATCTGGCTAAAAAGTTCTCACATCATGAAATTCTCGATCCTTTAATCGAACATCACGATGAGTTGACTGGAAAACATGCCAATACACAAATACCAAAAGTAATCGGTTATCAGCGAATTGCCGAGTTGGATGGTGATTCTGTCTGGTCGGATGCATCACTGTTCTTTTGGAATACAGTGGTAAACGGGCGCAGCATAGCCATTGGCGGAAACAGCGTTCGCGAACACTTTCATCCAAAAGATGATTTCTCCGAAATGATTTCATCGGTTGAAGGTCCCGAAACCTGCAATTCGTACAACATGCTGAAGCTGACCAAAATGTTGTACCCTACTTTTGGCAACAACAGCAAGTTTATCGACTACTACGAAAAAACACTTTACAATCATATTTTAGCATCGATTAATCCCGACAACGGCGGCCTCGTTTATTTTACGCCCATGCGTCCCAACCACTACCGCGTTTATTCGCAACCCGAAACCAGCTTTTGGTGTTGCGTGGGTTCCGGTATCGAAAACCCGGGAAAATACGGCGAGATGATTTATGCACATACCGATCAGTCGTTGTACGTAAACTTATTCATTCCGTCGGAGCTCAACTGGGAAGACAAAAACACAGAAGTGGTTCTGGAAACCCAATTCCCGGATGAGGATAAAGTTTATCTGACCATCAATCCAAACGAAAAAACCGAATTCGAACTGCATTTGCGTTATCCGTCTTGGGTTGAAAACGGAGCTCTGAACGTACTGGTGAACGGCAAAGAAGCAAAATTTCAGGTGTCGGAAAATGGTTATGCTGTGGTTAAGCGGGAATGGGAAAAAGGCGATAAAGTGGAACTGGTTTTACCCATGAAAATTACGACAGAACAGTTGGAAGACGGCAGTAATAACTATGCTTTTAACTACGGACCAATTGTGCTGGCAGCTAAAACAGGCACCGAAGATTTGAAAGGTTTATACGCCGATGCAAGTAGAATGGGACACGTTGCACATGGCAAGATGATTCCGCTAAAAGACCGACCCGTAATTGTGGCTTCGGCTGATAATTTACCGTCGATGCTGGAAAAAGAAGACAGTGATGAACTTGCATTCAAACTAAGCGGTTTATATCCTGAAAAATATGAAAATGGCCTGGAAATGTTACCGTTTTACCGGATACACGAGTCGCGCTACAACATCTACTGGTCGCAGGCAAGCAAAGAAGAGCTGAACGATATGATTCGCCAGGTTGAGCAAGAAGAGCAAGCCCGAATTGCCCTCGAAGAAATTACAGTCGACAAGGTGGGGTGTGGAGAGCAGCAGCCCGAATCGGATCACTTTGTGAAATTTGAAGGTTCAAGAACCGGATATGCAAATGATTATCACTACCGCGAAACACGACGGTTTTTTAGCTACAATCTGAAAAATCCGGATAAAACAGGTCGCTTTTTATACCTGAAATATTTTGACTCGCAATATCCGCGTTCGGCTGAAATTCTTGTGAATAACAAATCTGCAGATACTATAGAACTGAATGGAGGAGATGAAGATACGATTCTTGAAAAAGTAATCCCGATACCTGATAGCGAACTTACAAAACAAGAGCTGATATTTAAAGTGCAGGCTTCGGATCAGTCCAGCATGCGGCTTATCGAAGTACGATTGCTAACGAAGAATGAAATTCCGTAATTGATTTTCGTATTAATCGTTGAGCCCATAAAAGGAATGTTGGGTTTTCGAAAAACGATTAGAATAAGTTGATTTATATCAAGTTAAAAAGCCTGTTAACCATGTGGTTATCGGGCTTTTTATTTATAATTTCGAGAATTGCTGCCAACAATTTTAAAAGATGGCTGTTTGGTGTAAAACAAAATTTAGAAGTTATGAAGAAGTTATTTCAAACAAAATTAAACAATACCAGTGTTCATTTATCGTTGTTGCTGTTGCGTTTGGCAACAGGAGGTTTTATGCTTACTCACGGCTATCCAAAGCTGCAGCGTCTGTTATCGGGCGAAATGCAATTTGGCGATCCGCTTGGTTTAGGGCCTGAAGTCTCACTGGTACTGGCTGTGTTTGCCGAGTTTTTCTGTTCCATTCTTATTGTGCTTGGTTTAGGAACCCGCCTGGCCGTAATTCCTTCAATCGTAACCATGGCCGTAGCTGCTTTTATTGTTCATGGTGCCGATCCGTTTGGCCGCAAAGAAATGGCTTTGCTTTACCTGGTTGGCTATGTTGTGTTGCTGCTAACGGGTAGTGGAAAAATTTCGGTTGACCGGTTGATTGCTAAAAAGTAGTAGCCAAATCCTGTATTAAAATACCAGAACTGCCGAAGTATATTTTTCAGGGACGGAGCTCATTTTCAGGCTGCCACCGTGCAATTGCATGATCTGCCGGGAAATACTGAGTCCGATTCCCGAACCGTTTTCTTTGGTGGTGAAAAACGGAACAAAGATTTTGTCCATCAATTCATCCGAAATTCCGGGGCCGTTGTCGGTAACCGAAATGCTTGGGTGTCCTGCTTCGTTAACCGTTGCTTTGATCCTGATTTTTGCATTTTTATTGTCTTCATTGGCCTGGTAAGCATTTTTTACGAGGTTGATGAGTACCTGCGAAATTTGCTTTTCATCGGCGTGTAATTCGAGTTGTGGTGGCGTAACATTATACGATAACTCAACATGTTCGGCATTCTCAAACGAAGATGATAAGATCCGTATATGATCGATGAGGTTACTTACCTGAAAGACTTTCTTTTCTGGAGCCGGAAGTCGTGTGATTTTCCGGTACGAATCAACAAAATTGATCAGTCCCTTACCTTGTTCGCGAATAACTTCCAGCCCGCGAATGGTGTTCTCAATCGTTTTTGTATTAATGTCTTCAGGCGATACCATTGCCCCGTTTTTGTAAAAATATCCGGCCAGACTTTCAGATAAAGAGGTTACCGGAGTGATGGAGTTCATGATCTCGTGCATCATTACGCGTATCAGTTTGCGCCACGATTCGAGCTCTTTTTCATCCAGTTGGTTTTTAATGTCGTGCACCGAAATCAGCATCAACTCATCCTTGTCCGAAATAAATGAATTCGACTTGACGAGCAACTGAAAAATTCCGCTTTTTAAATGTAAAGTGATCAGTCTTTGTTCTGAGGGTTGTATTTCTTTTATAGTCTGAAAAAGTTTGGAATCGATTCGTTCCAACTGGTTGATATGCGTAAGTACATCCACCTCAAAAAGTTGTTTGGCTAGTTTGTTCGAGTGCAGAATAAATCCTTTTCTATTGAAGGTGAACATCCCGGTGGCAGCGTGTTCCAGCAGGGCCTGAAAATATTGTTCCTGCTTTTGGTTATCGAGATAAATTTGCTGAATCTGTGAGTTTACTTTTTGCAGACTTTGGTTCAGGTCGTTTATAATTTTATTGTTGACGTTATTCGGGAACCGAAGTGTTGAATCTTCGTTTCTGATGGCATCGAAAAAGTAAAATATGCGGCGATTGATTCGGTTCAAAAAATAGATGAGGTTAATGGTAACTCCCAAAATAAACAGGGCAGGAATGATCGAAAAAACATAAGCTTGCTGGTCGAAGATCAACCAGCCCAGAAACAGGGCACCGGCCAGCATAAGCAAGACTCTTATGAGTAGTTTGACGTATAGATTCTTACTGATCATAGCCCGTATTTTTTTATTTTATTATACAGCGTTTGGCGTGTAATTCCCAGTTTATCGGCGGCCAGGCTCATATTTCCTGCATTTTTATCAATGGCCGAAACAATCATACGTTTTTCCATTTCCTCAATGGTCAGCAGTTCATCTTCAAACTTCGATGAAAATACTTGTTTAAAGAAAAAATCTTCCGGTTTTAACACCATCGAACCACTCAGAATTACTGCTTTTTCAATGGTGTGTTGTAGTTCACGAATGTTGCCGGGCCAGTTGTATTTCAGCAGCTTTTCCTGGGCAGGCTGGTTGATTTTTAATCCGTGTTTTTCGTATTTCGAAGCAAATTTCTTCAGGAAAAAATCGGCCAGAACTATAATGTCGTCGCCTCTTTCGCGCAATGGGGGAACCTCTATTTGAATGGTGTTAATACGATACAACAAATCTTCGCGAAACAAACCTTCAACTACCATATTCTCCAGTTTTTTGTTGGTGGCACAAACCAGCCGTATATCAACAGGGATAGGTTTATCGAATCCCAGTCGCATAAATTCCCGGTTTTGAATAGCTGCCAACAACTTGGCCTGCAGATGAAAGGAAAGGTTCCCGATTTCGTCGAGAAACAGTGTTCCCTTGTGGGCCGTTTCGAATTTGCCGGCGCGGTTTTCGCGGGCATCGGTAAAAGCACCTTTTACGTGGCCAAAAAGTTCGCTTTCAAAAAGTGTTTCGCTAATGGCGCCCATATCAACACTCACCATCACTTCGTTTCGGCGCTGCGAGAGACGGTGTATTTCGCGGGCGATCAGTTCTTTTCCCGTGCCGTTTTCTCCGGTAATCAGAATGTTTGCATTGGTTTTTGCCACTTTCCGCACCATGTTCATCACCTGCGTAAGTTGTGGCGACGAGCCAATAATAAACTTCTGATCGCGGTTCAGCTCCTGTTTTAATCCGGCTTCTTTTTGCCTGAGTTTTCCAACTTCAGTTTTCGAAAAGTTAAGCTGAACAGCAGCTTTAATCGTTGCCAGCAGTTTGCTGTTGTCCCAGGGTTTTGGAACGAAATCGGTAGCGCCCTGTTTCAGTGCTTTTACCGCCAGTTCCACTTCGCTGTAAGCGGTTATCAGCACCACTGAGATATCCGGATAACTCTTTTTTATCTGTTCAAGCCAGTACAAACCTTCGTTTCCGGTGTTTATTCCGGCCTGAAAATTCATGTCGAGAATAACAACATTGTAGTTGCCGGTCCGCAATTCATTGGGAATAAGGTTCGGGTTAGTAATTCCTTTTACGGCATCGAATTCCTGCCCCAGCAAAATTTCCAGGGTGCTGATGATGCTTTTGTTGTCGTCGACTATTAAGATGTTTCCTTTTGGCATGAGCTTTTTTAATTTGCCCCTTCAGGGCGCTGTTCGATTTTTCGTATCATATTTCCCAATGCGTTGCATTGGGCTCAATTAAGTTGCCACTTCGTGGCGTTTTATTGATGCTGAGTTAAAACCATTTTTCAATTCTTTTATCATGTAATTCCATCTTTGGTGGCTTATTTATTGAAATAAATTGCGCCTTCGTGGCGTAGTGTGCATTCATTCTTTTTTTTCGGGCTGAAAGCCCAAATTATTTTAGCCCGGAGGCAACGTCCCGGGTTATTGTTCACACATATAATTCTGCGGGCTGAAAGCCCAGCTTAAAGTCAATCTGTCCAAAGGTATTTTTCATCATATTCAATTCCATATTCTTTTAAAAACAATAAATATTCTTCTTTAAAATTCATCTTTCTGTGATGCTCTTCTTGTTTCTCGATGTATGTTTTGGTTTTATTATGAATAGAAGGGCTAACAGAAAATCCACCATAACCTCCTTGCCATGCAAAATATTTATAATGATCTCCCTTTGATTTTATCCATCTGCTGCTGTGACGTTTGATTTCTTCAACCAATTTTGCCAGTGCTATATTTTTCGACATAACACAAAGAATATGAACATGGTCTTCAACCCCATTTATAATGATCGGAATTGAATCATTGTCCTTTATTATGGCTCCCATGTAGGCATATAATTCTGGGGAATCTTCTCTTTTGATTTTGACATCATTATTTTTTGTATGGAAAATGATGTGTGTAAATAATTTTGAAAGAGATTGTGCCATGATGTGGTATTTAATTTGCCCTTTCAGGGCGCTGTTTAATTATCGTATCATATTTCCCAATGCGTTGCATTGGGCTGAATTAAGCTGCCACTTCGTGGCGTTTGCGTTCTGCGCTGCACTGTTCTGATCGATCTACATTTTAAGGCGCCGTTTTAAATCTTCGAATCACATTTCGAATGGCGTTCTCTTTTATTGTTTTTTCGGGCAGAAAGCCCAACTAAATTAAGCCCGATGGCATCGCCTCGGGAAATTGATCGCAGCATAAAAAAGCGGGCTGAAAGCCCAGCTTAATCCTTACGTTTCTCCTATTCAAATGTAGACCATGCCCAAACCATTTCCAATCAACTGTAAAATTATTTTACAATATCCTGTAAATTATTTTAACGATTTTCAAAATTACTGGATTTTAAACGACACAATATCAGTTGTTTGGGTTTGTGGCATTATAATGGCACGGGTAGGAGAAACAATTTTTATACGATGATAAAAAAACGAATAATTCTCATTATAGTTTTGTATTTGATAATTGGAAATACGGCTCAGGCTCAGCAAAAATGGAGCCTGAGCCAATGTATTTCATATGCCATTGAAAACAACATTAATTTAAAGGATTACGAGATTCTTGAAAGATTATCGCTGGAACAGGCGCGCCAGGCCAAACGAAATATGTTGCCCGGTATAGAAGCTTCAAGTGGTGCTGGCTTAAGTTTTGGTCGTTCGGCCGACCCGAATACCAATGACTATATCAATACCGAGTTTTTTTCCAGCAGCTTCGATTTGTCGTCGTCCATTGTTGTTTTCGATGGATTTCGAATTCAGAACCAGATAAAATACCAGCAATTCAGGAAACAGGCCTCGGAATACAACCGGCTAAAGGCAACCGACGATCTGGCGTTTAACGTGATGGTGGCCTTTTTTGATGTGGTTTATTATAAAGGAATGCTCGAAATTGCCAACGAGCAGGTAGAAGCCTCAAAGCTAAGTTTGAAAACAACAGAAAAGAAAGTGGAAGTTGGTTTAAAAGCCAAAACCGACTTATTGGACATGCGTGCCAATCTGGAGCGCGAAGAACTCAACAAAATTCAGATTGAAAACACGCTGGAAACAGCAACATTAAAACTAAAGCAGTTGATGAACCTTATTTCGGCTGAGGAAATGGAGCTGGTGGATGATTCGTCGGTGGTAATTAACGAACAAGTAACTCAGCCACAACAGCTTTTTGAACAGTACACCGGTTGGTCGCCTTATTACCGGTCGATTGAAGCCAATGTGAAAGCCACGGAAAAAGGCCTTGCTTTAAGTCGCTCGGCACTTTACCCGTCAATTTATGCAAGAGGATCGATAGGTACAGGTTTTTACGAAACCAATACCGACGCCGATGGAAACACAGTGGCTTTTGGCGATCAATGGAAAAACAACAAAAACCAGTACCTGGGAGCCTCGTTAAGTATCCCGGTTTTTAGCCGGTGGGGCAATCGCTCGGAGGTGAAAAAGGCAAAACTGGAACTGGAACGTGCTCAAAATAACCTGGACGATGAACGTCAAAAAATGTTTTTCGACATGGTGAATGACCTTACGGAGCTGGAATCGTTGTACAAAGAGCACAGTCAGTATGTAAAACGCACCGAGGTTGACGAGCTGGCTTTCCAGGCTGCCGAAAAGAAATTCGACCAGGGACTGATAGACATCAACGATTACTACATTGCTAAAAACCGCCTGGCGAATACACAAAGTCAGGTTTTGCGTTCGCGTACGCAGTGGGAGATAAAAATGAAAATACTGCAGTTTTACCGCGGACAGCGCTTTTGGGAAATGGAAGAAAGTTTACAGTCGCAGTAGGCAGTTTTCAGTAAACAAAATTGCAGATGACCAGTGACTATATAATTAAAATAAAATAAAACATATCATAGGATGCACGGCACTTTGCCCTCTGCTCCATGCTCAAAGCAGGTAGATTATGGGAATGGATAAAAAAATTGAAAAGAAGAAAGGCCTAAAAGCCAAACACATTATTTGGATTGTTGGCGGATTAGCATTTGCCTTTCTGTTGTATAAAGTGGTATCGGGAAGCAGCGGTTCCGTGTTTCGGGCCGAGAAAGATAAGCTAACCATAAGCTCCGTTACCGACGGCGAGTTTAACGATTACATCACCGTTATTGGCCAGGTGGAACCGATAACAACCATTTTCCTTGATGTGGAAGAAGGTGGAAAAGTGGAAGAGATTTTCATTGAAGAAGGAGAGATGGTAAAAAAAGGTGATGTTATTCTTCGCTTGAAAAACAACGACCTGAATACAACGATCATGAACAGCGAGTCGAATATGGCTTACCATTCCAACGAGCTCAGGAACACGCAAATTGCCATTGAACAACAACAGATTGGTAACCAGCGAGCCAAGCTACAGATTGATTTGCAGGTAACACAGGCTGAACGAAAGTACAAGCAATATAAGGCATTGTATGAAGATGACCTGATTGCCCGCGAGGAATACCTGCAAGCCAAAGAAGATTACGACCTGGCATTAAAAGAAAAGGAACTGACTTATCTGAAGTTTGAGCAGGATTCGATTTTCCGTTCCAACCAAAAGAAAAATATGGACGAGAGTCTGGAAAATATGCGCGATAACCTGGCAATGGCCCGCCTGCGTTTAGACAACCTGAATGTAAAAGCACCTGCCGACGGTCAGTTGGGATTATTAAATGCTGAGATCGGGGAGTCAATTGCCCGCGGACAGCGAATAGGAATGATAAATATTTTAACTGACTTTAAAATCAACGCACTTATCGACGAACATTACATCGATCGCGTTCGTCGCGGCTTAAATTCATCGTTCGATCGTGGTGGCGAAAACTACAACCTAACCGTTAAAAAGGTATATCCTGAAGTGCGTGAAGGTCAGTTTGAAATTGATATGATTTTTGAAGGAGCCAAACCGGATAACATCCGCACCGGGCAAACCTATCATACAAAATTACAGCTCGGTCAACCCGAAAAAGCCGTACTGATTCCAAAAGGTGGCTTCTTTCAAAGTACAGGAGGACAGTGGGTTTATGTGCTGAACGATAACGAAACGGAAGCCGAAAAACGCAGCATCCGTATCGGGAAACAAAACCCGCAGTATTACGAGGTTTTGGAAGGTTTAACACCGGGCGAGAAAGTGATTACTTCAAGCTACGATTTGTTCGGCGATAACGACAAGATTGTGTTCAAGTAAAAAGTAAAAAGGCAAAAGTTGCTTGTCATTTCGAAGGAGGTACGACTGAGAAATCTCTTCCATTTATTAACAGATTTCTCCTCCTGAGTCGTCGAAATGACAAAAATAGAATCAAACAACAAAACAAAAATATCATGATAAGGACAGAAAATCTAACAAAAGTATTCCGCACCGAAGAGGTGGAAACCAGTGCATTAAATGAGGTAAGCTTACACATAAAAAAAGGTGAGTTTGTTGCCATTATGGGGCCTTCGGGTTGTGGGAAATCAACCTTAATGAATATCATCGGCTTACTGGATAATCCTACTAGTGGCGAATATTATTTCGATGGCGCTGAAGTTGGGCAGCTAAAAGAACGCAACCGTACCATGCTTCGTAAAGGAAACATCGGATTTGTATTTCAAAGCTTTAACCTGATTGATGAGCTGAATGTTTATGAAAATGTGGAGCTTCCACTGATCTACCTAAAACTAAAAGCCCGCGAGCGCAAAGAAATGGTGGAGAAAGTACTGGAACGTATGAAAATTGCTCATCGTGCCAAGCACTTCCCGCAACAACTTTCGGGAGGTCAGCAGCAGCGTGTGGCCATTGCCCGTGCGGTAGTTGCCAACCCGAAGCTGATTCTTGCCGATGAGCCAACGGGTAACCTTGACTCTAAAAACGGTCTGGAAGTAATGAACCTGCTTACCGAACTTAACCGCGAAGGAACTACCATTGTAATGGTAACTCACTCACTTCACGATTCTGAATTTGCCCACCGCGTTGTAAACCTGTTTGATGGTATGATCATTACCGAAGAGGTGAAAAAAGAAATGGGAGAGATCCTGTTGTAAAAGAGCAGAGCGAGAAGCGCAACGGGCAGAAAGAGAGGTTAACGCCTTGCTTTCTGCGCGAACCAACATAAAATCGGAAGCCATGAAAAATTTACGATTTATATTCAGAATGTTTAGGCGAAATCCTTTGTTGGTTTTTGTAAACCTGCCCGGATTAGCCATCGGATTAAGTGCAGTATTGCTGTTGTCGGTATACCTGAAACACGAGTTAAGTTATGACCAGCATTTTCAAACAAAAAACAATGTTTTACGACTTTACAACGCAGTTACCGAAAATGGAAATACCACCAATTATGCCATTTGTTTGCGCAAAGCGTACACCGAAATTCCATCGCGGGTTCCGGAAATAAGATCGGCCACTCAGATTTATAACGGCTGGAATACTACAGCAGAATTTGAGAAGCAAAAATTCCCAAATGTGCATATGTTGTTTGCCGACAAGGATTTCTTTGATGTTTTCGGACTGGAGTTGATTCAGGGAAACGCCGATGATGCTTTGGTGGGTGAAAAAAACGTGGTTATTACCCGGTCAACTGCACTAAAAGTATTTAATACTGAGGATTGTGTTGGCAAGGTTTTGAATGTTTCGGAAGATCCGGTTACTGTAACGGGTGTAATAAATGATTTACCCAATAATACGCACTTTAATTTCGATTTGCTGCTTTCGATGCAGACGGTTCATCCCGAAAACTGGGGTGGGCTGGAACTTTACACCTATTTCAGAATTGATGAAAATGCGGATTTAGCTTCGGTAGGTGAAAAAATAGCCGCTGCAAACAACGAGCTTATGAAACCGTGGGGTGAACCCTTCAACCTAACTGTTGAAACGGGAACCGAGCTGCTGGCTGATCTGCATTTGCATTCAGCTGTTGATTTTGATCTTTCGCCAAAAGCCAATTTAACGCACGTTTTTATTATAGCCGGCATTGCCTTTTTAGTGCTGCTTATTGCCATGGTAAATTACATCAACCTGTATGTTTTACATGGCGAAAAACGCATTGCGGAAATTGCTTCCCGAAAATCACTGGGAGCAACGCAAAGCACTTTGTCACGTTTGTTTTTTACGGAAACATCGGTAATTAGCCTTTTGTCGTTTGTGCTGGCTTTGGGACTAACAGCGCTTGTTCAGCCTGCGTTTGCCGGTTTAATGAAAAGCCAGATCGAACTTTCAGACATGTTTTCCTTCTCCGGCATTTTGCTGGTTATGGGAATTCTTGCCGTTTTGATACTGGTTTCGGGTGCCTATCCAAGTTATTATTTGTCGAAATTAAACCTGGTAAATGCGCTTAAAGGAAAGTCTTCAAAAGTAAAACGTAAAAGCACCTTGTCGCGCATTGCAGTTATTTCGCAGTTTTCCATATCGGTTTTTCTCATCAGTGCGCTCGTTATTGTTTTTGCCCAGGTGAATTACTTAAAAGAGGTGCCTCTGGGTTTTAGTCCAGGGAATGTAATCGGCATCACCAACCTGAATAACGAGGTGCGGCGGAGTACGTCGTCTATTGCTGATGAATTGTCGCAACTGGCATTTGTTGAGGATGTGGCGTCTTCCGATCATGGCATGGGGCAAGGCTCAAGCGGACAGGGAATAAAAAAATATGGCGATCCCGGAAATATGAAAAGTATTAATGAATACCGGGTACAACCCGGGTTTGCAAAAACTATGCAGCTGGAACTGGTCGACGGCCGTTATTTTAATCAATCGGAAGCAGACAAAAGAGCAGTAATTCTTAATGAAGCTGCAGCAAAAATGCTTGGGACTGATGTAAAAGTGGGGAGCTTGCTCGATATGTTTGACGAACCTTTAACGGTAATCGCCATTGCAAAGGATTTTTACTACATCGATCATCCGGGGGCACCAATTGCACCACTTGTTCTTACCAACTACCGCTCCAACGTAAACAACCTTTATGTGCGAACAAAAGCAGGAACCACACCGGCGCAACTGGCTCAAATTGATGAGGTGATTAAAAGCTATTCACCGGAATTGATCATCAGCAAGTTTCAGTTAACTGATGTTTACGCCAATAAATACACCAACGAAGAGCGCATGATAAAACTGGTTACTACCGGAGCCGGATTGGCAATTATCATCAGTTTTATTGGATTAATGGCGCTTTCGGTGATGAATGTAAACCGACGGAAAAAGGAAATTGGAATACGTAAAGTGATTGGAAGCACAGAATCGCAGGTGGTAAGCGAGTTGTTGAAAGAGACCTTTATCCTGGTGCTAATTGCTATTGCGATAGCTTTTATTGGCAGCTATTTTACCATGCAGCAGTGGTTACAACATTTTGTAAACCGCGTTTCCATCAGTCCTGTATATTTTCTGATAAGTGCTGCTTTTGCACTGTTTATAGCCTTTATGGCTGTTGGTTGGCAAAGCTGGCGGGCAGCTACTCGAAATCCTGTCGAAGCACTTCGATATGAATAAAATTAATCACTCATGATAAATCAGCTTAAAATTGCTTTTCGATTTTTCCGGAATAACGGAACTTTTACTTTCCTAAACATTATTGGGCTTGCATTTGGTTTTACCTGTGCGATAATGATTCTGATGCATGTTGGAAAGGAAAAGTCATACAATAAATCGATACCCGAACACGAGCGGGTTTTTTATCTTGCGCAAAAAAGTCCCGGTTCTCCATTGGGAAATACAACCATTAGTTATGCGCTTCCTGTTTTGCTTTCAGAACATTTTCCTGAAATAGAATATTTTGCAAGAACGGAAAACTATAGCCAGTTTAGTAATTGCATTGTTTCGTATCGGCCTGATGGTAAAAATGAGATTTACAGCTTCAATGAACGTAGTTTTTGCCTTGCCGATGTCGATTTTTTTCAAATCATTCAATATCCTTTTATTGAAGGCTCACCTGAATCGGCTTTTGATAATGTCAGTTCCATTGTATTATCAAAAGAAACAGCCGCGAAATATTTCGGAGGAGAGCCGGCTTTGGGCAAAACATTAATGCTGAACAACGATAAATTTTATACCGTTACAGGTGTAGTTGATATTCCTGAATACGTCACTTTTAGTTTTTCAATGATCGCGCCAATAAAATCACTTCGAAGCGATTCAAATCTTGCGGGATGGGACAGCAACGGACAACCTTTATTTAAGCTACAAAAGAATACGGATTACAAAGCCTTCAATCAGAAAATAAAAAATTTCTACACACAACTTAACCTCGAAAACATTCCCGACCCTAAACGTTTAACACTTGAGCTAATTCCTTCTGCCGAGCGGAGGTTGTTCTACAATAAACGCCCCTTGTACCTCCTTATATTTATTGGCATTGTGGTTCTGGCGGTAAGCGTATTGAATTACGTAAATCTTTCAACCTCGCTAATCCAAAAACGTACTTCCGAAATTGCTATACGTAAAATATCTGGTGCAGTCAGATGGATGATCGGAAAACAATTTGTCCGGGAAACGGCTATAGTCAGTTTTTTTGCGGTTTTAACGGGTGCCTTACTTGCAAAACTTGGAGTGACTGGCTTTGAGACACTTACCGGCTCTGATATTCGTTATTTTCTGAGCAACAACCTGGATTTATTTATTGGCGGAAGTTTGTTGCTATGGATTATTGTAACGCTATCGGCAAGTTTTTACCCCGCTTTGATACTTTCGGGAGTTCGGCCAATCTCAGTCTTTAAAAAAGAACGACGCACAGGAACAGGAATACGCAGCAAAAATGTATTGATAATCTTTCAGTTTGTAATTTCAATAATGCTGGTTATCATCACCTTAATGGTAAACAAACAATACCATTATATGTCAGAAATGCCTTTGGGTTTTGATAATAAAATGGTGATGCAAATTCCATTAACCAATACTTTAAAGACAAACTACCAGGGATTAAAAAGTGAACTTACCAAAATTGGCAAAGTTAAAAACATATGTACGGCTTCATCAATGCCTGCCGGTATACCGAATAATTCTGGTGTAATCTGGACAGATGATAAAGGGGTGCAACACGACGAATCGTTTGCTTTTGCCATTGTTTCTGACGGTTATACACAAACCTTTGACATGAAAATGGCGGCCGGCGATGAATTTATTGCCGAAAAAACAGATGATTTAAAAGGGGTTCTTATCAATGAAACGGCGGCAAAACAACTGGGTTTTGATGATCCTGTAGGAAAACAAATTAAATTCTGGGGTAGGGAAAATACAATTGTTGGTGTTGTTAAGGATTTTCAGAACAATTTTATTTTCAACCAGGTGAAGCCAATGGTAATGTCGGCACATCCGGAAAATCAGGGGTTTACCAAGTTTCTGTTTGTGAGCATAATGCCCGGAGATGTTGAGCATACAATTAATACGCTTGAAAAAACAATAAAAGAAATATCACCTGATTTTCCATTTGAATACACTTTCACAAACGCTGAAGTTGCTGCTTATATTGATGAAATCAAGAAAATTAACGCCACTTTCCGTTTTGCAAGTATTATTTCAATCATTCTGGCTTTAGTTGGATTGATTGCTCTAACTTATCATGCTACTCAGGCAAGAACAAAAGAGATTGGAGTACGTAAAGTAAATGGCGCCCGAAATACAGAAATTATAACACTTTTAAACAAAGCCTTTGTACGAAATATTCTGATTGCCTACGGAGTTGCCTGTCCGGTTGCCTGGTTAATTGTTCACCGATTGCTGCAAGGCATCGATAACAAAACAACCATTACTGTTGACATTTTTCTGGCAGCAGGTTTTATCATTGGCTTTATCGCGCTTCTTACCGTGTCATTTCAATCGTGGAAAGCGGCAACGCGAAATCCGGTTGAGGCACTTCGATATGAATAGTGAGAAGTGCGGAAATGCTGACAAACGAAGTTTTGTCAGTATTGAGGATTTAGGGGTGAGATAAATTGAAAAACGAAAAACTATGTTACGATTCAAAATAAGACTGGCATTTAGGAATTTGTTGAAGAATAAGCTGTATTCGTCGCTTATTATTGGTGGGTTTGCCATTGGTTTTACGGCCTGTATTTTAATAGCTTTGTTTTACAGTGCTGAACACAATGTGAACAAACATTATACCCGGCATGAACAGATTTACCGCTTGTATGATGCCAAAAAGAATGAGTCGGGACTCGATTACAAAATCAACGCTGTAATTGCCGAACAGTACCCCGATGTTGAAAAAGCCTGTCCGCTCGGGTACTCGTATTTTCCATTTACACTAAAAGATCCTGAAACGCGAAATTATACACGTGTCGAGTACACCGTTTCCACAAACAATAACTTTTTCAATGTATTTTCAATACCCGTTTTATCAAGCCTGGGTGAGAAGCCTTTTAGTCAGTTGAACTCGGCAGTAATTGCAGAGTCGTTAGCCAGAAGACTATTTGGGGATGAGAATCCGTTGGGAAAAACGATTAAAGAAGAATTTTTCTCGGCAACAGTTACTGCTGTTATGCAGGATTTGCCCGATAATTCGAGTTTTAAAGCCGAACTATTGCTGAATAGCGAAAATGAAGAATTTCAGATGGCGCAAGCTTGCAATGACGGTGTTTGTATATTTCCAGTCGAACACTTTCTCATGTTAAAAAACGATATAGAACCAGATGAGTTTGCAAGGAAAATGAATGCCTCCATCGGGCAGTTTAATACCACTACCGACAGCCTGGCACTGCAAAGTTTATCCGATATTTATCTGTTTCCAACAAAGTTGGGTTGGACTGATGAGCATAGCAAAGGCAATTCAAAAATGCTGTTCATCTTTTTGGCTATTGCAATTCTGATTATTCTCCTTTCGAGTATTAATTACCTCAATTATACGGTTTCAATGCAATATGCAAAACTGAAAGAAATTGGCATCAACAAAACCAATGGTGCGGGGAAACCACATTTGCTCATCGATTCTTTTATTGAAGTTACCCTAGGAATTTTTATTGCTTTGATTATTTCTGTACTATTTGTGTCGTTGCTTTTACCGGCAACCGGAACCTTGTTTGGAAGAGAAATTCATCTTACCGATGTTAATCTTCAACATTTGTTGCCGCTTGTTTTGGGTACTGTTTCCGGCATTATTTTTCTGAACAGCTTAGCGCCTATCTATATTTTATCCCGATTTAACATTGCCGACTTTCTGCAGGGAGGTCGCAAAAGAAACGGAAAACAATTCGGTAAACAGCTAATGCTTACTTTTCAGTTAACAGTTTCCATTGCGCTGATTGCAGTTGTGATGCTTATTTTTAAACAACTACAATACGTAAAGCACTATGATTTAGGTTTTAATGAAGAGCACTTATTGAGGATAGAACTTCCGTGGCTCTCCGAAAATCAGACGGCATTACGAAATGAATTCAGCGATCTTCCTTTTGTATCGGGCAGCGCTTTGAGTAACGGTTATCCCGGGCTAATTAATATGAGTATGGGAAGTGGAGTAGAAGACGATGAGTTTATGGTCGAATGTATTTATGTAACTGCAAACTTCCTGGAAACAATGGGAGTTCAACTACTTGATGGACGAAATTTTTTGTCGGGCGATAAAGGAAAGGCGTGTTTGATGAATGAAGCTGCCGTAAAACGTTATGGCTGGGAAGATATTATTGGCAAAAAATATAACAACGGAAGAGAAGGTGGTTACGATGTAGTGGGGATGGTGAATAATTTTAATGTGGAATCGTTACATTCTTCTTTAAGTCCGGTTGCATTGATTTACGAATCCGACCGCGAGTATAATACGCTTTCACTGCGGCTGATTCCCGGGAACCTTGGACAGCAAATAAGTGAACTACGGAAAGTTTGGGGGCGCCTGTTACCGGACGACCCCATGGAATTTACTTTCTACGACGACCAGTTTCAGGCCATGTACCAAAAAGAAGATAAGTTGGCCAAATCCATTACATTCTTTTCAATAATTGCAATTGTGCTGACTTGTATGGGAATCCTGGGGCAGATTTTCCTGATCAGTTTAAACCGAACCAAAGAAATTGGCGTACGCAAGGTAAACGGAGCAACCGTTTCGGAAATACTGATTCTGCTGAATAAAGATTTTGTGATTTGGGTAATTGTGGCTTTAGTAATTGCCACGCCCATCGCCTACTACGCCATGAACAAGTGGCTCGAGAATTTTGCGTACAAAACCACACTAAGCTGGTGGATTTTTGCATTGGCGGGTGTGCTGGCTTTGGGAATTGCACTGCTAACGGTTAGTTGGCAAAGCTGGCGGGCTGCAACGCGGAATCCTGTCGAAGCACTTCGATACGAATAGTGAGAAGTGCGTAGATCCTCGATCGCGAAGCGTATCGGGATTGAGGCGTTGCGATACGAATAAAAGCAAATTACTAACTATGAAAAACCTGTTAAAACTAGTTGTCCGTATTCTTTTAAGACAAAAACGATTTTTGATTTTTTCTGTCGTAAGCCTTTCTGTCTGTCTGGCATTGGTTGTTCTTAGTTCGGCATATTATGCTTATGAAATTAGTTCCGATAAATATCAAAGTAATTACAAGCATATTTACAGGCTTGTAAATACGCCAAAGAATCAGGTAAGGCTCGACGAGCAATATTATAACACTTTATTAAGCAGTGTAACGGGAATAGACAAAGCTTGCCGTTTGAATATTTATGGTTCGATGTTAACTTCGGAAGACATTGTGCAGAAAATAGACAACCTTGTTGTTGCCGATTCAACCTTTTTCGACCTCTTTGATTACACCATTTTATCGGGTTCTAAAAAGCACCTTTTAAATGCCCCTAATAAAATAGTATTAACAAAATCGCTCTCTGAAAAACTGTTTGGTAAGGAAGATCCGCTCGGGAAACCGGTTAGCGTTAACATGGTAACCACCGCTTATGTTTCGGGAGTGGTTGCAGACATAAAACAAAAATCACATTTCAAATCTGATGCAATCGTTTCGCTTTATACTGAAAATCTGCCCTGGAGTGGTGGTAATTTCTGGAATAATAACGGGAAGTTTAAAGTGAAGCTTTTCAGCTATTATTTGCTGCTGAATAAAAAGGCGGATCCTGCCAGTGTTGATGCTCAGATAAAATCGACATACAATTTCCCGTGGTATAGTTTTACGCCAAACATAGAAATGCAGCCTCTTGCCGACATCTTCTCCAATAATACGTATCTCGATGCCGGTGTCAGCCATATCAATAAACCACTGCTTTGGCTTCTGCTTTCGATTACACTAATCGTTATAATTATTGCCGGAATAAACTATATCAATCTGAGTTTGTCGAAACTGAACGTAGAATCGAAAACCGTAAGTATTCTTAAGGTTAATGGCGCTCACCGAAATAATATGTTCAAACAATATGCCTTGTCGGGAGGGCTGGTACTTTTATTGTCTTTTGGTATTGCTGTTATGTTGGCCGTAACTTTATTACCCTATTTTAATCAACTGATCGGTTCCGAAATCAAACTCGAAATTCTTTCCGATCTAACGTATTTAATTCCGTTTTTTGGTGTTATCGTTCTGCTTTTTCTCCTTATCGGTTTATATCCGGCATGGTTGTTTTCCGGAATCAACCCAATCAGCCTTTTTCAGGGTAGGGTTGCCGGGAAAATACGACTCAGTTCCTTTTCCAGAATCTTGCTCATTTTTCAGTTTGCAACGGCTATTGTTTTAATTGCTTCTGTGCTATTGGTTTTTAAACAAATCGATTACATGAAGAATAAAAATCCGGGATTTGAAACGACTTATCTTATCAAACAGGACATCCATTATTCCGTAAGAAATCCCCGGACCATAAAAACGTATGCAAGTGAGCTATTGAAGAATCCAAATATTCTGAAATTGAGTTTGTCGGATGGGGTACCTCTGGGTATTCATTCGTACAGCGATCAACAGATTAACGGACACGATGTGAAATACAACAACATTGATTGCGATGCTTCTTTTTTTAGTGTTCTGGATATGAATCTGGTTGCCGGCAGATCTTTTTTTGATACGGATAATAATGTTTGTATTATAACAGAGAAACTGGCCAAAGAATGTGGTTTCGATGATCCGCTTACTGAAAAAATTGGTAACGACCAGATTGTAGGTGTGATGGCTGATTTTAACAGCAAATCGATGCACGAGGAAATAGGTGGTGTAATGTTTCGGCCTGTTGGAGATTACATTACGAATGTTACATTTCGGATTGACGGAACAAACATTCCTCAAACTTTATCCTCCATCGAAAAATCATGGAAAGAGTTTTTCCCTGAATATCCTTTCAATTACCAGTTTTACGACGATTTAATAGCACAGCAGTACCGAAAGGAACAAAAGCTGGCAGATTCGATAAGTATCATTGCGGGTCTGGCCATGTTTTTATGCTGTCTCGGTTTGTTAGGTCTGGTTTTAAATATGGTTGAAAACCGTGTAAAAGAAATTGGTATCCGTAAAGTAAACGGAGCCAAGGTCTCGGAAATCCTATCAATGCTGAACAAAGATTTCATAAAATGGGTAGTAATGGCCTTTGTAATTGCCACGCCCATCGCATACTACGCTATGAATAAATGGCTCGAAAATTTTGCCTACAAAACCACTTTAAGTTGGTGGATATTTGCCCTTGCCGGGGTGCTGGCGCTGGGAATTGCTCTGTTGACGGTGAGTTGGCAAAGCTGGAGGGCCGCAACGCGAAATCCTGTCGAAGCACTTCGATACGAATAGTGAGAAGTGCGTAGATCCTCGATAGGGTAGCGTATCGGGCTGGAGGCGCAGAGGTACGAATAGCTAAACAAAAAAAAAATCAAATATTTAAGCTAATAAAATGAACTCATTAAGAAATATAAATCATAAAATAATCATGCGAACCATTTGGCGCAATAAGCTTCATTCTTCGATTAACATTATAGGACTGGCAATTGGCATCGCTGTTTTTATACTAATAGCAAGATACGTAAATCATCAATTCAGTTTCGATCGCTTTCACAAACAGCAGAACAATATTTACAAGGTATATCTTGGCGATAATGGATCTTTACCTCCGGCAGTTGCTTTATTCTTAAAGGATAATATTGCCGGAATTGAAGATGTTGTTCGGATAGATGAATGGTATGGTGGAGGAAATAAAGGTTATTTAGAATACGAAAAAGAAACGATCAGAACCGACAATTTTATTTTTGCTGACAGCAGTTTCTTTGATTTTTTTGATTTTAAAATGTTGTTTGGTGATGCCCAAAATGGTCTGAAATTTCCAAATTCAATCATCTTATCAGAGCGTTTGTCGCGAAAAATATTTGGCAACGAAAACCCAACAGGTAAACAAATTACCTATTTAAGTGACTACCCCAGTGCAAAATATACTTTCACCGTAAGCGGTGTAATTGAGGACTCACCTACCAATTCATCAATTCCATACAATGGAATAATTTCAATGTCAACCATAACTTATCACCACATTAGAAACGGAAATATTAGCGAAGATTGGGTCAACTGGGGATTTGGCAGCTTTGTTAAAATTTCTTCACCTGAAATAGTACATCAACTCAATAGCGAAACACCCGAATGCTGGACAAATCTGATGGCTGAACGTTGGCAGGTAGATAAAGGAAGTCAGCGTGCAGAGGAATACAAATTAAACTTTGTTCCACTAAAAGAGGTACATTTCCATGGTAGCAACAAACGCTCTTCTGTTTACCTGATATTACTAATAGGACTGGTCATTTTAATAATAGCCATTATAAACTACATTAATTTATCACTGGCCATTTCCAGCACCCGTTTAAAAGAAATAGGAATTCGAAAAATAATCGGTTCTGATAAAAGTACTTTATTCAAACAATTTATAACTGAGTCAATACTAATCACTTCAATTGCTGGCATTATTGCAGTAATTATAGTTCTTTTTATTCACCCCTATTTGTTCAACTTTACCGGATTTAAATCCGTGGTTGCACCCGGTGAAACTTTTAAAGCACTGGTATTCCTGATTGGAGGACTAATTCTGATTGGATTCATTTCAGGATTATATCCTGCCTGGTTCCTTACAAAGCTCAAACCTGTAAAGAGTATAAAAAATGAATTCAACAAAGGAACGAAAGGAAATAGGTTAAAACAAGTATTAATCACAACACAATTTGTTGTTTCAATTTTTCTAATAATAGCGGTTTTAACATTCTCGAAACAAGCGAACTATATTAAATCTAAAAATCTGGGATTCGATAAAGAACACCTAATTTACCTATCGGGTGGTGCCAGTATAAGTAAACAATATCAGTCATTTAGGGAATCATTATTGACAAATCCATCCATTCAAAATGTTGCACGTTCAAATGGAACATTTGTTGGCCATCTGAATATTGGTTCCAAACATAAAGTGAATGGTGAATTTAAAAATTATAAAGCTACAACGGTTGATCCTGATTTTATCGAAACATTTAGAATTGAACTTTTAGAAGGCCGAAATTTCTCAAAAAATATCGGAAATGACTTAAATAACACGGCGTTGGTAAATGAATGTTTTGTAAAGCAGATGGAGCTAGAAGACCCAATTGGCTCAACCGTAACTTTTCTGGGAGATGACATTACAATCATAGGGGTAATTAAGGACTTCCATATAAACTCTTTGCACCACGAAATAAAACCATCAATGCTTTGTTATCTGCCGTGGAATACTTGCATTAACATTAAAGTATCGGGCATGGATCTGGAAAATACAATTGCCACAATTGAAAGCACATGGAAGAAGTTCTCTCCCGATGTACCTTTCGAATATCATTTTCTGGATGAACGTTTTGAAGAGCTTTATAAAACCGAAACCGAATTCAGTTCATTGATTAAAATATTTACCCTGATCGCGATATTTATAGCTTGCTTAGGTCTTTTTGGTCTAATCTCTTTTTCGGCTTTACAACGAAAAAAGGAAATTGGGATTCGAAAAATTAATGGAGCTAAAATTTCTGAAGTAGTGATTATTCTAAATAATAATATTATAAAATGGGTAGTCATCGCATTTGTAATTGCAACGCCCATTGCCTACTATGCCATGAATAAATGGCTCGAAAACTTCGCCTACAAAACCACACTAAGCTGGTGGATATTTGCGTTAGCCGGAGTGCTGGCTTTGGGAATTGCATTGCTAACCGTAAGCTGGCAAAGCTGGCGGGCTGCAACTCGAAATCCTGTCGAAGCACTTCGATACGAATAACAAAACAAGTTAAGAATGAAAAATCTAAAAATGATAATTCGAAGTTTGTTGAAGCACAAGTTATTTTCTGTGCTCAATCTTTTGGGGCTGACAATTGGCCTGACTTGTGTTTTTATTATTCTGGCATGGATTTACAACGAAACTGAATATGACAAGTTTAATACGAACTATGCCGATATCTACCAGATTAATTTCAAAAATCAAAAAGAAGAGATGTCGATGGCGGGAACACCCAACCCGCTGGCACCTGTAATCGAAGATGAGATTGCAAATGTAAAGTTGGCTGCGCGTTTAAGAAATGCTCCCGGATTTGCCTTCAAATACAAGGAAAATATGTATTTCGAAGAGAACGGAATTACTGCCGATCCACAGTTATTCAGGATGTTTAGTTTTCAGACTTTGTATGGAGACCCGGTTAAAGCGCTGGAGCATGTAGAAGGAATAGTTATTACCGAATCGTTTGCCAAACGCTATTTTAGGAATGAAGATCCTTTGGGAAAAGAAATTCAGATAAGAGGACAAGAGTTTGTTACAATTTATGCTGTAATCAAAGATGTACCGCCACAATCGCACATTCAGTTCGATTATGTTTTATCGCAAAAGCTGCTGGAGCAATACCAGTTCTGCGGATTATTATGGGGCGATCCCAATTTTCGTACCTATGTTTTATTAACTCCGGGCAGCGATCCTGAAAATACCGGACAAGAAATTACAAGAGTTGCAAAGTCGAACGGAATGCCACACCTTCAATCCGGTGAAATATTTGCATATCTGCGGCCATTGGGGAGTATTTATCTCGACTACTCGGTTAACAACCGTTTGGGAGAAACAGGCGACTTCCGCTATTTATACATTTTTGGTTCGGTTGCTTTGCTGATTTTGTTACTTGCCTGCATCAACTTTGTAAATCTTACCGTTTCGATGTTTGCAAAAAGGCAAAAGGCCACATCTGTTGCAAAAGTATGTGGAGCAAGCCGCAAAACGGTTTTTCTGAATAGCATTGCTGAAAATGCTGTACTGATAATTGTTTCGTTCATTTTGGCGATAATAGCTATCGGAGTGGTTCGGGCTCCATTTCAAAACATGATTGGAAAGCCTTTTAATGAACATGTTTTTACGCCTGGATTTATTGGCATCATGGCGCTGGTATTGTTTTTTACCCTTACGCTTTGCACAATTTATCCGGCACTTGTGTTTTCGCGTGCAAAAGCCATCGAACTGATGAACCGTTACAACAAACAAAAGTCAGGTGTTTTGAAAAGTATGGTGGTTTTTCAGAATGTTATCGCTGTTTTGCTTATTGTGGCTGCCATTGGTGTAAACAAACAGATGCAGTATATCAACCACAAAAAACTTGGATTTGAAACCGATCAGATTGCATACACTTATTTAAGGGGAAATATAAATCAGAAAATTTCGGTGGTAAGGCATTCATTAACTGAAAATCCGAATATTGCTGAAATTAGTTTAAAAGATTGCCCCCCGTTTCAGCAGGTGAACGGAACTGTTGGGATTTCGTGGAAGCAAAACGGCGAATGGCAGAACCAAAATACTCCGCATCCTGTGGGGATGGAAACCACACGCATCGATGACCATTACCTTGAAATGATGAATGTTGAGTTTGTTGCAGGTCGTAATTTTTCAAATGAAATTACTGCCGACAAGCAAAATTATATTGTAAACGAGGAAGCTGTGCGTTTAATGGGATTACCAGATCCTGTTGGTGCCGAATTTTCGCTTTACGGGGAAAAGGGAATAATTGTAGGTGTTATAAAGGATACCTATTTTAAATCGCTCCATCAGAAAGTAAATCCCCAGGTATTTCATTTGTATCACAACGAAGCGGAAGAATCCTATTTCAGCTCCCTGTTTTTCAGAATAAACGGTGATATTCCGACAACGATCGAATTTGTTGAAAAAATCTGGACCGAAAATAATCCGGGGATACCATTTGAGTATCATTTTCTTAATCAGGATTATGAAAATTTATACAAGAAGGATAATCAGATTGCCGGTATCCTTAACTTCTTTACCCTACTGGCTGTGTTTATTGCCTGTTTGGGACTCTTCGGACAAGCTGCAATCTCGAGTGAAAATAAAATAAAAGAAATCGGCATCCGCAAAGTAAACGGTGCTAAAGTTTCTGAAATTCTAGCCATGCTGAATAAAGACTTTATAAAATGGGTAGTTATAGCATTTGTAATAGCCACTCCGGTAGCATATTACGCCATGAATAAATGGCTCGAAAATTTTGCTTACAAAACCAACTTAAGCTGGTGGATATTTGCGCTAGCTGGATTACTGGCGTTGGGTATTGCCTTACTGACGGTGAGTTGGCAAAGTTGGAGGGCTGCAACGAGGAATCCGGTTGAAGCACTTCGATACGAGTAGGTTCTTGTTTTATCCCAAACCCCTAAAGGGGCCTATGGGAGAGAGCATTGAACAAGATTTCTGAACAAAATGAAGAGTTAATTACGAAATGAGAGAAACCATGATCGGAGATACAAAAAAGTCCCCTTCAGGGGATTTAGGGGTGAAGTTTGATTTGTAGGCTCTGATACGAAGAGAACCTACCCTATGTCTCCAACTTAGCTAAAAGCAGTTACTACACAAATTACGAAGCTTATTCATAACTTTATAGGAATAAGTCAAACTTAAAAGAGAACAAAATGCACCAACTTATTTACCTGATTTTATCATTGTTTGTGGCATTTCCAGCTTTCGCTCAGAATTATCAAACCACTGGAAAAATCATTATTGATGATTCAAGCCTGGACAATTTGATCGATGTTTCTGCTGGCATTGAAATTCTGGCCGATGGCTTTGGATGGTCAGAGGGACCGCTTTGGCTGGCTTCTGAGAACAAACTTATTTTTTCAGCTATTCCTGAAAATTCAATTTATCAATGGAGTGAATCCGATGGACTGCAGTTGTATCTTAAACCATCGGGATATACCGGGGAACAAAATAGAGGTGGAGAGCTTGGTTCCAATGGCTTGCTTTTAGCTTCGGATGGAAGTCTGGTTCTTTGCCAGCATGGCGATCGCAGGATAGCAAAAATGTTAGCACCCTTGAGTGATCCGGCACCAAAATTTGAAACCCTGGCTGACAGCTATCAGGGAAAGAAACTAAACAGCCCCAACGATGCAGTTTTCAGTAAAACCGGTGAATTGTATTTTACCGATCCGCCATACGGGCTTGAAAAAAATGTGGATGACCCGGCAAAGGAATTGGATTTTCAGGGGGTTTATAAAGTTTCAAAATCGGGCGAAATTCAGTTGCTCACAAAAGCATTGACCCGTCCAAATGGAATTGCTTTTTCGCCTGATGGAACAAAATTATATGTGGCCAATTCAGACCCGGAGAGGGCCATCTGGATGGTTTATGATGTGAAACAGGATGGAGGCATTGAGAACGATAAAGTTTTTTACGATGCAACAAACCTGGTTTTAGCGGATAATGGACTTCCTGACGGAATGAAAGTGCACAGGAATGGGACGATTTTTGCCACAGGGCCAGGCGGAATTTTTATTTTCTCTCCTGATGGGGAAATCCTTGGAAAAATAGAAACAGGAAAGGAGACAGCAAACTGTGCATTCGATGAGGATTATTCGGCATTGTATGTGACGGCTGACAATACGCTCATGCGCGTTCACCTTAAAAAATGAATTCATTAAAATTGTCCAATCCTGATTTTTCGTCCTGAAAGGACAGCTAAATTGAGCCCAAGACATCGTCTTGGGTAGATGAAAAAAAAGGATATCGGGCTGAAAGCCCAGTTTATTAATCTGCCCTTACAGGGCGACGTAAAGATAGGCTGTCTGAAACCCAAGGTGTCGCATTCGCTTTGCCGTTGGGTTAGAATAGTCTGGGCTTTCAGCCCGATGAAATAATTATGGGGAGATCGATTTGAAAATAATAGTAACTATTCCAAAACTTTGTCGTCCTATAACTAATAATCAGTTTAAAACAATTAAATCAAACGCATTATGAAAACTCAAAAGAACCTCAAATTATTTACGATAATAGCAGTGCTGACCGCTGTGTTTTCGTTGAATGGATGGGCAAAAGATGGCCAGCCAACCATTACAAAAACCTTTGATATCAACCAGCCGGGGCAACTCAATGCTTCATCGTCGGGAGGTGGAGTAACAGTACAAACACATAATCAGCCAAAAGTTATTATTCAGGCCTTTGTGCGAAAAAACGGACATCTTTTATCGCCGTCCGACAGGGAGCTAAAAGAGGTTCTCGACGATTTCGATATCGATTTTTCAAAAAGCGGATCAACAATTACTGCAGTTGTAAAACGCAAGGGGCAGATGAATTTCTGGAGAAACAATGTGGGTATTTCACTAACCATTATTGTTCCGGAAGAAATGTCGTGCGATGTGTCGTCAAGCGGCGGAGGCCTGAAAATTTCGGGAGTAAAAGGTACACACGATTTCTCGAGCAGTGGCGGTGGCGTGCGACTGGAGAATACAAGTGGCAGCACAAAAGCCAGCTCATCGGGTGGAGGTGTTAAAGCCACCAACCACGATGGCGATATCCGTTTAAGTTCCAGCGGTGGCGGCGTTTCGGTTGAAGGTGCACACGGAAGTGTTTATGCACGCAGTTCAGGAGGTGGTGTAACCCTCGAAGATATTCATGGCCCGGCAGATGCTTCAAGCAGCGGCGGCGGTGTTAGCGTAAGTGGCGAAGCCAGCTCGGTAACAGCTAAATCAAGCGGCGGGTCAGTACATGTAAATATCCGCAATCTTAGCGATGAATTATACCTGCAATCAAGCGGAGGTGGTGTTTCTGCTGTTATTCATGGTGGCGAGAAAATGGGCCTTGATCTTGATTTGCGTTCAGGCAGAGTGAATATCGAGCTCCATAACTTTAACGGTACTTCTGAAAAAGACCGCGTAAAAGGTAAGATGAACGGCGGTGGAATACCGGTTTATGCACATGCATCAGGTGGCAACGTTAACATCAGTTACGAGGATTAGTCAGCGTTTAAAACCAGAAAAAATATTCGAGGTATTAATGAGGATTTCACTTTAAGTGAAGTCCTCATTGTTTTTTGTTATCCAGGAGATCTTATCTGAAAGAATTCGCATAAAACGCATAAGACTGTGATCTGCAACAGCGCAAATCTGCAAAATCTGTGTAATCAGCGTTCTGATCTCTGTGACAAGTAATTTTACAGTTTTTGTCAAAAAAATTTACACAATAAAAATCGTACTTTTGGTAAGTGTCAGAAATTCAGTTGTTAACATTTAGGGCACAAGAGTTGGTTATATAATGCAAAACAAAATTAGTGGCGTAATACCGGCACTTAAATACCAATAAATGTATAACCTAAAAATTACATTACGGCGCCTTTTTAAAGACAAGGCCTTTTCGCTGATCAACATTTTTGGATTGGTGATTGGGATTTCGTCTTTTCTGATTTTGTTCATTCACGTATCAAACGAAAAAAGCTTCGACAAGCATTTTTCAAATCATTCAACTATTTATCGTGTTACCTCAGTTCCCGGAGGATTAGATAATGCGGCATGGGCGCGTAGTATGGGAATCGTTTATAAAGCTTCTGAAGAAATACCCGAAGTTGAGTTAGCGACTCAGTTTTCGCATTGCAACGAGGGAACCATAAAAATGGGCGAAACCTCCATCTCACAAAAGGATATTATGTCGGTTGACGAGGCATTTATGGAGCTATTTGAGGTAGTGCCTGTGGTTGGTGATTTGTCAGAAATTTCGAAACCCAATACCGTTTTTGTCACCGAAGATTTTGCCCGGAAATATTACGGTAACCTGAATCCTGTTGGGCAAACTATAAAAATTGAAGCATTACAATATACAAGGGATCTGGGCGATTATGAAATTCGGGGAGTGGTAAAAAATACCCATCCTAAAACTCATTTCAGGTACGAACTGCTGATCTCTCAAAAGGGGGGATTGCAAGAACGCTTTGCTTCGCTGCCCGACCGAAAAATACAGTGGACTTATAACTATTTCAAACTTCAAAAAGACGCAGATCCGAAACTCGTTGCCGAAAAGGTAGCTGCTTTCTACGACAATAGCAGCCTGAAAACTATACCCGGTCCGCAGGAATATGGTTTTGCTTTGTTTCCCATGGATGATATTCACTTAAAATCGGATTACCGTTTTGAGTTGCGCGAAAGCTCAAGCAAGATAAATATTGGCTTGTTTATCCTCATTTCATTTGTTATTCTGGCGATCTCGTTGCTGAATTTTACCAACCTGTCCATTGCCAAATTGATAAAACGATCAAAAGAGCTGGGCCTGAAAAAATCAATAGGAGCCACGAAACTTCAGTTGGTTAGGCAAGTTTTAATGGAAGTGTTTTTGGTTTGTACGATGGCCATTGGCATTTCATTATTGGCCATTGAAAGTTTAAAGCCAATCATTAACCGTTTGTTCGAGATTGAATTCGCCATTTATTTTTCAGAGCCGGTAGTATATCTTACCATTATTGGAGTTTTAATCACTTGTCTATTGCTCACTGCCTTTTTTGTGGCGGTATTTTTACTGGCGCGCAGTTCAGCCATCGATATTTTGGCGGGGCGTAACAACTTTTCGGGCAGTTATGTGCTGAAATCTTTGCTGGTTGTGCAGGTGACGATTGTGATTATTCTTGTTTCAGGAACCTTGTTGGTAAATAAGCAGATCAGTTTTGTTTTAAATAAACCATTGGGTTTTGACAAGGAAAATGTTGTTGTTTTGCACTTAACAGACCTTTCCAAAGACCCCGCTGTTTTTGCCCGCGAATTGGAAAAACAAAGCCAGGTGGTTTCGGTAGGAATGACGGCACAACATTTTGGCTATCCGGCACAGGGAATGGATTTGGAAGGACTGGGAATTGATGGTACGGCTGAATTTGTTTTTGCCAACTACGACTACCTCAAAACCATGAATATTAAGCTCATACATAACTGGATAAAACCGGATGCCGACACAGTGCGGGGAATGGTAATTAACAATCATTTGTACCAGCGACTGATGGAGAAACACGGAAGCATGGAAAACCTTTTGGCTTATTCAAATGCCCAACCGTTAGGCCCGGGAGAAACACGGATTAATTTTGTCGGGGTTGCTGAGGATTTTAATTACAGTTCGGCACACGAAAGCATTGGCGATTTTGCATTTTGGCTGGATGAAGGCGGACCGAGGGCACGTTTTACCCACGTGCGAATAAATAACCTGCACGCCGGCATGGAAGCCATAAAAAACACCTGGAATGAATATTACCCCAACCAGGAACCCGACTACTTTTTTATTGATGAAAAAATTGCTCAACAATATAAAGCAGAGATGATTTTGAGCCGTATCCTATTTGCATTTTCAACCATCGGGATTCTTATCAGCATTATCGGGATCAGTGCGTTGGCCCTGTTTATTTCTCAGCAACGCACCAAAGAAATCGGTATCCGAAAAGTGAACGGTGCAACGGTTTCCGAAATATTAGGATTGCTAAACCAGAGTTTTGTAAAATGGGTGGGTTTTGCATTTGTTATAGCTACTCCGCTTGCTTTTTATGCCATGAGTAAGTGGCTCGAGAACTTTGCCTACAAAACCAACATGAGCTGGTGGATTTTTGCACTGGCCGGTTTGCTGGCACTGGGAATTGCATTGCTAACCGTAACCTGGCACAGCTGGCGTGCTGCAACACGTAATCCGGTTGAAGCACTTCGATACGAATAGTGAGAAGTGCGGAGATGCTGACAAACGAAGTTTCGTCAGTATTGAATCCTTGAGGTACGAGTAAAACATGTCGGAATCAGGATGTGTAGGATTTTAGGATTAACAAGATTATAAAATGAAAAATGACGATTATATAAGATGAACTGACATACAAAATTATTGGTTGTGCAAACAAAGCGATTTTACAAAAAACAATAATCCTGAAAATCATTAAATCCTGATTATCCGGATTCAGACAATGATTAGAAAACAAAAACCATGATTAAACATTTTATTTTAATAGCCTGGCGGAATATCAGAAGGAGGAAAACACTTTCTGCTATCCAGATTTTGTGCCTTTCGGTGGGGCTAGCTGCTTTTATTTTGGTTGCCCGCTATGTTCAGTATGAAATGGACTACGATAAGTTCAACGAAAATTTCGACCGGATTTATCGTGTTCAATCGTATAAAATGACCGACAGAATGGATGAAACCGGTCAATCCGTTGTTCCCATGGCAAAATTCATTCGCGATAATGTTCCTGAAGTTGAGAATGCCATTGCCACCAACGAAATTTGGAACGAGTATTTGTCGCCCGATGAGGAGCGTGTTTTTAAGGAGCAAACCGGACTGCTTGCGCCATCTGAAATTTTCGGTTTTTTCTCGTTTAAATTAATTCGGGGAAATAAAGAAGATGTGCTCGACGATCCCAATTCTATCGTATTGAGTGAATCGATGGCCGAAAGATATTTTCCCGGACAGGATGCGATGGGGAAAATAATTTTTGATGAGAAAAAACAGGAGCTTCGTGTTACCGGAATTATGCAGGATATTCCTGAACAATCGTCGATTGTAGCCACGTATTTTAGGTCGAATGCCGACCTGGTAAAAAGATACAATGATAACTGGGACAATAGTTCGTTCGAGATTTTTGTGTTGCTAAAACCCGGTGCTTTGGCCGTTACGGTGAATGAGAAAATAGCGGATGTGATTCGACGTTACGATAAGGAATCGAAACGGGTCAGCTTTCTTCAACCCTTAAGCAATTTACACCTGAAAGAACGTGTACGCGACGACCGGGGCTCTATTATTTACTTTTTCTCTTTCATTGGTATTTTAACCCTTTTGCTGGCCTGTGTGAGTTTTATGAATCTAACCACGTCGTTTTCTACCATGCGCGCTGTTGAAATTGGTATTCGCAAAGTGTCGGGCAGCAACCGAAACATTTTGCGGGTGCAGTTTCTTACCGAGGCGGTGTTAATTGCACTAATCTCGCTGGCATTTGCCGTGTTCCTGGCGTATCTTTTACTGCCCTTGTTTAATAATGTTGTAAACCGGAATATCGAACTTCAGTTACTGCAAAATCCTCTGTTTGTGTTGTTTCTACTGGCTACGGTTGTAGTAACAGGTTTTATCGGAGGAAGCTATCCCGCCCTGTTTATATCGCGTTTAAAGCCTGTAAATGTTTTAAAAGGCAGAGGTTCTTTCAACAAAGGGAAAGTGCGTGGATTAACCGCCATGGTCTATCTTCAGTTTATACTTTCTGTGGTGCTCTTAACCTCAAGTATCTGGATGTACAAGCAGGTTACATTTCTGAAAAACAAAGATCTTGGCTACACAAAAGATAACCTGTTGCATTGTAAATTACCAAGTGTCAATAGCACGGTTTCATATCAGCAGGTTCGGGAGCGGATACTTGAAAATCCCGGAATCGAGAACATGACTATTTCGATTAATTCGCCGTTGCATTCAAATTGGGGAACACGTGTTCATTACGAGGGAGGCCCGACAGACGATCATGCTTATGTACGATGGAACCAGGCTGACGAAAATTATTTGAATACAATGAGTATGACATTGGTGGATGGGCGTAACTTTTCAACCGACTATTCAGCCGAAACCAAAACATGTTTGATAAACGAAACTGCCGTAAAACAATTTGGTTGGGACAACCCGATCGGGAAATGGCTTGAAATGATTGATGGCCACTTTACTGTAATCGGTGTTATAAAAGATTTCAATATTGAAGATGTACATAATCCAATAATTCCGTATGTGCTGTTGTATCGCAATGAAGGTTTTGCAAGTAATAACGACCTTACTTTTAAGGTGAATCCAAATACAATGACAAGCAGCCTTGAGCATATTAACTCGGTATTAAACGAGGCATTCCCGAATATTCTTTTTGAAGTAAATGGGTACGATGTTGGAACTTACCGGCTGGCATTGGAAATTTGGACGAGTGCCAAAAACACATTTGCTTTTTTTACCATAATGGCGGTGTTAATTGCGGCAATGGGATTATTTGGGCTGGTTGTTTTTGCCTCGCAGCGACGTATAAAGGAAATTGGAATTAGAAAGGTCCAGGGAGCGCAAGCTGCACAAATATTGCCGCTAATAACCCGGCAGTTTATTCTTCTGGTTGTAGCGGCAAATATAATTGTATACCCACTGGCCAACTTCCTGAAGAACGTAACACCCGGACATTTTAAATATCAATTCACAGTTTTTGATTTGCTGCTTGTGTTGGGAATTTCCGTTTTCGTAACTTTAGTGTCGAGTGGATATCAGGCATTAAAAGCATCGTTGTTAAATCCGGTTGAGGCACTCAGATACGAATAATAAAAGTTTATTAAAAATATGTTTAGAAATTACCTGAAAGTTGCACTTCGTAGCTTGTTGAAAAACAAGCTTTTCACTTTTATAAATATCACCGGTTTAGTAATTGGGATGGTGGTGGCTCTGCTCATTTTTAACTATGTAAGTTTCGAGCGCAGCTACGACTCGATGCATGAAAATGCGGATCGTATATATCGTGTTGAAAGTAAATTCTACGAAGGTGAAACACTTACCGACGACTGGGCTACGGCATCGTTTGGTTACGCCAGTGCCATGAAAGAAAATATTCCCGGTAATCAGGATTATGTGCGAATTGCCATTAACAGTACGGAGCAAATGGTGAGTTACGAAGAGGAGAAATCCCGCGAAAATACGGTAGTTGTTACCGAACCTTCTTTCTTTTCCATTTTCTCGTTTAAACTGATTGATGGAGATGTGTCAACTGCCTTAAGCAGTCCGAATAAAGTAGTGATCTCGCAATTGGCAGCCCATAAGTTTTTTAAGAATGAAAATCCGCTGGGTAAAGTTTTAAAGTTCAGAACGCTAAACCAGGCTTATGAATGCGAGGTAAGCGGTGTGCTGGAAGATATTCCGGCCAATAGCCATTTTAATTTCGACTATTTCGTGTCGTGGGATACACAACCCGACTGGATTAAAAACTTCTGGTACCTGCACGAAACCTATTCGTATGTTCAGCTGGAACCCGGTATTTCGCCTGCAAGCATTGAGAAAGCTTTTCCGGCTATGTCGGAAAAATACAAAACAGCCGATGCACTAAAAAATAAAACCTGGGCCATTGAACTACAACCGTTGGCTGATATCCATCTGACTCCGCAAAAACAATACGAACGCGAAGCCAAAGGAAACGAAAAAGCGGTAAAAGCCCTGGTTCTGATTGCACTGGCAATTCTTCTTATCGCCTGGATCAACTATATAAATCTTACTACCTCACGGTCGTTGGAGCGTGCACGCGAGGTGGGTGTGAGAAAGGTGTCGGGGGCACAGAAAAAGCAACTGATCATCCAGTTCTTAATTGAGTCAACCCTGGTAAATGTTATTGCCCTGGCTGTATCAATTGGGTTATTCCTGCTTCTTATTCCCTCATTTAATTCGTTTATCGGCAAAAACATTGGTTTTTCAATTTTATACATGCCACGCTTTTGGGTATTAATCACACTGTTTCTTGTAACGGGTATCGTTCTTTCCGGGCTGTATCCATCGCTTGTGCTTTCGAATGTAAAACCTGCAATTATATTGAAAGGAAAATACCTGAACTCGCAACGGGCAGGCATGGTACGAAAAGGTTTGGTGGTTTTTCAGTTTGTGGCGTCGCTGGTTTTAATTTGCGGAACTCTGGTGGTTTATGCGCAGCTAAAATATATGCAGAATCAGCCGCTCGGGATAAACATCGATAAAACTTTGGTGGTTAAATTCCCTGCACAAACTCCTAATTTAATGGAGAAAGTCATGAGTTTCAAACGCCAGTTAAAAGATTTGCCTGATGTAAAAAATGTGGCTATTTCAAATGCGGTGCCTGGAATGGAAGTGGCCTTTTTTGCATCGAATCGTTTGTTTGAAGATGCCGCCAAACAAAACCGCCTGTACGAAATGCAAACAGTTGACTACGATTTTATTGATACTTACGAAATGAATATTCTGGAAGGAAGAGGTTTTGACGAAACTTTTACCAACGATATAAAAAAGGTTATTCTGAACGAAGAAACGGTGAAACAGCTGGGTTTTGCGAATAACGCCGATGCCATTGATCAGAAGGTTTTAATTGAAGGGGAAGCGGAACCTTACCAGGTAATTGGTGTGGTTGAAAACTACCATCAGCAATCGCTGAATAAATCGTACACCCCGATAATGATGATCATGTACAACAGCATCGGGTGGCTGCGACCTAAATATTTATCCCTGAAAATATCGGGGGCTGATGTTGCTTCTGCTTCGGGTAAGGTAAACGAAATCTGGAATCAGTTTTTCCCTGAATCAACTTTTGATTATTTCTTTTCCGATCAGTTTTATGAAGCACAATATTCGCTTGATCGGAAATTTGCCACCATCTTTGGTTTGTTTGCGTTGATGGCCATTTTTATTGCTTGTTTGGGATTATGGGCACTGGCACTGTTTGCCGGATTAATTCGCAAAAAGGAAATGGGTGTCCGAAAAGCTCTGGGAGCATCAACGCCGAGTTTGTTTTATAACCTCTCCAGCGAGTTTATCTATCTGACATTGTATTCGGCAATTTTAGGTATTCCCTTAGCCTTTTTTATAATGAATGAGTGGCTGAAGTCTTATGCATTCAGGACGGAAATGAATTGGTGGTTTTTTGCGTTGCCCATTGTAGTGCTGGTGTCAATCGCATCGTTAACCGTTAGTTATCAAACACTAAAAACAGCACATTCGAGTGCGGTGGATAGTCTGAAGTATGAGTGAAAGTATCGGAATTAGGATGGGCAGGATATATAAAATTAACAAGATTAGAAATTAATAAATATGAATAAAAGGAGGGCTCGTAGCTCGATGCTCTCTGCTCAAAGCTAGTAACATGATACAACTAAAAAACATCGACAAATACTACGACGCAAAGTTTCAGCGAACTTTTGTATTAAAAGGAGTAAACCTTGATATTAATCAAGGTGAATTTGTTTCAATAATGGGGCCCAGTGGTGCCGGTAAATCAACTTTGCTGAATATAATTGGGTTTCTGGACGAACCTAACGAAGGCGAATATTTGTTTCTCAACCAGCCGGCCAACCAGTTAAAAGAAAAACAAAAGGTGCAGTACCATCGTAGTCACATCGGCTTTATTTTTCAGGCTTTTCACCTGATTGAGGAAATGAATGTGTACGAAAACATTGAAACACCATTGGTTTATCGCGGGGTGAAAGGCAAAGAACGCAAAGCCATGGTTGCTGATATGCTCGATCGTTTTAGTATTGTGGCCAAAAAGGATCTGTTTCCAAGTCAGTTGTCGGGCGGTCAGCAACAACTGGTAGCCATTGCACGAGCCATTGTGGGTAGCCCGAAACTTTTACTGGCCGACGAGCCTACCGGAAACCTGCACAGCGAACAGGGACAAATGATTATGGAGCTACTGAAAAAACTGAACGATGATGGAATGACCATCATCCAGGTTACACACTCTGAAGAAAATGCAAAATACGGAAACCGTATTGTCCGTTTAAAAGATGGTTATTTGAAAGAAGACGAATAGCAATTATCAAAAATAAGTTTCAAATATCTGTCCTTTCGAACGCAGTGAGAAATGACAGCTTAATTAAGCACAGATGGTATTGAAAGTTGTATTAAGAAACCTGCAAAAGCATCCGTTTTTAAACCTGGTAAAAATAATCGGACTTGGTCTGGCCTTAACCGGGATAATATTTATTGCGCTGTTTCTGAAAAATGAGTTGACTTACGATTCGTTTCATCAGAAGTCAGCTCAGATCTACCGCTATACAACCACAGATCCTGATTTTTTCAGCGGAAAACACTTTGCCCGCATCATCAATCCCGGGTATATTCATGAAATGAGCGATGCGCTTCCGGAGGTGGAGGAATTTGTCCGTTTACGTCCGGTGCGTGGTGGTTTAATGAAATACGATCAGCGGTACTACAAAGTGGCGCAGGCTTTTGAGTGCGACAGTACTTTTTTTAATGTTTTTGATGCAAAAATGTTGATTGGCAATAAACAATCGGTGCTTGAAAATCCGGCATCGATGGTGGTCACCCAAACTTTTGCAAAAATGGTTTTTGGAGAAAAGAACCCGGTGGGAGAGGTGCTTACTTTACCGTCCGGGCAATATTACGGCGAGGATCAGGATTTTACCATTGCAGGAGTAATGGAAGATTTTCCGGCAAACAGTCACTTTCATCCCGATTTTGTGGCCACACCACTGACTGATCAGTTTACCTACGGCTGGGCCTGGACCTACCTGGTTTTAAACGAAAATACTACGCCTGAAAATGTTACGGCTGGAATTTACGATTACCTGAAAAACAATAACGAAACCAATCCGGAGGAAATGGATACCGAAGTGCATTTGCAAAAGATTTCCGATATTCATTTAAACTCGCATAAACTCCGCGAGATAGAAGAAAACAGCAACATCCGTAATGTCTATGTGCTGGCTATCGCGGCCTTTATTTTGCTGCTAATTTCAATTAGTAATTACGCCAACCTGAATATCGGTATGAGTGGTTTCAGCGCAAAATACCTGTTTATAAACAAGCTGTTGGGCTCCTCAAAAAGTGCGGTGGTTAAGTATTTCTTTTTCGAGGGGATTTGTATTCTTGCGGCCGCCTTGTTTTTTACCGTTTTACTGTCGGTGCCGGTCAACACCGGAATCATTCGTTTTTATCAACTGAATTTGCTGGCCGGTAATTCTACCACAATCATTCTGTTGGTTTTGGCATTCAGTTTATTAACGCTGGTATTTGGAATGCTTCCGGTTCTGAAATCGGTTTTCTCTTCTATTCGCCTGGGCGGAAACAGAGGATCTGCCGTGGCGGTTCACCGCAATGGTGTCAGCCGTGTTTTGATCGTTTTTCAATATGCTTTTTCCATTGCATTAATCATTACCGTAATTGTTATTTCGCGGCAAACCAACTACGCGCTAAAAAACAGTATGGGTGTTCAGCAAGACAATGTGATTTGTTTTGAATCGGTTCATGCCAGTATTCAGCAAAAGTTTGGCGTGCTTAAAGAAGAATTGCTGCAATACAACAGCATCGAGTCGGTTTCTGCCATGTTGGAACCACCGGGTGGCGAGGCAAACGATATGTTTCCGTTTGAAATGGAAGGTTACGAAACGGAAGATCCCGGGCAGAATTCTGATGGTATTGGTGTTTTCCCCTGCGATTATTCGTTTGCATCGATATTCAACCTGCAGTTTTTGGCCGGTACCAATTTTTCGGAAAACAACAAAGACAATGAAGGTTCGGGTGAATACATCATCAATAAAGCAGCGATGGAACGCCTGCATTATTCGAATCCGGAGGATATTGTTGGCAAAGATTTCAAACTTATTTTTTCATCTCCGGGATCGGGAATTATCATACCAAAAGGTAAAATTATTGGCGTTGTTGAAGACTTTCATTTGTCGAGTTTACGAAAACAGGTAGAGCCGCTGGTCCTTTTTAAACGCGATAAATTGTGGCTTTTAAACTTTGTGGTGTCGTTTAAACACGGAATGAAAGGCGAAGCGCTTGCCGATATGAGAAAAGTGTGGAATGAGCTGTTTCCCGAATATCCGTTTCAGTACGAGCACGTTAATGCCATGTATAAACGAGTGTACAAAGCCGAGTTGCTACAGGCTCGCTTGTTATCGGTTTTTACGCTTATTGCCTTGTTTATTTGCTCCATGGGCTTGTTTGGCCTGGCGCTGATTATTACACAAAACCGTACCAAAGAAATTGGTGTGCGAAAAGTAAATGGCGCGCGCGTTTCCGAAATTCTGACACTGCTGAATAAAGATTACATTAAATGGGTGGCGCTGGCCTTTGTTATTGCCTGTCCGGCGGCATGGTTTGCCATGGATAAATGGTTGGAGAATTTTGCCTATAAAACCACTTTGAGTTGGTGGATTTTTGTGGTGGCCGGAGTTCTGGCATTAGCGATCGCCTTGTTTACGGTAAGTTTTCAATCGTATCGAGCAGCCAGTCGAAATCCTGTTGAGGCGCTCAGGTATGAGTAATGAGATTCCGTAATAATTAAGCCATTTTTGAAGAATTTTTTTCGCGATATTTTCCCGGAGTCGTTCCCTCAATTTCTTTAAACACCCGCGAAAATGATGCAACGGAACCAAAGCCGGCTTGCTGGGCAATATATTCCATCGTAAACTTGTTGTTTTCCCGTGAAAGCAAAAGCTGTTTGGCTTCTTCAACCCGGTACTTATTTACAAACTCGTTAAAATTCATTTCAAATTCGTCGTTTATCAATTTCGAAATGTAGGTGCGGTTGGTAAGCAGCGATTCACAAACCGTACTTATTCTCAGTTCGTTAACCTGGTATATTTTGTCGTGTTCAAATAGTTTTAAAAGTCGTGTTTTTAAATCATCTTCAGGGGGTTCCGGAATCTCCTCATCTGCATTGTTTTCCTCTTGTTCGTATAATATTTCAAAGATTTCGCGCTGCATATTTCCTTTGTAGCCGATGAGAAAAAATATTGTGGTGAAAAAAACTGAAGGAATAAGAAGCGAAAGGTTATGATGTATAAAATAACTCCTTCCTAAAAGCGCAAAAGCTATAGCTGCAACCGATACGGCAAAAGCAAGGATACTCAGGTTACGTACCCAGTTCATTTTTTTGCCTTCGGTATTCGAGAAATAGTGGTTAATGGTTTTATTATGTTGGTTGGAGAGTCGAATTACCAGCATCAGATAAACTATTGTTTGAAGAATAAAAACAATTCGGCTGAGCAGAAAGATGTATCCTTTTATTCCGGGTAAAGTGTTGAAATTTATTGCTTTCAGGTTTGTTTCAACGAGAATGTGCTTCACGTAGTAAATACGTTGTTCGGGTGAGAGTGTAAGCGTTAATAGTAGCGAAACTACCCCAAAAAGGACCCCGGGTATAAAATGAAATAAATGACGGGGTGTTTTAAAGCTATGGGTTGTTAGTTTTAAAATATAAGTGTAAAAAAGAGGGTAGAGCGACAGTCCGGTGTATAAATAAATACTTTCGAAAAAGGCATAAAGGTGATACAGTCTCGAAAAAAATATGGCATGAGAGATATATAAAAAGCACGCAAAAATTAAAAACAGGCCAAGTGTCCACCGTGGGGCATTGTCCGATCTTTTTTGAACTAAAAATATTATGCCCCAAAATAAGGTGACGTAAATGGGAGACAATAGAGCAATAGTTTGAATCATTTGCGAATTAAGTTGTGCTATAAAAGTACAAATTATTGGTATAGGTATATGCTTTTTACAATATGGAGCTTAATTTTTACGATTTGAAGCTGCGTTTATCGAATGTCGAACGATCTTTGCAAAACGTTCAGAGAAGGACATACTAACCAATACAAAATATTTGGCGGTTCTTCGGTAGTATTGCCGTAAACTGCCTACCCTCCTCTTAGATTAAACATAAATGAAAAAAGGTGGTTTGTTAACAAACCACCTTTTTCAATTATCTATTATTTTAACTCTTAAACTTCAAAAGAATCAGCTTTCCGGTAGGCTTCAATAAATGCTATTTCGCCTTCTTTTCCGGAAATACTTTTACCATGTTCGGCGCAAATTGTGCCTTTGTAGCCTTTGTCGTGCATATGTTTGAAGATATTGACAAAGTTAATTTCACCGGTTCCGGGTTCTTTACGTCCGGGGTTGTCGCCACAATGAAATGCACCAATATAATCCCAGCAGATATCCATGTTCATAATGAGGTTCCCCTCGGTAATTTGCTGATGGTACAGGTCGTCGACAATTTTACAGCTTGGATGATTAACGGCTACGCATATCATTTTAGCCTGAGCCATTTTTGTGAGGAATAATTTTGGATGGTCAACCTGGTGGTTAAGTGGTTCCATAACCATCTCCAGTCCGGTTGTTCCGGCAACATCACAACAAGCGCGCATATTATTGATTACATTAATGGTTTGATAATCCCAATCCATTTTTTCGTCGTATATACCGAATGTTATCAGTCCTGTTTTTGCACCTGTTCTTTTTTGTACATCAAGTGCTTCTTTTGTTTTATCTACCAGCATTTTAGTCACTTCAGGATCGTCAGTAACAGCGTATTTGGCACCATGATCGGCATAAACGATAAACGGACCAATATCAAGACCAAGCCGTGCTGCTTCGTTACCAATTTTTTCCTGCATTTCGGCCGGTTTCCACATCAGGCCATTGTCAAAAAATGCAGTAAAACCCTGGTCGGCAATAAACTTCAGGTTCTCAATGGGGTCTTGTCCAACATGCTCGCGAAAAGTTCCAAGCCCCGGAGCGTATTTCAACTTAAACTTTGCCGAATTTGACACTTTTGAATCTGGCGTTGCTGCACTTGCAATTCCGGAAATACCGCTAAATGCCAGGCTGCCCGCTACTGTGTTTCGAATAAAATTTCTTCTTTCCATTGGTTATGTGGTTTAAATTATGTGCTGTTTTGTCTGTTGTTTATTAAGCCATTAAAAGTATGTACTGTTTTATTAAGACGTAAAAGATATAAAATATGACTATATTTTGCTTAGTCAATCGTGATTTTACTTCCCCACCAGTTATTACCCGGATCGAAATCCTCTGAGAGCATCCAAAGCCGTTCTTTTTCCAGTGCCGGCCATCTTTTGTTGATGACATTTTGCAGATGAGCCTTTTCGCGCTCTGCTGTCCACGTTGGATCTTGTGTTGGGTAACGAGCGCCCATTTCTTCCAGCATGGCAAAAAGTTGTTGGCTCAATTGTTCTACTCTTTCCGGATACTCTGCCGCCAGGTCATTGGTTTCGCTTAAATCGTTTTTCAAATTATATAAAGCTTCCCGACCGTCTTCGTAATAATGAATAAGCTTCCAATCGCCCAAACGGATAATTGATGATGGTTCGCCGCCCTGGTTCCCGTAATGCGGATAATGCCAGATTAAAGGGCGTTCGGCAAGCGACTCGCCTTTTAAAAGCGGAACAAGACTCACTCCATCCTTGTGTTCTTCCGGTTTTAAATTGGCCCCGCAAAGTTCCAGAATTGTTGGGTAGAAATCGGTTCCGGTAACAGGTGTGTTGCACGTCTGTCCATTTCCCAGCTCAGGAACTTTTATAAAGAATGGTTCGCGAATTCCGCCTTCGTATTGATATCCTTTGCCGCCACGCAAGGGTTTATTCGAGGTGGCAAATGCATCGCCGGCCGCCACTCCGCCATTATCGCCGGTAAAGCAGATTATTGTATTTTCTGATAGACCCAATTCGTCCAGGGCATCAAGAATGTAACCAACTGCGTCGTCGGTACTTTCTACCAGCCCGGCATAAATGGGGTTATCCTGGTGTTGGCGGATGGGCAGAAAATGACCCATTTCAAATCCGGTTTCGGCAATTCCCATTTCTTCGGCTTTATCGCGGTATTTGGCCCATTTTTCCTGTGTGGTTTGAATGGGGCCATGTACCGCATAAAACGACAGGTAAGCGAAAAAAGCGGTGTCTTTATGGTTTTTGATGAAGTCTACCGTTTCCTTCGCCAGGCGCATGGTGAGGTTTTCCCCATCGGGGCCACTAGGGAGATTCGGATTTTCCCAGGGGGCGTAATAACCGCCAATGGGACTACCAACATCCCAGCCGCCTTTATTGATGTCAAAACCATGATCTTCGGGCCACGATCCTTTTTCGCCCAAATGCCATTTCCCGGCAAAAAAAGTTTTATAACCGGCCTCTTTCATTGCTTCGGGCAATGTGGTGTAGCTGTGTTCAAGATGATGAACATATTCCGGTGGAAGCAGTTTTGTAGCCCGGCCTGTATTACTCCATTCTTCGCCGGTTTTTGCTCCAATCCAGTCGGTAATGCCGTGTCGGGCGGGGAATTTTCCGCTTAAAATACTGGCTCGCGACGGGCTGCAAACCTGACAAGCTGCATAGCCGTCGGTAAACAGCATTCCTTCGTTGGCAATACGGTCGATGTTAGGTGTTTCGTAGTATTTGCTGCCCATTACGCTGCAATCGGTGTAGCCATAATCGTCAACCAGAATAAAAAGAACATTGGGTTTTGAAACCTCTTGTTTTTTGGGCTCACACGATAACAATGTAATCGTAATTAGAAGCAGAAATGTGATTTTGTTGCTCATAATGTTCCGTTTATTCTTCATTTCCGAATTTAAAAAGATCAGATTTAGTATGTGATTTTTTGATTAGCGTAATCATTTCCTCAACCAATTCAGGATGATCGGAAGCAACATTGTTCTCTTCGCCCACATCGGTAGCCAGATTGTATAATTCGGTAGTTGTTTTTTCGGGTGTGAAAACATTGTATCGCACCAGTTTCCAGTCGCCTTTACGAATTGCCTGTCGGCCTTTCAATTCATGGAATTCCCAATACAAATAATCGTGCTGAGCTGTTTGTTCTTCGCCCAGCAGCGTAGGTAAAAATGAAACTCCGTCAATGGAGTCGGGAGCAGAAATACCGGTAATTTCAGCGATGGTAGGAAATACATCCCAAAATGCAGAAATATGGTTGGATGTGCTGGCGGCTTTAAATTTTCCGTTCCACATTGCAATCATTGGGACCCGGATACCGCCTTCGTATAAATCGCGTTTGTAGCCTTTTAATGGTCCGTTTGAGTTGAAATAATCAGGGTCGGCTCCACCTTCCAAATGTGGTCCGTTATCAGATGTAAAAATGATCAAAGTGTTGTCGTAAATCCCCAGCTCTTTCAGTTTGGCAACGATTTCGCCAACTTGCATATCAAGGTAATCCACCATGGCAGCAAATGCTGCATGCGTTTCCTGTTGCGAACCGTAGCCACCCTGTTTGTAGTTGGGGCCATCATCAACTCCTTTGTAAGCTTTTTCGGGCTCAAGTTTGCCACGGTATTTGGCAATATACTCTTCAGGTGCAAACAACTCGGCGTGTGGGATTATGGACGGATAATACATAAAAAACGGTTGGTTTTTGTTGTTTTCGATAAAACGAAGCGCTTCTTTATGAATGAGTTCCGGTCCGTACGATTCCGTTTTTTTACCGGAATTGCCTTCAAGAACAATTTTTTCCTGATTGTGCCATAAGTGATAAGGGTAGTAGTTATGTCCCATTCGCTGGCAGTTGTAGCCATAAAACTCGTCAAATCCCTGCATGTTCGGATCGCCTTCCGAGCCGGGATAACCCAATCCCCACTTGCCAAAAGCACCGGTGGCGTAACCAGCTTCTTTAAGTGCTTCGGCCACTGTGACAGCACTGGCCGCCATTGGATACTGGCCTTCGGGCTGCCATTCTTTGTTGCCTCTAACGGGTGTGTGGCCGGTGTGTTGCCCGGTCATTAATGCTGAGCGCGACGGAGCACAAACCGTTGAACCCGAATAATGCTGGGTAAACAGCATGCCATTTGCGGCCAGCTTATCGATATTGGGTGTTGAAAAATGCGTTTGCCCGTAGCAACTCAGATCGCCATAACCCAAATCATCGGCCAGGATGTAAATAATATTTGGCCGCGCAGGCTGCGTCTCTGTTGTTTTAGATTTAGGCTGGCAAGCCAGCAGCAGCAAGCTTAGAATAGCTGGTAAGATTAGTTTTCTCATAATTAGTTAGTCGTATTAAATCTGTTTTGTTTGAATCGAAATTGTTGCAGTTTCAAGTCCTTCGCCACTTACTTCCAGTTGCATTTCTCCGGCCTCTTCAAGCGATTGAACCGTTACCACCAGTTTGCCGCTAAAAGCTTTCATTGTTGGCAGGTGGAATAACTCGAGCGAAGTGGCATCGCCATTACAAACAGCTTTGTATTTTCCGGCACCGCTAACTTTAAAATTCAGTTGGTTAGTAGCAGTAGGGCATAGGTTGCCGTCTTTGTCAACCACCGAAACAGTGATGTAACTGAGGTCATCACCGTCGGCAGAAATCTCATCGCGATCGGCTGATAATTGCAGGTGATGAGGCGCTCTCGCAGTGTGAATTTCCTGTTCTGCAACGGCATTCCCGTCATCATCGAAAGCAACAACTTTTACGGTTCCGGGTTCGTATTTTACATCCATCCACATCAGGCGGTTCCGGTTCAGTAATGTCTCCCTGCTTTTCTTCTGAATGCCCTGACTTTTGCCATTTACAAACAATTCGGCACTGTTGTAATTGGTGTACACAAAAACAGGCGTTGTTTCTCCTTCGCGGCCTTTCCAGTTCCAGTGCGGAAGAATGTGCAGGGTTTCGTCTTCCGTGTTCCAGCGGCTGCGGTACAGGTAGTAGCGGTCTTTGGGTAAACCTGCCAAATCGCAAATGCCAAAATATGAACTGCGCGATGGCCACGCCTCGTTGTATGGAGTAGGCTCGCCGAGGTAATCAAACCCGGTCCAGACAAATTCGCCAATTACCCAGTCAAAATCATCCTGCCAGTAAAAATCTTCGTCAGGAATGTTCGACCATGAACAAGCTTCCAAATCGTATGATGAGCTTTGGAAATCATCGTATCGAACCATTTTTCCCTCCTTTACCGGGAACTTGTAAATTCCGCGTGAACTCACTGTTGATGCGGTCTCCGAGCCAAGAATAAAGCCTTGAGGAAACCGCTCGTAAGCCTCGTCGTATAAATGCAAACGGTAATTTAAGCCGGGAATATCCATAATGGCACCAAATCCGTTTTTCAGCGTGTTGCCCACCTGGTCCATTCCAACGGTAACCGGGCGTGTTGGGTCTTCGCGGTGGAAAATATCCTGCAGCCATTTGGCCAGTTTTACACCTTCGTTGCCCCACTGGTCGGGTACTTCGTTGCCCGAGCTCCACATAACAATACACGGGTGGTTGCGTGTAGCGCGAACCAGATTTACCACATCTTTTTCGGCCCAATCGTTAAAATAAAGGTTGTAGCCATTTTCAACTTTTGGTTTGGCCCACTCGTCAAAACTTTCGGCAAGGAAAAGAAAACCCATTTCGTCGCAAAGCTCCAATTGCTCCATTGATGGCATATTGTGTGATGAACGGATGGCATTACAACCCATATCTTTTAGAATCGTCAGTTGACGTTTTAAGGCAGCTTTGTTTACAGCAGCTCCAAGCGGCCCCAAATCGTGGTGCAGACACACCCCTTTAAACTTGGTAACTTCGCCATTTAATACCAGTCCTTTGCCGCGTTCGTAAACCACACTTCGCACTCCAAAACGAATGTTTTGTTCGTCTTTTAGCGTGTTGCCTTCGTACAGTTTCATATTCGCGGTGTACAAATAAGGCGATTCGGTATCCCAGAGTTTTGGCTTCGGAATGGCAATATTCTGCTCTGTTTTTGAGCCAAATAGTTCGTCGGTGGTGTTTGTTGCCACCACGCTTCCTTCGGCATCTCTTATTTCGGTAACCACTTTAACGTTACTGCCGTTAACTTCGGCTTTAATGTTTAGCTGGGCTTCTTCTTCCGAGACAAAGGGTGTGGTAATGAATGTTCCCCATTGGTTAAAATTCACCTCGTTTTTTACAATAAGCTGCACTTTGCGGTAGATTCCGGCACCGGGATACCAGCGCGATGATGATTCTTTATTTTCAAGACGAACAGCCAACAGGTTTTCTTCTCCGGGATTTACATAATCGCTGATATCGAAATAAAAATAGCTGTAACCGTAGGGACGGTTTCCAACTTTCTTCCCATTGATGTACACCTCGGCGTTGCTCATAGCACCATCAAAAACAAGCAGGGCTTTTTTGCCCGGACCGAAATCCGGAAGCTCGAATGTTTTGCGGTACCAGCCAATTCCAATGTGTGGCAGTGCGCCGGTGCGTCCGGTGCGCAGGCGAGCCTCTTTTTCCATATCCTGAGTAACGCGAACTTTCTGTGCATCAATTTCTTTATCAAAAGGTCCTTTAATAGCCCAGTCGTGCGGAACTTCAACGGTTTCCCAGTTGGCTGCATCGGTTTGTGGAAGCTGTGCATCGGCAACTTCCTGGTTAATAAATTTCCAGTCTTTTTGCAGTGTTTGTACACTTCGTGTTTCGCTGCTTATTTCAACACAGGCCGAGAAAAGAGCTAAAATGATAATGAAAGAAAATAATGATTTCATATTATAAAAACTGTTTGTTTTTTAGTGGATAAATACGCCGGCGTACTACATAAGAGAACTTGCTTTTTGTAATAAAGGTGGTGTATTGTAACCGAATTTCATATAAGGTTCTATATACACAGACGCCTTTTTATTAATACATACATACGCTCTCAGTAAAATATTTGTTGCTTCAGATACAAAATTTACACTGGTAGGTACTGGTATGGTACAAATATGCAAAGAAATCGGATAATTCAAATGATTGCGAAACCTATCCTGCAACACGTTTTGTGAGGAAAGGATAGTTACGATAACGAAAGCGGAAGACTGAAATGAAAGCTGCTGCCAAGATTTTCTTCGCTTTCGACCCAGATATTGCCGCCATTTATTTTAACAAATTCCTGGCAAAGAATTAAACCCAGTCCTGTTCCTTTTTCGTGAGCAGTTCCTTCGCGTTGCACCGATTTTTCAATTTTAAACAGGTTTTCTATCATTTCCGGAGTCATTCCAATGCCATTGTCTTTTACCGTAACAATCAGCATTTCGCCATCCTTTTTGACAAGCAGATCAATTTTGCCGTTTTGATTTGAGAATTTTATGGCGTTGTTCAGCAGGTTTCGAACAATAAAGTTCACCATATCGAAATCAGCATAAACCATAACTTTTTTTTCCGAAATGTTGATGCTTATGCCTTTGGTTTTGGCTACCTCAAGATTGAGATCTTTGTTAATTTCAAAAACTTTATGAATAAAGAATGATTGTGGCTCGAATTTAATGGATCCGGTTTGTGTACGCGACCATTCCAACAGGTTTTCCAACAACTCGTAACCACTGGTGGCAGCCTGATACATGCCGTTAATAAGCACATCAAAATCATCCGAGTTTCTGGTTTTCTTTTCATTACGCAGCAAATCGGAAATGCCAATTAAAACATTAAACGGATTTTTTAAATCGTGGGCTATAATCGAAAAGAATTTGTCTTTTGTGGCGTTTAGTTTTTTGAGGTTTTTTTCGTCTTCAGCAAGTTTTACAAGGTTTTCTTCAAGCAATAATTTCTGACGGTTGATGGTGTTGTAGTTGGCTTTTAGCTCATCGGTGTGTTTTTTTCGGAGGATAAGGAAAAAGCTGAGTGTCACCAAAATAATAAGTAAGGCAACAATGGCAAAGGCCGCTTTTACGCGAAATTTAAATTGATCGCTTTCGTTTTTTGCTGAAGCCAACTGCTGCTCGAGCAGAATTTTATTTCTTTCGGCCTTACTGGCTTCGTCGGCTTCGAATTTGCCCAGTGCTTCTATAATTTCATCGGGCTTTAACAATTGAAATGCCTCTTTGGCTTTCATGTTCATTTGGTAGGCTTTTTCATATTGCCCAAGGCCGGCATAAGCTTCTCCTGCTTCGGTGTAATAATCCGAGACATAGTCAAGTTTTTCCAATTCCAGGCTTTTCGAAATGGCTTTGTTGAAGTATTTTGTGGCTGTATTGAAATCTTTCTTTCTGAGGTAATATTTACCTTGTAAATAATTGATTTCAACGTCATATTTTATCTGACTATTTTGGTTTTTCAAATCAGTAACCCGTTCAATATCCGTTTTTGCCAACGATAAATCTTCTGTTTCAAGATAATGGGTAATAAAGCCCAGGAGAACTTCAATCTCCCGCTGTTTGTCATTAATTTGTGGTAACAGTTCCAGAGCCTTATTCAAATGATGAAGGGCCTGTTCTTGTTGATTTAATTTTAAGTTGGTATAGCCCAGCGAAATGTGATTCAAACACTGGTTTCGGGTGTTTTGGGTTTCAACATCAACATCAAGAGCTTTTTGGTAATAAAGTTGGCAGCTTCGGTATTCTTTTAAATATTCATAATACGTGGCAATATTTGAATACGCTTCAGAAAGCCCGTAAGTTTGGTTTGCCTCTTCGCAAATATTTTTTGCTTTAATCAGGTAATTAAGTGCCTGTACCTGGTCTTTTCCGTACGAATAAAATACGCCCAGGTTAAGGTAGCAAGCAAGTAATGACACCGAATCTTTGGTTTCGGTAAATATAGTAATGGCTTGTTCGAGGTTGGAAATGGCAGGAAGCCAGTCGCCTGTTTGGTCGTACACATAACTGATAAGAAAAAGTGCTGTTCCTTCGCCGTATTTGTAGTTTATTTTTTGCGAAAGCTCAAGTGCTTTTTGTGCGTATGCCAACGAACTATCCGGATTGGTGAAGTCGTATAAATCGGACAGATCGATGTAGATATCGACGATCTTCTCCGCATTTGTTTCCGTTTTAACAGCCGTTTTTAGCGAATCGATCTGTAGTGTATCGTTTCCAAAAACAGGTAAACCGCCAACAACAATTGCGAACAATAAACTCAGCAAAATATGTTTACTCCGATTTCTCATAGGTTTGCACCGAGCTGCAAATATAATTAAATCAGCTTCATACAATGAAAAATGTGCATTTGATGGTTTATTTTTAAAGAATCCTTTTATGTAAGGTGGCAGTTGGTGGCAACTGTAACTAAAATGTAAATGATGTGAGCGTGAAAACTGATAAATTTCATATTTCTAATTCTTTTTATACCTTGCCGGAGTAAGATCAGAGATTATAAACCGTAAAATGTATGGTAAAACATTATTTTGGTATTATTTGCATCGTCTTGCTATTTATGTTGGCTGCATGCACCTCTAACAAAAATCCAAAAGACAACAAGAAAGAAGATCGCCCAATTATTGATCGTGATTTATCTGAGATTTTGGATGATGGCGTATTGAATGTGGTTACCACCTATAGCAGTACCAGTTATTTTCTGTACCGGGGACAGCCTATGGGTTACGAGTATGAACTGCTGAAACGTTTTGCCGAACACCTTGGTGTTGAATACAAACTTGAGGTATCGAATGATTTTGAGACCATGCACGAAATGCTGATGAACGGAAAAGTTGACCTCATTGCGCATGGATTAACCATTACCGGAAAACGCAAGGAGTTGGTGCAGTTTTCCGATTATTTGTACCTCACTCACCAGGTTTTGGTGCAGAAAAAGCCCGACAACTGGCGAAAAATGAAATGGAGTGCTGTACAAAACGCGTTAATACACGATGCCATTGAGCTGATTGACGATACCGTTTCGGTGCGTGCCAACTCGTCATATCTGAACCGGGTAGAAAACCTTATGGACGAAATGGGCGGAACAATTTATGTTGATACACTGCCCGGCGACTTGTCGACCGATAAGATTATTGAAATGGTATCGACCGGTGAAATCAAGTACACCTTTGCCGATAATAATATTGCCAGCATTAATGCATCATATTATCCCAATCTTGATATCCGTGTACCGGTTAGTTTTTCGCAACGTATGGCCTGGGCTCTACGGCCCAATTCGGATGAGTTACTGGCTGAACTAAACAGCTGGATCGACTCGATGAAAAACGGAGTAGCTTATTACGTCATTTACAACAAGTACTTTAAAAACGAACGGTCGTTTAAGATGCGCGAAAACAGTGTTTTCTACAGTATTAATCACAACCGGATAAGTGAATACGACGATTTGATACAAACCTATGCCGATACAATAGGTTGGGACTGGCGATTGATGGCATCGATGATTTACCAGGAATCGAGGTTTAATCCGGTGTCGGAATCGTGGGCAGGAGCCAAAGGGTTGATGCAAATGATGCCGCAAACTGCCGAACGTTACGGAGTTGAAGACAGGACCGACCCTGAGGACAACCTTGATGGAGCAACCAAGGTGTTAAAAGTTTTGTGGGACCGTTTTATTGATATTCCTGATTCGGTGCAGCGCATAAAATTTACGATGGCTGCCTATAACTGTGGTTACAGCCATGTGCTTGATGCACGAACACTCGCCGAAGAGGAAGGAATTGACAGTTACAGGTGGGATGAATGTGTTGAAGAATCGATGTTAAAACTTAGCTATCCCGAGAATTACAATAAACCATTTATTAAATATGGTTATGTGCGCGGAATTGAACCAGTGAGTTATGTGAAACAGATTTTTAGCCGCTACGAGCATTATACGCAGTTGCTGGAATAAAAAAACCGCTTCCCAAAAGAGAAACGGTTTTTATTATTTTATATCGAAATTTGTTCTTACTGAACGTCGATAGCATTCAAATCTTCAAAAGCCTGTTTCAAACGGGCAATCATTGATTCTTCTGCTTTACGCAACCAAACACGTGGGTCGTAGTATTTTTTGTTTGGTTTTTCATCACCTTCAGGGTTTCCAATTTGTCCTTGCAGGTAATCGTGGTTAGCAGCTTCAAAAGCACGAACGCCATCCCAGTATGCCCACTGTGTATCGGTATCAATGTTCATTTTAACAACACCGTACGAAATAGCTTCGCGAATTTCTTCGTGTGTTGAACCTGATCCGCCGTGGAATACAAAGTTCACCGGCTTTTCTTTAGTTCCCAGTTTCTCCTGGATGTATTTCTGTGAGTTGTCAAGAATTTTTGGAGTCAGTTTAACGTTACCCGGTTTGTATACACCGTGCACGTTACCAAACGATGCCGCAATTGTAAAGTTTGGCGATACTTTGCTCAATTCTTCGTAAGCATAACAAACTTCTTCCGGCTGCGTGTATAATTTCGATGCATCAACATCGCTGTTGTCAACACCATCTTCTTCACCACCGGTAATACCCAATTCAATTTCCAGCGTCATACCCATTTTGGCCATGCGCTCCAGGTATTTTTTGCTGATTTCGATGTTTTCTTCCAATGGCTCTTCACTAAGGTCAAGCATGTGCGAGCTGAAAAGTGGTTTACCGGTTTCGGCGAAGTGTTTTTCGCTGGCATCCAACAAACCGTCAATCCAAGGCAACAATTTTTTTGCGGCGTGGTCGGTGTGCAGGATAACACGTACACCGTAAGCTTCAGCTAAAGTGTGAATGTGTTTTGCACCTGCAACAGCTCCTAAAATGGCTGCTTCCTGGCCTTCAAGTTTTAAACCTTTACCGGCGTTAAATGCAGCACCACCGTTCGAAAATTGAATCATAACAGGAGCGTTTACCTCTTTGGCAACTTCCATAATTGCATTAACTGAAGAAGAACCTACAACATTTATTGCAGGCATGGCAAATTGTTTAGCTTTAGCTTCTTCGAAAATAAATTGTACGTCGGCACCGGTAACAACTCCCGGCTTAACGTTTTCGGATATTTTTCCCATAATTAAATCGTTTTACTTTTAAATCAAATAGAATAAGAACACAAAATTACGATTTGAGTTTAGGTTAACCAATTTTTCCTTGTTAATGATCGTAAAAAACGGACAAAATTATCTGAAAATTAACGCTGTAACATTATTGTATTTAACGTTAAATATCGATTCGGGGATTTAGCTAAACCTCTTCATTCTCTGTTTTTTAATTACTTTCACGGCGCAAAAAAAATTAAAAACCAAAGATTAATTCGAATAAAAATGGCAGTAAGTTACAAAGACTTAGGCTTGACGAACACAAAAGAAATGTTCGCAAAAGCAGTTGAAGGCGGATATGCTGTTCCAGCTTACAACTTTAATAACCTTGAGCAAATGCAGGCTATTCTTCAGGCTTGTGTTGAAACAAAATCACCGGTAATTCTTCAGGTATCATCAGGTGCACGTAAATATGCCAACGCTACTTTGTTGCGTAACATGGCACGTGGTGCTGTTGAGTATGTAAAAGAACTGGGTTGCGAAATTCCTATCGTTCTTCACCTGGATCATGGCGATACTTTTGAATTGTGTAAAGACTGTATCGATAACGGTTTCTCTTCAGTAATGATTGATGGTTCGCACCACTCATACGAAGAAAACGTGGCACTTACAAAACAAGTTGTTGAATACGCACACGCACACGGTGTAAGTGTTGAAGGTGAGCTGGGTGTTTTGGCAGGTGTTGAAGACGATGTAGTTGCTGAAGAATCAACTTATACAAGACCAGAAGAGGTTGAGGATTTTGTAAAACGTACCGGTGTTGATTCACTGGCTATTTCAATTGGTACTTCTCACGGAGCACACAAATTTACTCCTGAGCAGTGTACTAAAAACGAAGACGGCGTTTTGGTTCCACCACCATTAAAATTTGATATCCTGGAAGAAATTGAAAAACGTATTCCTGGTTTCCCAATCGTTCTTCACGGTTCTTCTTCTGTTCCGATGGATCAGGTAGAAGTTATTAATGCAAACGGCGGTGATTTGAAAGCTGCTGTAGGTATTCCTGAAGATCAATTGCGTAAAGCGGCTTCTTCTGCAGTATGTAAAATTAACATCGACTCTGACGGTCGTTTGGCAATGACTGCAGCTATCCGCAAAACAATGAACGAAAATCCTGCAGAATTCGACCCACGTAAATACCTGGGACCTGCACGCGATTCATTAAAAGAGTTGTACAAGCACAAAAACGAAAACGTTTTGGGTTCGGCAGGAAAAGCTTAAGAAAGTAATTCCATATATTATAGAAAGGACGGTGAATTCACCGTCCTTTTTTTATGAAATGCTGTCGACAGCCCTCAATTTCATTTTTGTTTGGAAACAGTTTAATCCGAAAAGTATTATTCCCCAAAACTGACATTTTGCTATTTTTTGTGCGCTATCATAGGGTATAAGTGCGAAATAAGTAGGGAAAACATATGGTTGATAGAAATATATTTCTTAAGTTTGATTTCTCGAAACCCCTGACGCATAATAGGCAGTGAATTCCATTTCAATTATTTTATACGTCCTTGTAGAAGTAAAAGCATTGCTCTAAACTGGGTATTATAGGTTGTGTAATGATAGTAAAACAAGGGCATATAGGTATTCTCGGAATTCTTCTGATCTTTTCTTTTCAGATAAATCGTGTTGTTGCACAACCCGAATTTCTTCCTCTACATCATTTAGGAACCGAAGAGGGTTTATCCTCATCATCTGTTACAAGTATCGTTCAGGATCAAAACAGTTTTATGTGGATAGGAACCCGCAAGGGGCTTAATCGTTTTGATGGTTACCATTTTAAAACCTACCGACAAGATGAAAACAAGCTTGAGAATAATGCCTTGGCTGATAATTTGATTCTGGCCCTGTGTATCGATAATAATAACCGCTTGTATGTGGGGTCGAATTCGGGCTTAAGTTTTTATGATCCTACACGCGATAAGTTGCACAGTTTTAAATACGATTCATTATCCTGTTTACACGATCTTCCCATTCAGGCAAGAGCCCTGCAAGTGGACAAAAATGGTTCGGTATACATTGCCAGTTCCAACGGAATCTTTTGTTTCGATCCGCAGAGAAATACCGTAGAGCATATAAATAATTTAGGCATTTCGGTTATTGATGATGTGTTTCTTGCCTCCGACGGACGGCTATGGTTTGGTTCGGCCAATGGACTTGCCGTATTAAATACCGAAACAAAAGAAATTGAGAGGGTAGTAAAAGGTGGTAACAATGAAGATTACTCCGGAACAAGAATCGGTAAAATTATGGAAGACCGTTCGGGAAACATTTGGGCGGCCAGTTTTTCGAAGGGGTTGTTTATGGTGGCAAGGAATAACAAGGGTGAAACGCGTTTAAAAAACTTTAGGCACGATCCGAATCAGCCGGGTTCTATCTCGGAAAACCGCTTGTTAAGCCTCGTAGCCGATGAAGACAATAATATTTGGGTAGGGGCCGAAAACGACGGTATTTATTGCCTCGACAAAAACCGGCAACAGTTTAAACATTTTCTGTCTGCTAAATCCGATCCACTGGTTGCCAAAACCTATTCGGGCGAATGTCTTTTTATCGATAGCGGTGACAATTTATGGATTGGAACTTATGCTAACGGACTACAGATAGCTCCTGAAAATGGGGAGGCTATTGTTTCGTACAGTAAGTTTAAAGGAGGAGATTTAAGCAATACCAACAATATGGTAAATGCTTTTTTTGAGCTTAACGACAGTATCATTGCCTTGGCTACCGATGGGGGTGGAGTGAATTTTATGAATAAAAATACCGGTTTTTTTACCAATCTGAATTCGTCAAATTCTGATTTACCCAACGATTATGTGTTGTCGATAATTGAAGATGAGGACGGGAACGGCTGGCTGGCAACCTGGGGATCGGGCCTGGTACGTTATGATGGAAAAAGCGATTTTTTTACCCGGTTTGATACGGAGAATTCTCCAATTCCTGATGATAACCTGTTTCATGTTTGCCTTGGCAACCATTCCGACTTGCTTATTGCAACATTTAATTCGGGTGTTGTGCGGTATTTCCCAAAAGAAAACAAGTGGGAAGTGTTTGATGCTGAAAACAGCGATCTTCCGGCAAACTATGTCAACGTAATTCGCAGGGCCGACGATGAATCCTTTTTTATTGGAACCAACTCGGGATTGGTACGGTACTTTCCTGAAAATAATTCATTTACCAATTGTTCGGTTACAAAAGAAATGGAAACGCTGAGTGCGGCTCATATCTACGATATTTTTGTTGAAAGTCCTACTTCGGTTTGGGTGGGAAGCTTGTCGGGTTTATATCATTTTAACCCGAAAACCGGAGATGTCCGCACTTTCACTGTAAATGACGGCTTGCCTAATAATACAGTGAATGGTATTATAAAAGATGCCGACGGCTTATTGTGGTTTTCAACTTCTGACGGATTGTGTCGCTACAATGATAATCAAAATGTATTTGAATGTTATTACAGCGACGATGGCCTGCAAAGCAATGAATTCAGGCCGAGAAGTGTGTTGGTCGACTCGGATAACAATTTATATTTTGGAGGAATCAACGGCTTTAGCATTATTTACCCCGGGAAGCTGAAAAAGAACGAACATGTGCCGGTTGTAAAACTAACAGAGCTGGAGATCTTTAACAAAGTGGTTTATCCGAACGAGCCCGGATCGCCGCTCGAAAGAGTGATCTCAGAAGTTGATGAGATTAAAATTTCTGAAAAACGATCGGTTTTAACCTTTCATTTTAGTGTTTTGGATTATGCCAGCCCAACAAAAAATCAACATGCTTACATGCTTGAGTATTTCGACAAAGATTGGATTTATTGCGGAACACGGCATCAGGCAACCTATACCAATCTTGATCCCGGAATGTATATTTTGAGGGTGAAAGGTGCCAACGGCGATGGGGTATGGAATGAAGAAGGGATTGCCCTCAGAATTATTATAGTACCTCCGTGGTGGAAAAGCTGGTGGTTTATCTTAATTCTGTTCTTAATTTTTGTTGGTATTTTTTGGTTTGTCAATCACATGCGTGTGAGGTCGCTCGAGCAGCAAAAGCAGAAACTGGAAAGGGCTGTGGCAAGTCGTACCAACCAACTTGCGGAAATAAATGCCACCAAGGACAAATTATTTTCGGTTATTGCGCACGACCTTCGAAACCCGTTTAATGTAATTCTGGGGTACACCGATGTGCTGATCGAGGGGTACCAAAAGTTCGATAAGAAACTTATGGCGGAGATCCTTGAAAACCTGAAAGCAGCTGGTGACGGGGCTTTTGCTTTACTCGAGAATCTGATGAACTGGTCGAGGTCGCAGCGGGGAGTGATTGAGTTTTCTCCAAAATCAATCGTTCTTGATGATTTTATTTCAGTGGCGCTTTACGAAATTGAGGCAGTAGCTAAGAAAAAGGGAGTTGTGATTGAAAATCGGATTCAGGATAAAACATTAGATGTGTATGCCGATTATAATATGCTTTTGCTCATTTTCAGGAACTTGCTTACCAATGCGGTAAAATTCAGCAATCCCGAAAGTTCGGTTTATATTGTAAGAGGTAATTCGGATGATCGTTTTATAACGCTGGGAATTCGCGATGAAGGTGTTGGAATGGAGCCCGATAAAATGAAGTATTTATTTCGGACGGGAAAACAGGAAACCGTACCGGGGACCAAAGGCGAAAAAGGCAGCGGACTGGGTTTAATGCTTTGCAAAGAGTTTATCGAATGGCATAACGGTAAAATCTGGGTGGAGAGTTCGTTGGGAAAAGGTTCTGTTTTTTGGTTTACGCTGCCGTTAAACGAAAAGGTGTTCGATCATTTGTAGTTCTTCGGATTTGCTGAAAATCTGGGTGTTAAGTTTGCTTTTGTCTTCAAGCCAGACAGGCTCTTTCTTTTCCATTCGATGAAAAGAAAGTCCCGATTTTATCGGGATCAAAAAATAACCTTTGCGTTTTTTCAATGTGACCAATTTGCCCGACTGACGGATTTTTGACGAGCCCGCACAAAATTTGCCCTCAAGTCCGCCTTCGAGAAAAAGCGTTAAGAAAATAAATGGAGAGAGCGTGAAAAAATCAAGTCTGTTTGACGCTCGTTAGCACTGAGGTACGAAGGGCTAAAAGGAGAGCCTGTCCCGATCGGTAGCATCGGGAAGCTTCTTGATTTTAGTGAAAGGAATTAATTTTTAGCTTTTTATCGTCAGCGGTGGCTTTTTTGAATCCATTTTCAGCTATAGGAAAAAGGATTTTCTGTCTGAAAAGACAAGTGTAAAAAGTTTTTTTTAATGTTACAGTTATATGAAAAATGGCACCCACTCTCGCAGATGCCATTGTAAAAACCTCAAAACAAACTGTCCCTCAATTTAAGGTTCGTCCCTCTCTCCTCAACTTCTAAACTGCGCTCATAAATAATTCCAAATCTTGTTCAACCTCGGTAATACCGCCGATTCCGAAATTTTCAACCAAAACATTAGCAACATTTGGCGAAAGGAATGCCGGAAGTGTTGGCCCAAGGTGTATATTTTTAACGCCTAAGTGTAGCAGTGCCAGTAGCACGATTACTGCTTTCTGCTCGTACCAGGCAATGTTGTAAGCAATTGGTAGTTCGTTAATATCGTTCAGCTCAAATACTTCTTTCAGTTTTAAAGCAATAACTGCCAGCGAATACGAGTCGTTACATTGTCCGGCATCGATAACGCGCGGAATGCCGCCGATATCTCCCAATGGCAATTTATTGTAACGGTATTTTGCACAACCTGCGGTAAGAATCACAGTGTCTTGTGGCAATTGCTCAGCAAACTGTGTGTAGTAATCGCGGCTTTTCATACGTCCGTCGCAGCCGGCCATTACGAAGAATTTTTTGATAGCACCCGATTTTACGGCATCAACAATTTTGTCGGCCAGTGCAAAAACCTGAGCGTGTGCAAATCCACCAACGATTTCGCCTGTTTCAATTTCCTGGGGTGCAGCACATTTTTTAGCGTGCTCGATAATGGCGCTGAAATCTTTCATGTTGCCATCCTTGCGATCCGGAATGTGGATGGCTCCGTTAAGACCTGAAGCTCCGGTTGTATAAATACGATCGGTATAAGTTGCCGATGCTTTTGGCGGCACAATACAGTTGGTAGTAAACAGAATCGGTCCGTTAAAACTTTCGAATTCAGTATTTTGTTTCCACCATGCATTACCGTAGTTACCCACGAGGTGTTCGTATTTTTTGAAAGCCGGATAGTAGTGCGCCGGTAACATTTCGCTGTGTGTGTACACATCAACGCCTGTTCCTTCGGTCTGTTTCAGCAATTCTTCCATGTCTTTCATATCGTGACCTGAAATCAGAATTGCCGGATTATTACGCACCCCGATATTTACTTTTGTAGCCTCAGGATTTCCGTAAGAACCCGTGTTGGCAGCATCCAGTAGTGCCATTACATCAACACCGAATTTCCCCGTTTCCAACGTTAAAGCAACCAGTTCGTCAACACTCAAATCTTCGGTAGTGGCTACCAGTGCACGTTGCATAAATGCAAAAATCTCATCTTTCTGGCTTCCCAGGTTGTAAGCGTGTTCGGCATAAGCTGCCAATCCTTTTACACCGTAAATAATTAACTCGCGCAACGAACGGATGTCTTCGTTTTCAGTGCTCAATACACCAACTTCTTCCGCTTTTGCTTCAAATTCTTCGGTAGTATTTCCTGTCCATGTGGCAAAGGCCGGTAATTCTGCTGGTAAAACCACGCCGGCTTCTTTGCTCAATACGTGCAATTCGTTTCTTAACTGAAGTGCTTTTATGATTCGTTTGGTGAATACCGCTGCATCAAAATTGGCATTGGTGATGGTGCTGAACAAACCATCGAAAACAAATTTGTCAACTTTATTAGGGTTGGCACCAACTGCTCTTAATTTCTCGTTATACCAGCAAATACCTTTCAATACGTAAAGTAAAGTATCTTGTAAATTAGCTACATCACTGGTTTTTCCACATACTCCTGCAATAGTACAGCCGGTTCCTTTGGCTGCTTCCTGACATTGAAAACAAAACATACTCATTTCTACTATTCTTTATTTAGATTATTCTTTTGATTTTTTTTTTGTGAAAAGGGGCTGATTCTATCACAACTTAATTGGGTTATTCTGGTGGTTTACATCCACTCATCACTTAATATATCGCCTTTAATTCCTATCACAACTTCTTTAACGGGTACCTTTCGCGACGCCATTTGGGTGGCCATTTTTACCATTTGCGACAATCCTCCGCAACATGGAACTTCCATAATTACTACGGTTATTGTGTTAACTCTCGATTCGTCAATTAAATTCACCAGTTTCTGAATGTAGATATCCTTTCCCTGGTCGAGTTTTGGGCAGGCGATTACCATTTTCCGACCTTTTATAAAGTCGTTGTGGAAATTGCCGTATGCAAATCCTGCACAGTCGGCAGCTACCAACAAGTCGGCGCCCTGGAAGTAACTTGCTGCCGGATTAATCAAGTGCATTTGCACCGGCCATTGGGTAAGTTCCGATGGCATTTCTGAAGCAGGAGCGGCCATTTTTAAACCACCTGCATCAAAAGCCATTGGTGCCGAACCCGGACATCCGCCGCTGGCACAACCACCCGAAGTTTGTTCTTCTTTAGCTCCGTGAAGCAATTCGTGCACTTCGCTGATCTCGAAAGGCATGGCCTCGCGATTGGCTTTTATAAAACCCAATGCCTGCTGCAAATAGCCGGTTTCGTTATGATCCTGCAAGTGTTTTAAATGCGCAAACATGGTGGCTTTTCCTTGTTTTACCATTTGCGAAATGGTTGTAATTTCGTCGTAAGCATCGGCTTCACGCTCTTCAATGGTAATCGCTCCTTCCGGGCAATGGCCAATACAGGCGCCCAGTCCGTCGCACATTAACTCACTAATCAGTCGTGCTTTTCCGTCAATAATTTGCAACGCGCCTTCGTGGCAGTTGGGCACACAAACGCCGCATCCGTTACACAAATCCTCGTCAATTTTTATTATCTCTCGTATCATCTTTTTTATTCTTTTCTTTAAGTTTACGCAACAAAAGTAGGTTGCCGGTGTTAGGCAAAATGTATCAATTGTTACAAAATGATAGATTATTCAATTCTTGTTAAAAGTCCGTTGTTTAATGGCATTTCAGAAGAAGAGTGCATGACGCTTTGCTCGAAAATTCATTACCAGGTACGTAAATTTGAAAAGGATGCGATTGTTGTGCAGGGAGGCGAGGAGGTTACCAACTTGTTTGTTGTGCTTTCCGGAAGTGTTCGGGGCGAGATGATCGATTACTCGGGGAAAACGGTAAAGATTGAAGACATTGAAGCGCCGCGCCCCTTGGCAGCTGCTTTTTTGTTTGGTAAAGAGAATAAATTCCCGGTTACGGTAACTGCCAACAAAAAGGCGGAGTTACTGGCTATTCCGGTTGTAGAGTTCCTGAAGCTTTTACAATTGAACACTCGTTTGTTGCGTAACTATTTAAATAGCATTTCAACCCGTGCACAGTTTCTTTCGCAAAAACTGCATTTTCTGAGTTTTAAAACCATAAAAGAAAAGGTTGCGCATTTTCTGCTTCAGCAGGCGGGCGAAAGGTTTCATTCGTTCGAATTAAAAAATACACAGCAACAACTGGCCGAATTGTTTGGAGTTACCCGTCCATCGCTGGCGCGTGTGCTTGGCGAAATGCAGAGTGAAAACCTGATAAAAATTGAAAAGAAAACCGTTACCCTGCTTGATAAACGGGGATTAAACAGCTTATTGGAAAATGGATAGAAACCTGAATTTAATCCGTTACAATATATTTCAGCCTTTCGATAAACTTTGTGCTTTTACCACCACCAAAAGTACCTTGCCGGTTAAACGCGTGCGATACAGCAATGTGCCCGAAAATAAGGCAAAACTATCCGAGGCACTGGCGCTGGAAGTTGGGCAAATGGTTTATCCCGATCAAACGCACAGCAGCAATGTTGCCGCTATTCAGGAGGTTCCCGATGCTGTAATTTCAGAAACCGATGCACTGGTTACCAATCAGGCCGGATTGTGTTTATGTGTGCAAACAGCCGATTGTGTTCCGGTATTGTTGTTCGACCCGGAGGCAAAAGTAATTGCTGCTGTTCACGCCGGGTGGCGCGGTACCGTTGGTGGAATTGTTGAAAAGGCGGTGAGTAAAATGACAAATAACTACGGCGCTTCTGCCAAGAATATTGTGGCTGCAATTGGCCCGTCAATAAGTCCGGAAATTTATGAAGTGGGCGATGAGGTGGTGGCTGCTGCCCGAAAATCCATTCCCAATGTTGAAACGACCCTGCACAAGAATGGTACAGGCAAATTTCATTTTAACCTTTGGGAGGCCAACCGGCAGTTGTTGTTAAAAAGCGGGGTGCAGGCACAAAATATCGAGGTGTTTGGAGCATGTTCGTTTTCCGAGGCCGAAAAGTATTATTCGGCACGGCGCGAAGGAATAGATACCGGGCGAATGGTTTCGGGTATAATGATTTTGTAACCTCATCGGAGTGGATATTTAACAAAAAAATATATATTTACTCCTCAAACAATAATATTAACCCAAAATGAATACTCAAAACACTGGTTTATTCCCCAAAACAATTCTTATTTTTTTTATCATTTTTCTTTCTCTTCAGCAAAAAAGCAGCGCCCAGGAAGGAGCTTATTGGATGGGGCTATCATCTAGGAATCCGGCACTTATCGGTACTCCGTCAGACTGGGTTTGGGGCATTGCAGAGTTCGCTGATATACCAAATTACGATGGTGAGATCAACAGCTTTGCATTAGTTGCTGACTACACCATTTCGCAAAAGGCAGGTAGTATAGGTGCAAATTTTATTCGTACAAAAATAGGAGATGAGACGGCATTTTTGGCTGAATTGCTATATGCATATACGCTTACACGAAAAAAGAACAGGCAATGGAATTTTGGGGTATCGACAGGTATTGAGGGGCAAGAAAGTGGTTATAGCAGCTATGGTTATGGTAATCCGAAAGCAAGTTATCTGAAAACAAACCTTGGCACTTTATATCGTTCGCGGAAATTGGATTTAGGGCTTAGTTATGCTTTTTTTAATGAGTTAGATAACGAATATAGTTCGGGTAGTTTAATTGATAACTATGCTACGTTTATTACTGCTTACCGCTTTTATATAAAAGAGAAGTTTGTAATTGAACCTAACCTTAGAATAGACTTTTTTGGAGGAGGCGACAACGATGGTTATTTGGGAATTCATACGGAGTACGACCATAAAGCTTGGGTAGGGTATGAAAATACCGGCACTGGTGGAGTAAGTTCCATTTATTCCGGGGCAGATGTTTCAAATCGATTCAGGATTGCATTGAGGTATTCTTTTTCCGAATACTACCAGCAGCTTGGAAGGTCAAAATATTATCAATTCACGCTGGGGTACAAACTGAAATAGCAAAACCAGATTGCTGAAGAGAGAGACTGGCGTAACGAGTTGTGATGTTTAAGCAAGCTTAATTTTGGTGAAGAATATATGTGATTATTTCGAACAAAAACCATATAGTAATGAAAGTCAAAAGCAGCAGGCACATCGTATTAAAACTATTTACCGTGTTAAGCTTGGTATTCCATTTTTCTAACCAAAAATCGTTAGCCCAGGAGGGAGCTTATTGGATGGGGCTATCATTCCAAAACCCGGCGGCAATTTCTACTCCATCCGATTGGATTTATGGATCTTTTTCGCACCTGGCCTACGATTTCGGAGACTTAGGGAAGGAATCCTATAATTTGGTTGCTGCTTCGTTCGATTATAAAATATCTCAAAAAGCCGGAACCATAGGGCTCGATTTTTACCATACAAAGCTCGACCTCGAAAGTGCTAATCTGGTGAAAGTAAATTATGCCTATGACTTCAATGTTTTTGATGCTGCTATTTTAAGTTTCGGAATTTCGGGCGGTACCACTTTCTACAAGAATGCCTTGTCTGAATATGTTTCTCTTGATCCCAGTGATCCTTTTTTTGAAAATCCTCTGGATGAACATTACAAAACGTTTAATGGAAATATGGGTGTTTTTATTTATTCGGAAAGGTTAAGTGCAGGATTGAGTGTAACTGTTCAGGAACAAATTTCCGGTGAAGATAATCTGGCGATTGATATTCCTGCGGTTTTTACCGGAGTTTTTTCTTATAAAATTGTTAATACACAGAACTTTGCGTTCACCCCAAATCTTATGGTCGACTATTCCGATAAAGACTACACGTTTATGCCTGGAATTTTTGCAGAATACAAAAACACATTCTGGGCCGGGTATCAGAATTTTGATTTCGAGGATTTCCACTCACTTATGTTGGGAGTAGACTTGAAACAAAAATTCCGACTTGGATATAGCTATAGTTTTAATGATTTTCTGAAAAGTAAAATACTGAATACTCACGAATTTGTGCTCGGATACCGGCTTAACAGTAAAAGCTGAGTTCGGGAAATAAATTTTATGATTTTGTAATTCTTTCCGGCTTCATTTATGTAAAACCGCATGCAGCTCTAGTTCGAAGGCCACATTTTGGCAAAAATATCCCTCCTTCCGCATACAGAAGGCAGTGCTTTTAAACAAAAATGCCCTCTTCCGCATACAGAAGACCATATATTTTTGAAAAAATGCCCGCTTCTAATTACAAAAGGTAATGAATTTGCAAAAAAATGCCCCCTTCTGCACTTGTTGGCCTATAGTTGTTGGCTACATTTCACGTTAATAAGATTTAATTCTAATGTACTGTTCTCTGAGTTTTCAGCAAAAGCCTTATCTTCGCAACTATTAAAAATTTCGAACATTTACGCTTTCAGAAATCACTTGAAAATGAAGCAATACAGATTGTTTAATATCGTCTTTGGCTGGGTTAGTTTTTTAATTGCAGCCATTGTTTATTTAATGACCATTGAACCCACTGTAAGTTTTTGGGACTGTGGCGAATTTATTACAACAGCTTTTAAATTTGAAGTAGGTCACCCGCCGGGGGCACCGATTTTTATGATCGTTGGCCGCTTCTTCACACTATTTGCAGGCCCTGAAGGCGCCGCAAAAATGGTGAATGTGCTTTCAGCACTGGCCAGTGCCGGAACCATTATGTTCTTATTTTGGACCATCACCCACCTGGCAAAAAAGATAATGGTAAAAGCCGAAGAGATTTCGCTGGGGCAAACCATCTCTATTACCGCAGCCGGTTTGGTGGGAGCGCTGGCTTACACTTTCTCCGATACCTTTTGGTTCTCGGCTGTTGAAGGCGAAGTTTACGCCAGCTCGTCGTTGTTAACGGCTGTGGTATTCTGGGCCATTTTAAAATGGGAAAACGTTGCCGACGAAAAATATGCCAACCGCTGGCTGATATTTATTGCTTATGTAGTTGGCCTGTCAATTGGGGTTCACTTGCTGAACCTGCTGGCAATTCCGGCCATTGTTTTTGTTTATTATTTCAGAAAATATGAAGTAACCCGCAACGGAATTATCTGGGCTTTGGTAGCTTCGGTGGTGTTGCTGGGAGCTATAATGTACGGTATTATTCCGGGATTTGTAACCATCGCATCGTGGTTCGAACTGATGTTTGTTAACGGCTTTGGTTTGCCTTATCACTCAGGTGTTTTCTTTTATGTTGTGCTGGTGATTGCTGCCATAGCTTTTGGAATTTACTACACGCACAAAAAACAAAAAGTGGTATGGAACACCGTGTTACTGGGGATTGCCGTAATTCTTATCGGTTACTCATCGTTTGCCATAATTATTATTCGTTCATCGGCTCAACCGCCAATGGATCAGAATAGTCCGAATGATACTTTCTCGCTGTTGGGCTACCTTAACCGCGAACAATACGGATCACGTCCGTTGTTTAGCGGTCAGTACTACAATTCGCCTTACAAAGTGGGCGATCGTTTTACCGAAGGAAGTCCGGTTTATTCGCAGGTCGACGGAAAATACAAAATTACTTACCACCGTTTTAATCCGAATTACGACGAGAAATTCACCACCGTTTTCCCACGTATGTGGAGTAATATGGATCCGCAGCACGAACAGGATTATCAGCAGTGGGCACAAATAAAAGGTACGCGTATTCAGCACCGAAACGAACGTGGCGAGGTGGAAACAATTGTTAAACCAACCATGGGCGAGAACCTGAGGTTTTTCTTTCGGTACCAGGTAAATCACATGTACTGGCGCTACTTTATGTGGAACTTTGTGGGGCGTCAAAACGATATTCAGGGACACGGAGATATACTATACGGAAACTGGTTGAGTGGTATAAAATTTATTGATGAAGCACTTTTGGGCAATCAGGATAATTTACCTGCTGAACTGGCCAATAATAAAGCCCGAAACACCTATTTCTTCCTGCCGTTACTTCTCGGATTACTGGGTATATTTTTCCAGTATAACCGCGGTAAAGAAGGCCGGAAAGGACTTTGGGTGGTATTCCTGCTGTTTGTATTAACCGGTTTGGCCATTGTAATTTATCTGAACCAGTATCCGCACCAGCCGCGCGAACGCGATTATGCTTATGCCGGTTCGTTCTACGCCTTTGCAATCTGGATTGGTTTGGGAGTGCTGGCCATTTCCGAAACATTAAAAAAATACATTCCTGAAACGCTTGCCGGAGGAATTGCCGGACTGGTAACACTGATTCTGGTTCCCGGAATTATGGGAGCCCAAAACTGGGACGACCACGATCGATCAGGACGATATACTGCCCGCGATTTTGGTGCTAATTACCTGAAAACATGCGAGCCAAATGCGGTGATCTTCACCAATGGCGATAACGATACATTCCCGCTGTGGTATAACCAGGAGGTGGAAGGTGTTCGGACCGACGTTCGTGTGTGTAACTTGAGTTATTTGCAAACTGACTGGTATATCGATCAGATGCGCCGACAAGCTTATAAATCAGAACCTATCGATTTTACTTTAAAACCCGATCAGTACCTGTTGGGAACCCGCGATGCGGTTTATTTGCTCGACGATTCGCGCATAAAACGCGATTACATTGGATTACAAGAAGGCATTGATTTTATTGCCAACGATAATCCGGCTACCAAACTGCAGCAGGCCGATAATGCAGCTTATCTTCCGAAAAAGAAACTTCACTTTAAAGTGGATAAAGATGCAGTGATCAGAAATAAAGTGGTTGCTCCGGAAGACTACGACAAAATTGTTGACGAGATCGTTATTGATTTGTCGGGAAAAAGTATGTTATCTAAAGACGAAATGATGGTGCTCGATATGTTGGCCACCAACAACTGGGAACGTCCTATTTACTGGTCGATTACCGTTGGCCGCAGCAAATACCTGAATCTTGAGGATTATTTCCAGGTGGAAGGTTTTGCCTACCGTTTGGTGCCGATAAAAACAGAGAGTAATCCACAGCAATTGCAGTTTGGCCGGGTGAATACATCTATCATGTACGACAACCTGATGAACAACTTCGAGTGGGGTAATATGAACGATCCTAATGTATATCTCGACGAAACGAATACCCGCATGATGACCAACATCCGAAACAGTTTTAACCGACTGGCATCGGCATTGGTTGAGGAAGGTAAAAAGGATTCGGCCATTGCAGTTATCGACCGGTGCAACGAGTTGTTGCCAAACAGCATTATTCCTTACGAATATTTTGCATTGGAACTGGCCGACTGTTATATCAAGGCCGGTGCAAACGATAAAGGTCTTGAAATGATTGAAACCGCATATGGCGTATTCAACGACGAGCTGAATTATTATTTTTCGTTACAGCCTAAGTTTTTGGGTGGCATTATGGACGAGATTCAGCGCAAGCTGTTTTATATGCAGCAGCTGCAACGAACAGCTTCAAAAGCGGGTAACAGCGAATTGGCTGAACAAATAGGCGGAAGCCTGCAAAGCTATTTCGAACGATATGGCAACATGCAATAGTAAAAATTAAAAGCAACATACTGATGAATATTTTGATTGTAGGCTCGGGAGGAAGAGAGCACGCTTTGGGATGGAAAATTAAACAAAGCGAAAAAGTAGATAATTTGTTTTTTGCACCGGGAAATGCCGGTACATCTGAATTGGGAACCAACCTGGATGCAGGTGTTTCTGATTTTCAGAAAATAAAAACACTGGTGCTCGAAAACAACATCGACCTGATGTTAGTGGGGCCGGAAGTGCCTTTGGTTGAAGGATTGCACGATTTTTTTGCTGCCGATCCTGAACTGGCATCGGTAAAAGTTGTTGGCCCGAAAAAAGCCGGTGCCGAACTGGAAGGAAGTAAGGATTTTGCCAAAGCTTTTATGGCTCGTCACGCTATTCCTACTGCAAAATATTTTACGGTAACTGCCGATAACCTGGATAAAGGAGTTGAATTCCTGACTACCATGCAATCGCCGTATGTGCTTAAAGCTGATGGTTTGGCTGCCGGTAAAGGGGTGCTGATCATCGACTCGCTGGAAGAAGCACAAAACTCGTTGAAAGAAATGCTCGACGGGCAGTTTGGCGAGGCCAGCAGCAAAGTGGTAATCGAAGAGTTTTTGAGCGGCGTGGAAGTTTCGGTATTTGTTCTTACCGATGGTAAAGACTATAAAATTCTTCCCGAAGCAAAAGATTATAAACGTATTGGCGAAGGCGATACCGGATTGAATACCGGCGGAATGGGTGCCATTACACCGGTACCGTTTGTTGATGCTGTTTTCATGGAAAAAGTGGAGAAACGCATCATTGCTCAAACGGTTTCAGGTTTGGCAAAAGATGGAATCGACTACTGTGGATTTATCTTCTTCGGCCTGATAAATGTAAACAACGAGCCGTATGTGATCGAATACAACGTGCGCATGGGCGACCCGGAAACCGAAGCGGTTATGTTGCGTGTAAAATCTGACTTTGTTGAGTTGCTCGACGGAGCTGCCACCGGAACACTTGGCGAAAAAGAGATTGAATTCGACGAGCGTGCTGCCGTTACTGTAATGCTGGTTTCTGGCGGATATCCGGGAGATTACGAAAAAGGAAAAGTGATTACCGGAACTGAAAAGGTAACTGACAGTCTTGTTTTTCATGCAGGAACAAAACAAGCAGGCGACGATGTGGTTACTGCCGGAGGCCGTGTGATTTCGGTAAGTTCGTACGGAACGGATATGAACGATGCACTGGCCACTTCATTTAAAAACGCTGCACATATCGAATTCGAAGGAAAATATTACCGTAAAGACCTGGGATTCGATCTTTAATCCTACGGCTTAAAAAGACTCCGTACATTGGCTGTTTTTATGTGAGAGCCAAGGTCCGGAGTTATTTATATTTTGAAGTATTGAGAAGCAAAATGGCATGATACTAAAAAAGTTAAAGTCGAACAGTTCTGTAAGTTTGTTCCTGGTGCCTTTGGTCACAATTGCACTGTGGATAAAGAGCCTGCAGCACCCGTTTGCCTATAACTATTTCCCGGGCGAAGATCAAAACATCCTTTTTAATTTGATTTACCGGCTGGTTCACGACAAGCCACTGGTGCAGGTTATTATCGGAATTGTTATGGTTATATTGCTGGCCTACACCATGCAATTGGTAAACGACCGGTTCATGTTTATCCGAATAAAAAGTAAGCTGCCTGCCTTGCTGTTTGTGGTTATTGTTGGTGGTTTTGTGCCCATGCACACTTTGCATCCGGTATATTTTGGGGCTTTGTTTATGCTGTTTGCCGTTTACCGGCTGTTTGGCATTTTTGATACGAAAAAAGCCTATGCTTCCACTTTCGATGTAGGATTTTTGTTGGGAGTAGGCGCGCTTTTTTACCTTGATGTTGCAGTGCTGATTCCTGCGTTTATTGTCGGTATAGCCTTGCTGGGCCGCGAAGTTGGGTGGCGCGAATTTACCACCTTGATCCTGGGATTCTTTCTTCCATTTGCTTTTTCTGCTGCCTATGCCGTGTTAACCGACAGCTGGTTGGAGGTGCTGAATATTATGAAAGAAAGTATCGTCACACCGGTTAATCATTTCCGTTCAAATATTCCCTTGCAGGTATACCTGGTAGCGCTAATATTATATACTATTGCCGGAAGTATCGGAATGTTTGGTCAATACGATACCAAAAAGATCAGCTCGCGAAAGTACTTCACCGTATTTTTCTGGATTTTTATTTTTTCGCTGGCCGGATTTGCGTTAAACCCGGTAACCTCGCAGGAAATGCTTGTTATTACCGCAATTCCCGTTACTTACCTTATTGCTAACTATTTTGTGTTTATGAAAAGCCGCTTCTGGAGCGAGTTGCTTTTTATCCTTTTAGTGCTTATTGTTGTTTCCATGCAGTTTTCTTTCGATTTTTTCCAATGAACAGGAACAAGCCAGCTTTAGCGATTTATGGTATTCAGGATCGGTTTGATTATGAACACCCGTTTTATGTGCACGACCATAATATGGCCTTCATGCAAAACGGAAAAGTGGAGTGGTTCCTTCAGCAGGAAAGGATTTCGCGCCGCAAACGAGACAATTCGCTTCATATTCATCTGAAATCGATTTTAAAAGAAAAGAAACTGCTGGGCAAAGATTACGACCTTGTTTTTGTGGATAACGTGGTTGGCCGCACTTTTTTGCTGCAAAGTGGCGAAGTGCGTTTTGAAGCGCCGTTAAACCACGAATTAGACACCGGTCTGGAAAAAGGAAAATGCTGCTGGTTTGGCGAAGAAAAGGAAGCCTGGGTGTTGAACCACGAGTTGGCGCATATGTTTTCGTGCCTGCCGTTTTTTGGCAACCTGCACGATAACAGTCTGCTGGTTCACTTTGATGGTGGCGCCAGTTTAAGCAATTTTTCGGCTGCACTTTACAAGAATAATCGGTTGGAGTGGCTCGAATACCACTGGGACTTAAAACCGTACTCAACGCTGTTTAATGCCAACGCGCTGGTGTTTGCTATAATCGGTGCAAAGCTGCCTGAACAAAATGCCGTTCCCGGAAAATTTATGGGATTTTCAGGTTTGGGAAACTACCGCCCCGAGTTGGGCGACTGGCTGAAAAGCAACAATTTCTTCCAGGATATTTGGGGAAAAACATCGGTTTTTTTCGAGGCTGCCAAAAAGGACTGGGGAGTCGATCTGAAATCGTTTAATCAGAAAGATCCCTTTATTCAGGATGTAGCTGCTACGCTGCAGGAACTTTTCGTTCAGGAAATATTGAATAAGCTGCATATGTTGCAGGAAAAAACCGGAACTGAAAATTTGTACTACACCGGTGGATCGGCTTTGAATATTGTAGCCAATACGCGCATCGTAAATAGCAAAATGTTTCAGCAGGTTTTTATCCCTCCGTGCACCGAAGACTCAGGGTTAGCATTGGGGGCTGCTGCTTTTGCAGAGTGGAAAAAACACGGGAACGTTGAACTTAATTCAGCGTATCTCAACAACTGGGGAATTGAAAATTATAAAGCCGATTTCTCGGAAGAAACCATCAACGAAGTGGCCGAACAACTGGCTGCTAAAAAGCTGATTGGCATTTGCAATAATTTTGGCGAAGCCGGACCGCGTGCTTTGGGAAACCGCAGTATTTTAGCGTTTGCCGGATCGAAAGAACTGTCGAAAAAACTGAGCATGGAAAAAAAGGGCCGAGAATGGTATCGTCCGCTGGCACCGGTGGCTTTGGAACAAAACGTAAAGTACTTTACCGGCCAAGCGGAGGTTCATGCGTTGGCGAAATTTATGTTGCTCGATTTTTCTGTTCTTCCCGAAAAACAACAGGAAATAGCCGGCGCAATTCATGCCGACGGAACTGCTCGTTTTCAATCCATTTCCAAAGAATCGGATAACCCGTTTTTGTTTGCTTTGTTACAGCAGCTGGATGAAAAGCACGGCATAAAAGCCCTGATAAATACTTCGTTCAATGCAGGTGGCGAACCCATCGTTCATACCGACGAGGATGCGCTGCAATCGGCAAAAAAAATGCAACTCGATGGATTAGTATTAAACGGAAAGTTTCTTCAGCTTTAACTATTTTTGCTGAACTTTGTTAAAAGGATTCAAATGGCAATAATTTTAAATATCGAAACATCAACCGAAGTTTGTTCGGTTACGCTGGCAGAAAACGGTAAAACACTTTACCAAAAGGAAAGCACTGAGGGATTAAATCACTCGAAGTTGCTTACCGTTTTTATTGAGGAGCTTTTTAGCGAGAACAATTTCGATATCCATAATATTGATGCAGTGGCTGTAAGTAAAGGGCCTGGTTCGTACACCGGTTTGCGCATTGGCGTATCGGTGGCAAAAGGGCTGTGTTACGGATTGGGCAAACCGCTTATAGGTATTGGCTCGATTGAAGCAATGGGACATTACGTGGCCGAAAATGCCGGCGAATTTTACAATGCTGTTGATGGTGAAGAGCTGTTATTTTGCCCGATGATTGACGCCCGCCGTATGGAAGTGTACACTGCTCTTTTCGAAAAAGGAGGAAAGGCAATAAGTGAAGTGACTGCTGAAATTATTGATGAAAACTCTTTTGCCGAGCATCTTCAAACAAAAAAAATATTGTTTTTTGGAAATGGCGCAGAAAAATGCCGCGAAAAATTAACACACGCAAACGCCCTGTTTACCGGGCCCGACAAAACAACGGCACGATTTATGCAAAATCTGGCAGAAATTAAGTACAACAAAAAGGAATTTGAGGACGTTGCTTATTTCGAGCCTTTTTATTTAAAGGATTTTGTTGCAACCATTCCAAAAAACAAAGTAATAAAATGAACAAGTTTATCTCCATACTTATCGTATTCTTCCTGGCAGCTCAAACAACCGTTGCCGAGGATATTTCGTTAAAATTTTACCTGAAATTTAGTTTCGTAAAAGGTGGCGAAGCCGAGATGACCATCAGTGATACGGTTTTTAACGACCGGCCCGCTATTCATTACCACGTTATGGGCAAAACAACGGGTTTGGCCAATAAATTATATGGTGTTTACGATATTTACGAAACGTATGTTGATGCCGAAACGCGCCTTCCGGTAAAAACCATCCGGAATGTAAAAGAAGGAAACTACCGCCGTTATACAGAGACGTTTTTTTACCACGATGTTGATTCGATAAACAGCAGCCGCAGTGGGTGGCGTGCTGTTCCCGATGATCTGCTCGATCTGGTTTCGGTATTTTTTTATTTCGTGCACAAAAATCCATTCGAGAATCTTCAGCCCGGCGATGCAGTTATTTATCCCACAATTAATGCTGATAAAATATCGGATATATCGATACAATATTTGCGCGATGAAAAGATTAAAACTGATGTTGGAGAAGTGGATTGCCACGTGCTGACACCGACCGTTCGGAAGGGGAAAGTACTTGAAAAGTCGGACGGAGTGCGGTTTTACCTGGCAAAAAAAGACAAGGTGCCGGTTTACATCGAGTTCGACATGCAGGTTGGTTCGCTTAAAGCCGTTATAAAACATTATAAAATTAATGGCGTAGAACAAAGTTTAAAGTAGATTTTCGGCTTTTGAGTAAAAGCATTTAGAAATGCTTGATTTTTAACGGATTTAATTATTTTTGCACCGCATATAAAAAGAAATTAATTTATCATGGCTTCTACAGCAGATTTTAAAAATGGAATGTGCTTTTTGTTTAAAGGTGAAATTTACACCATTGTATCATTCCTTCACGTAAAACCGGGTAAAGGTCCCGCTTTTGTACGTACAAAACTAAAAAATGTAAAAACCGGAAGGGTAATTGAAAATACATTTAATTCAGGTGTTAAGGTTGATGATGTTCGTGTTGAGCGTCGTCAATACCAGTTCCTGTATCGCGATGAGATGGGATTAAATGTAATGAACACTGAAACTTACGAGCAGATTTCCATTCCTGATTCGATGGTTGAAAACAACGACCTGATGAAAGAAGGACAAATCATTGAAATTCAGTTTCATGCCGAAGAAGAATTGCCTTTAACAGCAGAAATGCCCGACAAAGTTGAGTTAACAGTAACCCAAACAATTGTAGGTGAAAAAGGTAACACAGCCAGCTCAACAGCTTTGAAACCGGCAACCGTTGAAACAGGTGCTGAAGTTATGGTGCCAATGTTTATTAACGAAGGCGACGTAATTCGCGTAAGCACTGCCGACCGCTCGTACAGCGAACGTGTAAAACAGTAAACATATTTACGCTAAATAGATAAGCGGGCTCTGGTTTTCCAGGGCCCGCTTTTTTGTTTTAAACCACAAGCCGGGCGACAACTTTATGCCAGTTTAACTCGTATAACAAAAGCTACATGGCAAAGGCTTTGTAGGCAATTTTTTTCATAGTAAACCCTGTTTGCTTAGGGGAGGGTGTTCCGGCCCGGTAGAGGCCGGAATACTTTTAAAATTACTTTTTTGGTAATGCTTCAAGCACCAGTACAGGATCTTTGTTCTACCACCTTTTTATATCGATCAGCCAGCCTTCCAACTCAGGTTATGTTTCAACACCTTAACAAGCTGTAGGTTTTGTAAGCGATAATCTTAATACTTACTGAAACTACTGATTCATCCCGCTGAATCTTTTATTCATCGCTTCAGTTATGATTTAATTAAACCTTCTGATATTTTGGCCATCTAACTGCTTGTTCATTTATAGCTGATATAAATGTGCAAAGGATAAACCGCAACAAAATATTTTAAAATAAACAGGAAGTAAGTGAAGAGCTTCCTAGCTAAAAAAACCAAATGAACCGAACTAAGACTTACGGATTAGGCGGATTGCTTATTCTTTTATTGGGGATGATCTCGATTTTCGAGGGAAGTGCACAAGATCGATTTGGACTATCACTAATTTCACGAACAAAGGGAAAACGTATTCCGGAGAAGACACTGGAAATTACAAAAACCGATGCGGATATTACCATTGATGGTTTGCTAAATGAGCCGGTGTGGCAAACAGCCGATAAAGCAAAGGATTTTCACAGGCAGTATCCGATTGACGATACAACCGCATTTTCAAAAACCGAAGCCAGTATACTTTATGATGATAACAACCTGTATGTGGGAGTAACCTGCTTTGATGAGTTGCCGGGAAACTACGTTGTTGAATCGTTGAGAAGGGATTACAGTGAACGAAACAACGACTATTTAATGTTGGTTATCGATCCTTTCGACGACCTTACAAATGGTTATGCATTTACCATTACACCTTTGGGGGTGCAAATGGAAGGTGTTGTTACCGGTGGCGGCGGCGGTTTTATGGCTGTTTCCGATTCGTGGGATAACGTGTGGTATTCGAAAACAAAAAAAACGGATGAGGGTTGGACAGCCGAAATAAAAATTCCGTTTAAATCGATTCGGTATGCTGATGATATCAGCAACTGGAATATACAGTTTGTGCGAAATGATTTGAAAAGAAACGAACGCTCTACCTGGACTAGGGTTAAAAGGCAATACCAGCCAACATCATTAACGTATTCAGGAGAGCTGAAATGGGACGGTACACCGCCTGAAGCCGGCTCCAACATTAGTATTATACCTTATGTCTCAGGTTCTGCCACTCAGAAAGATCTTTCGGTAAATAACAATATTGGCTGGGACTGGAATGCGGGTTTCGACGGGAAAGTGGCCTTGTCAACTTCTTTAAATCTCGACCTGACTTTAAATCCCGATTTTTCAACGGTTGAAGTCGACCGTCAGCAAACCAATGTTACCCGTTTCGAGCTGTTTTATCCCGAGCGGCGGCAGTTTTTTATCGAAAACAGCGACCTTTTCAGCGATTTTGGTTTCCGGCAGTCGCAGGTGTTTTTCTCGCGCCGTATTGGTTTATCGTCGCCCATGATTTTTGGGGCACGTTTAAGCGGACAGGTAGGAGAGGGCATGCGCGTGGGCCTGTTAAATGCCCAAACCAAACACCAGATGAATGATGGCTTTGATGATACACCGGCTTATAATTATACCGTTGCGACGTTTAAAAAACAGCTTTTCGGCCGATCGAACATTTCCGGTATTGTGGCCATGAAACAGGGCATTAACTTCTCAAAAGACCAGGATGACGGATTTGATTTCGGAGATCAAAATGAATACAACCGCGTATATGGTTTGCAATACAACCTCTTGTCGGCCGACGATAAATGGGATGGCAGTTTCTACTATTTTAATTCTGATGATCCTGTTCATACCTCAAAACACTGGGCGCACGGAACAAGTGTTCGGTACAATACCCGAAAAATTATGGCATTTTGGACGCATGAATATGTGGCCGAAAACTTTAATGCCGAAATGGGCTTCTTTCCGCGTACCGGCTACTTTACCTTTGGCCCCTATGTGCGCTACAGTTTTTATCCCGAAAGCCAAACAATTAGCACACATGGCCCAACTTTTCGGGCGGATTACTTCCTCGACACAAATTGGGAATTTACCGACAAAGAAATGGAAACGGGTTACAGAATAAACTTTTTAAATTCAAGCCGTTTAGATGTTGAGTGGCAAAATATCTATGTAAAATTGTTTGATGATTTTGATCCGACAAGGCAGTTTAAAGAGGGCACAGAACCTTTGCCATCGGGATCGGAATATACCTGGAATGCAATAAATACCAGTTATTCTTCAAATAGCAGAAAGGATTTTTCATTCGATATCCGTGCGGGATACGGAGGTTTTTACAATGGAAATGCAACAAATGTATCGGGAACTTTTCGTTATCGGATTAAGCCCATTTTTAGTTTGGCAATGAATTACACCTACAACAAAATCGATTTGCCTGATCCCTACCCAAGTGGAGCGTTTTGGCTGGTAGGGCCACGAATTGATCTGACATTCACCGAGAAAATATTCTGGACTAATTTTATTCAGTATAACGAACAGGCTGATAATGTTAACATCAACTCGAGGTTACAGTGGCGGTTTGCTCCCGTATCTGATTTATTCCTTGTTTACACCGAGAACTTTTTGCCCGATGGAATGGTTTCTAAGAACAGGGGACTGATTTTAAAAATGTCGTACTGGATTAATCTTTAACAAAAAGCATACTTCCATGAAGAATAAACAATCATCGCGTTTCGCCGGGCTTACACTATTTGTTTCGGCGGTTGTTTTTTGTACCGTATTTGTATTCGCAACGACGCCGGCAAAGGCTGCTGATCAGGTATATGTGGTGGTTGAATATTTTAAGGTGAAACCCGATAGTCACCTGAAATACCTCGAGGTGGAGCAAAAAATATGGAAACCCATGCACCAGGAAAGAATAAAACAAGGAATAATTGTTAGCTGGAATTTATATGCAGTTGAATTTACAGGGTCGGCAGATAGTTACAACTATGTGGCAATTACCACTTATAATAATCCGAAAACGCTGGAAAATCCCTGGAATGCTGAAATTCCGGCAAAGGTTCATCCTAATATGGGTTTAAACGAAATACTTGATCGCACCAACAAGGCCCGCGAAATTGTTCGGTCGGAGTTGTATCAGGGCGTTGCGGCCATTCCGTCCATTCCTTTTGCAGATCCGGCGCATTACATTCAGGTGAATTATATGAAAGTAGAGCCGGGAAAAGGTTCGGAATACGAGGCGCTGGAGAAGGATGTTTGGATGCCGATTCACGAGGAGTCGATACGATCGGGGAGAACTGTTGGCTGGGGACTTTGGGAGGCGCTGTTTCCGCGTGGTGCCGGCCGGCCATACCAATATGTTACAATGAATACTTTTTCAGATTACTCCTATGCCTTAGAGCTTAGTTTTGCCGAATCGTTTAAAGCGATTCATCCTGAACAGGATTTTAACGAAATAATGAAAAAAACAAATGAAGCTCGCGTCATCGAGCGTATTGAGTTGTGGAATTTAATTGATTATGTGGTAAAATAAACCGGGATTATTTGCCCAGTTTTAGTATTCGTATCGCCCCTCTAACAACAATCAGAAATACGATTGAACCGATAATTAAATCGGGATATTTCGATTGTGTTACCAAAACCAGTACACCGGCCAAAATCACACCGCTGTTAATAATTACATCGTTCGAGGTAAAAATCATACTGGCTTTCATATGAGCCTCCTTACTTTTCGATTTTTGAAGCAGCCATAAACATATGGCGTTGGCAATCAGTGCCAGAATTGAAATGCCGATCATCATACGGTAATCGGGCATGGCTTCCGACTGAATAAAGCGCCTCACTACTTCAATAATACCCAGCAGTGCAAGTGAAAGCTGAAAGTAACCGCTAAGGCGTGCAACTTTCTTTTTTCGAAGAACTGTTGAACCAACGGCCCAAAGGCTGAGCCCGTAAACAAACGAATCGGCAAGCATATCCAGCGAGTCGGCCACCAGTCCCATTGATCGGGAGATGAGCCCGGTTGTCATTTCAATAACAAAAAAGCCAAAATTGATTAAAAGTACTGACCAAAGCAGCTTCGACTGCACCTCCGAACATTCCGGAGCAAAATCGTTTTCATCCACCGCGTAGCTGGCCGAAAGTTTGGCGCCAAAATTCAGAGATTCCAACCGTGAGAGAATTTCCTCATTTTCTTCGGAGTGAAAAACGGTAAGGTTGCGGTTTTCAATGTCAAACTCCAGCTTTTTTATGGCTTGAATTCCATCCAGTTTCATCCGAATCATATTCTCTTCGGAAGGACAGTCCATTTTTGCAATATGGTATTCTGATTTTAACATGATGCGTTGAACAGTTTTTCGTTTACCTAAGTAACAAATTAAAGTGTAATTGTTCAAACAGGGGCTGGGCGATTTTCCCCTGAATATTGGTATTTACTCCGTTTATAATTTTTGTGGCTTCAGTACTGTTAACAATTGACGAATATAGTTTTTAACTATTTCTATCACCTTTAAAAATTCTTCCTGAAGGTGAAACTGTTCTGTCATTCCGTATAGGGATTTTGTCTACTTTTTCAACTTCTAATAGACGGGTGGTGTTTTGTATTATGCAGTAAATCAATAATATGTGGTGGTTTGCGTAAGCCTGTTCGTCTAAAATTTTGTCTAATTCAAATTTTTTAATGATTCTTAGACAAGCGCCAGATTCTTCCTTTGTCAATTTCAATGTCTCCGTCAATTCTAAGTGCCTGAAGATTATTCTTTATCTTGTCTTTTTTTTGTTTTTCTGTTAATACATCTGGGAGTTTATCAAGTAATACCTTTTCAAAATCGGCGCGGCTACCTCCCGCAAATTTTCTTAAATAGTCAAGAATGATCTTTCTGCAATAATCATCGTCTATGCCCCTTTGTCTTAAATATTCGTCTTGAGTACCAGTTATTTGTGCAACAGATGAAGATATGTAGAAGTTGGGTTTCCTTCCTTCAATTAATCTCTGGCCTTTGAGTTGTTTTATTTCCCTAGGGGCTAAAGGCTTGTTTTTCTGGACTTTATCAAGTAAAATAATTTCCTGAAGGCTCAACGATTTGTTTTGTGCCAGTAAACGAGCATAGTTTAAATCTAAAACTTTTCCAATTATTTCAACTTTAACCCTGTTATTGCCAATTTCATACTCCGGCAAAGGGAATAGTCGGTCGCGTTGGAAGCTAAACATTCTTTTTATACCACTCCCAATCGTGTCGATCATGTTTAAGTTTACCATTGCTTCGGCTAGGAAAGGATTACGGTATTGCTCTTGTGGTGCATCTTGTGAAATTACCTTATCAATACTTCCAGGAATGAATGATCCGGAATTTGTGAAGATTAATCTACCATCTTCTATTTCAACAACATTTATCTTTCCTGCTAAGAGATAATCTTGATGAGCGATGCAATTGTTCAAAGCCTCTCTAATAATATAAGGGTGATACTGGTCGACTTCTTCAGGGAATAACGTACCCTCTTTAATGTATCTGTATTTTAAGTTGCGAATCTTTTGGAATACTTCATCGGTAGCAAGTATAAACGGACAGGAGAAGTGAGTATAGTCTTTTTCAATGTTGTCTTTGTCTTTTAATATCCAGGTTATACGTGCGATTGCAGGATGTATAAAATGTTCTGATTCAGGTTTGCCGAGTAGCAGAATGGCAGTTCGAGTTATTTGACCTCGTATTGTTATTTTAGCCTTATTCAAAAAAGTTATTTCGTCCCAGTTGTCGCATTCTGTACTAAGGTGTTGATTTTTCTTTTTGAAGTTTTCTCTAGCTTTAAGAATTGCTACAGGGTCAAGGTCTGACAGAGAAGCATCTATGCAAATACCTGCACTCCAATCTATAGAAGTTACTTGTTTGCGAATTCTTTCTACCTCTTCGAGATTTAGAGGGACAAGTTCTTCGTTATCTCTACCATAATAATGTCCTTTCCAACTTACCGGAATACCTTTAGGAGCTGCTGGTATCTGGAACATAACGATCCTACCTTCATGTAATTGTAATTCGTATATCTCAATAAAAGTAATTCGATTAATAGTATGTTGAGCTATTTCTGATTTTAGTTTATGTAAGTTGGCTGTCTCGCTTCTGAAACTTGAGCCAACTATGTCTCTCGTTGAATCCTTAATTCCCAAAATTAACCAAGCAAAATGCTTGTTTTTTAGGTTGGCCTCGTTACTTAATGCACTAAAGTATTTTCCTAATTTATTGAAATCGTAGTTTGTTTTCGCTTCCTTAAACTCTGCGACTTCTGTTTCGGCAGGAAGTGTCCGTAATTCATTTAATATTTCAGTTAGCTCAGCTTGTGTCATGCACAAAAATACAAAAGTCTTTAATTCTTTAGGTCTATACTGCTCATACAAATACTCCTGGAAGCCAACAAAGGTTTCGCGGATGGTTTTGTGGTGCCTATTTTGGTCTGGCATCGGCAATGGCGTGATATTTTAATTCAAGGATGTCGGGAGTTTGGCATCACCAAGCTCCGAAATGGGTTTGCCGGAAGAATTTAGAACCTGATTTTAACCGTTGCATCGATCTCCCGCTCTTAATTCTTGAGTAAAGTGCGTAAACAATACACCTGTTGCAAGTTACAACATTCAGATACTAGTTAGAAATGGACAGATTGAAGTTAATTTTAGGGAAATAAAAAAACCGATAGAAACTCCATCGGCTTTAAAAGTAGCGGGAGCAGGACTCGAACCTACGACCTTTGGGTTATGAGCCCAACGAGCTACCAACTGCTCCATCCCGCAATATATCTTTATTTCTTTTGAAATGTCTTCCTGAACGCGGGTGCAAATATAATACCTTTTTTTTAAACTGCAACATCTCTCAAAAAAAATGAATAAAAAAAGGACGGCACAAGTACCGTCCTTTAGGCGTATATTAAACAACCCCTCGGAACTAGAGTCCGAAAGTCTCTTTAATCGTGTCAACGAAGTCGAGTTTTTCCCAGGTGAATAGTTCTAACTCTAAGGTAACCTTGCCACTGTATGGCGACTCGAAAGTTTTTGTAACTGTTTTTGGCTCGCGCCCCATGTGCCCATAAGCAGCCGACTCCAAATAAATCGGGTTCCGCAGTTTCAGTCGTTCTTCAATAGCTGCCGGGCGAAGATCGAAAATAGCTTTTACTTTTTCCGCAATTTCTCCGTCGGTGATACCCACATTCGAACGGCCGTAAGTATTTACAAAAACACCCACCGGCTGGGCAACGCCAATGGCATAAGCCAGCTGTACCAAAACTTCGTCGGCAACACCAGCTGCGACAAGGTTTTTAGCAATGTGGCGCGACGCATAAGCAGCCGAGCGGTCAACTTTCGACGGGTCTTTTCCCGAGAAAGCACCACCACCGTGTGCTCCGCGACCACCGTAGGTGTCAACGATAATTTTTCGTCCGGTTAATCCGGTATCGCCGTGTGGGCCGCCAATAACAAATTTACCTGTTGGGTTTACATGGTAAATAATGTCGTCGCCAAACAAAGCCTGCACTTCTTCCGACAATTGCGCTTTTACGCGTGGAATAAGAATGTTGATCACATCATCCTTAATCTTTGCCAGCATAGGTTCGTCGGCATCAAACTCGTCGTGTTGTGTCGATACAACAATAGTATGCACTTTCACCGGCTCATTCGAGTCGTTATACTCAACCGTTACCTGCGATTTTGAGTCGGGACGCAAATAAGTCATCACCTTACCTTCGCGGCGGATAACGGCAAGCTCCTGCAAAATTTTGTGCGACAGATCGAGCGTCAACGGCATATAATTTTCGGTGTCTTTACAGGCATATCCAAACATCATTCCCTGGTCGCCCGCACCTTGTTCGGTTTTTTCTTCACGGTCAACACCGCGGTTAATGTCGTCACTTTGTTCGTGAATGGCAGTTAAAACACCACAGGAATCGCCATCAAAACGGTAGGCCGCTTTGGTGTAGCCAATCTGGTTAATTACGTTTCGGGTAACTTCCTGCACGTCAACATAAGCCTGCGATTTTACCTCGCCGGCAACAACAACTTGCCCGGTTGTAACCAGTGTTTCAATGGCTACTTTCGAGTTCGAATCAAAAGCCAGAATCTGGTCGAGTAATGCATCTGAAATCTGGTCGGCTACCTTATCCGGGTGGCCTTCCGATACTGATTCGCTTGTAAATAAATAATTCATAAAATCCCTTTTTAAACTGAAGTTAATCAGTACATTAAATACTAAATTTTAAAACTGCGGGATATTCGATTGATATTGAAAAATGCGATTGTTTTAGCGTTTTTTTCATGTGGTTGCAATCAATCTCAAATCTTTCCACGTAGCGGGGGCAAATGTAATAGGTTTATTTTGAATAAAAAAGCTTATTTGAAATTATTCTGAATAGTGAGGTAGTCCATAATCAAAAATCGATGGCTACATTTCAAACAGCGCTTTTATTTCCTGGTAATAACTTCTTCCGCTGGTAATTTTACTTTGGTTGTAATCGTCGATAATCAGCACAAAACGATTATTAAAGTGTTTTCTAACTTCTTTTAAAAGGTTTTTATTGATGAGGTAAGATTTGTGTACACGAATAAAGTTATCGGGAAGTTTTTCGGCCAGTTTTTTTAGGCTCGAATCCAAAGTATACGATTTCGAATGTTTGGTAACAACGGTAACATACTTCTCATCGGCCTGAAAGAAGGATACCTCGTCGAGTCGCACAAAAATCACACGGTCGCCAACTTTTACGGGAATAGAGGTGGCATCGTTTTTTTTGTACTCCCGGTTAAATTGGGCAATCAGATTATCCAGGTTAATTTCTGAGGTGGTTCCGTTCATTTGCCCTATTTTTTCGATGGTTTTTGCAAAACGTTCCCTGGTGAGTGGTTTTACGAGGTAATCGATACAATTGGTGTCGAAAGCCTGCAGGGCAAACTCGTCGTAAGCCGTACAAAAAATTACTTTGGGCATGTAGTGCAGTTTTTTGAGCACTTCAAAACCATTGGTTTCGGGCATCTGAATGTCGAGAAAGACAAACTCCGGTTTTAAACGGTTGATTTTCTCAATGGCTTCATCCCCGTTTTCGGCTTCGGCAACAAGCTCAAATTTCTCCGGATATTCTCCAAGCAATGTCTGCAATCGTAATCGTGCCAAGGGTTCGTCGTCAACTATTATTGTTTTATAAGCTTGTCCGGTATTCATAATTCAAACTGATTTTTCAGCATAATAGTAAAATTTTTGTGCGCACCATTCTCCCAGTTAATAAGCGCCTGGTTGCCGTAAATTATATCCAGCTTATCGTGCAGGTTTTGCAGGCCGTAACCACTTACCGTTTCGTCCGGGAAATCGGGGCCGTTGTCAAATATCGAAAGGAGCAGATCTTTTCCTTCCTGTTTTATTTCCACACGTATTTTTCCATTGCCTTTCATTTTCGAAAGTCCGTGTTTAATGGCATTTTCTACCAGTGGCTGAATCAGGAATTTTGGAATTTGTTTTTCCAGGGTACTTTCTCCGGCGTTTATTTCGTAAGTCAGTCGGTTGCCAAAACGCGTTTTTTCTATTTCGAGGTATTTTTTTACCATTTCCAGTTCTTGGGCAACCGACACAAAGGTTTTGTTTTCTTTGTTGATCGAGTACCTGAACAGATCGGAAAGCCCGGTCGCCATATTTTCGGTTTTATCAGCATCGGTATGAGCCAGACTGGCAATAGAATTTAACGAATTGTATAAAAAGTGCGGATTAATTCGCGAATGTAAAGCATGCAATTCGGCCTGATTTTTCAGCTCTTTCATTTTCGCAATTTCAACATCTTTTTGGTTCACCATGCTTTTGATGCGGAATTGTATGAAATTGTAGAGAACGCGCAAACTGGCAATGATTATGATATCGAAAAAGGTGGATGGCTTTAGCAAAGTTGCACCGCTTAAATAGCTTACCCATAATGAATCCTTATGGGAGGCCAAAATTACGAAGGCTTTTGAAAGCGAATAGTAGCAAATAACCACAGACAAGATAGTAGTGATGAAAACAAAGAACTGCTTCAACGAAAAATTATCAATTCGATTAACAAATAATCGATTAAATAAATAAACGAAAGAAAGACATATCATTCCGTACACAAAAGTTCCCAAGATTTTTCCCAATAAATAGAAGTAAACATTCATAATTGGGATAAAAGGGAAAAGATCAGGAAGTTTGTAAATGCAATATATGACAGAGATTGCTGCTACGATCATACTGCCTCTTTTAACGTAAGGCAGAAAGCTAATACTGGAGGTGGTTGGTTTTAACGACAGTAAAAATATGAACCCCAAAATTGTAAAAACCAAGGTAACGAAAAACGTTAGTATTTTAATCCAGCTTTCAAATCTCAGGAATAGGTAGTAGAGAAAGCTAAGCTTGTTTGATGTGTTTATCCTTAGTTGTTTATAGAAATCTTTCGAATATAGTTTTTGAATCAACTTCCTGTCAATTTGTTTAATTGAACCCAATTGATCAGGAGTTGAATTGTCGAATAAGCCAAAATATCCGGTTTTACCGAACCGGGGTTCATAGGTTTTCGTCAGGTAGAAGAAGGCATTATTTCTAAAGAAGTTTTCCTTTTCATTGATATTTTCAATTTGCCGTGAGTTGATACAAATCTCAACATCATGTATAAAATTTTTTGTGGTAATAAATCGTGTACTTCTTCCGGTTCCTTCTTCAGGAGATAAAATGGTAAAAATGAAATTTCCATTCTCTCTTACCAGTTTAACCTCAACAGTCTCTATAAGAGACTTTAATTCGTCAATAACACCTTTAAAAATCACAGAGTCTTCATGTGTCGCATCTCCTTTTAACTGAAAACGGATATCATCTTCAAACCGGTAGGCTTTTGAATTTTCTCCATTAAATAATCGTTCCCGGATGACATTCCAAGTCATAAATTCCAAAGGATCTTCTTGTTGGGCAAAGGATGAACAAAACGAAGTAACGATTAAGAGAATTAATAACAACTGTTTCATAATAGTTTGGTTTTAAATTTCAGGTCAAATAAACAGTGTTATCATTTGGTAATTTAGCTTTTTCCGATGAAGTGCTGAATTTAGGGAATATTCTGCATTTATCGGCATCGTTCCTATCCCATCAGGATAAAATCGTTCCCTTCCACATAATTCTGTTCCTGTAAAAAGGCCCTGATTTTTTCTCCGGCGCCGGTATTGGTTACCATCGACACAATAAACAGCTGCCCGGGTTGGGGAAGGTCTTGATAGAAAATGGCATCGGGTTTAGTTTTTTTAATGTCGATATAATCCTCGATGTTCAGTCCATGTTCTTGCAGGAAAGCACTTCGCTGGCGGGTTTTACGCCCGGCTCCCCAAATCCAGATATTGGGGTGAAACGGGTTGTATTGCTCCGACCACTGTTTAAAATAAAAGGCTTTGGTTTGGAAAAAAGCTTCAGTGGAATAACGCTCGTCGGTGCGGGTTAAGCGGGTGGAGTAATCGTGCCACTCCAGCAGCTTTTCGGGTAGTTCGGCCAATTTTGCTCCGTGGCTCAGGTAGCGAAGCTGCATTTCGTAGTCTTCGGGGAAATTACCGTCGCGGCAGCCCCCGTATTTATCAAATAGCTCGCGGCGAAAAAATATCGTCGGGTTAATTGCCGGAATCTCAATAAACTGCTTTAGCTCAATTTCTTCTGGCGTGTGAAACGAGTTGGCCCAATCTACAAATCGCCGGAAGCCTTTATTTTCAGCTATGTGCGGAACATATTCAACTTCGCTGCCCAAAAAATCAATTGAGGGATTATTCTCGAGGTAGTTGTATTGCTTCTGTAGTTTTTCAGTGTGGGCCACATCATCAGCATCCATGCGGGAAATGAACTTGCCACGGGCGTTTTTTAATCCGCAGTTCATGGCATTGGCAACACCAGCTTTGCTTTCGTTTAAAATATGAATGCGCCGATCGGCTTTGGAGAGTGTTTTTGCAATTTGCAGACTAGCATCGGTGGACTTATTATTGATCAGCAGTAATTCAAAATCCCAAAAAGTTTGATCCAAAATGCTTTTTATCGCTGCTTTTAATGTTTTTTCAGCATTAAAAAAGGGGAGTACAACTGAAAGCTCAGGTTTTGTCTCACTACTCATTACTAAAATTCTCAGGTCTGATTACGGGTAAGTTGATGGAAAACGTTCTCCAGGTTTTGTTGCTTTTCAAAAAGGGTAAGCAGCGTGAGTTTATTGGCAACGGCAAACTGAAAAATGTTCTGCCGGATGTCGGCTTCAGCTCCGGCCTCAATTTCCCAGCCCAGTTCGTTTTGCGTAACGCTGTTAACGCCGGAGATTTGTAAAAGCTGATCTTCCGAAACATTTTCTCTAAATCCGGCAATTACGATTTGGTTTTGAATATTGATTCCGGCTTTTACATCCTTGATATCGCCATCGGCAACAATTTTTCCCTTGTTGATTATAAGCACGCGGTTGCACACAGCTTCCACTTCCTGCATAATGTGCGACGACAGAATTACCGTTTTCTCTTTGCTGATCTCTCGGATCAATGTCCGGATTTCTTCCAGCTGGTTAGGATCGAGCCCGGTTGTTGGCTCATCCAGAATCAATATCGACGGATCGTGGATTAAGGCCTGAGCCAAACCCACACGTTGGCGGTAACCTTTCGACAGGGCACGTATCTTTTTGTGCTGCTCAATTCCCAACCCGGTAAGCTCGATCATTTCAGCAATACGTTGTTTTTTATTCTTCAGGTGGTAAAAACCGGCTGTTATCTCCAGAAATTCCTTCACATAAAGGTCGGTGTAAAGCGGATTATGCTCGGGTAAATAGCCAATTTGCTTTTTATATTCGAGGTTTTGCCCCGAAACTTTCTCCCCGTCGATCAAAATATCACCATCATCTTGCGGAAGATAACCGGTAATAATTTTCATAGTAGTAGATTTGCCGGCTCCGTTAGGCCCCAGAAAACCAACGAGTTCGCCTTTGTTTACCGAGAAACTAATCGAATCGAGTGCTTTCTGTTTGCCAAACAATTTTGTGATATTTCTTGTTTCAACAATCATAATTAAAGAATGCAAAACAAAAATAGAGGATTCTTTTTATTTTAGAAGCATTACTTTAAATTTGCAGTTCAGCTTAACAGATTAATTGATGAAGGATCGTAATTTCAACTATATTAAAGATTTAACCCGCTATCAACGTCAAGAAACAGTAGAAGTGAACATTGGAGGAGTTCCCGTTGGTAGCAGTCAGCCCATCCGGATTCAAACAATGACCGATACCAACACCACGGATACCGATGCTACAATTGAGCAGATTATCCGCGTGGTAAAAGCCGGTGCCGACTATGTTCGTGTAACTGTAAAGGGCTTGTCGGATGCGGAAAGCCTTAAGGTTATTAAGAAAGAACTGGTTGACAGAGGGTATAATACACCGTTGATTGCTGATATCCATTTCAATCCGAAACTGGCCGAAGTTGCCGCTCAGTACGTATCGAAAGTGCGTATCAATCCGGGAAATTTCTACGACAAACGAGCACAATTCAAAAATAAAATCTATACCGACGAAGAGTACAAACAAGAGCTTGATATTATTGAAAAGCAGTTTGTGCCGTTTATAAAAATGCTGAAAGAAACCAAAACCGCCATGCGGATTGGTGCCAATCACGGATCGCTCTCCGACAGAGTAATGAGCCGCTATGGCGATACTCCGGCCGGAATTGCCGAATCGGTGATGGAATTTCTGCGCATTTGTAAAAAAGAAGATTTTAACAACGTTGTGGTGTCGATAAAGTCGAGCAATACACGTGTAATGGTTTACACCGTTCGTTTGCTCAACTTTAAAATGCGTCTCGAGAATATGAAATTCCCGATTCATTTGGGAGTTACCGAGGCCGGCGAAGGTGAAGACGGACGTATAAAATCGGCCGTTGGAGTTGGTGCCTTGTTGAGCGACGGAATTGGCGACACCGTGCGCATTTCGTTAACCGAAGCGCCGATAAACGAAATTCCGGTGGCATTAAAACTGGTAAATCATTTTAAACGCTACCAGAATCACGAGCCGATTTCGGCACCAATGATTGCACAAACCAACCCGTTTGAATACGAGCGCCGCGATACCCGCCCGGTACTCAACATGGGAGGACAAGAACTTCCGGTGGTAATTGCCGATTTGGGCGACAGAACCTTACGCGAGATGATCCCGATTCGCGGGAAACTGGTTCCTGATTATTTTATATCGGGAAATAAAATTTTGGATATCGAAGGCGAAGAATATCCGGTAATTACGCTTGAAGAGTACTTGTTTGAAAGTACTCGCTGGGGACGAATGAAATTTATCCGTACCAACAAAGCGGAATTCGACCGTTTTATGGATATGCACCCCGAGATTATCATGAAATTGAAGCAGACCCGGAAAACGGTATTGATTCTTGAAAGTTACAACGCTAACCCAATGGCCGAGTTGAGAGCATTCTTTATGTCGCTTGAAACGCACATTTGGAAAGTGCCAGTTATACTTTACCGCCGCTACAACGAAAGCCGTTTGGAGGATCTTCAGATCACTGCTTCGGCCGACCTTGGAGGTTTGCTGATTGATGGTTACGGCGATGGAATTTGCCTGTCGAACGACAACGAAAATATTACATTCACCGAGTTGAAAGATTTGAGTTTTGGCATACTGCAGGCCAGCCGCATGCGTGTTACCAAAACTGAATTTGTATCGTGCCCCGGTTGCGGACGAACCCTGTTTAACCTGCAGGAAACAACCCGTGCCGTAAAAGCACATTTTAAACATCTCGACCACCTGAAAATTGGTATTATGGGCTGCGTGGTAAACGGACCCGGCGAGATGGGCGATGTGGATTACGGTTTTGTTGGAGCCGGTAATAACAAGGTAAACCTGTACAAAGGTTTGAAGCCTATAAAACGCCACATTCCGTACGAAAATGCCGTGGAAGAACTGGAACAACTGATTCGCGAAAACGGCGACTGGAAAGATCCTGAAGATTAGTATTTAGTATTATATAATAAAAAAGGATCCGATCTTTTATAGGTCGGATCCTTTTTTTGTTTCCATTGGCATCGTACTCAGTACGATCAACGAAAATGAGGGGAGAGTATTGCAAAAGCCCTGTATTTCCTATCTTTGAATAGAACTAGATAAAATAAAGAATATGGCACGAACGTACTGGAAACCCGGAACAATTGTTTATCCCCTGCCCGCAGTAATGGTAAGTTGTGGAGAAAATCCTGAAGAATACAACATTATAACCATCGCCTGGACCGGCACCATTAACAGCGATCCGCCCATGTGTTATATTTCGGTTCGTCCGGGGCGCCATTCGTACGATATTATCAAACGCACCGGCGAATTTGTTATCAACCTCACCACCGAAAAGCTGGCAAAAGCAACCGACTGGTGTGGCTGTCGCTCGGGCCGTAAGTACAACAAATGGAAGGAGATGAACCTGACTCCTGCGCCTGCCAAAATGGTTAAAGCACCCATTATCGAGGAGTCGCCGGTAAACATCGAGTGCCGCGTAAAAGATATTGTTGAGCTGGGTTCGCACCACATGTTTATTTCAGAAGTGGTAAGCGTTTCGGTCGACGATACTTATATGAATGAAGAGCAGGCTTTCAGTTTCTCCAAGGCAAATCCTCTGGTTTACAGTCATGGACACTATTTCGGCATGGGAAAACGTATTGGCAAGTTTGGCTGGTCGGTTGAGAAGAAAAAAACGAAAAAGAAACGAAATAAGTAAAATAAACCTTATTCTGAGAAAAACCTTTGTAGTAACGAATGTTGCAGGAACAAAACCTTATTAACCTAATTGAATGAGAAAACTATTGTTAAAGAAATAAGGTTTGGGTTATTATTTCAATACGATTTCTACTAAGGTTGAGATTAAAGAAATAAGGTTTTCCGATAGTGGTACGGGTGAAGTATAAGCAGGATTTTGATAAAAAACGGAAGCTTGTCGTACACTCTCTAAATGAAATAAATCATTCTTTTTAAACAATTTCCGCTCTTTTTTTGTAATCCTTTAAACTTTCTGAAGACTAGTCAGAATAATATTTAATTGTGAGAAAAATGAAGAGCATCTATTTATTAGCATCAATCTTTTTAATGAATTTAGGAATGGTAACAGCACAAACAAATCCATTACTCGAAGATTTTAATACACCGCACAATGCGGCACCTTTCGATAAGATTAAAAACGAGCATTTTATGCCGGCTTTCGAGGAAGGAATAAAACAAGGCAAGGCCGATGTAGAGAAAATCAAAAATAATCCGGAGGCGCCAACATTCGAAAACACCATCGTTGCATTAGACGAGGTTGGTCGTTTGTTAACACGTACATCGGGTGTATTTTTTAACCTGCTGAGTTCGGAAACCAACGACGAATTGCAGAGCATTGCACAAGAAGTATCACCAATGCTAACTGCATTTCAGAACGATATTTCGTTAGATCCCGTGCTTTTTGAACGCGTTAAAGCCGTGTACAACAAAAAAGACGAGTTGGATTTAACCACCGAGCAACAAACGCTTCTGGAGAATAACTACATTGGTTTTGTACGCAGCGGAGCCAATTTGTCGGACACCGATAAAGAAAAGTTTCGCGCGTACAGCACCGAGTTATCGAAGTTAAGCCTCGATTTTGGCGAGAACGTACTAAAAGAAACCAATAAGTACGAGTTAAACATTACCGACAAAAGCAAGCTGGCCGGATTACCGGAAGGCGCTTTGGAAGCAGCTGCCGGAAAGGCAAAAGCAAAAGATCAGGAAGGTTGGACTTTCGATATTTCGATGCCAAGCTACCTGCCTGTTTTGCAATATGCCGATAACCGCGATTTGCGCAAAGAGTTGTATATGGCGTACGGCTCGAAATCGTTTAAAGGAGATGAGCTGGATAACCAGGAAAATGTAAAACGTATTGTTGAGTTACGCCTGGAAATGGCAAAACTACTGGGGTATAAAAACTATGCCGATTACGTTTTAGAGCGCCGAATGGCAATGAATTCCGATGGCGTTTATGGTTTGCTTAACGATTTGTATGAGGCATCGTACAAAGTGGCAAAAGAGGAAAAAGCTGAGATTGAAGCGTATGCCCGCAAGAATGGTTTTGAAGGCGATTTAATGCCCTGGGACTGGAGCTACTACAGCGAAAAACTGAAGGTGGAAAAATTCGATCTGAACGACGAAATGCTGAAGCCGTACTTTGAGTTAAGCAGCGTTGTCGACGGCGTTTTTGGCCTGGCCACCGAACTTTTTGGCGTAACGTTTAAAGAGAATAAAGATATTCCGGTTTACAACGATGAGGTTACAGCCTACGAGGTGTTTGATGCCGATGGTACTTTCCTTTCCGTATTTTATACCGATTTTCACCCGCGCCCCGGAAAACGTGGTGGTGCCTGGATGAACGATTTTAAAGGGCAATGGATGGAGAATGGCGTTGATTCGCGTCCGCACGTAACCATTGTAATGAACTTTACCCGCCCAACTTCAAGCAAGCCGGCTTTGTTAACGTTTAGCGAGGTGGAAACATTTATGCACGAATTTGGCCACGCACTGCACGGAATGTTGGCAAAATCAACGTATTCAAGCTTGTCGGGAACCAATGTTTACCGCGACTTCGTTGAGCTTCCATCGCAGATAATGGAAAACTGGGCAGTTGAAAAAGACTTCCTCGATCGTTTTGCAAAACATTACGAAACCGGTGAGCCAATTCCGGCCGAGCTGGTACAAAAAATTGTTGATTCGCAAAATTACCTTGCAGGTTACCTGTCGGTTCGCCAGTTGAGTTTTGGTTATTTGGATATGGCCTGGCATACGCTGGAAAAACCTTTTGAAGGCGATGTGAAGGATTTTGAAGAAAGCGCGTGGAAGAAAGTGCAGATCTTCCCTTCAATCGACGGTGTTTGTATGAGTACACAATTCGGGCACTTGTTTGCTGGAGGTTATGCAGCCGGATATTACGGTTACAAATGGGCCGAAGTGCTGGATGCCGATGCATTTAGCGTATTCAAAGAAAAAGGCCTCTTTAATAAAGATGTGGCTGCTTCGTTCCGCGAAAATATTTTGGAAAAAGGTGGAACTGAGCATCCTATGACGCTCTACAAACGTTTCCGCGGTCAGGAGCCAAAGGTTGATGCACTGCTAAAACGCAGTGGATTATTGTAAGCTTTTATAACGTGATGGTCTCACTTGTGGAGTGAGGCTATCACTAAACAATATTGAAAATGGCATCTCGTTCTGAGGCGCCATTTTTTATGGAAACATTCTGGAACGGCCATTAGTGGTAATTGTGCTCAGTAGCAGAAAATTATAGTTATGATAAAGATTTGGAATTTATATCTTTACACATATCATTAACCAATACAAACAATGAAAGCCAAAAAGAAACAAATGCACCGGGGCCTTACAAAAACAGATAGAAAGAATTTGAGAGATCAATGTAAAATGGGATTGATTTTATCGTTGCTGGTATTTGTTCTTGCAACAGTTATTGGAGTAACGATTTACGAGTTATCCTTTGATACGAATCCCAATGGATTGAATCTTAAAATAGCAGGTTTAATTACAATCGGAACGTTGAGTTCTTCAGTGCTCCTTAACTTTCTGATATGTAATAAATATTATCGCGATTTGCAATTCAATGAAAAAGTTCAGGTAATAAAAACCTTGATGAACAAATCAAAGTCAACTATTTATCATGCCTCTGCACTGGGCAGCAATATGTCTAAGGCTTATACTGAAAAGTTTGAGTTTGTTGTTGACGGTATAAACTTCAATGTTGATAAAGAGCTGTTTGAGCATTGCGACGAGGGTGATCAATTGATTTTTAATTATGCTCCGAAAAGTGAATACCTTTTAAGTATTGAAAAAGGTAACTGAAATGTAAAAAGTTAGTTGGTGTATAGTCATACCCTCACTTTGAGTGAGAGTATGACTTGATATCTTTCTAGAAAAAGTCGTCGAATTCTTCCGGATTCGAACTCCTGTTCTCCAGTTCATCGCAATCGAGATTGATGTTAAAGCCTGCAGGTTTTTTAAATTCCATTTCGTCTTCTTTGTAACCGATTGATTCATCGGCCAAAACCTTCTTGTAAAAATAACCCCAGATTGGCAGTGCCATATTGGCTCCCTGACCTGATGCAATGGTTTTAAAGTGAATGCTTCGTAGATCTGCGCCGGTCCAAACGCCGGCAGTAAGTTTTGGTGTTGTGCCGATAAACCAGCCATCAGAGTGGTTTTGTGTGGTTCCGGTTTTTCCGGCAATTGGCATGGTGAAACTTCCATAATCGGTGGTTACCCTTTCGCGAAACAGGTTCGAAAAACGTAAGCGGATTCCGGTTCCCTGGTCAATTACTCCCTGCAGCAGGTTTAGCATCAGATAAGCCGTTTGCTCATCAATGGCCTCCTGGCGTTCGGGAACAAAGCGGGCAATTACATTTCCATGGCGATCTTCGATGCGGGTTACAAAATATGGTTTAATGTAAACCCCGAGATTGGCATAGGTATTAAATGCCGCTACCATTTCGTACAAGGTGATATCAGAGGTTCCGTAAATCATTGAGGGTTGCGGATCGATGGGGCTGTAAATCCCAAGTCGTTTCATTACCTCAACCACGGCCTCAGGAGTAAACTGCTTTAAAACCCAGGCAGAAATACGGTTTTTCGAATTTGCCAGTCCCCACTTTAACGTTACCATTTTTCCGTCAGTCTCCGGGTCAACATCCGAATCTTTTGGTTCGTAAATGCTTCCGTCCCAAAGTATAAATTGTTGGGGGACATTGGGAACCTTAGTACAGGGCGTTAAGCCATTTTGCATGGCCAGCGTGTATAAAAACGGTTTTACGGTTGATCCAACCTGGCGTTTTCCGCCTTTTACCATGTCGTACATAAAATGCTGGTAATTAGGGCCGCCAACGTAGGCTTTTACTTTCCCCGATTCGGTGTCCATGGCCATAAACGATGAGCGGAAAAACTTCAGGTAATATTTGATCGAATCCATCGGAGTCATCAAGGTATCCACTGCGCCACCCCATTTAAAAACCGTCATATCAACGGGTTTGTTAAACTCCTTCTTTATTTCATTGAGGCTTTTTCCGGCCCGGTTCATTACACGGTAACGTTCGCTTTTTCTGATTTCGTTGTTCAGCAGGTTGTCAACATCCTCCGCACTCATGTTATTGGCAAAAGGTGGATTTCGCAAATCCGACAGGCTGCCATCAAATAAAGGCTGCAGGTCGTACCGTAAATGTTGTTCAACCGCCTGAACCGCATATTTTTGCATGCGCGAGTCTAGTGTGGTGTATATTTTTAAACCATCGGCATAAATATCGTAAGGTTCTCCATCTGGTTTGGTGTTTTTGTTGCACCAGCCAAACAGCGGATTGTTTTCCCACTCATCCAAATCCTCAATAAATTTTTGGTCCTGCCACGAAGCATAGTTCTCGCGCTCCGGTTTTTTGGCAGTAAGCGTTAAGCGCAGGTATTCGCGGAAATAGGGTGCCGGGCCAAGTTTGTAATCCACCTTTTTATATTCCAAATCGAGTGGCATTTTTTTGGCCGAGTCGGCAACTTCAGGCGTAATGTAGCCGTATTTCTCCATCTGGTTCAGTACCACATTCCGGCGTTGTAACACCATTTCGGGGCGGCGAACCGGATTAAATAGCGAAGAGTTTTTGGCCATACCTACCAACATGGCTGCCTGGTGAAGTTTCAGCGAATCGGGTTGCGTATTAAAATAAACATCGGCTGCCGAACGAATTCCAACCGCGTTGTTCAGGTAATCGTACTTGTTCAGGTACATCAAAATAATCTCTTCCTTGGTGTAGCTGCGCTCCAGTTTTACGGCAATAACCCATTCTTTAAATTTTCGCATTACCAGTTCCATGCTGCTGGAAAGTCCATCGCGTGGGAAAAGCATTTTGGCCAGCTGCTGGCTTAAGGTACTTCCACCTCCCGAGCTGGTATCGCCGGTAACAATTCCTTTAAATACGCGAATCAGGCCGCGAAAATCAATTCCCGAATGATCGTAAAAACGAACATCTTCTGTGGCAACCAAAGCATTTATCAAATGTGGTGGTAAATTTTCGAAATTTACGTAAGTACGGTTCTCCTGGTTAAAATATTTATCAATGGTCGGTCCGTCTTCAAAATAGATTTCCGATGCCAGAATATTTTGCGGATTTTCGAGGTCTTCAAAACTTGGCATAAAACCCAGATTGCCCTTGGCTATCAGAAAGAAAAGGAGAAAGACGGAAACGATACCCAGGCCTACGATCGACCAGAAAATCAGGATGTATTTTTTAAAGCTTTTTTTTGTTTCGCTCATGAATTTCGCTCGTTTTAATGTGGCAACAAATATATACGATTCTGTTATGGGAACCACGTAAATAACGCCTTGAAATTGGAGAATATTTTATTTTTTAAAAAATAAAATCGTCATTTTCAATTAAATAGAAAATGAAAAAATAGCTCATTAAATTTTGAACTTAGCTCATCATTTTCTTTAATTTGCAGAATTTTTAGAACGGATTAGAAAGTATATGCACAAAAACCTGGTTATAGTCGAGTCCCCTGCAAAGGCGAAAACAATAGAAGGATTTCTTGGAAAAGACTACGTGGTAACCTCAAGTATGGGGCACGTTAGAGACTTGGAAAAGAAAGACTTCGGGATTGATATTGAGAACAATTATCAGCCCAGATACAAGGTTTCTTCAGATAAGAAGAAAATAGTAACAGAACTGAAAAAGTTAGCTAAGGAGGCCGAAACGGTTTGGCTCGCTTCCGATGAAGACCGCGAGGGAGAAGCTATTGCCTGGCACCTGAAAGAGGTGCTGAAGCTGAAAGATGATAAAATAAAACGAATTGTTTTTCACGAGATAACCAAGGATGCCATTACACGTGCCGTTAAAAATCCGCGCGATATCGACGAGCATTTGGTAAATGCACAGCAAGCCCGTCGTGTGTTAGACCGTATTGTGGGTTTTGAGGTATCGCCGGTTTTGTGGAAAAAAGTAAAACCATCGTTAAGTGCCGGTCGTGTGCAGTCGGTAGCAGTTCGCTTAATTGTTGAGCGCGAACGCGAAATCCGCGATTTTAATACGGAAACCTGGTTTCGGGTAAACGGATACTTCCTGGTGCCCGATGAAGATGGAAACACTACTGAATTAAAAGCAGAACTTTCGAAACGTTTTACAACCCGCGAAGAGGCCAACGCTTTCCTCGAAAAGTGTAAAACAGCAGAGTTTAAAGTAAGCGACGTGGTGAAAAAACCGGGTAAACGAACGCCGGCACAACCATTTACTACCTCAACATTACAACAGGAAGCAAGTAGGAAACTGGGATTCTCGGTGTCGCAAACCATGGCAGTTGCACAGCGTTTGTATGAAAGTGGTAAGATTACTTACATGCGTACCGACTCAGTGAACCTGTCGGGGCTGGCATTAAATACTTCGAAACAAAAGATCACTGAACTTCATGGCGAAAATTATGTGAAGATCAGGAAATTCAAGACGAAATCGAAAGGTGCGCAGGAAGCTCACGAGGCCATTCGTCCTACCTACATGGAAAACCAAACGGTTCCCGGATCGTCGCAGGAGCAACGTTTGTACGAATTAATCTGGAAACGTACCATCGCTTCGCAAATGGCCGATGCCATTTTGGAGCGCACCAATGTAACCATCGATGTGTCGAATGCAACGGAGAAATTCCAGGCAACCGGCGAAGTAATTGTTTTTGATGGTTTCCTGAAAGTATATATTGAGTCGACCGACGATGAAAATACAAATGCAAATGGGCAGACTTTAATTCCACCGGTGCATGTTAACGAGTCGCTTGAGATGACTTCGGTGGTTTCAACACAACGTTTTTCACAACGTCCGCCACGATATACGGAAGCGTCGCTGGTTAAACGTTTAGAGGAGCTGGGAATTGGTCGTCCGTCAACTTATGCGCCAACCATTACAACGGTTCAAAACCGAAACTATGTTGTAAAAGAAGAGCGTCCGGGTGTGGAACGGAATTTTACTGTTCTTACACTGAAAGACGGAAAAATAAAAGAGGAAGAAAAGACCGAGATCACCGGAGCTGAAAAAAATAAACTGTTTCCAACCGATATAGGTATTGTTGTTAATGATTTCCTGATGGACAATTTCGATGAGATCATGGACTACAACTTTACGGCAAATGTTGAGAAGGAATTTGATGATATTGCTGACGGGAAGATGGTTTGGAATGAAATGATTGATAAGTTTTATCAGCCGTTTCATGGCAAAGTGGAACACGCCCTTGAAAATGCGGAGCGCTCGAAAGGAGAACGTATTTTGGGTATCGACCCGAAGACCGGTAAAGAGGTATCGGTTAAGATTGGCCGTTTTGGACCCCTGGCTCAATTGGGAGAAGTGTCGCAGGACGAAGGAGCTGAAAAACCACAGTTTTCAAGCTTGCGTACCGGTCAGCATATCGAAACAATTACCCTGGAAGAAGCACTCGATTTGTTTAAATTGCCTCGCGAATTAGGCGAATACGAAGGCAAAAAGGTAACTGTAGCCATCGGTCGTTTTGGTCCGTATGTGCGTCACGACAATAAATTTGTTTCGCTCGGAAAAGAAGATGATCCGTATTCGGTGCAACTCGACAGAGCGATTGAACTGATTGAAGCCAAGCGTGAAAAAGACCGTAATGCTGTTGTTAAAATATTTGAAGAAGACGCAGAGCTGCAGGTGCTTAACGGCAGGTGGGGGCCTTACATAAAGCACGGAAAGAAAAATTATAAAATACCAAAAACGACTAAGGCTGAGGAGTTGACTTTCGAAGATTGTATGAAGATCATCGAGACGTCTCCGGAACCTAAAAGCCGTCGCGGTAGAAAAAAATAAAGAATAAAGGCAGATGATTTGATCATTTGCCTTTATTTTTAAAAGCAAAAAAAATGAATTTGTTTCCCTACTTCGATGCGGTTGATTTTTCGCAGTATGTCGATGATGTACCTTTCGCCTGGAAATATTCGATGGGTGCCACCATTGAAAAGAATACCGTAAAATTGCAGGAAGGCCGTTTGAAAAATATTGAGCTGGCTATTGTTGGCGTTCCGTTTAACAGCAAGCACGATGATTTTAAAAGAACGGCAACGCCAGACAAGTTACGTAAAGCATTTTACGGTTTGGCCGGAGTTGGGAAACTTAACATTATCGATCTGGGTAACCTGAAAGCATCAACCAGCCACAAAGGAAATTACCTGGCACTGCGCGATGTGGTTGATTACCTGAGCGAATTGGATATTGTTACCATTGTATTTGGCGGAAGCCAGGATTACAGCTACGGTATTTGTCAGGCTTTCCAGTCGAATCCCTTTTTCTCGTTTAGCGCTATCGATGCCTTTTTAGATGTGAAAAAGGGTGTTGAGTCGCTGAGCTCGACAAACTACTTATCGCAGGTTTTTAAAGCCCTTCCCGATCTGTTTCAGTTTAATTTGCTGGCTTATCAGAGTCATTACGTTCCCGATGTTTATTTCGAGAAGACCAAAGGGATTGGAGTGCATTTGCGCTTGGGGAAGCTGCGTGATAATATTGCCGATGCCGAGCCGGTTCTTCGAAACAGCGACTTTTTAACTTTTGATATGGCGGCGTTAAAGTCGTCGGAAGCACCCAACAGTCTGAATCTCCCTAACGGTTTGTATGCCGACGAAGCTTGCCAGTTATTGAAGTACGCCGGGGCAAGTAACCGTTTAAAAGTATTTGGCTTGTTTGGTTTAAATATCGGCGAGGAGCCGGGAGAATTGTCGTTAAACCTGGCCGCACAGCTGGTTTGGTATTTTGTTCAGGGCTACCTTATCAGAGACAGACGAAAACCGGAGCAGGGTGATGGATTTTCGGTATATAGTGTGGAAATACCCGAGCTTCTGGCGCCGCTTGTATTTTATAAAAACGACACTACCGGACAATGGTGGGTTCAGGTGCAGGCAATAAACAACGAAACCAGATATTTTGCCTGTTCAGAAAAAGATTACGAGGTGGCCAGTAGTAACGAAATACCTGAGCTTTGGTTGAAATATGTTCAAAAAACCGACGAAATAGTAAAATAATAGCTTCTAATAAACGTTCTTTGCATACCTTGTTAACAGTTGATTGTTACAAACAACTAAAAATTGTTTCTTTGCCGCAGCAGAGAAAAGGCTAAATTGCCCTATGAAAAGAGAAGTATGAGAAAGGCTGTATCTTTTTTGTTCATCATAATGTCGGTTACACTGGTTACGTACGGTCAAATAGATCCACAATACACCAATAATATGTATTATAAGTTAGGTGTAAATCCCGGATTTGCCGGAACCGGCGATGCGATAACCGGTTTATTGATTAACAGGTATCAGTGGTCGGGGAGCGGTAAAGTGCTTGTTTTTAGTGCTGATGCTGCGGTAAATGCGTTTGACAGGACAGAAGGGATTGGAATTAGCGTTTTAAGCGACAAGTTGGGATTTTATGATAACACGTGGGTTACATTGAGTTTGGCACATAGAGTGACTACTTCTATCGGAACCCTGGGGTTGGGCTTGTCGCCCGGACTGTTTAATTACAGTGTAAATGGTGAATGGGTAATTCCGCAAGGTGGTATGTATACACCGCCCGACTCAGATCCTTCCATTCCAAAAGGCGAAGCGAGTCAAATTGCTTTTGATGTTGGATTTGGAGCTTTTCTTTATACAAACAATTATTATGCAGGTTTTTCGGCAATGCATCTTAATCAGGGCGCTATAAAATACGATGACGTTGCTGTTGATTTTTTAACGAGACATTATTATTTAATGGGCGGGTACAATATTAAACTTGCTGATCCGTTGTTTGAATTGTGGCCGTCGTTTTTAGTAAAAACAGATTTAGCATCTGTACAATTTGATATTAACACGAATATAGTTTATAACGACAAATTTTGGGGCGGTCTATCTTATCGTCATCAGGAAGCAGTGGCTCTGCTTCTTGGTATGGAACTGTTTAATGGCATGCGAATCGGGTATTCATTCGATTTTGTAACATCTGCAATGCGCCGTACTGGTTTTGGTTCGCATGAAGTATTTGTAAGTTATTCGATTGATTTAGAGAGAAATCGTAACCAAAAATACAAGAGTATTAGATTTTTGTAAAATATGTTTAGTGAAAATAAGAAAAGGAACGGAATTTAATATTTTATTATTTCATTGTTTCTACTTATTTTTAACGACTAATCAGAGCTCGTAAAGTATAAAAGACACATTATGAAAAGACTACTTTCTATTGCAACCTTATTCTTGATTGCACTTAGTTTTGCCGGCTGCTTTGGTGGTGGCGGGAGAGGAAACGGAGAGCTGACAGGAGTAGAAAGAAGGCAGCGATTTAAAGAAACCCAGCCCCTGGGAATGGTGTACGTTCGCAGAGGAAGTTTCAATATCGGGCCTAGCGATGAGGACGCAAGTAGGGCAGGTGTACCAACAAAAACGGTATCGCAAGAACCATTTTGGATGGACGACACCGAAATTACCAATAACGAATATCGACAGTTTGTTGAATGGGTAAAAGAATCGATGGCTCGTCAAATGTTAGGCGATCAGTATCCTGAATTTATGATTACTGAAGACAGGAAGGGAAATATTATCGATCCTCCACAGATAAACTGGGATGAAAAGATTGATTGGGAAGACCCTGATATGCAAATGGCAATGGAAGACCTTTATTTGCCTGAAAACGAACGTTTCTTTGGCAAAAAAGAAATAGATACCCGTAAACTGGTATACGAATATTGGTGGGTTGACCTCAATCAGGCAGCCAAAAGAAGTAACAGCTTTAACTACGAAACACAACGTTACGAAGGTAATGTTTACAACGAGGATGGCGATCTGGTTCCAATCGAGAACCGTTCTTCGTTTATGATGCAGGATCAGGTACATGTTTATCCTGATACACTTTGCTGGATCAGAGACTTTACCTATTCGTACAACGAGCCGTTGGCAACGCGCTATTTCTGGCATCCCGGATTCGACGACTATCCGGTTGTAGGTGTTACCTGGAAACAGGTAAATGCATTCTGCAACTGGCGTACTAAAATTCAGACGGATTACTTGTCGGAAAAAGGAGAGCCAACATTAATGGCTTACCGTTTGCCAACCGAAGTTGAGTGGGAATATGCCGCCCGTGGTGGTAAAGACTTCTCGATGTACCCATGGGGAGGTTATTATACCCGCGACGAAAAAGGGGTATTTCTGGCCAACTTTAAGCCACTTCGCGGAAATTATGTTGAAGATGGCTCGATTGCAACCATAAAAGTAGGAAGTTACGATCCGAATGAATACGGATTATACGATATGGCCGGTAACGTTGCAGAGTGGACAAGCACTGCATACGACGAAGCCGGTTACAATTACTTTAGTGATTTAAACCCAACCTTTACATACAATGCCCGCAAGGATGATCCGGCTGTGATGAAACGTAAAGTGATAAGAGGTGGTTCGTGGAAAGATATCTCGCAGTTTGTGCAGGTTTCTACACGTAACTACGAATATCAGGATACGACGAAATCATACGTAGGTTTCCGATGCGTTCGCTCTACTTTTGGCGAAGAATTTTAGTATTTAAAACAAAACTTTATACCAAACGATATGAATCTGGGAGAACTATTTAAAACTAAGCGCTGGAAAACATTCATGGGGTATGTTTATGGATGGGGGGCAGCAGTCGTTATGGTTGGTGCCTTGTTCAAACTTGAACACTGGAAAGGCTCCAGCGAGTTATTAACCGTAGGTTTGCTTACAGAGGCATTTATATTTTTCCTCTCAGCATTTGAGCCTCCAATCAGTATTCCTGAATGGGATAAGGTATATCCGGAATTAAACGAAGACTACGAGCTTGAGGAAGTAAAAGAGTTGAGAACCACCAACAAAAGTAATGGTTTAGAAACACTTTTTGGAAGTTCGGAACTTACTCCGGAACTTATGGACCGTGTTGGAAAAGGATTAGCAGAATTAAGTAATACTGCCAAGGGAATCAGCGACATATCTTCGGCTACACTTGCCACCGATATGTATGTTAAAAACCTGGGATCGGCTTCAGAATCAATGAACTCATTTGCCCAAATTAACAACAAGGCAAACGAATCGATCAACAGTTCAGTGAATACCTTAATCGATTCCTATTCTGTTGCTGCTACTCAACTTTCTGAAACCGGAAAAAATCTTTCTGCCGTTTATCAAAAATCATCAGATATCATATCGGGTGAATTGGAGAATATTGGAAGCAGTTCAAAACAATATTCAGGGAACCTGGAAAGACTTAATAAAAATTTAGATAGCCTGAACAGCAATTTCGAAAACCAACTGAAAGATACTCAGGATCAATTCAAAGCCAATCAGAAATTTAACCAGGATCTTGCTGAAATGAACAGCATCCTGACCTCTTCTGTTGATGAATTGAAAAAGTATAAAGAAAATGCTGAATCACTCAACAAAAACCTTGAAGCCTTAAATACCATTTACGGCAACATGTTGGGTGCAATGAGCTATAAAAAATAAAGTCCTAGCGTATGGGTGCAAAGTATTGTCCGGAAACACCGAGGCAAAAAATGATAAATCTGATGTACATTGTACTTACCGCAATGTTAGCTCTTAACGTTGCGGCTGAGGTACTTGAAGCGTTTCGTGTGGTAGACAGTAGTTTACTGCAAACGCTCGAGGCAGTGGACATGCAGAATAAGCAGATTTATTCTGCATTTGAGCAGGCTTATATTGAAAATCCAACCAAAGTTCAGGAATGGAAAGATAAATCAGATCAATTGAGGAATAGATCGGAAGAAATGATAAACTACGTTGGGGCATTAAAAGACGAAGTTGTTGCTTACTCCGGAGAAAAGCCGGTAGATGAAGATAACCCGATGTATGAAGAGGGGTATTACCATACAAAAGTTGACGGGACGGTTGTTGAAGTTGCCAAGAAAGATGACATGAACGGCCCGTCGGAATTACTGATCACCCAAAAAAGAGCAAACGATCTTAAAAATGCCATTATCGAATATCGTGAGTTTCTTTCCTCATTGGTGAACGAGGATGACAGCGAACTTCGCGAGTTGATTATGAATGAGCTTAAAACTTCAGACCCCGAGAAAGGTTCGAAAGGAGAAGGCAACTACAAAACATGGGAATCGGAGCACTTTGAAGATAAGCCTTTAATTGCGGTAATGACCTTGCTGTCTAAAATTCAGATTGATGTTAAAAACTCTGAAGCATCGGTAGCAAAATATTTATATGCTGAAATTGATGAAGGCTCATTTAAATTTAACCGTTTGGGAGCCCGCGTTATTGCCAATTCGAATGTAGTACTGATGGGCGACGAATATAAAGCCGAAGTTTTCCTTGCTGCTGAAGATACCACACAACAACCTGTTATCATGATCAATGGCAATGAGGTTGAAGTTAAAGACGGCAAGGCAACCTACATTGGTAATACCAGCCAGGCAGGTAAGTTTACCTGGAGCGGTTTAATTAAATATAAAACGCCGGGAGGAATTATTAAAAGCTATCCTTTTGAGCAGGAATACCAGGTGTCGGAGCCAACAGTAACCATGTCGGCTACCAAAATGAACGTGTTCTACAAAGGTTTGGATAACCCGTTTGATGTGGGTGGAGGAGCCATCCCGAATGAAGATCTTGAAGTTCAAATGACCAACGGAAAGGTTACCAAACGAGGTGATGCATATATAGTAGTACCAACTGATCTTGATGAAATGGGGCGTAATACTAAAGTTAGTGTTTACGCAACAATTAACGGAAGCCGACGTTTGATAGGTACAACCGAATGGCGCGTGAAACGTGTTCCCGATCCGGTAGCACAAATTAATGGTCAGTCGGGAGGAGATATCCGTAAAGAAACGTTACAGATTCAGGATGGCGTTTTAGCGGTACTTGAAGATTTCGATTTCGAATTTGGGTACAAAGTAACTCAGTTTACAATGGAAACAACAAGCGGAGGATACACCAACCGCTATCCGTCAAATTCAAATCGTTTTACCGCGGAACAAAAAAATGCGCTGAGGAATGTGAACATCAATAGTATAGTTTATATAGGAGATATTAAGGCCTTAGGAGATGATGGTACAACCCGTGATCTCGACCCAATATCCTTCAAAGTAAAATAGGTAGTTATGAAGAAGATAGTTGTTTGTATAGGATTAGTTGTTTTTGCGTTAGGCATTATGCATAAAAGTGCCGATGCCCAAATTGTAAACGGAGCCTATAAACAAAACGATATTTACGAGAAAAAACCAATGCCGTTGGTTCCGGTTCGCGAGGCAGATGTTTTCTGGCAGAAGACCTTGTGGCGTGTTATCGATTTGCGCGAGAAAATGAATATTCCGCTTTATTATCCGACAATACCCATTGCCGATCGTACAAACCTGATCTCTTTGCTGCTTAAAGGAATTGAAAGTGGTCAGATTACTCCGTATGACGCGCAGGCTGATGATGACTTTAAAATTCCGATGAGTTTTGCACAGGTAAAAGCGAGGTTTGGTGCGGAAGCTACCACCGAGGAGAAAATTGACTTTGATACCGGTGAACGGACTCAAGTTCAGGTTCAGGGTGAAATTCGCCCAACCGAGATCAAACAATACATGATTAAAGAACAGTGGTATTTCGATAAACAAACATCTACTTTAAACGTGCGTATTCTTGGTATCTGCCCAATTCGCGAATACATGCGCGAAGGCGATACATCAGGACAACCACAGCGTCAAAAAGTATTTTGGATTTATTATCCTGAAGCACGTCCGTTGCTGGCAACCAACGTGGTTCAAAATCCGTACAACGAAGCTCGTCAACAATCTTTCGACGACCTGTTCATAAAACGTATGTTTAACAGTTACGTGGTTCAGGAATCGAATATGTACAACAACCGCGAAATCAGTTCATACCTGGTTGGAAAAGAAGCGATGTTGGAATCAAAACGAATTGAAGACGAGATTTTTAACTACGAACAAGATCTTTGGGAATATTAATGCGCTAACCAGCATAAAAAAAGCCTTATGTTGTCATAAGGCTTTTTTTTGAAACAATTTTAAAATCAATAAGGCGTTTAGAAATGTAGCATCCAATAATTATTGATGAGAAAAACCATAACATACTTGTTCTTACTGACGCTTTTGCTTGCTTCGTGCAGGAACGAAAGCAACAAATACCTTAAATTGGGTAAGGGAACAAGTGAAAAATGGTTTGAGCCAACGCCTCACGGAATGGTTTATGTGCCAAGAGGAGCCTACAACCTCGGGCCAAACGATGATCAACTTTACGCCATAACACCAAATCGAACGGTATCAACAGAAGCTTTTTGGATTGACGATACTGAAATTACCAATAACGAGTATCGGCAGTTTGTATATTGGGTACGCGATAAAAAAGCCCGCGAATTACTCGGGCAAACCTATACCGATTTCCTGATTACAGAAGATAAATACGGTGCCCCGCTGGAAGAACCGGAAATAAACTGGGAAGAACGAATTGAATGGGACGACCCGGAGTATCAAATGGCCATGGAAGAACTGTATTTGCCGGAATACGAACGTTTTGGTTATAAAAAGGAAATTGATACCCGTAAGCTCGTTTACGAATATTACTGGGTAGACTATAAACAAGCCGCAAAACGCAGTAACGCCTATAATTATGAAACGCAACGTTATGAAGGTTCTGTTGTAAACTCAGATGGAGAGGTAGTACCGATTGCAAACCGCAGTTCATTTTTAATGCACGAATCGGTTCCTGTTTACCCCGATACGCTGTGTTGGATCAGAGATTTTGCCTACACTTACAATGAGCCATTCACAATCAAATATTTTTCGCACGTTGGATTTGATGACTATCCGGTTGTTGGAGTAACATGGGATCAGGCACGGGCATTTTGTAACTGGCGTAATAAATTACAGGATTTTGCTTTTACCCGTTCTGATGAAGCGCCGGCACACGAATACCGCCTGCCGACAGAAAGCGAGTGGGAGATTGCAGCACGCGGCGGTATGCACAACACAATGTATCCGTGGGGAAGTTATTACACCCGAAGTGTTGACGGGTGTTTTGTGGCCAATTTTAAGCCATTGCGCGGAAATTATGTTGCCGATAGTCCGACTACCACAACAGCGATGAAAGTGGGTTTATTCGATCCTAATCCTTACGGCGTTTACGATATGGCGGGTAATGTTGCCGAGTGGACATCAACAGCTTTTTTTGAAGGAGGATACGAAGCCATTGATGATTATAATCCGGAAATTCAGTACAATGCCCGTCCCGACGATCCGGCCGTAATGAAACGGAAGGTTGTACGAGGGGGATCGTGGAAAGACATTGCCTATTTCATACAGTCGGGTACGCGAACTTTTGAGTACCAGGACACCGCAAAATCATATGTCGGATTCCGGTGCGTAAGAACCTCTTTCCGCGATGATTTGGGCGGCCGTCGAAGTATTCAGGAATAAACTTACTTCTCTAGTATTTCTCTAATTCTCTTTTCAGAACATCAAACTCAATCCGCCGAATACGGTAACTTCTGGCATGGTATAATAGCGGTTTACCGCATAATCCGTACTCAACAGATTTTCTCCGCTAACATATAGTTTTACGTTTTTTATAAGGTTGTAGCTTGCCTTTGCATTCACCAATGTGTAGCTTTCCTGGTTGGTAACCGGCGTTGGGTCGTTATCCAAACCCGACACATGTTGTATATTGGCTACCAGCAGCAGCTTTTTCATGCGGTATGATGCATTTAGGAACAGGTGATGTTCCGGCGTAGCATATACCGGATTTTTCATGTTGGTGTAACTGTATGTTGCATTCAATGTCAGTGCTTTTGTTGGTGATGCATCCAGCGAGAACTCGATTCCTTTGTTTGAAACCTCTCCTGTATTCTGATATCCGTTTGGCTGACCTGTATTAACAATCAGGTTATCGCCTTTAACCAAAAAGGCGGTAAGTTCAGTTCGCATCGTACCATTGAAAAAGGTTTGCATGACGCCTGTTTCGTAATTCCAGATCGATTCCGGGTCGAGATTGGGATTGGGCCCCCACATAAACAGTTCGCGCATTGTAGGGCTTCTAAAGCCTTTTGAAATGGTTCCTTTCCATGTGGTAGAGGGCGAAAATGAATTGGCAAACCCAAGCGATGGAATCCATACCGAACCATATTCGCTGTGGTTATGGTAACGAAGACCAGCGTTGATGATCAGTTTTTCGCCAATGTTTTGTTGTGAAAACAGGTAGGCGCCAAGTTCGGTAATGGTAGTGTCAGCAAAGGTCAGACCCTTTCCACCCATGGCAAAAGTATTTTCAGCATCCCCGCCATAATTCATCAAGTCGATTCCGGCGGTAAGCTTGTTTCCCTCAAAAAGCTGAAAGGTTTCGTACAGGTTTAATCCGTAGTTATGGTCGTTGGAATGAAAACCATCAGTGATTTCGTGTTCTCCAAAATTGTAGAAAAGCTTCAGTGCTCCCGATGCTTTTTCAAACTTATTTCGCAACGAAAACGATCCGTAACCACGCAAAATATCTATTGTTTCTCCAGCCGAAGCATTCAGGGTGTCAGGACCGGGATCAGATGCATCAAAAGCAGCCACACTAAAATCCGCTGCAGCATCAAAATGCTCGCTGATCTGGTAACCCAGTTTCAGGTATCCGTTGGTTATTTTAAAATCAGAATTGGGGCGGTGGCCATCGGTCTGGTCATGATTTCCTGAAATAAATACGCTAAACTTATCCTTTTTGAAACCCACTGATCCCATGTATTTCTGGGTGTTGTACGATCCGTACGAGATGCGGGCATTGCCGTTAACACCTTCGGTATCCTGTTTTTTTGTGATAATGTTAATTACACCACCCATTGCATTCGATCCGTACAGAATCGACGCAGGTCCGCGAATTACCTCCACGCGTTCAACATCCGAGGCTACGTATGAATCGGGAAGAGGATGCCCCATAATTCCCATAAACTGCGGGTGCCCGTCGATCAGCATTAGAACGCCGGTGGTTGGACTGCCGCCAATTCCGCGAATTGAAATCTGTCCTGCCGATCCGGCTGCCACACCAAAACCGGTAACACCACGCTCGGTAACAAACAAACCCGGCACCCGGCCATTTAAAATTGGCAGTAGTGCCGACTCATCACTTTCCTCAATTTGAGTACGGTTAACAACTGAAACCGCCATTGGAACATTGTTGCGGTTTACCTGAACCTGCGTTCCGGTAACCACCACTTCGTTAATTGTTATGGTGTCGTTGGTTTCAAAGTGCATTTGTGCACTGGCAATTCCTTGAGCGATTAGTAGGATGAAAAAACTGAAGATAAATATTCGCATTATTTAAGTTTATTGTGTTACGTATTAATTTAATCGTGTTACCATTTGGCCAAAAAAAATTATTCGGCTTTACTCATTACCAGTTTCCCGTGTTGTATCCCTTTCAGGCTGATGAGTTGCTCTGAAATTTCTGTTAGTTTTCGCGAGGGACCTTTAACAGCAATAATTTCCATGTAATTCAACTCGTTTAAATAAAAGCCCTGCGACGAAAGAATAAACTCCTTGTGTTCGTATTGAATCTCGGCCGATTTCTTTAGTATATCCTTTTTCTCGTGGTTGAAAACAATGATAACTGCTCCGGCCACAATGTTATCACATTTCCACTTTTCCTCCACTAAATTCTTTTCGATAAGGTGACGGATAGCACGCGAACGGTTGGCAAAAGCATTGTCCTCAACATACTTGTCGAGAGCTTCAAGGAGTTCTTCATCCAACGAAACGCCAAACCTGGAAACGGCCATGGTAATACTAATTTTAATATTCGTAACACGAATGTATGAAAATCGAACGAAACTGAAACAGCAAAATCAGGATTATTGAAAATGCTTTATCTTTAAACCAAACAAATTGATTGGGTATGACAACGATAAAAACCATTTACCTGGGCGAGTTACGCACCGAAAATGAGCACCTGCAATCGGGTAACAAAGTGATAACTGATGCGCCGACCGACAATCGCGGAAAAGGAGAATATTTCTCGCCAACCGACCTGCTGGCAACGGCTTTGGGAAGTTGTATAATGACCATTATGGGAATAAAAGCCCGCGATAACGGAATTGATATTGAGGGAACTCAGGTTGATGTAACGAAAATAATGGCTTCCGATCCGCGACGTGTAGCCGAGGTGGTTGTGGAATTTACTTTTCCGGCTAAAAACTATACCGACGAAGAAAAGCAACTGGTTGAAAGTGTTGCCGGCATTAGTCCGGTGCCCTTAAGTTTGCATCCTGATCTGGTACAAACCATCAGATTCAACTGGTAGCTTCAGTGTTTGATAAAACGGCCTTGAAAAGTTCCGTCAGCCAGTTCGGCTTTTAGCAAATATATTCCGGGAACGAGGCCGGTGATATTTATTTTATTCGGATTTATGGTGAAATATTTTACTTCCGCACCATTCATATCAAAAATACGGATGCCAGTGATTTCCATCGACGAAGAAATTCGTAAGCTAATTTCAGTGGTAGCCGGATTGGGGAAGATTTCTATGGTTTGGGTATGGGTTTCTGCCGGAATACCAACAATCTCCTGTGTTTCAGAAATTAACCAAAGATCAGGATCAATTACCATTTCAGCAACATGTAATTCGGTGTCGACGATAAATTGTTGTTGGTTGCTGGTGTGATTCAGTCTAACATCGAGCGAATCGGTGCGACCGGCAGTGTATAAACGCACCGGTACCGGCATTTCGAAAAAATCAACAGATTCGTGCGTTGTAGTTTGACTCAGCGTTATCAAGGTTTTTCCTTCATCACCCGGTTTAAAACTGGCCGAATAAACCGGATAACCTTCGCCATATAACCAGTCGTTAAAGAACTCAGCAAGGCTGGTATCGGCTACCTGCTCAAAATGGGTTATCGCATCTTCGGAGCGGGCAAAAGCATTGGCAACTGTGGGATCGGAAAAATAGTTTTTCAGCCCCTGAAAAAAGGCATCATCACCAATTACCCAACGCAGCATGTGCAGTAAGTAGCCTCCTTTTGCGTAGGATAAGCGGCTGCTAAAAATGCGTGCCACTGATGTGGTATCGGCAACATAAACTGAACCATCGGGCTGCTGTTTTACCTGGTCGGAATACACTTGTTTCCACACCGGCCACCAATCGGTTTCAATATTTTCGTACGAAAGTCCGGTTAAGTAGGTAGCAAATCCTTCGTTTAGCCATATATCCTGCCACGAGCCCGGCGTTATGTAATCGCCAAACCACTGATGGGCCAGTTCATGGGCAATCAATCCGAAGCCAAAATTCCCCATAAAACTCATGGTTTGATGCTCCATTCCGCCGCCCCAGCCAAACTGCGCGTGGCCATATTTTTCGGCCGCAAAAGGATAATCTCCAACAAGGTTTTGGAACAATTGCATAATTTCGGCAGTTACCGGAGTTTTGCTTTTGGCATCTTCAAGATCCTCAGGGTAAACGTAATTCAGTATTTCAATGGAGTCGCCATTTCCCGTTTCCAGGTAATCTGAATAGCGTTCATAATCAGTTACGGCAATCGCAACCAAATATGTTGCAATCGGAAAACGATGTTCCCAGTGCATGGTTCTGGTGGTGTCGCTCAATTGCTCGGAAACCAATATGCCGTTACTTGCTGTTTTATACTTTTTGGGTGTAGTAACAATCACATCAATCGAGTCGATTTTATCGGCCAGCGACTGCTTGCAAGGCCACCATTCCAAAGCACCGTAAGGTTCCGAGAGAGTCCATAAAACCGGTGTAAATTCACTGCCGTGAAAACTGGTTTCAAAAGAACCGAAGCCTGATGTTGGGGGAACTCCTTGATAGAAGACCGAAACAGAATCAAGCTGATCGGGCAAAAGAGATTCAGGCAAATCAACTTCAAGTTTGTTATTCTGATGGGTGAACGTGGCGGTATTATTTCTGATTAGAACCGAATCGACAGTTAAGGAATCTGAAAGATCAAATTCAACCGTGTTCAGTAAGCCCGTTTGGCTCTTATAGTAGGTGGTGACTTTCCCGGAAATGTAACGAACTGCCGGATCGACCTGCCATTCCATCCGCTGATAGATAAAGTCGGTAAGGCTGTAATTTTGGCTCTCGATAAAATTCGATTTCAGCACAAAATTCCGGCTTTCTTCCAGTGCTATTTTGTCTGAGATGAACAGTTCATTTTCCTGGGCCATAACATTGACGGAAATGAAAAGAAAGAGAAGGATGTGGACGAATCTTATCATTGCTTAAAGATACAATTCCGAATGAAGATTTAAAGCAAAAAAAAGCGAACCATAATGGTCCGCTTTCGATTTTTATAAGGATATACTTTTTATTTTTCAAGCTCTTTCCAGGCCAGTGCGCTGGCTCCAACAATAGCTGCATCACCAGGCTTCAATTCCGATGGAAGAATCTTGATTTTATCTTTAAAGATAGGAAGCAAGTGTTTTTCCATGTGCTTTTTGGTTGGTTTAAAAATGTAATCACCGGCAGCAGTTGGTCCGCCAAACAGGAATACTGCTTCAGGGCTCAGGTGGTGAACCGTGTCAGCCAAACCTTGTCCTAACCATGCACCTGTTTTTTCAAATACCTCCAAAGCAATTTTGTCGCCTTTTTCAGCAGCGTCGTAAATCATTTTCGAGTCCAGCTCGTTAAACGATTTGTCGGCCAGAATACTGTCGGTTGCGTTGTACTGAACCATCAATTCAAAAGCAGTACGTTTCATTCCTGGAGCCGAGCAATAAGCCTCTAAGTGGCCCAGCGCTGTACATCCGCACAAACGTCCGCCAGGAATTAATGTGGTGTGACCACATTCGCCAGCAAAACCATCATTTCCGTATACCAGGTCGCCATTTACAACAATACCACTACCAACACCGGTACCAAGGGTGAACATTACAAAGTTTTTCATGTCTTTGGCACCACCGTAAATCATTTCGCCAATGGCTGCTGCATTTGCATCGTTTGTAAGTGCAAGTGCTTCCATTTCAGGGAAGTGTGCACGAAGTAATTCAACTAAACGAACCACTCCTTTAAACGATAAGTTTGGAGCATATTCAATTGTTCCGCTGTAGTAATTACCATTTGGAGCGCCAATTCCTATTCCAACTACTTCTAAATTCTCATTCAATAACTTTACTGATTTGATCAGTTCTTTAATGGCTGCTGCCAAATCTGAGATGTATTGGTCGATATCGCCATGCGATGGTGTAGAAATATTGTCTTTAACCATCACATGTCCTTCCGCGTCAACTACGCCAATGGCAGTATTTGTTCCGCCAATATCAACTCCAATTGCTACTTTTTTCATTTTTTATTAAGCTTATTAATTTAGATTTTATCTGCATTTTCTGTGTGTTAGCAAAATTAAAAATATTATGCAATTGGAAGGGAGCCGGACATCGGTTTATGGCTATTTATTTTGAATTCAATTAAGCTTTAACGTTTTTTAAGATGAATCTGAATTTCAGAACGCCAATCAACGATGAATTTTAATCTTACCTTTGTTTCTTGATAATTATGAAAACAATTGGTAAAGCAATTCTGAAGTTTTTGGGGTGGATACTTTTAATTCCGATTTATATTTACAAATACGGAATATCGCCACTTACTCCGGCATCGTGCCGGCACGTTCCCACATGTTCGGAGTATGCAGTAAAGGCCATAAAAATCCATGGTCCGTTTAAAGGATTTGTGCTTACTGTCAGGCGACTTTCAAAATGCCACCCCTGGGGAACGCATGGTTACGACCCCGTTCCGCCAAAAGAATAGCGGGTTAATAAGCATTTAGCTGAGTTCAATTTATTTATTCCAAAACATAAAACTAAATTTGTGGAACATTGTTAAAATGAGACACTAAAAAATACATTGATGAAGAGAATAATCCTTTTATTGGTTGCAGCTACTTTGTTTGCATCGTGCGGGAACCAAAAGAAATCAGATAAGAGTGCCGCGGCCGACGTTGTTACTGTGAGTATTTTACCACAAAAAACGTTTGTAGAGAAAATTGCGGGCGATGATTTTGAAATAAACCTGCTTATACCGCCCGGTTCGAGCCCGGCAGCCTATACACTTTTGCCCTCTCAGTTGAAAGATATTTCGCGTTCGGCTGTTTGGTTTCGTATTGGTTACATTGGTTTCGAACACTCGTGGGCCGATAAAATTAAGCAGGCCAATACCAATATGAAGGTGGTAAATATTTCGGAAGGACTGGATTTGATTGCCGACAAAATGGAGCAACACGGCGACCATGTGCATATTGATGGTGTTGACCCGCACGTGTGGCTGTCGCCTGTTATGGTAAAACAAATGGCAAAAGTAATTCTCGATGAACTTTCGGCGTTAAAACCCGAAAAGGCAGGTGATTACCAGGCCAATTACATGCGTTTTGTGAAAGAATGCGATCAGCTTCATATCGATCTTAAAAATCAGTTGAAAGATTACGCCGGACGAAAATTTATCGTTTTTCACCCGAGCCTTTCGTACTATGCCCGCGAATATGGTTTAGAGCAGTACTCGCTTGAAACCGGCGGAAAAGAGCCAACGCCGCAACACTTGCGTGAAGTGGTTGACATTGCCAAGTCAGAAGGCATAAAAGTTATTTATATTCAAAGTGAGTTTGATCGGGAACATGCACGCGTTTTTGCCGATGAAATTGGAGGTAAAATCATGCAGGTGGCGCCGCTTAAACCTGAGTGGGAAGAAAACCTGAGAACTATGACTCAAATTCTGATCGATAATTTTTAATGGATCCGTTAATTAAAATAGAAAATCTGACGGTTGCTTACGATAAGGTGCCGGTGCTGGAAAATGTCGATCTCGAAATTCGGGAGAACGATTTTCTGGGAGTTATCGGGCCCAACGGAGGAGGTAAGACAACACTTCTAAAAGCTATTCTGGGATTAAAGAGACCGGAATCGGGGAAAATTCATTTCTCGAAAGAAATGAGTGGCCGGAAAAAACCAATTGGTTATTTACCGCAGGTACGACATATCGACCGGAAATTCCCGATCACTGTTTTCGATGTGGTACTTTCGGGTGGCATTATGCAAAATCGCCAAAATGCCAGGAGCATTGCAAAAGATAAAGCGGAAGCATTGTTGGAAGAGATGGGTGTTGCCGGAATTCGGAACAAAGCCATTGGCGAATTGTCGGGAGGGCAAATGCAGCGTGTGTTTTTATGCCGAGCTTTGTTAAGCGATCCCAAATTGCTCATCCTTGACGAGCCGGATACTTTTGTGGATAACCGTTTTGAAGGCGAACTTTACGAAAAGTTGGAGAAGTTAAATGAAGAGCTTGCCATACTTTTGGTTTCGCACGATGTGGGTACTATAACGAGCTGCGTAAAATCTATTGCCTGTGTAAATAAGTACCTGCATTATCACCCGAGTAACGTAATTTCGCAAGAGCAGCTGGCCAATTATAATTGCCCGATTCAAATCATCTCGCATGGCGAAATTCCGCATACCGTTTTAAAGCACCATCATCATTGATATGAACGCGATAATAGAATTATTTTCATACGATTTTTTTCAGAAAGCCTTTTTGGCTGCTGTGTTTGCCAGTATTTCGTGCGGAATTATTGGTGCATATATTGTTTCTCGGCGTATCGTGTTTATTAGTGGCGGAATAACGCACGCTTCGTTTGGCGGAATCGGCTTGGCATTTTTCCTCGGCTTTAACCCCTTGCTGGGGGCAGTGCTTTTTGCTGTTTTATCGGCTTTGGGCATTCAGTTTTTTACCAAAGTAGCCGAAATAAGGGAAGATTCTTCCATCGCCATTTGGTGGTCGCTGGGAATGGCGCTGGGAATTATTTTTGTTTTCCTTACTCCCGGATATACACCAAACCTGATGAGCTACCTGTTCGGGAATATTCTTACGGTAACTACTTCCGAACTTTGGTGGATGTTTATGCTGAACTCGGTAATTGTACTATTTTTTGCGGTATTTCTGCGTAAAATCCTTTACATCGCTTTCGACGAAGAGTTTGCACGCACAGCAGGTTTGCCGGTGGCTTTGTTTAATTACCTCATTATGGTGCTCATTGCACTAACCGTTGTGTTGAATATCAGGGTAGTGGGTATCATTCTTATTTTGTCGTTGCTGACCATACCGCAGGCAACAGCCAATTTATTCACCAACGATTTTAAACGCCTGCTGGTGTATTCATCGTTGTTTGCTTTTGTTGGCACAATCGCCGGTTTGTTTATTTCCTATTTCCTGAATATTCCTTCGGGAGCCGCTATCATTTTTACGCTGGTTATTATTTTCGGAATACTTCGTTTGGTTAAAACGTTTGTGTAATGTTTGCGCCGAAAAAGGAGAAAATATACACTTGTTCAAACTGTAATTTTCAGTTCTCGAATCTTGATGTTCCGCGCACGTGCAGTAATTGTTTTGCCTGCACCGGATGCGAAATTTATATTTGCCCGCAGTGCGAACAGGAGATGGTTATTAAGCCCGTCAGAAAAAGATCTGCAAGTGAGTAGTGTAGTGGATTTTGGAAACTATCCACAGAAAAAATATAAAACAACTGCCCGCTCTGAATCATCAGGCGGGCAGTTTTATTTTGTTGGGATCCGGTTGGTATTAAACTGATTCTTTAAAATACTTTACCGTTCCTACTTTTAGTTCCATTGTAGCATCTTCGTCGCAAACAATTATGCCATTCGGGTGCATTTGCAGTGCCGACAATGTCCACATGTGGTTAATTCCGTTTTCCACTACATTTTGCAGTGCGCGGGCTTTTTTGTAGCCGTTCACCAAAACCAATACTTCTTTCGAGTCGAGTACTGTTTGCACACCAACTGTTAAAGCCTGTTTTGGCACCTGGTTTAAATCGTTGTCGAAGAAACGCGAGTTGGCCACAATCGTGTCGTAGTTCAAATCTACCAAACGCGTGCGCGACTGAATCGACGACCCCGGAATATTAAATGCCAGGTGACCATCGGCGCCCATTCCGCCCATAAACAACTCAATACCTCCGTACGATTCAATTTTGGCTTCGTAACGTTCGCATTCAGCATCTAAGTCCTTGGCGTTTCCGTCAAGAATATTGATGTTTTCTTTTGGAATATCGATGTGATTAAAAAAGTTTTCGAACATAAAACTGTGGTAGCTTTCCGGATGATCTTCGGCAATGCCCACGTATTCGTCCATGTTAAAAGTAACCACGTTTTTAAACGTTACTTTTCCTTGTTTGTACAAGTCAATCAGTGCTTTGTAGGTTCCCAGCGGCGTTGATCCGGTTGGTAAACCCAGCACAAATGGTTTTTCTGCCGATGGCTCAAAATCACTAATTCTTTCGGCAATATGGTTGGCAGCCCAAATGCTTAATCCATCGTAGTTATTATGAATTACTAGTTTCATTATATTCTGGTTTTTAAAGTATATTTTCCGTTGCTTTTCCCAGTTTCTGGGCTTCTTCAAGGAATTGCTCAACTGTTAATTCGCGGTGGTAAATTACTCCGTGAGTAGCGCGTAACAGCGGCGATTCGTTTTGGTAAAAGAAGTTTTTACCCAACAGCAGTTGTATTTGTTTGTGCTGATCGAACCAAACACGTTGTGTCAGGTCGCTGAATTTACCATCCAGCTGGTAACTCGGGAACGATGCATTTACCTGCGTAATGTAACACTCCTCGAATGATTTACCCAGTGTTGCCAGTGAGTTCAACGAAACGGGAACGATCACTTCAACATCCCAGGGGTTGTATTTAAACCACACGTTACGGTAACCAACAATTCGCAGCTTGCTCAGGTCTTCTTCCTTGCTCCAGTCTTCAACAGCTTTTGCAATTGCCATCAGTACTTTGTAGTGTGTATCGGGGCCGCTTCCCTGCGGATCCATGGCCAAACTAATAACCGTTGGCTTGTATTTCCGGAAGTCTTCCAGAATTGGAAGAATGTCTTTGTCGTAGTTCGATTCGCCCGAGTAAAAGCCCAAACGCAGGTGGTGAACATTTTTCACCATAATGCCATAGTGTGCCCAAACCAGCTCCTCTTCAAACTCGCGAATCATTCCTTTCAGCTTCTGAATTCTTGGTGGATTTTTTCCACCATCATAAGTATTTCTCAGGCTGCTAAGAATTTCAAAAATCGTTTCGCGAAGTTCTTCTTCGTTTTTAATTCCCCATATTAAAACCAGCGCACGCACTACACGGTGGCAAACTCCACGGCGTTTTTCTTCTTCATCCTGCGCTGCAATGTTGTCGAGGTAGTGGTAAATGTCTTTGTCCCACTTGTATTTGTGCCCGTCTTTAAAGAAGTCGGGGAAGTTGATCATTTCAATTTTGCCCTGATTTATCAGGTCTTTGGTGTCAACCAAAATGTCGTACAAAAAGGTATTTGTAACCGCAGTAAAACCCGAAGTTGCTACCGAAAAATGAAGTTCGTTGCTTGCATCGCGCGACTGGCGGTTGGTTGATGGCATAATGCCAAGCATAATATCGTCGTGGTGCGGGCCGGTGTGGTAATACACCTGGTTCACCTCTTTTTGCATTCCTTTTTGCAGTTTCGCCAAAATTGAATCGATAACCGACTGAACTGTGTTTTCATTCAGGCCGGGAATCATACTGCAGTATTTGTCGGCTTTCAGGTCTTCCAAATCCAGTTTCGAGCCAAATTTGTTTATCTTTTTGCAGAGCTCAATAACTGCACGTTCAGTTTTCTGGTGGTTCCAGGGCGTACCGGTGTAGAAATACTCGATACTATCTTCCAGCGTCACCGCTGCACCATCAGTAAGGTAAAAACGGGCATTTTTTAGTTTTTGCAGAGCCGTTGCCGGATAGGTCACTGAAGGTTCTTTTTCCAACGACGCTTTGATGGTGTCGGCAATGGCTTCACCGGCGGCGTAAACAATTGCTTTGTTATCCGGATTAAAAGTAAGTGTACCCAAACCAATGGTAATAACCAGGCGGTTTTTCGATACTTCAATTCCACCCAAATCGCCAGCCGTTATGGCTTGCGTTTCAAAGTTTGTTTCGGTTAAACGTGTTGATGAAAAATGATCAGATCCGCGTGTATTGAATGCGATCAATCCATCGGGGCCAATACCACTTAAAAAGAAGCCGATTCCACCTTTTTGGCGAATCTTATTTTCGTAAGCTGTACACCAGTTATCGATATTAAAAATCGATTCTTGTTGCAATTGCTCCTGGTGTGTTTTTGCTTCGCGGTAACGTAACGAGAGGTCGATCTTATAATCCGGGAAAATCTCGGAATAATGTTTGCCTTCTGCCAGTTTAATCTCTTCGGAATTAATGAGCAGGGCATTTTCTTTTTTAAAGCCTAAACCTTCAATGTATTGTTTTTGTGCGTAGTTGTAAAGGCTGTTGTGTTGCTCCGGGTTAATGGGGAAAAACTCGCCCATTTGTACAAAGGAGAGTTCGCTCAGATCAGGCTTTTTTACATCGGCTAAACCATATTTCTCCAAAAAGTCTTTTCCTTTCTTGTTATTCCAGTTATCAAGCAAAAGATGGGTGAAATCCAGAAAATACTGCGCCGTTTTCCCGGTTGGTAAACAGGCTACACCCTTAGGGTTTTTACTTGCCCACTCTAAAAAGCTTAATGCCGAAAGCAGCCCCAGCTTTGGGAAACTTTCAGTGGTGATATACGGAATTCTGGTCGAAATTTTCTTTGACTTTGTTTCTTCGAAAAATGCTTCTTCAACCTTTGTAAAATTGACTGTCATATTTTATTTTTTTGATATTCTTTCCAGCGCATAAGCTGCTGCTCCCATCGTTCCGGCTTTGGTTCCAAGTTCCGAAAACTGAATTTGGGTTTCGTTGCTTATGTCGCGGTTACTAAATGTATGAATGGCCTGTTGTATAGGAGCCAGAATAAACTGACTTGCCACAGCAACTTGTCCGCCAATAATGATCAATTCAGGATTAAAAATCTGAATCAGGTAAGCCATTCCCCGTCCCAGCCATTTTCCTACTTCCGAGAAAAGCGAAATGGCAAACTGGTCGCCGGAGTTGGCAGCCTGAATAACTGTTGAGATATCTATTTTGTTTAAATCGTCTTTTACCAATTCTTTTATCAACGACGAATGGCCTTGCTCAATTCCTTCGCGGGCCTGGCGTGCAATGGCGTTGGCTGAAACAATGGTTTCCAAACAGCCCTGCTTACCGCACACACAAAGTACACCGTTATCGGCCAGTGGCAGGTGCCCAAATTCGCCCGAGTAACCTGATTTTCCGGTGTACAATTTTCCATTAATAATTATACCCAGTCCCAATCCCCAGTCGGCTTGCAGCATCAACACGTTCTTCTTGCCTTTTGCCAGTCCAAAATACTGTTCGGCAAAGGTGCGTAATTTGGCATCGTGACTAATAAAAACCGGTATTCCGAATATATTTTGCAGTTTCGAAAACAGGTCTTTTTCTTCCGGGAAATACGTTTGGTTAATGCCTTCTTTTTGGTTGATCAAACCCGGTAATTCAAGTCCGGCCACCAGAATTTTTTCACGGTTGATATTACTGTCCTGAATAACCTTTTCCAGTTCGGCATTTACCTGGTTAAAAATGTTAATGTCCGACGACATTTTTATGGGGAAATAATGCGGGCCGCTAACCTCCTGGTTACAGCTGTTGAAAATGGAAATAATTGTACGGGCCACATTTATAGTTATTCCAACTACATAAAAACCGTTTTCAACAAGCCCGTAAATATTGGGGCGCCGTCCTCCACTTGAGTCGCCACGTCCTAATTCGGTTACCAGTTGGTCTTCAATAAGCTCGAGTAATAAGCTGTTTATTTTTGGTGTACTTAATTTTATTTGGCGGGCAAGGTCGGAATTTGAAAGTGGCCCGTTGAAATAGATTGAACGAAGAATCTGTTTTTTCTGGGCAATCTTTTTTTGTTCAACTGCCTGACTTTGATTTCCTGTGGTTTTAAATAGTTTTTCCATAACTGTTGGTGCAAAAATCAGAATATTTTAAATATGAAACAAGCTTCTTTTTAAAAAAATTAAAAAGAATGTGTTAATTCTCCTAAATTTAACCATTCATTTACAATTCATAAAAAATTAATATGATAATATTTTAATGTTAATTACTTTCGATGATATTTATAATCGGATACATTTACATAAAATCTTCCGGCATGATGAAAAAATTTGGGTTTATAATTTTATTGCTAGTTGTTAGCAGCGGGGTACTTTATGCACAGGCACGACGAATAATTAACATTCCGAATATTAGTGGTTACCAAACACTAAAGTGCGATTTGCATATGCACACCGTATTTTCTGATGGTACTGTTTGGCCAACTGTTCGTATTGAAGAAGCTTGGAACGAGGGGCTGGATGCCATTTCAATTACCGATCACATCGAATATCGGCCGCATTCGATTGATGTGGTGGCCGATCACAACCGTTCGTACGATTTGGCAAAACCATTGGCCGATCAGTCAGAAATTTTGCTGATTAAAGGAGCAGAAATTACGCGCAGTATGCCGCCGGGACACTTAAATGCATTGTTTATAAAAAATGCCAATTTACTGGAACTGGATGATGTGCAGGACGCAGTAAAAGAGGCACGCGACCAGGGAGCATTTCTTATGTGGAACCACCCGTGCTGGGATGCACAGCAGCCCGACTCGGTTTTCTGGTGGGACGAACATTCCTATTTTTTCGAGAATGATATGTTGCACGGCATTGAAGTTTATAACTGGGAGTTTTGCCCGGAAGCCCTTGATTGGGCGAACGAAAAAAAGCTAACCATGCTGGGAAATTCCGATGTGCATGGGCCAATGGATGTTAACGACGGACACCGGCCGCTTACCCTTGTTTTTGCAAAAAGCCGTACTATTGGTGGAATTAAAGAGGCCTTGTTCGACGGACGAACTGCTGTTTATTTTGACAATACTATTGTCGGCCGTTCTGAATACCTGGAGCCGCTTTTTTTCGGGTCGTTAAAATACGATACCAAACCGATAAAACTTAGAAACAAAGAATCCAAAGTGGTAAAAATCTCCAATAATTCGGATGTAGATTACGAACTGGAGCTGGTTCAGCCCGGTGTGGGTTTCGATGCTCCGGAAACGATTACATTGAAAGCGCATCATGTTTCGGCACTGAGTTTAAGCGGCAATTCGGATGAGGTGGCAAATGCCAACAACCTGGATGTTTATTACCGGGTAAATAATATGCTTACCGGAGTTGATGATCCGCTTGTGGTAACATTCACTTTCCGAAACAATTAGCCAAATGTTTTGTTACGATGCTTTAGTTTTTCTATTTGAATATAATGTCAGCAAGAGCAAAAAAAGAAGCACCATCAGTAAAGCAGGTAATAACCAATAACGAAGAGATATCGCCCGGAGTGCATGTAATATCTTTTAAACGGAATTCGGATTTTTTGCCCGGGCAAGTGGTAAAAATCGGAGTCGACACCGATCATGCACCGCGTATTTACAGCATTTGCAGCGGCAATCAGGAGGATGAAATCCGAATCCTGTTCAACATTAAAGATGATGGTTTTTTAACCCCCAAGATGGCAGCCATGATTCCGGGAGATATTTTGTATGTGTCGGAACCCTATGGTAGTTTTTTGGGAACCGGCGAGCCGGCCTGGTGGATTGCCACCGGAACCGGAATTGCTCCTTTTTATGCCATGTACCGGTCGGGAATTTCTGAGAATAAAACACTTATTCACGGAGTGAGGCACTTAAACCAGTTTTATTTCGAGGATGAGCTGGAATGGTCGTTGGGAAAAAACTATGTTCGTTGCTGCTCGCAGGAACAATCGTGTGACGTTTTTCCCGGAAGGGTTACCGACTATCTGGAGAGCCTGACGGAATTGCCCGATGTAAAATATTACCTCTGCGGAAAGGCGCTAATGGTTGTGGAAGTGCGCGATATGTTGATTGAAAGAGGTGTGGATTATGCCAATATAATTGCCGAAATTTATTTTTAAACCCCTTTTGAATCCGATTGTAATAATTTGTACTTTAGTGGTATTAATTGTTAGCACTTAATTTTATAAAACATAATCAAAATGAAACGTACCTTTTTATTAGCCGCCTTAATGCTTTTTGCATTAATAAGCACACACGCACAATCACTCGACCAGGTATTGGATAGTTATTACAAAGCCAATGGTTTGGAGAAAATGGCCGATGTAAAAACATTCAATGTAAAAGCAAAAGTTAACGTAATGGGTATGGAAATGCCCATGGAAATAAAAGTAAAAAAACCCAATAAGTTCCGTGTTGATATGGAAATGATGGGACAAAAAACCACCAGCGCTTACGATGGTGAACATGGATGGATGATTAACCCGATGATGGGAGCGGGTGCTCAGGATCTGGAAGGCGACCAGTTAAAACAAGCAATGAGCCAGGCCGATATGGAAGGTGCCCTGTACAACTACAAAGCAAAAGGCAGCAACATTGAAATGCTGGGCAAAGTTGATGTTGATGGCGCTGAAGCATACAAACTGAAACTTACCGATAAGGATGGAGTTGTTCAAACCTATTATATCAATGCCAACGATTATTTGGTTTCGAAAGTGGAATCGAGAGCAGAAGCAATGGGTCAAACCATGGATATTGTAACCAGAATGGTAGAATATAAAGATTTGAATGGTATTAAAATGGCCAACAAAATTGAGATTGAAATGCCAATGGGTAAACAGTCGGTGGTAATGGAAGAAATAAAATTGGATGAGCCTATTGACGATGCTCTATTCGAAAAACCTGCAAATTAAGATTTTCCAAATATAAAATATTGAAGGGTGGTTTTCCGCCCTTTTTTTTGTCTAATAATTCCCTCTGGCTTTGCCATGGGGTTTCGCTTTTTCTCCCTCATTGAGGGGAGATGTCATTCTTCAGCTGACGGATGACAGAGGGGTGAAATAAAGAAAATTTGGTTGCAGCAATTTAGCTGAAATGATGTTGGTGTGATGCCACCTGGCTCTGCTACAGGGAAAGTCAACTTCAAGAACTTTCTTTATTACACAATTTTTAAGATTAGAAACATAATTTAAGAATCGGCTTCAACTCATTTTAGTTTGTTAACGATTAACACAGATATGTTTAACTTCTTTTAGCTGTATTAGGGCAATAATTCAATCATCTTTGCTCAAAATCTTAAATTATAAACTATGAAAATAAAGTTTCTCTTAACTGCTGTGGTAATTCTTTGTGTTGCCACGCTTACAAACGCACAAAATCCTCTGAAAATCGGTCATGTAAATATCCAGGAGCTGGTGCAAAAACACCCGATGCTTGATAGTCTTCAAACGGTTATTGAAAAGGAATCAAAAGACATGCAGGAGATTTACGAAGAAATGATTGCAGAGCATGAGGCTGCCATAGAAAAGTTTGAAGCCGAAAGCGCTACCTATTCTGATTTTGTAAAACAAACGCGGCAAAACGAAATTTTGGAGCAGTCGCAAAAAATACAGACCTACAACCAAACCGCACAGCAACAGTTGCAAAACCGCAACATGGAGCTTATTCAGCCTATTTACAAACAAATTAACCAGGAAATCAGCAACATTGCCGGTGCGCAAAACTTTACCTATGTACTTGATGTTAGTGCCGGAAACGTGGCTTATATCTCGCCCGAAAGCGAGGATTTAACACCTTTGGTTTTGAAGGCGATAAGAGGAGAGTAAAGTATCGGATTTTTGCACAAAAATACTTTTGGAAAGTATGTGTGAAGGATGAGGTGCTACAAATGTTAAAAACCACAATTGCTTAGTTATTTAAAATGCTCTTTGTTAACTTGCTAAAACAAAATTAAAGTTATGAAGACAATCGTTATTTTGATGTTTGTTTGTTGTTTGAGTTTTACTTCATTAAGTCAAAATGAGTACGCTATAAAACCACTTCCGCGTATTGAATTTGATGATTTTCAGAAACAGCAGCAACCTGATTATTTAACAATTTCACCCCAATTAAAATTGGAAAATCAGATCCCTCAATCTCTGGTTTTGGCTGATAACAAAGAAAATCCAGTCGACAATCCATTTTTAAAATCAAAAACAGACCTATTTATGGCTTTGGGTGATAATATGCCGGTTGTAAAACCTTCGGGAAATTACTGGAATATGCCGGTTGCGGTGCCTGATTCCACAAATATGTATTTTATAAAGGAAAAACGTTTTGGAGGTGATCTTCGAAAATAGTGATACCTTCACTCCAGGTGAGAGCATCACTATGTTTCAATATTTTTCTCAGCGCGCTTTGCGAAACCTTCGCGTCTTTGCGTGAACTTCGTTTTAGATGGAATTCTCTTTAATAAAATCAATGAGTTCTTGCTGGTAAGCGAATGCCATTCCTACAACCGTGTCGGCAGCACCGTAATAAACAGCAATTTTTTCACCGTCGCTAAGTGCGGCACAAGGGAACACAACATTCGGAACATCGCCGGCCAGTTCGTAAGGCGCTGCAGGAGCCAGCAAATATGGCTGCGTGCGGTACAGCACTTTTGATGGATCTTCCAGATCGAGAATGGCAGCTCCCATTGAATAACGAAATCCGTTACAAGTGTTGATTACACCGTGATAGAACTCCAGCCAGCCTTCTTCAGTTTTAATAGGAACCGATCCGGCGCCAATTTTTGTACACTGCCAGGCACTCAGCTCAAACGGAGTAACTTTCATTACACAGCGGTGTTCGCCCCAATATTTCATATCAGGGCTGTAACTGATGTAAATATCACCAAATGGCGTGTGTCCGTTATCGCTCGGGCGACTTAGCATGGCGTATTTTCCGTTAATCTTTTCAGGGAAAAGCACACCATTTCGGTTAAAAGGTAAAAAGGCGTTTTCGCACTGGTGAAAGGTTTTGAAATCAAAGGTATAGGCAATGCCAATTGTTGGTCCGTGGTAGCCGTTGCACCAGGTTACCCAGTAACGGTCTTCAATCCAGGTAACACGCGGGTCGTACTTGTAATCCGATTCGATCATTTCTGTGTTTCCGGCAACCATTTTAATGGGTTCATGATTGATCTCCCAATTAATACCGTCTTTACTAAAACCGGCAAAAATATTCATCTGAACAGCTTTGTTATCGCAGCGAAAAACGCCGGCAAAACCATCTTCAAAAGGAACAACAGCACTGTTGAAAATACTGTTTGATGTTGGAATTGCATAGCGGCCAATTACCGGATTTTGCGAGTAGCGCCACATTACATCGGTGCTACCTTGCGGGCGTTCTTCAAAAGGGATGTTTACTTTTTTAGTCATTTTTATCTGTATCTAGTGTTTCTTCATCAACATTGTCGGGGTGTCCGAAGGGAACGAATCGTGCAGCAATAAATATCGGAATTGTGGCCACCAGCACCCAGGCAAAAAACAATTTGTAGCCCAGCCAGTCGCTGAAATAACCACTCAACATCGACGGCACCATAAACCCAAGATTCATAATTCCGGTTGCAAAAGCGTAATGTGCCATTTTGTATTTTCCGGGGGCTACCTGTTGCATCATAAAAAGCATCAGTCCCACAAAACCAAAACCATAGCCAAAATACTCGAAAACCACTGCAGCACCTACCAGGTAAAGGCTCGATGGCTGGTAATGGGCCAACAAAGCATAAACCAAAAACGGAATATTAAAAGTGCTAACCAGAATGAGCAAAGCTCGTTTTAACCCACGGCGGGCAATAAAATAACCGGCCAGTAACGATCCGGCAACAAATGCTCCTGTTCCGAAAGTTCCGTAAACAACGCCAATTTCGGTGGTTGTTAATCCCAATCCGCCATCGGCAACGGCAGCTTTAAAAAAGAGCGGTGCAATTTTTATGGCAAACCCTTCGGCAAAACGGTACAACACTATAAAAGCAATGTACCAGTAGATATGTTTTTTCTGAAAAAATGTTCTGAGTACATCCAAAAGAGTGTCAAATCCTTCTTTCAGGCTTTGTACTTCTGATGTTGATGCTTCTCCTCCCGGCAACATGCGCGAGTGGTAAAGACCTACCAAAGCCATCACGCCACCAATTCCAAGCATCACAGCTACCCAGGCATTTACCACGCCCATTTGTTTTTCAAGAATTCCGGCGATGGTAACAAACCCTCCATAGGCCAAAAACTTCCCCACATTGTACGACGCTCCCTGCCAGCCAATGTAACGCGCCTGATCTTTTGATGAAAGCACACTGAGGTAAACACCGTCGGTAGCAATATCGTTGGTAGCACCGCTAAAACCAATAACACCAAGCAGTGCAATGGTGTAGGCAAAAAAGTTGGGTAACGGAAGTGCAAAAGCAATCAGAGCAAAAGTAATTGCTGTGATAAACTGACTGGTAACAACAAAAAACTTCTTCGATTTAAACATTTCCAAAACCGGGCTCCATAGTGGTTTTAAGGTCCACGGAAGCATAATCAGCGAGGTCCAGAAGGCGATCTTGGAATCCGAGATCCCCATATTTTTATACATGATAGCCGTTGACTGTGCCAGCACCATAAAGGGTAACCCCATAGCAAAATAGGCCGTTGGAACCCACATTGCCGGACTGGCAACTTTGTTTGTTGCTTTTATCATTGATGGTTTTAGTCGTTAAAGATTAAGGCCGGAAAAATAGTGTTTTTATTTTTTGCAAACTTGTTAAGACAGTTTAAAAGTACGCGAGAACAATTCTAATTCAAGTATTGATAGGAGCAACCTTGGCCGGACTTTCAATAAAAAAGGCCTCCGTCAACTGACAGAAGCCTAAAAACTGAAAAATTGTATTAAGTAGAATTATTTATAAAAAGGTAGTACGATATAAGTGTATATAATGCACCCCATACAAATGCCTGCAGCAAACTCAAGTGATGCAAAAAATACCAGCATGCCGGCTACAACAATGGCTGCGGTGTTTAGCTGCGCCAAGAACAAGCCAACAATTACAAGCGACATTACAAAACCCAACCGGGCAGCAAAAATTTTTGGGGCTTTTGCTGTTGGTTTCTCTTTTAAGTTCAATGCATTCGACAAACAAGAACTAACATAGCTAATCGGGCTAAGCTTTACATTGGTAAAAGCGCGCATAAAAAAGTCGGACATCAGCACAATCAAAAAGATTGACGAATCCATTACAAAAGCTGTTATTATCAGTAAAATACCGATCAGTGCGTTTATGCGGGTAATTTTTTCATCCACCACATCTTTCGATATGGGGCAAACCAATTGTCTCATAACTGTCGTGTTAATAGTTAATGCAAATAAAATACAAAATGCTCTTTTAATTTAAAAAAGGATTGATTACACTTTAATTCCTTACAAATAATTAACAAAGTCTGTCATTCGTCATCATATAAAAGTTGAGTGTGGTTATATTTAACTTTTCAAAAAAAATAAGCTGTCACCCCTGTTTTTTGGGGATGTAGATCATAAAAAAACTGTAACAATAGCAGTCCGGGGCCGATTTTTGTATTGCCATTGTCCGGTTGCGTAAAAAATTTTTGAACGAATGAAGATTAGAAAAAACCTGAGTTTAAGTGTTGTCTGTTTGATGCTTATTCAGTTGTGTGCTCTTAATAGTCGTGCACAACAAAACGAGCCGGCAAAACCTGTTTTTAAGGATGGGGAGGCACAAATTGTAAAAGCGTTTGAAGATCCGGCCTATTGGATTCGCGAAGATCTTTGGGTAGAAACCGAATTTGACTCGGATGGCGATGGCCTTTCAGACCGCATGCATGTTGATGTTACACGTCCGCGGCAAACCGAAAGCGAAGGATTAAAACTTCCGGTAGTTTATAACTCGAGCCCGTATTTCGCAGGTACGGCCGGTAATAATCCCGAATTTTTCTGGGATGTTCATCACGAGCTTGGCGAGCAACCCAAACACCATGTACACCCACCCGAAGTTCAGCGCCGCGGCGAAAGACCAGTCATTTCAAAAGGGCATGTAGATACCTGGGTACCTCGTGGTTATATTGTTGTGCATTCATCATCGCCCGGAACAGGACTGTCGGATGGTTCGCCAACTGTTGGCGGCGACAACGAATCGCTGGCTCCAAAAGCGGTAATCGACTGGCTTTGCGGACGCGCCAAAGGTTACAAAACTCGTCGTGGAAACGAAGAAGTTGAGGCTTACTGGAGTACCGGGAAAGTTGGGATGACCGGAACTTCGTATAACGGAACTTTGCCGCTGGCAGCTGCCACTACAGGTGTTGAAGGACTGGAAGCGATTATTCCGGTAGCGCCAAACACATCGTATTACCATTATTACCGGTCCTATGGTTTGGTTCGCTCTCCGGGAGGCTATTTGGGCGAGGATGTAGATGTGCTTTTTGATTTTATTCACAGCGGCGATCTGGATAAAAGAGCCTACGCACGTGAGCATGTTCGTGATACGGAAATGAAAAACGGACAAGACCGCGTTACCGGTGATTACAACGATTTTTGGGCCGGCCGCGATTACCTGAACGATATGGAGCCAATGAAGGCGGCACTTTTAATGTCGCACGGATTTAACGATTGGAATGTAATGCCCGAGCACAGCTACCGTATTTACGAAGCTGCAAAAGCAAAGGGAATTCCTGCCCAAATTTACTATCACCAGAACGGACATGGCGGACCGCCACCAATTAGCATGATGAACCGTTGGTTTACCCGCTATTTGTTTGGGATAGAAAATGGTGTGGAAAACGATGCAAGAGCCTGGATCGTTCGCGAGGATGACGAGCGTGAGAAGCCAACACCGTATAAAGACTATCCAAATCCGGATGCCAGTCCGGTGAAATTTTACCTTACCGGCGGTGCTCCCAAAAAAGGAGGTTTAGTTACCGAACAACCATCGAAGCAAGCAGCTGAAGCCCTTGTTGATAACTACTCGTTTTCGGCAGAGGCGCTGGCACAAGCCGAAATTACTGAGCACCGATTAATATTTGTAAGTCCGGAATTGAAAGAAGACCTTCATATATCAGGAGAAGCAAAAATTACCATCAAGGCAGCCAGTAGCAAACCGGCAGTGAATCTTTCGGTTTACCTTGTTTCATTACCCTGGAACAATTCGCAATGGCGCAAACCAAAAATTACCGATAATCTTATTACCCGCGGCTGGGCCGATCTTCAGAATTATAAATCATTACGCGAAAGTGAACCGCTAAAACCGGGTAAGTTTTACGAAATGACTTTCGAGCTCCAGCCCGATGATCAGGTGATTAAAGCCGGACAACAAATCGGGCTCCTGATCTTTTCGAGCGACCGCGATTTTACACTTCGGCCAAAACCCGGAACAGAATTAACGGTTGATTTGAACGGAACAAGCATTGAAATTCCGGTCGTTGGAGGAACAGAAGCCTACAACAAAGCCATTCGATAAAACGTGTTTCTAAATATTAGTTGAATGAAACAGCGATTATTTATAGCAGTAGTGTTGCTTGTTTTTGGATTGAATGTAGCTGCACAAAAAACAAATTTTACACGCCAGGATTCGTTGCGTGGCAGCATAACGCCCGAAAGAGTTTGGTGGGATCTTACTTATTATCATCTGGATGTGAAAGTAGATCCGGCTGACAGTACAATTTCCGGTAGCAACCTGATTCAATACAAGGTTTTAGAATCGAATCAGGTGATGCAGATTGATCTTCAGCCGCCAATGACGATTTCGCAAATTACACAAAATGGCAGGGCGCTCGATTATACACGAGATGGAAATGCCTGGTTTATAAGATTGGAAAAAGAGCAAAATCCGAATGAGGTTAACGAGCTGCTGGTTGAATATTCCGGGAAACCAAAGATAAGTAGAAGACCTCCGTGGGATGGCGGCATAAGTTGGAGAAAAGATGAAAATGGCAACGATTTTATTGTAAATACCAACCAGGGCGATGGTGGCAGTTTGTGGTGGCCATGTAAAGACCATCCTTACGATGAACCCGACAGTATGCTGATAAGTGTAACCTTTCCCGATCATTTAATGGATGTATCGAACGGCCGTTTACGCGGTGTGGAACAAAACGCCGACGGCACAAAAACGGCTCACTGGTTTGTAAACAACCCGATAAACAACTACGGTGTAAACATTAACATTGGAAATTATGCCCATTGGCACGAAGTTTTTAAAGGCGAAAAGGGCGATTTGGATTGCGATTACTGGGTGTTGAAACAAAACCTTGAAAAGGCAAAAGAGCATTTTAAACAGGCGCCAATGATGCTGGAAGCTTTTGAGCACTGGTTTGGCCCGTATCCGTTTTATGAAGATGGCTACAAACTGGTGGAAGTGCCATATCCGGGTATGGAGCACCAAAGTTCGGTGACTTACGGAAATGGTTATCGCAATGGCTATGGCAACCGCGATATCAGTTATTCGGGCTGGGGTTTTAAATTCGATTTTATTATCATTCACGAGTCGGGACACGAGTGGTTTGCCAACAACATTACCAACTGGGATGAGGCTGATATGTGGATTCACGAAAGTTTTACCAATTACTCGGAGAATCTTTTTGTGGAGTACCACTGGGGCAAAAAAGCAGGCTCCGAGTATATTCGGGGAAGCCGTATAGGAATTCTAAACGACCGACCCATTATTGGGGTTTACGGCGTAAATTACCCGGGATCGGGCGATATGTACCCCAAAGGAGCCAATATGTTGCATACGCTGCGACAAGTTGCGAACGACGATGAAAAATGGCGCAGTATACTACGCGGTTTAAATGAAGAGTTCTATCATCAAACGGTAAAAGCAGAGCAAATTGAGAGCTATTTAATGGAGCACACCGGGTTGGAATTAGAAGGCTTTTTTAACCAGTATTTGCGCGACACACGAATCCCAACTTTTGAGTACGCGATGATTGATGGTGAGCTGCAGTACAGGTGGACAAATTGTGTCGACAATTTTAAATTGCCACTGAAGGTATACATTAACGGAGAGCCTCATTGGTTAAATCCTTCCAGGCGCTGGCAATATTTCGACTCTGATGAGAAAGTAAAAAAAGTAGAAATAGATAAAGATTTTTATGTAGCCGGTTTTCAGGTGGTAAATCTATAAAAAGCAAAAGAGCCTTACATTGATCTTTTCAGACAAGTAAGGCTCTTTTTATATTCGAATTGGTTAGGAGACTGGAACTGATATTGTTCCGTCCATAAAAATTTCCAGTAAATCGCCCGATTCATTAAAAACAGCAATTCGTTGTTTTTCAATCCACATCGCACAAAGTGGTCCGCAATAATCCATCCAGTATAAATCAAGTGTTACCACATAAACGGATTCAAAACTTTGAGGATCTAACGTTTCTCCCATGGAATTTTTATCCGGAGAAGTGTATGCATCGTGAAAAGTAACATTGGCGGAATAGGTAAACTCGGCTGTAATAAAGAAAACATCCTCTTTGTTAGCGTTGAAATCGTCAATTAATGTCGTGTAATAATCAATGGCTTCTGTGGTTATGCAATAAGGAATCAGCACACCATCAAAATGGTTGTAGTACCAATAATCTGTCTCCGGCACTTCCATTCCCGACCATTTGGTGGCAGCAACAACATTTTCGCGCGGAGGATAGTACGATTCGGCTTTTGTGATCAGCTCGGCTTCAAAAGTGTTATCCGAATTTCGTTCAATTAACTTGGTATAACTGCGTTCCGGCATTTCCAGTTCATCATCTGAACCGTTACTACACGAAACAAAAGCCACCATTAACAAACTTAACAGGAAAAAGTAGTTAGCTCTCATTCTCTTTGTTTAGTAAACAGATGGGCAATGTTAACCAAAGGTTGCGTGGCTTATTAATTTTATTGTTGCAACACCTGTCTCATTCAAAAAATACCATAAGTATCGCGCAAAATACTTTTCCTCTACTCATTGTGAAAGCAATGCGAACATTTGTCATAGTGTGAATTTGAGAATTTATTACATTCACATGCTCATAAAAAAAATGCATAAATGTTTCAGAAAGAGATTTACATCGAACGAAGAAAAGTTCTAAAGGAGAAAGTTGGGGAAGGATTGATTTTGTTGTTTGGAAACGACGAATCATCGATGAATTATGCTGATAATACCTATCATTTCAGGCAAGACAGCACCTTTTTGTATTATTTTGGAATTCAGCATCCGGGTTTGGCTGCGGTAATCGATATCGATAACGACAAGGAGATTATTTTCGGAAATGATTACACCATCGATGATATTGTGTGGATGGGGCCACAGCCTTCCATTGCTGATCGTGCCGTCCAATGTGGCGTGTCAACGGTTTTCCCCATGAAAGAACTGGCATCGGTGGTGGAGAAAAGCAAGAAGATTCATTTCCTGCCGCTATACCGCCCCGAGAATAAAATAAAGTTGCTCGAGCTGATTGATGTGGCGCCAAAAGATGTAGCCAACACGTACTCGTTGGAGTTGGTAAAAGCCGTTGTTAGCCAGCGTGAGATAAAATCACAAGAAGAGATCGAACAGCTGCATCAGGCGGTTAACGTATCGGTTGATATGCACATTGCAGCCATGAAATTTGCGCGTCCGGGAATGACGGAAGCGCAGGTAGCAGCCGAAATCCATAAAGTTGCACTGGCAGCCGGTGGAAACATTGCGTTCCCGATAATTGCCACTAAAAACGGGCAAACCTTGCACAATCATTTTCATGGTAACACCATAAATGAAGGTGACTTGTTTTTGGTTGATGCCGGTTACGAAAACGAATTGTGCTATTCGGGCGATTTGTCAAGTACTTTTCCGGTGAGCAAAAAATTTACACCCGAGCAAAAAGATATCTACGAAATTTCACTGGCCGGACACGAAGCTGCCATCAGCGCACTTGAGTTGAACAAACCCTATAAAAAAGCGCATATTGAAGCCGCTACAACCATTTTCGACGGGCTAAAATCAATGGGCTTTACAAAAGGAAATGCCATGGATGCTTTTGAGGCCGGCGCGCACGCTTTGTTTTTCCCCTGCGGAACCGGGCACATGATGGGCATGGATGTGCACGATATGGAAGATCTTGGTGAAGTTTGGGTAGGTTACGACGGCCAGCCAAAAAGTACACAGTTTGGGTTGAAATCGCTTCGTTTGGCAAAACCGCTGAGAGCCGGACATGTGTTTACCATCGAACCCGGAATTTACTTTATTCCGGAGTTAATCGATCTGTGGCGCGGGCAGGGCAAATTCAACGATTTTATCAACTGGGAAAAGGTTGACAGCTATCGTAACTTTGGCGGAATACGTAATGAAGAGGACTTTGTAATGACCGAAAGCGGTGTGCAACTTCTCGGCAAACCAAAGCCAAAAACGCTTGAAGAGGTTGAAGCACTTCGAAGATAAAATACTGATGCTTATGGGTTTCATGTTAAGTATGGAACGTATTGTATTGAAACCTGTAAGCATCAGCGATCTTAAATCAATAAAAACTTTACTTTTGCCTCAAATTAGCAACAATGAAGAAGGGAAGTATTCTTGCGGTTTTATTATTGAATTCGTTGTGGCTTTTTGCCCAAAACGAGGTAGGCCCCGAAGGGCATAAACTGCTATGGGTATTTCTTTTTCTGGCTGCTATTACCGTAGCTTTTATTGTGAGTAGCCGTTCTTTTGGCAAGAAATCGAAAAAGGAGCGCAGACCATTTTTGCAGCTTACACAGCTAAGTATCAAACTGGAGAAGGATGCAAATTTCTATCCCGATAATTTAATTCTTACCGTAAAAAACACCGGCTCAACAGCAATCGATTTGGATAAGCCGCTTTTGGTGTTCGATAACTTTTGGATCAAACGAAAGTTTAAACTCAAAGGAATGGATAATTACAGCTTTTATCCACTTTATCTTGAGGGCGGAAAATCGCATCAGTTAACTATTGATTTGAATCGGTTTTACTCGCACGATAAATCATTAAAGAAATATCCAAAAACGAAGATCTATCTGAAAGATGTGAAAGGAAAGAGGTTGGGGAGCAAAGCGGTTTTTTTACGAAAAACATTAGTTAAATTTTAATGCGAAACTGGAAATTTAACCATATCGATTTTTCAACTTACCCCGGTTATTCGGGAAAGGATTTGGGTGTTTTTTGGTCGCCTGAAAAGACAACGATAAAAATCTGGGCACCTACAGCTCAGATGGTGGAATTGCGCCTGTACAAAGATGGTGTGCGCGGTGAAGCATACTATAAAACCAATCTGCAGAAGAAGGAGAACGGCACCTGGGGAACAATTCTTACCGGCGATTATGAAGGTAAATTCTATACTTTCAGAGTAAATGATGGCGAATGGCTGGATGAGGTAGCCGGAATTTATGCCCGCTGTGTTGGGGCCAACGGTTTGCGCGGAATGATTTATAATCCGAACACCACAAATCCTGAAGAGTGGGTTTATGATAATGGACCGCGCTACAGCAGTTTTACCGATGCAGTGATTTACGAAACGCATGTTCGGGATTTCTCCATTGCCGAAAATTCGGGTATTGAAAACAAAGGGAAATTTCTGGGATTTACCGAAGAAGGAACCCGTTCGCCGGAAGGGGTAAAAACCGGTATCGATCATTTAAATGAGCTGGGAGTTACACATGTCCATCTTTTGCCTGTGAACGATTATGTAACAGTTGACGAAGAAAAGCCACTTGAAAAATATAACTGGGGTTACGATCCCATGCACTATAATGCGCTGGAAGGTTCGTATGCAACCGATGCTTACGACGGGCGCAAGCGAATTATCGAATTTAAGGAGTTGGTAAAAGCCCTGCATGCCAATGGAATTGGCGTGATTCTGGATGTGGTTTTTAACCATACCTACTACGCTAAAGAGTCGGTTTTTAACCAAATTGTTCCGGGGTATTTTTACCGCCAGAAAGAGGATGGTTCGTTTTCAAATGCGTCGGGTTGTGGCAATGAGCTGGCTTCGGAGCGCGAAATGGTGCGTAAATATATTATCGATACCTTGAACTACTGGGTGGAGGAATTTCATGTTGATGGTTTTCGTTTCGATTTGATGGGTATTCACGACTTGAAAACCATGCAGGAAATCCGAAAGTCGTTGGATAAGATCGACCGCGGGCTGTTTCTTTATGGCGAAGGCTGGGCAGCCGACCAAAGTCCGATGCCGGAATCGAAGCGGGCAGTGAAGAAGAACACTTCGGCGATGAGAAGAATTGCCAGCTTTAACGACGATTTTCGCGATGCCCTGAAAGGAAATCACGGCGATAAAAAGTCGAAAGGATTTGTTAGCGGGCTTAACCTGCGCGAGGAGGCTATAAAGTTTGGAATTACTGCGGCAGTTTATCATCCGCAGGTAAATTACGGATATATCGATACGGTAGATACAGCCTGGGCTGCCGAGCCCGATCAGTGTATCAACTACGTGTCGTGCCACGATAATTACACGCTTTGGGACAAGCTGAAACAGAGTTTGCCAAAAGCAAGTGATGAGGAATTACGCAAACGGGTAAAACTTGCCGGAGCGCTGGTGTTAACCTCGCAAGGTGTGCCGCTTTTGCATGCCGGTGTTGATTTTTGCCGTACAAAAGGTGGTAACGGAAACTCCTATAAATCGCCCGATTCGGTGAACCAGATCGACTGGAGCCGTAAAAATGAGTACATCGATGTTTTTGAATATTTCCGGAAACTGATTCAGTTGCGGAAAAATCATCCGGCATTTCGGATGTCCTCTGCCGAAGCAATCAGAAAAGATCTGAATTTTTGCGCCGAGTATAAAATCGGGGTTGTTTCCTATTGCCTGGATGGAAAACAGGCCGGCGACAACTGGTCAAAAATATTCCTCATTTTTAACGGTAACGAGGACGAAGTTGAATTCCCCTTACCCGAAGGCCGGTACAAAGTTGTAGCCGATGCCAACAGCATAAACGAGGATGGGATAGAACTTGTTGATGACACTGTTGTGGTAGAACCTGTTTCGCTAAAAATACTTGTTCACGCCGAAAACGGGTGAATGTTTCGCGAGAGGTAATCCGAAAACCCAAGTAATGAATACGCTGTTTTGCGTAATTTTTCTTTTCTGAATTCAGCGCTGTAAATGCGTTGGGTAGTGTTGGCTTCCATATCGCGCACAAAAGGATCAAATGTTGCCTGGTTCAAAATCAGGTGATCTACATTGTCAAAATCGGCAGGCTGAGAATCGAATAATGCTCCTTCTGCTATGATCTTCTTTCCGGCACTTTTGCATTTTTCAATCAGTTTTATCGTTGAAGTTCGTTGTCTTGGTTCTGCTTTGACAATTAGGTAATCGGCCCACGCCAAATCCTTGGTGTTTAACTTCTGCTGGTTCAGATCGCGCAATTTCCTTTCCCAGGTAATGGGTAACTGAATAGAAATTTCAATCAGCTCCAGCGGATCTTCTGTTGTCTTGCTAAAAAACTTTTGAAAGAAGGCTGCAAATCCCTTTGAATGGTTCTCTTTTTCCGGATAAATTAGTAGTATGTTCATGGCAATAAATTTTACATTGTTTTCGAATTATCAAATAAACGGACATTTTATTCGAAAAAAAAGTCTTTGGGATTTTTAACTTTTAATAGTGATAATTTCCGTGTTTTTGGGATTTTTGCCATTTATCCGGGATAAGTGTCAGTAGTCCCATATACCTTCTTTGTTAGGTGATTTGGATGTATTTATTAAGTCAGACAGGTAAAATAAGGGGCAGGAAATTGGATTAGGATGTTTTTAGCGCTTCTTTTAATTGTAGCACATATTGCCTTGAAACATGAATCACCTGCGGGTAATCGAAGAGGTTCAGTTCCAAACCATCGGAGCCACGCGATACCTTTTTAATGTAGTTTTTGTTTACCATACACGATCGATGACAGCGAATGACTTCCGGGTACTTTTGTAACAATTTCTCTGTGGTTTTCATGGTGTTCCGGATCAGTTTTTTCTTGATCTCGTCGTTGTGTTTATAAATCACTTCAATGTAATTGTTCGCTGATTTTATGAGGATAAGTTGCTCGAGAAAAAGCGTGAAATACTCCGTTTTATTTTCCGATTCAAACTCAATTTCTGCCGGAGTTTCTATCGACTCATTTTTAATGAATTCTTCCGGGGCAAGTTCCAGCTTTTGCACTTTCTTTTTCAACAAGTAAAACTGGTTGGTAAGCACCACAACTACCGCTGCTGTTATTGAAATGATGACGATATTGATGACAATTGGAAAGGTCATGGGGATGCGCCCAACATAACGCGCAAAAAATGCAAAAGCAACGGAGTTGCTAATCACAAAAAGCAGATCGATGATGATCTCTTTTAAAATTGTCCAGCGCTCTTCGGAAAATGCCGTGATGAAGATGGAAGGAATAACCACCCGAAAAATAGTGAGTAAAACCAGTGTAATGGCGCCAAAAGTTGCGAGTATGATGAGGCGGTTATTAAAATCGGGGTTTTGAATTTCGAAGGGCTGAAAGAACAGCAGAAATAAAAAAATACCCAGGCTCACGGACGATATGGAGCGTGCATTTACCTTTAGGTTGTCGTTAAACGGATACTTTTTGTTTAGTGAGTTCAGCATTGGAACTTATTCTTGATTAAAAAACTGCCAGTAATAAATCAATGTCTTTTGCGGGGATATTGAACATGCGGCCCACATCGTGATTGGTGAGAATGCCGTGGTAGATGTACACGCCTTTCCGGAATCCCTTCGATACTTTGATGTAGTTTTCAACTCCTCCGTTGTCGCCAATAGCCAGTAAAATCGGAATTAAAATATTACTCAGCGAAATGGAAGCCGTTCGGGCTACCATGGCCGGAGTGTTGGGAACACAGTAGTGCACCACGCCGTGTTTGGTGTATGTTGGGTTGTTAAAATCGGTGCACTTCGAAGTTTCGAAACAGCCTCCCTGGCTCACGTTGAGGTCGATAATTACCGATCCTTCCTTCATTTGTTTTACCAAACTCTCTGAGACTTTAAATTTAGGTGGAGTATTAAAAGCTGTTGCTCCAATAACGGCATCGGCCGAAATAAGGGCTTTGCGTAAAACTTTCGGGTAGAATACCGAAGTAAAAATACGTCGGCCAAGTTTCTCCTCCAGTTTGCTGAGTTCGTAAACCGAAGTATCAAAAACCTTCACAAAAATACCCAGTCCGAGTGCTGCACGCGCTGCATATTCGGCAGCTGTGCTGGTACCTATAATCACCAGTTCGGCGGGTGTAACGCCGGTAACTTCGCCAAACAAAACGCCTTTTCCGTTGCGCGAATTACTCAGGTATTCGCTGGCTATGGTAATGGAAGTAACTCCTGCAATCTGACTCATTTGATGAACGAAAGGAAGAAAGCCCTCTTCGTTTTCAAGGTATTCAAAAGCAATGGTGGTTACCTTTTTTTGCATCAATTTCTGGATGGATTCATTGCAATGTGCCTGAATCTGCATGTTTGAAATGATGAACTGGTTGCCGCGCAATGCATCGATCTCGTCGCAATCAAAAGGTGCAATGCGTAAAATTATGTCGCACTGAAAAGTTTCTTCTTTGGTTTCAACAATGGTAGCGCCGGCTTTTTGGTAATCCTCGTTACTGTAGCTGGCCGCTTTTCCGGCGTCGCGTTCAATCAGAATTTCGTGGCCGTACGAAACCAGCAAATCAACGGCTTGCGGCGATAAAGGTACCCGGTATTCAACCTTCGACAGATCGGAAGGAACGCCAATCTTTATTTTCTGGCCCTTCTTTTTTACCTCCAACATCTCCTCTTTGGGCAGAAGCATGGTTTTTGGTATCGATACCTTTTCTCTTGCTTTTTCCATAATTGAACTTAATGAATTTATCTGACGAAATCAACAGCACCAATTTACAAGCAAAAGGGGAGTTTTCAAAGAAAATTAACCGGGAAGTAGAAAGCGGTGTTGGCAGGCTAAATTTCCTGTGCGGTAATCAGGCGGGTATTGTCGTCCTGAACTTCAATTTTCACCTCCACCATTTTTTCGGGCAGAAGCGGTTCGATCATTTCCGGCCATTCAATCAGGCAGTAGCTTCCGCTGTAAATGTAGTCTTCGTAACCCAGATCGTAAGCCTCTTCAATATCTTTTATCCGGTAAAAATCGAAATGAAAAATTGAATCAAAATCTTCAGTGTTGTATTCGTTTATCAACGCAAAAGTAGGGCTTGTAACATTATCATCCGATCCGAGTGCACGGCAAACCGACTGGATGAAAGTTGTTTTTCCCGCACCCATTTTGCCGTAAAATGCAAAAACGCGGTCGTCGCTAAATGCTGTAATTAGCTCCTTTGCAGCAATTTCGAGATCGTCGGGCGAATTGATTTTTTTTGAATACATTTTTTCTACAATTTTTGCAATTATACAAAAAGCACTACATATTTTGTACCCCACGAGATAAAATGCGATAAAAATCAGGGAAATGCATGGGTATAAGGGGGTTGTTTTTCATTAAAATGTTTTAATTTTGGCAAATATCATTAATGAAAAATGCACCCGGCGAATTTGTAAAGCGATAGATTTAAAAGGTGGTTTTCAAACGATTCGATTTAAATAATTTAAAACTAAAAATATGAATATTCCAGCTGATTTGAAATATACGCAAGACCACGAATGGGTACGCGTTGAGGGAGATGTAGCTGTTGTAGGTGTTACCGATTTTGCCCAGGGAGAACTGGGTGATGTTGTGTTTGTTGAAATTGAAACTGAAGGTGAAACACTGGATAAAGGTGAAACTTTTGGTACAGTTGAGGCAGTGAAAACCGTTTCTGACCTGTTTATGCCAGTTGGAGGTGAAGTTGCCGAGTTTAACGAAGACCTGGCCGACGACCCTGAATTGGTAAACAAAGATCCTTACGGAAAAGGATGGATGATTAAAATAAAAGTTGCAGACGCAACTGAGTTGGATGACCTGATGGACGCTGACGCTTACAAAGCAATGATTGAAGCTTAAGAGATTCTACAACATAAGTAAATGCCTCATCGTTTTTCGGTGGGGCATTTTTTTGTGGCATTGTTTGATGAAATCCTCTTGTTTTGCCATTAACAAATGTTTAAGCCTCTCCAAAATACTTTTTGATGCCTCAAGCAAATGTTTAAGCCTTGAAAAAACATTTTTTGGCCCCTTAAACATTTGTTCGTGGCTTGTTTTACTTGTAATTCATGTGTTAAACAAATGTTTGCGACCTCAAAAAATAAAAATTGAAGCCTTAAACATTTTTTTATGCTATACTTGATAACAAATTAAGGGCATAAACAAATGTTTATGTTATCAGCAAGCAAAAAGTGGACTATTAACAAATGTTTATGCGATTTTGGCTTGTTGTTTTGCACAAAAAAGCCGGAATCAAAACAACGATCCCGGCTTTTTAGTATAGTTTATAGAATTAATTATCCGCATTTCGAGCATCCGCAAGAGAGGCAGGTTAAACAGCCTTCCTGGTATACTACTTCGTCTGATCCACATTCGCCACATTTTGCATCATCGGCAATTGTTCCGTCAGGAATGTATTTTTTCAGTGCACGTGCCACACCCGCTTTCCACGAGTTAATGGTTTCGTTATCCAGTTGCAGACTGGTTACCAGTTCAACAATTTTATGAATTGGCATACCGTGGCGCAAGGTTCCCGAAATTAATTTGGCGTAGTTCCAGTATACTGGGTTGAACTTGTGTGACAGTCCTTCAATAGTGGTTTTGTAGCCACGTTTGTTGGCATATTGGAAATCGTAACGCGAATCTTCGCCTTCCCAGTTTTTAATGATGTAGCCTTTTGTTATCGAGCGAGGCAGCAAAATTCCGTCTTCATCATCGTGCAAACCGGTGAAAATCTCGTAAGGTTTGCCATCCATTAAACCGATAAAAGCAATCCACTTTTCCTTGTTGTTTTGGAAACGTACAACGTCGGCTTCCAGTTTTTCAGGGCGTTTCAGCGGGAATGCGCCATCTTCGGTTTTTTTCTTGTTGTCGTCGTTCGAAATAAGCACACCCGAGCGCGATCCGTCGCGATAAACGGTAACACCTTTACATCCGCTTTTCCATGCTTCGAAATACAAGTCGCCAACCAGCTCTTCTTTTACATCGGCAGGCAGGTTAATGGTAACCGAAATCGAGTGGTCAACCCATTTCTGAATTCTTCCCTGCATACGCACTTTATTCAGCCAGTCAACATCGTTTGATGTAGCTTTGTAATAAGGCGACTTCTTAACCATTTTATCCAGGTCTTCCTGCGAATATTCGATGGAAGTATCGTAACCATTCGCTTTCATCCAGGTTTTAAAATGGTGGTGGAAAACGGTGTATTCTTCCCAGTGATCGCCAACTTCGTCGATAAAATCAACACGAACATCTTTGTCGTTAGGATTTACCTTGCGGCGGCGTTTGTAAACCGGAAGGAAAACCGGTTCGATACCTGATGTTGTTTGTGTCATCAGGCTGGTTGTTCCGGTTGGAGCAATGGTTAGCAGCGCAATATTCCGACGGCCGTATTTTGCCATTTTTTGATAAAGCGCCTCATCAGCATCTTTAATACGGTTGATAAGCGGATTGTTCTTTTCGCGCTCGGCATCATAAATGGTAAATGCTCCACGGTCTTTAGCCAGGTGTACCGACGAACGGTAAGCTTCAATGGCAATTGTTTTATGAATTTCTTCCGAGAAATCAGTTGCATTATCGCTTCCGTAGCGTAATCCTAATGCAGCCAACATATCGCCTTCGGCAGTAATACCAATTCCGGTACGGCGGCCTTCTTTGGCTTTCTTACGAATGCTTTCCCAAAGATTTCTCTCTGTGAATTTAATTTCTTCAGCTTCCGGATCTTCCTCAACTTTTTCTAAAATGGCATCAATTTTCTCCAGCTCAAGATCGATAATGTCGTCCATAATGCGCTGTGCGTAATGGATGTGTTCTTTAAACAATTCGAAATTGAACTTCGCGTCTTTGGTAAACGGATTTTCTACGTACGAGTATAAGTTAATGGCTAATAAGCGGCAGCTATCATAAGGACACAACGGAATTTCTCCACAAGGGTTGGTAGAAACCGTTCGGTAACCCAGGTCGGCATAACAATCAGGCACCGATTCTTTAATAATGGTATCCCAGAAAAGAATTCCCGGTTCGGCTGATTTCCAGGCATTTTTTACAATCTTTTTCCAGATTTTACCGGCATCGGTGTTTTTGGTGTACTGCGCTTTTCCGTTAATCGGGTATTGCTGAGTGTAAGGAGTTCCCGATTCAACAGCCTGCATAAAATCATCCTGAATTTTTACCGATACGTTTGCGCCGGTTACTTTGCCCTGTTCCATTTTGGCGTCGATAAAACTTTCCGAGTCGGGATGTTTAATCGATACCGAAAGCATAAGCGCACCACGGCGTCCGTCCTGGGCTACTTCGCGTGTTGAGTTGGAGTAGCGCTCCATAAACGGAACAATACCGGTTGATGTTAATGCCGAGTTCTTTACCGGAGAACCTTTTGGGCGAATGTGCGACAGGTCGTGTCCTACACCTCCGCGGCGTTTCATCAATTGCACCTGTTCCTGGTCAATTTTCATAATTCCACCATACGAATCCGAGTCACCGTCGTTCCCAACTACAAAACAGTTGGATAGTGATGCGATTTGATAGTCGTTTCCAATACCGGTCATTGGTCCTCCCTGCGGAACAATGTATTTGAAATCTTTAAGGACGCTGTAGATTTCATCTTCGGTTAATGGATTAGGGTAACGTTCTTCAATGCGTGCGATTTCTTTTGCAAGTCGTTTGTGCATATCGTCCGGTGTTAGCTCAAAAATATTTCCGAACGAATCTTTAAGGGCGTACTTATTCACCCAAACTCTTGCTGCCAAATCGTCTCCTCTGAAGTACTCTAGCGAGGCTTTTACTGCTTCTTCCTGAGAGTAAATTTTTTTGCCCGCCGGGGCTTTTACAGATACTTCGTTTACTGCCATTTTTTTTCTGTAAGTGTATTAAAAGTTATAAGAATTTATTTTCCGATTTCGTAGATGTCAATCACATCTTAATTGTGTAATGCAATATAGAACAGAAAACAAATATTTGGAATTTTTCTGAGCCCTAATTAATTAAAAGTTATCAACTTCAATTTGTTATGATTCAGATATTCAGTGTGTTATATATTTGATAGTTAAGAAAAGTTTACCAAAACTGAAAATTATTATTAGCTGATGAAGATTTTTGTTAACAGAATATTACTTGTAAAAATTCAATTTTTCGAAGAATAATTTGCTAACAAAAAGCGTGCAGTTTTTCACTTTTTGTTAAAAACTTTATTTATGATAAGTGTTGTTGAACCCACATTTTTTTCTACATATTTTTTGCAGATTTCAGAGGCATTTTTCAGGTTGTTATTGTTATTCAAAAGCTTACTCAGCGTGGCTTCCAATTCTGTAAAATTTTGGATAGGGAAGGCGCCTTTTTCGTTAACCAGATCGACGGCTTCTTTAAATTTTAAATAGTTTGGTCCGAACAAAATTGGCAATTTAAAAGTAGCTGCTTCCAGAATATTATGAATGCCTACGCCAAAGCCACCGCCTATGTACGCAATGTTTCCGTACTGGTACAACGACGATAGAATACCGATGGAATCAATTATTAACACATCGTAGTTGTCGATATCGGAAATATCGGCTTTGCTGAAGCAAATGGCCGGTTTTTTTAACAATTCCTGAATTCTGTTGATATTTGCCGGTGCAACCTCGTGTGGAGCGATTATAAACTTCACATCGTTGCTTTTGTTAATAAACGCTGCAAGCAGCTCTTCATCGGGCTTCCAGGTACTTCCGGCAATCAGGGTTACATTTTGGCCCTTGAATTTTTCCACAAATTCGAACTTTTTTGCACCGCGGGCAATTTCGGCTACCCGATCGAAACGTGTATCGCCTGAAACAGTGTAATGTTTGATGTCGGCCTGTTCAAGCAATTGGGCCGAAGTGTCGTTCTGTATAAAAATATGTTCGAAGCTGTGCAGCATTTTCCGGTACCATTTTCCCCAGGGTGTTGACTTAAAAAACTGCTGGTTTTCTCTGAAAATGGCTGAGATAATAAAAAGCGGAATTTGCTGTTTTTTGAGTTCAGAAATATAATTGTACCAGAATTCGTATTTCACAAAGAATACTTTTTCGGGGCGGACCATGCTGATAAACTCCTGCGCATTCTTTTTGGTATCCATGGGTAAATAGGCAACGATATCGGCACCTTCATAATTCTTTCGGATTTCGTAACCCGAAGGCGAAAAGAAAGTGAGTACGATCTTGTATTGCGGGTATTGCTTTTTTATTTCTTCCAATACCGGCCGGCCTTGCTCAAACTCGCCCAGCGATGCACAATGAAACCATATGTACGAGGCCTCCTTGTCGATTGCCGTACCGATTTTCTTTTTCCAGTTTTTGCGCCCGGCAACAAACAGTTTTGCTTTCTCGTTAAACAAGGCCGCAACACGGATGAAAAATCCGTAAAATAAAATTCCAAGGTTGTAAAATAAGTTCATCGTTTCTGAATTATTGTTGCTTTCGGTTGCTAAGGTATTCGTAGATCGTAATGTTAATGAGTAGCAGCAAAAACAGGTACCCGATCTTTTCAACAGGAACGCCAAACAGTGCCAATCCCATGGTGTGGGCCGAATCGTAAACAATTGCCGGAAGCGAATTTAATAGTGCCGAGACAATTAAAAAGGGGATTAATGAGATGGCCAGTGCCAGGTAAAATTTGGTGTAATATTTTTTAAAACGGTTACGAAATACGGTGTAACCCAGGTAAATTGCCGACAGGAAGAACGTAAAAAAGCTAAACATCCGGGTGCGGAAAATATAGGCCAAAACTCCTGTTGCGAGTAACAACACAAGGCTGATTATCACAAAAACATTGGGCTTGTCAAAATCCTCGAAACGAATTTTCAGCCACTCGTAAATATAAATGGATGACAGCGGGATGATTAAAAATGCGAGCCACTCTTCAATTGGCAGCCTAAGCAGCTCGATTCCGGTAAAGTAATCCGGATTAAATGTCCAGATTTTCATTTGTATAAACCGGAGGTCCCACATAACAAAAATGGCTCCGGCAAAAATTACGGCAGGCAAAATGTACTTAAGCCTGAAAACAAACCGCACCTTTTTCTGAAAGCTGAGGGCCACCGGAATTACCAGGTAGATCAGCAATAGCAACAGGTACGACAGGTTTTGAATTTCCATTTTTCTGAATTTTGAGCAAAGGTATTGGATTTGTTTAAAAAAGGGATTTTGGAAATGATTTTTTATAGCATCTCGGGTTTGAAAAAACAAAGGCGCAACGATCATTTTGTCGCTGCGCCTTTTATCATAGTGAAACTATACTTTTCTAGAATTTAACCTTTGCTTTTTTCGCCGGATCTTCTTCGGGCGAAATGAAACTGATTTTAAATGCGTAACTGTATTCTTTGTCAGTAAGGCGGTACTCGTCATGCGTCCAGGCGCCCCAGCTGTCGTCGCCACCTACACCTATTTGTTTGTAATCGATATTAACCGAAGTCAGGTCGCGCGGTTTTACATCGTCAATGTGGCGGTTGATCACTTCAACTCCTTCTACCTGGCGGCCATCGGTGCGTTCTACACTTTCAAAGTCTTCCATAATGTTGTGGTGCGCACTTACTTCCAGTAATGGCATTCCTGCGAATAGCAGGCCGTTTCCGGCGTTGTCGGTAATGGTTACCCAACGCACATCGGTTTTGTTACCGTTTTCCTGTGGACGAAGATATGCCCAGTACTGATCGGCCACGCTACCGCTGTACAAACCTACAAAAGCACCTGTTTTTCTGTCCCAGTACGATTCCTGAGGGCCGCGTCCGAACCAACTCATCTGGTCGAATTTGCGTGGCATTACGAGGTTCATACCCATTCGAACGATTTCCGGCAGGTCGTCTTTTGTCATTTTGAAGTTGTTTTCAACCACAATATCTCCTGTGCCGTAAACCGTGTAAATCGATTTGTACGAAGCAATTTTTTCTTTGTCCTCATTTACAAGATCAAAGTCGAAAACCACCTCGGCGGTGTTGTTGTTTAAGGTTTTTACTTCAACATTGGCAACCTCCCGGTTTTCACCAGCTTTGCGCCATACGCGGCTACGCTTGTGCAGGTTATTGCCAAAGTCGTTATCGATTGGTGCGCGCCAGAAATTTGGAATCGGGCCGCTGATCAGCATTTCTGTTTCCCCTTTTTTGAGGTTTGAAATAATACCTGCTTTCTTGTCGAAAGTTACTGAGAAGCCTTCGCCTGATATCGTTGCAGCATCCACAGTTTCTTCCAGGCTTACATCCGGCATTTGAGGAATTTTGTATTCCAGTGTCATAGGCACAACAAACGGAATTTCAAATTGCTCTTCGGCCAAAATCCAACCGGCTTCAACAAGGCTCCAGTCTTCTTTCAGTTTTGCATGTACATTCAGGAAATATTCAACACCGGCTTCCGGTTTTACATCAAAACCGATTGTAACTTTTTTACTTTCACCCGGAGCTAATTCAATGCTTTCCAGGTCGCCGCTGTCAACCACTTTTCCATCGGCAGTTACTTCCCAAACAAAGGCGAAAGCCGACAGATTCATAAATGCATATTTATTTTCGACAGAGATAATTCCTTTTTTCAGGTCAACCGCATCGAAACCAATGTGCTGGTATACTTTCTTCACCTCAAGCAGGTGAGGTTTTACGGCACGGTCGGGATCAACCAAACCGTTGTTGCAGAAGTTGCCATCAGAAGGAACCGTGTCGGGGCCAAAGTCGCCACCGTAAGCCCAGAATCCTTCTCCGGCATCGTTGGTGGTCCACAAGCCCTGATCTACCCAGTCCCAGATAAATCCACCTTGCAGTACGTCGTATTTCTCAATCAGATCCCAGTAATCCTGCAGGTTTCCAACACTGTTGCCCATGGCGTGCGCATACTCACACTGAATTAATGGTTTGTCGGCTTTTTCTTTGGCAAAACGTTCCATGCCTTCCATGCGCATATACATCGGACAGTTGATATCGGTGTTTGCACCGCCGTGAGCCTGTTCGTATTGTACCGGGCGTGTGTTGTCTGCCGATTTCAGGAAATCGTACGTAGCCATAAAGTTCACGCCATTTCCGGCTTCGTTACCCAAACTCCAGATTACCACACAAGGTTGGTTTTTGTCGCGTTCAAACATATTTTTTGTACGGTACAAATGCGCCGCTTTCCATGCTTCGTTTTTGGCCAGCGATTCGGCGCCATAACCCATTCCGTGCGATTCGATATTGGCTTCGTCAACAATGTACAAACCATATTTATTACACAGCTCGTACCACAATTCCGGTTGCGGATAGTGCGATGTACGTACGGCATTCAGGTTATTCTCCTTCATGGTTTTAATATCCAGCAACATCGTTTCTTTATCCTGAACGTGACCGGTTTTGTCGTTGTGTTCGTGCAGGTTGGCACCTTTAATGTAAACGTATCTTCCATTTACACGAAGGGTGGCATCGATAATTTCAATACGGCGGAAACCAACATCCTGACGAATGACTTCAACAAGGTCTTCTCCGTTTTTCAGGGTAATTACCAGCTCGTACAGATTTGGAATTTCAGCCGACCACTGTTTTACGTTTGGAATTTCAGCTGCAAAATTTACCGCTGTTCCGTCGGTAGTTTCCGAGAATTCTTTTACAACGTTTCCGTTTTCAGAAAGAACAGCTTCAACGGTTAAATTTCCGCTGTTGGCCAGTTCCACATCCAGTGAGAACAATCCGTTTGTATAGGTGTCATCAAGTGATGAACCAACACGGAAATCTTTTAGTGCTTGTGCGCCACGAGCAATAAGGTACGCGTCGCGGGTGATTCCGCTTAAACGCCAGAAATCCTGATCTTCCAGGTACGAAGCATCGCTCCAGCGGAAAACTTCAACGGCCATGGTGTTTTCTCCGGGCACCAAATATTTGGTAATGTTGAACTCGGCAGGTGTTTTACTGTCTTCGCTGTAGCCTACGTATTGTTCGTTAACCCAGAGATTCATATTCGACGATACTGCGCCAAAATGTGCAATGATTTCGCTACCATCCCATTCGGCAGGAACTTCGAAAGTACGTTTGTATGATCCTACCGGATTGTAATGCTCCTGAATTAAGGGAGGAGTTTGAGCGTGCGGGTATTTTACGTTGGTGTAAATCGGGTAATCAAAACCAACCACTTCCCAGTTGGCGGGTACCTGAATTTGATCCCACTCACGGGTGTCAAAATCATTTTTGAAAAACCAAAACGGGCGTTCCGACGGATTTTGTGCCAGGTGAAACTGCCATGTTCCGTTTAGCGATTTTAGCAATGGCGATTGCCACTTGTCTTCGGTTCGGGCTTGCTCAACGGACGCAAAAGGAATAAAGTGAGCATGTGGCTCGGCTTTGTTTACCTGGTAAATTCCCGGATCTTCCCAGGGTTTTGGGCTGGGCTCATCAAACGGTACATTGGAATAGTCGGTGTAATTGTTACACGAAACCAATGCAATTAGTGCGATTGAAAAGAAAGTTAATGTCAATAAAGTTCTTCGTATCATAGTATGGTAATTAAATGTTTTCTATTTAAAGTGACGACAAATATAAAATTTGCACCTACTTCTTACTATAACAAAACAATCAAAAACCTATAACAAAACGATCAAAAATCAGAATAAATCATTATTTGAAGTGTGCAGAGATGTTGTAAGGGATTATTTTGAAGTATTTTTCTGTTTGGATTATTGGTTGTCAAACCTCTTCGCCACTTCTTGAATTCATTCAAATCCAGTTGTTTGTTAAAACTGATGGGCAAATATTAAATCTGACTTGTATCCGGCCGAAAACAAAAAGAATATTTTTTAGTTTGTTATTTTTCCGGATAAAGCGATCTCTGCAACAATTTTCAGAATCTGCTTGGTAGTAAAAGTCTATTTCTTGGGATATATTTTTGATATAGCCCATTTCCATACAAGAATAGAAAAACCCGTATACTGATCATATACGGGTTTGTTTTTATATAGTCGATCAATATTTTGTGCTCAGTTACGAAAAAAGCTTTTCCACTTTTTGTTTCACCTCTTCTTCGTTCGGATTGATGTCGAAAACGATTTCAGGTTTTAAATAGAACAGCTCATTTTCGGCTTTGAATTTTTCTTCGCCACCACCTGTAATATTCAGCATGATCAGGTCATCCTTTTTTACCGTGCCGTCTTTAACTGCTTGAATTAATGTAGCAGTTGCAATGGCCGATGCCGGGTGAATATCGTTTCCTTCGGTTTTCAGGAACAATTCGCCCGCATGGGCAGCTTGTTCGTTCGATGCCAACAATACTTCGCCGCCAGCGTCTTTCATCGCGTCAAATAATCCTCCGGCAATTGGGTACGGAGGTTTGCGGTTCGATAAAACTTTGGCCACAATTGCTTCCACCTGCTCACGGGCGAGGTTATCATCCAACGATAGCATGGCACGTGAGTCCGCTTTCCAGGCATCGTGAATAGGTGTAAACGGCGTGTTTTGCGAAACCATCAGTTTCATTTTTTTGTTGCCGAATCGTCCGTCTTCTATCAAACGCAGGTTAGCTTCCCAGGCTGCAATGGCTCCGGTTCCGCTACCAATGGCCTGAAAATAGTAATCAGGAATTTCTCCAATGGTTGTAGTTGCCGAAAGCATTGTAGTTGCCATTCCATCGCGGCGGGCAACGTTTTTTGCACCTCCTTCGGCAAAAAAATCTTCCATTCCTGCCACGATATTCGACAGGTGGATGGCATCGAAATAATCACTGCCCGATTTGCTGCAAATCAGTTTTACGCAATCGTTAATCGGGGCGTCGAACCAAAGTGCACCGATATTATCTTCGGGAACACAGATTAGAAGTGGAATATTGTTTTCAGAACAAACTCTTGCAAAAGCACGCGAAGTATTTCCGGCCGAAGCCACCACCAGGGTTTGTTTCATATCTTCGGTCATTCTGCCGCAAACCGAGTAAGCTTCGGTTTCTTTAAACGAGGCCGTTTTCATGTTTGTACCTTTTTCGGGCCAGTAACCGCTAAAGGTGATCCAAAGATTTTCGAGACCCAATTCTTTTGCCAAACCCTCGCTTTTATAGGTCACCGGTGCCGACGAACCTTCCAGCATTCTGCCAATTGGTAACCAGTCGGCAAATTTGTACAAGCCCCACGAATCGTCTTTTACGTCAATCTGTTTTTTATCGTAAATAGCACGAATTAATGTTGGTTCGGCCTCACCCGGAGCATCAAGCATCCAGCCTTCATCTTTAAACTCCTTGCCTGTTTTAAACGATTTCAGGATGTATTTTGTGGGCGAAAAATCTTTGCTCATTCTACGTCTGTTTTATTTTAAGAAGGACAAATGTAGAAAATGCAGACATAAAACAAGCGAAAAATGTTAATTCTTAAAGTCTGAATAATAAACTTATTGGTAACTTTAAGCAATTCAACAAAACCTAATACTGTGAAAAAACTATTCCTGTTTCTGAATCTTCTTTTCGGTTTTACTTTTGTATCTGAAGCAAAGATTTATCCAACACAACTTACTTGCGAATACCTTAATAACCCTGCGGTTGTAGATGTGCCTCAGCCGCGTTTGGCATGGATAAATGTAGCCGATGAAAGCGAAAGAGGACAGGTTCAAACGGCCTTTCAGATTCGGGTGGCCACTTCAAGCGAAAAGCTTGGAAATGCCGACTTGTGGGATAGCGGCAAAGTGAAAAGTGAAGCATCTACACGCGTTAAATACGATGGTCAGAAACTGGTTTCCCGCCAGGATTGCTGGTGGCAGGTGAGGGTGTGGGATAAAAACGATGAGGTTTCGGAATGGAGCGAGCCTGCAAGCTGGCACATGGGGTTGTTGGAAGAAAATGACTGGCAGGCAAAATGGATAGGCGTACCCTGGCAAGGCGAAGAAGCTCTGCCAAAACCTAACTCACCGGCTGTAGATTTGCCGGAACAGTTACCTCCGCCGGCGCCACTGTTTCGCAAAGAATTTAAGGCCACAAAACAGGTGAAGAAAGCCGTGGCGTACGTTACCGGACTGGGTTATTTCGAACTTTATCTGAACGGCAAAAAAGTTGGCAACGATGTGTTGGTTCCCAATCAAACCAATTATGGGAAGCGCCCGGCACTCACGCAACAATACATTCCGCTGGAGGATAATTTCAGGGAATACAAAGTGATGTACCTGGCTTATGATATTTCGGATCAACTTATTTCGGGAACAAACGCTTTTGGGGCGATTCTTGGAAACGGGTTTTATAATCCGGCCAAACATTGGGCATTGGGGTATGGTTCGCCGCGTTTATTGTTGCAGGTTCATGTTACTTACGCCGACGGTACCGAGGAGGTTATTATAAGCGATGAGAGCTGGAAAGTAGCAAAAAGCCCCATTTTAATGGATATGGTTTATTACGGCGAACATTACGATGCGCGTTTGGAACAAAACGGTTGGTGCTCGCCGGGTTTTAACGACTCGGCATGGGAAAATGCTGTTTTAAGAAATGCTCCCGAAGGCAAGTTGACGGCACATACCGCTCATCCTGACAAAGCTTACGAAACGCTTCACCCGGTGAGGATAGAGAAAATGTACAACGGGAATTATAAAGTTGATTTTGGCATCGAAATTTCGGGCTGGGTGCGGCTGAAAAATGTGGAGGGCCCTGAGGGGCATAAAGTAGAGATCAAATACCTGTCGAATACCTTCTCGGGCGATAATTCGTACATTTTTAAAGGCGTTGGCAAAGAAAATTATGCAGCCCGTTTTAACTGGTTTGTTTTCCGCGAAGTGGAAATCGTTAATTGGCCGGGTGTGCTGGAACCCGAAAATATTTGTGCCGAAGCGATAAATACTTACATCGAAGAATCGGCCGATTTCGAAACTTCAAATCCACTTTTTAACGAGGTGAATAAAATCTGGAAACGCAGCCAGACCGATAACATGCACGGTGGAATAGCCAGCGATTGCCCGCACCGCGAACGCTCGCCATACACCGGCGACGGGCAGGTGACGTGTGTTACCGTGATGCACAATTTCGATGCACAAAACTTTTATTACAAATGGATCCAGGATATTATCGGCGCTCAAAATGTTGAAACCGGATACGTGCCGAATGGCGCACCGTGGCAACCCGGTTGTGGCGGAGGTGTGGCATGGGGAGCCGCAGTAAATATTATGCCCTGGGAGTTTTATGTGCATTACGGCACTGTGGATATACTGGAAGAAGCTTATGAGCCAATGAAAGAATATGTGCGCTACATGCAAACCTGGGTGGATGATGAAGGAATAATGAACTCGCAACGAGTTGGTCTTGACGGCAATGTTTTGAAGTGGTTTAATCTGGGAGAATGGGTCACACCCGGCGAGCTTCCGGCCGATAGCCTGGTGCATACTTTTTATTTCTGGCGCTGTGCTGATATTACAGCAAAAACTGCTGAAGTATTGGGAAAGAGAAAAGAAGCAAAAAAGTATGCTAAGCTGGCAGAAGCCACAAAAAAAGCATTTCATCAGCGGTTTTACGATGAGGAGAAAGGAACATACGGAAACTCGGGAGCCAATATTTTTGCGTTGAAAATGGGTGTTCCCGAAGCTGAATATGAACGTGTGATAAAGGCGCTGAAGGAAAACATAAAAAAGAACAACGGGCATTTGGATACCGGAATATTTGGTACGCAGTTTTTCTTTGAAGTTCTAACGGAAAACGGAATGCACGACCTGGCTTACGAAGCCATGAATAAAAAAGAGGAGCCCGGTTATGGACGTTGGTTAACACTTGGAGCTACAACCAGTTGGGAGCATTGGGATACCGGTGGCTCGCACAATCACCCGATGTTTGGCGGTGGTTTGGTGTGGTTGTATCGCCAGTTGGCTGGTATGCAGGCCGATGAAAAAGATCCGGGCTATCGTCATATTATTTTTCATCCGCAGCCGGTTGATGAAATGGAATTTGCCAAATATTACAACAAAACACCTTACGGAAAAGCCGGAATAAAATGGGAGCAGAAGGAGGGGAAATTGAATGTTGATATTACGGTTCCGGTTGGATGCATCGCGACAGTGATTTTGCCGGCGGCGGATTTTGTTGCCGACGGAGAAACGCTAGGCACTAATGCTGATGTGAAGGTTATATCGCAAGCCCAAAACGAACTGGTGCTGGAAGTTGGATCGGGTACTTATAATTTTAGCAATTTGTAAAACAAAATCGCCTTATGAACTGGAAAAAACTCGTCATTACAATTTTTAGAATTGCCATTGGCTGGCACTTTTTGTACGAAGGAGTTGCAAAACTCGCTGATGGAAACTGGAGTGCTGCCGGATATTTGTCCAGCTCAACAGGACCATTGTCGGATTTGTATCAATGGATGGGAGGTTCTGATGCTTTTATGAGTGTGGCAGATCCGCTCAATATTGCTGCTTTAATTCTTATCGGACTGGGGCTCACGCTTGGTTTGGCCATTCGTGTTTCTGCAGCTTCGGGCATTGTTTTACTGTTGCTGTATTACTTTGCGCATCCGCCATTTGGTGGTTCGTTGCTGGCCAATACCGAAGGAAGTCTGTACATCGTAAACAAGAATGTGATTGAAGCACTGGCTTTGCTTGTTTTGTTGGTTTTAAAAGAAAAAGGTTGGGGCTTGTATGCATTGCTGATTTTCCCGAAGAAAAAAGAAGGGGGTAAAGAACCGACCGGAGTAAAATCGCGAAGAGAGGCGTTGAAAAACCTGGCAACAATTCCGGCATTGGGCGTTTTAGGATTGGGAGCTTTTAACGAAACTCAAAAATTTGGTGTCGACACACTTTCGGGGGCTACAATAAAAGTTGGCGGTGCTGATATAAAAGAATTAAAAGGAGAATTGCCAAAAGGCAAAATCGGGCCGCACGAAATCAGTCGTTTGGTAGCTGGTGGAAATCTGATTGGCGGTTGGGCGCATTCGCGCGATTTACATTATGTGCCTTCGCTTTTTCGAGCTTATAATACCGAAAAGAAGATCTTTGAAACGCTGATGCTGGCCGAGGAAGCCGGGATTAATACCATTAATATCGGATTTCCTACAAATGCCACTATGCAGAAGTACAAGAAATTGACCGGGAGTAAAATTAAGGTGATCACGCAGGTGCACCCTGATGCTGATAACAACGACTACGTGGTGAATATCAATAAAGCCATCGATTTTGGTGTGGATATTATTCAGGTTCAGGGGAACTGGTGCGACTGGTTGGTGCGCGACAATAAACTGGATAAAATCGATCTGATGCTGAATCATATTCGTGAGCAGGGCTACACTGCCGGACTGGCTTCACATACGGTTGATTCGCTGATTGCCTGCGAGGAGCAGGGGATAATTCCGGATTATTACATGAAAACCATGCATCACGACAATTACTGGTCGGCACACCCACGCGAGAACCGCTTCCCGTTTGAAGTGGATGGTAAAAAATATTCCGACCATAACCGTTTTCACGATAACCTGTTTTGTTTGTATCCTGATAAAACGGTTGACTTTGTTAGCCGCGCTACAGTTCCGGTAATGGGTTTTAAAGTATTGGCCGCCGGTGCCATTCAGCCAGAAGATGGATTTAACTGGGCGTTTAAAAACGGCGCCGATTTTATTTGTGTGGGCATGTTCGATTTTCAGGTGGTAAACGATGTAAACATCACCATCGATACGTTGAACAATTTACAGGGGCGCACAAGAAAATGGTATGGCTAAACCTTTATTAATTTCCGCTTACAACTTGGGCAATTTCTGAGTTTTCAATTTGGTTTGGTGTTAAGTCGCTGAGATTAACTTCAACGCGCAGTGCCCGCAATCCCGATGCTCCTGCCAAATCTTCCAGTTCCACATCTTCAATGTTGTTGGTTAGTAAACCCTTTGCAATCATGTAGTCGATGTACTTTTTGTAATCTCTTATTTCATCGGCATGCGAGTAAATAACAGCAATTTTTCCCGGTTGGGTTACCCTTTCTTTGGAGCCTTTAATCCGCGCTTTATCAATGCGTTTTTTGGTAATCTCGTAACGTATGTTGTAGGCACCTGCTACGTCAAACTTTTTCTCGTCCTGCCTGAAAGCAATACTCAGCGGATTGGAATGAACCAAAATGAGTTGTGTAATATCGAGCTTTGTTGCAAGCCGGGGTTGCAGCAATGTTATCCTACGTGCAATTTTAACTTTTACAAGCAGTTGCCACAAGCGAATATTCTTCAAATAAATGTCGTTATACGTTAATCCTTTTACCAGCGACTGACCAATATAAGCGTTGTATTCAATGCCATCGGTACGGTATTTTTCAAAATAATGCGGAAAAACTTCCTGAGCTTTCACCTGCTCGGTTTCAATTATTTCACTAATCTCTTGGTTAATCAGCGTCAGGCTTTCCTCAAATTCTTTCCGCTTTTTGTACACTACATTCAGGTGCGGATCAAGCGAATTAAAATAGTCTGTTACCGGTTCTTCAAGTTCTGAAAAACGACCTTTCAGCAAGCGCAAAAACGGATCAACTTCTTTTGTCAGAAATTCAATAAGAACTACTTCATCTCCGGCTTTCAGTCCATTTTGCACCGTGTCGATATTTTGCTGGATGTTAAAACAGAGGTCATCAAGCAAAGGCATTTCTCTAATTTGGCGGGCAAAGTCCAGAATTTCACGTGCATGTTTTAGTTGCTCCGAGAGGTCGGCCCGGATAGCCAGGTTGCGTTCGAGTGATGAACCACGTACATCGGAAGCGCCGTAAATGGGCACCACATCGTTGAAAACAATCGATTCAACCGCTGTTTTCCCCCCGTTCTTGTTTTCAGAAAGAAAGTGACCAACCGCTTCGCGAAAACGCCACTCAACAGTGGGGTGAATAGCAGTGAACTGATCCTGTATAACCGCTCTGATTTTGTCGTTCCATTCTTCTTTCGATCGTTTCAGGGCCAGCGCAAAAGTGGGGAATACATCGTAAAGTCGCTTTACTTGCATCATACTTATGCTATTTGGTTTTGTACAGGCAAACTCCAGCATTCCAACCGGAGTTTTGTCGATAAACAGCGGAACAATTGCCAGGCTTCTGATGCCCGCATCCAGCAAATTCTGAATAACAACATCCTGTGGTAATTTTGTAAGATCGGGTGTGTTGATGATGCGGTTTTCACTGAACGCTTGTTCATAGATTGTGCCCAGATACTGATCGCATTTTAGCTGCGATCGTGGAATAATGGTATCCCAAATGAGGTTCAGATTCATGTTTGCATCTTCATCGGGCGCCACTGCCATTCCGAATTTTAGCTTTGGATTGTCGAACAAGGCACGCATCCGTTTTTGCAGCACTTCAAAACCTTCGTTTGTTTCAATGGTTTTTTTGTCAAGCAAATCGGTTTTCAGCTGCGAAATCACAAAATCCTGCGTAATATCAATCAGGTTGAAATGAATAAAGCCCGAAAATTCAAAATTCTCCAAAGGAATTATTTCGTTCCACAACTCCAGATCCTCGGTGTTATCCAGCAGTTTGGTAATGTCTTCCGATGAAAGTTTTATGTGCTTTTTTAATTCACGTACTTGCACATAATCGGTTGTTACTTGTTTTCGGATGTACTTAATGTAGCCTTCTTTTGTGTCGGTAAGCCGATAAGTGAATGGAAGATCGACATCGATTTTATAGTTGTAAAATTTCTCAAGTATCAACAGATAAGCCTGATACAATTTAGAAATCAGCGAAAGATCCTGCTCGCCTCCTTTGGCAATTTCAAGTAATTTATGTGAGCAGCTAAGGCTGTTTTTCATTAACTCGGTGGCAAAAAATGGTTCTTGCCCAAACGGAGCGGTACATGCTTCCATGCTGTTTTGGTGGCGCAACGGATTTATTACAAACGCCATCAATTGATTCACCAGATCCTTGTTTTCATCAAGCAGGGTGGTGTTGCGTATTGGTTTTTTTAGCTCAGGAACCCTGTTCAAAGCATTCAGCGTGCTATTTGCCAGATCTTTCATCGGGTGATTGGTCATCAATCCGATTCGCTCGATATCCTTTATAAGTAGTTCAAAACTAAGTACTGAACGAAAGGGGATTTGAGAGAATGGGCAATTAATCTGTTTTTCTGTTTTCATCGGGTTGATTTGAGTAGGATGAATATATTGTTCTAAATGCTTTCGAGAAGAATAACGTTTTACTACTTGTGAAGGTTCTGTTGCCTGCAATTTCATGTCGGTTTACGGAGCAAAAATACGGTAATAAAAAAACAGGCAATCGGAATAATGCTCCAATTGCCTGTTTCCCAGCGCTGAATGCGATAAGTTTTGCGCGAATAAATTCTTCAGATCATTAATTTCTGAAGCCGCTTTCCGGCACCTTGTTAAAGCGCCGGTTCATTTTGTGTTCACCATCAACATATATCTCCATCACATAACGTCCATCCTGCAAATGCCGCAGGTCAACGCCGGTTTGAGCATCTTTAATGTTGGTGTACTCATGTGTTTCAATGTACTCGCCATCTTTTGTAATGCGCACTTTTAGTGTTGATGATTTGTTGGTGGTGGTATAAATGGTGGCGTAATCTTTTACCATGCGTGGGTAAATATTTACCGAAAGGTGCGAAATTGTGGTGTCCACCTTAAAATCGTTGTCGGTTTTAAAGGCATAAAACTGTCCGTTTCCGCAGTCGCTTTCAAATAAATGGATGAGGTTTCCTTCGGTGTCTTTTAAACGCAAACGCCCGTAACCGGCATCGGCCAGAAACCAAAACTCCAGTCCTTCGCCCGCAGTATCTACCAAATTCAGGAAATAGTTGCCTTCTTCCAATTCAAGAGTATCGATGTAAGTTGTGGCCGAATCGAGCATTTCCGGTGTTTTGGAATAAACAGTGTCGTAGCTGCTGTTAACAATGTGCACCCAGTTATCCTCGGGTTTGTTGTTGGTCATAAATTCTACCACAAATTTCGACGGGATTGTCGGAATGCTTTCAAACTTAACATTCATATTGTTATCGCCATCCCATTCGTCTTCTTTGCCATTGGGTTCTTCCAGAATTACAGAAAAGGTGTTTAAACCTTCCTTCATATCAATTTCTCCCGGCAACGAAATAATTGCGGCTTCATAAAAACCAAGGTTGCCTTTCCATTGGTAGGTTTTTTCTTCAAATCCTTTGGTTGAATAAATGATCTTCAGCTTTTTTAAATCGCGGCTACCCAGGTTTCGGATTTTGATGAGTGGACTGAAACCGCGAGGATTAAAACGGTTGTAATTGTCTTTCAGGTTGGGTGCAATAATTTCCTCAATGGCTGCATCGTTTTCGTTATTTGGTGCGGCATATTGGAACAAATAGGAAGTGATCTGCTCTCGGGGTTGATCCTTGTTGACAGCCGTAAATGGTTCCATGTCGAGGTCGAGTTCGTGGCTTCCTTTTGTCAATGGAATATCAACTACATCGGGTACTTGCAAGTCGCCGGGGCACCAGTAAGCACGGTCGAAAATCCAGGTACCACCCTGCGGATATAGCGGATTATTGCCACAGTCTTTCCACATGTCGTGGTGGTCCACCACTTCTCCGTCGAACTTTAGCTCGCGCCAACGGCTACAAAATTCGCTGCAACCGCTTGGTTCATCCATTCCGTGTCCGGTATGTTGAATGCGAAAACGGGCAAAATCAGCATTTTCTGCGGTAGTAACCGTTTTGGGCGAAAGCTGTTTTTCGATAGGATCTTCCGGGTCGCCGTATCGAAAATTGCCGTCCCACATTTTTTCAACAGAAATAAAATCGGCTACCTGCGGGCCAAAAGTAATGTCGAAATCAAGGGTTAAATCCCAACCCAAATCAGGCGATTCGTAACCCGAGTGGATGTATTCAATCTCTACACTGTCGCGCAAAAAAGCCTGAAAGTCGGTAACGTCAATACTCCAGGTGTAACTCCAGCCTTCTTTAAAATTACTTCCGTACGGAGTTAGCATACGGCCAATTTCGTAGTCGATCATTTCGCCCTTAACGCCTCCTTTTCGCAGAATCTTAACACGGTCCATATAATCCCAGTGTGCAATGGCGCGATCTTCCGGATAGGCAAGTGTTAGATTCAACATGATTCTCCTGATTTCTTTGTCAGCTGAAGGAAATTCGCCCCATTTCACAAAGCTTTTAACGCCTTGCGACGGATCGGTATTAATAAGGACTTTGTTGTGTGTAGCCACGTTTGTGGTTTGTGCCGGCAAGTGCTGAGCTGCAATTAGTAGCGTTAGAAATACAATTAGTTTCTTCATGGATTGTTAGCTGAACTAGTTAGTTAATATAAGTTGAATATCTTGTGTTGATGCGCTTTCTGTATCTAAAGTAAATTCTTGTTTGATCTGTTTTTCAGGATTAGAGACCACAAAGCGGTAGTTGGATTCCTTCTTCAATTTTAACTGAAGGAACTGGTTCATATCGTCGGTTTTACGTGGCGAATAACCAAAGTTGATATTTTTGTCGCCTTCAAAAACGTCAACGCGGCAACTCAGGCGGGATTCACTTACTGAAGTGTCTTCATCAGCAAAAACAACGATATTGGCCATCAATTCGTCGTCATTCAGTTTACTGTTTTTTATGGATTCCTGGTAAATGTCGATGTAACGTTGTGTTACGTTATGGCCCCAAATGTAAGGTTCAGGTGTTGCCTCATTTTTCATTTCTTCAAATCGTGGCCGCATTTGCTCGGGCAGTTTATTCGTATCAACCACCTGCATAATGTAAGGAGCGTCAACTGCTGCATAGTAAGGCATTCCGGTTGGTTTGTACGAAGCAGCGTAAATCCAGTGCAGCATGTTGTTGGGATCGGCTTTTCCGGCGTCGGCAACAAACCACGATTGATTCAGGGTATCAGGATAATATTCAATAAACTGCCACTCGCCATCAATCCAAACTTCGCTCCAGGTGTGGTTTCCTTTGTAATTGGTCCACATAGCGGTGCCGGCAAGGCGCGAAGGAATTCCAACAGCGCGGTAGGCATTGGTAAGCAAAATCGACAAACCTGTGCAGGTAGCCATGTGTTCTTTCATGGCTTGCAAAGGGCTGATATCAACCCGCGAACGTTTGGTGTTGTATTCCACATCCACTTCGTCTTTTATATTGCGGGCAATCGACATAATTGCCTCAACCATGGTGTCTGAATTGTCGGCGTACTTGGCAAAACGTTCGTAAAAGTCTTTTCGCCACACATCGCGATCTTCCGAAACGTTGGCGTATGGAAGTACCTCGTTAAAAAACACAGAATCCGGGAGCTTGGCGCACCAGCTGTATTTCTCGCGAGCCTTGTAGGCATAATCTACATTTTCGAGCAGAAAGTCGGCCGTTAATGTGGTAAGGTCACGCTCCGGCATGTAACTGATTAAAAATGCCATACCTTCTTTTTGTTCTTTCGCCGATTCTGCCAAAGCTTTTTCCATTTCGGGAGCATTGTTGCCGGCTTTAATCAGCGCTGAGTCTAAAAGCGAATGATACTGTTGAGGAATGTTGGGGTAGTTGGTTGTGCACGACCACGTAAACAGCAGTAGAATGCCAATGAGATAAAGTTTGTTCATTTTATGATTATTAAAATATTTTAATAATGCAGTAAAGCTAGTAAAAAAAATTATTTACCTAGTACGAATGAAATAAACCAATCCTGCTTTTACTTTAAAAAGAGGATATTATCTCAGAAATGAAGCGAAAATGAGCCGATTTTTATTTCTCAGCCAGTTGAATAATGTCTTTTGGTTTAATAATTACGGCGTTGTAGCCATACAATGTGCAGTTGATCATTGCTTTTCCCAGCTGCGTGGTGTCTACAACAGCGGTTGGTGCCACGGCTTTAAACAAACGTACCAGCCACATAAAATAATCGTAAACAAACTGGTAGGCCTTGGTCCGCGATTTAATTCCGCGCAAGGGAATGATCAATCCCGGACGAAACATAAAGGCCTGTTTAAATCCCAGTTTGATCAGATCGTTTTCGGTTTTACCTTTAACGCGTGCCCACATCACTCTGCCTTTTTCTGATGAGTCAGTTCCTTCGCCTGATACATAAGTGATTGTCATTTCCGGGTTGAGCGGGAACAATTCCCTTGCCAGCGAAAGCGTATAGTCATAAGTGACCTTTTTGAAATCGTTTTCCTTCATCCCAACCGAACTTATTCCCATACACAGGAAACAAGCGTCGTAACCGGCAAGTTGCGCTTTTACTGTTGAGAAATCGGAAAAATCGTAGTGAATGAGTTCGTCCAGTTTCGGGTGTGAAATATCAAGCGGATTTCTTCCGATTACCAAAACCTTTTCAACCGTTTCATGATCGAGACATTCGAGTAAAACACCTTTCCCTACCATTCCGGTGGCACCGGTAATAATGACATTCATATTATTCGGGTTTTAGTTTTAAAATTACGATTTCGCTTTTGGTTCCTACGCGCATTGGTGGGCCAAAAGTGCCCACTCCCTGCGAGGTATAAATGCGGGTTCCTTTGTAATTGCCCAGTCCTTTGTTGTATTTGTAAACCATGCTCACAACAAAATTAAACGGAAACAACTGGCCGTTGTGTGTGTGCCCGGCCAGGTAAAGGTCAACACCGTGTTGATTGGCAAACTCAATTCCATCGGGGCTGTGATGCAGCAAAACAGTTGGTTTTCCGGGGAAAAGGTTTAGTTCGTCCAAAACGGAACGGATGCTTGGCCGCTTCCTTCTTTCAGGAATTTCCTGTTGGCTGTTATCAGCCCGCATATGGTTAAGACCAATAATTTGAATCTGGTTAAAATGGGTCACCTCGTTTTCCAAAACGGTAACGCCAATTTCACGCAGATTATCTTTTACTTCTTTGGCGCCCGAATAACCATCGTGGTTTCCTTCGATAAAATAAACCGGGGCATTCATTTGTTTTAACGGCTCCAGACTTTTGCTGTTTAAGCGGATTTTTCCATCAAAAAGGTCGCCGGTAATAAATACCACATCCGGGTGTTGGGCGTTGGTTTTGTCTACTATTTTTTGCAGTGTTTTTGGCCCCCAGAAATGCCCGATATGAACATCGGAGAGATGAGCAACCTTAATTTCGCCCGTTAGCCCTTTCATCGGAATTTCTACTTCGCTAATCCTTCGGTACTGTGCGTTAATAATTCCGGCTGCAGTAACAAAAACAGCCAGCGAAAGGGCGGAGATTCCCAGCAAGCGGGGAGCTGACTTTGCAAAAAGATTAACCAGATCGACAACCGCAACCGAAAGTAACAGATACAGTAAAAAGCCCATTACTATCGATGCCGCTATGTAGATTATATTACCAAAAGCCGCCTGTGTATTGGTGGTTGTGGCAATGCCGGCAATCATAAATACGGTTAAGGCACCAAAAGTTATATAAAGGTAACGCGTTGTTGGCAATTCAAAATAGAACGAAAATCGTTTGGCCAGGTACATATTCGCCCCAAGCAGAAATGCGATAAAAACAATAAATATTAACCAGGGAAATAGCTGTTTCATAGTTTATTTGGGTTGTTGCATGCTTTTTACGGTTTTTAAAAGTAGCTTTTTGGGCATAAACGGAATTCCCGAAATCATTATTTTCTGTGCTGTTGTTAATCCCGACACTACGTCGATTTTTCCTTTTAGCATCGCGTTATAGCCGGCTTCCGCAACTTTACGCGCGCTTGCTGTTTTTTTAAACATCGCTGTTTTGTCCATCCCCGATGAAGCGCCAAATTCGGTTTCGGTGGCACCGGGCATCAGGTTGGTAACGGTAACATTGGTATCGGCAAGCTCTGCTGATAGGGCATTGCTGAAAGAAGTAACGTAAGCTTTTGTGGCAAAATATACCGCTTGCAAGGGGCCGGGCATTAAACTGGCCGTTGATGAGGTGTTTAGTATTTTCCCGGAGTTGCGCGCTACAAAATCGGGCAGGAACAACCTGGTCATGGCGGTTAGCGAAGTAACATTCAGGTTAATCATAGCCATGTGTTGTTCGTAATCCAGCTCGTGAAAAACGCCAACACCTCCAAAACCGGCATTATTAATCAGGATCTCTGTTTCGATGCCTGCCTTTTTAATTTCATCGTACACTTCTTTTGGTGATTCGGGCAAACCTAAATCTTTCGCAATCACATAAACCTTTATGCCGTGTTTAGTTTCCAGTTCCTTTTTTAGTGCTTCCAGCTTGTCTTTGCTTCGGGCAACAATTACCAGGTTCCCGCCTTTTTCGGCATGTATGTGGGCCAGCTCTCGTCCAATTCCGGTTGAGGCACCGGTTATTAATGCAACATTCTTCATCTGCTTTTTATTTTTTATCTATTTAATGATCGTTTAAAGTTTTCTGTATAACAACGATAAAGGTCTGAAAAATCCTGGTCATATTAAGAATATGTCTTAATAAATGTTAAATTAAATTACTGAATATGAATGAACAAAATAGGTTGATTTTTCTTAACTTATTAAGGTTTTAAAAAGATCTAAATCAACAAATATGAAAACAACATTCGTACTTTTTTCAATTTTCATTCTCTCTTTATCGCTTACCGTAAACGCTCAGGATGGCGCACTGCTGTATGGGCAAAATTGTGCTTCGTGCCATGGTGCCAATTTGGGCGGCGGAAATGCGACAAGTTTGGTTGACGGAATCTGGCAGTTTGGTGCCGAGAATGGTTACGTTTTCCGAAATATAAAATTTGGAATTCCGCATCTGGGAATGCCCTCATACGAAGCAACGCTCAGCGATGGCGATATTAATGCTATCATTTCGTATATCCGCGAGTCGGAGAATAAGGTCGGGGCCAAAAAACCACCGATTGCCAAAGAAATGGAAACGATGGATTATAAAATGGATGTAGAAATTTTTGCCGAAGGACTGGAAGTTCCATGGGCAATTGATTTTATGGATAAAAATACAGCTTTAATTACGGAACGCCCGGGCAGGCTGCGAATAGTGAAGAATGGAAAATTGCTGAATGAGCCGGTAAGAAATACGCCAAAAGTATTAAACCAGGGGCAGGGTGGTTTGATGGATGTTGCAGTTGATCCCGATTTTAGCGAAAATGGCTGGATTTATCTTGCCTACAGTCATGTATTAACAAGCGGTTACGATGGAAACAGGCCACCTGCAATGACGCGTATTGTTCGTGGAAAAATTGAAAATAACAGCTGGACCAACGAGGAAGTGTTGTTTGAAGCTCCGCATGATACCTACCGAACCACACGCCACCACTATGGTTGTCGTATTGTTTTCGATCCGGAGGGCCATTTGTTTTTTGCCATTGGCGACCGTGGTGCCGGATACCAGGCGCAGGATTTTACGCTGCCAAACGGAAAGGTACATCGTATTTACAAAGACGGAAGTATACCGGAAGATAATCCATTTGTTAACGAAGAAGGAGCAATGAAATCGTTGTTTTCGCTTGGTAACCGAAACATCCAGGGAATGGCCATTCATCCGGAAACCGGAGAGCTTTGGACAACCGAGCATGGCCCCTTGGGCGGCGACGAATTGAACCTAATAGAGTCGGGGAAAAACTACGGTTGGGAAACAATTACCTATGGCAAAAACTACAATGGAACGATTATAACCGAAGAAACGCACCGGCCTGACATGGAACAGCCCAATTTATACTGGAGGCCATCTATCGCAGTTTGCGGACTTGATTTTTATCGGGGAGATCTTTTTAGTAAGTGGAAAAACAAGTTGCTGGTTGGCGCTTTAAAATACGAAGAGGTGCGTTTACTTCAAATTGAAGGTGATAATGTTATTCATGAGGAAGTAATTGTAAAAAATCAGGGACGAGTTCGCGATGTGTCAACCGGGCCGGAGGGTGCGATTTATGTGGTGCTGAATAATCCGGGAACTGTGATTAAATTAACTCCACAGTAAGAAGATAATAGTTCGCTTTAACTAACAATATCATCGAGTTTTTCCTGGTTTTGCATCAGGTCAGCAATTGTTGTTGCTTTCAGGTATTTAATGATCTGGTTGTTCAGTTCGCCCCAAAAACCTTGGGATGCGCAAATACCCTGTCGTTTGCAGGTGTAGTTATGCGAGAGACAATCGACAACACAAATACCGGGCTCAAATGCATTATGAATATCGTAAATGGTAATTTCTTCGGGTTTACGGGTTAAAATGTAGCCACTGCGTCGTCCGCCGGCTTTACTTACTAAACCTGCAACTTTTAGCGAATTTATAATATGGTCGAGATACTTGTACGAAATGTTCTGGTTAGCAGAAATATCTTTCTGGTAGATTCCGATTTCAGGATCGCTCTGAGCTATTTCAAGAATAGCCCGCACACCATATCTCGTTTTCGTGCTAAATTTCAAGGTTTTTGGTTTTTATTTTTCGGTCTCTTGTTTAAAAGCAAATGTAATAAAAACTTCATCATTCACTTTGATGGTTCCTAATACTTTTTTAGGCGGCTCAATATTAAAATCAGTTAAGTTGACTTTTAACGAACCTTTTATCAGGATCTCAGAAGTATCGCACGCGCTTATTTTGCAAGGCACAACATATTCGTGTGTGTGCCCGGCAAGTGTTATTGTTGCATTCAGATCCCTTTTTTCAACAGGACCGGTAATTGCTTTTTCGTTTTTGGGTTCAATATCAATTTGTATAACAGGATATTCTGTGGCTTTTAACAATTCCAGAAAATCTTTGCGCATGTGTTGGTTACTGCCTGTAAATTCTTTTACCGGAACAATAACCTCCTGTTGCCAGGTCAGGCGGTCGGATTGCTGTTCGTTGCCTACCAGGCGGGGCGCTTCATGAATAAATTCGAAACGGTTGATGTTTGACGAGCCCTGGATAAGAACAAAATTGCTGCAATTTTCAGGCGTCTTGCCATTTGGCTTATCCGAGGCTGAAGCCCCAACGATTGAGAAAGTCAGGAAAAGCGATAAAAAGTAATATTTCAGCAATGTTTTTTTCATACTATTCGAATGGTTTGTTTGCAGAGCTTATAGTATGTGCTTCATTTGTTTTGGTTATTTATTGGGGTGTAACCTTCGTACCTGTTCGTTTCATGTAAGAAATTGAGGAATGCCCGCAATAAACCGGGCATTCCATCTTTTCTGTACTAACTGTCCAAATTAAAATGAAATGGCTGCTTCTAACACCACGCCATTAAATTTTCCCCCATCAATATCTCCATGAGCAGGTCCATCATATTTTTGATTCACATAGTCAAGTTTAACAACTACGTTTTCGGTCATAAACCAGCCACCGCCAATGTTGGTGCGGTTAACTTCTGAGTCAAGACCATCAGAAACGTGGTTGTAACGTGTTCCAACGTAGAAACTTCCGATGCGGTATAATGCCTGAATTGCTGTTTGAGTAAAATCCTGATCGGCACCTTTTCTTATGCCATTCATTGTTTCGTAAACTCCGAATACTTCAAGTCCTTTGTATTGCAGGAATACGTTAGCCATGTAGCTGTTCAGTTTTGTTTGGCCACTGCCAGGGCTCCATCGTCCTGAACGGAAATTGTCGCCTTCAGCTGCAGCTGTTTGCATTACGTTGTAGTAACGTGCACCGGCACGGTCGCCATCCCAAAGGTAAGCACCGCTGTGTCCGTCTGGAGCATGGAAACCTGAAAATGAAGCACGAACGCGTAAATCATCGTTAATGTTTTTGTCGTACGCCAGTTTCCAGTTATAGGCAAGGTCTTCACCAATGTCGTTACCACGTCCGTAGTTCATACGTCCGTTGTTTACACCGGCAACTGCAATAAAACCGTCTTTTCTGAACATGAATTCCATTCCAGGATTGCTGGTGAAAGCATCCATAATCCAGTTACCCACAAACGGGTTGTTAATTACATTACCGTTGTTACTGCGGAAATAGTGTGCATCACCGTAATCCGGCATCATAACACCTGCTTTGATAGTCAGGTATTGCATCAGTTTCTCACTACCTTTCAGGAAAGGCATGTAATCAATGATCAGGTATCCACCTTCAACCCAAGCCTCGTTATGGTGACGCGACGACATGTAGTTGTTGATGAACAGCTGAATACCCGGAGCCAAATCAGTTGTAATGCTCAGGTTCGCAGTTGGTAAATTGAAGTTATGTTTCAGGTCGATCAATTCCACATCAGCTTCATGATCGAGTGACTGTAACTGAATAGCAAAATCGCCTCCAACTTTAACTTTCACATTTTCGAAAGTCGTAGGATCAAGCTTGGCTTTTTCAAATTGTCCGTAAGCCACAGATCCAATCATGAAGACTGTTAATAATAATGCTAACTTTTTCATTCTAATTAAATTTTAAATGGTTATATATCAATAAAATATGTGGTGTGGTGTTAATTTACTTTGCTGGTTTGCATGTTTTGCAGAACAATGTCGAAATGAATAAACACTTCGTCGCCTGTTTTTAGGGTTCCCATCATTGCAGTTGGCGGATCAATGCCAAAATCGCTCATTTTTACCGGAATTTTTCCGCTAACTTTAAACTGATCGTCTTTAGCTTCAGCTACGGTAAACTCAAGCTCAACTTCTTTTTCCTTACCTGCAATCTGAAGTTTTCCTTTGGTTTTGGTAAGCGAGTTGGTTGTTGCCGAAACAGTTGCGTCGGCACTAAAACTAATCTTTGGATGGTCATCAGAATCGAGCGCTTTGTGCGCTTTGTTATCCATAATTTTGTTATCGCTTGTAATGCTTTCAGCTAAACACGAAAATTTGATGGATTCGATTGAAATTTGCTGATTTTCGTCTGCCGAAGCCGACACCAAACAGTCGTAATCTTCAACCTCCATTTCCCAGTCGTGAATCGATGAAGTTCCGGTAACCATTAGTTTACTGTTGCTCTCATTTTCTTCGTAGCTCACTTGAGCTACTGATAAGTTACTTGCCAGAAGCATGGCAAATAGGCTTATAATCAATTTGTTGTACGTTTTCATTTTTTTCATAACTACTAAAACTATATGTCCTATCGAATAAGTAGGGCAAATATAAATAAAGAAATATTTCGTGAATCATGACTAAAGTCAGATTTGTTAATTTTTGCTAAAAAAATAGCCTCTTCTTAATGTTTAGTTTACATTTCAAAACATGCAGGATTGTCCGTGCTGAAGTAACCTTAACTCACTCCATTCGTTAATAAATTGAAGCTGTGGTAAATAGATAATGTGATGAGGGTTTTGATTTTAATTTTTGGTTTAATTGCAGCAGTGGAATGTAGTTCGCAAAACGATGCATTTTTTAATGAGCGCCGGAAAATGGTGGAATCGCAGTTAAAAAACCGGGGAATTGGCAACGAGTTGGTTTTGGATGCATTTCGGCAGGTTCCGCGGCACGAATTTGTTTTGCCCGAGTATATGAAGTGGGCTTATACTGATGGTCCATTGCCAATAAACGAGGGCCAAACCATTTCGCAACCCTACATAGTTGCCTATATGACCGAGGTTTTGGAACTTCAGAGAACGGACCGTGTTTTGGAAATTGGAACCGGCTCGGGTTACCAGGCAGCTATTTTGGCGCAATTGTGTGATTCGGTTTATACCATCGAACTTTTTGAGGAGTTAAACAAATCGGCAACCAAAGTTTTCCGGAAGCTGGAATACACCAATATATTTGGCAAGGTTGGCGACGGTTATTTGGGGTGGCCCGAAAAGGCACCTTTTGATGCGATAATAGTAACCTGTTCGCCATCGCATGTGCCCGAACCTTTGCAAGCGCAATTGGCTGAAGGAGGGAGGATGATTATTCCGGTTGGATCTGGTAACATCCAAAAGCTGGTACTTCTGCAAAAAAAGAAAGGAAAGATCAGGAAAAAAGATGTGCTGCCTGTGCGTTTTGTGCCCATGCTTGACGAGCGGGGTGAGAAATATTAAATACGAAGAACTGAACCACAATAGAAACATAGGAATCATTTGGTTTTGAGTCTTCTGTTAAATTGTTCTACTGATAAATTGTAAAACTGTTAACTGCGACTGAAAACTGAGAACTTTACTCCCCTTGACGCAAACTTCTCTTCCTGATACACTCAATAACTCATTCACGAAACTACTGCCAAATTGTTCTATTGCTAAATTGTAAAACTGAAAACTGTGACTGAAAACTGTTTACTTTTCTGGTTCTGCAATCTTAATTCGTTAATCATCATTCAACAACTCATCATTACCAATTCCAGCATTCCATTACTGGTTGCTACAAAGCACCAAATTTTATAATCCAGCCATCACTTCGGGTGTTGGTTTCTTCTTGTAAACCCGGACCGATTACTACAAAACCACCATCGGAGCTGTTTATAATTCGCGATGCGTTATCGTTATTAAAATGCAGGTTAAGTAACTTTTCGTTTAGCTCGTTGCCATCCGGATCGATATTTAATAACCACGGTCCAACATTTCCGAGGAACGATGTGGCTTTTATTCCGGCTACCATAAAAGTGCCGTCGGGGCGAATTGTAAGGGCGTTTCCTCCTTCCGAACCTTCGCGGTCGACACTTTTGGTCCACAAAATTTCTCCGCTTGCGTCGATCTTGTTCAAAACCAGGTCGTAATCAAAAATAGGATCGGCGGAGTTAATATCGCTTAAACATTTTCCGTTCCAGCCAACAACCATAAAAGCACTGTCGGGAGAGCAGCAAATACATTCGGGCCACACTTTTTGGTCGGGTGTTTTAATCCACGAATACCATTTTGCTTTTCCCGTATAACTAATGCGTATGGCAACAATGTCGCAATTGTTTTTACCGGTTTCGCTAACCTGGGCCGCGAGGGCATAATCGCTGTCAGGAAGTTTTTTTATTGCGCGCGCACACCCCGACATGTTGGTCATAAATAATCGTTCCATGGTTATCTCGCCATTTTCATTCAGTGTGGCCATTAAAATTTTCGGATCGTCAGGGTTTTCGCTTTTCGAGCCGGCAATGGCAAAGCGGTTTTCGGGCAGCGAAATAATATCTTCAACCGACAGGTATTCAGCATCTAAAGTCTTTTCCCATAATTTTGTTCCGTTTTCATCCAGCCGCACCAAAAGGCAACTTTTCGTTTCTCCCTCTGATGAAGTACCCAGCAGAACGTAGCTTTTATCAGTGAGCTGTGTAAGACGTTTCGGAATTTCGTTTTTTTCTGTTCCAATGGTTTTCGTCCAAAGTGTGTCGCCATTTTCGTCAAAACGAATCAGCTGAAAATCAAAGGAGTGCCCGGCAACTTTAACCGCTCCGGTAACCGCGTAACCTTTGTTGGCGTCTTCTATAATATCAGTATAAAAATCGCAGCCCCTGGCACCCGATTGTTTTTGCCACTGAGGTTCGGGTATTTGCGCAAGCGAGGATGCGAGACCCGCAAAGTAAAAAATGATGGCGTATAGCAGTGTTTTTTGCATGTTGTTAGTTGTCGATAGGTTTTTAATCGGATTCGTTTATTGCATGTATACAATGTATTGCTCGTTTCCCGGTATTTTGGTTCCATGTCTTTATACCCAAAATGCTGAGTACGGGTTTCAGCAGATTATCCACAAATGATTATGGTTTTTTCCGATTGTGATATAAAAATTGCTTCCCGCTTAGGAAAGATTAAAAATCAGAGTTTTGAGAACGGTCAACTTTCATTAAATTAGCAAAAGTAAAATCTATTCACATGTTGAAAATCAAATCGTTTCTCACCTTATTTACTGCAATTTTGTATTTGTCGGCGTTTGGGCAGCAAATCGATGCGTCGAGGCAGTGGAGTATGTACCGCGGAAATTACATTTCCGGTTATTTGGATAACGCCAGTCTGCCCGAAACGTGGGATGTCGCTACCAATAAAAATATTGCCTGGCAAACGGCCATTCCCGGCCTGGGGCATTCGTGCCCAATTGTTTGGGGCGACAAGGTTTTTGTAACCACAGCAGTTAGTGAACAAGATGAGGGCGATGTAAAAACCGGTATTTACGGATCGATAGGTTCAGTGCCCGATAGTTCTATTCATTATTGGCGGGTTTATTGTGTGAATAAATATTCGGGAGAAATCGAGTGGGAAAAAACCTCTTATACCGGTATTCCCGAACAAAAACGCCACCCCATGTCGTCGCACGCCAATTGCACGCCGGCAACAAACGGCGAATTTGTAGTGGCTTTTTTCGGATCGGAAGGATTGTACTGTTACGATATGCATGGAAAACTGCAGTGGTCGAAAGATTTTGGAGTGCTAAAATCGTCGTTCTTTTTGGTGAAGGAAGCCGAATGGGAATTTTCAAGTTCGCCACTCATTCATAATAATGTGGTCATTATTCAGTGCGATGTGCAGGAAAATTCGTTTGTAGCAGCTTACGATATAAAAAGCGGCGAAGAGCTGTGGAAGAAAAGCCGCGACGAATATCCCGGCTGGTCAACTCCAAATATTTATTCTGATGGTGAAAGGGACATTGTTGTGGTAAACGGATATAAACACCGGGGAGGTTACGATTTTAAAACCGGTGAAGAAATTTGGAAAATGTCAGGAGGAGGCGATATTCCGGTACCATCGCCGGTTATTGGCAACGATTACATTTATTTTAACAGTGCCCATGGCAAAGTTTCGCCGGTTTATGCCATTCAGAAAAATGCGGTGGGCGATATTACTTTGGAAGAACGGGCAACTACGAATGAATTTGTAAAATGGGCAAAACTACGTGGTGGCTCTTACATGGGAACCATGTTGTTGTATGATGGTTACCTGTACAACGCACGTTGGAACGGGCGTCTGACCTGTTACAACGCCGAAACCGGAGAGGAGATGTACTCAGAAAAAGTAGGTGAAGGAAACAGTTATACATCGTCGCCGGTGGCTGCCGACGGAATAGTGTATATTGCTGATAACGATGGTAATGTGTATTCGGTAAAAGCGGGTCCGGAATATGAACTTTTAGCAACGAATAAATTGGAACAGACGGTTATGTCGACACCGGCTATAACCGAGGGTTACCTTTTAATCAGAACGGCCAAAAATCTCATTGCCATTTCTGAAATGGAATGATGAATTTTAAAAAGTTTTAAATTCGCTTAACCTTGGATTGAAGCATTTTTCAAAACTCAGGAATTTGTATACTTTCGTCGCTTATTTAGAAATTTAGACATGTGGATTAAACTATCCAGACTAATCCTTAGGAATCGAATCCTCTTTCTTTCAGTTTTAACTGTTATTACCATTTTTCTGGGATATCATGCCCGAAAAGTGGAGATGTCGTATGAGTATGCTTCATTGTTGCCAAAGAAAGATCAAGCCTATAAAGATTATCAGAATTTTGTAAAAATATTTGGTCAGGAAGGCAACCTGATCATTGTTGGTGTGCAGGACTCGAATTTTTTTCGCCTCGATCATTTTAATGCATGGAAAACGCTGTGCAATGATTTGAAAGAAGTGGATGGCGTTGAAAATCTGCTTTCGGTATCAAACACCTACAACCTTGAAAAAAACAAGGACGAAAAGCAGTTTGAAGTTGTAAATACTTTTCCGGATACGATATCAACTCAGGAAGAACTGGATGCCTGCGTAGCCGAATTTAAGCGGCTGCCCTTCTACCGAAAACTGGTTTATAACGACGAAACCGACACCTACCTGCTGGCTATTACGGTAAACAAGGATAAAATGGCAAGCAAGGAGCGCGAAGACCTTGTTGCCGGAATTCAGGAGGTTTGCCATAATTTCGAGCAGAAAGAAGATGTAAAGCTTCATTACTCGGGGGTGCCTTACATTAGGGTAGTAAACTCAGTAAAAATTAAGCGCGAGTTGTACATGTTCAGTGTGCTGGCGCTGTTGATTTGTATCGTGGTTTTGTTCCTGTTTTTCCGGTCGTTTAAAGCTGTTTTTGTTCCGGTACTTATTGTAATTGTTGGGGTTATCTGGGCCATGGGAATGTTGTCGCTGTTTGGCTACAAAATCACCCTGTTATCCGGAATGATTCCGCCTTTGTTAATCGTTATCGGAATTCCGAACAGTATTTACATGCTGAATAAATTCCACCACGAATACGTTAGCCACGGAAATAAAATAAAAGCGTTGCAGCGTGTAATCATTAAGATTGGTAACGCTACCTTTTTAACCAACCTTACAACGGCTTCGGGATTTGCCACTTTTATTATTGTAAAGAGCGATATTTTGCGGCAATTTGGTATCATCGCCTCGCTGAACATTCTGGGGCTTTTTGTTCTTTCGCTGCTGCTTATTCCAATTATATTCAGTTTTATCGGAGCGCCATCGTCGCGCCACGTTGGTCACCTCGATAGTAAGCTCGTGACTTCGATAATCCGTAAACTGATGCACATTACCCAAAATTACCGGCAGGTGGTTTATTTTGCTACCATCGGTATAATTGTGGTAAGTATTTACGGAATTACCCTGATGAAAAGTTCGGGTTATATGCTCGATGATATCCCGGAAGATGATCCGGTTTATGTCGATCTGAAATTTTTTGAAAGTAACTTTAACGGATTGATGCCTTTGGAAATTATGGTCGACACCAAAAAGCCACAGGGCGTCATGCAGCTAAGCACTTTCCAAAAAATAGAGCAGCTGGAAGAACGCCTGGCCGAATATCCTGAGTTATCGGCATCAATTTCGCTGCTTAACCTGCTTAAGTTTGCCAAACAGGCGTTTTATAATGGCCACGAGCGATATTACAGTCTGCCCAATAACCGCGAGAAGAACTTTATCCTGCAATATGCCGCAACGGGCGAGGAGAATGCCGGATTGTTACATTCGTTTATGGACAGCACGCGACAAACTACCCGAATCAGCATCAGGGTTAAAGACGTGGGCACAAAACGAATGGAGGAATTGTATACGCAGTTTAATGCCGATATCGACTCGATTTTTACATCCGATAAATACGATGTAACAGTTAGCGGATCGAGTATTATTGCATTTAAAGGAAACCAGTATTTATTAAAGAACCTTTTTTCGAGTTTGGGGCTGGCTATTTTGCTGATCTCCACATTTATGGCCATTATGTTCTCGTCGTGGAGAATGGTGATTTTATCGCTTACGCCAAACATTATCCCGCTGATTTTTACCGCGGCGGTAATGGGATTTACCGGAATTCCGATAAAGGCATCAACCATTCTGGTATTTAGTATCGCTTTTGGTATTTCGGTCGATAATACGATTCACTTTCTGGCCAAATACCGGCAGGAGCTGAACATGACCAACTGGGACATTCGGAAATCGGTTGTAATTGCATTAAAAGAAACCGGTGTTAGTATGTTGTATACTTCGGTGGTGTTGTTCTTTGGATTCGGAATTTTTACCATTTCAAATTTCGGAGGAACACAGGCCATGGGAATTTTGGTTTCGTTAACCTTGTTGGTTGCCGTAACATCAAACCTGATTTTGCTGCCATCGTTATTGTCGGGCCTTGAGCGCCTTACAACAACCGAAGCCTTTAAAGAACCTCTGCTTCATATTTACGACGAAGAAGAAGATATTGAACTTGATGACCTGGAAATTGTTCCTGATGACGAATTAAATTTGGGAAACTAATGTATACCGTAGAAGAACTTCAAAACAGAGTGAGTGCCGAAATTGAAAAGCGCTCAAAAGAACTGCTCAGTAATCAACCGGTTGAATTGTATGCGCCCATTAAGTATTCGCTTGATATGGGTGGAAAACGTTTACGTCCGGTGTTGGTTTTGCTGGCCTGTAATATGTTTTCCGAAACTGTTGAGCAGGCCATTCCGGCAGCTGTTGGTATTGAAGTCTTCCACAATTTTACACTGCTTCACGATGATATTATGGACAAAGCGGATGTGCGCAGAAGCCGCCCGACCGTTCATAAACAATTCAGCGAAAATGCAGCTATTTTATCCGGCGATGCCATGGCTTTTCAGTCGTATCGGTATTTCCTCGAAGAACGGTCTGAAGCACTACCCGAAGTGCTTGAGGTATTCAGTAAAACCGCTTTGGAAGTTTGCGAAGGCCAGCAATTCGACATGGATTTTGAACAGCGAATGGATGTTACCGAAGAGGAATACCTTGAAATGATTCGCCTGAAAACAGCTGTTCTGTTGGCATGTAGTTTAAAGGTGGGGGCACTTTTAGCCAATGCTCCCGAAAACCTTGCAAACCAGCTTTACGATTTTGGCATTAACCTGGGACTGGCATTCCAGTTGCAGGATGATCTGCTGGATACTTTTGGCGATCAGGCGGTGTTTGGTAAACAAATTGGCGGCGATATTCTTGCCAATAAAAAAACATTCCTACTGATTAACGCACTGGCAAAAGCTTCGGAAAATGAAAAAGCAACGCTTATAAACTGGATTGAGAAAACAGACTTTGATCCGAAGGAAAAAATTGCTGCCGTTACCAAACTTTACCACTCGGTTGGAGTAAAAAATATTGCCGAAGAAAAAGTAAATGACTTTTTCAATCGTGCTATCCGTATTTTAGATGATTTAAATGTGCAGGATGTTGTAAAACAGCCACTTCGAAACCTTGCGCACAAAATGCTTACACGTAAGCATTAGAGGGCTTTTACCCGGTTATATAAAATTACAAAAGCGAATTCCCATCTTGCATAGAAACAAAACTATGCTAAATTTGTTGGGTCTATAAAATTTTAACGAAAAACGGTTTAAACCGGACTTAAATCTAATCCAATATGGCTCAGAGCATAGGAAAAATATTACAGGTTATCGGACCTGTAGTAGATGTTAGTTTCGATAGTGAAGGCAGTGAACTTCCATCAATTTACGATGCATTGGAAATTCCCCGCGAAGGCAAAGAAAGTTTAATAATAGAATGTCAGCAACATGTTGGCGAAAACACCATTCGTTGTGTTGCAATGGATTCAACCGATGGATTGCAGCGTGGTACCGCGGTACATGCTTTGGGTAAGCCTATTACCATGCCAAAAGGAGAGATTGCATTGGGTCGTTTGTTGAATGTAGTAGGCGACTCGGTTGACGGATTGGAGCAATTGCCAAAAGAAGGATTGAACATTCATAACGAACCACCAAAATACGAAGATTTAACAACTGAAACCGAAGTTTTATACACCGGAATTAAGGTAATCGACCTGATTGAACCTTATGCAAAAGGTGGTAAAATTGGTTTGTTTGGTGGTGCCGGTGTAGGTAAAACCGTACTGATCCAGGAGCTGATCAACAACATTGCACTGGCACACTCTGGATTATCGGTATTTGCCGGTGTTGGAGAACGTACCCGTGAAGGAAACGACTTGCTTCGTGAGATGATTGAAGCCAACATCGTAGATTACGGTGAAGAATTCAAGAAATCCATGGAAGAAGGTAGCTGGGACCTTTCGAAAGTAGATCCGGAGCGATTGAAAAAATCGAAGCTGGCCATGGTATTTGGTCAGATGAATGAGCCACCGGGTGCACGTGCCCGTGTTGCGCTTTCAGGACTAACAATTGCTGAAAGTTTGCGCGATGGTGACGGTTCTGCCGGAAGTGGTCGTGACATTCTTTTCTTCGTTGACAATATTTTCCGTTTTACTCAAGCGGGTGCTGAAACTTCGGCGCTGCTAGGCCGTATGCCATCGGCAGTAGGTTACCAACCGACGCTGGCCACCGAAATGGGGGTTATGCAGGAACGGATTACTTCTACAAAAAATGGTTCGATTACATCGGTACAGGCGGTTTATGTGCCTGCTGATGACTTGACCGACCCTGCGCCGGCAACAACATTTGCCCACCTGGATGCAACAACGGTATTAAGTCGTAAAATTGCTGAGCTGGGTATTTATCCTGCGGTTGACCCGCTCGATTCTTCATCGCGTATTCTTACTCCTGAAATTGTTGGCGATGAGCATTACAGCTGCGCACAGGATGTGATTATGTTGCTACAGCGCTACACCGAATTGCAGGATATTATCGCAATTCTGGGTATGGACGAACTTTCGGAAGAAGACAAGTTGGTAGTTCACCGTGCACGTCGTGTGCAGCGTTTCCTTTCGCAGCCATTCTTTGTTGCTTCGGCATTTACCGGGCTGGAAGGAAAACTGGTTTCGATTGAAGATACCATTAAAGGTTTCAGAATGATTATGAACGGTGAGGTAGACAAATATCCTGAAGCGGCATTTAACCTTGTTGGTACTATTGAAGAGGCCATCGAAAAAGGTGAAAAATTGTTAGCTGATAACTAAAATCGGAAAGGAAAACTATGCATTTAGAAATAATTACACCGGATAAAAAAGTTTTTGAAGGCGAAGTTAGCCTGATTCAATTGCCCGGAAGTAAAGGTGGTTTTGAGATACTTAAAAACCACGCTCCAATTATCTCAACACTCGAAAAAGGAGTGCTGAAAATTAAGGAAAAAAATGGCACTGAGCAGCATTTTGAAATTGACGGTGGTGTAATTGAAAATAAAGCAAATAAAATTATTGTATTGGTTGAATCAACTTAGTGCAATAAAGATAAGATAGTTAAAGAGTCCCCGTAGAAATCTTCTGCGGGGATTTTTTGTGTCACCAATTCGAGTTCTCCAAAATTATGATATCTTAGATACTTTGTAAAAAATGAAGGTCAAATTTCTGGTAATACGTTTTAGCTCCATTGGCGATATTGTTCTTACAACGCCGGTTGTACGTGGTTTGAAGCAGCAAGTGGAGAATGCAGAGGTGCATTTTGTTACCAAAAAGAAGTTTGCCTGCCTGGTTTATTCCAATCCGCATATCGATAAGGTTCATTTTCTTGAGGATAATATGGGGATGCTGATTCACGAATTGGCAAAAGAAAACTACGATTATATTATCGATCTTCATAACAATTTCAGAAGCAACAAATTAAAACGCCGCCTAAAAATGCAGTCGTTTGCGGTGAATAAAATCAATTGGGAGAAGTTTCTGATGATTCGTTTAAAGATGAATCGCTTGCCCGATGTGCACATCGTGGACCGGTACCTGGAAACGGCTTCGGTTTTTGATGTGAAAAATGATAATAAAGGGCTTGATTATTTTATCGATGAAACAACTTCGTTTAAGCAGAATGATTTGCCCGAGTCTTTTCAGAATGGCTATGTGGCGTTTGTAATCGCCGGCACTTATTTTACCAAAAAACTACCCGTTCATAAGGTCAGTGAGATCTGTCAGAAGATTCCATATCCTGTAATATTGCTGGGCGGTAAAAATGAATACGATGAAGGTGAAAAGGTACTTTCGCAGTCGAAAGGCAATGTACTGAATTTTGCCGGAAAAATATCACTTAACCAATCGGCTTCATTATTACGCGATTCGCGCCTCGTGTTGGCTAACGACACGGGATTAATGCATATTGCAGCGGCTTTTAAAAAGAATATCTATTCGTTTTGGGGAAACACCATTCCCGAGTTTGGAATGACACCCTATCAGCCGGGAGAGTCATCGGAAATAATGCAGGTAAACGACTTGAGGTGCCGTCCCTGTTCCAAGCTTGGCCACCAGAAATGTCCTAAAAAGCATTTTAAATGTATGGAAGACATTGATATTGAAAAGGCTGTTGAGTGGATCAACACTAATTTCTGAACTACCGGAAGGTTGTTTCGTTTTATTCCGATCAAATATAATTCGTATTTTTAATCTCATGTCTCAATACTCATCTCTGAAAATCTCTTAATCTATAATATATGAAACGTCGTTCCTTTTTTAAAACAACCGCTCTGGGTGGTTCTGTAGTGGCTTTAAGTGGTGTAACTGCTTGTGTTCAGGAGTCAAATATGCCGGAAGAGGTTGATCTGGCTTCGTTTGATCTGAATGAGACATCTGCTATGGAACTTCAGCAAAAAATGGAATCCGGAAAGCTAACGGCTAAGAGTATCTGCCAAAAATATCTCGATCGTATCGCGTTGGTCGATCCGTATTTAAGGTCGGTAATTGAGCTTAACCCGGAGGCGCTGGATATTGCCGGAAAGCTGGATGAGGAACGACAAAACGGAACTGTTCGCGGCCCTTTGCACGGAATTCCGGTGATGATTAAAGATAATATTGACACGGGCGATAAAATGCAAACCACCGCCGGATCGCTGGCATTGGAGGGCAATGTGGTGGAAAAGGATGCCTTTATTGTAAAAAAATTACGCGATGCCGGAGCGGTATTGCTCGGGAAAACAAACCTCAGTGAATGGGCAAATTTCCGGTCCACCAATTCTTCAAGTGGTTGGAGCGGAAGAGGCGGACAAGTACGAAATCCGTTTTGTCTTGATCGTAGCCCGTGTGGTTCCAGCTCGGGCACCGGAGCAGCTGTTTCGGGTAACCTCTGCACTATTGGTATTGGTACCGAAACCAATGGCTCTATTGTTTGTCCGTCGGGGATAAATGGTGTTGTGGGCATTAAACCTACTCTGGGAATGTGGAGCCGTCAGGGAATTATCCCAATTGCGCACAGTCAGGATACAGCCGGACCCATGGCCCGAAATGTTACTGATGCCGCTATTTTATTGGGGGCTTTGGCTGAGTTTGATACTAATGATGCAGAAACGCATTTAGAACGAGGAAAGATTTACAACGATTATACTCCTTTTCTGAAATTGGATGGATTACAAGGAAAACGAATTGGAATTGCAGCCCAAATGATACCGTCGCATGAGAAGGTTGGTGAATTGATGAAAAATGCCGTTGAGGCAATGCAGAAAAGCGGTGCTGAGTTGGTTGAAGATGTGAAATTTGAAACGAATCGCAAATGGGGGAACCCATCTTACGAAGTGCTGCTTTATGAATTTAAAGCTGACCTGAATAAATACCTGAAGGAACACCCTTCAGCACCAAAAAAATCGCTGGCAGAACTGATAGAGTTTAACAAGGCCAATGCAGATAAAGAAATGCCCTGGTTTGGCCAGGAGATTTTTGAAGAAGCAGAGGCAAAAGGCGATTTAAATTCGGAGGAATACCTGCAAGCGCTTGAAGATTCGAAACGTTTTGCCGGGAAAGAAGGAATTGATGCTTTGATGGATGCCCACAATCTGGATGCGATAATTGCTCCAACAAACGGCCCAACATGGAGTATCGACTGGGTAAACGGCGACAGTTTTACCGGTGGTAGTTCTTCGCCGGCAGCTATTTCCGGCTATCCGAATATTACGGTCCCCATGGGATTTGTTGAAGGATTGCCCATTGGGCTTTCATTCTTTGGCCGGGCCTGGAGCGAGCCTGTTTTACTTGAGATTGCCTATGCTTTCGAGCAAGTTACCAAACACCGGAAGGCTCCGGAGTTCAAAAAATCATTAATGGGATAAAACTCTTCTTCACATTTGTTGTTTTAAAACCTGCGTAAGATATCAGCAATCATCTTTAGCGATTAGTATTCTTTGCACCGTCTTTTACCTTAGATTTGATTCAACATTAATTAAAGGATATATTGGATTAAATTTGAGAGAAAACCACGAATATTAAAAAGAAAGGAAGCCAGGCAGTAAACTATCGTCTGATATAAGCAAT